>Ga0180436_10000036_pt1 | contig 135841 bp, 85 predicted proteins | sample SS_ome_2_FD_132434 | JGI IMG/M metagenome (GOLD analysis project Ga0180436, IMG submission 132434) | Hypersaline lake sediment archaeal communities from the Salton Sea, California, USA - SS_3_S_2 metaG | ecosystem: Environmental > Aquatic > Non-marine Saline and Alkaline > Hypersaline >...
GCGCGGCGCATCAGACCGGGCCGGCAAGCGTAGCGCGCGGCGCATCAGACCGGGCCGGCAAGCGTAGCGCGCGGCGCATCAGACCGGGCCGGCAAGCGTAGCGTTCAGACCTGTTTGGCCTTACCCCGTGCGCCGGCGATCCTCCCGTTACCACCGGCCGCCTTGCCGTTACCTCGCGCGGCCTTCAGCGCCGAACTGATCCGTCGGGAGTTCTCGCCCATCGCGACCATCTGCGGACGAGTCAAAGGCAGGAGGAAGTTTTGCCGTATCCCCGCGGCATACGTCGACATCGACTCGGCGACCAGAGTGCGTCCGCGGTCGGTTATCGTCGCCAGAACCCCACGCCCGTCCTCCGGACTGGCGCCCCGCTGCACCAGGCCTGCCTGCTCCAGCCGCCGAATCTGCCGGGTCACCCGACTCGGGAGCGACAGTAACTGCTCGGCCAAGTCACCCATTCGGGCCGCGCCGGTCGCGGATTTGTCCAGGATCTCCAGCAGTCGTACGTCAACGAGGGTCAACCCGTGCTGTTCGGAAATCGACCTGTTCACACTCCCGTAGACCCGAAGTGCCGCGTCGAGAAAGTTCTCCCACGCACGCTGTTCGGCGATGTCAAGACCGGGCATATCGCTTGCCGAACGCCCCCCGATTACCCCACCCATGGCCGCAATGATATGCGAAGTCGGATACTTTTCGGGTGGTTCGGCGGGAGTACCGTAGCCCGAGTGCGAGCTATCGTAACGACCCCCGGTCGACTGGCGTGGGAGCGAGTCCCGGATGTCTTCGCCGGCTGCGGCGAGGTGCTGATCAAAGTCCGTGCCGCCGGGGTCAACCGGGCGGATCTGCTGCAGGCCGCCGGCAAGTATCCGCCGCCACCCGGCGCCAGCGAAATACTGGGGCTCGAGGTGTCCGGTGTGATCGTTGATATCGGTGAGGGGGTCGCGAATCTATCTGTGGGACAATCGGTTTGCGCCCTGCTGGCCGGTGGCGGCTACGCTGAGTTCGTCGCGGTGCCAGCCCGGCAGGTAATGCCCATCCCCGAGCGGATCGCGATCGATGACGCTGCCGGTCTCCCCGAGGTCGCCTGCACGGTATGGTCGAATTTGGTCATGTCCGGAGGGCTGTCGCGGGGCGAATTCGTACTCGTCCACGGTGGCGCCGGCGGTATCGGAACCCACGCCATCCAGGTGGCCAAAGCGCTGGGGGCCGTGGTCGGTTCGACGGCCGGGTCGGCGGCCAAGCTCGACGTGTGTGTGTCACTGGGCGCAGATGTCGTGATCTCGCACCGGGACGAGGACTTTGTCGAACGGGTCCGGAACTCCGCTGACGGTGGCGGCGCAGATCTCATCCTCGACGTCATGGGAGCGGCCTACTTGCAGCGCAACCTGGCAGCCCTTGCCCGGGACGGTCGGCTGATCATTATCGGCATGCAGGGCGGAGTCAGGGGTGAGTTGGATATCGGCACCCTGATCAGTAAGCGCCTGAGCGTGATTGGCACCGCATTGCGCAACCGGCCGGTCGATGGCCCGCACGGGAAGGCCGCGATCGTCGATGCTGTGACCGGTGCGGTCTGGCCGATGATCGCCCGCGGAGAGGTTCGGCCGGTGACCGGCGCCCGCTTCCCGATCGAACGGGCCGCGGAGGCGCATGCGGCGCTCGCGTCGGGCCAGACGTTTGGAAAGATTCTGCTAACTGTTCCCGACTAAAATCGCCTCAGCCCAACGACGCAAGAGTTCGGACCAGGTGGTCTATCTCCGACACCGTGGAGTAGTGGGCGAGTCCGAGGGTGACCGCCCCACCGATCTCATCCACACCGAGAACGTCGAGGGCCCGGGAGGCGGCGTTACCGGCGGCGAGCACCCCATTATCGGCCAGTCTGTGCACCACCCGCTCGGCCGGTACACCGGACACGACGATGCTCACCACCGGAATGCGGTCCTCCGGCGCGCCGATCACGGCTACCCCCGCCATGGAACGCAGCGACGTCATCAGGTACTCGAGCAGATCACTCAAATAGCTGTTCGCGGACTCCATTGACTGGGAGAGCTTTTCGCGCCTGCTTCCCGCCGCCTCCTCATCGAGTCCGGCCAGATACTCAACGCTGGCCAGCACACCGGCCAGCAGGCCGCACTGGTGCAGTCCCAACTCCAGGCGGGCCGCGCCGCTCGCGTAGGGATTAGTGGACACCGAGCCCAAGGTGTCGATCAACGCTGGGTTGCGGAACACCAACGCTCCGATCGGTGGGCCGCCCCACCCGGCGGCATTGACCGCCACCACGTCTGCCTCGGTATCGGCGATATCGAGCAGCCGGAAGGGTGCCGCCGCAGAGTGATCGACGACCACCAGGGCCCCGACCTCATGGGCGAGCTTCGCGACCGAACGCACATCGACAAGAGTGCCCAGCGTCGAGGACGCCGACGGGATAGCCACCAAACGCGTATCCGGGGAGAGGAGCGCCTCCCACTGCCAGAGCGGCAGCTCCCCGGTCTCGATTTCGATATCGGCCCACTTGACCGCCGCGCCGAACCGGTTGGCGGCGCGCAGCCAGGGAGCGATGTTGGCCTCGTCATCGAGACGGCTGACCACGACCTCATTGCCCAAACCGGTCCGGGTCGACGACGCGTCCGCCAGGGATCCGAGCAAAACCGCCCGGTCGGCCCCGAGGACCACGCCGGCGGGATCGGCGTTGAGTAGGTCCGCGATTGCACGGCGGGTGGCGTCCAGCAACGCTGCGCTGCGCTGAGCTGCCGGGTGCGGGCCGGTCACATTAGCTGTACACCCCCGGAAGCCCGTCGACACCGCGGTGGCGACCGACTCTGGAACCACCATTCCGAGCTGGGCGTCAAAGCGCGTCCAGCCATCACCCAAGGCCGGATGTAAGCCACGCACGCGGGCAACGTCGTATGCCATCGCACCACCTTCGATACATCCGAGGACTGCGACAGCCTCGAAAAACGCCACGTACCCCCGCGGCGGCCACCGATCTGGCCTCACCATACTAAGCCAGTGAACTTCGGCACCGGGGTGCTAATCGCAGTGTTGTTGCTGACCGTTCCCGGTGCCCTGGTCGCCCGCGCCGCCGGTTTGCGGTGGCCGCTGGCCTTCGCGGTCGGACCGGCGCTGACCTATGGGGTGGTCGGCCTGAGCATCGTCCCCTTCGGCGCTGTCGGAATCCGCTGGAGCGCGGGGTCGGCGCTGGCGGCGCTCGCTGTGGTCGTCGCGTTGCTGCTGGGCAACCGCGCCGTTCTGCTCCGGTACCGGGGTGCTCACCCGAGGGGGTCTGGCGGTCCCCGACGAGTGGGCGGGCCGGAACTCGGCGCGGCCGCCGGAGTACTGATCGGCGCGGCCGCCATCGGCTACGCGGCGTGGCGCGGTATGCCGAACTGGCAGTCGATACCGAGCACCTGGGACGCCCTCTGGCACGCCAACACCGTTCGCTGGATCCTCGATACCGGACAGGCCTCGCCCACCCACATGGGCGAGTTCCGCAACGTGGAAACCCAGGCCGCGCTCTACTATCCGTCAGCCTTCCACGCACTGGCCGCGGTGTTGGCTCAGTTGACCGGAGCGGCACCGACCACTGCTTACACCCTGAGTTCCCTGGCCGCTGCGGTCTGGCTGTTCCCGCTCAGTGCCGGCCTGCTCACCTGGCAACTTCTCATCGGCCGGACCACGCACTGGCGGGCGGCCGGCGCCGCAGGGACCGCGGCCGCCCTGGCTGCGTCGTTCACCGCGGTGCCGTACGTCGAGTTCGACACCGCATCGATGCCCAATATGGTGAGCTACGGCCTGGCAGTGCCCGCATTCGTGCTGCTCACCACCTCGCTGACGCACCGCAACCGGATACCGCTCGCCGTGATCGCGTTCGTCGGGGTGTTCTCGGTGCATCCCACCGGCGCCCTCGTCGTGGTCACCCTCCTGCTGGCCTGGTGGATGCTCGATGCGCTGCGACATCCTGTTCGGGGCCGTGGCGGGGATCTCGCCACCCTGGCAGCCATCGCAGTACCCGCGCTGGTGCTGCTGGTACCGCAAATCCTGGCGGTACTACCTCAGCTCGAGGAGATCAACAGCCGCCAGTTTCTCACCTACGGGGGTCCTCGGCGGGCACTGTTCGATGCGGTGTTCCAGCACAGCCGCCACCTCAACGACTTCCCGATCCAGAACATCCTCATCGGCCTGGCGGGGGCGGGATTCGTTCTGCTGTTGATCAAGAGAATCTGGTGGCCGGCGGCTGTGTGGCTGCTGCTGGTCCTGGCGATTCTGTGGTCCTCAGCGCCGTTCGGCGGGGTGGTGGGCGCCCTGATCGGAATGTACGCCGACCTGTTCTACAGCGATCCGCGGAGGCTGTCCGGTGTGGTCACCATGCTGCTGACACCGATGGCGGGTATCGCGCTGTTCTCCGCCACACTGCTGCTGATCGCCGGCGCGCGCCTACTTTTCCGGCGGTACAACCACGACCCGGACCGCGGGTTCTGGATCGCTACCACCACGATCGTGCTGGTCATCGCATGTGTGGTCCTGAGCTGGCATTATCTGCCCCGGCATCGCTTCCTCATGGGCGAAAAATACGATCAGGCGATTGTCGGCGACAAGGATTTGGAGGCGTTCACCCATCTTGCGTCACTGCCCGGGGCTGGTGACACCGTCATCGGCAACTCCAACACCGACGGCACCGCGTGGATGTACGCGGTGGCCGGGCTGCACCCGTTGTGGACTCACTACGACTACCCGGTTCGCCAGGGCCCGGGCAAGAACAGGTTCATTTTCTGGGCCTATGCCGACGATGCCGACGACGATCCGCGGGTCGCAGCGGCGGTGCGAGCACTGAATATCCGCTACGTGATCACCAGTACCCCCGTGGTCCGCGGATTCGTGGTGCCGGACGGGTTAGTGTCACTAGACAAGTCCACCGCGTGGGCGAAGATCTACGACAATGGCGGTGCCCGCATCTTCGAATGGCGCGGGTCACCGCCGCAGAGTGACCGCTGAGTGAATGGGCGGTCCGGAAAAGATGTCGGGAAGGGAAATACGCAGAGCATGACGGCGAATGCCGACGGGGACCACATCGACCACATCGACAACGTCGACAACATCGAGGTCATCACCGGCCAGGACGGCAGTCCAGGGTCCGGGGATGCAATGGACGCCGCCGGGCAACCCTCGATCACTGACCTCGTCGAGCAGCCGGCCAAGGTGATGCGCATCGGGACAATGATCAAGCAGCTGCTCGAGGAGGTGAAGGCCGCTCCGCTCGACGAGGCATCCCGCAGTCGGCTGCGGGAGGTCCACGCCACCAGTATCAGTGAGCTCGAAGACGGGCTCGCCCCGGAACTGCGCGAGGAACTGCACCGGCTCGCGCTGCCGTTCACCGAAGACTCGGTGCCTTCCGAAGCCGAGTTGCGGATTGCTCAGGCCCAGTTGGTCGGCTGGCTCGAAGGCCTCTTCCACGGTATCCAGACGGCATTGTTCGCCCAGCAGATGGCCGCGCGGGCACAGTTGGAGCACATGCGCCAGGGCGCGCTGCCACCCGGGATGGTCCAGCCCGGGGGCAACACCGGTCACGGGACCGGGCAGTACCTGTAGGCAGACGGTCACTTTGGCAACCGATCCCTACATCCAGGCCCGCGAAGCCTGGGTGGAGTTCCCCATTTTCGACGCGAAGGCCCGATCTCTGAAGAAGGCTTTCCTGGGGAAGGCCGGCGGCGCGATCGGCCGCAATACCGACAATGTCGTCGTCATTGAAGCCCTGCGCGACATCACCATGACGTTGCAGACCGGCGACCGGGTAGGCCTGGTCGGGCACAACGGGGCCGGTAAATCTACGCTGCTGCGCCTGCTGTCGGGCATTTACGAACCCACCCGCGGGAGGACCGTCATCCGGGGCCGTGTGGCGCCGGTCTTCGACCTCGGCGTCGGGATGGATCCGGAGATCACCGGATACGAGAACATCATCATTCGCGGTCTGTTCCTGGGCCAAACCCGAAAGCAGATGTTGGCCAAGGTGGATGAGATCGCCGAGTTCACCGAACTCGGCGAATACCTTTCGATGCCGCTGCGGACCTACTCCACCGGTATGCGCGTTCGCCTGGCGATGGGCGTGGTCACCAGCATCGACCCGGAGATCCTCCTTCTGGACGAGGGTATCGGCGCCGTCGACGCGGAGTTCCTCAAGAAGGCGCAGGTACGACTGCAGGCTCTGGTCGAACGCTCCGGCATCCTGGTTTTCGCCAGTCACTCCAACGAATTTCTGGCGCGGCTGTGCAAGACCGCGATGTGGATCGACCACGGCACGGTGAAGATGCACGGCGGGATCGAAGAGGTGGTGGGCGCCTATGAGGGCGAGGATGCCGCCCGCCACGTCCGCGAAGTGCTGGCCGAACACTCCGGTGAGTGGTCGCCGGCCGACGAGAACTCCGCATCGTCATGACCGATATGGTGTGCGCGGTGGTCGTCACCCACTGCCGGCCCGATGAACTGGCCAAATCATTGGATGCGGTGACCACCCAGAGTCGAATGATCGACCACCTGATCGTCATCGACAACGACCGGGACGACCGTGTTCGTGAACTGACCGCCGACCAACCGGTTCCCAGCACCTACCTGGGATCGCGCCGAAACCTCGGCGGCGCAGGGGGATTCGCGCTGGGGATGTTGCACGCCCTGGCACTCGGGGCTGACTGGGTATGGCTGGCCGACGATGACGGCCATCCGCGCGACAGCGAGGTTCTGGCCACGCTGCTGAGGTGTGCCGAAAAGTACGGCTTGGCCGAGGTGTCGCCGATGGTGTGCGCGCTGGACCGACCTGAGGAGTTGGCCTTCCCGCTTCGTCGCGGACTGATGTGGCGGCGGCGGGTCGACGAACTGCGCACCCGGGATTCCCCCGACAGCGAGCTGATTCCCGGCTATGCGTCCCTGTTCAACGGGGCACTTTTCCGGGCGGAAACCATAGAGGCGGTGGGCGTCCCGGACATCCGCTTGTTCGTGCGCGGCGACGAGTACGACGTCCACCGCCGCCTGGTGCGCAGTGGTCTGCCGTTCGGCACCTGCCTCGATACGGTTTATCTGCACCCGTACGGTAGCGACGAGTTCAAGCCCATCCTCGGCGGCCGCATGCACACCCAGTACCCCGACGACCCGGTCAAGAGGTTCTTCACCTACCGCAACCGGGGCTATGTCCTCTCGCAGCCCGGTTTGCGCAAACTGCTGCCGCAGGAATGGGTGCGATTCGGGTGGTACTTCCTGATTACCCGACGTGATCCGGCCGGGTTGCGGGAGTGGATCCGGTTGCGTCGACTCGGCCGCCGGGAGCGCTTCGGCAGGCCCGATCGGAGCAACACATGACCATTATTGAGGCGGCCTCGCAGTCGAAGACGTTCAACCGCGCCTGGGAAGACCTGATCGGCGGCTTCCGGAAACGCGAACTGTGGCTGAATCTCGGCTGGCAGGACATCAAGCAGAAATACCGGCGTTCGGTGCTGGGCCCGTTCTGGATCACCATCGCCACCGGTACCACCGCGGTGGCGATGGGGTTGCTCTACTCGAAATTGTTCCGACTCGAAATCTCCGAGCACCTGCCCTACGTGACGCTGGGGCTGATTATCTGGAACATGATCAACGCCTCCATTCTGGAGGGCTCTGAGGTCTTCATCACCAACGAGGGTTTGATCAAACAGTTGCCGACCCCGTTGAGCGTGCACGTCTACCGGTTGGTGTGGCGGCAGATGATCCTGTTCGCCCACAACATCGTGATCTTCGTGGTCATCGCGATCATCTATCCCAAGCCCTGGTCGTGGGCCGATCTAACGGTCATTCCAGCGCTGGTCCTGATCATGCTCAACTGCGTGTGGGTCTCGTTTTGTTTCGGCATCCTGGCCACCCGCTACCGCGATATCGGCCCGCTCCTGGCCTCCCTGGTGCAGTTGCTGTTCTTCATGACACCGATCATCTGGAACGCCGACACCCTGGAAAAACAGGGCGCCGGCGAGTGGGCGAGAATCATCGAGATCAACCCGCTCCTGCACTATCTCGACATTCTGCGGGCCCCGCTGCTCGGCGCCGCTCAGGAGCCGCGGCACTGGATCGTGGTGGTGACGCTGACGGTGCTGGGCTGGTGCGCAGCCGGTCTGGCGCTGCGCCAGTTCCGGGCCCGGGTGCCCTACTGGGTGTGACCGACTCCCCCGCGCCGCGCGGCTAGCCGGGGAGGCCGCCGTGTTGCGGTTCGGGGCCGAACCGGAATCGCCGGGCGCTGATCTCGTTCGGGGTGACCCGCACGAAGCGCAGCTTCTCAGTCGGGACCCAGGGCATCAGCACGGCCTGCTCGGCTTCATGGATCTCCTCACTGCTGGCCAGAACCCGGGCGGTGCCGCGGACGATCACGCTCCAGCCCCCGGCCACGGTGTGGTCGTCGGCCTCGAATAACACCTTCTCGTTCATCACCGTCGTGAATAACTTCGTGCCCTCGGCGGTGCGGAACAACACCGTCTGGTTCTGCGTGACGAAGTTGACCGGAAAGATCTCCAGCTGACCGCCGAAGGATGTCACCAGCCGGCCCAGCGCGACGCTGGAAAGCAGGTTCCACGCTTCGTCGTCGTCGAGAACTGTTATTGGATCCTGTTCGATCGCCATGAGCCACATAGTGGCTGCGCACTCGGCACAACGCAAGTGCCGAACGGCACCGCTTCGGCAGTCCGGCCGCCCGGGTGCCCGTAAGCTTCCGGCGATGGCCGAGATCGTCCACCCGACTCCGCTGAGCCTGCGAACCCAGCTGCTGAGGTTCGTGCTGACCGGCGGGTTTTCGGCGGTCGTCGATTTCGGTCTTTACTTTCTGCTTTATCAGGGCGCCGGCTTGCAGGTCGACCTCGCCAAAGCGATCGGCTTCGTCGCCGGGACGCTGACCGCCTATCTGATCAATCGGCGATGGACCTTCGGCGCGCCCCCGAGTAGGTCCCGATTCGCGAAGGTGATGGTGCTCTATGCGCTGACCTTCACCGTTCAGGTCGGCCTCAACCACCTCTGCCTGCGACTCCTGGGGTACGAGGTGTGGGCGGTGCCGGTGGCGTTCGTGGTCGCGCAAGGCACCGCAACGGTAATCAACTTCGTTGTGCAGCGGGTCTGGATCTTCCGGCGGGCGGGAGCGTAGCGACCCGGGGAAACAAACCCGGCGGGCGGGAGCGTAGCGACCCGGGGAAACAAACCCGGCGGGCAGGAGCGTAGCGACCCGGGGCTAGGCCCGTTCAGCAGCCGGTGGCGGTACCCTCGTCACGATGTCCGGAACGACCACCCCGCAGCGGCTCACCGGCTGGGGCCGCACGGCGCCCAGCGTCGCCGAGGTGTTGTCGACCCCGGACCCCGAGGAGATCGTCAAGGCCGTCACCCGCGTCGCCGAACAGGTGGCCGACGGACGCCATCGCGGTGTTATCGCCCGTGGCCTCGGCCGCTCCTACGGTGACAACGCCCAGAACGGCGGCGGACTGGTCATCGACATGACCGCGCTGCGCCGCATCCACTCCATCGACTCGGCAACCCGGATGGTCGACGTCGACGGCGGGGTCAGTCTGAACCAGCTCATGAAAGCCGCCCTGCCCTGCGGGCTGTGGATACCGGTACTGCCCGGCACCCGCCAGGTCACCATCGGCGGCGCGATCGGCTGCGATATCCACGGTAAGAACCATCACAGCGCCGGGAGTTTCGGCAACCACGTCCGGTCCATGGACCTTTTGACAGCAGACGGCCAGGTGCGCACCGTCACCCCCGACGGTGCGGACGCGGAGTTGTTCTGGGCCACCGTCGGGGGCAACGGATTGACCGGGATCATCCTGCGCGCCAGCATCGAGATGACCCCGACCGAGACGGCCTACTTCATCGCCGATGGTGATGTGACCACGGGCCTGGACGAGACCGTCGCCTTCCACAGTGACGGCAGCGAGGCCAACTACACATACTCGAGTGCGTGGTTCGATGCCATCAGCGCGCCGCCGAAACTCGGCCGCGCGGCGATTTCCCGGGGTTCTCTGGCAACGCTGGACCAACTTCCCGACAAATTGCAGCGCGATCCACTGAAATTCGATGCGCCCCAACTGCTGACATTCCCCGATACGTTCCCGAACGGCCTGGCCAACAAATACACGTTCGGCCCGATCGGCGAACTGTGGTACCGCAAGTCGGGCACATACCGGGACAAGGTTCAGAATCTGACGCAGTTCTACCATCCGCTGGACATGTTCGGGGAGTGGAACCGCGCCTACGGGCCGGCCGGATTCCTACAGTACCAGTTCGTGGTGCCGACCGAGGCAGTCAACGAGTTCAAGGCGATCATCGTCGACATCCAGGCTTCCGGCCACTACTCGTTCCTCAACGTGTTCAAACTGTTCGGACCGGGAAACTCCGCACCATTGAGTTTTCCCATTCCCGGATGGAATGTCTGCGTCGACTTTCCGATCAAATCCGGTCTCAACGAATTCGTGAAGGAACTCGACAGCCGGGTGCTTGAATTCGGCGGCCGGCTTTACACCGCCAAGGACTCGCGCACCAGCGCCGAAACCTTCCATGCCATGTATCCGCGTATCGATGAATGGATCTCGTTGCGCCGCAGAGTTGATCCGCACGCGGTCTTCGCCTCGGACATGGCCCGACGTTTGGAGTTGCTCTAGATGGTTCTCGACGCGATGGGAAATCCGCAGCGGATCCTGCTGCTCGGCGGCACCTCCGAGATCGGGCTGGCGATCTGCGCCCGTTACCTCAGGGATGCGCCGGCGCGGATCATCCTCGCCGCGCTTCCCGGGGATCCCGGCCGCGACGATGCCGTTGCCCAGTTGACCGCCGCCGGCGCATCATCCGTTGAGGTTGTGGACTTCGACGCTCTCGACTCGACAAGCCATCCGGCGGTGATCGACGAGTGCTTCAGTGGCGGTGATGTCGATGTGGCGATCGTGGCTTTCGGGCTTCTCGGCGATGCCGAGGAGCTGTGGCAGGACCAGAGCAAGGCGGTCCAGATCGCCGAGATCAACTACACCGCAGCCGTTTCGGTGGGCGTGCTGCTGGGCGAAAGGATGCGCGGCCAGGGTTTCGGACGGATCATCGCGATGAGCTCAGCGGCAGGTGAGCGGGTTCGGCGCTCGAATTTCGTCTACGGTTCCACCAAGGCCGGACTGGATGGCTTCTACCTCGGACTCGGGGAGGCGTTGCGCCCCTTCGGCGTCCATGTTCTGGTGATCCGGCCCGGCCAGGTCCGAACCAGGATGAGCGCACACGTCAAGGAGGCACCGCTCACCGTCGACAAAGAGTACGTCGCCGATCTGGCGGTCACCGCATCGGCCAGGGGCAAGGATCTGGTCTGGGCCCCGGGAGCGTTTCGGTACGTCATGATGGTGTTGCGTCACATCCCGCGGCCCATCTTCCGCAAACTGCCGATCTGAGGTCGGCGTGCAGTCGGTGCGCAACGGCTCGGCGGCCGCCGGTCAGATGGTGTTGTCGGCGGTCATCGCGGTGGTGGTCTCCGTCGTTGCGCTGGAGGCGATTTCGCGGGTCGAGTGGCCCGCCTTCCCCTCTTCGAACCAGTTGCAGGCACTGACAACGGTCGGGCAGGTCTGCTGCCTTCTCGGATTGGTCGCCATGGGGCTGCTGTGGCGGCGCGGCCGCGATGTCTGGCAATGGGTGGCACGGATCGGCGCGGCGGTATTCCTCGCCGCATTCTCGGTCGTCACATTGGGCATGCCACTGGGAGCAACCAAGCTGTACCTGTTCGGCATCTCCGTCGACCAGCAGTTCCGCACCGAGTACCTGACCCGGTTGACCGATAGCCCGGCGTTGCGCGATATGACCTATGCCGGTCTGCCACCGTTCTACCCGCCGGGGTGGTTCTGGCTCGGCGGCCGCGCCGCGGCGCTCACCGGCACCGCGGGCTGGGAGATGTACAAACCGTGGGCCATCACCTCGATCGCGGTCGCGGTCGCAGTGGCCATGGCACTGTGGTCGGCCTTGATCCGGTTCGAGTACGCCTGCGCGGTAACCATCGCCACCGCGGCGATCACGCTGGCCTACAGCTCCCCGGAGCCGTACAGCGCCATCATCGCGGTGTTGATCCCCCCGATCCTGGTACTGGCGTGGTCAGGTCTGCGGGGCGGCGACCCCGGAGGTCCGCGCGGCGCGAACCGCGAACCGTCCGGGCGGTACTCAGGGTGGGCGGCGGTCGTCGGCGTCGGGATATTTCTGGGCTTCGCTGCGACGTTCTACACCCTGCTGCTGGCCTACACCGCTTTCACCGTCACCATCATGGCTGCACTGGCCGCCGTCATTCGGCGCAGCATCACCCCCCTGATCCGGTTGGCCGTGATCGCCGGCATCGCCGTCGCCATCGCGGCAATCACCTGGGTTCCGTTCCTGTGGCGCGCCCTGCACGATCCGCTGAGCAACACCGGAAGCGCCCAGCACTATCTGCCCGGTGACGGGGCGGTGCTGACCTTCCCGATGCTGCAGTTCTCGCTGCTGGGTGCGCTGTGCATGCTCGGGACCCTGTGGTTGGTCTGGCGGGGAAGTTCAGCGACCCGGGCAGGCGCCCTCGGCATCGGGGTGCTGGCGCTCTACGGCTGGTCACTGCTGTCCATGCTGACCACACTGGCGGGGACCACGCTGCTGTCCTTCCGGCTGCAACCCACCCTGGCCGTACTGCTGGGGGCGGCGGGAGTCTTCGGGTTCATCGACATCGCCCGGGCCGCAGCCGCGCGATGGAATCGCCGTGTCATCCCGGTGGCCATGGCGATCGGCTTGATCGGGGCCATCGGATTCAGTCAGGACATCCCGCACGTGCTTCGCCCGGATATCGCCGTGGCCTACACCGACACCGACGGTGACGGTCAACGCGGCGACCGGCGCCCGCCCGGTGCCGAGAAGCACTACCCGCGCATTGACGAGGCGATCCTGGAGGCCACCGGCCGACCCCGCGACGAGACGGTGATGATGACCGCCGACTACAGCTTCCTGGCCTTTTATCCCTACTACGGCTTTCAGGGCCTGACATCGCACTACGCCAATCCGCTCGCGGAATTCGACAGACGCGCGGCGACCATCGAATCCTGGGAGACGTTGACCGATCCGGACGAGTTCGCCGAGGCCCTCGACACGATGCCCTGGCAGCCGCCAACGGTGTTCCTGATGCGCCGGGGCGGCGCAGCGGGTTCGGCGAACACCTACACCTTGCGACTGGCCGAGGATGTCTACCCCAACCAGCCCAACGTGCGTCGCTATACCGTCGAGTTGGACGCCGGACTGTTCGCCGAACCACACTTCGACGTGACGACGATCGGCCCGTTCGTGCTGGCCATCCGGAACAGCCCCTGACTGTGGAGCCGGTGACGGCAATTACGATCTAGCCCCGTGAACCAGACCCGGGCGAACTACCGATCCGCCCGCCTGGTGGCCGTGATCGCCGGCCTGCTCGGAATGATCCTTGCGATCGCGACGCCGTTCCTCCCGGTGAAGCAGACCACCGCGGAGCTGGACTGGCCGCAGAACGGTGTCCTCGATGATGTCACCGCTCCGCTGATCGGTTACGTACCAATCGATCTAACGATCACCGTGCCGTGCAGTGCGGCGGCAGCGCTGAACTCCGCCAGCACCGTCCTGCTCTCCACGGTGCCGAAACAGGCGCCCAAGGCCGTCGATCGCGGACTGCTGATCCAGCGGGTCAACGGCGATCTCGCCGTCGTGGTGCGAAACACCCCCGTGGTGGAGGCGCCGCTGAGTGCGGTGCTCAGCCCGGCGTGCCGTGAGCTTCGTTTCACCGCCCGCGCCGACAAGGTGACCGGTGAGTTCGTCGGTCTGACCCAGTCCTCCGGGACGGCCTCCGGCGGGGGCGCGGACACCGATGACCCCGACGCGCCGCTACGGGGCGAACGTGGCGGGTACGACTTCCGCCCGCAGATCGTCGGCGTATTCACCGACCTGTCCGGCCCGGCACCGCCCGGACTTGACTTCCGGGCGACCATCGATACCCGCTACAGCACCGCACCGACAGCTCTGAAGTTGGCGGCGATGGTCCTCGGCGTATTGCTGACCATCGCCGCGCTCATCGCCCTGCACATCCTCGACACCGCCGACGGGCAGCGGCACCGGCGCTTCCTGCCGGCCCGGTGGTGGTCGCTGAGCGGCCTCGACGGACTGGTCATCACCATCCTGGTGTGGTGGCATTTCGTCGGAGCGAACACCTCCGATGACGGCTACATCCTCACCATGGCCAGGGTGTCGGAGAACGCCGGCTACATGGCCAACTACTACCGCTGGTTCGGCACCCCCGAAGCACCGTTCGGCTGGTACTACGACCTGCTGGCGTGGTGGGCGCACGTCTCGACCGCGAGCATCTGGATGCGGCTGCCCACCTTGTTCATGGCGCTGGCGTGCTGGTGGCTGATCAGTCGCGAGGTGATTCCCCGCCTCGGGCACGCGGTCAAGACCAGCCGGGCGGCCGCCTGGACCGCGGCCGGGCTGTTCCTGGCATTCTGGCTGCCGCTCAACAACGGGCTGCGGCCCGAACCCATCATCGCCCTCGGCATCCTGCTGACCTGGTGCTCAGTGGAGCGCGGAGTGGCCACCAGCAGGCTGCTACCGGTCGCGCTGGCCTGCATCATCGGTGCACTGACCCTGTTCTCCGGGCCGACGGGTATCGCGTCGATCGGCGCGTTGCTCGTTGCAATCGGCCCGCTGCGCACCATCCTGCGCCGCCGCTCGGCACAATTCGGCCTGCTGCCACTGCTGGCTCCGATCCTGGCCGCGTCGACCGTGCCGATCATTTTGATGTTCCGGGATCAGAGCATCGCCGCCGTGGCCCAGGCCAGCGCGCTCAAGCGTGCCGTCGGCCCGAGCCTGAGCTGGTTCGACGAGCACACCCGCTACGAGCGGTTGATGATGGCCACCCCCGACGGCTCGATCGCCCGCCGGTTCGCCGTGCTGGCGCTGATCCTCGCGCTGGCCGTGTCGGTGGCGATGATGCTGCGCCGCGGCCACATCACCGGAACGGCGGCCGGGCCCAGCCGGCGGATCATCGGAATCACCATCATCTCTTTCCTCGCGATGATGTTCACCCCGACGAAATGGACCCACCATTTCGGCGTATTCGCCGGTTTGGCCGGCTCACTGGGCGCACTGGTCGCGGTGGCCGTCACACCTCACGTGCTGGGGTCGCGGCGAAACCGCGCGGTGTTCGCCGCGGCGACACTGTTCGTGACCGCACTTTCGCTGGCCAGTGTGAACGGCTGGTGGTACGTCTCCAATTTCGGCGTGCCGTGGGCCAACCAGTTCCCCGAATGGCGGCTGGGTTTCACCACGGTGCTGCTGGGGCTGACCATGGTGGCCCTGCTGATCGCGGCGTGGTTTCACTTCGCCGATGACACCCACGGGGCCGATGACACCCGCGGGGCCGATGACACCCACGCCGAGCCGTCCGCGCGGCGGTGGTCACGCCTGACCGGTTCCCCGCTGGCGCTGGCGGCGTGGTTGCTGGTGACCTTCGAGGTGGCCTCCCTGACCCTGGGTATGGTCAACCAGTACCCGGCCTGGTCGGTAGGTCGGTCCAATCTGCAGGCGCTGACCGGCAAGACCTGCGGGCTGGCCGACGACGTGCTGGTCGAACCCAATCCCAACCTCGGCATGCTGAGCCCGGTCGGCAGCCCGGTTCGAGCCGCACTCGGGGCGGTCACCGCTCAGGGATTCTCCCCCAACGGTATTCCGCCGGACATCTCTGCCGAGCCCGTGCTGGAGCCGCCCGGCGGCGGTAACTTCCTCGATGCCGACACCGATCCGGCCGCGTCGGGCACCGCGGACGGCACCACCGTCCGGCCCGGGATCAACGGTTCCAAGGCCCGGCTGCCGTACGGTCTGGACCCGGCCCGCACGCCGGTGCTGGGCAGTTGGCGCTCGGGGGTGCAGCAGCAGGCGCGGCTGCGTTCGGCGTGGTACCGACTGCCGGCCCGGGAAGCTGCCGCACCGCTGCTGGTGGTGTCCGCGGCCGGCCGCTTCGACCGGGATGAGGTGGCGGTGCAGTGGGCCACCGACCGGCTGGCTGCTGAGGGCAAGACCGGCGGCTCGCTGAGCTTCGCCGATATCGGACCCACACCGGCGTGGCGCAATCTGCGCGCGCCGCTGTCGGCCATTCCGGCCGAGGCGACCCTGATCCGGGTGGTCGCCGTCGACGACGACCTTGCCCCGCAACACTGGATCGCCGTCACCCCGCCCCGTATCCCGGAACTGAGGACCCTGCAGCAGGTGGTCGGCTCACAGGATCCCGTCCTGCTGGACTGGCTGGTGGGTCTGGCATTCCCGTGTCAGCGCCCCTTCGGCCATACCGACGGGGTGACCGAAGTGCCGAAGTGGAGGATCCTGCCCGACCGCTTCGGGACCGAGTCCAACTCTCCGGTGATGGACAACATCGGTGGCGGACCGCTGGGGATCAGCGAGCTGCTCTTCCGCGCCACCACCGTTCCCAGCTACCTGAAAGACGACTGGTTCCGGGACTGGGGGTCCCTGCAGCGGTTGGCTCTGTACTCCGCAGACGCGGCCCCGGCCCGGCTCAAACTGGGAACCATCACCCGCAGCGGATTGTGGAGCCCGGCGCCGCTGCGGCCGACATAGCCTGACCGCCCGTCCGTCCGGGCGCGAGCAGACACCAAATCGCGCGACACGCCGGGCCCGCGTGACATTTTGCGTCTGCTCGCGGAGAGACGAGGGGTGCCGTCGCCTACCATCGACGCTCGTGCCCAGCGTGAGTGCCGAATCCACCCGGATCGCGCGACTCGTGGCCGTTATCGCCGGGCTGGCCGGAATCGTCCTGTGCGGGCTGACACCGCTGCTGCCGGTCACCCAAACCACCGCCACCATCGTGTGGCCACAGGGCACCGGGCCCGGGGGGACCGTCGGCGATATCACCGCACCGCTGGTCTCCGGCGCCCCGGCAGCCCTCGATGTCTCAATCCCCTGCTCGGCCATCGCCACTCTCCCGCCGGCCGGCGGTGTGGCGTTCTCGACCAACCCCGCCGACGGTATCGACGCCTCCGCCAACGGATTGTTCGTCCGGGCCAACACCGAGTCGGTCGTCGTTGCCTTCCGGGACACCGTCGCCGCAGTGGCCCCGCGCGCCGCGGTCGTCTCCGGCGAGTGCAGCGAGGTTCGGGTTTGGGCCAACCCCGCGCAGGTCGGTGGCGACTTCGTCGGGATACCGGGGGCCGCCGGAACCCTGTCACCCGACAAGAAACCCCAGGTTACCGGTGTCTTCACCGATCTGAAGGTGCAGCCCCAGCCCGGATTGTCGGCCAGCATCGACGTCGACACCCGGTTCATCACCAGCCCTACCCCGCTGAAGCTGGCCGTCATGGTGACCGGCGTCCTGTGCGTGATGGCCTCGATCGCCGCACTGGGATGGCTGGATCGCGGCGCGACCGCGCGCCGGCTGGCCGCCGCCCGCCACCGCTGGAAACACTGGCCGTTGGATCTCGGTGTCGTCGCCACACTGCTGCTCTGGCACCTGATCGGGGCGATTTCATCGGATGACGGCTACAACCTGACAATCGCCCGGGTGTCGGGCGAGGCCGGCTACAGCGCCAACTACTACCGGTTCTTCGGCGCGACCGAAGCGCCATTCGACTGGTACCAGTCGCTGCTTGCACAGATGGCCTCGGTCAGCACCGCGGGTATCTGGATGCGGCTACCGGCGCTGGTGGCGGCCATCGGGAGCTGGCTGATCCTGAGCCACCGGGTGCTGCCGCGGCTCGGATCCGGCGGACTCGCCCGAAACCGGGTCGCGACGGCCACCGCCGGTGTGGTGTTCCTCGCGGCCTGGCTGCCGTTCAACAACGGTCTGCGCCCGGAACCGCTGATCGCCTTCGGTGTCCTGGCCGTGTGGATGCTGGTGGAGCGCACCATCGCCACCCGGCGGCTGGTACCGGTGGCCGTTGCGATCGTGGTGGCGGTTTTCTCGGTGACACTGGCCCCGCAGGGTCTGGTGGCCGCGGCACCGCTGCTCGTGGGTGCGCGGGCGGTGGCCCGCGTGATCGGCGCCCGCCGGGCTACCGACGGTGTCCCGGCGCAACTGGTGCCCCTGGCCGCAGCTCTTTCGGTGTTCTTCGTCGTCGTTTTCCGGGACCAGACCCTGGCCAGCGTCGCCGAGTCGGTGCGAATCAAATACGTTGTCGGGCCCACGATCTCGTGGTATCAGGACTTCCTGCGCTACTACTTCCTGACCGTCGAGGAACATGTCGAGGCATCGCTGACCAGACGTTTCGCCGTCCTGATCATGCTGCTGTGCCTGTTCGCCATGCTGACGATACTGCTCCGCAAGGGGCGGCTGGCGGGGGTGGCTCGCGGTCCGGTGTGGAGGTTGATCGGCAGCACCGCAGTGGGCCTGTTGTTGCTCACGTTCACCCCCACCAAGTGGGCGGTGCAGTTCGGCGCCTTCGCCGGTCTGACGGCGGCATTGGGCGCGGTGACGGCGTTCGCCTTCGCCACTGTGGGTCTGCACAGCCGCCGAAACCTGGCGCTGTACGTCACCGCGCTACTGTTCGTCCTGGCCTGGGCAACCTCGGGGATCAACGGCTGGTTTTACGTCGGCAACTACGGCGTGCCCTGGTATGACCGCGAGCCGGTGCTGTTCCACCAACCGGTGACGTCGATGTTCCTCGCCCTGGCCATCCTGACCGGGCTGGTAGCCGGCTGGCTGCACTTCCGGATCGATTACTCAGGGCATACCGAGGTCGCCGACACCCGGCGCAACCGGCTGCTGGCGTCCACCCCGATGCTGGTCTTCTCGCTGATCGTCGTCCTGCTCGCGGTCGGCTCGATGGCGAAGGGTTTCGCGCAGCGCTACCCCGCCTACACCACCGCGAAAGCGAACCTGGCCGCGTTGCGCTCCGGGCTCTCGCCGACCAGCTGTGCGATGGCCGACGATGTTCTGGTCGAAGCCGACGCCAACGCCGGGATGCTGCAACCCGCCCCCGGCCAGCGGTGGGGACGGTACGGTCCGCTCGGCGGCGAGAAACCGATCGGATTCACCCCGAACGGGGTCAGCGACACCCTGGACCCGGTTGCGCCGTTCGTCGCCAACCCGGGAACGGTCAACTCCGACGGATCACCGAACAAACCCAATGTGGGAATCGGCTTCGCCGGTGGAACCGGCGGCGGCTACGGGCCCGTCGGGGTCAACGGCTCCACAGTGTTCCTACCGTTCGGGCTCGACCCGAAGACCACCCCGGTGATGGGCAGCTATGAGGAAAACACCGTGGCGGCCAAGGCCACCTCGGCCTGGTACGAGCTGCCACCGCGGTCACCGGACCGCCCCCTGGTCGCCGTCGCTGCAGCCGGTGCGATCTGGTACTACGACGAGGAGGGCGAATTCCACTACGGGCAGTCGCTGAAACTGCAGTGGGGCGTCCGTCGGCCGGACGGCAGCTTCCAGGCACTCGCGAAGGTCGAACCGATTGACACCATCGAGCAATTGGCATGGCGCAACCTGCGTTTCCCGCTTGCCTCGGCCCCGCCGGAGGCCAATGTGGCCCGTATCGTCGCCGATGATCCCAACCTCAGCAGCGAACAGTGGTTCGGATTCACCCCGCCTCGGGTGCCGGTCCTGCAAACCGCGCAGCAGTTCCTCGGCACCGAGACCCCGGTGTTGATGGATATCGCGTCCGCGGCCCAATTTCCCTGTCAGCGACCGTTCGCCGAGCATCTGGGCATCGCCGAGGTGCCCCGCTACCGAATCCTGCCCAACCTCAAGCAGGTGGTCGTGTCATCGAATATGTGGCAGTCCGCCCGCGCCGGGGGGCCGTTCCTGTTCATCCAGGCACTGTTGAGTACCGCTACGGTCCCGACCTATCTGCGCGACGACTGGTACCGCGATTGGGGGGCCATCGAGCGCTATATCCGGGTGGTACCCGCCGAAGAGGCTCCCGATGCCGTCGTCGTCGAGGGCTCCGAGCGGGTGTTCGGATGGAGCCGGAACGGACCGATCAGGGCCCTGCCATGAATCCGAGACTGCCATGACACAGACCCTTGCCGATAGCGCCCGCGACGCCACTCGCACGGTGACGATCACCCGCCGGGTCGCCACCATCGCCGGCCTGCTGGGCTTCGTACTGGCGGTGCTGACCCCTCTGCTTCCGGTCGTGCAGACCACCGCCACGCTGAACTGGCCGCAGGACGGGCGGCTGAACAGTGTCACCTCTCCGCTGATCTCACTGTCCCCGGTATCGATGACCGCGACGGTGCCCTGCGAGGTGATCCGGGCGATGCCGGCCAAGGGCGGCATGGTGCTCGGCCTGGCTCCGCAGAAGGCCAAGGATGCCGCGCTGAATTCGCTGTTCGTCACCGTCAGCTCCCAGCGGGTCGACGTCACCGACCGAAACGTCGTGATCGCAAGTGTTCCACGCTCCGATGTGGTGGCACCCGAGTGTCAGCGCATCGAGATCAGCTCCACCGATACCGGCACCTTCGCCAGCTTCATCGGCCTGCCGGCTGATGACGACTATGCCGGACTGGACGCCGAGCAGAAGGCGGAATCACCCCAGACCGGGTATGACTACCTGCGCTCCGGCTTCTTCGATCCCAACCTCCGGCCGAATATCGTTGGGGTGTTCACCGACCTGACCGGCCCGGCGCCACCCGGACTGAACGTCTCGGTCATCATCGACACCCGTTTCTCCACCCACCCGACCGCACTGAAACTGGCCGCGATGCTGCTGGCCATCGGCGCCACCGTGGTCGCACTGGCGGCTCTGTGGCGGTTGGACCGGCTCGATGGACGCCGGATGCACCGGCTCATCCCGCAGCGCTGGCGCACCCTGACCGCCGTCGACGTGACAGTGGTGACCGCGTTTGTCATCTGGTACGTGATCGGTGCCAACTCCTCCGATGACGGCTACATCCTCGGGATGGCCCGGGTCGCCGATCACGCCGGTTATATGTCGAACTACTTCCGGTGGTTCGGGGTGCCGGAGGATCCGTTCGGCTGGTATTACAACGTGCTGGCGCTGATGACCCATGTCAGTACGGCGAGCATCTGGATGCGGCTACCGGATCTGCTGTGCGCTCTGCTGTGCTGGCTGCTGCTATCGCGTGAGGTGCTGCCCCGTTTGGGCCCGGCCGTGGCCGGCAGCCGCCCCGCGCTGTGGACGGCCGGGCTGGTGCTGCTGGCGGCCTGGATGCCGTTCAACAACGGCCTCCGCCCGGAAGGTCAGATTGCCACCGGCGCACTGATCACCTATGTGCTCATCGAACGGGCGATCAGTTCGGGCCGGTTGACCCCCGCGGCGCTGGCGATCATCACCGCGGCCTTCACCCTGGGTATCCAGCCGACCGGCCTGATCGCGGTCGCGGCGCTGCTGGCCGGCGGACGGCCGATTCTGCGAATCCTGATGCGGCGCCGCGCGATCGTCGGCACGTGGCCGCTGGTGGCCCCACTGTTGGCCGCCGGCACGGTGATCCTCACCGTGGTGTTCGCCGACCAGACTCTGGCCACGGTGATGGAGGCCACCCGGATCCGCACCGATATCGGCCCAAGTCAGGCCTGGTACACCGAGAACCTGCGTTACTACTACCTCATCCTGCCGACGGTCGACGGTTCGCTCTCGCGGCGGTTCGGGTTCTTCATCACCGTGCTGTCGTTGTTCGTCTCGGTGTTCATCATGTTGCGGCGCAAGCGGGTTCCCGGCGTGGCGCGGGGGCCGGCCTGGCGGTTGATGGGCGTCATCTTCGCGACGATGTTCGTACTGATGTTCACCCCCACCAAATGGGTTCACCACTTCGGGTTGTTCGCCGCGGTGGGCGCGGCGATGGCCGCCCTCACCACGGTGCTGATCTCGCGAAGCGTGCTGCGCTGGTCGCGCAACCGGATGGCCGTCGTGACCGCGGTGCTGTTCCTGCTGGCGATAACCTTCGCCACCACCAACGGCTGGTGGTACGTGTCGAGTTACGGTGTGCCGTTCAACAATGCGATGCCCCAGGTCGCCGGGATCAGCATCAGCACGGTGTTTCTGGCGCTTTTCGCACTCTCGGCGATCTACACGGTGTGGCTGCACTTCACCGCCCACAGCAGAGGTGAGGGCAGGTTCGCCCGGACACTGACCGCGGCTCCCATCCCGGCAGCCGCGGCGTTCATGGTGCTGGTCTTCCTGGCATCGATGACAGCGGGCGTGGTGCGTCAATACCCCACCTACTCAAACGGCTGGGCTAATGTCCGGGCCCTGGCCGGCGGCTGCGGCCTGGCCGATTACGTGCTCGTGGAACCGGATCCCAACAACGGCTTCCTGACGCCACTGGCCGGGGACTACGGGCCACTCGGCCCACTGGGCGGTGTGACTCCGGTGGGGTTCAGCCCGAACGGTGTGGCGGAAAAGATTGTCGCCGAGGCGATCCGGGTCAACAATCCGATGCCGGGAGTCGACCACGACTGGGAAGGTCCGTTCGAGCTCACCACACCCGGCATCAACGGGTCGACCCTGCCCCTGCCCTACCAACTGGATCCGGCCCGGGTGCCGGTGGCCGGCAGCTACGTGGACTCCGGTCAGCAGGAAAGCCTGCTGACGTCGGCCTGGTACCAGCTCCCGCCCGACGACGGTGATCACCCCCTGGTCGTTGTCACCGCGGCCGGGACGATCGCCGGTAACAGTGTGCTCAACGACCGCACCGACGGTCAGACCGTCGAGTTGGAGTACGGCCGTCCGGGTCCGGACGGCACACCGGCGGCGGCCGGCCGGGTGCAACCCTACGATCTGGGACCCGCACCCTCCTGGCGGAATCTGCGGTATCCGCGCTCGGAAATCCCGGCCGACGCGACAGCGGTGCGGATCGTGGCCGAGGACCGCTCGCTGTCCCTGGGCGACTGGATCGCCGTGACCCCGCCGCGGGTGCCCGACCTGCGTTCGGTACAGGAGTACGTCGGATCCACCGCGCCGGTGCTGATGGATTGGGCGGTGGGAATGGCCTTCCCCTGCCAGCAGCCCATGCTGCACGCCAACGGGGTGGCCCAGGTGCCGAAGTTCCGGATCACCCCGGACTACACGGCCAAGAAACAGGACACCGACACCTGGGAGGACGGCCGCAACGGCGGCCTTCTGGGGATCAGCGACCTGCTGCTGCGCGCCTCGGTGATGGCGACCTACCTCTCCGATGACTGGGGCCGGGACTGGGGATCGCTGCGCAAGTTCGACACCATCGTCGATGCCGGGCAGGCCCGGTTGGATCTGGGCACCGCGACCCGCGGCGGACTGTGGTCGCCGGGGCAGATCCGGATCAAGGCGTGATCGTTCGTTCCCGCCGAAAATCAACCGGCCGTGGCCGCGCCGGCGGCACCGCGGCCAGCAATGCGCGGGTGTACTCCTCGCGGGGATCGGCGAACAGCTCTGCGGCCCGACGGTATTCGACGGCCCTGCCCGCCCGCATCACCATGACGTCGTGACACATCCGCTGGACCACGGCGAGATCGTGGGCGATGAACAGATATGTAAGGGACAGATCCCGCTGCAGCCGCAGCAGCAGGTCGAGCACCCGGGACTGCACTGAGACGTCCAGCGACGCGGTCGATTCGTCGAGGATCAGTAGATCCGGCTCGACGGCCAGGGCGCGCGCGACGCTGACCCGCTGCCGCTGGCCCCCGGAGAGTTCGTGCGGGTAGCGCGAGCTGAACGCCTGCGGCAGCCCCACCAGGTCGAGCAACTCGGCCACCCGCGCGCGCCGGCCGTCGCGGCCATCGGCCAAGCCGTGGACGATCAGCGGCTCGGCGATGGCGGTGCCGACCTTCCGCCGGCCGTTGAGCGATGAGAACGGGTCCTGGAACACCATGCTGATTCGCCGCCGCAGGGCCTTGGCCGCCGCGCCCCGCACCCCGAACACGTCCGTGCAATCCAGCACGGCGGTTCCGCCGTCGGGTTCGACCAGCCCGGTCAGCGCGCCGGCCACAGTGGACTTACCGGACCCCGATTCGCCGACCAGACCCAGTGTCGTCCCGCGCCGGATGTCGAAACCTATCCCCCGCACAGCGGGCACGGTGGACTTGCCAGTCGCCGTCCGGACCGCGTACGTCACGTCCAGCCCGTCGACCTCCAGGAGAATCGGGGCCTCCGGTGTCACCTCCGCCGGCCCCGCCACGCCGATCACGGGCCGGGCCGACAGCAGTTCGCGGGTGTACTCGTGCCGCGGACGGTCGAAAACATCGAGGACGGGCGCCTGCTCGACTGCCCGGCCCGCGCGCAGCACGGTGACGGTATCGGCGACCTGCCCGATGACACCCAGGTCATGACTGATCCAGACCACCGCGGTGCCGAAGTCGCGCTGCAGATCGCCGACCAGTGCCATGATCTGGGCCTGCGTGGTCACGTCCAACGCCGTCGTGGGCTCATCGGCGATCAGCAGTTCCGGATCGCACGCCAGCGCGATCGCGATCATCACCCGCTGCCGTTGCCCGCCGGAGAGCTGGTGGGGGTAGGCACCCAGCCGGCTGCCGGGGTCGGCAATGCCCACGCTGTCGAGCAGGTGCAGCGCCCGCACCTGCGCCTCCCGCCGGGTCAGCCGCCGGTGCGTCTCCAGCGATTCGGTGATCTGGCGCCCCAGCGTCAGCAGTGGATTCAGCGATGTGCCCGGATCCTGGAACACGAAGCCGACCCGTCCGCCGTGTACCTTACGCAGCACCCGCGGTCTCGCGCCGACAAGTTGCGTTGCAGTGGAGGTGTTTTCGCCGAGAAGGATGCTCGAACCGGCCACCTCCGCTCCAGGTGCGTCGAGCAGTCCGGTCGCGGCAAGCATGGTCATCGACTTGCCGGAGCCGGACTCCCCGACGATGCCCAACGTCTGTTCCCGGGCCACCTCGAAGGAGACTCCGCGCACGATATCGCTCCGGCCGATACGGACCCGGAGGTCGGCCACGGTCAGAACGGATCCGGTCACCGCCTCCTCCGCGCCTCGATCATGCTGCGCTGTCTCGGATCGAGAACATCACGCAGCCCGTCGCCGAACAGGTTGAATGCCAGCACGATGACGAAGATCGCCGCTCCCGGGAAGACGGCCATCCACCACGCGAGCGTCACGAAACCCTGCGATTCGAAGATCATCCGGCCCAGCGACGGCTGCGGGGGCTGAATACCCAGACCCAGGAACGACAATGCCGCCTCGGACAGGATCGCGAACGCCAGTGACAGCGAGGTCTGCACGATCAGAGCCCCGGTGATATTGGGCAGGATGTGCCGCGTGATGATGTACCCGTGGCCGGTGCCCATCGTCCGCGACACTGACACATACGGTTCCGAGCGCACACCAAGTGTGCTGGCCCGCGCCACCCGCGCGAAAATCGGGGTGTACACGAGGGCGATCGCCAGAGTGGTGGTGTTGATCCCCGGACCGAGGATGGCGACCACCGCCAGCGCCAGCAGCAGCACCGGGAAGGCGAACATCACGTCAACGATCCGCATGAACACGGTGTCCAGCCAGCCGCCCCGGTAGCCGGCCAGCATCCCGATGCTCACCCCGACCACCGCCGCGAGCGCGACGCTGACCGCCGCCACCCGCATCGAGGCCTGCACGGCCACCAGAACCCGGGAGAGCACATCGCGGCCCAGTTCATCGGTGCCGAACCAATTCGTGGTGCTCGGCGGGCGTAACGCATTGGGCACGTCGATGTCATTGATGCCGTAGGGAGCGATCCAGGTGGCGGTGAGGGCCACGGCCACCGCGGTCAGCAGGACGAGCCCAGAGATCATCGTGACCGGGTTCGCGAACAGCACCCGCGCCCAGCCCAGTCGGGAGTCCGCCGCGCCGTCGGCGGCGGTCGGCCCGGGCGTCGGCGCGGCCGGACGCTGCTCGGTCATGACAGCCGTATCCTCGGGTCGATCACCGCGTAGAGCGTGTCCACGAGGAGGTTGATCAGCAGGAACAGCACGGCGATGAGCAGCGCTGCTCCCTGGATCACCGGGTAGTCGCGGGCGGCGACCGCGTTGAACACGAGCCGTCCCAGCCCGGGCCAGGCGAACACCACCTCCACGACGATCACGCCGCTGAGGATGGTCGCCAGTTGAATGCCGGCGATGGTCAGCACCGGGACCAGGGCGTTGCGCACGATATGCCGCATCGTCACGATCCGCGGCGGCAGCCCTTTCGAGCGCGCGGTGCGCACATAGGTCATACCGGACACCTCCAACACCGCCGAGCGCACATAGCGCGTCATGATGGCGCCGGCGATCACCCCGACCGTCAGGCCGGGCAGCACGATATGACGCAACCAGCCTGCGGGGTCGTCGAATATCGGACGGTAACCAGAGGTGGGCAACCAGCCCAGCGTTGTTGAGAAAAGCGCAATAAGCAGGATGCCCATCCAGAAGTCGGGCACCGAAACCCCGAACTGGCTCGCGACCCGGATGATCGCATCGGAGAGTTTGCCTTCGTGAAGCGCGGCGTAGATACCGGCCGGGATCGCGATCAGCAGGGCGATGACCATTCCGAAGACGGCCAGCGACACCGTGGCGGGCAGCCGCTCCATCAAGATCTGCGTCACGGGGTCGCCGTTGCGGAAGCTCACCCCGAGATCGCCGCGCACGGCCGAACCCGCATAGCCGAAGAACTGTTCGAGCACCGGCCGGTCCAGGCCGCTGGCCGAGCGCAGCGCACCGTATGCCTCCGGGGTGTAGCGGGTGCCCAGGGCGATACGCACCGGATCGCCCGGAACCACCTGTACGAGCGTGAACACCACAGTGAGCACACCGAACAGCACGATGGTCGAGTAGAGCAGCCTGCGCGCCAGGAAACGCACAATCGGGTGACTCAGCACGCCCGGCACCGGAACGGTCATGACTGTCAACCCGCGCCGAGCGAGGCGTGCCGGAAGCGGACCGCGGCGTCCCGACGGGCCTGATAGCCGGCCAGCTCTGGGTTCCACGCCTGAATCACCGATGGGTTGTACAGGAAGATGTAGCTGACCAGGTCGGCGATCCGGGTGGCCGCTTCGGCGTAGATGTCGCCGCGGGCCCGCCGGTCGGTTTCGACCCGCCCGGCGTCGAGCAGCCGGTCGACCTCGGCGTCGGAGAACTGCTGGGCGTTACTGCTGCCGTTCGTGTGGTGCTGGGCGTAGTAGAAGTCGTCCGGATCGATGTTGCCGAGCCAGCCCATCATGAGCATGTCGAAGTTGCCGCTGTTCTGTTCGTCAAGCCAGGTGGCGAAGTCGACGGTGCGGATGTCCACCGCAATGCCGAGCGGGGCAAGGTTATCGGCGATGATCTGCGCCGTGGTCACCGTCGCCGGGTAGTCGCCGGTGACGAGCATGTCGAGCCGCTGCGGCGGCGCGGTGCCGTCGGCCGCGGCCTCAGCGAGCAGGCGCCGGGCTTTGCCGGTGTCATAGCTGTACCGGTCGTAGGAGGTGTGCCAGGGATTGCCTGCCGGGATCGCGAGCTGGTTGGTGACCGCGGTGCCGTAGCTGGTGGCTTGAACGATCGAGTCCCGGTCGATCGCGTACGCGATGGCCTGCCGCACCCGGACGTCGTGCCACGGCTCACGGGCCTCATTGAGCGCCAGATACCAGTAGTCGTTGCTCGGCGTCACGGCCAGCTGGACGGAGTCATCGTTGGCCAGCTGCGCCACCCGCTGGGTGGGAACCGAGTCGGTCCAATCGATTTCACCGGCCTGCAGCGCGGACAACGCCGTCGAGGGTTCGGAGATGAACCTGTAGGTGATCCCCGACAGCTCCGGCGGCCCGTCCCAGTATCCGGGATTGCTCTTCAGAGCGATGAAGTCGCCGCTCTTCTGGCCGACGAACGCGAACGGGCCGCTGCCGATCGGGAACGTGGCGATCCGGCCGCTTTCGACGTTCTCGCGCTGCACAATCGCCATGCCCTTGAAACCGCCGAGGTTGGTCAGCAAATTCGGCGTGGGCCGTTGCACCCGGATGACAACCGTCGTCGGATCGGGCGCGGCAACCTCGCTGACGGCCGCGAACTTGTCGACGTTGGCCAGCTTTTCCTCCATGATGCGCCGGTAGGAGTACACGACGTCATCGGCGACCAGGGCGCGGCCGTCATGCCAGGTGACATCGTCTCGCAGGTGGAACGTCCAAGTCAGCCGGTCCGGGGAGATATCCCACGACTTTGCCAGGGCCGGCCGCATTTCCAGGTTCTCGTCCGGTTCGACAAGGGTGTCGAAAACGTTCTCCAGCACCTCGAACGAAAAGTATGCGGTCGTCTTCTGCGGGTCGAGCTGATCGGGCTCCCCGGAGATCGCCGCAACCAGATTGTCCTCGGATCCCTCACCGAGATCGACCCGCTGGCCGGTGGAACACGATGTCAGTACCAACCACGCAACGAGCACAGCGGTCACCGCCGCCGGTCGTTTCATCACCACTGCTCCAGGTCGCGGACACTCCCGCATCGCACCCTACCCAGGTCCTCGGGACATTGGCCCGGCCCGTCGGGCTAGAGACCGGCCTCCGCCGGTGCCGGGGCGGGGGTGATGGCGATAATCGTTGCGCCGACGTTTATTTCGCCGGTCGCCGACGGTTCTACCGATCCGAATTTTTTCGCGTTGAGAATGATGACCGGTGTTACCAGGGAGTACCCGGCCTCTTCGATGATCTTGCGGTCGAAACTCACCAACGGTGTTCCCGGTGCCACCCGGTCGCCTTTGGCCACTTTGACGTCGAACCCCTCGCCCTTGAGTTTCACCGTGTCGATACCGATGTGGATCAGCACCTCAACGCCGCTGTCGAGCAGCAACCCGAAGGCGTGTCCGGTCGGCTGGGCGGCGACGACCACGCCGGCCCCGGGTGCATAGGCGGTGTCGCCCGAGGGCAGCACCGCAACTCCCGGGCCCATGATGCCCTTGCCGAAAACCGGGTCGGGCACGTCGCTCAGCGCCATCAGGGTGCCGTCGAGCGGTGACAGGATGTCGGTGACCATTCCGGCATCGCCGGCCGACGTGGTGGCCGCCGCGGCGACCAGGGTGTCCGGGCTGGCATCTCCCATCGGCCCCTCCAGATCGGCAACGGGCACCCCGGCGGCTACTGCGGCGGCAGCCTGTTCGGGGGTCTTGTAGCCGGAGATGACCACCAGGACCATCGAGGTGATGAAGGCCGCGGTCACTGCGAGCGCATACAGCCCCATATTGTCGAACGCCGGGATGGTCAGCACCGAGGTGAACACGAACGCACTGGTCTTCACTCCCCCGCCGATACCGATGATGATGCCGCCAACCAGGCATCCGACCAGCATGCGCGGATAGATCCGCTTGAACCGCAGATGAATTCCGTACAGCGACGGTTCCGATATGCCGCCCAGCAGCCCGGCAGCCAGACCACCGATTGCGGTCTGCCGCATCTGCCGATCCCGCTCCCGCCAGGCCAGGAACAACACACCGGCGGTGGCCCCGAAACAGGCGAAGTTCCATGCGCCCATCGGGCCCTGGATGTAGTCGTACCCCAGCGTCTGGATATTGAGCAGCATGATGGCGTTGATCGGCCAGTGCAGACCCAGCGGAACCATGAACGGATACGCCAGCGGGATGAGGATGGCGAAGATGAACGGCGAGAAGTCGTTGACCGCCTTGAGCAGGTTGGCCAGCCCGGCACCTGTGTACACCCCGATCGGACCGATCAGGAAGGCCGTCAGCGGGATCATGACCAGCATCGACAGGAACGGTACGAAGATCAGCTGGACATTCTCCGGAATGGCCCTCTTGAGCGCCCTGTAGAGCGGGCCCAGCACGGCCGCCATCAACAGCGGAGGGAATACCTGTGAGCTGTAGTTGAAGATCGTCAGCGGCAGACCCAGGACCTGAACGACGTCGACCTGAGACCCGAAGATGTTCTTCGATTCGGTGAAGTCCTTCATCGCGGCGAAGCCCGGCAACATCACGACCGCCATGATCGCGAAACCGACCCACGGGTCAGCCCCCAGTTTCTTGGCCGCGTTGTAGGCGACCATCAGCGGCAGGAAGACGAAGACGCTTTGCCAGCAGAGGTTGACGAACTGCCATGTCGGGGACAGCTGGCTGGCTTCACGCGGATCGGCCCAGTTGGGGATCACACCGAGGGTGCTCATCAGCGCCATGAACGTGATGAACAGCGAAGCGCCGAGCAGCGCGCCCAGAATGGGCCGGAACGAGTCGGACAGGAACTCGAAGAACCCGTCGACCCAGGTGAACCTCCCGCGCGGACCCTTCGACCTGGCCGCGGCCTTGACGGCCGCGGCATCATCGGCACCACCGCCACCCGCTGCCATCCCGGGCAGCTGTTGGATCCGGTTGTAGACCGTCTGGACCCCGCCGCCGATCACCACCTGATAGCGGTCGCCGGCCTGGGGCACCGCGCCCATGACCCCGGGCACCGACTCCAGATCCGACTGTTTGACGACGGCGGCGTCGTGAAGCTGGAACCGCAGCCGGGTGGCGCAGTGCGAGAGGCCGGCGATATTCGCCGCACCACCGAGTTTCTCGACGATCTCCGCAGCTGTATTCGTCACCATTGGGTTCCAACCCTCCGCGAGTCCCCGGACCCGACCCGGCCGGGTCAGCCGATGGTATCGACGTTGTCCGCACGCCGGATCCGATTCGCGCGGCGGCGGATGCGATTCAGGGCACCGGAGGGGGCTGGGGTGCGGCGGTGCGCAGCCGTTCCGGTGTCAGTGACCACACCGTCTCCTCCCCCGCCGAGTTCACCCGCGCGCAGTAAGCGTCGGTTCCGTCGGCGTCGACTGCGGCCGCGCCGAGGACCGCGCAATCCGCGCCCATCACCACCACCGGCAGGTCCATCCGGCCGGACACCGCCGGCGGCGGGGCGGGCGCCGGTGCCGACGGCGTGCCCGGCTGCGGCTGGACGGTCGCATCCCGGGTCTGCGACAGCAGCAGCACCGTCCCGGCGGCGGCCGCCCCGATCAGCGACGCACCCAGGACAACGGCCACCCAGCGCCGTCGGGACCACGGCCGTGACCCCGGCTTACGGTGCCGCGCCGATCCGCCGGCAGCCGGATTCAGCGCACCCCGCATGGCCTCGGCGAAGTCCCGGCAGCGGGCGTACCGGTCTGCCGGATTCTTGGCCAGCGCCCGGGCGAAGACCGGCCCGAACGCCGACAGGTCGGGTCGGTCAAGGGCTGGCGGCGCCGCGCTGAGATGCTTACTGATCACCACCGCCGGGTTGCTGTTGGTGAACGGTGCCGTGCCGGTCAGCAGGTGAAAGGCGGTGGCGGCCAGGGCGTATTGATCGGCCCGTCCGTCGATCTGCTCTCCCTTGAGTTGCTCGGGTGCGGCGTAGGTGACCGTGCCGACGGTCATCTCGGCGCCGGTCAGATTGCTGGCCTGATCGATCCATCTGGCCACCCCGAAGTCGGCGAGCATCACCCGGTCGTCACCGGAATCCGTCAGGCCCAGCAGAATATTGGCCGGTTTGATATCACGGTGCAGCAGTTTGCGACTGTGCGCGTAGTCCAGCGCGTCGGCGACCGCGGTCACGATGCGGGCCACCTCACCGGCGGGAATACCGTTGGGATACTTGTCTTCCAGCAGGCGGCCGGCATCGATACCGGCAACGAACTCCATGGCGATCCAGAGCGTGCCGTCATTGTCGCCGCGATCGTAAATGGTCACGATATGCGGGTGGTGCAGCGTCGCGACCATCTCGGCCTCCTGGCCGAAGCGCTGCCGGTACTCGTCGTCGTGGCTGACCGCGTTACTGAGCACCTTCAGCGCATCTCGTCGTGGCAGCCTCGGGTGCTGGGCCAGATACACCTCGCCCATACCTCCGGCGCCGAGGATGCGCAGGATCTCGTAGCCGGCGAAAGTCTCGCCGTCCGCTAACGGCATCGGGCGCTAAACCACCGGGGGTACGTCAGCTCGCAACCACTCCAGCGCCCCGGTACTGAGCCGGGCCAATTCCGCAATCTCGTCGCTGTCGAGTGCGGAATCAAAAAAGTCGGTCATCCGGCGGTTGGTCGCCTCCTCGACCGCCGCGTAACGGTCCGCCTTGTCCGCGCCGTCGGCAAACGGCTCCGACCAGCCAAACATGCGCGTGTAGTCCCGGCCGCCGTGCAGCATATGTGCCTCCACCGGGGTGATACCCGAGTTCGCCAGCACATTGAAGTGGACGTCGGCGCGCAGTTCGCGCAGTACGAACATCACCTGTAGAGCCCGCGCCGGAGCGTCGGATGCCAGCGTCATCTCCCGCCACCCGGCGTACATCGGCAGACCGACGATCGGCGTCTCGGCAATGATCCGCTCGCCCAATGCCGCGATGCGGTCGACACCCGGCGCCCCATCGAGGTGCGTGCGGCCGAACGCGGCGACTTGATCCCAATACACCTGCGCGGCACCGGCTGCTCCCCGTACCGCGAGGCCCTCGTCCCACATCGTGCGGACGAAGTCCGGCTCGAAGATCGCGAAGACCGCTGCCACGGTGGTCCCGGTAGCCTCGCCCAGGACACCTCCGCGACCGGCGACGTAACCGGCGAGCGGGTTCTGGTAACCCGCGGCGATACTGCCGGCGAAGGTCTCCGGGTGGAGCATGAAGATGCCGACCGCCTCACCCATCGCCGCGCCGGACGTCCCGACAGCCTCTTCTGACCGCGTGTCGTTCACCTACCAACTCCTGGATTCTGGCCGGCCACCTCGATGCCGCCGACTGTGCCGCATCCTACGGACCGCACGGCTGGTTAGTCCGGGTAATCCATCGGTACACCCAGGGTGGTCAGGGTCATCGCCAGCGCATCGTATTGGCCGACCAGTGTGACGAATTCGATCAGCTGGCGGCGGTCCAGAAAACCGCTCAGCCGCCGCCAGCCGTCCTCGGACAGGGCGCGGCGGGTCACCAGCTCGTCGACACCGGCCAGAAGCACCTGCTGGCGCCAGGACAGCCCGGCGGCCTGCGGCCAGCCGAAGATCGCGGCCTGGGTGACGGTATCGACCCCCCGGGTCAGCGCGATCCGCCGGTGCTGCTGCAGTTCGTACTCGCACCCGCGCAGGTGGCCCACCCGCAGGATCGCCAACTCCGTGTCGGCCCCCGATAGCCGGCCCCGCCGCAGCAAGACCCCGGCGAACGGCGCCCAGACCCAGAACAGCCGCCGATGCTGAGCAAGCACGGTGAACAGGTGCAGTTCGGGGACCCCCCAGACCCGCGCCGCCACCCTGCAGAACAACCAGCCGAACCAGCCGAGTTCTGCACGCCCCCCCGGGGGGATCCGGCAGGGTAATGCCGGCCGGTCGCTCGATGAACTGAGTACTTCACTCGGTGACATCCCCCGATCCTAGGAAGATTCGCGTACCGGGAAGTATCGCGATCACCTCCCCGTGATGGACCGGCAGTCGGTACCGCCGGGCTCGACCCACCGTCAGCTAAGCTCGCATGTCGGTGCGCATAATTGTCGTACGCCCCGGGGGTGGACGTGGTCGAGATCCGGTACCCGTCCACCGGGTCGGCGCTTGACCCCGCTGGGAATATCCGAGGATGAAGGACCCCCAGAGTGGTTGAACCCCAGGTCACGCCAGTTGCGGTGATCGGAATGGCGTGCCGTTTGCCCGGCGGCGTCGACTCCCCCGAGCAGCTGTGGGAGGCGTTGGCCGCCGGCGCTGATCTGGTTACCGAGGTTCCGGCCGAGCGTTGGGACGCCGACGAGTACTACGACCCCGAACGCGGGGTGCCGGGCCGCACGGTGTCCCGGTGGGGTGGATTCCTCGACGATATCGGCGGGTTCGATGCCGGGTTCTTCGGTCTCGACGATACGAAGGCCATCGCGATCGACCCGCAGCATCGGCTGCTGATGGAGATGTCGTGGGAGGCCGTCGAGCGGGCCGGTATGGACCCGTTAACGCTGGCCGGCACCCGGACCGGGGTGTATTTCGGGATCTCCCACGACGACCACACCGCGCTGGCCCTGGATGCGGGCGTCTACGGCTACACCGAAACCTCCGCCTGTATGGCTTCCGGCCGGGTGGCCTATGTCCTGGACGTCAACGGTCCGGCGCTGACCGCCGACACCGCCTGCTCGTCGGGATTGCTCGCCGTGCACATGGCGGCCCGTAGCCTGGCCGCCGGGGAGAGCGACCTGGCACTGGCCGGTGGCTGCGAGGTGATGCGCGAACCGCGAAAGAACGCCTGGGCCTCAGCGCAGGGCATGCTGTCACCGACCGGGCGGTGCAAACCGTTCGACGAGTCCGCCGACGGGTTCGTGCGGTCCGAAGGGTGCGCTGTGGTGTTGATGAAACGGCTGCCCGACGCGCTGCGGGACGGTGACCGGATACTCGCGGTCGTGCGCGGCACAGCGGCCAATTCCGATGGCCGAACCCGCAATATCGCGACACCGTCGTATGACGCGCAGGTTGCCGCCTGTCGGGCGGCGTTGACTGCCGCGGGTGTCGACCCCTCGACCATCGGGGCCGTGGAAGCCCACGGCACCGGAACCCCGGTCGGCGACCCGATCGAATTCAACAGTCTGGCAACCGAATACGGGACCACGGGTACGGTCCTGCTGGGTTCTGCCAAGTCGAATTTCGGTCATGCCGAGGCGGCAGCCGGAGCCCTGGGTTTCGTCAAGGCCGTCCTGGAACTCCAGCACGGCGAGGTTCCGCCGATGGTCCACTTCACCCGGATGCCCGAAGCGCTGGCGGACGTTCAGACCGGACTGGTGGTACCCCGGTCGGTGACCCCCTGGCCGGACGGACACGGGGAGACCCGGCGCATCGCGGTGTCGTCCTATGGGATCTCCGGGACCAATGTGCACGCGATCGTCGAGCAGGCACCGCCGAACCAATCCGCCGCGGTCGATCCGGCGGCACCGCAAAACCGCACGAACCTTGTCGTGGTGTCCTCCACATCCGAGCGGGAACTTCGCCGTACGGCCGGCCGGCTGGCAGACTGGCTCGGCCGGCAATCTGATCCGGTTTCACTCCACGACCTCGGCTACACCCTGGCTCGGCGCCGCGGACACCGCACCGTCCGTGCCGGTATCGCCGCCGGCGACCGCGACGAGCTGATCACCGCGCTGCGGGAACTGACCGACGGTGAAACCCCGCACCCGGCAACGGTGGGACGGGACGATCGCGGCCCGGTGTGGGTGTTCTCCGGCCAGGGGTCGCAGTGGGCTGGGATGGGCACCGAACTGCTCTCGGCGGAGCCGGCGTTCGCGGCGGCCGTCGCCGGTATCGAACCGCTGATCCGACGGGAGTCCGGGTTCTCGGTGACCGAGGCGATGTCCGCGCCGGACACGGTCAGCGGTATCGGGAGAGTGCAGCCGACGGTGTTCGCCATGCAGATCGCCCTGGCCGAGACGATGGCCGCCCGCGGGGTGCGCCCGGGCGCGGTCATCGGACATTCGATGGGCGAGGTGGCCGCCGCGGTCGTCGCCGGTTCGCTGTCCCTCGAGGACGGCGTCCGGGTGATCTGCCGACGGTCGGCTCTGCTGGCCCGATTGTCCGGGTCGGGCGCCATGGCATCGGTGGAACTGCCCGAGCAGACCGTCCGCGACGAGCTCGCCGGACTCGGTGTCGACGGCGACGTCGTCGTCGCGGTCGTGGCCTCCCCGCAGACGACGGTGATCGGCGGTGCGACGGCGGTGGTCCGGGAACTCATCGCGCGGTGGGAACGCCGCGATGTGCCGGCACGCGAGGTGGCCGTCGACGTCGCATCGCACTCACCTCAGGTCGATCCCATCCTGGTGAGCCTGGCCGATGAGCTGGCGGAGCTGGCCCCGGCCGAACCGGCGATCCCGTTTTACTCGGCGACACGGACCGATCCCGGAACACCGCCCACCTGCGACGGCGCGTACTGGGTGGACAATCTGCGCCAGACAGTCCGCTTCTCCGCGGCCGTGGCGGCCGCCCTGGAGGACGGTTACCGGGTCTTCGCCGAACTGTCCCCGCATCCGCTGCTGACCCGGGCCGTCGAGCAGACCGGACACGGTATCGGAACCCCGGTGGCCGCACTCGCGGGCCTGCGGCGCGACCAACCGCTTCCGCACGGGCTGCTGGACTTCGTGGCGGATCTGCATGCCGCCGGGGCCGCGGTGGACTTCGCCGCACTGTATCCGGCGGGCAACCTGATCGACGTGCCGCTGCCGTCCTGGACACACCGGCAGCTGCTGCTCGAACGCGATGACCACGCCGGGCCGAGCCATCGGGTGGCCGCCCACCCGCTACTCGGTGTCCACATCCGGCTGGCCGAGGAACCCGAACGACACGCCTGGCAATCCGATACCGGCACGGCGGCCATGGCCTGGCTGGGCGACCACCGCGTGCACGACGTGCCGGCCCTGCCCGGTGCCGCCTACTGCGAGATGGCACTGTCGGCGGCCGGTCGGCTGTTCCCGGCAGGAGCCGCGGTGCATGAGGTCTGTTTCGAGGACCTGCTGCTGCTGGACGAACACACCGAACTCACCGCGGTGGCGTCGGTGGACGCTCCCGGGCTCGCGACCTTGCGGGTTCAGACCGACGACAACGGCGCAACCGACCTGCGCGCCACCGCAACCCTGTGCGCCGACGACACCACCCGGCCGGCCCGGCAGGACATCGGAGCAATCCTGGCTTCCCACCCGGACACCCTCGGCGGCAACGAGATCCGTCAGATGCTCGCCGAGCGTGGTATCGGACTCGGGCCGGCCTTCAGCGGCCTGCTCCGGGTTCACACCGCCGCCGAGGGATCCACCCTGGTCGGGGAGATCGCGGCACCCGCCGGAATCCGGGCCGAGCAGGCCGGCTACACCATCCACCCGGCCGTTCTCGACGCATGCTTCCAGACCGTCGGAGCCCACGTGCTGGCCGGCGGTGGCCGGGAGGGCGGCCTGCTGCTGCCCCTCGGCGTGGCCGGACTGCGCGGATTCGGCTCCGGACGCGATGCCCGCTATTGCCACGCCACCATCACCCGGGCCGACGCAGCCGAGATCGAGGCGGATCTGACGATCCTCGATGAACGGGGCGGCGTGGTCCTCGCGATCAGCGGTCTGCGGATGGGCAGCGGCGCCACCAAGGCCGGCGAACGGGAGCGGGTACTCGCCGAACGGCTGCTGACGGTGCGGTGGGAACACCGGCAACCGCCGACCGCCGGCACCGCCGATGACGGCGAATGGCTCCTGATCGCCGCCGGCCCCGACGACCTCCGGGACCTTCCGGAGGCGTTGACAGCGTCCGGCGCGCGCTGCCGCACCCACTACGCCGGCGCCGCGGGCTCGACCCCGGCGGCCGACCTCGGCGGCACACCGCCCGCGCGGGTGGTGCTGATGACCCCGGCGGCGGATCACGACCCGGACAGCGCGGGCCTGTCCCGGGGCCGCATCCTCACCGGGCAGGTGGTCGAACTGGCCCGCGCCCTGTCCGATACCGATTCCCGGCCGCCGCGCCTCTACGTCATCACCCGCAACGCCGCGGATGTGACCCCGCATGATCGGCTCAACCTCGATCAGGGCGGGCTGCGGGGACTGCTCCGGGTGATCGGCTCCGAGCAACCGGGGCTGCGGCCCACCCTCATCGACATCGACGCCCGCACCGGCATCGCGGATCTGGCCGCCGAGTTGCTCAGCGATTCCGATGAGGATGAGACAGCGTGGCGGGAGGGCGCCTGGTTCGTCGCGCGTCTGCAGCAGACCCCGCTGCGCCCTGATGAGCGACGCACCACGCTGGCCGACCCCGACCAGGATGGCATCCGGCTGCAGATTCGCACCCCCGGCGATCTGCAGACTCTGGAGCTGGCCGCAACCGAACGGCAACCCCCGGCGGACGGGCAGATCGAGGTGGCGGTCGAGGCCTCCAGCATCAACTTCGCCGATGTGCTGGCCGCCTTCGGGCGCTACCCCACATTCGACGGTAAACAGCCCGAACTCGGTCTGGACTTCGCCGGTGTGGTTACCGCGATCGGGCCCGGGGTCACCGACCACGCCGTGGGGGACCGGGTCGCCGGTGTCCGGCCCGGGGGATGCTGGGGCACCTTCATCACCTGCGACGCCCGGCTGGCGGTGGCACTGCCGGCCACTCTGACCGCCGGCCAGGCAGCGGCGGTGGCCACCGGGTACGCCACCGCCTGGTTCGGGCTGCACGACCTCGCCCGGATCGGCCCGGGAGATCGAGTCCTGATCCACTCGGCGACCGGCGGTGTCGGCCAGGCGGCGATCGCGATCGCCCGCCACGCCGGTGCCGAGATCTTCGCCACCGCGGGCAGCCCGGGTCGTCGGCAGTTGCTCACCGATACGGGTATCGAGCACGTTTATGACTCCCGGACAACCGAATTCGCCGACGCGATCCGGCGGGACACCGACGGCTACGGGGTTGACGTGGTGCTGAACTCGCTGATCGGCCCGGCCCAGCGCGCCGGGATCGAACTGCTCGCGTTCGGGGGCCGGTTCGTGGAGATCGGCAAGCGGGATGTCTACGAGCACACCCGGGTGGACCTCTATCCGTTCCGGCGCAACCTGGCCTTCTTCTACGCCGACCTGGCGCTCATGACGACCAGCGCCCCGGAGCACAGTGCGGCACTGCTGCGTGAGGTCTACCGACTGGTCGGCGATGGGGTGCTGCCAGTGCCCGAGCACACGGCTTATCCGCTGACTGATGCCGCGACGGCGATCCGGGCGATGAGCGCCGCCGAACACACCGGGAAGCTGGTGCTGACCATCGACCGCCGCGTTCGGTTGCCGGTCGTGGTGCCGCCGAATCGCGCCCGGGTCTTCCGCCCCGACGGCTCCTATATCGTCACCGGCGGCGTCGGCGGACTCGGCCTGTTCCTGGCTGCGGTAATGGCCGCGGGGGGATGCGGACGGATCGTGCTCACCTCCCGATCCGGCCCGAATCCGCAGGCGGAGAAGACGATCGCCCGGCTCCGGGCCAACGGTGCCGATATCGTGGTCGAGGCGGGCAATATCGCTGACCCGCAGACCGCTCCGCGGCTGGTCGCCGCCGCCACGGCGACCGGGCTGCCGCTACGCGGAATTCTGCACGCCGCCGCCGTCGTCGACGATGCCACGTTGGTGAACATCACCGACGATCTCATCGAACGGGACTGGGCACCAAAGGTTTACGGGGCGTGGCACCTGAATCAGGCGGCCCGCGACGAGCCGCTGGACTGGTTCTGCAACTTCTCCTCGGCAGCGGTCCTGCTCGGCTCACCCGGCCAGGGGGCATATGCCGCGGCCAACAGCTGGCTGGATCTGTTCACCGCGTGGCAGCGCCGGCAGGGAGTTCCCGCGACCGCGATCGCCTGGGGTGCCTGGGCCGACATCGGCCGCGGCGCGGGGGTGGCGCAGCGCGGGGACGTCGCGATGATCAAACCGGAGGACGGCGCCTACGCCTTCCGCGCGCTGCTGCGCCACAATCGCGGGTACACCGGGTACCTTCCCGTCGGCCGGATGCCGCTGCTGACCGCCCTGGCCGCACGCAGCCCGTTCGCCGAGGCATTCGGCCACTCCGGCGTCCGCGGCACCACCGGGACTGCCGGCGTGCTGGCCGAGTTGGCCGAGTTGCCCGCCGAGGAACGGCCGCACCGGTTACGTCGGCTGGTCACCGAGCAGGCGGCTCTCATCCTGCGCCGGTCGATCGACCCCGACCGTTCGTTCACCGAACACGGCCTGGATTCGCTGGGGTTGCTGGAGTTGCGGACCTCGATCGAGACTCAGACCGGCGTGCGCCTGAGCCCGAAGGCCATCGTCACCCACAACACCGCCCGCGCCCTGGCGGCCCATCTGAACGAGACCGTCAGCGACAACGTGACCTCAACCGCCCAGTAGTCGCCCGGAAACCGCGATCGCCAACCGCCGCGGCAGCAGCCGGGTGACCACACGTGATACGAAGGCGTTGGCCGCACCGTCGACGAAGCTGGGTTTACCGCCGGACAAGGCCCGGATGGTGTGGGCGACGACCTGTTCGGGGGTGCGGGTCAGCGCCCTGGCCGCCGACCCGGAGGCCGCCCCGGCGGCCGCCTCGCCCGCCACCTCGAAGAACGGCGTATCGGTCAGGCCGGGGCACACCGCGAGCACGCGGATACCGTGCCTGCGTTCCTCGGCCCACAGCGCCTCGGTGAACGAGAGCACGAAGGCCTTCGAAGCACCGTAGACCGCCATTTTCGGTAGCGGCTGGAACGCGGCGGTCGAGGCGATGTTGATGATCGCACCGCTGCCCCGCGCCCGCATCGGGGACAGATAGCGCGCCGTCGCGCCGACCAGCATGCGGCAATTCAGCCCGACCTCGTCCTCGAGTCGCTGCGGGTCGGCCCCGGCGACGTCGCCGTGGGTCCCGAATCCGGCGTTGTTGACCAGCACCCCGATCTGCAGGCCCAGGCTGGTCGTCCGCCGCCACAGTTCGGCGGCCGCGCCCGGCGTCGACAGGTCCATCGCGATGACGGTCACCTCGACCCCGTGCGCCCGTCGCAGCCCCGAGGCCAGGGCCTCAAGCCGGTCCGCGCTCCGCGCGACCACGACGAGGTCGTCACCCCTGGCGGCGAACTGCCGGGCGAACTCGGCGCCGATCCCCGTCGAGGCCCCGGTGATCAGGGTCGCCCAGGCCTTCACTGCTGACCTTCGCCCACGACCATGGATGGTAGAGCCTGGCGGCGCCGCCGGTAGCATCGGGAACATGCCGGGTCCGCAACGAGTGAGCGGATTCGACGCCAGCTTCCTGTCCCTGGAAACCCGCACCCAACCGCTGCAGGTCATTTCGGTCCTGGAACTGGACACGACCACGATTCCCGGCGGGTACAGCTTCGACGGCCTGCGGGCGGCATTGGCGGCCCGGATCCGGGCGATACCGGAGTTCCGGGAGAAGCTCTCGGACCGCCCACTGAGCCTCGGTCATCCCGTGTGGGTCGCCGATGACGATTTCGACATCGACCGGCACCTGCACCGCACCACGGTGCGCTCCCCCGGCGGCCCGCCGGAACTGGCCGAGATCTGCGGGCGGCTGGCCGGTCGTCCGCTGGATCGCCACCGGCCGCTGTGGGAGATGTGGGTTATCGAAGGTGTCGGCGGTCCCGGCAGCAGCGGGCGTCTCGCCGTCCTGCTGAAGGTCCACCATGCCGCAGCCGACGGGGTGACCTTCGCCGGCATGGTATCCCGGCTGTGCAGCGCTGAACCCGATCCGCCCGCGCCGGAACCGGTTGGCCTGGCGGTATCCACCGGCCCGGTCCGGGAGGCCGTCGACGCTGCGGCCCGGTTGGCCGGCCGGCCGCTGTATCTGGCTGTCCGTGTGCTCCCGGCGATGGTACGCGCCGTGGCCGATGCCATTCGGCGCGCCGCCGCAGGCCGCGCCATGGCCGCCCCGTTCACCGCACCGCGGACCGCGCTCAACGCCGCTTTGACCCCGCAGCGCGCCATCGCCTTCGCCCGACTCGACCTCGATGATGTCAAGCGGGTCAAAGACCATTTCGGCGTCAAGGTCAACGATGTGGTGATGACCCTGGTCGGTGGGGTGGTCCGGCAGTTCCTCCTCGACCGCGGCGAACTACCCGACTCCTCCCTTATTGCCCTGGAGCCGGTGTCGGTGCACGGGCTCGCGGATCGCACGGCACGTAACCAGGTTTCGGGCATGCTCGTCGGATTGCACACGCAGATCAGTGATCCGATCGAGCGGCTCCGCGCGGTAGCCACCGCCAATCACGCTGCCAAACAACAGGTCTCGGCCATACCCGCGACGTTGCTCCAGGACTTCGGGGAGGTCGTCGGTGCGGTGCTGCTCGGTATCGCGACCCGCGTGTACGCCCGCGTGACCCGGTTCCGCCCGATGTACAACGTCATCCTGTCCAATGTTCCCGGACCGAAACCGGCACGCTATTTCCTGGGCGCCGCGGTCGCGGCGATGTACCCGGTCGGACCGGTCCTGCACGGGGCCGGGATCAACTTCTCACTGTGGTCGGTGAACGGCACGTTGCACATCGGGCTGATCTCCTGCCCGGCGACGGTACCGGCGCTGACGGATCTGGCCGATGGCCTGGCATCGGGACTGGACGGGCTTCTCGACCGGATCGACAGAACATCGGGCACGTCCGCGGCAGGGTGAGAGCACCCGCTACTCCGTCGACCACCCGTACCGGGACGGAACGGTGGCGAGTATCTGCCGGATACCGTCCACGTAACGGTCGCGGTCGGACCCGTGGCTGTGATAGCTGACCAGTAACCGGCCGTCGTAGGTCCCGGCCGAGTACATATCGACACCCGCCGAGGTCGATGCGAACAGCACCTCGATCCCGTACTGCTCGACCACCAGATCAGGCGGTGTGCGCAGGGGTGGCAGTTCGCCTCCGTCGGTGGCCATCACGATATCGGGCAGCCCGGGCGGGTTGCCCTGGTATTCCAGGCCGAAGTGGAGAAAGGACTGCTGGATGACACCATCGGCAAGATCCGCGCGGAAAGCCTCCATGATGTCGCGGGCCAGGTCCAGGACATCGGTGTCAGGACCGATCTCCGCCAGATACATGGCCATCCCCACCGGGTTGGTGGCCTCGGTGGCACCGACCGGCGGGGTCAGGAAGAAGCGCAGGTCGACCGGGTAGATATAGGGGACCGGCAGGTGCGGGGTCTGCCGAATCGTCCACTCGGCCATGAGGATCGCCGCCGCCACCAGAGCGTTGAGACTGATCCGGCGGTCCGCGCAGATACCGGCCAGATCCTTGGTTTCCGGGCCGCTGAGGCGACAGGTGGCCGACGGCACCCGGACTGACTGCGGGCCGACCCGTCCGGCATTCCGCTTGGACGGTGGCAGCTCGCCGGCGAACATCGCCGGCAGGAAACGTTCGAGGCCGAAACGGGCCAGCTTGGTGATACCGCGCTCGGCGAGAACCGACTCCAGCGGCTCCGGGACGGGCTCAGCGATGACCGGGCCGGCACCCCCGCCGGCGGCGATATCGGTGTAATTGTCGAACAGCTTCTCCAGCAACGCGAACTGATGGTGACCGTCGGCCAGCGCGTGGTGGGTGTAGAGGGTCAGCTCGGACCGCTGCGCCCCCAGCCGGAGGCGCAGGTTGACGAGCGCCTCGGATTGTTTGGGCAGGCGATCCGCGGGGGCCCCGTCGATCTGCTCCAGCCACATCCCCTCATGTTCGTAGTCGTCGACCATGATCCGGTGGCGACCTTCGGCATCCCGCTCGAGATGACCGGCGTGCGCCGGATGGGCCCGCAGCAGCATGTCGAATGCCTCCCCCATTGCCCCGGCGTCCACCGGGCCGCGCAGTGTGACGGTGAGGCCGATGAAGTTCTCGGCGTTGGCGTAGAACTCCTCGCTGGGGGCGAGCGGGCGAATCGGTGTTGCGCCAAACACTCTGGTGTCCCTTCGTTTTCGGGGTCGCTGCTGCGGTTACCGGCTGGTGCTGGCTCTGCGGTACCCCAGCATGATCGGCACGATGCATACCGCGAAAATCGCGGCACACCACAGCAGGGTGCTGATCATCGGCGACAGCACCGGGCCGCCTACCGATAGCCCGCGCATCGCGTCGACGGCCGGCGACATCGGTTGGTACCGCACCACCGGCTGAACCCAGTCCGGGTAGCGGTCCACGGGGACAAAACCCGTACAGAAGGTGGCACCGAGGATGATCACCGGCTGCATGGCCTCCACCATGACGGTCTTGGGCCAGTACAGCGCGACCGTGGCGGCCAGCGCCGCGAACGCGACACCGAATACCACCGGAATGGCGATCCACACCAGGGCGGCATCGAAGCCGGACTGGAATCGGAACCCGAGAATCATTCCGGCCGCCAGAATGACGAGTGTGGTGACGATCAGCCGCACCGTCTCCGCCCCAAGCCGTGCCAGCAGGCCCGCGGCCCGGTGAATCGGCAGTGACCACAGCCGCGCCAGGAAACCGTCCAGCCGCTCGGCATTGATCCCGACCATGCCCGTTGTCGCACCCGACATCGTCGCCACCAGCGCCACCAGTGGCACGCTGCGGTAGAGGGCGTCCTCACCGGTGATCGCCGTGATCGAGTCCCCGAACACGACTTTGAGGGTGAGCAGAAACGCCACCGGCAGCAGGATGGCGTGGACCAAGGTCATCGGGGTGCGCGCCGCGCGGAGGAGCAGTCTGCCGGTGAGCACCCCGGTCTGCGACAGCAGAGCAGCCGGTGAACCCTCCGAGCGGTCCGGGTCGGCGGCCGGGGACGCGGCTGCGCCGTCGAGCACCGTCATCAGGTTCTCCGCCGGTAGACCACCGCAGCCCACGGCAGTGTCACCGCCATGATGCCGACCAACCAGGCCAGAGCTGGAGCGATAACCGACCAGGTGACCGGAGGAACCCGGTCGCCGGCATCGCCGGCGAGCGCCTGCAGGGCGTAGACGAGCCGGGAGATGGGCTGGTGGTCGACGACCGGCTGGATCCACTCGGGAAAACGGTGCAGCGGTTGGATGCCCACCGACAGGAACCCGAAGATCATCTGCGGCAGCAGCAGCCATTGGGCGGTGGCCGCCGGATCCTTCGATCGGGTTCCGAGGGTGTCCCCCAGCAGCGCGAGCACCAGGCCGGTCAGCAATGCCAGTAGGCAGAAGGCCAGCGCGTACCCCGGTCCGCGATGGAACCGGAAGCCGATCCCGTAACCGCACGCCAATGCCACCGCCAGGCCGATCACACACCGGTAGACGCTGGCGGTGATCCGGGCCGCCAACGGGGTCAGCGACGGGATCGGCAGCGACTGGAAGCGGCGATTGATCCCCTGCACCGAGTCGGTGGCGGCCCGGAAGGCCGTGGAGATCGACGCGAAGGCGATGGCCTGCAACACGATCAGTGGCAACAGGTACTGCGCATAGCTGTTCGTCGTCAGGTCGGGGCCGTCCATCAGCCGGTTCAGCGGGATGTACAGGCTGGCCGTCGCCGCGACCGACACGGCCACTCCGACCGCCACTTCGCCGTTACGCAGCGTCGGCGCGATCAGCCGCGTCGTCAGCACCCACCACTGCTGGGTTCCGGACGGGACCGGCCGGATCGCGGTCAAGGCTGTCACGGCAGGACCTCGCCGGCCGAGCGGTCACCCGCTGCGGATCCCGTCAGCGAGAGGAACACATCATCGAGTGACGGTCTGCGCAAAGCGATATCGGCGAGTTCGATATCCGCCGCGGCCAATCGCGCCAGGGCGGCACTCAGCGTGCGCGGCCCCTCGGGGGCGGGCATACTCACCCGGTCGGAGTCCGGGGTGATCGCGGCCCGGCTGATCTCCGGCAGCAGCGGTCCCAGCGCCTCGGCTACCGCGGCGACCGCGGCCGGGTCCCGCGGCACGATCTCGCAGAATGTGCCCCCGGTGCGTTCCTTGAGCTCGTCCGCGGTTCCCTGGGCGACGATGCTGCCGTGGTCGATCACGATGATCCGGTCGCTGAGCGCATCGGCCTCCTCCAGGTACTGGGTGGTCAGCAGCGTCGCGATCCCGGCGTCTTTGAAGGTGGTGACCAGTTCCCAGATGGCCTGCCGGCTGCGGGGATCCAGGCCGGTGGTCGGTTCGTCGAGGAACACCACCTCCGGCCGGACCACCAAACCGCAGGCGATGTCGACACGCCGGCGCATACCGCCCGAATAGGTACCGACCCGCCGTTCGGCGGCATCTTCCAAATCGAAATCCCGCAACAGGTCCCGGGCCCGGGTCCGTGCGGCGGGCTTCTTCAGTCCCTGCAACCGGCCGAACATCACCAGATTCTCGTAGCCGGTGAGCATCTCATCCAGCGCCACGTGCTGGCCGGTCAGCATGATCGAGCGGCGGACCATCGCCGGGTCGGTGACCACATCGTGGCCGGCCACCCGGGCGTTGCCCCGATCCGGTGTGGTCAGCGTCGAAAGGATCTCCACCGTGGTGGTCTTGCCCGCTCCGTTGGGGCCGAGTAACGCGACGACCTCACCGCGATTCACCTCAAAGGTGATATCCCGCAACGCATCGACCGCACCGAACGATTTGCCGATACCCTCGACCTCCACCCCCCTGCCGGACAACGAGGTTGATGCTGGGCCGGTTACTGTCGCAGACGCTGCCATCGCCGTGTCACCTATTCGTCATCATCGAAAACGGCGGCCGACAAATCGATCAGGGCGAGCGCCTCATCCTCGTCCTCGTCATCGTCGGTGTCCCCGGCGCCGGTGAGCGCCTCGCCGATCAAGGTCATCAGAGCGGCCGGGAAACGCCCCGCAAGGTCGGCGACGGTCTCAGCGGTCAACAACCGGCGGTCATACCACCAGTCCACGTGCAGCACACCGCCGTGCCGATACGCCCGTAACTCCAGCGGATGGCCCAGGCCCGGACGTGTCTCCCGGATTGTCAGTTCGGTATCGCTGTCGAATGCCACCGGCGCATCGTTGTCCTGCCACTCGGGAATCATCCCGAGATAGGACAGGAAGACCTGGGCCGGTGTCGCGGCGGCCAGCACAGCCGCGGTCGGAGCGTGCAGATAGCGCAGCAGTCCGTACCCGATCCCATGGTGTGGCACCGCTTTCACGACCCGGCTGACCTCGGCGAGCAGTTGCGTCGCACTGGCGGCCTGCGCGTCCATACAGGGCAGTGCGATCGGGTAGATCGTGGAGAATCCGCCGATGGTCCTGCGTAAATCAACCTCTGGCCGCAGCACCGGCCGTCCGGAGCCGGCAAGATCGACGGCGGCGACACCGTCACCGGCGATGGCAGCGATGCTGCGCCCCAGCGCGGCCAGCAGGATCTCCTCGGTCGAGGCCTGCAGCAGCCGACGGGCGTTGTCGATCTGGGAGGTCTGCTCGGTGGTCAGCGCAGTCGGCACCCTGACCAGGTCGTCGGTACCGGGCGGGCCGGTGACGGGTCCGGTGCCCGCGTCGCCCGTCAGCCGCAGGGTCGCCTCCGTCACCGTGTCCAGCCAGTAGCTCCGGCGCTCGAGCACTGCGGGGTGAGCGGCGAGCGCCGCGCACCGTCGCGACCACTCCCGCCAGCTCGTCGTCGCCGGTTCCAGGGCGATATCGTCGCCGCCGAGTCGCTGACCGAATGCGGTCAGCAGATCGGTGAGCAACACCTCCCGCGAGGTGGGGTCGTCCACCATACCGTGCACTGTCAGCAGCAGGAACCGTGGCGCGGAGTCCGCATCGACGATGGAGGTGGCGGTCAACGGCCAGCCACTGAGATCCTCTCCGGCGACGGTTTCCGAGATGATGGCCAACAGTGCTTCCCGCTCGGCCGGTGTCCCGTACCCGGCCGCGGCCGGCAGGGACCGTTCGCTCAGGGCCCGTTCGGCCAGCTCGGTGGCATCTGCGGCTGTCCTGATCTGCTGCTCCCAGATTCCGGCCCGGTCGGCGACCCGCATTCGCAGCGCATCGTGATGACCGACCACCGCGGTCAGCACGGCCGCGATATCAGCCGAGGTGACCCGGGAGTCCAGTCGCAGCACAATCGGCGCACGCCAACGTCCGCGCTCGGCCAGCCCGGTGTCGAGGAAACGCAGAATATGGGGCGGCACCGGGGGGTTCAGATCGCCGTCCTCCTCACCGGAAAGCCCGCCGGCGGCGTGGCGGGCAACCAGGGTGTCGGCCAACGCGGTGAGGGTCGCATGGTCGTAGAGGTCCTGCGGAGTGAGTTCGACTCCTTCGTGGGATGCGGTCATGGCGACGCCGATCGCCACCAGGGAGTCACCGCCGATCTCGAAGAAGTTGTCTCCCGGAGCCACCGATTCCACACCGAGACACTGTGACCAGATTCGCTGCAAGGTGCCCTGCATCTGGATATGCGCATCAACCGGTGCCCCGCCCCGTCCGTTGGACGGCTGGTCCTGCCCGACGGGGACGCCACCACGGTCGGTTCCCGCACCGGTTCGCGCGGCCGGGGTGTGTGTGGTGTCCGGATCGATCCAATAGCGCTCGCGAGCAAAGGAATAACCGGGCAACGTGACGCGCAGGGGGTGGGTACCGTACCGCTGCCGCCAGTCAACAACCACCCCGGCAGCCCACAGCTGGCCAAGCGCCAGCAGGAAGGCATCCCGGTCGTCACGGTTCTGTACGGGGTGGCGCATCAGCCGAACGGCGCGGTGGGTCTGCGACCATCCGGGCAGGCGTACGGCCGATCCGCTCAGACTGCCGCCCGGTCCCACCTCGACGAGAACCCGGTGCGGCTCACCAAGCAGCGTCGCCAGGTTGTCGGCGAAGCGCACGGTGGACCGGATGTGCCGGGCCCAGCGTTGCGGATCGGTGGCCTCCTCGTCGGTCATCCAGGTGCCGGTCACATTGGACAGCAGCGGAATTCGCGGTGGGTGCAATGTCACCGTGGACAGGAACTCGGCGAACGGACCCAGAATCGGATCCATCGCCCGGGAGTGGAAACCGTGCGAGGTCCGGACCCGTCGCGCCATGATGCCCGCACCGGCCAGTCGGCTGGTGAACTCGCCGATGGCCTCCACCGGACCGGCCACCACGCAGTTGCCGAATTCGTTGATGGCGGCCAGGTCGACATCGGCGGTCATATGGGCGGCGATATCGTCTGGGGCGGCGGCTACCGCCACCATCGCGCCGGCGGGTGCCTCGTGCATCAGACGGGCCCGCATCGAGACGACCCTGATTGCGGTCTCCAGGTCGAAAACCCCCGCCAGCGTCGCTGCCACCAGTTCGCCGATACTGTGACCGGCCAGTGCCGTCGGGGTGACGCCGAAGGACATGGCCAATTGCGCCAGGGCGTACTCCACCGCGAAGAGGGCGGGTTGAGCCAGGTTGGTGGGCTCGAGGCCGCGGGGGTCCGATCCGTCGGATCCGAACACCGCGGTTGGCAGGTCGATTCCCAGTTCGGTACCGAATCCGGTTGCGCATAAATCGAAGTGGTGCCGGAATACCGGTTCGGTGTCGTAGAGGCCACGGGCCATCCCGACGTGCTGGGCGCCCTGCCCGGGGAACAGGAACGCCGCCGGTGACCCGCCGGGTTTGCCGCTCTGTGGGCAGTGGCCGACTGAAACGTTGTCATGCTCGGCGGCGGTCAGGACCGCACACGCGTCGGCCCGGTCGGCGACGACGGCGGCCATCCGGACCTCGTGTTCGCGGCGGTTCGCCAGCGTGAAGGCCACATCGGGCAGGGTGAGGTGCTCGTCGCGCGCGATTTCGGCCGCGAGTGCGCTCCTGGCGGCGTCGAGGGTCTCGGCGGTGCGCGCGGACAGCAGCAGTACCTGCGGACCGCCCGGTGCCGTACCGGCGGGGGCAGTCCGCGGCGCCTCCTCCACCACCACGTGGGCGTTGGTGCCGCCGACACCGAAAGAGCTGACCCCGGCCCGGCGCGGTGTGCCTGATTCCCACGGCGTATAGGAGTTGGCGACCACGAAGGGGGTGTTCTCCAAATGTAATTCGGGGTTCGGCGCGGTGTAGTGCACCGTCGCGGGAATGGCTTTGTTCTTCAGACACAGGATGGTCTTGATCAGGCCGGTGACCCCCGACGCCGCGTCCAGGTGGCCGATATTGGACTTCACCGAACCCAGGACGCACGGACCCGGCCGCGGGGTTTCGGAAATCCCGAAAGCCTGCCGTAGTGCTTCGATTTCGATCGGATCCCCGAGTGGGGTACCGGTGCCGTGCGTCTCCACGAAACCGACGGTCGCCGAGTCGATATCGGCGACGGCCTGGGCCTCGGCGATGACCTCGGCCTGACCGGCGACGGCCGGCGCGGCGTAGGTCATCTTCATCGAACCGTCGTTGTTGACCGCGGAACCGCGGATCACGGCGTGGACGCGGTCGCCGTCATCGAGCGCGGCCTGCAGAGGTTTGAGGATCAGCGCCGCGACCCCGCTGCCGAAGATGGTGCCATCGGCGTTGATATCGAATGGCCGGCAGTGACCCGACGCCGACACCATCGCCCCGGGCTCGTAGGTGTAGCCGACCTGATGCGGAACCCGGATGGCCGAGGCACCGGTCAGAGCCATATCGCATTCCCCGGCCAGCAGGCTTTGGCACGCGAGGTGAACCGCCACCAACGAGGACGAGCAGGCGGTCTGCACCGACAGGCTCGGCCCGCGCAGGTTCAACTCGTGTGACACCCGGGTGGCCAGATAGTCCTTGTCGTTGAGCAGCACCAGGTTGAACATCTCGACGGTGATGCCCTCACCGACCAGTTTTCTGGTGTCGCGGTGCGACATCAGGTTGTCCATCAGGTATCCGCTGGCGGTGCTGCTGGCGAAAACACCGATCGCCCCGTCATAGGTGGCGGGGTCATACCCGGAATCCTCGAGCGCATGCCAGGAGGTCTGCAGGAACAGCCGCTGCTGCGGGTCCATCATCCGCGCCGTGTACGGGGTGATCCCGAAATACTCGGCGTCGAACTCCTCGATACCGGTCAGCATGGCCGCACGACGGACGTAAGCCGGGTCGGCCAGTGTCTTCCCGCCGACCCCGGCGGCGGCCAATGCCTCTTCGGACAGCGTGGTGACGGACTCCTCACCACGGCGGAGATTCTCCCAGAACTCAGCCAGGGAATCCGCTCCGGGAAAACGGCCGGCCATTCCGATGACCGCAATCGCGTTGGGCGGCAGGTCATTCGGAGGCACCGGGTGATCAGTCCCTGTCGTCAAACCACATATCCTTTCCGTCTACCCGCCACGGCACCCCGGCGGGTGCGCGCGCGCTGTTGGGCACGCGCCCCGAGGCCTGATCGTTCCACCGCCGGGGTATCGGCAGCCGGCGGGTACCCCAGGCGCTCAGCCAGGGCTCCGGTCAGCGCTGAGATGGTGGGGTACTCGTAGATCAACGCTGCCGGCAGTGCGAGACCGAGGTTCGCGCTGAGACCGCGCTGGAGCGTGACACTCATCAGCGAATCCATCCCGAGCTGGAAGAAGCCCGCGTCGGGGTCCAGTGCCGCGCCGGACGGCATTCCGATCACCGCTGCCGCCAGTGTGGCGATATGGTCGGCGAGCATCTGCAGCCGCTGCTCGGGCGGGCATTCGCGCAGCGATTTTCGCAGCTCGCTCTCCGGGGCCGCCGTGCCGGCGGTCTCGTCGAGGGCCAGCACATCGTCGATGATGCGCACCGATCCGCGGGTCCGGTAGGCCGCGGCCAGCAGCGGCCAGTCCGCGTCGACCACACAGCTGCGCACCGGTGCGCCGCTACCCAGCACCGCCGGCAATGCCCGGATGGCCACCTCATCGGGCATCGGTTCCAGGCCGGCGCTGGCCATCACCGCCCCCGCATCGGTCTGCAGGTCGGCCAGAGACTTCCACAGACCCCAGTTCACGACGGTGGCCGGCAATCCGAGATTGCGCCGGGCGTAGGCGAAGGTGTCGAGGAACGCGCTGGTGGCCGTGTAGTGCGCCAGCCAGCGTGAGCCGAGCAGACCGGAGATCGAGGAGAACAGCACGAAGTGCCGGATATCGGTGTTCAGCGATAAGCCGTGCAGTACGCCGAGTGCGTCCAGTTTCGGGGCGAACATGGTCCGGATATCGTCATCGGTCATTGCGGCCAGGGTCACCGGCCCGCCGGCGAACGCCGCGAGGTAGATACCCTCCAGCGCAGGGAGATCGGCGCCGAATCGGTCGAACAGCGCGGCCATCGCGGCTTCATCGGTGACATCCGCGGCCACCTGCACCAGGGTGGTGCCGGTTTCGGCGAGCTGCCGACCCAGATCATCCAGTCGGTGACCGGGGTTGCGCGATACCGCGATGACGGTTCCGGCGCCCATATCGGCGAGCTGCCGGATCAGATGCGGGCCGATATGACCGGTGGCCCCGATGACCAGGTGGCTGCTGTCCCCGTTCAGCACGGCACCGCATCCCGTTGCGGCCATGGGTTTCAGGCGCGGCACGTACCGCGTCCCGGACCGGTAGACCACCTGATCCTCCCGATCCCCGGCGGTCACCTCGCGGCGGAGCAGCCGGGCGGTCAACACCGCCGGCATCGACTCGTCGACGTCGATGCAGCCGCCCCAGATCTCGGGGTGCTCGAGAGCCAGGGTGCGGCCCAGGCCCCAGAGCACGGCCTGCACCGGGTTGGCCCGGTCCCCGTCGGCGACCGGTTGGGCGTTGCGGGTCAGGAAGAACAGCCGCACCGGTGACGGCAGCCCGGCCAGTTCCGCGGCGATCCGTCGCGCCTCGCCGAACAGCCGGTAGGCCGCGGGAATATCGAACGACGAGCCGTCCCCGGTCGGGGCGTAGACCACGTTCTGTGAGCTGCCGATGGGTCCGCTGCCGAGCTCAGCGGCCAGTTCATCATCCCCGAGCACCGCCCACGAACCGGCCGGGTCGCCGCCATCGGCGGCGGTGTCCGGCAGGGGCCGAGCCGACCATGCCGGTTGGAACCACCAGTCCGCCGGAACCGGACTGTCCCCGGCGCCCGAGGATTCCGCCCCGGTGGTCCGTGCACCGAACCGGGCGGCCGGCACGGTGTCGATCCAATGCCGGGTGTGGCGCCACGGCGTGCCCGGCAACACCGGGTGCGGTTCCGGTGGGTGCGGGCCGATCGGAGGCCGGGCGGTGTGGGTCGCGTTCAGAGCGGTGTGAAACGCGACGGTGTCATTGGTGTCACGCTGCAACGTGCCGAGGCTGTGGTGATGGGCATTCCCGAGATCCGGGTCATCGAGGGTGTCGGATACGGCCTTGGTCAGCAACGGGTGCGGGCTGATCTCGATGAATGTGCAGTGCTCGGCACCGGCGGCGGCGACGGCCTCGCTGAACCGGACCGGGTTGCGAAGATTGGCAACCCAGTGTTCGGCGCCGAAAAGCGTTGCCTCATCGGCATCCTCGACGGTCGTGATGACAGGCACGACCGGAAATCCGGGTATCAGATCGGCCAGTGCGTCCCTGAGGTCAGGCAGGATCGGATCCATCATCGCGTGGTGGGAGGCCACGTCGACATTCACCCGCCGTGCGAATGTGTTCTGCCGGGTCGCCCGGGCGACGACGGCGTCGACGGCCTCGGCCGGTCCGGCCACGACGGTCTGGCGGGGTGAGGCGTACACCGCCACCGTCACCTCCGGGAAATCGGCGATCAGCGTCTCGGCGGCAGGGGCACCGAGTTCCAGCAGAGCTATCGCACCGCGCTGGGCATGCTGGGACATCAGCTCCGACCGCCTGGCGATCACCCGGAAACCCTCGGCCGGGCTCAGGGCGCCCGCCACCACCGCCGCGGTCACCTCGCCCATCGAATGTCCGATCACCGCATCGGGCTCCACCCCGTAGGAGCGCCATAACGCGGTGAGCGCCAACTGCACTCCGACCAGCACCGGCTGGATCTGCTCGATGCGGGTCAGCTCCCGGCCGCCTGCCAGCACCTCATGCAGCGAGAACCCCACTTCGGCGAGGAAATCCGGTTCCAGCGTCGCAACCGCCTCGGCGAAGGCCAACTCGTCGGCGAGTAGCTGACGGCCCATCCCCGCCCACTGTGAGCCCTGACCGGAGTAGACGAAGACGGTTCCGGGACCGCACGCTCCCCGATGCGGTCCCACGACGCCGGTCGCGGTGTCGCCGGTCGCCAGCGCGCGCAGCCCGGCCACCGCCCCGTCCCGGTCCGTCGCGCAGACCGTGCCGAAGACCGGGTGATGAGTTCGGTGGTGGTTGAGGGTGTGCGCCATATCGGCCAGCGGGATATCCGCACCGGCACCGGCCATCCAGTCGGCCAGCGCGGTGGCCGTCGCGGCCAGTCGTTCCGGGCTTTTCCCGCTGACCACCAGGGTGGTCACCGCGGGCAACGGCACCGGCAGTCGCAGCGGCGCCGGTGGCGCCTGTTCCAGCACCACATGCGCGTTGGTGCCGCCGAAACCGAATGCCGACACCCCGGCCCGGCGTGGACGACCGGTGGCGGGCCAGTCGGTCGCCTCGTCGACAACCTTCAGCCGGAGTTCCTCGAACGGGATGTGCGGGTTGGGCTCGCCGAACCTCTGATTGGGCGGGATCTCACCGCGGCGCATCGCCAGAGCCGCCTTGATCAGCCCGGCGATCCCCGCTGCGGCCTCGAGGTGGCCCAGGTTGGTCTTGACGGCGCCGATCAGCAGAGGCTCCCCGGGTGGCCGTCCCCGTCCGTAGACCGCCCCGAGCGCACGAGCCTCGATGGGGTCGCCGAGTGGCGTCCCGGTACCATGCGCCTCCACATAGTCGATATCGGCGGGCTCCACACCGGCATCGGCACACGCGGCCCGCAACACCGCTGCCTGGGCGGCCGGGTTGGGGGCCATCAGCCCGTTGGACCGGCCATCGGAGTTCACCGCCGAACCCCGAACCACCGCCAGCACCTCGTCACCGTCGCGCAGCGCATCGGAGAGTCGTTTGAGCACCGCGACCCCGCAACCTTCACCGCGGACGAACCCGTCCGCGGCGGCGTCGAAGGCGTGGCAGCCACCGGTCGGTGACATGGCCCCGGCTTGGTCGAAGCTGCGGGTCACCACCGGCGAGAGCAGCAGGTTGACCCCCGCGGCGATGGCCAGCTCCGATTGCCCGGTGCGCAGGCTCTGGCAGGCCAGGTGCACCGCCACCAGCGAGGACGAGCAGGCGGTGTCGATGGTCAGCGAGGGTCCGTGCAGGTCCAGGAAATATGACAGCCGGTTGGCGATGACGCTCAATGCCCCGCCGGTACCGGTCCACACATCGACCTGGCTCAGATCCCGCGAGGCCAGGTAGCCGTACTCCCCCGCACAGGCACCGACGAAGACACCCGTCTGCGAGCGCTGTAACGACTCCGCAGGTATGCCGGCATGGTCGAGGGCTTCGACGGTCACCTCGAGCATCAGACGTTGCTGCGGGTCGATGTAGTCGGCCTCACGCGGGGTGATCCCGAAGAAGTCGGCATCGAAACCGGCGATATCGGGCAGGAACGAACCCCATCGCGTGGTCCCCGCCAGCGCCGCCGCCGTCTGGGGCGACCCGTCATCGACTATGGCCCAACGGTCCTCGGGCACCGTCGTGACCGCCGAGCGACGCGCGGCCATCAGATCCCACAACGCGTCGGGTCCGTTCGTATCGCCGGGCAGCCGGCATCCGACACCGATGATGGCGATCGGCTCGGTCAGGCCGGCGGGACGGCCCTCGGCGGAGCGCGCCGAGGCCTCCTCGGGGTGTGTCAGCGCGTGAGCCAGACTGTGCACTGTCGGGTTCTGCCAGATATCGACCGGCGACACCGGCCGTTGCAGCAACTCGGACAGTTCACCGGCGAGCACCACGCCGTCCCGTGATCCGATACCGAGTTCGTTGAAGGGGAGGTGGCCATCGATGCGCTCCGGGCCGGAGCCGATGGTGGTGGCGATATAGGTGATGAGCCAGTGGCGGAGGTCGGCCTCCTCGTCGCCGGCTGAGGTCATACCGCGATATCCATGACATCCATCCGCTGGAACTCACCCTGCCGGTACAACTCCCCGCATGAGGCCCGGCGAATCTTACCGCTGGTGGTGATCGGGATGGATCCGGGTGACACCAGCACCAGATCGTCGACCTTGAGATTGTGCAGCTTCCAGACCGCGTCGGCGACCTGGTGCTTGACCGCGCTGAGTTGCGGCACGGCCTTGAGTTCGACGATCGCGACCAGGTTCTCCGATGCTTCGTCCTCGACCGCGATGGCGGCGACCCGGCCTCCGGTGATATCGCGGATGGTGGCCTCGATGTCCTCGGGGTAGTGGTTGCGCCCGTCGACGATCAGCAGGTCCTTCAGCCTGCCCATGATGAACAGCTCACCGTCGGAGATCGTACCGAGGTCACCGGTTCGCAACCACGGTCCGGCCGGGGTGCCTTCGGACGGGTTGTTGATCCGGGCGCGGAACACCCGGGTGGTCTGCTCGGGCTTGCGCCAGTAGCCCAGGGCGACATTGTCCCCGCGGGTCCAGATCTCACCGATCGAGCCGGCGGGCTTCTCGATACCGGTCTCCGGGTCGACGATACGGACCTGGTAGGCCCGCGGCGGGCCGTAGCTGACCAGTTCGGTTCCGCTCTCCTGGGCGGTATCGCAGCGCCGGGCGACTCCGGCAGAGAGCTGCGGCAGGTCGAACCGGGCGGTGCGGACGGTTGTCGAGATCGGCGGGGAGGCGACGTACAGGGTGGCCTCGGCCAGCCCGTAGGACGGCCGGATCACCTTCTCGGTGAGACCGAACTTGGCGAACCGGTCGATGAACCGCCGGACGGTGCCGTGGTGCACCCGCTCGGCACCGCTGAGGATGCCGTGCACCCGGCTCAGGTCCATTCCCTCCAGGTCGGAGTCGGAGGTCCGCCGCGCGGCCAGTTCGAAGGCGAAGTTGGGCGCTCCGGAGAAGCACAGCGGGTTCTGGGCCATCAGCTGCATCCAGCTCGCGGGCTTGGCCAGGAAGGCCAGCGGGCTGGTGAGCACCGCGTCACACCCGGTCACCAGCGGTGAGCAGACCCCCATGATGAGGCCCAGGTCGTGGAAGAACGGCAGCCAGGACACGACCGCGGTCTCCGCCGGCACCGTGCCCCCGAACTCACTGAAATAGTCACCGACGACCTTCTCGATATTGCTGGTCACGTTCCGGTGCGAGACGATCACGCCGGCCGCCGTGCGGGTCGAACCGGAGGTGTACTGCAGGTAGGCCGGCCCGTGCCGGGAGTCGTCGGTCTCGTCGAGTTCGCGGGTCGCATCGACGTCGATGATGTCGACCTCGATGACGGTGGGGGCCGGCCGCCCGGCATGCGGGTTGGCGTACCTGCTGACATCGGCGACCGCCGCGGAGGTGGTGAGCAGTACCGATGGCGCGCTGTCCGCCAGCGCCGATTCCGCACGCTGGTCGTGCACACCGAACATCGGCACCGACAGCGGCACGGCGATCATCCCGGCCTGCAGCGAGGCATAGAAGGCCACCACGTAGTCGAGCCCCTGCGGTGCCATGATCGCCACCCGATCCCCCCTGGTGGCGATCCGCCGCAACTCCTCGGCCAGTGCCAGCACCCGCCGGTACAACTGGTTCCACGTCAGACTCTCGGGATGGCCCGTCCCGAGCACGGCACCGTCGGCGAAGGTGAAGGCCCCGTTGTCGCCCTGGGTGCTCGCCTGGTGGCGCAGCAGGCCGGGGAGCGTCAGATCGGTGTTCGGCATGGATGGGGACCTCTTCGCTGTTCGCTGTTCGCTCAAGAGCTACTGTCAACTCGAGAGTCTGGGCTGACTCAGGCGGGCTCCACCCCGGTCGGGAATGGTTCACCGCGCCGAAACGCATTGTCGAGACGCGCTGTGGTGGGCGCATCAAGGTGGCTGGGTGAACGACGCTGTCCCCCGGCAGGCCGCGCGTGACTAGCCCAAAGATACCAGGCAGACGGGTCGGGCATCCGGCCAGCAACCGTCTGGCGGCGCGCCGACCAGCGGTCGGACACCATTCGGTGAATTTGCTCACATCATCGCAATGAGGGTGTCTCAGATCACATAGCCGCCGGTGAGGGGCGGCTGATCCACCGGTGGCGTTCAAGCCACCCGGCCGGAGAGGCGCGCCGGGCCGGGGCCGCTACGAGACGAGCCAGCAAACAGTAAGTCCGCCCCGGCCCTGACCCGTTGCTACCGTTGCGCGCCCCGGGCGGGGATGCGCTCCTCGACCCACTGGGACAGCGCAGGCAGGTTGGTGTTGATGTAGAAGTGGTCCCCCGGAAACACCGTCAGGTCGAAATCGGCGGTGGTGCGCTGCTCCCACGGCCGCACCAGATCCGCGGTGGCCAGTTCGTCGTTATCGGCCATCAACGCGTGTATCGGGCAGGAGACTGTGGCATCCGGTCCACATTCGTAGGAGGCGATCGCCTTCAGTCCACGCAATGTCGGCAGCAGGGTGGCGGCGAATTGATCATTGTTGAGGAACTCCGGGTTGGCACCGGTGACATCACTGACCATGCTGAGCAGTTGGAGATCCGAACCGGTCAGATCGGCCCGTTGCCGCATGAGCCCGGGAGCGGCGCTGGCCGAGACGAACAGCGCGGCGATCGGGTTACCGGCCCGCTCGAATCGCAGCGCCACTTCGAAAGCCAGTAACGCCCCCATGCTGTGGCCGAAGAACGCGATCCGGTCGGCCGGGCCGTCTCCGGGCTTGAGCATCGCGCACAGCCGATCGGCGAGATCCGGAATGGTGGTGTACTGCGACAGATCCTTTCCGGCGCGCTTGCCGGGGTACTGGATCGCGACACATTTGGTACCACCGGTGAACGCCCTGGCGAACGGGACGTAGAAATCCGCCGAGCCACCGGTGTGGGGAAAGATGTAGAGCCTGGAGCCGCCGGCGGCCCCCGGATCTGCGGCCATCAGATCGGGATCAGCCCGTGTTTGCGCTGCACGCGCTGAATTTGCTTGTCCCGCAGCAGCCGCATGGATTTCCGCAGCAGCAACCGAGTCTGGTGCGGTTCGATCACGGCATCGATGAAACCGCGCTCAGCGGCGATATAGGGAATGGCCATGTTGAGGTTGTAACCCTCGATGAAATCAGCCCGGATCTTCTGCACCTCCGGCGCACTTGGGTCCGGGAAACGTTTGACCAGCAGTTGCGCCGCGCCCTCGGCCCCAATGACCGCGATTCGGGCAGTCGGCCAGGCGAAGTTGAGATCGGCGGTCAGCTGCTTGGAGCCCATCACCGCGTACGCGCCACCGTAGGACTTGCGGATGGTCAGCGTCACCTTGGGCACATCGGCTTCGACCACGGAGTACAGGAAACGCCCACCGCGTTTGATGATGCCGTTCTTCTCCTGCTCCACACCGGGCAGAAAGCCGGGGGTATCGACCACGAACACCAGCGGGGTGTTGAACGAGTCGCAGAACCGGACGAACCGGGCGGCCTTGTCGGAGGCCTCATTGTCGATGGCACCCGACATGTGCATCGGCTGGTTGGCCACCACCCCGACGGGCCGGCCGTCGACCCGGGCGAAGCCTGTGATGAGGGCCTGGCCGGCCTGGGCGGCGACGTCCAGGAAATCCCCGTCGTCAAAGATCCGGATCAGGATCTCGTGCATGTCATAGGCCGAGTTGTCCGCGTCCGGCACGATGCTGTCGAGTTCGAGGTCGTGCGGGGTGACCTCCGGTTCCAAACCCGGGTTGACCACCGGGGCGTCATCGAAGGTGTTGGGGGGCAAGAAGTCGAGGAATTCCCGCACATAGGTGAAGGCCGCCCTCTCCGACTCGACCACCTGGTGAATGTTGCCGTAGCGGGCCTGATAGTCCGCCCCGCCGAGTTCATCGAGGCTGACGTCCTCTCCGGTGACATCCTTGATGACATCCGGACCGGTGACGAACATGTAACCCTGATCGCGCACGGCCACCACCAGATCGGTCTGGATGGGCGAGTACACCGCACCGCCGGCGCACTTGCCGAGGATGATCGAAATCTGCGGGACCACTCCGGAGAGCAACTCGTGGCGGCGACCCAGCTCGGCGTACCAGGCCAGCGAGGTCACCGCATCCTGGATGCGGGCGCCGCCGGAGTCGTTGATGCCGATGATCGGGCACCCGACCATCGCCACCCACTCCATGAGCTTGGCCACCTTCCGGCCGAACATCTCCCCGACCGATCCACCAAAAACGGTCTGATCGTGCGAGAAGACGCCGACCGGGCGACCGTTGATGGTGCCGTGGCCGGTCACCACACCATCGCCGTACAGCGCGTTCGGGTCGCCCGGGGTCCGGGCCAGGGCACCGATCTCCAGGAAACTGCCGGGGTCGACCAGCTCGTGGATCCGGGATCGGGCGCTGGGGATTCCGCGTTTGTCGCGCTTGGCGGCGGCGGCCTCGCCGCCGGGTTCACTGGCCAGTTCGAGTTTCTCGCGCAACTCGGCAAGCAGCTCCGCGGTGGACTTGGTGGTCACGTGTCCTGGTTCACTTCTGCTCGCTCTGGATCTGACTGATGGCCTCGCTGAGGTGGGCACCCACCTTGGCAATGTACGGCTCGTCGATGGCCTGGATGTGCTCGCCCCCGATCGGCACCACCTCCAGGTCGTCGACGAACTCACCCCATCCGCCGTCGGGCTGGCGGGTGCCGTAGCGCGGCTCGAACATGATGGCGTCGTCGTGGTACCGGTCGGCCATGTACAGCGTGACGTGCCCGCCGTACGGCTCGATCCGGGCAGTATCGATCGCGCGGTTGTCCAGGTAGGACGTGCGCTGGTGCTCGATGATCCCGCCGGGGATGTCGACCCCGGCCTCCTTGACCGCGTTGAGCACGTACTGCACCTGCCCGGCATCGTCGAGAACCTCGAGATCGTCATAGGGGATCTCGGGAATCTCGACGTTGAAGGTGCGCTGGGCGAACAGCGCGTAGCGGTCCCAGCGGGCCCGGACCTCCTCGGGCGTCTGCGGGATCTCCTCCCCGGCTCGCACGGTGTCGATGAGACCGACGAACGGCACGTCGGCCCCGGCTCGGGTGAGCCCGATCGCGCAGGCGTAGGCCAGCACCCCGCCCAGTGACCAGCCGACCAGGATGAAAGGACCGTTACCGCCCATCTCCAGCAGCTTCGGCACGTACTGGGCGGCGCGCTCCTCGATGGAGCCGTCGACCCGTTCCAGCCCGTACATCGGGGTGTCGGCCGGCAGACGCCTGAGCAGCGGCTCGTAGACCACCGTCGAGCCGCCCGCCGGGTGGAAAACGAACACCGGGGTCCGGTTGGAACCCTCCCTCGGCGCCCGGATGGTCCGGACGAACCCGTCGAGCTCGCCGGCTTCGAGATGTTCCCGGACCGTGGTCGCCAGCTGCTCGATGGTGTCCGCGGCCGACACCTGCTCCGCAGTGATGGTGCCTTCACAGCGTTCGGTGAGCCGCTGGGCGATCTTGGCCGCTACCTCGTCGCTGACGCCGGGCAGCTCGTTGAAGACGCCGCCCGGGGACTTACCGGTGACGATCGCCCAGGTCGCGAAGGTGACCCGCTCGGCTGCCTCACGTGGCGGGACGTCGGTGCCCAGCGCGTCGACCACCGCCTGTTGGGACAGGGCCTGTTGGGACGGGGCCTGTTGCGACGGGGCCTGTTGCGACGGGGCCTGCGCGGCGGCACCGGAACGGGACGTGGAATCGGCAGGGGCGCCGGAACCGGAGGGGCCCGCTGGATCCGTCGGCGCCGGTGGCAGGACCGCATGCGCTGACGGAACCGGCCCGGCCGGATCCGTTGGCGGCGGCGGGATGTCGGCGTGTGCCTCTGGGTGCTTGGCGGCGAGCCTCTCGGCCAGTTCCGGCGGGATCTCCCCCGCGGCGATACTGGCCTGCTCGGCGGCGATCTCCTCCGCTGTCATTCCCTTCTGATGCTCAGCCAGTTCGGTGACCGCCTCGCGGTTCTCGATCGCGTACTCGATGAGCTTTTCCACGGCGTACAGGTTTGCGTCGCGAACCGCGGTCAGCTGGATCGGTGGCAGGTCGAAGTCGTACTCGACACGGTTCTTGATCCGGACCGCCATCAGCGAGTCCAGGCCGAGTTCGATCAGCGGAACCTCCCACGGCAGGTCCTCGGGTTCGTAGCCCATCGCGCTGCCGACGATCGTCGACAACCGGTCGTGCACGGTTTCACCGCAGTCCGCAGACCATTTGCCCAGATTCGCCGCCACCCCGGCGCCCGCGGCCAGGTTGTCGCTCAGAATCGACGCCGCACCGGCGGCGGCATCGGAATCCACCGCCGGATGGTCGGCAGCACCCGACACGTCCACCGAAACCGGCTCTGCCACAGTGGCTCCGGTCGCCACCGCCATCGGAAGCGCCGAGGTCGTGTCACCGCGACTCACAATCGCGTCATAGACCAGGGTGAAGGACTCGTCGATACGGGCGTGCACCTGCACCGAAGCGCCACCGGGATGCCGGGTCAGGGTGGTCACCAGTCGCGCGCCCGCACCGGGCACCGCCCGCTGCTCGGCGGCACTCAGCGTGGCATCCGGAAGCACCTGCACCGCAGCGGCTTTGACGAGCGCGGCCAGATCGGTTGGGTCGGTGGCGGCGTACTCCCAGACATGCCTGCCGTCCGGCATGGACACATGGGTACCCGGGATGAGCGCCGAGCCATCCGCGGAGAACCGCGCGTTGAGCCAGTGCTCCTTACGCTTGAACCGAGTCGGCGGAATATCGGCGAAGTCCTCCGGGCCCGCGGCGGGGGAAAACAGGGTACGGAAGTCCAGATCGTGTCCGTAAACGTAGAGCTGGGCCATGGCCGTCACCATGGAGTCGACCTCGTCCTGTTTGCGGGCCAAGGTGGCGATCAGCTGCCCGTCATGCAGACCGGCTGCCGCCGTGGTCAATCCGACCTGCATCAACGCCACCGGGTTCGGTGCCAGTTCCAGGAAGGTGGTGTGCCCGTTGTCCACCGCGTTGCGGATACCGTGGGTGAAGTACACGCTGTGGCGCAGGCCCTTCTTCCAGTAGTCGACATCATGGATAGCTTCGCCGGGCCGGATGTACCTGCCCTCGTGCACGGTGGAGAAGTAGCCGATGGTCAGCGGCCGGGATTCGATACCCTGCAGTTCGGCCGCCAGTTCCCCCAGCAGCGGATCCATCTGGGTGGTGTGGCTGGCCCCTTTGGTCTGGAATTTGCGGGCGAACCTACCCTCGGTCTCACAGCGCTCGATGATCGCATCCACCTGAGCCGGCGGGCCGCCGATAACGGTCTGGGTCGGGGCGGCGTAGACGCAGACCTCCAGATCCGGGAAGTCGGCGAAGACGTCCCTGATCTCGTCGGCGGAGTACTCGACGAGGGCCATCAGCCGGATGTACTCGCCGAACAACATCGCCTCGCCCTCACCCATCAGGTGCGAGCGGGCGCAGATGGTGCGGGTGGCATCGGCCAGCGTCAGACCGCCGGCGAAGTAGGCGGCCGCAGCCTCCCCGAGTGACTGACCCACCACCGCAGCGGGTTTCGCGCCGTGATGGCGCAGCAGTTCGCCGAGAGCCACCTGGATGGCGAAGATGACCACCTGGGTGGTCTCGATGCCGTAGTCCTGCGAGTCGTCGAGGATCAACTCGACGACGGAGTAGCCCAACTCGTCCTGGATCAGGGCGTCGACCTTGTTGATCCACTGGGCGAATACCTCATCGCGCAGGTACAGGCTTTTTCCCATCTTGCGGTGCTGCGCCCCGAAACCCGCCAGCACCCACACCGGACCGTTGCTCACCGGCCCGTCCGCGCTGTGCACCAGCGGACTGGCCTTACCGTCGGCGATCGCGCGCAGACCCTTGACCGCCTCGTCGTGGTCGTGGGCCAGCACCACAGCCCGGGACCGGCCGTGATTGCGCCGCGACAACGCCCGGCCGATCGACTCCAGTGATGACGCCCGACCGGCGGGGCTGTCGATCCAGTCGGCGAGTTCGGCGGCGGTCGTTCGCTTACGTGAGGTGAGGAAACCCGAAACGGCAAGCGGCACAATCGGTTCGGGTTTCTCGGCGGTATCCCATTCCGCGCGCGCAACCTCCAGTAGCCGCAACGCCTCCTCGGTCAGGCCGGGCAATTCGACCGCACCGTCCTCGGAACCGTCCCCGGAGTAGCCGGCAATCTCGGCGTAATCTTCGTCTTCTCCGCCGGTGTCCGGTTCACCGAGGTCAAGCTCGCCGTCCTCGTCCACTCGGATGCCACCGACGTAGACCGCACCGGCGTCAGACGAATCATGCTGTTTCGCAGGCTCTTCGGACTCGGACTCCGGCTCCAGCAGGTCGTCGGCCAGCACCTCCCGCAGCACCAGGTGCGCGTTGGCGCCGCCGAATCCGAATCCGGACACCCCGGCGATGGCATGACCGCTGTAGCGGGGCCAGTCGGTGACGGTATCGGCCATCTTGAGGTGCACGCCGTCGAAGTCGATATAGGGGTTGGGGCCGGAGTAGTTGATCGACGGCGGGATCCGGTTGTTGTGCAGCGACAGCGCCACCTTGGCCAGGCTCGCCGCTCCGGCCGCCGACTCGAGATGGCCGACATTGGATTTGACCGCGCCGAGCAGTGCGGGCTGATCGGCGGCACGGCCGCGGCCCACCACCCGGCCGAGCGCATCGGCCTCGATCGGATCACCGAGGATGGTCCCGGTGCCGTGCGCCTCAATGTAATCCACGGTGCGCGGGTCGATTCCGGCATCGCGGTAGGCGCGACGCAGGACATCGGCCTGGGCGTCGGGGTTGGGGGCGAGCATGCCGTTGGAGCGGCCGTCGTGGTTGACCGCGCTACCGGCGATCACCGCGAGGATCTCATCGCCGTCCCGACGGGCATCGGACAACCGTTTGAGAACCAGCATGCCGCCACCCTCGGAACGGGCGTAACCGTCGGCATCGGCGGAGAACGACTTGATCCGGCCGTCCGGTGCCAGCACCCCTCCGACCTCGTCGAAGCCCAGCGTCACCGCCGGGGTGACCAGTGCGTTGACCCCTCCGGCGAGCACCACATCGGCCTCCCCGGCGCGCAGCGCTTGTACACCGGAGTGCACCGCGACCAGCGATGAGGAGCAGGCGGTGTCGACGGCCACCGACGGGCCGCGGAAATCGTAGAAATACGACACCCGGTTGGCGATGATCGAACTGGCCGTACCGGTGATGGCGTACGGGTGGGCGGTGCGCGGGTCCATCATCGCCAGGTAGCTGTAATCGTTGGTGGAACTGCCGACGAACACCCCGACGTTCTCACCGCGCAGGGCCGAGGCCGGGATGCGGGCGTTCTCCAGCGCCTCCCAGGTCAGTTCGAGGGCCATCCGCTGCTGGGGGTCGATATTGTCGGCCTCCATCTTCGACAGCGCGAAGAACTCGGCGTCGAAACCCTTGATGTCGGTGAGATATCCGCCCCGGGTGCGGGCCTTCGCGATTCGCTCGGCCAGGCGCGGTTCCTCCATGAACTCCGCCCACCGGCCCTCCGGGAGTTCGGTGATACCGTCGCGACCCTCCAGCAGTGCCTGCCACATCTGGTCCGGGGTGTTCATATCGCCGGGGAACCGGGTCGCGAGGCCGACGATCGCGATGTCCTCGACATCGCGGGTCCGGGTCCAGTCCTCGCCGTCGAGGGAGGCGTCGGCCTCCGATTCCGGCGCGCCTTCGATGATGACCGTAGCCAGCGCCTCGATGGTCGGGTGCCGGAAGGCCACCGTCGCCGTCAGGGTGACCCCGGTGAGGTCCTCGATATCGCTGGCCATGGCCACCGCGTCACGGGAGGAGAGCCCGAGTTCGACCATCGGGACCGACTCGTCGATGGTGCCGGCCGCCTGACCGGTGGCCTCGGCGACCCAGTTGCGCAACCATTCCCGCATCTGCGGAACCGACATATCAGTACCCGGCGCGGCCAGTTCTGCCTCGGGCGCGATGATGATCTCGTCCGACGGTGTGCCGGGGATATCTGACTCAGACATGGGGCCTTTCGTAGGTCAGTCCGCCTCGTCCGGGAAAGCGTTGGCCACCTTCCCGGAGCGCAAGCTGCCGTCCAGGTAGGCCGACCGGCAGGCTCGCCGGCCGATCTTGCCGCTGGAAGTCCGCGGGATCGCGCCGGCCGGTGTCAGCAGAACATCGCGGACCGTCACCCCGTGTCGTACCGCGACAGCCGCCCGGATGGCGTCGGCAACCTGGCTGATGTCCATCTTGTGCGCCCCGGCCGCCCGCTCGGCGACAATGACCAGCTGCTCAGAGGTGTCGCCGGGGTCACGCTTGAGCCCGGCGTGGGCGTCGGCGAACACCTCATCGGGTAACTGGTTCGCCGGCACCGAGAACGCCGCGGCGAAACCGGTGCGCACCGCTCTGCTGGCCTCCTGTGCGGAGAACTCCAGATCCTGCGGGTAGTGGTTGCGGCCGTCAATGATGACCAGATCCTTGGTGCGGCCGGTGATGTAGAGCTCGCCGGCGTGGTAGGCGCCCAGATCGCCGGTGCGCACCCAGGTCGCATCATCGGCCGCACCATCGGCGTGACTGGGATCGGTTCTGGACTTGAGGATGTTCTGAAAGGTTTCGACGGTCTTCTCCGGCTTGTTCCAGTATCCCGAACCCATGTTCTGGCCACTGATCCAGATCTCGCCGATATCGCCATCCGGTAACTCGGTGGCGGTCTCGTAGTCGACGATCGCGGCCCATTCGCCGACACCGACCCGGCCGGCCCCGGCCTGCGCGACGGCCTTGGGGGAGTCGTCGGGCACCGGAACGAACCGTCCGGCATTCAACTCGTCACGGTCGACGGAGATGATCGTCGGCTCATCCGATGATGGCGTCGTCGAGACGAACAGGGTCGCTTCCGCGAGCCCGTAGGACGGTTTGATGGCCTTGGGCTGGAAACCGAAGGGACCGAAGGCCGCATTGAACCGCGCCACCGTCGCCGCCGATATCGGTTCGCTGCCGTTGAGGATTGCTTTGACGTTGGACAGATCCAGCGGCTCCTCGCCCTCCTTCGGCAGACCTCGGGCGGCGGCATGATCGAAGGCGAAGTTCGGCGCCACCGAGATGGTGCCGCCGGTATCACCGGGCTGACGGGCGATCTCGCGCATCCAGCGGACCGGGCGGCGGACGAAGGCCGCCGGTGTCATGAAGGTGAAGTAATGGCCGATCAATGACGGCAGCAGCGCCGTGACCAGGCCCATGTCGTGGAAGAAGGGTAGCCAGGAGACACCCCGGTCGGCCTCCTCGCCCTCCAGGGCCTCGATTACCTGCACCACATTGGTGGCCAGGTTGAGATGGGTGATCTGCACTCCGGTCGGCGTGCGGGTGGAACCGGAGGTGTACTGCAGATAGGCGATGGTGTCCTCATTGACGGTTCCCACGTGCTCCCAGGTCGCGCCGACCTCGTCGGGTACCGCGTCGACGGCGATGACACGGGGGCGCTCCTTGGCCGGCCGGGTGCGGAAAAACTTGCGCACCCCCTCGGCGGACTCGGTGGTGGTCAGGATCGCCGTCGGCCGGCAGTCATCGAGCACGGCATGCAGGCGACCGACGTGGCCCGGCTCGGCCGGATCGAACAACGGCACCGCGATCCGCCCGGAGTACAACGTGCCGAAGAACGCGACCAGGTAATCCAGATTCTGCGGGCACAGGATGGCGACCCGGTCGCCGGGTTCGGTGACCTGCTGCAGCCGGGCGCCGATCGCGCGGTTGCGGGCGCCGAATTCGGTCCAGCGCAGCTCTCGCGCGATACCGTCGCGCTCGGTGGAGAAATCCAGGAATCGGTAGGCGAGCTTGTCACCGCGGACCTTGGCCCACCGCTCCACGTGGCGGACCAGACTCGCGCCCTCGGGGAAGGTGATGCGTCCGTCCTTGATGAACGGGTTATGGAACGGCATACCACTCTCCTGTCAGAACGCGTCCTATCGGCCCCCCGACAATCCGGGGTTCGGCGGCCCCGTGCGGCGCCACCGGTCCGCCGCACCCGACCCGAGCCTCACAGATCGTACAGAGAATCGGGCTGCCGAAGTCGGGACGAGCGGATATTCGCGGCGACGATCCGACAGGTGCCTGCGACCCGACTTCCCGACGTCTTATTTATCTCTTAATGTTAGGCGTTCTATCCGCCGGAGCCAAATCACCGCGCCGGGCCGGGGCGGCCTCAGCCGTGCGGCGGACGCGGGGCGTTCTCGATGAGACCGCGCGCCCAATTCAGCGTCCATTCGGTCGCCGTCTGGCCGTCGAGTTTCCAGAACTCCGGGGTGGCATACATTGCGTGCACCGGTTGCCCGGCTCCGGCGGTGAGCACATCGAGGGTTTTTGGCAGGTTGGCGATATTGAATGCCGACTGCGGGGCCGAGCAGATCAGGTCGCCGGGAGCGCAAATCTGGTTGGTGCGGTTGTTCAATGCGCCAAACCCACCGGGCCGCTCCCCACTCATCGTCAGACCCAGGGCCGACAACACCGGCACCTCCTTCAAGGTCACCTCGGCGCCCTGGCCGGCAACGACCGGGCCGATATCCCGGCCGACCCCGGGCTGGCGGCGCCCGTCGGCGATCAGGGTGACCCCGAGTACCAGATCCTCGGCGACCGGCCCCCGCCCGTTGCCGATATCGCTGGCCACATCGCCGGCGATCACCGCGCCCTGGGAGAAGCCGACCATGACGTAACTGGTCAGCGGACACCGGTCGTTCATCTCGGTCATGGCCCGCACAGTGGCGGCGGTGCCCTCGGACCGGCTGTCGTTGTAGGACATCTGATTGTCCGCCGAAAGCGGATTGTGGAACTGGGCGGTGTAGGGAACCGTGTAGACCTCGACGCGCTGGGCACTGAACTCGGCCTGGATCGGGCGGGTGACGCTGAGCAGTAACGCGATCGGGAACTGTCCCGGGTTGAGCGGGTCATCGGTCGGCGAGGACTCCCAGGTGCCGGGGATCGCGATCATGCTGACATCGGGGCAGCTGGCGTCCTGGAAGGCCGGCCGTGGCTTGATCACCGGAGCACTGGTGGGCGGCACTGCGGTCGGCGGGATGGCGGTGGTCGACGGTTCCGGCCGGCGAACCACGATCACGATGATCGCCACGATCAGCGCCACCACGACGGCGACGGCGCCCGCGGCGGTCAGCGCCAGGATGCGGTGCCGGCGGCGCCGGTTGTTGGTCCGCGAGTTCCGAGCCATGAATCAGCAGAGCAGCTGGGTGGCGGACCGGATGTAGAGGCCGATGGCCGCATCCGCGTCGACGGCGGCAGGCGCCTGCTGGGCTGCGGCACCGGTGGCGGCGATATCACTGCGCACCTTGGGTGCCACCGAGTCCCATACCGCCTGCTCGCTGTGCCCAGCTGCACGGGCCTGGCACACGTAGAAGCCGATACTCAGCGCACGCAGCTCATTGGACGTGCGCACCCCGGCAGCCCGCAGCGCGTCGAGGTACTCCTGTTGCGCCGGGGTCGTGGTCATCGTTCCGGACTGCCGCTCGCCGGCCGGCGGGGCGGCGACCTCGACACCTTCGGCATAGCCGGCGGTCTGTCGCGAGGGCAGCGCCACCGAGCTGATCAGATCCCCACCGGACCCGCACCCGCTCAGCAGCAGCGCCACCGGGGTCATCAAACCCGCCAGTAAAACCCGGTGCGATGAGGTGCCGATCGGCCGTCGGCCGACGCCGATGACTTTGCTGGAGAATCCGCGGTCCGGACATTGCACGCTCACCACAGTACCGGCTCGGGGGAAGTGCTCAGGGCACCGTTTAGTTGCGGATGGCTCACGGATCGGTGGGGCAGCGGTCCTCAGCCGATCGCGGCGGAGATATCACCGGCCATCGCGCCGAGTTGACCAGCCCAGTTACCCCAATCGTGGTTACCTCCAGCCGCGAAGTCGAAGTGCCCGTTGCGGCCGCCGGTCTTGCGGTAGTGCGCGTAGAAGGTCCGGTTGCTGCCCTGCGCCTCCGCACAGGCACCGATCATCGCCGCCGGGTCACTACAGGTCATCGTTTGCGGGCTGAACACCCACATCCGGGTGTTGTTACGCACCAGCAGCATGACGTGCACGTTGGGATCGCGGAACTTCCACCGACCCAGCTGCGGCGCCCCCCACATCGCGTCGATATTGCCCCCGCTGGCGTTGATCCCGTTGGAGATGATGCCGTTCATCTGGGTGTTCGACGGGGTCAGGAACCCGGACAGCGAGCCCGCGTAGCTGTACCGGTCCGGGTGGAACGCCGCCATGGTCAGCGCGGCGGTACCGCCCTGGGCGGCACCGACGATCGCATGCCGGTTGGGTGCGAGTCCCTTGTTGGCGACCAGCCAGTTCGGCAGTTCATCGGCCAGGAAGGTCTCCCACTGCTTGCTACCGTCCAACTCCCAGTTGGTGTACATGCTGTAAGCGCCGCCGGCCGGGGCGGCCACCGACATACCGCTGCCGGCGAGGGCGTTCATCGCGTTGCCGACCGTCACCCAGTTGCTGACCTCGGGCGCGGCGTTGAACGCGTCGAGCAGCACCACCGCGCGCGGACCGCCACCCTGGAACGCGACCGGGATGTCCCGGCCCATCGCGACCGAGGGAACCATCAGGTACTCGGGACCGGCGGCGGCGGCGGGCGGAGCGGCCGGGGCTGTCGCACCCCAGAGCCCGAGCGCCAGGATCGCCGCGCCCAAGGCCCGGAACAGTTTGATGCAGCCCGCCGTCATCTCATTAACCGCCGTCATCTCAGTACCCGCCTCACCACACTTATCCCAGGATTCACCCCCGAGACCGGTCGACCCGTAGTGAATCACACCGACCGTGACGTGGGCCTGGAATTGACCCCGATCCGCGCCGAGGGGCCGCCCGGCCCTACGGGCCGGTCGCCGGAAGCCCGGTGTAGGGCGGGGTGTCGGACGGCGGCACGGCCAGCCCACAGCGCAGCAGGTCGTACTCGGGCACCCGGTCGATGCGGTACCGGGTGAACTCCAACGCCCGGTTGAGATTGCCGATGAACCGGGGGCGGGTCATCGGATCCCGAATGGATTTGAGCATCTCCTCGGTCTCCGGACAGGTCAGCGCCACCTCGGCTTGTTCGATCCAGCCCTCGTCGAGGTACTCCGGAATCCATGGGCGTTCCTTGAGCCACGGCCCCTCCGCGACCGCCCAGTCCGGGAAGAGGTTCTTATCGTGGCCGATACGGCCGTCCGCCAGCCTGGCGGTGTGCGCCGCCAGCGGGTTGGCCAGTCCGATTTGGTCGATGACCCGGGTGTTGAGGCCGACGTTCATCCCGAGCATGCCGAGGTTGGTGAAAAACACGGTGTGCTGGGCTACCTGATGACGCCAGCTGTCCATCGGGACACCGGGCGGGGGCGGCGGGGGCGGCAGCGCCGGGACGACGTCCCAGACGTCATAGTTTCCGGACGGCAGCAGCAGGGCACCGTCGGGGGTGTTGTTGATCGCGACGATGACCGCCCGCATGCGCGGGTAATTCAGGTAGTCCGCCGCGGTCAACGGGTGGGCGTGCCCGGTGGCCTGGGAGTAGAACTTGCGCTCGTCGACTATTCCGGAGTAGGTCACCCGCGTGCCGTCGGCGCCCATACCCGCCGAGTTCGCGGCCCACAGCGCCCAGCCGGCCAGGGCCAGCCACAGCGCGGCAGCCGCCACGCCCAGATTCCGGTCCCTGCCGCGGGCGAACCAGCGCCCCGGGGCGAGCACTACCGGGATCACCGAGATCGGCGCGATCAGGCAGAACAGCGGCGCCAGTAGGACCCTGCCGTGCATGAAGTCCCCACCCTGGCGGATCCAGTACAGCGCCTGCACCGCACCGCTGAGGAGCATGAACACCACCACCGCCGATGGGCTCTGGACGCGACGAGCCAGCGATACGCCCCCGGCCGAACCGGGTTGCGCGCCCCACCAGGGGTGGCGGCGGCCGGCCAGCGGAACCGGAGCCAGCACGAGGGCAAGGGCAGCGAGCAGCACAACAGGCACCCAGAGGGCATACGGAGCGGTGAAGTTGTACAGATAGACAAAACCCTGATCCCATTTGCTACCGGAGGCATCCTTGGCGATCGCGGTCTGCGGCACCAGCAGCGCGTAGTAGCCCATCCGGAAGATCTGGTACCCGACCGGCAGCAGACCACCGGTGACCACGATCAGGATGCGCCGGGGCCAGCCGCGTTCGGCGACGAGCATCATCACCAGAGCAAGTCCACCGATCAGGGCCAACTCCGGACGCACCAGAACGCTCAGGCCCGCCACGAAGGCGAGTGCGGCGACGAACCAGGCCCGGGCCGACCCGCCCCGGGCCTGGGCCTGGGCCCAGCAGACCAGCATCCACCACAGCAGGCCCAGCCAGCCGATCACGAGCCCGTTCTCCAGACCGGAAGTGGCGAAATCGCGGGCTGGCGGCACTGCGATGTAGACCAACACACCGGCCGGGAGGATCAGCGCCGAGCGGCCGCGAAGTCCCGGCGCATACAGCCGCGCGGTTCCCAGCATCACCATCGCAACACCGGCAACGCTGAAGATCAACGCCAGCGCGAGCGCCACGTACTCCAGCCGGAGCGGTCCGCCGACCAGGCTGCCCAGGTAGATCAGATAGGTCCAGGCGGTGGAGGTGTTGGATTCCACCCGTTCCCCGGGGTTGAACACCGGGCCGTTTCCGGCCAGCAGGTTACGGACCGTGCGCAGCACGATCAGTCCGTCATCGGATATCCACCGGCGCTGCCAGGCCCCCCATGCCCACAGCACCGTGACGACCGCGACGGTTCCCCACAGGCTGATCCGGGTCAGCGGGGAGTAGCGGAAGGCCGCAGGCTCCTCCGGGCATTCCCCCGTGCCGGCCCCCGGGCCGACGGACGGCGCGCTAACCGATGACGACGGCGGCAATGACGGTTCCGATCCAGGCCAGGGCCAGCAACTGCAGCACCCGGTCGCGAAACGCGATCTCCTCGGGTTCGCCGGCGAGTCCACCATCCACATCGACCGCGTACCTCAGGATGGCGATGGTGAACGGGATCATCGAGATGACGTACCAGGATCCGCCGCCGCCGTCCTGCTCGAAGGCCCACAGTCCGTAGCACAGCACCACGGCGGTCGCCGAGAGCGTCCAGACGAAGGTGAGGTAGGTGCTGGTGTAATTCTCCAGGGATTTTCGGATCTTCGCGCCGGTGCGCTCGGCGAGCTGCAACTCCGCATAGCGTTTACCGGCTGCCATGAACAGCGATCCGAATGCCATGACCAGCAGGAACCACTGGGACAGCGGGATCCCGGCCGCCACGCCGCCGGCGATGGCGCGGATCAGGAAACCGGAGGACACGATGCAGATGTCGAGCACCGGCTGGTGTTTCAGCCCGAAGCAATACGCCAGTTGAATACCCAGATAGGCCGCCATCACGACCGCGAGTTGCGGTGTCAACGACCAGGAGATCGCCAGACAGCCGGCGCCGAGGGCGGCTGCTATCCCGTAGGCCAGGCCCACCGGGAGCACACCGGCCGCGATCGGCCGGTACCGCTTGGTGGGGTGTGCTCGGTCGGCTTCCACATCGCGGGCGTCGTTGACCAGGTAGATCGCCGAGGCGGCCATACAGAAGACCACGAATGCCACCGATACCTTGGCCAGCACCTCTCGGTAGTCGTACTGGACATCCCCGCCCAGCGCGGCCAGCGGGGCGGCGAACACCAGCAGGTTCTTCACCCACTGGCGGGGCCGGATCGCCCTGATGATCGCGGCGAACAGATTGCCCGGCGGGCCGGTGACCGCAGCTTCACTCGTGGCCATATCCGTCCTTCCCGCTTATTCCTGCCGAGCCGCTCGCCCCACCCAGCCCAGCCGTGACCCGCGCGACGGCCGCACCGACGGCCACCCCGGCAAGCACATCGGTGGGGTAGTGCACACCGAGTACCAGACGCGACAGCGCCATCAGCGGAACGACTGCCAGCGGCAGCGGCGACCGGGTGGCCCGGCACAGCAGCATAGCCGCGGCGGTACTGGACGTGGCATGAGCGGAGGGGAAGCTCAGGGAGCTGGGGGTATCGACGTTGACCGCGATGTCCGGGTGGTGCGGCCGGCGGCGGCGCACCGCCAGTTTGATCCCGATCGCGGCCGCGTGCGCGACCACCGCTCCGACGCCCACCAACAGCCAGTCCCGCCGGCGGCGGGGAGCCAGCAGCGCGCCGACACCGGATAGCGCCAGCCAACCTGCCGCATGCTCGCCGAAGTGCGACATGACCCGGGCCACGGTGACGACCGGTTCCGTAGCCAACGTGGACTGAACGCTGACGAGGACGGCGACTTCACCGCCGGCCCCGGTCCCGGAGTCGTGGGGGTCAGGCATGAACCGTCGATTCACCCATCAGTACCGTCTCCCAGCGGCGCCGGCTCGACAGCTCCGGCAGGGCCTGCCGGTAAACCCTGCGCATACGGTCATAGTTTCGCGCGAGCCGGATGTGCTGGCGCACCGAGGCTTTGAGCAGCTCAACCATCTTGGCCCGGTCGCGTTGGCGGTAGACCACCCCGCGCCCGTCAGCGGTGGTGACCGTTACTCCGTCGACATTGCACAGCAGGAACCACCGGGCGTCCTGGGTGGGCACATTGAGCTGCGGCCGGGTGTGGGCATCGGGGTCGGCCGGGCGAAGCTGGTGGATCAGCCCGCGGGCCAGCCGCATACCGATGGCAGGAAGTGCAACCGGCGGTTTGTGGACGCTGGTCCGGCCACTGGGCGGAGGTAGCGCAGTGGCACCGGGTAGCACCACCGCATCCGGGTACTGCTGGCGCAGCGCCCGCACCTCGGGCAGCGCCGACTCCAGAATCGAGAAGATGTGCTCCGGACCGGCCAGGAAATCCTCGATCGCCCTGTTCTGGATCGCCACGGTCGAATACTCCAGGCACAGCAGATGTTTCATGGTGGCCTTGATGGAACTCTTGATCAGCCCGGCCACCGGCGCATCCCAGTGCAGCGCCGAGACCACCAGCCGGTTGCGCAGATGGAAGTAGGCCTGCCAGTCGATGGCATCATCCTTGTCGCTCCATGCCATATGCCAGATGGCCGTGCCGGGCATGGTCACCGTCGGGTAGCCGTGCTCACCGGCCCGCAACCCGTAATCGGCGTCATCCCATTTGATGAACAGCGGCAGCGGCTGACCAAGTTCCTCGGCTACCCGCCTCGGAATCATGCACATCCACCAGCCGTTGTAGTCGACATCGATACGGCGGTGCAGCAGCTTGCTGCGGCCCTTACCGTCACCGTCACCGTCACCGTCACCGTCACCGCGGCCGCCGCCGTCAAGCGGATACTTGGCGAAGTCGTGGTCATATTCGGTGAACGGGGCGTTGGTCCACATGAAGTTGGACCGGTTGACCACCTCGCCCATCACATGCAGATGTGAAGGCTCCTGCAGGTTGAGCATCTGGCCGCCGATCAGGGTGGGCGTCTTGGCGAACCGGCTCAACGCCAGCGCCCGCAGGATGGAGTCCGGCTCGATGCGAATATCGTCGTCCATGAACAGAATCTGTTCGCAGGCGGTGTTGCCCAACGCCTCCAGCATCACTCGGCTGTAACCGCCCGAACCGCCCAGGTTGGGCTGGTTGTGAACGGACAGCCGTCCGCCCAGTTCGGCCGCCGCCGCGCTGAATTCGGGATGCGCAACGGCCTTGTCGGCGCCCTGATCGACGACGATCACCGCCCCGATCACCGCATCCACCAGCGGATCGGAGGTCAGCGCCCGAAGCGCGTTGACACAGTCGGCGGGCCGGTTGAAGGTCGGGATTCCGACCGCGATATCGGCCCGCCCCGGCACCGCGGTCGACGCGTACCAGGCCGCACCGTGCATGGTGCACTTGGTATCGGTGGTGATATCGAACCAGATCCAGCCCCCATCCTCGAACGGCTCCAGGCTGATCTCGAATTCCGCTGCGGCCGAATCATTTCCGTCGCTGATAAGCTCAGCTCCACCTACGCTGATCCGGGCGCCGGTGGCTTTGGAGCGGTAGACGTCCACCCGGGCCGCACCGGTCAGCTCCACCCGCAGGACCACTGAGGTCAACGTGGACCACCGCCGCCAGTAGCTGGCCGGGAAGGCGTTGAAGTAGGTGGCGAAGGACACCTCGGATTCCTCGCCGATCTGCAGGGCGGTCCGGGTCGCGGCGTGGGCGCGGCGGGCGTTGGTATCGGACTCCTCGATATAGAGCTTGCGCACGTCGAGGGGTTCACCGGGGCGCGGCAGGATCACCCGGGCCAGCAGGCTCACCGCACGGGATTCACCCGCAGCCACCGGGCCGGAGGGGATGTCACTCATGACGTCCTGCTTTCGTCGGTACCGTCGGCGATCAGCGGTGCCCCCTCGCGCAAGTGGGGTGCCAGCACGTTGTCGTACATGTTCAACGCACTGGCGATCGCCATATGCATGTCGAGGTACTGGTAGGTGCCCAGGCGGCCACCGAAAAGGACGGCCGCCGCGGCGGTCTCGGCCCGGGCCCGGGCCCGGTAGGCGGCCAGTACGGCCCGGTCCGAATCGGTGTTGATCGGGTAGTACGGCTCGTCGTCATTGCCGGCAAACCGGGAGAACTCGCGCATGATGACGGTCTTGTCGTCGGGGTAGTCCCGCTCCGGATGGAAATGCCGGAACTCGTGAATACGGGTGTAGGGGACGTCAGCGTCGTTGTAGTTCATCACCGGTGTGCCCTGGAAGTCGCCGCATGGCAGCACCTCCAACTCGAAGTCGAGAGTGCGCCAGCCCAGCCGTCCATCGGTGTAATCGAAGTAGCGGTCCAGCGGACCGGTGTAGACCACCGGCGCCTGCGGGCAAGCCCGACGCAGCTCGTCGCGTACGTCGAACCAGTCGGTATCCAGCCGCACCTCGATCCGCTCGTCGGCCGCCATATTCTCCAGCCAGGCCGTATAGCCGTCGACCGGCAGACCCTCGTAGGTGTCGTTGAAGTACCGGTTGTCGAAGGTGTAGCGGACCGGCAGCCGGCTGATTGTCGAGGCGGGCAGTTCCTTCGGGTCGGTCTGCCATTGTTTGGCGGTATAGCCCTTCACGAACGCCTCGTAGAGCGGGCGCCCGATCAGTGAGATCGCCTTCTCCTCCAGGTTCGCCGCGGTGCCGGTGTCCATCTCGGCGGCCTGCTCGGCGATCAGCGCCCGGGCCTCCTCCGGGCCGTAGAAGCGGCCGAAGAACTGAGCGACCAGCCCCAGCCCCATCGGGAACTGGTAGGCCTGCCCGCCGTGCATGGCGAATACCCGGTGTTGGTATCCGGTGAAGTCGGTGAACTGGCGGGCGTAGTCCCACACCCGGGTATTGGAGGTGTGGAACAGGTGCGCGCCGTACCGATGGATCTCGATACCGGTCTCGGGCTCGGCTTCGGAATACGCGTTGCCGCCGATATGGCCGCGGCGCTCCACGACCAGGACGCGCTTGCCCAGTTGGGTGGCCGCCCGCTCGGCAATCGTCAGTCCGAAAAAGCCGGAGCCGACGACGAAAAGATCAAAGCGGGAATCGGTGTCGCTCATCGGCGCCTAGGTTATCCGACCCGGGGCCCGGTGATCGCGCGGCGAACCGTCGCGACCCCGCTGAAAGTGCACAAAAAGTGAGCAGAACAGGTGCGGACCTCCCGCACCCGGCAGAGCCACGGAATGTCGCGGTTCCCTCACGATTCCGCATCGTCACTCCCGCCACATCCACCCCAACCTTAACATCGTCTCAGAGTTCGAAAATCCCGAACCGAGCAGTCCAGACTGAGGAGACTTCCGTGCCGAACCGTCGTCGACGCAAGATCTCGACAGCCATAAGCGCGGTCGGCGCGCTGGCCGTCGCCAGCCCATTCGCGGTGATCGGCGCCATCCAGCTGACCTCCGGCCAGTCCGCACCCGAGCACCACGAGTTCACTCGCGCGGCGGTTGTCACCGACCTGCCCAACGAGATCCTCTCCGCGCTGCAGGCGGGCCTCTCGCAGTTCGGCATCAACCTGCCGCCACTGCCCACCGGGCTGAGCCCGTCCGGGACCCAACCGGTGCAGTCCGGTCCGCTGACCACCCCGGGCCTGACCACACCCAGCCTCACCTCCCCCGGGTTGACCACACCCAGCCTCACCACCCCGGGCCTGACCACACCCAGCCTCACCACCCCCGGGTTGACCACACCCAGCCTCACCACCCCCGGGTTGACCACACCCAGCCTCACCACTCCGGGGTTGACCACACCCAGCCTCACCACCCCGGAGCTGACCACACCCAGCCTGACGGTGCCCGACCTCACCGCGCCGAGCCTCACGGTGCCTGAACTGACCACGCCGAGCCTGACGGTGCCGGATCTGACCTCGCCGAGCCTCACACCGGGTCTGACCACCCCGGGGGCCGCCGCGGTTCCCTCGCTCACAGATCCAGGACTGACCAACCCGGCACTCACCGCACCGGGGCTGACGAACCCGCAGCTGGGTACCGGCTCGGCGCTGACCAGCCCCACCGGGATCGGGCTGCCCACGGAGACGCCGATCGGGGCGCCGCTGGGGCCCATCGGCGGAACCTATCCGATCCTGGGTGACCCCTCGCTCGGCCTGCCGGCCGCGCCGGCAGCCAATTCCGGCGGCATCATCAGTGATCTCACCAGCGCGGCCAACCAGCTCGGCGTCGGGCAGGCCGTCGACCTGCTGAAGGGAATCGTCGTACCCGGCATCACCCAGGCGATGCAGAACGCGGGGGCGGCCGCCGCGGTTCCGGCCGCCGCAGCCGCTCCGGTGGTCGAGGCCGCCGGTGACCTGCCGTCCCAGATCGGCTGAGCCGGTTGGCGGACCTGCACCGATAGACCTGCACCGAAACGGCACCGCAGGGTGAGGCCGGCCGAAGGGCCGGCGCAAGCCCCTGCGGTGCCGTTGCACGTACCACCAGTCACATAGTTATCACTAGCCCGTGTCGCAACGCTGGCAACTACAGACTCATACGTAACATTCGCCATGTGCCGTCCCGCCGTCCCACGCCGACGATCCTGTTCACCGCGATCGCGGCGACAGTCGTCATGGTGCCGTGGGCGGTAGGCGGTCAACCGGGCGAGGACGAGCCCCGCGCCATCGCCGACGACACCGTCCTGACCCATCAACCGCTCGCCGGTATCGGGGGCGGGGAGACGGTCCGCGAGATCACTCAGGACACGCCCTTCTCCATGGTGGCCCTCACCGGATCGGACCTGACCGGAACCTCGGCGCGGCTGCGGGCCAAACGGACCGACGGGTCGTGGGGACCCTGGTATCACGCGGAGCGGTTCGAACTCGGCGCCGAGGATGTCGAGGGCAACGGGACACAGGGGACCGATCCGGTCTACGTCGGTGAAACCACCTCGGTCCAGATCGCGGTCACCCGCCCCGCGGACGCGCCGGTGACCATCGAACCCGCCCAGAGCGGCCTGGATGCCGGGCGTGAACTGGGGTACATCCCGGCCAACGCGGAGGAACCGCTGAGCCAGACGATGTCGGCCGTCCTGATCAGCCCGCCGCAAGCCCCGATCGACACTCAGTGGACTCCGCCGACCGCCGCACTGGGGCCGGGTCAGCCGCCGAATATCATCAGCCGCGCCCAGTGGGGCGCCGGGAGCGGGATGCGTTGCGGTGGACCGTTCTACGGTGACGGCATCCGCGCGGCGGTACTGCACCACACCGCGACCGGCAACGATTACCAACCACAGGATTCAGCGGCGATCATCCGGTCGATTTACGCCTACCACACCATGACGTTGGGGTGGTGCGATATCGCCTACAACGCTCTCGTCGACAAATACGGACAGGTTTTCGAGGGACGGGCGGGCGGTATCACCAAAGACGTTCTCGGGGCACACACCGGCGGATTCAACCGCGATGTCTGGGGTGTGTCGCTGATCGGCGATTTCGAGGAGACCGCCCCACCAGAGGTCATGGTGCGCACGGCCGGCCGTCTGCTGGGTTGGCGGCTGAGCCTGGACGAGGTGGACCCACTCGGCGTGGTCGCGCTGAAATCCGACGGTGGACAGCACACCGTGGTTCCCGGCGGGCGCACCGTGAAACTGCCGGAGATTTTTGCCCACCGGGATGTCGGGAACACTGAATGCCCGGGCGAGGCAGGATACGCCGCGCTCGGCGAAATCCGGCGTTTGGCGGCAGCTTTCAACCGCCCGCCCGATGTCCTCGACAGCCTGCGGGGCGGGGCCATCCTGGCCGGCTGGGAGGCCGACGGCGGCCAGGCTGGACCGCTGGGAATGCCGACCTCCCCCGAAGCCGCCGGTACCGACGGCACCCGTTACGCGACCTTCCAGCGCGGTGCCATGTACTGGTCGCCGGATACCGGTGCCCAGCCGCTGACCGGCGCCATCTACGAAGCCTGGGCCTCGCTGGGCTACGAACGCGGGGCGCTGGGGCTGCCCACCAGCGGGGAGATCGCCGAACCGGAATGGATCGTGCAGAACTTCCAGCACGGCACGCTGAACTTCGACCGCCACACCCACAACGTGGTCCGGGTGATCGACGGCGTCAGCCTGGTGCTGCCGCCGACACCTGTGGACGGGCCGCCACCTCAGCTGGAGCGTTTCAGCCCGATCCGGTGATCGCCGAGCTGCCTGGGCAGCGGATCACATCTCGATCGGCACATGTTTCTCCGCGCACGCCGCAGTGACCGCCGCCGCGATGTCCTGTGACCGCAGATTCTCCAGGTCCGCGACCGTGACCGACCCACGGTCGAGGCGGTGCTGGGCGGCCACTCGGGAATCCCGCAGCCGCTCAGCACGTTCCACCACATTGCGGGCGAAGCGACCGTTCTGCATAAGGTCGATACCGTGGGTGCCGTCGGGGGCGAGGTGGGCCCGGACCTTCTGGCACGCCGCGTTGAACACACCACGGGCCTCCGGGTCCATCACACTCGCCCGCGGCCCGCCGTAGCGGACCGCGATCTCGACGAGATCACCCGGACTGTAGGACTCGAAACGCAGCTTGCGGTTGAAGCGGCCGGCCAGGCCCGGATTGACCTTGAGGAACTCGTCGACCTCCCGCTCGTATCCCGCACCGATGAAACAGAAATCAAAGCGGTGTACCTCGAGCGCCACCAAAAGCTGGTTGACCGCCTCCATTCCGATCATGTCCGGCCGGCCGTCATGATGCCGCTCGACCAGGCTGTAGAACTCGTCGCAGAAGAGTATTCGTCCCAGCGAGCGGTCGATCAGTTCATTGGTTTTCGGTCCGGATGACCCGATGTGCTCCCCGCAGAAGTCGGCCCGTTTCACCTCGATGATCTCGGGGTTCCGAACGATACCCAGGCCGGCATAGATTTTCCCGAGGGCTTCGGCCGTCGTGGTCTTGCCGGTCCCGGGCGGCCCGACCAGCAACATGTGGTTCGTCTGGTTGGCCACCGGCAGTCCGTGGGCCAGCCGCAGCGCCCGGACTTCGATCTGATCCTCGAGTTCGGCGACCGCTCGTTTGACCGCCGTCAGGCCGACCTGATTGTCCAGCAGGGCCCGGCCCTCGGCCAGGAGTTCGGCTCGGCGCTCCTCGTTGGCGCCGTCGATGCGGTCCTCGGCGGACCGCTCGGTGCCGTGATCCCACTTGTCGGTGCGGCTGTCGATGCTCTCGGCATCGGTGATGACGAGTTGCAGCCGCGGGTCGGCCAGGGCCTGCCGGGCCGATTCGATCAGCACACCGTTGACAGCCGCCTTGGACAACCAGATCTCCGCCCGGTCACCCTCGCCGAGTTGCCGGTGAGCCATACCCCGCAGATATGCCAGATCGGCGGCGATAAGGGGGAACTCGCTGGGATCAATCCCCGCCGGCACCGCATCGGACAGGCTGCGCCGGACCATATCGGTGCCGACCCGATCGGACCGGAATTCAACCCGGTCCGCCCAATCAAGAGCAACACGGGGTTGGCCCAGATGGGCCGCGGCATGGGCCGCGAGGGTGTTGATCCCAGCCCCGACCGCGGACATGATCAGGGCCTGAGCCGGCAGTACCCGTGCGGCCTCTGAGATGACATCGGGCCAGCGCTGGGTCGCAAACATCAGGTAACCGCGGATGTACTGGCACCACTGGTGATTCTCCCAGCTGTCCAGCAGAGCGTCGTCCTGCAGCAGCGCTTCGGCCCTTTCGTACTGCTTGTCATCCACGAGGGCGCTGGCCAGAGCGATACCGGCATGTGAGGCCTCGGTGACCGAGATCGACAGGTAGGGGCCCGCTTTGAGCACGGCGGCCAATCCGATCCCCAATCGGTTGGACTCCCGATGCAGTCTCGACCCGTACGCGTAGAGGCTTTCCAGGGTCGCGCGATCAACATCACCGGCGGCGGCCCGACCCAACCAGGCGTCTGCCATCGTGGCATCGGTTTCCGTCGCATCCTGAAACAGGCGACACGCGGTGCGGGGCTCGGAGTCAAGCAGCGCCACAGCCTGATCGAAGTATCGACGGGCTGTAACAGTCGCAGTACCGTTCGACATCGACTAGTCCACCAGTTCCCGAACGGCGGCCGGATCCACCGCGGTGGCCGTCAGATAGCGATTCTCGGCCCGGAAGAATTCCATCTCGACCTGATACCGGCGGCCCGCCACGGTGATCTCGATTGAGTGCGGGCCGATCTGCGTGATGACGATATCGGCGCTGCAGTCCGGCTTCGCCCCAGGCGGTCCCACCGAGATCATGGTGTTGGGTCGCGGTGCCGGGGATATGCTTCCGTCCGTCACGCTGACGGTTGTCCCCGCTACGGGCCGCGGGTGCTCGACAACCGCAACATGGGACATCCGCACGCTCTGCCAGCGCTGGACATCCCGGGTATGCACTGTCACCCTGTCTCCCGCAGCGGCGGTCCGGATGACAATCCGTTTGGCAATCGAGTCCTCGGCCGCGATGTGGACCCGAGTCTGGGCACCGGGATCACCGAGCGGCAACAGCAGACGCTCGCCGTCGGCCGTCTTACCGAACAACACACCGGCCGGCCCCACCGGAACCATCAGCGTCCCGGGAAGTGGTCCACGGCTGAGTCCCCCGATCCGGGGCCGTGGGCAGCACAGCGCCGCGACCCTGGCGTGAAGCTGCCGCCCCGGGAGCGTCTGCAGGATGACACTGGGCGATGCGGTCGGCGGCTGAGCGGTGGACACCGTGACCGTGGCCGAGACGGTGCGGTCGGGAAAGAGGGTGATGTTCTGAATAATTCCGTCCGCCCGGAGTGACCATGCCTGCTCCAGGAGGTCGGAGTTGAGAGCGGCTGCCGGATATGCGTAGGAGGTCTGCCACCCGGAATCGCCGCGCAAAAACCGCCAGCGCCGGTTGTGCGGTTGCAGAGCACCGCCCCCGAGCCTCTTCTCCAGTTCGGTGATATCCGTCGCGGTGGCCACCTTCGCACGGATTCCCCGGCACCTCAGGGTTACCGCGATGCGCTGCGTAGCCGCGAGGGCGGCGGTCCCGACCGTGGGCCGCCACCGCAGTGCATCGCCATTGGTCAGCGCGCACAGCCGCACCACCAGCCATGTTTCGCGTTGACCGGCGTAGGGCGGCGTTCCGATCAACGTGTCGTATACCGCGGGGTAGTCCCCGCTGCTGCGGCGGCGGGCACCCCAGGTGACCAGGCTCACCGACTCCAGTCGCAGACCGAGGCTCTGGCGCAGCACCGACACCAATTCCCCCAGGTGCAGGGTGTTTGCCGTCATCGCCGCACTCGAGCCGGTGAAATACGTTGGCTGATAGGGCTTTCCGAGGATTTGGATACATGTGACGGCGATACCGTCCTGGTATCGGACTCCCCCTCCGGAACGGTCATTGGCGACCGTTGACAGCGCCTCCACATCGATCGGCTGGTTGCGGCGGAACACAAGGCCCGCCCATGACCAGAGCGGTTGCCGCCACCACGGCACGATCAGAAGCGCCAAACCGAGCGCCAGTCCGACGCCGGCTCCGATGACACCACCCAGGCTCCAGCCGATCGTCCCGCAGATCAGAACACCGATGGTCACTCCGAGTCGCACTCCGTCGCTCATCGCGCCCGCCGTGCTTTGGCGACGATGACGGCCAGGAAGACGCCTCCCCCCAGCACACCGGCGAAGGCCAGCGCGAAGGTGCGGGCGCGACGGTCCGGAGGCGGTGGCGGGGGCGGGGGTGTCACCACCCGCGACTCGGCGCCCGGGGCCGATCGGTCGCCCGGCGGAACGTTGAAGGTCAGGGCCGCCACCGGATCAACGACTCCGTAGCCAACCTGATTGTCCACACCGCGAGGGGGGTTGTGTGATGTCTGCTGAATCCGGTGAATCACCTGGCGAGCGGTCAGCTTCGGATACTTGGCCCGAACCAGCGCTGCGACCCCGCTGACATAGGCTGCCGAGAAACTGGTGCCCCAGAACGGCGCGTTACCCTCACCCGGCCGGATCGGCGGGTAGGCATTGACCGGTTCACCGTTCTGCGGTGACAGCCCGATGATGCCGACCCCCGGCGCGGCCGCTCCGATCCACGGCCCGGCGAGGCTCTTGCCCACCGGCGCACCGGTTTCGTCGACCGCACCCACCGACAGAACGTAGTCGGAGAACCACGATGGGGATGAGACGGTCTTGACGTTGCTCCAGTCGCGCGGGTCATCCGGATCGAGGGGGTTGAAAACCGGGTTCTGCGCACAACCGTCCTCCCCCGCGTTGCCGGCCGCGGCGACGATGACGGCGTCCTTTACGGTCGCGGCGTACCAGACCGCCGCACCGACGGCGCGCTGATCGAGGGGGTCCGCCGCCGGTACGCAGGCGGTCACGCTGACGTTGATGACCTGGGCGCCCTGGTTCGCCGCATGCACGATCGCCCTGGACAGCGTGGCGACGGTACCGGCCTTTCTGCGGGTCTCGAAATCACCGGTGGGCGGATATTGGGGTTCGTACGCGCGGGAGGACTGCCGGATGGAGATCACCGTCGCATGCGGTGCCACGCCGGCCACACCATCCGGGCCATCCGGGTCGCCGGCGGTCGCTGCGACCGGTGGGCTGCGGTCCGGGCCCGGCGTGGGCCGCGGAGTCGGCACCGACTCTGCCCCGACCGACGGTCCGCCCGTCACCGGAGCCCCGCCCGCGGGCGGCGGGAAAGCCGGCGTGGCCGGCTTCGGGGCGGGCATCGGCGCACCCCGCGGGGCCGCCGCGATCAGCGACGCGACGATGGTGCCATGGGCGTCGCAGTCGGTCAGACCGTCTCCGCCCATGATGTAGTCCCCGCCGGGAATCACCGGCAGTCGACCGCTCGGGGTCACCCCGGTATCGATGACGGCCACCGAAACCCCGTGACCTGTTGAATGCCTCCAGGCGCTGCCGATGTCGAGCATGGCGAAACCCGGCGCCGGCAAGTCGATATCCGGTTCGGCAACGGCGACCGCACGGGCACAGGTGTTGCTCTGGCGCATGGGCTGTTCCGGTGACGGCGCGCCGTCCGGCGGCACCAGCGCGGGATCCACCCGCGGCGGCTCGATCGCACGCGCCTCGGGGGCACCCGATATCGCGCCGATGAGCAGAATCACCATCGTCACGGCAAGCGCCCGCCCACCGGGAAGCCTCATCGCATCCGCACCCAGTCGAACAGACCACCGACCCAGGCGGCCAGGGGCAACGCCACCACGATGGCGGCGAGTTCGAGCCATTCGGCGGCCATCCGCGCCAGCGGTGTGAACCGGGTGACCGGCACGAGCAGCCCTGCGGCCAGTCCGGCCCCGGCGAATGCCACCAGAACCGCGGTCCCCCAGAGCAGAGGTGCCGCGTCCTGGACGGCACCTGCCTCCGCCGAACCCAGTGCGTAATGCAGCACGTACCGGCACACCCCCGCACAGACCGCCGCGGCGGCCCCGCAGACCAGGGCAATGGCCTGCCGCCGATCAGCGAAAGCCCGACCGCGACTGAGGAAAATGAGCACGAACAGCGCCGCCAAGACCGCGGCGGCGTTGCTGTAGGACTGTCCCGGGATCAGAGTCGCCCACACGGCGGCGGGCAGGCCGAGCGCGGCGGCGGCGCAGATACCGGTGAGAACGCCGTTGGCGCGGCGGGCCGCCGCCGCCACGACCGCACCCGGCGGTGTGGTGTCCGGTCCCGGCTCGGCGCCGCCCTCCTCATCGACGGGTGCCACCGCGTCGACCGGCATTCCGTCATCGCGCCGGAAGAGGTCGCGGCCGGTGATCGAGCCGAAGTGCGGTGGTCGTAGCCTCGCGGCCCACAGCGCGATCGTCGGCCCCAGGGTGATCAGGACCAGAAGACTTATCAGAGAGCACATTCCGAGTCGCTGCGCGTCCACGGGCTGCCACATCCGGACCGCTGCGACCAGTCCGATACCCGCACAGGCGGTCATGACGGTTGTTGCGATCGTCACATACCGACCGGTGGTGACCACCAGTCCGCCGGTCAGAACTGCCAGCGCGACGGCCGCGATGAACACGTGCGGGCTGCCGACCGATCCGGGTGCCGCAGCCGCCAGGCCTACCGCCAGTGACGGAACCGCCGGCCAGGCCAAACCCCTCGACAGCTCGGACCGGTCCGGACACCACCGCCAAGCCGATAGGGCTGCGGCGGCCAGCAGTGCGCCCGTAACCAAGACGGCGATCGAGACGGCCGGGTTATCGGTGCGCAAACGGGTGAGAATGGCCAGACCTGTGATCGTCGCGGCGGCCATCCCGACGATCGTCAGCGCGGTACCGACTGCCGTCTCGGCGGTCACGGGGGCGAACAGGCGCTTGCCGATCCGGGCCAGGGCCGTCGACAGCGATTCGTACTGCGGCTCGAATGACTCCCCTTGTTCAGCCGGGACCAGAATCAGGGTCGCCCCGTCTTCGATTCCGAGTTCATCGAGAGTCCGGGTGATATCCAGACGTGTTCCGTTGGCTCGGTGCAGCTCGTAGGCCGCCTCCGAAGCCAGGGGTGGCGCACCGCGCCGCTTGAGATCCTCGTTCAGCAACTCGACGACACTGTCGATAAACGCCTCGACCGGGATCGCCGCCGGATACACCTGCGAGACAAGGTGTTCACCGCAGATGACAGCCACCGCACACCGCGCGGGGAACGCTACCTCGGCCATCAGTGCACCCGGTCGGCATCTGGCACGTATTTGTCCGCGAGGGCGGCGGTGATCTCGAACAGCCTCAGCCGGGCCTTGGAGCTGAGCTCGCTGCCGGTATCGATGATCCCGCCCTCGGCAAGGTGGCGGTCATAGGGCATGGTTTCGACGGTGGCCCCGGTCTGGCTGAAACGCTCCGTCAGGTATTCCGCTGCATCCCGGTCATATCCGTCCCGGCAGTCGTTGAGGATGACCATACTGCGGGCTACCAATTCATGGTGGCCCATCGAACGCAGGAGATCGATTGCACGGGTGACCGGTAATGAGGTGTCCGCCGTCAGGCCGGAGACGAAAACGACAGTGTCGGCCGAATCGAATACCGCTTTCATGACCGGATGTTCCAGGTCATCGGATGTATCGACGAGAATGACAGTGTGAGTCCGGCGCACGCGTGCGAGCACACCGCTGAACATCGCCGGCACCAGCGGCCGGGGCTGATCGGAGGTGCGATTTCCGGCCAGCACGTCCAGACCAATGGTGTTCTGCCCGAGATGTTCCCGGATATCGGCGTAGCCCTGGACATCAGTGTCGTTGAGGACGGCGGCGTAATCACCCGGGGGGGCCTCATCGATCCGGCCCGACAACGTACCGAAACCGGGGGCCGCGTCGATCGCAACGACGTTCTCCGGCCGGCACTCCCGGAAGATCCCTCCGACACACGCCGTCATCGTGGTCTTCCCAACTCCACCCTTCCCGGAGACGAAGGCGATCACATACTGCTTCCGGATGTGCCGGCGAATACGTTCCCGAAGTTCGCGGTGGTGGCGCTCGGCACGTGATTCGCCGGGATTGACCGTCTTGAACGACAGGACGTGGACGAACTTGCGCCACCCGGAGCCCGGCGGAATCTTGCGCGGAGTGACCATGTCCGAGATGCGCAGCGTCCCGGAAACGGATTCACCCGCATGCCGGTCCCCGGCCCGCCCCGGTTCGTTCCATGCGGCGGTCATTCCTAGACCGCCTTTCGGTGGGAGTACCAGGTTGCCCGTGCCGGTAAACGGCGCATCATCGCCTGCACCGCTGAGGCGATGGTGGTGGGTGTTCCGGGGCTGACCATCATCCAGGGCCTGCCATCGCGATGGACCTGCTCGGAGAGCAATCTGCCCTGCGGGGTGTCCAGGATCGTCACGGCATCCGGTTCGATATGCGCTCTCCCCGGCCCGACCCCGGACTGGACGGCCACCAGCGTCGCCCGCGCGGAGCGCTCGGCGTCGGCGGCCAGCAGCAACGTGCCCACCTGATCGGCATCCAGAGCCTGCTCAGCGAGGAAGGCCCGCAGACCCGCCCGGTCACGGACCGAGCCCAGCAGTTCGGCGGCATCGATGGTCACCGGCTTGACGGTGGCCGGGCCCATCTCGCCACAGAGCCGGGCTATCTCGGCGCTGATTAAAACCCCCGCCGACGTCTCGGTCGTGGCCGTACCGACACCGCTCAGTCGGCACCTGCTTCCGCACCGTTCCAGGCTTACCCACCATTGCGCGAACCGGGCCAGCAGAACCCGCACCGGTTCGGATTCCAGGACCGGTGTCTGCGCGTGCAACAGCAGGCCCACCTCGCGGCGGGACAGCACCGTCAGCCACTCCAGTACCGCTGGATCAACCTGATCGGCGTCATCGATAACGCCGGCGTCCCGGAGTTCTTCGGCCACCGGGTGCGCAAGGGCCATCTGGGCGGACTCGGCACTCGGCAGGTGCGGACGCAGCCCCGCTTCGGGCGCGAGCACCTCGATCCCGGACAGCACCTGAAGCACCCAGATGCCGTCCAGTGTGGTCGTCAACACTGTTTCCCCCGCTCTCGTTTCTCCCCCATCTGATCTCCGCACCTCGGCGGTGGGGCCCACGCTCTGGTGGGCCCCACCGCCGACATACGGTCGCCGCTAGAAGAGGTTGCCCATCATGACGTCGGTCTGGTGGGCGCTGGCGTTGACGCTGCTGATCGTCTGACCATGCCTGTTCATCGTCTGGATCAAACCCTGCAGGCCCTGCAGCATCTGCATCTGAGACTCGTGAAACGATGTGGCCGCGGCACCCTGGAAGAAGTCTGCGACGGCATTGGTGCGCTGCAGAATGTCGTCATGGAGTTCCATCAGCTGGGCTGACCGGGTCCCGACATCGGAGGCGAAATCGGCGACGCCGCCGTGGTGATAGGTGATGTTCTCGGACATTGAAGGTTCCTTTCGTGTGCGGAGGGGTCAGGCGTTCGCGGCGAAACTGGTCAGGCTGTGGGCGGCGTCGGCCTCATGCTGTTCCATCAGGGCGGCAGCCTGACTCAGTCCGTGTGCCAGCCGGGTACCGCCGATGATTGCCTGCTGCAGATCCTGATTGATCTGGACTGCGGTGTTGACCGACGCGAGTTGGGCCCGGCCGCCCCAGACCGCCGAACCCAGCCCCTCGTGGCTGCTCAGATATCCGTTGGCGATCGCCGTGGCCTGCTCAAGGGCCGATTCGATCGCAAGCCGGGTGCTTCGCAGCACCTCGGGTGTGACGACGAGTGTCATGTTTTCTCCTTTGTGTTGAGAACCGTGTTCAGAACCTCATCAACGGTTGTGGACGTGTGGCCAACCCCGACCGGGGAGCCACGAGTATTCGATACCGGCGCGGCGGTGTCACTTCACCCACTGGCAAACCTGTGCAGAGAATTGCCTCGGCTGAAAAATGTTAGCCAGGTGAATTCCCCGTCCGGCCCTCGGCGGACAGTACGATTCGGGCGCGCGCGACGGAGTTCTGCTCCTCCGGGGATTTGCCGTGGTTGAGCATCCCGGCCTGGGCCGGTGGTATCGGCATTGCCGTTGGACCCGTCGCCGGCGGGCCGGCGACCCTCGGCTCGGCCGCGCCCAGTAGGCCGGTCTTCAGCCCGTGCGGCCGGCCCCCGGTGCTCTCCGGTGGGAAACTGCTGTTCGGGCGGTTGAAGCTGGTCAACCCCGCACCGGGAGCGCCGCCGACTCCGCCGCCCCCGACCGCGCCGGCACTCGCACCGACCCCGCTGCCGGGGCCCACGCCGAGGCCACCCGGCCCACCCGGGGCGGTCAGCAGGGCCGGGGGTTCCATCTCGAGCGCCCCTGCAGCGCCGGAACTGCCGCCCAACGACCCCAGCATCGACTGGGGAAGGCCCACCAGCCCTCCGAGGGCCTGGATCGGCGATTGGAACATTCCCAGTACCGGTTGCATCGTGCCGGTGGCCGCCTGGACCGGCTGCAGCATCGTCGAGCCGGCCTGCGCGGCCATCCCGGCTGGTCCTGTCATTCCGTCACCGCCCAACCGGGCGGCCGGGCCGGCCCCCTGAAGCGCCTCCCCCGCCGCGACCTGACCTGCGGCCTGGGCGACAGCCGCCGCGGCCCGCGCCGGCGCTGCGGCGGATCCCGACGCGGGCGTGATCGGCGGCGGGATAGCCAACGCCGCCGCCAGCGCCGCGAGCGCGGACCCATAGACCGCTCCGGCGCTCGAGTTGTGCGGCCAGTGCTCTCCGAAGTACTCGGCGTCCAAAGCAACGATCGTCGGCGTCAAAGCCCCCAAGACCAGGGGGTTCAATGCGGCAGCCGCCGCCTGCTCAGCACGATTGGCCGCCGATACCGCGGCCGGGATCATCGAGGAGACAGCGGTCTCGTACGCGCCCACCGCACTGGCCGCGATCGGCGGCTTCTCCTGGGCCCAGCCGGCAAGCAGTTGCAGCGATGCGTTCAACCCGGCGGCCGCGGCGGCTGAGCTCATACCTCCGACACCCTGGAATTCCGGCGCCGTCACGGCGGCGTTGAGCGTCGAGATCGCGAACGCCACCTGATTGCCGCCGGCCAATACCTGCCATGCGGCGGCACTGGCCATCGTCGTGGCGGTACCGGCCGCCCCCGGTCCAACCAACCTCAGGTAGTTGACCTCCGGCGGGGATGACGGCCAGCTGGGATCTGGCATGGCGGCTGATCCCTACAGCGCAAGCGCCGTGTTGTTGATGACATCGGTGGCGGTGTAGGTCACCGCGGCGATGTCCTGTGCGCCTGCGAACAATTCCCGGCCGGCCACGTGATCACCCGTCGCACCGACATAGGACGCCCCGGCCGCATTCAATGCGGCCGCGAACTGGACGGAGTCCAGGTCAGCGCCCATCGGCAGGGCCCCGGTCAGTGCCACCGCCGCCGCGGAGGTGCCCGCGGTCAGCGCCGCACCGATACCCGACTCGGTGGCAGCCGATACGGCGATATTTGCTGAGTTGACATTGAAGACCATTCCATCCCTCCCTCTGACGGACCCGCATGGGCCCACTCGGGCCCCGGCCGAGCCGAGACTAAAGCGCATATTCGGTAGCTGTCTAATCAGTATTTTCGTTATCCAGCAAACTTCAACCAAAAGCGCTGCCCGGCTTCGTTCAGGTCGTCGATTTCACGCTGCCCCGCCCCGCCGCGCACCGCGGCCGGCACCCCGTCCGGACCGGAGCACCGCAGGAACCGGAACCGGGCTAGCATCGGAGGAATAATGTGATTCCTGACACGTCCGGCCCCGAGGAGGTCCCGTTGTCCAAAGCCACCGAACTGGCCGAACTGCACCATCTGATTGGGAATCTGCGGCGATGTGTGACATCGCTCCAACACCGCTACGGAGACAACCCCGCCATGCGGCGGGTGATCATCGACACCGAACGAATGGTCGGTGACCTGGAAATTCTCGAGATGGACGCGGGCGAACTCGAGTTCGCCACACACCCCGTGGCGAGCTCCGGGGAGAAGATCCAGGTGCCCGACACCCCCTATGACAGGGAGTTCTGGGCCGGCATCGACGACGAGGGTGTGGGCGGGCACAACCGGCGCTGACCCGGCTTCATTACCGGCCGGTTTTCACAGTAGGGTTCGGAAGCAGTTGACTCGAAGGGGATCACTGCAGATGAGCGCACCCACCGCCGATCGGCGTGCCACCGGCGTCTTCTCGCCTGGGCGGGCCCAGATCCCGCAGAAGACCCTGCGCACCGACAACTGGCTGAAGTCGCCGATCCTCACCGATCTCGGTTTCGCGGCGTTCCTCATCTACGCGACTGTCCGGGCCTTCCAGCAGGACCACTTCTTCGTCGAGAAATATCATTACCTGACCCCTTTCTACTCGCCGTGTATCAGCAAGGGCTGCGGTGAGGCCAGTGAATTCTGGCCGCAGATCCTGCCCGACGTGTGGTGGCTGCCCTACGCGGCGATGTCCCTGCCGTTCCTGCTGCTGTTCCGGCTCACCTGCTACTACTACCGTGGCGCCTATTACCGCTCGGTGTGGCAGTCCCCGACGGCCTGCGCGGTGGCCGAACCGCACGCGACCTACACCGGCGAGACCCGGTTCCCGCTGATCCTGCAGAACCTGCACCGGTATTTCTTCTACATCGCCGCGGTCATCTCGGTGATCAACACCATGGACGCCATCAAAGCCTTCCACTCGCCGTCCGGCTTCGGGTTCGGGCTCGGCAACATCATCCTGGTCGGCAATGTCGTTCTGCTGTGGCTCTACACGCTGTCCTGCCACTCCTGCCGGCACGTGATGGGCGGGCGGCTCAAGCACTTCTCCAAGCATCCGGTGCGGTACTGGTCGTGGTCGCAGATCAGCAAGATCAACGTTCACCACAAGCTTTTCGCCTGGATCACCCTGGGCTCGCTGATGTTCACCGACTTCTACGTCATGCTCGTGGCCAGTGGCACCATCTCTGACCTGAGATTCATTGGCTGAGCACCACTTACACCGACAGATCTAGTGAGGTCAGATGGTTGAGATCGAACGGCACTCCTACGACGTCGTCGTGATCGGCGCCGGCGGCTCGGGTCTGCGCGCGGTGATCGAGGCCCGCCAACGGGGCCTGCGGGTCGCGGTGGTGTCGAAATCATTGTTCGGCAAGGCCCACACCGTGATGGCCGAGGGCGGCTGCGCGGCGGCAATGGGTAACGCGAACCCGAAGGACAGCTGGCAGGTGCACTTCGCCGACACCATGCGCGGCGGCAAGTTCCTCAACAACTGGCGGATGGCCGAGCTGCACGCGCAGGAGGCCGCCGACCGGGTGTGGGAGCTGGAAACCTACGGCGCGCTGTTCGACCGGACCAAGGACGGCCGGATCAGCCAGCGCAACTTCGGCGGCCACACCTACCCCCGGCTGGCCCACGTCGGCGACCGCACCGGCTTGGAGATCATCCGCACCCTGCAGCAGAAGATCGTGTCGCTGCAGCAGGAGGACAAGGCCGAACTCGGCGACTACGACGCCCGGATCAAGATCTTCGCCGAGTGCTCGATCACCGAGCTGATCAAAGACGGCGACCGGATCGCCGGGGCGTTCGGCTACTGGCGCGAAACCGGCAAGTTCATCCTGTTCGAGGCCCCCGCGGTGGTGCTGGCCACCGGCGGTATCGGTAAGTCGTTCAAGGTGTCGTCGAACTCCTGGGAATACACCGGCGACGGCCACGCCCTGGCCATGCGGGCGGGCTCGGCACTGGTCAACATGGAGTTCATCCAGTTCCACCCGACCGGTATGGTCTGGCCGCTGTCGGTGAAGGGCATCCTGGTCACCGAGGGGGTCCGCGGCGACGGTGGGGTTCTGAAGAACTCCGAGGGCAAGCGTTTCATGTTCAATTACATCCCGTCGGTGTTCAAGGGCCAGTACGCCGAGACCGAGGCGGAGGCCGATCAGTGGCTCGCTGAACAAACGGGATCGGCCGACGGCAAAGCCCGGCGCACCCCTGATCTGCTGCCCCGCGATGAGGTGGCCCGGGCTATCAACACCGAGGTCAAGGCCGGCCGCGGCACCCCACACGGTGGCGTCTACCTCGACATCGCCTCGCGGATGACACCCGAGGAGATCAAGCGCAGGCTGCCGTCGATGTACCACCAGTTCCTGGAACTGGCCGAGGTCGATATCACCAAGGATGAGATGGAGGTCGGCCCGACCTGTCACTACGTGATGGGCGGGATCGAAGTCGACCCCGACACCGGGGCGGCCGCCACTCCCGGACTGTTCGCGGCCGGCGAGTGCTCCGGGGGTATGCACGGCTCCAACCGCCTCGGCGGGAACTCCCTGTCGGACCTGCTCGTCTTCGGCCGCCGGGCCGGGCTCGGCGCCGCCGACTATGTGCGGGCGCTGTCGAATCGCCCGTCGGTATCGGAGACCGCGGTTGCCGAGGCCGCCGCGATCGCGTTGGAGCCGTTCAACGGACCGCAGGGCGGGCGTGCGGAGAGCGCTCAACCGGAGAATCCGTACACCTTGCACGCCGAACTGCAGCAGACGATGAACGACCTGGTCGGCATCATCCGCACCGGAGAAGAGATGCAGCAGGCTTTGGACAAGATCGAGGAGTTCAAGGTCCGCTACCGCAATATCGAGTCCGACGGACGCCGTGAGTTCAACCCGGGCTGGCACCTGGCCATCGATATGCGCAATATGCTGATGGTCAGCGAGTGCGTGGCCCGCTCCGCCTTGGCCCGCACCGAGAGCCGGGGTGGCCACACCCGCGACGATTTCCCGGCGATGAGCCCGGACTGGCGTCAGGCGCTGGTGGTGTGTCGCACCGAGGGCGACGATCCGGTGATGCCCGAGATCCGCGCCACCAGGGAGGTCCAGCCGCCGATGCGGGAGGATCTGCTGGAACTGTTCGAGATCGAGGAACTCGGCAAATACTTCAGCGACGAAGAACTCGCCCACCATCCCGGACGGAGAAGCTAGATGAGCTACCAGGCAAACCTGCGGGTGTGGCGCGGCGACGACGAGGCCGGTGAACTGCACGACTATCAGGTCGACGTCAACGAGGGCGAGGTGGTCCTCGACATCATCCACCGGCTGCAGGCCCAGCAAACTCCCGACCTCGCCGTCCGGTGGAACTGTAAGGCCGGCAAGTGCGGCTCCTGCTCGGCCGAGGTCAACGGCCGGCCGCGGTTGATGTGCATGACCCGGATGTCGACCTTCGACGAGGCGGAGACGGTGACGATCACCCCGCTGCGAACCTTCCCGGTGATCCGCGACCTGGTGACCGATGTGTCGTTCAACTACGAGAAGGCCCGGGAGATCCCGTCGTTTGCACCGCCGAAGGAACTGCAGCCGGGTGAATACCGGATGGCCCAGATCGACGTCGAGCGCTCGCAGGAGTTCCGCAAGTGCATCGAGTGCTTCCTGTGCCAGAACGTCTGCCACGTGGTGCGCGACCACGAGGAGAACAAGGAGTCCTTCTCCGGGCCGCGTTACCTGATGCGCGTCGCCGAACTGGATATGCACCCGCTGGACACCATGGACCGCAAGGACATGGCCCAGGAGGACTTCGGCCTTGGCTACTGCAACATCACCAAGTGCTGCACCGAGGTGTGTCCCGAGCACATCAAGATCACCGATAACGCGCTGATCCCGATGAAGGAGCGGGTCGCCGACCGCAAGTACGACCCGGTGGTCTGGCTCGGCAACAAACTCTTCAAACGCGATAGATAATACGGCGGGGATATCGGCGGCCACGCCGCGGAAGTATCAGCCTAAGCGCCGAAATCCGCTGCGGTGGAACACTATCGGTGAGGCATCCTCATGCACCGTGATATCGCGGATACGCAGGACCACGATGGTGTGATCGCCGGCCGGCACCTGCTGTTCGATCTCGCTCTCCAGCCATACGCAGGTACCGGCGACAAAGACCGCACCGGCGTCCGAGGACACCGTCGTCAGCCCGGCGAACCGGTCACCGGTCTTGGCCGACAGCCTGCGCGCGGCATCGTGGTGCCCCTCGTGCAGGAGGCTGATACCCAGCACCGGCAGTTCTGCCAGCCGCGGCCAGGTCTTCGAGGTGTTCTGGACACAGAACGACACCAGCGGGGGATCCAGCGAGACCGGGACGAAGGTGCTGGCCGCCATTCCGATCCGATCGCCGTCGACCTGTGCGGCGATCGCGATCACCCCGGACGGGAAATGACCGAATGCCTCACGCAGCGACGCGGGGCTGATCTCTGTGTTGCCCATAACGGCTCTATCTTCACACGCAGGCATTCCGGTCCGCCCCCGAGCCTGGCCGGTCAGTAGCCTGACGTTATGTCGAGCGACCGGCGCGCCCCCACCAGCGCGGCCGGGTGGTTCACGCGGTCGGACGCGTAGCTGATCGACCATGTGGATCGCCCTTCTGGTGATGGCCGCCGCGGTCAGCCTGGAGCCGTTCCGCGTCGGAATGTGTGTGGTGATGCTGAACCGTCCGCGACCCCGCTTACAACTGGCCGCATTCCTGGGCGGCGGCTTCCTGATGGGACTGTCGGTGGGCGCGGCGGTGCTCTTCGTCGTTACCGCCAGGCTGCCGGCGTCCGCTCAGGTAGGTCTGCCCACGGTGCAGATCATCATCGGTCTGGTGGCGCTGCTGGCGGCGGTGGCGGTGGCGGCCACCAAGGGCCGCGCTCGCACACCCCCGCTGTGGTTGACCCGACTGCTCGGCGGTCGATCATTGTGGGTCGCCGGGGTCACCGGCATGGGTATCGCCCTGCCATCGGTCGACTATCTGGCGGCGCTGGCGATCATCGCCGCCGCCGGGGTCCCCGCGGCCACCCAATTGTGGGCGGTGGTGCTGTTCAACGTGGTGGCCTTCGCGCTGGTCGAACTCCCGCTGCTGGCCTACCTGGTGGTACCGGAGCGCACCCGGGCAGCAATGGCCGCGCTGCACCGTTGGGTCCGGTCCCGACGACGGCGCGATATCGCGGCGCTCTTGGCGGTGGTCGGTACCGTGCTGATCGCGGTCGGTCTGCTGGGCCGGTGAACTCCGCCGCTACGGCTGGCCCAGCGAGTTGTTGTCCAGCACGTACTGCAAACCGGCCAGGAGTTGGGAAACCGGGTCAGCGCCGCCGCCGAAGGCCGCCTGCGTCGCGGGGGCGGTCACCTCGGCCGGATCGTAGCCATTCACCGGATCCACCGTGATCGGCGCGGTCGACGGGTCGTCGTTACGGGAGTATCCCGAGTCGACCATCGGCTGCAGTACCGCATCCAACTGATTCAACGTGTCCTCAGGTACCCCCAGATACTTGAAGGGTAAGACCAGCGGCAGATGTTGTTCGGGGATCAGGTAGGTCGTCGTCGTGGCGCCACGGGAGTTGACGGACGTCCTGATGTTCTGCGGCGGGACCATACTGGGGTCGGTGAACGCCACGGCGGTGTGGCCGGTCGCCAGACCCACGATCGCGTTCAGGACGGCCATCACATTGTCCTGCCGGTCCGGCCAGTCGGCGATGCTGTCATAGGCGGAGACGAACATGTGGGTGTCGTACTGGCTCTCCACCGGGGCCGGGATCCGGTAGTCGAGTGAGGGGACGACGGTGCCCACCGGAAAGTTCATGGTCAGGAAACTCTCACCGAACGCATGCCGGGCAACCGGGTCACCGTAGGTCGCGAAGGACAGCTCGTCGGGAGACGGGGCGGCCGGGTCACCGGCCAGCCTGGCCTGTACGGCATTCAGGACCAGCGCGCCCTCGGACAGACCGATCGCGGTACCGGGACCGCCTTCCCGGATCGCCCGATCGAGGTTGCCTTCACCCTCGTCGACTGACTCACCGACGCTCGGTCCGTCGATACCCAGCCCCGGGAAGTCGTCATCGAGCCGGCCGATACCGGGAAACAGCCGCTCCAGGGTGTGGCCCTGCACCTGACCCGCCGGATAGTCGACGATCTGGCGGTCCAATCCCGGGAACCAGCCCGCACCCGTGCGGCGGATGTACTCGTCATAGGGAATGCCCAGCACATGGGCACCGCCGAGGGCGTAGCCGCGGCCCGGGGTGCCGAGGGCGGGCGCGGTATCGGCGGAGGCGCCCTCGGATCCCGCCTCGTCGGCAACCGCGACTCCACCGCTGGCGCATACCGCCACCACGGTGGTCAGTGCTGCCAGCAGCAGTCTCATACCCCGGCGCTCCCCTGCGATATCACTCGTGCCGGCCACCAATTCGCCTTCCCCAACAGCGTAGCCGCGGCCGGGACGACGACGGTCCGCACCAGGAAGGTGTCGAGCAGGATTCCGGCGCCGATGACGAAACCGCCCTGGACAACAGTGCCGATGGTGGAGAACAACAGTCCCCACATCGAGGCCGCGAAGATCACACCCGCTGCGGTGATCACACCCCCGGTCGATGCCAGCGTTCGGATGATCCCGTACCGGGTGCCGGCCGGGGACTCGTCCCGCAGTCGCGAGGCGAAGAGCAGGTTGTAGTCGGCTCCGACCGCGACCAGCACCACGAACGCCAGAGGCGGAACGGTCCAATGCAACTGCTGACCGAACCCGTACTGGAAGACCAGGATTCCGATACCGAGCGCGGCGAAGTACGACACCACCACCGAGCCGACCAGATACAGCGGCGCGAGGACGGCACGCAGCAGCAACATCAGGATCAGCAACACGACGATGACGGTGACGACGACGATGAATCGGATATCTCGTTGGTAGTAGTCCCGGGTGTCGCGCAATGCGACCGGGTATCCACCCATCGAGATCGACGCCTCCGCGAGTGCGGTATTGGGTTGGGCGGCGCGCGCGGTGTCGGCAATGGCACTGACCTGATCCATGGCCGCTGAGCTGAACGGGTCCAGTTCGGTGAAAACCAGGTAGCGCGCGGAGCGCCCGTCCGGCGACAGGAACATCTTTGCCGCTGCTTGGAATTCGGCCAACTCCAGCACCTCGGGCGGAATGTTGAACCCTGCCATCGCCGGCCCCGCCGCGTCATGACTCATCGACAGCAGAAACGCCGACGCCTGATCGAGTCCGGTACGCATCAGTTCGATCTGTTCGACGACTTGATGCACCCCGGCGGCGACGTCGCGGCTGCCGGTGGCGGCGCGATCGGCTCCCTGGCGGGCCTCGGCCAGGGTGGTCTCCGCGCCGCCGGGGCTGTCCAGTCCCATGGACTTCATCACCGCTGTGAGATCGGTGAAAGCACCACTCAGTTCGGTCAGCGCGGCATTGAGCGACTGCTTGTCCTGTAACGACTCGAGTTGCTGGGCCAGGCCGTTGATCCTGTCGATACCGCCGTCGCTGCGGGCATCGACGAGGCGCTGCAGGTTCCCGCGGGTTTCGCTACAGGACGCGTTGAGATCACACACCACATTCCCCTGCAACGCCATCAGCACCGGAGCCACCCAGGAGAACAGGTCCCGGGCGGCGGTGAAGCTGACCCCGATGGAATTGCCCAGCTCATTGATGGCGGTGACAAGCCTGGCCGCGACCTCGACATTCTTCACCAGCTTGTCGCCGCCGTACTGGTTTCGCAGTGCGGCGAAGGCGTCGATCATCCGCTGGACGCCGGTGGCGATCTCGCTGACCTGTCCGCGCACATCCCCGAGGCCGCCGGCCAGACTGTCCGCCCCGCTGGCCAGCCGGGTCAGATCGTCCATATTGTCGGCGATCATCGCCGAGCCGGCGCTGAGCCGGTCCCCGACGAGGCCGGCCTGATAGGTGGCCCGGAATTCCTGCGGCACCTCGCCCAGCGGTCTGGTGATACCGCTGACCATCCGGATACCGGGCAGCTGGCTGATTCGTTCGGCCATTTGCTCGAGGTCGGCCAGGGCCCGGGGGGTGCGCAAGGTGTCCGGCGACTGGACGAGCACATAGGACGGAACGAACTGGCTGAGCTCGAAGTGACGTTCCAGAGCCGCGTAGCCGACCGAACTGGGGTAGTTCGGGGACACCGCCTTGCGATCGTCGTAGTTGTATCGCGGGAAGCCGGCAACTCCTGCCAGCAGAAGCAGGATGAGCACACTGGCCATCAGATGGGCCCGCGGCCGTCGCACGATCCGGATACCCGAACGGCGCCAGAAACGCGCGGCCAGCTCGCGCCGCGGTTTGATCCAGCCGCGCGGCCCGACGACGACGAGAATGGCCGGAAGTAACGTCACCGCGGCCAGAAACGCCACGGTGACCCCGATCGCCGATGACACCCCAACGGTGGAGAACACCCCCATCCGGGCGAAGCTGATCGCCAGGAAGGTGACTCCGATGGTGGCAGCCGAGGCGGTGATCACCTTGCCCACCGAGGACAGTGCCTGCCGGACAGCATCATCGGGACCGGCGCCCCGCCGCACGTAGTCGTGATAGCGGCTGATCAGAAAAACCGCGTAATCCGTTCCGGCGCCCGCGATCATCGCGCTCAGCAAAATGATGGCCTGGTTCGACACCCCCAGGCCGGTGAGCTCGGAAACACCCGCCACCACGGATTGGGCGATCACCAGGGATGTCCCGATGCCGATCAACGGCAGCAGCATGGCGACCGGGTTGCGGTACACCACCAGCAGCACGAGCAGCACCAGAACCGCGATCGCGATCTCGATCGGTCGGCGGTCCCGTTCACCGGCGACAGTGAGGTCGGCCACGGTGGCCGCCGGTCCGGCAAGCTGAACGTCCAGGGGGCTGCCGGCGGTGCTCTGCTCAACGATTTCGGCGACGCGGTTGAAGGCCGCATAGGACTGCGGGGTGCCCAGTGCGCCGGCCAGACCCACGGGGAGCACCCAGGATTTGTTGTCCTGACTCGTCAGCAGGGCGCGCAGGGAGGGCGTTCCGAGGAATTCCTGCACCATGACGACATCGCGCTGTTCGCGGCGCAGCGCCTCCACCAGTTTCCGGTAGGTGGCCTCGTCGGGACGGTCGAGCCCGCGCTCATCGGTCAGGACCACCAGCAGCAGGTTGTCGGTCCCGGATTCCCGGAACGCGTCGGTCATCTCCCGGGCGGCGATACTGGACGGTGCATCGCCGGGCAGCATGGCCAGCGGATGCTTCTGCGCCATCTCGTTCAGGCTCGGCAGTGCCAGCGGCAGAGCGACCGCCATCGCGGCCCACAACATGATGACCGCGTAGGGCCATCGCACGACGATATCGGCTAGCCGTCGCATACCGGCCCCGCCCCCACTTGCAACCCTGTCACCGGATCAGTCCACGCAATCGCGATTGCGATTGCTCCTGCGATTGCGTGCGCGCTCAGACAACACGGCCCCAGTCCCCGCCGGCGGCGACCTGCCTGCAGACCGACCGCATTGCCGCGATGTACCGCGCAACCGACTTCCGGGCGACGGAATTATCCGGGTAGAGCACCGACATCGCCGTCCCGGCCTCGTACCGGAACGCGTAGATGGTCAGCTGATAGGAGAACCGGCCGTCGGAGTAAATTCCGATGTTGTTCGAATAGCCCATATCCGCAGCGGCCAGCACCGCGTTGAGGGGTGCTGCGCCGCCGTGCAGGAAGTTCGACACCGGGAAGTTCGGGCGCGGCCTGTCCAACCACGGCGCCAATTCCAGCACCCGGTAGTACGGCACCCTGGCCAGCTCGATCCCGGAATCGAAAGACCTTTGCGCCGCCCAGGCCGCCTCCCCGAACGATGTCGCGGCAATCGGCACGGTGATCGGGACCAGCCCGGTGAACCAGCCCTGGGTGGAGAAGTTGTCCGAGGTCCTGCGGGTATCCCTGGGTGTGAGCCCGTAGTAGGTGGCGGCGCCGGTGAACTCGTGCTCGACCCGGGCGGTGCACGCGAACAGACCTCCGACGAAACGCACCCCGGCGTCAGCACAGGCCGACTCGAACCCGGCGGTCTGATCGGCGTCCATCAGCATCTCGCCGGCCATTCCCGCGCGGGTCGGCTGCAGCGGATTACCCAGCGGCAATGGGAACTCGGGCAGGGTGCCGTTGCAGTTCTCAGCAAACTCGACCCAGCGGCGAACCGCCGGTGAGTCAGCGGTCAACCCGGCCGTGGATTCGCGCTCCTGCTGACAGAAATCGTCGAAACTACCGGCGGCCGGCAGAGCCATGGGCTGCCCGGCCGTGGTCAGTGACGTGTACATTCCGTGAGCCTCGAGCATGGTGATGCCGATCAGCGCGGCATCCCCGTGGACATGGTCGATGGCGGCGTAGAAATCGAAGTGATCCGCACCCTGAACAATTCCGAAGGAGAAACTGCCCCATTCCAGCGGCGTCGGTATGTCGACGAGATGTTTGCGCGCATCCTTGGCCGCCATGATCCCGTGGTGGACGGGTTCGAATTCGATATCGTCGGCATCGGTGATACTGCGTCGAATAATGTCTCCGGCACCAGCGTATTCAAACCAGCTGCGGTAGGTGTCATGGCGCCGCAGATAGGTGTTGATAGCGATATTCATTGCCTCGATATCGCATTGACCAGGAACTTCGCAGGTCGCGATGATCTGCCGCGAATAGTCCAGACCGGCTAAACCCTGTTCGTGGACACCACGAATGTGCTGGGCCTGCATATAGCTGACCGGTACCGGACTAATGGGCGCCCGCCGGGCTATTTCGACAGCCGCACTGGTGGGGCGCCACGAGGTCAGCGCACCCGGACTCGGCACCCAGTCGTCGATTGTGCCGATCGCGATCTTCCCGATCCGCAATACTGTCCTCCCGGCCCTTTGTCGCCGCCCGGCCCTTGTTGCCACGGCGTGCTGCCGGGCCGCGGAGAGCCGGCGACACGCTGCTGCGGCACCAACATAGCCCGTGCGGTGGCGGCGCCTGCGGTAAGCCGCTCACCCCCGTCTCCCGCTTCCGTCGGCCCCGGGGATACCCGCCGTGCAGGCAGGCCGCCGGTGGCGGCGGTTGACCGTAGGTGGCCGTCCGGTCAGCAACGCACATGCAATACTGGCCGCTGGACACAGCGGTCGGGGCCGCAGCCGCCGGATCATTGTTCCCGGCCGGGGCTTTCCCGCGATCCATCGCATGTTCATCGGTCGAAGCGGGGGGTGCAACCTCATGGCAATCGCCGGAGAACCGACCGAGCAGACGTCCCGGTTCGCCATCATCGGCTATGCCGCGCGCCTGCCCGGCGCCCCGGACGCCGACCAGTACTGGGAGGTACTGCGCAGCGGCCGGGACGCGGTATCAGAGGTGCCCCGGGACCGGTGGGACGCCGACGAATTCTTCGATCCCGATCCGGCCGCGCCCGGCAAGGTCGTCACCCGGCGAGCGGGATTCATCGATGACGTCGCCGGATTCGACGCGCCGTTCTTCGGCATCTCAGCCCGCGAGGCCACCTGGATGGATCCGCAGCATCGACTGCTGCTGGAGACCGCCTGGCGGGCGGTGGAACACTCCGGCACCGCGCCGACGGCCCTGGCGAACACCCGCACCGGAGTGTTCGTCGGCCTGTCCACCCATGACTACCTGGGAATGGCCTCCGACGCCCTGACCTACCCGCAAGTCGAGGCCTATATGGCGATCGGCACCGCCGCGGCCGCCGGAGCGGGCCGGATCAGCTATCGACTGGGGCTGCACGGCCCCTCCGTCACCGTCGACACGGCCTGTAGTTCATCGCTGGTGGCAATCCACCAGGCGTGCCAGGCACTGCGACTGGGGGAATGCGACTACGCGCTGGCCGGTGGGGCGAACGTCCTGCTCAGTCCGGCCACCATGATCACCTTCTCGCAATCCCGGATGCTCGCACCCGACGGCCGGTGCAAGACATTCGACGCCGCAGCCGACGGCTATGTCCGCGGCGAGGGCTGCGGTGTCATCGCCATCAAGCGCCTCGACGACGCGATCCGCGACGGCGACCGGATTCGCGCGGTGATCCGCGGCAGCGCGGTCAACCAGGACGGCGCCTCCGGTGGGCTGACCGTCCCCAACGGTGTCGCCCAGCAACGGGTGGTCGCCGAGGCGCTGGAACGCGCCGGTTCGGCCCCCGCCGATATCGACTACCTGGAGGCGCATGGGACCGGGACATCGCTGGGCGATCCCATCGAAGTGCAGGCCGCGGCCGCCGTGCTGGGCCGGGACCGCGACGCCGACCGGCCGCTGCTGATCGGATCGGCCAAGACCAATATCGGCCATTTGGAAGCTGCCGCCGGTGTCGCCGGTGTCCTCAAGGTGGTCCTGGCCCTCGAACATCAGGAACTGCCCAGGCACCTGAACTTCCGCACCCCGTCCCCGCACATCCCGTGGGACCGCATCCCGGTACGGGTGGTCGATCAGCCCCGGAGCTGGAAACGCACCGACCGCCCGCGGGTCGCGGGAGTCAGTTCCTTCGGGTTTACCGGCACCAATGCGCACGTCATCCTCGAAGAGGCACCGGAGCTGCCGTCCCCGGCCGCGGCCGCGCCGGCGGAACCGTCCCCCTTCAGGGTGCTACCGCTGTCTGGACGTACGCCCGCGGCCCTGGTGCAGACCGCCGAGAATTACCGGCGCTGGATTCATGCCCATCCCGGCGCCGCCCTGGCCGATATGTGCCTGACCGCCGGAACGGCGCGCGCACACTTCGAGCATCGGGCCGCGGTGGTGGCCAACTCGCTGCAATCCGCCGGCGAACTCCTCGGCGCGCTGGCCGACGAACGGCCGGCACCCGGTCTGTTCCGCGGCGAGAGCCTCGACACCCCGAAGACGGCGTGGTTGTTCCCCGGACAGGGCAGCCAGTACGCCGGGATGGCCCGGGAGTTGTTCGAGAGCGAGCCGGTGTTCGCCGAGACCGTGACCCGATGCGCGGACGCGGTCGCCGGTACGTTGGGCCGTCCCCTGCTGGACATCATCTTCGACGCACACTCCGACCCGGGTGCAGCGGAGGCCCTGCAGCAGACCCGCCACGCACAGCCGGCGATCTACGCCGTGGAGATGGGCCTGGCCGCGCTGTGGCAGTCCTGGGGACTCGAACCGGACGTCCTGCTGGGGCACAGCGTGGGCCAGTACGCGGCGGCCGCCGTGGCGGGGGTGTTCAGCCTCGAGGACGGCGCCCGACTGCTGGCTGAGCGAGGACGACTGTTCGGTGACCTACCCGCCGGCGGGCGGATGTCAGCGATTTTCGCCGACCCGGACCGCGTCGAGGCGCTGACCGCCGAATTCCCCAGCCTGTCGGTGGCCGCTTTCAACGGTGCGAACACCGTGCTGTCCGGCCCCGGAGACGATCTCGGCCGCGCCGTGGACCGGCTGACCGCCGACGGTGTCCGCTGCGACTGGCTGCACACCAGCCACGCGTTCCATTCCGCTCTGCTGGATCCGGCCCTGGATGAGTTCGAGTCGTATGCCAACCGATTCGAATTCGCCTCGCCACAAAGGCTTCTGGTGTGCAACCGGACCGGAGCCGCGCTCGGACGCACTGCCACCCTCGATGGCGCCTACTGGCGACGGCATGCCCGCCGACCGGTCGAGTTCGCCAAGGGGGTGGCAACGCTGGCCGAACTTCGCTGCGAGCTGCTCGTGGAGGTGGGTCCGCAGCCGGTTCTCACCGCCGCAGCCCTGCGGGCCTGGCCGGACCCCGCAACCACTCCCCGCGCGATCGCGTCGTTGCGCCGGAACGTCGCCGACCAGCACCAGACCGCCGAGGCGCTCGCGACGGCCTACACCGCCGGACTGATACCTGACTTCGCCACCGCCCTCGGACAGCCGGCGCAGAGGGTTGACCTGCCGACCTACCCCTTCGAACACCGCCGGTACTGGTTCCGCGATGAGCCCGGCGCCGAAACCCCGCCGAAGAACCCGGACAGCCGCACCCGCACCGCGGCCATCGGACTCCTCGAGGATGGCCGGATCGCGGAACTCGCCGCACTGCTCGACGACGGTGCCGACCGTCAGCAGACCACCGCCGTACTCGATAAGTTGGCCGCTCAGCACAACCGGCAGCGGCGTGCGCAATCGATCGCCGATATCCGCTATGAGATCCGCTGGGATCGGGCGCCGGGCGCCGCTCGCGCCCGCGGCGAAGAAACGGCCTGGCTGCTCATCGGCGATGACAACGATGTCATCGGGCCGGTGGTGGAGGCGCTCGCGGCGGCTGGTCACCGCTCCCGCGTTCTGGGGCTACCGGTATCGGACTCCGATGAGCGGGATCTGGTTGCCGAGCTGCGTTCGGCAGCCGAGGAGGACCCGACGCTGCGCATCCTGCACCTGGCGGCGCTGCCCCCCGCCGGGACGTCGCCGATGCGCTCGCTGCTCCGGATACAGCACCGCGTACTGGGCGGCACCCAGCGTCTTTTCCGAGCCGCCGCAGCCGCCGAGATCCGGCTGCCGATCTGGGTGGTCACCCGGGGAGCCCAACGCGTCGGCGATACGGACAGGGTCGTACCCGACCAGACCGGTGTCTGGGGTTTCTGCCGTTCCGCCGCGCTGGAATACCCACAGATCTGGGGCGGTCTGGTCGATTTGTCCGCAGACGACGCAGACGCCGCAGACCAATGGCCAGAGTTGGTCAGCAGGCTCACCGCGGCGGCTCCCGACGACGATCAGTTGGCCCTGCGCGGTACCACCGTCTGGGTTCCGCGGCTCATCCGGCATTCGGACGAAACCGCCCCGCATGACCTCGAATTACGTTCGGCAGGAACGTATCTGGTCACCGGCGGCCTGGGCGGCCTCGGACTGCAGATCGCCGGCTATCTGGCCGCGAACGGCGCCCAGAAGCTGGTCCTGACCAGTCGCCGCGAACCCGGGGAGGCCGCGGCATCCGTCATCGCGGCGCTCCGGCAGCGGCACGGCTGCACCGTTCGGGTGCTCACCGCCGATGTCGCCGACCCCCATGACGTCGACCGGCTGCTGGCCACGATTCAGGCCGAACTGCCGCCGCTGGCCGGTATCGTCCACGCCGCGGGAGAGAACAGCACCGCCGATCTGGGCACCCTCGACAGTGCGGAAATCGATCGCGCTTTCGCCGGGAAAGTCTGGGGTGGCTGGTATTTGGGTGAAGCGGTTATCGGTTTGCCGCTGGATTTCTTCGTATCGACCTCCTCGATCTCATCGGTGTGGGGCAGTTTCGGCCAGAGCGCCTACAGTGCGGCAAACGCATTCCTGGACGGTCTGGCCTGGCGATTGCGTGAGCAGGGCCTCCCCGGGATCAGCGTCAACTTCGGCCCCTGGTCAACGGGGATGGCCGATCCGGCGGCCCGCGCCCAGTTGGATCTGCGCGGTATCCGCACCCTGTCCCCGGCCGACGCACTGGCCGGGATGGCCGGGGTCATCGCGACCGCCGGGTCCGGGGCGACGGCGCAGGCCGTGGTGGCACGGATCGACTGGGCCCGCTTCCTGCCGATCTATCTCCAGGTGGGACGGCGCTCGTTGCTGGCGGGGATGGCCGGCGAGGTGCCCGACGGTGCAGCCGCGACGGCGGGCCCGCCCGGAAGCACCCGCCTGGTGCAGAGCCTCACCGCCGCTCCGGTGCAGCAGCGCAGGAAACTGGTCATGGACTCCCTGCGGGACACCGTGGCGGAGGTGACCCGTATCGAGGTCTCCGAGATCCGGGACGAGGCCGGCTTCTTCGACCTCGGGATGGACTCACTGATGGCGGTCGAACTGCGACGCCGCCTGGAGCAGGCGGTCGGCAAGGAACTTCCGGCCACCCTGGCGATGGACTATCCGCGGCTGTCCGATGTGGCGGATTACCTGCTCACCGATGTGCTCAGCCTGGATCGCAAAGCGGGCGGCACCGGGGCCGTCGAGACGGCACCGCCGGCCTCGCTGGCGACCGCAGCGGCCGACGAGCCCATCGCCATCATCGCGGTGGCCTGCCGATTTCCCGGCTCGCCTGATCCGGATGCCTACTGGGGGGTGCTGTCTGGCGGCGTCGACGCCATCCGCGAGATTCCCGAGGATCGATTCGACATCGACGAGTTCTACGATCCCGATCAGCAGACACCGGGCAAGATCTATACCCGCAGCGGCGGGTATCTCGACAACGTCGACGGATTCGATCCGGAGTTCTTCGGCATATCACCGAGGGAAGCTGTCTGGATCGATCCACAGCAGCGCCTCATGCTCGAAATCGCCTGGGAGGGACTGGAAAGAGCCGGGTACGGGCCCACGACGCTGCGCGGCAGCCGAACCGGCGTCTTCGTGGGGGTCGCGGCCAACGAGTACTCCCTGCTGCTGTCCAACGACTCGATCGAGAGTCTTGAAGCGCATTTCATCACCGGTAACGCGCTCAACGCCATCGCCGGTCGCGTGGCTTTCACGCTCGGCCTGGAAGGCCCCGCGGTGGCCGTTGACACCGCATGCAGTTCCTCGTTGGTCGCCGTCCATCAGGCCGGCCAGGCCCTGCATTCCGGCGACTGCGATCTTGCATTGGCCGGCGGTGTCAATGTGCTTTTGAGCCCCGCGTCGACCGTGGCCGCGTCCCGGGCCCGGATGCTGTCACCGGACGGCCGGTGCAAAACCTTCGATGCGGCGGCCGACGGCTACGCCCGCAGTGAGGGCTGCGGGGTCCTGGTACTCAAACGGTTGTCCGACGCCCAACGTGACGGCGACCGGATCTGCGCGGTGATCCGCAGCAGCGCGGTCAACTCCGATGGCGCATCCAGTGGCCTGACCGTACCCAACGGCGGCGCACAGCAACGTCTGATCAACTCCGCGCTGAACCGGGCCGGTCTGAGTGGCGCGGATGTCGACTACCTGGAGGCGCACGGTACCGGCACCCCGCTCGGTGACCCGATCGAGGTTCAGGCGGCGGCGGCTGTCTACGGCGCTAACCGGGAACCGGACCGGCCGTTGCTGATCGGTTCCGCGAAGACCAACATCGGACACCTGGAGTCGGCCGCGGGGATCGCCGGTCTGATCAAGGTCGTGTTGTCCTTAAAGCACGAATTACTGCCTCAGAACCTGCACTTCCACCACCCGTCCACCCATATCCCTTGGCAATCACTACCGGTGCGGGTCGTGGACGAGCCGGTGCCATGGCCGGCCGGCGATCGGCCGCGCCGGGCCGGGATCAGTTCGTTCGGGTTCACCGGCACCAACGCCCACGTGCTGATCGAGCAGGCTCCGCCGGCAACGGCCAACGACACCGCTGATGAGATTCCAGGTCCGGCCGCACCCGGCCTCTGCCGGGTCTTACCGCTGTCCGCACGATCTGCCGGGGGGCTGGTCACCTTGGCGCGAAGCTACTCGGACTGGCTGACCGCGCACCCCGAGGTGCCGCTGGACGATATCTGCCTCACCGCCGGTGCGGGACGCTCACATTTCGAATACCGCGCCGCGGTGGTCGCCGATTCCGCCACCGAGGCCGGTCTGCTGCTCGAGGATGTGGCCGCGAACCGGACTCGACCGGGCGCCATGCAGGGCGAATGCACCGACCCGCCGGGCACCGCGTGGTTCTTCCCCGGGCAGGGCAGCCAGTACCCGGGTATGGGACGCGAACTGTTCGAGACCGAGCCGGTATTCGCCGAGGCGGTGCGGCGCTGCGCCCGCGCCGTTGATCCGGTGCTGTCGCGCCCCCTGCTCGATGTGATGTTCGCGCGGGACCGCGAGGCTGCGCATACGTTGCGGGACACCGCATTCGCCCAACCTGCGATCTTCGCCCTTGAGATGGGGCTGGCCCGGCTGTGGCAGTCATGGGGTGTCGAACCCGATGTGGTGCTCGGCCACAGCGTGGGCCAGTACGCTGCCGCGGTGGTGGCCGGGGTGTTCACCCTCGAGGATGGTGCGCGGTTGATCGCCGAGCGCGGCCGGCTCTTCGGCAGCCTGCCGGCCGGAGGTCGCATGGTGGCGGTATTCGCCGAGCCTACCTACGCCGAATACGCCGGATCCGGATTCCCGCACGTTTCGGTAGCGGCCTATAACGGCCGCAACACCGTGCTGTCCGGACCCGGTGCCGATCTGGAACAGATCGCTGCCGCCTGCGGTGACGAGGGGATCCGCTGCACGTGGCTGGAGACCTCACATGCGTTCCACTCAGAACTACTGGACCCGGTCCTCGACGAATTCGAATCCTTTGCACGTCAATTCGACTACGCGGCGCCGGCGCTCCCGCTGATCTGCAACCGAACCGGCCTGGTCATCACCACTGAACCGCCGATCGATGCGCAGTACTGGCGCCGACATTCCCGGCAACCGGTGCAGTTCACCGAAAGTGTGCGCACCGTTGCGGCACTCGACTGCTCGGTCCTGATGGAGATCGGCCCGCAACCGGTCCTCACCGCCGCCGCCCTACCCATCTGGCCGGAGTCCGCGTCCGCCCCGCGGGCCATCGCGTCATTGCGCAAAGGCACCGATGCGCGCCGCCAGATCACCGACGCCGTTGCGGCGGCGTATGTCAGCGGACACCGTCCGAACTTCGCCGCCATGTATCCCACCCCGGCTCGAAAGGTCGAACTACCCACCTACCCGTTTCAGCGCCGTCGCTACTGGCCGAAGGCGTCGGCCACGCCGAGCGGCGGGCTCGATGGCGTTCGACTGTCCGGAATCCTCGGCAGCGCAAAGGATCTCGCCTCCGGTGACACCGTGTACACCAATGTGCTGTCGGTGCGGACACAGCCGTGGCTGGCCGATCACGTCATCTACGGAACGGTGGTCGTCCCCGGCGCCACCTACGCCGCGATGGCGCTGGCCGCCGCCGGCGCCCCCGCGCGGGTGAAGGACGTGTTCTTCTACGAGCCGATTATTTTGCCAGACAAGGTCTCCCGCGAGGTGCAGCTGTCGATGCATCCGCTGGAGACCGGCGGGGGCTGGAAGTTCCAGGTGCACAGCCGCCGGCACGGGATTACCGATGCCGAGTGGTCATTGAACGCCGACGGCAGGATCGTCACCGGCACCGATACCGATACCGGGCGACCGGATGGGGCCGAGCCGATGGATGAGGCGGTCGATCGGCTGAGCCGAATCAACCCGCGGCAACTGTTCGACACGTTCGACGAGATGGAACTGGCCTGGGGGCCGACGTGGTCGGGATCGTTGCGGTCGCTGTGGGTCGGTGACGGCGAAGCGATCGGCGACGTCGCCATCGGTGACGAACTGACCGAGCACCTCGGTAGCGAGCCCATTCACCCGGTGCTGCTGGACCTGTGCACCGGGGTCGCCTTTCCCGCCTTTCCCGCGTTGCTCGCCGCCGAGCACGGGTGGGCCGATCTGTTCCTACCGCTGCGGTACGGACAGGTCGAGGTGCGCGACCGGATGCCCCGGCGGTTCTACTGCCGGGCCCGATGGCACGGCGGTGGCCTCGAGAGCGAAACCCAGGTGTTCGACCTCGATTTCCTGGATCGGGATGGCCGCCGACTGGGCGGTATCAGTGAGTTCACCGTGAAACGCGCCCCCCGGGAGGCGCTGCTGCGGGGACTCGGCGGGGACACCACCCGGCTGCTATACACCGTGGGATGGCAGGAGGCTCCACCGCCGGTCGATCACCACGACACCGTCGAAGCCGCCGAGGGCACCTGGCTAATCCACGGATTCGACGAGTTGGCCGCCGCGGTGCCGGGCGCGGTCGGGATCGATCCGGATTCGGACCCGGCCGATCCGCGGGCCTGGCACCGGGCATTCGGAAACGCCGCCGCCGTGAGCGCTCCCATCACCGGAGTCGTCTGGCGCAGTTCCGGCCATCGTCATAGGCAGGAGTCCGGGGCCGAGTTCGCGGCGCGGTTGGAGGCCGAGATCAGCGCCCTGCTCGATATCGTGCACGCCGCGCTGGCCGAGGGTACGTCCGGATTGGCCGGTGGTCTCTGGATCGTCACCGAGCGGGCGGTGGCGGCCGAGCCGGGTGAACCGGTGGACCCGGTACAGGCCGCGCTGTGGGGATTCGGGCGCACCGTCATCGCCGAACAGCCGACGCTGCGCTGCCGATTGGTGGACTGCGACGGCACCGACGACCTGGTGAGCTGGCTGGCAGCGGCGCTCGGAACGCCGGTGGCCGAACCCGAACTGGCGGTGCGGCAGGGCAAGTTCCTGGTGCCGCGGTTGCTGCACTGGGCGCGCAGCGGACAGCTCCCGGTGCCGCGCACCGACGACTACGTCCTGGCCCCGACCGAGCGCGGCGCGATCGACAACCTCCGTCTGACACAGACGCAGGTACCCGCACCGGCCGAGCACGAGGTTCAGGTCCGCATCGAGGCCGCCGGCCTGAATTTCCGAGATGTGCTCAATGTGCTTGGCCTCTACCCGGGTGATCCCGGGCCGATCGGCGGTGACCTGTGCGGCATCGTGACCCAGGTGGGGTCGGCGGTAACCGTATTCCAGACCGGTCAGCGGGTCATGGGCTTCATGCAGGGGGCGTTCGCCAGCAGGGTCAACGTGCCGGCGCTGTTGCTGGCCCCGGTTCCCGATGGTGTCGACGCGGTTGGTGCCGCCACGATTCCGGCCGCCGCCCTCACAGCCCGACTCGCGTTCGACTGGGCGGAGCTGAAACCCGGGGATCGGGTGCTGATTCACGCCGCCAGCGGCGGGGTGGGCCTGGCGGCGATCCAGTTGGCCCGGCACCACGGTGCCGTCGTCTTCGCCACCGCGAGCGCCTATAAGCGCGCGACACTGCGCGAACTCGGCGTGGAATACGTCTACGACTCGCGCACAACCGATTTCGCGGATCAGATTCTCGCCGATACCGACGGCGAAGGTGTCGATGTGGTGCTCAACAGCCTGACCAACGAGGGTTTCGTCGAGGCGACGGTTCGGGCGACCGCCAAAGGTGGCCGCTTCGCGGAGATCGCCAAACGGGATATCTGGAGCCCGGAACAGATGGCCGCGGTGCGCCCGGATATCGAGTACGGGATCGTGGCACTGGATGTCACCACCCTGACCGATCCGGACCATATTCAGCGATTGATGACCGAGGTGTCCCGGGGGCTGGCCGAGGGCGTCTGGACACCGGTCCCGGCGACTGTGTACCCGCTGACCGAGGCCAGGGCCGCCTTTCGCCGAATGCAGCAGGCGCGGCACGTCGGAAAGATCGTGCTGCAGATGCCCGAACCCCTACAGCCGCGCGGCGATCGCAGCTACCTGATCACCGGTGGTCTGGGTGCGCTCGGGCTGCACACAGCGCAGTATCTCGCCCAACTCGGAGCCGGTGACATCGTGCTGACCAGCCGCGGTGTCCCGGACGCCGAAACCGAAAGCCGCCTCGCCGCCATCGCCGAACGGTTCCACTGCCGGATACATGTCGAGCATGCGGACGTCGGTGATGTGGCCGCCGTCGATGAGTTGCTGACCCGCATCCGTTCGGATCTGCCGCCGCTGGGCGGGGTGGCCCATCTGGCCGGGGTCCTCGACGACGCCCTGCTTCCGGAGCAGACCGTGGACCGGTTCCGCACGACCGTCCGACCGAAGGCCCTCGGCGCTTATCACCTGCATCGGTTGACCGAGGGCGACGATCTCGAGTTCTTCATCTTGTTCTCCTCGGCGTCGGCGGTCCTCGGCTCACCGGCGCAGGCCAATTACGCCGCGGCCAATGCGTTCCTCGACGGGCTGGCCGCCCAGCGCCGGTCCCGGGGCCTGCCGGCCACCGCCGTCAACTTCGGCCCGTGGGGACGGGGCGGGATGGCAAGTTCGGCGGCGGCGCGTACCCATCTCGGCGCCCAGGGCATGATGCCGCTGGATCCGGGCGCGGCCCTCGCCGCGCTCGGGGAGGTCGTCCGGCACGGAACGGCGCAGGCGACGGTGCTGAAAGCCAATTGGCAGCGCACCGCGAAGATGCTGGGCGGCATTCGCCCGCCGCTACTGGACCAGGTGCTGCCCACCGATGACGCGACGGCCACCGGGGACGGCGAGCTGCTGCGGCAACTCCAGGAGATCCCGGAAGCGCAGCAGGTCGGGTTCGTCACCGAGTTCCTGCAACGCGAAGTGCAGGGCTTCCTGCGGCTGGCTCAACCGCCCGCCGCGACCAGCAGGTTCCTCGACCTCGGGACCGACTCGCTCATGGCGGTCGAACTCCGCAACCGGCTGTTCGGGCAGTTCGGCGGCAAGTTCGACATCAGCCCCACGGCGGTCTTCGACTATCCGACGATTCGGGAACTCGCCGAGCATCTGGTGTCACAGCTTGAGCAACCGGGGCGCCCCCCCGGGGCCTGAGCGACCCTCCGGTCGGCCCCCGGAACCCCCGCGTGCCGTGCATCACAGAAACCTTGCGTTCGGGTCACCGGACGTTATACATTCTTGGGGTTACTGGTGGGTAACTTGTATCCAGGTACCCAACCCTTGAGGTGGCGTTCTCATCGAGGAGGAATCGTGGGCCACTATAAGAGCAATGTTCGTGACCAGGTGTTCAACCTGTTCGAGGTGTTCAATCTGGACCAGACACTCGGATCGGGTCCGTTCAGCGACATCGATGCCGACACCGCCACCGAAATGCTCAACGAAATGGCCCGGCTTGCCGAGGGCCCGATCGCGGAGTCCTTCGTCGACGGTGACCGCAACCCCCCGGTCTTCGACCCGGAAACCCACACGGTGACGTTGCCCGAGCCGTTCAAGGACTCGGTGCGGGCCTTCGTCGAGGGCGGCTGGGACAAAGTCGGCGTCGTCGAGGAGCTCGGCGGCATGCCCGTCCCCAAAGCCTTGCTCTGGGCGCTGCACGAGCATGTCCTCGGTGCCAACCCGGCGGTGTGGATGTACGCCGGCGGCGCCGGTTTCGCACAGATCTTCTGGTCCCTGGGCACCGAAGAGCAGAAGAAATGGGCCGAGTTAGCCGCCGAGCGCGGCTGGGGCGCCACCATGGTGCTGACCGAGCCGGACGCCGGCTCCGATGTCGGCGCCGGGCGGACCAAAGCCGTCCGACAGGGCGACGGGACCTGGCATATCGATGGGGTGAAGCGGTTCATCACCTCGGCCGACTCCGGTGATCTCTTCGAGAACATCATGCATCTGGTACTGGCCCGCCCCGAGGGCGCCGGCCCGGGCACCAAGGGCCTATCGCTGTTCATGGTGCCGAAGTTCCTGTTCGACCCCGAGACCGGCGAGCCGGGCGAGCGCAACGGCGCCTTCGTCACCAACGTCGAGCACAAGATGGGCCTGAAGGTCTCGGCCACCTGCGAGCTGACCTTCGGCCAGCATGGCGTTCCGGCCACCGGCTGGCTGGTAGGCGAGGTGCACGAGGGCATCGCGCAGATGTTCGACGTCATTGAGCAGGCCCGAATGATGGTGGGCACCAAGGCGATTGCCACCCTCTCGACCGGCTACCTGAATGCTCTGGAGTACGCCAAGGAGCGCGTCCAAGGCGCCGACCTGACCCAGATGATGGACAAGACCGCTCCGCGCGTCACCATCACCCACCACCCGGATGTGCGGCGCAGCCTGATGACTCAGAAGGCCTACGCCGAGGGTCTTCGCGCGCTGTACCTGTTCACCGCGACCTATCAGGACGCCACGGTGGCCAAGGCACTGCACGATGTGGAGCCAGAACTGGCGGTCAAGGTCAACGACCTGATGCTGCCGATCGTCAAGGGTGTCGGCTCGGAGCAGGCGTACGCCAAACTCACCGAGAGTCTGCAGACCTACGGCGGCTCCGGCTTCCTGCAGGACTACCCCGTCGAGCAGTACATCCGCGACGCCAAGATCGACTCGCTGTACGAGGGCACCACGGCGATTCAGGCGCAGGACTTCTTCTTCCGCAAGATCATCCGCGACAAAGGCCAAGCGCTGGCGCACGTCGCGGGTCAGATCGAGGAGTTCGTGAAGAACGAGTCCGGTAACGGCCGGCTCAAGACTGAGCGGACCCTGCTCGCCCAGGCGCTTGACGATGTGCAGGGTATGGCCGCGGCGCTGACCGGATACCTCATGGCCGCCCAGGAAGACCCCAAGAGCATCTACAAGGTGGGCCTGGGTTCGGTCCGATTCCTGATGAGCGTGGGCGATCTGGTTATGGGCTGGTTGCTGCTGCGGCAGTCCGCCGTGGCGATGGCCGCTCTCGACGCCGGCGCGACCGGCGCCGACCGGTCCTTCTACGAGGGCAAGATCGCGGCGGCGTCATTCTTCGCGAAGAACTTCCTGCCGCTGCTCACCGGTACCCGGCAGACGGTCGAGGCACTGGACAACGAAGTGATGGAACTCGACGAGGCGGCCTTCTGAGGCCGATCCGCTGAGTGCGGTTTCGTCGAGGCGGCCCCGGGGATTGCCCCCGGGGTCGCTGTCGTCGGTGCCGCCGAACGAACCATCCCGGGCCGCTCGCTTGCTAAAGTAAACACATCATGGCGGTGCCCGAGAACCCCCTCATCGGCAGCGGCCAGCCCCCCGGAGACGAGGCGGTCGCCGGCCCGTCCGATGAACCACCCGGTAACGCCTCCGGTAACCCGATCGGGTCCATCGTGGCACCGATCGCCGCGCCGTTTGTCAAAGCCGGGAGCTACTACGCTCGACGGTGGGGTTCCTACCTCGGCGGTGGGCGCGGAGCGCTCCCACTGGCTCGCCCCACCCTGTCGCTGGCCACCCATGCCCTGCGTGATGAGCTCGTCCTGGTCGGGCTATTGCTGCGCCGTCCGCTGAGTGACCCGGCCGCCTACGGGCAGATCAACACCGAAGTCGCCGCAGCCATCGATTTCTACGGCGAGCGGGGCTGGCTGGAGAAACCGGAGGACTACTTCACCGCGCCGCCCCCGCCGGCCGATGTGGTGGTGCGTTCCTACACCAACCGCAACCGCACCCAGCAGCGGCTGTCGTTCCGCAGCGACTACCAACCGCACCCCGGCGAACCCGGTGCCGCACGCTGGGCGGGCTATACCGGCAATCATCGCGGGTACGCCATGATGCTGCGGCACCCCGAGCCGCGCCCGTGGCTGGTCTGCGTGCACGGCACCGAGATGGGCCGGCCGAACCTCGACCTCGCGCTGTTCCGGGCGTGGCATCTGCACGAGGATCTGGGCCTCAACGTGCTGCTGCCGGTGTTGCCGATGCACGGACCGCGTGCGCGGGGTCTGCCCAAAGGCGCGGTGTTCCCCGGCGAGAACGTGATGGACGATGTGCACGGTACGGCGCAGTCGGTGTGGGATGTGCGCCGGCTGATCGCCTGGATCCGCGCCGAGCAGCCGGGCGCGAGGATCGGCCTGAACGGAATCTCGCTCGGCGGCTATATCGCCGGGCTGGTCGCCAGCCTCGACGAGGACCTGACCTGCGCCATCCTCGGGGTGCCGCCGTCGAACCTGGTCGAGTTGCTGGGCCGCCACTCCGGCCTGAACGAGGACGACCCCCGCCGGAACACCATCGAACTGGCCCAGCCGATCGGCCGGATGATGTCGCCGTTGTCGATGGAGCCGAAGGTACCGCCCCGCGGCAGGTTCATCTACGCCGGCCTGGCCGACCGGATCGTGCACCCCCGTGAACAGGTGGTGGCGCTGTGGGAACACTGGGGCCGGCCGGAAATCAGTTGGTACCACGGCGGTCATACCGGTTTCTTCCAGGCCCGACCCGTTCAGCGCTATATCGACGCCGCGCTGGTGCAGTCCGGCCTGGTTGACGGCGAAGACAACGCAGACATACCGAAGAGAACATGACCGCGGGCCGCACCAGGATGCGCCGCATCAGGGCCGGGTCGGGGATCGGAAAACCGGCGTGCTCAGGCCTCCAGGATGGCCGTCACACCCTGGCCGCCGGCGGCGCAGATCGAGATCAGCCCGCGGACCGGTCGGGAAGTCTCAGCCTTCTTCTCGGCCAGCTGTTTGGCCAGCTGGGCCACGATGCGGCCCCCGGTGGCGGCAAACGGGTGCCCGGCAGCCAGCGATGATCCGTTGACGTTGATCCGACTACGGTCGACCGGGCCCAGCGCGGCGTCCAGTCCCAGCCGCTGCCGGCAGTAGTCCTCGGACTCCCACGCCTGCAGATGGGCGAGAACCACCGAGGCGAACGCCTCGTGGATTTCGTAGAAGTCGAAGTCCTGCAGCTGCAGCCCGTTGCGGGCCAGCAGCCGGGGCACCGCGTAGGTCGGCGCCATCAACAGGCCGTCGGGGCCGTTGACGTAGTCCACCGCCGCGGTTTCGGCGTCGACAAAATAGGCCAGCGGGGCCAGCCCGTGCTCCTCGGCCCAACCCTCGCTGGACAGCAGCGCCACCGATGCGCCGTCGGTCAGCGGGGTCGAGTTCCCGGCCGTCATCGTGGCGTCGGCGCCCATCGCCCCGGTCGCACCGCCGCCGCGAACCCCGAACACCGGCCGCAGCGTGGCCAGTTTCTCCTCGGTGGCATCGGCGCGCAGGGTGTTATCCCGGTACAGCCCGAGAAAACCGGTGATCAGGTCGTCGAAGAATCCCCGGTCGTAGGCGGCGGCCATATTCCGGTGGCTGGCCGCGGCCAACCGATCCTGGTCGATGCGCTTGATACCCATCTGCCTGGCGGTGAGGGCGGCGTGATCGCCCATCGACAGGCCCGTCCGCGGTTCACCGTTGGTGGGGATCTCCACCCCGAGAGCCGCCGGCAGGCCGCCGACCAGCTTGAGCCGATCCAGGTTGGAGGTGGACCGGCGCAGCGCCAGCAGTCTGCGGCGCAGGGAGTCACCCAGTTCGATCGGGGCGTCGGAGGTGGTGTCCACACCTCCGGCCGCCGCCACCTCGTAACGGCCCGCCGCGATTCCGTCGGCGGCGGCGATGGTCGCCTGCAGGCCGGTCCCGCAGGCCTGCTGGAGATCGAAGGCGGTGGTGTAGGGCGAGAGCGCGGTGCCCAGCACACATTCCCGCATCAGGTTGAAATCCCGGCTGTGCTTGAGGACGGCACCGCCGATGACGGCGCCGAGACGCTGCCCGCCCAGTCCGAACCGGTCCACCAGACCAGCCAGGGCGGCGGTGAACATGTCCTGGTTGGAAGCCTCCGCGTAGGCGCCGTCCGACCGGGCGAACGGAATACGGTTACCGCCGAGGACGGCGACTTTGCGACGGCTCTGGGGGGACACGTCAACCTCCGCGTGTGCTGGACCATGGATCGGGTGCGGGCCCATCCTACGCACCGTTCTTACTCTGGAGTAAGTTCGATGCACCGACGCTTCGACCGCACTATGACCGTATGACCGCACGAGAACCGCAGACGCGAAAGGCACATCCGTGGCTTCCGACATCCTGTCCCAGGTGATCAATTCCGCGCCGGGATCGTTCCTGGCCAAACAATTCGGGCTGCCGGCACCCGAACCGCTGCGACGCCACCGGCCCGGCGAGCCACCATTGGCCGGGCCACTGCTCATCGGCGCCCCGGCGGAGACCGGCGGCCGGCTCGCCGAACCGCTGCGGGCCGCGCTCGCCGATGACTACACCATCGTCGGCGATAACCTGGGCGGGCGCTGGGCCGACACGTTCGGCGGACTGGTCTTCGATGCCACCGGGATCACCCACCCGGCCGGGTTACGCGGGCTGTACGAATTCTTCGGCCCGCTGCTGCGCAATCTCGGGCCATGCGCCCGGGTGGTGGTCCTCGGCAGCACACCCGATCAGGTTCCCGCGGCCGGCGAACAGATCTGCCAGCGGGCGCTGGAGGGTTTCACCCGCTCGCTGGCCAAGGAATTGCGGCGCGGAGCCACCGCCGCGCTGGTGTATGTCTCACCGCAGGCCGCACCCGACGCCTCGGGCTGCGAATCGACGCTGCGGTTCATCCTGTCGGCCAGATCGGCCTATGTCGACGGACAGGTCTTCCGGATCGGCCCCGAGGCCGCCGAGCCGCCCGCCGACTGGAACAAACCGCTGGCCGGCAGGGTCGGTATCGTGACCGGAGCGGCCCGCGGCATCGGCGCCACCATCGCCGAGGTGTTCGCCCGCGACGGCGCCCGGGTGGTGGCGATCGACATCGAGCAGGCCCGTGAGGCCCTCGAGCAGACGGCCGCCCGGGTGGGTGGCACCGCCCTGGCCCTCGATGTCACCGCCGATGACGCCGTCGACCGTATCGGCGCCCATCTGGGTGAGCACTTCTCCGACGTCAACGGCGGCCGGGCCGACATCCTGGTCAACAATGCCGGCATCACCCGGGACAAACTGCTCGCGAATATGGACGACGCCCGCTGGGACGCGGTGATGGCGGTGAATCTGCTTGCGCCACTTCGGCTCACCGAAGGCCTGACCGGCAACGGCAGTATCGGCTCGGGTGGCCGGGTGATCGGACTGTCGTCGATGGCCGGTATCGCCGGCAACCGTGGACAGACCAACTACGCCACCACCAAGGCCGGGATGATCGGTATCACCGAGGCGCTGGCACCGGCCCTGGCCGCCAAGGGCATCACCATCAACGCGGTCGCCCCCGGGTTCATCGAGACCGCGATGACCGCCGCGATCCCCGTGGCCACCAGGGAGGTCGGCCGTCGGCTGAACTCCCTGTACCAGGGCGGTGACCCGGTCGATGTCGCCGAAACCATCGCCTATTTCGCCAGTCCCGCTTCGAACGCTGTGACCGGCAACGTGATCCGGGTCTGCGGCCAAGCCATGCTGGGGGCGTGATGCCGGACTCCGGACTGCTGAACATGGCCTGGGCGGCCGCGGGTGCGCTGCCGTTCATCGTCCGCGGCGACCGTTTGCCCGACCGGGTGGGGACCGTCGCCGAGTTGCAGATCCAGCGTGCCGACGTCGCCGCCTACGCCGCGGTCACCGGTCTGCGCTACGGCGAGAACGTTCCGCTGACCTACCCGTTCGTACTGACCTTTCCGACGGTGATGTCACTGCTCACCGGATTCGATTTCCCGTTTCCGGCCCTCGGCGCTGTACACGTGGAAAACCACATCACCGCCTACCGCCGGATCGCGGTCACCGATACCGTGGCCGTCGCAGTGCGCGCCGAGAATCTGCGGGAACACCGCAGGGGCATGCTGGTCGACCTGATCAGCGAGGTCTCGGTCGGCAATGACACCGCCTGGCAACAGGTCTCGACATTCCTGCACCAGCAGCGCACCAGTCTGTCCGATGAGCCCAAACCGGAACCGGGACCGCCGGGAAGACTACGTCCCCCCAACGGTGTTCTCCGGATCAGCCCTGCCCGGATCCGCCGGTACGCCGCGGTCAGCGGCGACCACAACCCGATCCACACCAGCACGGTTGGGGCGAGACTGTTCGGCTTCCCGGCCGCGATCGCCCACGGGATGTTCAGCGCGGCCGCGGTGCTGTCCAATATCGAGGCCCAATTTCCCGACACCGTCGGCTATTCGGTGAAGTTCGGCAAACCGGTCGTCCTGCCCGCCGCACCCGGGGTGTTCATCGACCGGACCACCGGCGGTTGGGATATCGCACTGCGCAATCTCGCACAGGGATATCCGCACCTCACCGCGACGGTGCGGGGTCTGTAGGTTCCTCGCCGGGGCCGGCGCCGGAATCTCAGCGCGGCGGGTTCGCGTCCTTCTTCGGCGACGCCCCCTTCAGCCCGCGCCAGAACAGGTTGATCAGCAACTCGGCGGCATCGTCGACATCGGCGTCACCGGCGCTGACCCGGGCCGCCACCGCCTCGCCGGCCCCCACCAGGGCGACGGCCGTCATATGAAAGTCCATCTCGGGCAGCGGATCCCGGGTTCCGGTCTCCAGCAATCGGGCCACCAGGTCGATGATTCGCTCACGGCCCTGACGCACGGTGTGCGCGAAGGCCTGCGAACTGGTGGCCTGGGTGTAAAGCACGATCCAGGACGCCCGGTTGGCGTCGATATAGGTCAGCACCGAACCGATGGTGCTGCGCAACACCTCGCGGGGACTGCGCTGCAGCGCACCTCTGATGTCGGCATCGGACCGAACCGCCTCGATGAAACGGGTGAGTTCCCGGCTCAGGCAGGCGCCGAAAAGTTCCTCCTTGGAACCGTAGTAGAGGTACAGCATCGGTTTGGAAATCTGCGCCCGGGCGGCGATGGTGTCCATCGAGGTCTCGTGATAGCCGTTCGCCGAGAACATCTGGACGGCAGCATCCAGCATCTGCTGCTCGCGCACCGCGCGCGGCAACCGCTTCGTACCGCCGGCCGCAGCCATACTTGTGTCGCTTACCCGCCGCAGCGCGCGCTCGGGCCCTTGATACCGGCCATCCGCAGCACCGAGCCGTCGACCGCGCCCATCGCCAGGGCACCGGAATCCACCGCGCTCTCCAGCCGGTCCAGTACCGCAGGCACTTCGTCGGTGGTGATCCACAACGCGACGTCGGTACCGGCCTGCAGCGCGCGCAACACCGCCTCGGCCACCCCGTAACGCGAGGAGATGGCCGCCATACTGGACAGGTCGTCGCTGAATACCGGGCCGTTGAAGCCGGGGCCGCCGTAGCCGCCGCTGCGCAGCAGGTTCACCGCCGCCGCACTGAGACTGGCGGGCATATCACCGGTCAGTCCCGGTACCTGGAGATGGCCCATCATCACCCCGACCGGCCCCTGGGCGGTCAGCGTCCGGTAGGGCACCAGATCGCTGTCCATCAGCTCGGCCAGCGGCGGTGTGGTGACGACACCGGCGGTGTGTGAATCACCCGACCCGGACCCGTGGCCCGGGAAATGCTTCAGGACCGGCAGCACACCGGCGTCGCGCAGGCCGCGGGCGAACGCCCCGGCATAGCTGGTGACGGTGGCCGGGTCATCGGAAAAGGAACGGTCGCCGATCACGGTGTTGGCGGCCTGGGCGGAAACATCGACGACCGGCGCGAAGTCGATGGTGATCCCCAGCCCCCGCATCTGGCGTCCCCGGCTGAGCGCAATCTGGTAGACCTCCTCGGGGGTCTGGGTTTGCGCCAGCGTGCGGGCCGGCGGTATCGCGCCGATCAACGAGGACAGCCGCGACACCCGTCCGCCCTCCTCGTCGACGCTGACCGCCAGGGGCAGCGGTCCCAGGTTGGAGATCTCGCCGAGGGTTCCGTCACTGAGCATCGACAGGTCCGTCCAGCTGCCGATCATGATCCCGCCGACATGGTGGGTGCCGACCACCGCCCGGGCGTCGGCGGCGTTACGCACCCCCACCATCAGCAGCTGTGCCAGCTTGTCGCGGGTCGACATCGCCGCGAGCATCTCCGCCCCGGCACCGCAGGCCGGCGGCGCGGGTGCGGCGGGCACCTGAATCGGGCCGGACATCGGCGTCGCGGCGGACTGGGCCGAACCGGAGCCGGCCGGCGACGAATCGGCCGCCTCACGCTGCACCGGAGCCGAACAGGCCGCCAGGACCAACGGAATGACAGTCAGCGTTGCCAGGGCACGGAACGGACGCACACGGGTGAGCATGGGCACATGCTGTCATGACGACGGCCCGAGTCCAACCAACAGCCGGTGCAGGAGGTGTCGCGTGCTAGGTTCACCAGCAGGGTTGGCCCCGTCCGGGTCGAACCCGACGGCCCGCCCCCGCCAGCCCAAGGAGTGCCGACATGACCCGCTTCGTGGTGCCTGCCGCCGCCAGCATCGTGGTCGGCGTCCTGCTCGGCGCGGCCTCGGTGTTCGGCGTCACCCTGATGATCCAGCAGGACACCAAACCGCCGCTGCAGCCCGGCGACCCGGCGTCCTCGGTGCTCAACCGCGTCGAGTACGGCAACCGCGGCTGACCTGAGCACCCTGTCCGCCCCGCCGCCCACGGTCGCGGAGGAAACCCCGAACGCCCGTTCACCGCTGTCCCGGCGCTGGCTCGCCGGGATCTTCGTCGTCGCCCTGGTGCTGTGCTTCCTCCAGGCACCCGGTCTGATCTCCCCGGACACCAAACTCGACCTCACCGCCAACCCGCTGCGCTTCCTGGCCCGGGCGGTCAACCTGTGGAACAGCGATCTGCCGTTCGGCCAGGCCCAGAACCAGGCGTACGGCTACCTGTTCCCGCACGGGGCGTTCTTCCTGCTGGGTGACACCCTCGCGGTGCCGGGATGGGTGACCCAACGGCTGTGGTGGGCGCTGCTGCTGACCGCGGGATGCTGGGGGCTGGTGCGGGTGGCCGAGGCACTCGACATCGGCACCCGCCCGTCGCGGCTGATCGGGGCGGCGGCATTCGCACTGTCCCCGCGGGTGCTGACGACGCTGGGGTCGATCTCCTCGGAGACGTTGCCGATGATGCTGGCCCCCTGGGTGCTGCTGCCGGTGATCCTGGCGCTCCGGGGCGCGCCGGTGCCGTTGCGGATCCTCGCCGCGCGCGCCGGTATCGCCCTTGCCCTGATGGGCGCGGTGAACGCCGTGGCGAGCCTGGCCGCCTGCCTGCCGGCGCTCATCTGGTGGGCCTGTCACCGGCCCGACCGGCGGTGGTGGCGGTTCACCGGCTGGTGGGCGGTGGCCTCGGCGCTGGCCGTCACCTGGTGGGTCGGGGCGCTGCTGCTGCTGGGCCGGATCAGCCCGCCGTTCCTGGACTTCATCGAGTCCTCCGGGGTGACCACCCAGTGGACGTCGCTGACCGAAACGCTGCGCGGGACCTCGGCGTGGACACCATTCGTGGCGCCCACCGCCACCGCGGCCTCATCGTTGGTGACCCAGCCGACGATGGTGCTGGCCACCACGCTGGTGGCCGCCGGTGGCCTGGCCGGGCTGGCGCTGCGGTCGATGCCGGCGCGGGGCCGGCTGGTGACCATGTTGCTGGTCGGTCTGGTCCTGCTGACCGCCGGCTACTCCGGTGGCCTGGGCGCTCCGCTGGCCCACGAGGTGCAGAGCTTTCTGGACGGGACCGGCGCCCCGCTGCGCAATGTTCACAAGCTGGAACCGGTGATCCGGCTACCCCTGGCGCTCGGGCTGGCGCACCTGCTGGGCAGGATCACCCTGCCCGGCAGCGCCCCCCGCCCGGTGTGGATACGCGCGTTCTCCCAGCCCGAGGGTGACCGGCGGATGGCGGCCGGGATCGTCGTGCTCACCGCGCTGGCGGTGGCGACCTCACTGGCCTGGACCGGCCGGCTCGCACCGCCGGGCACATTCCGCGCCATTCCCGACTACTGGCAGCAGGCCGCCGGCTGGCTGACCGAACACAACACCGGGGTCCCGGTCCCCGGTCGGGTTCTGGTGGCTCCGGGCGCACCGTTCGCCAATCAGGTGTGGGGCAACAGTCACGACGAGCCCCTCCAGGTTCTCGGCGAATTCCCCTGGGGAGTCCGTGATTCCATCCCCCTGACCCCACCGCAGACCATCCGGGCACTGGACTCGGTGCAGCGGCTCTTCGCTGCGGGCCGACCATCGGCGGGTCTGGCCGACACCCTCACCCGCCAGGGCATTTCCTATGTCGTGGTGCGCAATGACCTCGACCCGGAGACGTCGCGGTCGGCCCGACCGCTGCTGGTACACCGGGCAGTCGAGGGTTCGCCGGGTCTGGTGAAGGTGGCCCAGTTCGGCGAGCCGGTGGGTCCGGGAACCGTCGAGGGTTTCATCAGCGATAGCGGTCTGCGGCCGCCGTTCCCGGCCATCGAGATCTACCGCGTCCAGCCGGTCGGGCCGGCGGGATCCGGTGCCCCGGCGGGCAACCCCGGCGCCCCCTACCTCGCCGATGCCGACGCGATGGTCCAGGTGGCCGGCGGACCGGAGTCGCTGCTGCGTATCGACGAGCGCCGCCGGCTGGCGGGCCGCCCGCCGCTCGGGCCGATGCTGCTGACCGGCGACGCCCGCCGGGCCGGGCTGTCACCACCGCCCGGGCGGGGCGTCATCGTGACCGATACCCCGGTGCAGCGCGAGACCGATTACGGCCGGGTCGATGACCACTCCTCGGCGGCCCGCTCGGACGGCGATCCGCGCAACACCTTCAACCGGGTGCCCGACTATCCGTCGCCGGGCGCGGACCCGGTGTGGGCACAGTGGTCGGGCGGGCGGCTCAGCGCCTCGAGTTCATCCTCGGATGCGACCGCGCTGCCCAGCGTCGCACCGTCCAGCAGCCCGGTGGCAGCGGTGGACAAGGATTCGGCGACCGCGTGGGTGTCCAACTCGCTGCAACCGGCCATCGGGCAGTGGCTGCAGATCGACTTCGACCGGCCGGTGACCAATGCCGCACTGACGGTGACCCCGAGCGCCACCGCCGTCGGCGCCCAGGTGCGCCGACTCCAGGTGTCGACGGTCAACGGCACCAGCACCCTGAGCTTCGACACCCCGGGCATCCCGCTGACGGTGGCTCTGCCGTACGGGGAGACCCCGTGGGTTCGCATTACCGCGGTGGGCACCGATGACGGATCCGCCGGGGTGCAGTTCGGGATCACCGATCTGTCCGTAACGCAGTACGACGCATCGGGATTCGCCCATCCGGTCGACCTGCGCCATACCTTGGTCGTGCCGGCGCCGCCGGACGGTACGTCGGTGGCGGCCTGGGATCTGGGTTCGGAACTGCTCGGCCGCGACGGCTGCGCCGACTCCCCCGACGGTGTGCACTGCGCGGCGTCGATGGCGGTGGCACCGGAGGAGCCGGTGACTCTAAGCAGGACGCTCACCGTGCCCACCGCGATGGAGGTGACACCGACCGTCTGGGTGCGGGCCCGGCAGGGTCCGCGGCTGGCCGACCTGATCGCCGCACCGGGGGCGGCCCGGTCACAGGGCAACGCCGACCTGATCGACGTCCAGGGATCGGCCTATGCCGCCACCGATGGGGAGCCGCGCACCGCCTGGACCGCCCCCCAGGGTTCCGGCCAGGACCTGTCGGCGCCGACCCTGACCGTCACCCTGCCCCGGCCGTCCGAGGTGGCCGCGCTGCGGCTGACGCCCAGCGGCTCGGCGCTACCCACCCATCCCACCCTCGTCGCCGTCGACCTCGGTGCCGGCCCGCAGGTCCGTAGCCTGAGCGCGGATGCAGGCGCCCAGACGCTTTCGCTGTATCCGCAGGTCACCGACACCATCCGGGTCAGTCTGCTGGATTGGGACGATGTCATCGACCGCACGGCACTGGGCTTCGATCAGCTCAAGCCGCCGGGCCTGGCCGAGGTCACCGCTCTGGGGCCGGACGGCACCCCGATCGCGGCCGCTGATGCCAGCGCCAACCGGGCCCGGAGCATCGAGGTGCCGTGCGGGCAGGGGCCGGTGGTCGCGGTATCGGGGCGGTTCCTGCAAACCTCGGTGTCGACGACCGTGGACGACCTGCTGCAGGGCCGGCCGATTCCGGCGCGGGCCTGCGATCCCGCGCCCGTCCTGCTCCCGGCCGGGCCGCAGGAGCTGCTGATCAGTCCGGGGCCGGCGTTCATCGCCGACGGTGCCGAGATCGACGGTCCGCTGGCCGGTGAGCTGACCGGCACCGCCGCCGTCCCCGCCGAGGTGGCCGAATGGGGACCGGACCGGCGGCAGATCACCGTCGCCCGCTCGCCGGTGACCCGGGTGCTGGTGGTACCGGAGAGTGTCAATCCCGGCTGGGTCGCCCACAGCGCAGGCGGTGCCGCGCTGACACCGGTCATCGTCAACGGCTGGCAACAGGGCTGGGTGCTGCCGGCCGGTCAGCAGGGCCTCGTCACGCTGAGTTTCCCCTCCAACGCCCCCTACCGCACCGGGCTCGCGGCCGGGTTGGCGCTGCTGCCGGTGTTGTTGCTGATGGCGCTGGTACCGACTCGCCGCGGGCCGCGATCCGATCCGCCGTCCCGCCCGTGGAACCCGGGCCCGCTGGGCCTGGCCGGGCTGCTGGCCGCCGGAACGCTGATCGGCGGGGCCGGCGGACTGGCTGTATTCGGGGCGGCACTGGCCGGCGGCTATCTGTTACGCCGCCGGCAGCCGCTGTTCGACCGGCTCACGCTCACCACCGCCGCCGCCGGTCTGATCCTGGCCGGGGCGTTGCTCTCCCGGTATCCGTGGCGCTCGGTGGACGGCTATATCGGCCAGTCCCCCTGGGTCCAGCTGCCCGCGCTGATCGCCATGGGTGCGCTGGCGGCGTCATTGCTGCCGGGGCCGCCGGATTCAGGGCGGGATTCTGGGCTCGACCTGTCAGCGGGGGATCACGTTGGAGATAGGAACGGCGGGGGCGGCGCTCGCGACGGGGCCGGGGACGACGCGGGCGGCGGGGACACGCAGCACTGACCCGGAGCCAGACCGGCAGACCGGTCATCGCGCGACCGACGGCTCCGGGGTGTCGGTGACCGAACTGTCCAGCGGGGGGATCGGCACCGGCCGCCCCGCTCCTGCCCGCCGGTACTCCCACCGCCGCAGAGCGTTTCGGCAGGGCGACTCGATGAGCGCGTAGCTGACCGCGGCCATCGCAAAGCCCAGTACCGTCGTGAGAACGAAGACGATTATCAGGTCACCGTTGAACATGAAGGTGCCGACCATCGGGAACACCATCACCAGTGCCGCGAGATGCCAGATGAACAAACCGTAGGACCAGCGGCCCAGGGTGACCATCACCGGGCTGCCCATGATCCGATGCGGCTGATCCGGCCGGTCCAGAACCAGCGGGGCCAGCAGAGCGCCGGCCACGATGGCGCCCATCGCGGTGCGCACCACGAACTGGCCCAGGGTGGCCGGGACGAGGTCCTTCGGTCCGGCCAGCGGTGAGGCGGAGATCAGATAGGCCACCAGCGCGATCCCGTAGATCAGCCACGGGTTGCGGGCCAGCCGGTGCGGCCAGCCGACCGGGCTGACCGTCCACTCCGCCAGCAGCATCCCGGCGGCGAACCACGACGCGTAGGCAGGCGGCCAGTTGAGGAAATTCACCCCCTCCGCGGTCTGAATGGGCAGCAGCCCCCAGCCCAGGCTGGCCACCGCCACCGCCGCGATCGCCGGAACCCGGGCCCGCACCGGAAGCCGGTAAGCCAGGAACGCCAGCACCGGCAACGCCAGGTAGAAGCTGACCTCGACCGACAGGCTCCACATCTGGGTCAGCCCGGCGGTCAGCGTCAGCGGCACGTACACCTGGGTGAGCGTCAGATTCGCCAGCCAGACCGTGCCGTTGGCGTGGTTGGCCTCCGGCAGCAGGGTCAGGATCACCACCACCGCGACCAGGTAACCGGGCATGATGCGGACCACCCGCGAACGCAGATAGTGCCCGGTAGCCGGCCGGTGCCGCAGTTGCCGGGCCGCCGCGGCATGGCCACGCCACAGCAGGAACCCCGACAGCGCGAAGAACACGGCCACGGCAAGGTCGAACCGGTGCAGCAGCCGCCCCAGCACGCCGTCCTGGGTTCCGGTCTGGAACGCGACATGGGTGAGAACCACCCCCATCGCCGCGCAGGCACGCATACCCTCCACCGCGGGCAGAAAGCTCCGGGTGCCGCCCACCTGACCGGGCGCCGATGTCATGGTTGCCAGTCTGCCGGGCTGGCTGAGCCCTGCGGTGACCGGGTGGGCGGCCAGCCGGACCGGAAATCCACGCGCTGGGCCGATCGGCTTAGTTTCTGCTGTTAGGGTCAGACCGGTTTGCCGGGCACGTCACGGGCGCCGGCACCCGCGGGCATACGACCACAGACAACGGCATACACGACCCCATGAGGAGGCCTGGGCAGCGTGAATCGGGCAAGTATGCTGCGACTGGCGGCGCTGGGCATCATCGGACTCGGTGCCGCCCTCCTGACCGCCGCGGTGCTGCTGTCCACCTACACCATCGGAAAGATCGAGAAGATTCCGCTGGACATCGACCAGACCCTGGTCAGCGACGGAACGGGGACGGCTCTGGACCCCGGCTCGCTCTCGGCGGGCCCCGGCGCGCAATTCACCGTCAACACCAACGTCCCGCTGGTCTCCCAGCAGGCCATGACCGTTGAGACGCCGGCCAATGCCCAGGTGGTGACCTTCCAGGTGGGCACCACGGTGCGACGCAGCGACCAGCAGAAGGACACCGGTCTGCTCCTGGCCATGGTCGACACCGTCACCCTCAACCGCAGCACCGCGGAAGCGGTTTCCGATGACGAACGTCCGGGGGGCTCGGTCCAGAAGCCCCGCACCGTCGAGGACGATATGCCGCCGACCAATATTGCGCTGCCGCATGAGGGGCTGTCCTACCGTTTCCCGTTCAACACCGAGAAAAGGTCCTACCCGTACTTCGACCCGATCGCACAGAAGGCCTTCGACGCCAACTACGACGGCGAGGACGATGTCAACGGTCTGACCACGTACCGTTTCACCCAGAACGTCGGCTATGACGCCGACGGCAAGCTGGTCGAGCCGATCCGATACGCCTCGCTTTACGACCGCAGCGAGGATGCCGATGTGACCGCCCGGGCCGAGCTGTGGGGCATCCCCGATGTCGACCCGTATGAGCCGATCACGATGACCCGCTTCTACGCCGCCCAGCGCACCTTCTGGGTGGACCCGGTGTCGGGCACCATCGTCAAGGCGGAGGAACGCGCCAATCACTACTACGCCCGCGACCCGTTGGTTCCCGAGTTGGAGCTGGCCGATTACACCGTGACCTCCACCGAAGAGACGGTGGAGTCCCAGGTCGCGGCGGCCCGCGCCGAACGTGACCGGGTGGCGCTGTGGACCCGGATTCTGCCGATCAGCCTGGCAGCCGCCGGGGTGGTCGCGCTGGTCGGAGCGGTGCTGCTGGGCCTGTTCAGTGGTCGCGTGGAGGCGGCTCTGGCCGAACCCGGTGAGGACGATATCGATATCGGGCTGTTCGGCCGGGATGAGACCGGGCCGATGCCCGCCGCACAAGCGCTCACCGAGAAGATCCCCACCCGGCGACCGGAGCCCCCGACTCAACAGCCGTGACCCCGGTCGCGGTCGCGCACCGCCGGAGGACCGCGCTGGTGGTTCCCGGCTACGCGCTGGTCTTGACCCTCGCGGTGACCGCGCCGCTGCTGGCGCCGGGGTATCTGCTGATTCGGGATGCGGTATCCACCCCGCGGTCGTATCTGTCCGATACCGCCCTCGGCCTGGGTGAGGTGGCGGCCCGCGCGGTCCCGCAGGATTTCGCGGTCGCGGTGCTGTCGACCGTGATCGACGGCGGCCTGATCGTCAAAGCCGTGCTGATCGCGGCGCTGCTGCTGGCCGGCTGGGGTGCCGGCCGGCTGGCCGGGCTGGTCTTGCCGGCGGCGGGTACGGCCGGACAGTTGGTCGCGACGACGGTGGCGGTGTGGAATCCCTTCGTCGCCGAACGCCTGCTGCAGGGCCACTGGAGCCTGCTGCTGGCTTATGGCTGTCTGCCCTGGGTCGCCGCGGCCGTGCTGCGACTGCGGGCCCGGGACGGCGCGGCGGCGGACTGGGCGGCGGTGGTGTTCTGGATCGCGCTGGCGGGTCTGACCCCGACCGGGGTGATACTGGCGGCCACCGTGGCGCTGGTGTGCGTCGCCGTCTCCGGGCCGGGAGCCGGCCGCCGGCGCTGCGCGGCGGCGGTCATCGGGGCTGCGCTGCTCACCGCGGGTCCGTGGCTGACCGCGTCGGCGCTCAGCGGTGCCCTCGGCTTCCCGCAGGGGGCCGGACTGGCACCGTTCGCGGCCCGCGCCGAGCCGTTCCTGGGCACCCTCGGCAGCCTGGCGGGCCTGGGCGGTATCTGGAACGCCGAAGCGCTACCGGCCTCCCGGACAACGGGTTTGGCCGTGCTGGCCACCGCGGTGCTGCTGGTCGTGGTGGCTGCCGGGTTGCCGGCAGTGCTGAACCGACGCGGTGGGCGGGCGCTTCTGCTGCTGGCGGCGGTGAGCATCCTGGTACCGGCCGCTCTGGCAACCGGGGCCGGACTGGCCCTGCTGGGGGAGGCGGTGGATGTTGCGCCGGGGCTGGCGGTTCTCCGCGACGGCCAGAAGTGGGTGGCGCTGGCCATGCCCGGCTACGCGCTGGCCGGGGCCGGGGCGACGCTGACACTGCGGCGCTGGATGCGTCCGGGGCTGGCCGCGCTGCTGTGCTGCGGTGCGGTGCTGGTGGTGCTGCCCGACCTGAGCTGGGGCGTCGGCGGCCGGATCCGGCCGGTGCACTACCCGCCGGCCTGGCAGCAGGTCGCCGAGCGGATCAACGCCGATCCGCAGCCGGTGGCGGTACTACCGGCCGAAACCATGCGGCGGTTCGGCTGGGCCGGGCCGGCGCCGGTGCTCGACCCGCTACCCCGGTGGCTGCGCGCCGAGGTGCTGACCACCGGGGATCTGCGGGTCTCCGGGCAGACGGTTCTCGGCGAGGGCGGCCGGGCGCGGCAGGTGCAGCACCTGCTGCTGGCCGGGGCCGATCCGGCGGCGCTGCGTCGGGCGGGGGTGGGCTGGGTGGTGCTCGAGACCGGGACTCCCGGGACCTCGGGTGCGGCCGGTGACACGCTGCGGCAGCTGCCCAGGGCCTACCGGGACGGCGATCTGTCCCTCTACCGGGTCGGCGGCAGCGGTCCGGGCGCGCCGGCGGGCGAACGGATCGTTGTCCTCGTCGCCCACCTGCTGTGGGTCACAACGCTGCTCGGCAGCGCCGCAGTGCTGGCGGTAAGCCGGCTCCGCTCCCGCGCCCGCGGCTAGAGCAGGCCGCTGACCCGGTCCCCGGCGTGCACCGTGTCGAGCACGGTTCGCATCGCCGTGGCGCTCTGCGGCCAGGAGAACTCCCGGCTGCGCGCGGCCGCCTTCGCGCCGAGTTCTGCCCGCAGAACCCGGTCGGTCAGCAACCGCTGCAGGCCCTGAACCAGCTCGTCGGGGCCGTCGACGAGTAGGCCGGTGACCCCGTCGACGATCGAGTCGGTCAGCCCCCCGGCGGAGCGGTACCCGATGGTCGGCACACCATGCTGGGCCGCCTCGATCACCGCCAGCCCCCAGCCCTCTTTGCTCGACGGTAGGACGTGGACCCAACTGCGTTGGACCACAGCATGTTTGGTCAACTCATCAACATGGCCATGGAAGGTGACGCTCTCGGCGATGCCCAGTTGCGCGGCATATCGCAGCAGCCGGTCATGCCACCAGCCGCCGCCGATGATGTCCAGGTGCAACCCCGGAACGACAGGACGCAGAACCGCGACGGCCCGCAGTGCGTCCTCGATCTGCTTATGCGGCACCAGCCGGGACAGCACCACCACCCGGGGGGTGGTCGAGCGCGGGGCCTCCAGGGTCTGCGGCGGTGCCGCGTCGAGACCGTTGCGCACCACGGCGACCCGCGCGGTATCGACGCCGAGATCGGCCAGGTCGCGCATCGACGGCAGCGACACCGTGACGTACTGGTTGCGCCGGTGCAGCCGGGGGGAGAGCCGGGACTCCACCAGCCAGCCGATCCGGCCCAGTACGCGGCCGGCGACCGGCCACTGATCGCGGTGACAGTGGTGGACCAGGACGACGACCCGGCGCCCGAAGGCCAGCCGAGCCAGAAACGGCAAGCCGTTCTGGCTGTCGATCACCACGTCGGGGCGGGTGTGGCGTAGCGGGCCCAGACCGACCCGGGCGGCCACCATGGCCAGACCGGCCCGGATGTAGACGGTGTAGTGGCCGCCGCCGCGACTGATCCGCACCCCGTCGACCAGCTCGTTGCGGGGTGCGCCGTCGTAGCCTGCGGTGCGCAGGGTGACCTCGACCCCGGAGTCGGCCAGCAGCGCGCCGATACGCTGCAGGTAGGTCTCGCTGCCGCCGCCCTGCGGGTGACCGGTATCGCGCCAGCACAACAGCAGCACTGAGCGCACGCGGGGCGGGGAAGCAGGCATGTCCGCTCAGCTTATCCCCCATAGGGTGGGCCGATGCCCGTCACCGATCTGTTCGCCCGGCGCGCGACGCTGGGCCGTTCGGTGCGGCTGCTGAACCAGTTCCGATTCGAGCAACGCGACCCGGCCCGGTTCTACGGCGCACTGGCCACCGATACCGCCGCAATGGTCGGCGACCTGTGGGATGCCCGCGATCCGGGCGGCCATCGGGATCGCACCATCCTGGATGTCGGGGGCGGGCCGGGCTATTTCGCCACCGCGTTCACCGCCGCGGGCTGGCGGTATGTCGGGGTCGAACCCGACCCGCGCGAGATGCACGCCGCCGGGCACGCCGACCGGGGCGGGCCGGGGACCTTCGTGCGGGCCTCCGGGTTGGCGCTGCCGTTCGCCGATTCGTCGGTGGATGTCTGCCTGTCGTCCAACGTGGCCGAACACGTACCGCAGCCGTGGCGGCTCGGCGCGGAGATGTTGCGGGTCACCCGACCGGGCGGTGTGGCGATCCTGTCCTACACGGTGTGGCTGGGACCGTTCGGCGGCCACGAGACCGGGATGCTGTGGCATTACCTCGGCGGGGCCCGGGCAGCGGCCCGGTACACCCGGCGCCACGGCCATCGGCCGAAGAATGACTACGGGTCGTCGTTATTCGACGTCTCGGCCGCCGATGGTCTGCGCTGGGCCGCCGGTACCGGTGCGCTGCTGGCCGCTTTCCCCCGCTACCACCCACGATGGGCGTGGTGGTTGCTATCGGTACCCGGTGTGCGGGAGTTGCTGGTGAGCAACCTGGTGCTGGTGCTCGCCAAAGATTGACACCTGTTCTCGCGCGGTGCGGATCGGTAGTGTGACGCCTATGACGCAGACCGCCTATCAGACCGAATTCGACAAGCTGTTCATCGGTGGCAGGTGGGTCGAGCCGTCGACCTCCGATGTCATCGAGGTGCGCTCCCCGGCCACCGGCGAGTACGTCGGCAAAGTCCCGCTGGCGGCGGCCGCCGATGTGGATGCGGCCTGCGCGGCCGCCCGAAGGGCCTTCGACGAGGGCCCCTGGCCGCGGATGACGCCGCAGGAGCGCCAGGCCGTGATCGCCAATGCGGTCAAGCTGATCGAGGATCGCGCGGACCTGTTCAAATTTCTGCTCAAATCCGAGACCGGCCAGCCGGCGATGATCGTCGACATGGTGCAGTACGGCGCCGCGGTGTCCGGGCTGCAGTACTACTCCACCGCCGCGGACAAGTTCACCTGGACCGATGTCCGGGACGGGATCTACGGGCAGACCCTGGTGCTGCGCGAACCGATCGGCGTGGTGGGGGCGGTGGCCGCGTGGAATGTGCCGATGTTCCTGGCCTGCAACAAGCTCGGGCCGGCCCTGCTGGCCGGCTGCACCATGGTGCTCAAACCGGCCGCGGAGACACCGCTGAGCGTCAACGCCCTGGCCGAGGTGTTCGCCGAGGCCGGACTGCCCGAGGGTGTGCTGTCGGTGGTGCCCGGAGGTGCCGAGACCGGACGCGCGCTGACCGCCAATCCCGATGTGGACAAGTACACCTTCACCGGCAGCTCGGAGGTGGGTAGGGAGGTCGGCCGGCTGGCCGCCGAGAAGCTCAAGCCCTGCACACTGGAATTGGGCGGGAAATCCGCGGCGATCATCCTCGAGGACGCCGACCTGGACGCCACCCTGGGCATGCTGCTGTTCTCCGGGCTGCTGAACTCCGGGCAGGCCTGCATTGCCCAGACCCGCATCCTGGCGCCACGGTCGCGCTACGAGGAGATCGTGGAGAAGATCGGCGCCGCCGTCACCGCGATGCCGGTCGGCCTGCCCGATGACCCGGGGGCGGTGATCGGACCGCTGATCAGCGAGAAACAACGCGAGCGGGTCGAAGGCTATATCGCCACCGGCCGGCGGGAAGGTGCCCGGCTGGTCACCGGCGGAAAACGGCCGGCGGGGCTCGACAGCGGCTACTTCGTCGAGCCGACGGTGTTCGCCGACGTCGACAACTCCATGGCCATCGCCCGGGAGGAGATCTTCGGCCCGGTGCTGGCGGTCATCCCGTACGACACCGAGGACGACGCGATCCGGATCGCCAACGATTCCGACTACGGGCTGGCCGGAAGTGTGTGGACCACCGACTTCGACAGGGCCATCGAGATCGCCTCGAGGATCCGCACCGGTACCTACGCGGTGAATATGTACGCCTTCGACCCTGGTGCACCGTTCGGCGGCTACAAGAACTCCGGGGTGGGCCGGGAGAACGGGCCGGAGGGTATCGAGGCCTATGTCGAACTCAAGAGTGTGCTGCTGCCGTTCGGCTACACCCCACCCGCCTAGCCCGCACCCGCGCCTGCCCGGCCCGCTCCCGCGCGGGGCCCGCTCCCTGGCCCGCTCCCCCGCGGGGCCCGCTCCCGCGCGAGCAGACGCAAAGTCGCACGAAAAAGGCGTTTGGCGTGCGACTTTGCGTCTGCTCGCGGGCGGGCCGCGGCGGTTAGGCGCCGTCGGTTAGAAGATCACCCGGACGATCATCTCGGCGACGGCAGCCGGTTTGTCCACCCCATCGAGCTCGACGGTGTGCTTGACGGTCATGTTGACGGTGCTCTGGTCCACCGCGGCGGCCCCGGACAGCTCGGATCGGACTCGGATGCGGCTGTCGACCGGGACCGCCGAGAGGAATCGGACCTTGTTGAGTCCGTAGTTGATGGCCAGTTTCGCGTTCTCCACACGAAAGTTGTCTTTACTCAGTGCCGGGATCAGCGACAGGGTGAGGAACCCGTGGGCGATCGGGGTCCGGTACGGACTCTCCGCCCTGGCTCGATCGACGTCGACGTGGATCCACTGGTGGTCACCTGTGACGTCGGCGAAGTCGTTGATGCGCTGCTGGTCAATGGCCAGCCAATCGCTGACCCCGAGTTCCCGACCCACCAGCGCATGAGCGTCGTCGATGGACGTGATCACCTTCATGGCCGGGCCTCCGGTATCTCTCGGCAGAACTGACTGGACCTGACTATGACGTGGATCATACAAGTGACCGGTCACGTCCTGTCATCAAGCTGTAACCGAGACGACAGCCGTTCGCTTTGCGGCCGTAACGAGCCGCCATTATGTTGATAACCATAGTTACGGACCTGTTGTCGACGTATCAACTGGGAGGTGTGCATGTGGATCGTTGAGTTGAACATCGCCGGCCTCCGGATCAACCGGCGCGCCGACAAGCGGCGCCACCTACTGGGGCCCGGATTCCTCTCGGCACGGGCGATACCGCGCCCCTCCGGTGCGGCGTGAGGTGACGGCCCGAGGATCGACCCGGACCACGATGCTGGTCAGTGCGGCCGAGTTACTGCGTCAGCGCGGCGCCGCCGGGGTGACGATCGACGCGGTTCTCGCGCGCAGCGGCGCCCCACGGGGTTCGGTTTACCACCACTTTCCGGCCGGCCGGGGGCAGCTTCTTCGTGAGGCTCTCGAGTACGCCGGCCAGGAGATCACCGCCAGGATCGACACCGCCGCCGGCGATAGTGCGACCGCCCTGCTCAACCAGTTCGTGGAGATGTGGAGCGAGGCGCTCATCGGCAGCGACTACACGGCCGGTTGCCCGGTGCTCGCGGCGGCGGTCGGCTCCGGCCGGGATGAACAACAATTGACCTCACTGGCAAGCACCATCTTCGGTCGGTGGCGGGATGCGGCCAGACAGGCTTATATCCGGGAAGGCTTCGACCCGGTCGAGGCCGCGGCTCTGGCCGATACCGCGATCGCGGCGATGGAGGGCGCGGTGGTGCTCTGCCGGGCGGCCCGAAGCCTCGAACCTCTCACCGTCGTCGCC
>Ga0180436_10000037_pt1 | contig 134559 bp, 100 predicted proteins | sample SS_ome_2_FD_132434 | JGI IMG/M metagenome (GOLD analysis project Ga0180436, IMG submission 132434) | Hypersaline lake sediment archaeal communities from the Salton Sea, California, USA - SS_3_S_2 metaG | ecosystem: Environmental > Aquatic > Non-marine Saline and Alkaline > Hypersaline >...
AGTCTACCTGATCAACTACCTGTACAAGGAAGGCCCGGCACCTCTGCCGTTCGCCGACCAGGGTAACGTTGACGGTAAGGGTCCCTATGGTGGTCCTGTTGACACCGTTTGCCCCAAGAACAACGTGGATGTGCAGGATCTGGTTTACCTGCTCAACTTCATCTACAGGGGCGGACCTGCACCGGTCGACTACGTGCGCTACATCGAGCAGTTCTGGAGCAGACCCAGCTTGTTCCTGAATCCTGTCTGGAACTAAGCTCGACCAGAGCTAACCGGTAAAAAGAATCACCCCTGCCTTCGGGCGGGGGTGATTTTTTTTCTTGCTCCCGCTGGATGTTATCATCCAGCGGACCGGCAGGCGGATGATAACATCCGCCTGGGAGCAGAAAGGTAGCTATCTGTCCCCTCACCCCCGCCTTTGGCGGGATCTTCGACTCAATCTTCCCAGACGAGTCTCCGACTCCCCAGAGGGGAGAGGAAAACAAGCCATCACTCTTGCTCCCGCCACATGTTATCATCCAGCGGGCGGGGAGGCGAATGATGATATGAATCCGATGAAAAGCACCTCTCCCCCTGTGTCCCCTTCTCTATAGAATGGAGAGGGGGAAAAAGAGAGGGTGAGATCCCCGGCGGAATAGGCTTTTCAATCGTGGGAAAGGGTATTCAAGCAAATTCTTCTTGCTTCTGCCGAATTTTATCCGGGACGAGCAGACGGGCCCATATGGGGTCTCCGTGTCATCCAGCGGACGAACAGGCGGATGATAACATCCGCCTGGGAGCAGAAAGGGACTCTGTCGCCCCCGGCGGGATAGATTCACCCCCATATGAGAGAAAACCAAGGTTGTTGTTGGATGCTTGCCCCCACAATACATCAGGTTCGGGGTGTGGGCACCCCGAACCAACCGCCGAAAGGGACTCTGTCGCCCCCGGCGGGATGACTTCCCGCCGCTGTTAGAGAAAACAAGTTGATCAAAGGGGAGGGCATTCAACCCTCCCCGACAGTATTTTGCCTAAAGAGACACGAAAGAGGCGAAGCCTTCCTCAGGTCCCCATCTCCCAGGCGGCCAGGTATTCTTTCTGTTCCGGGGTGAGGCGGTCGATCCTGGCGCCCAGAGCCTTCAACTTCAGCCGGGCGATCTCGGCGTCTATTCTTTCCGGTACGGGGTATACCCTGTTCTCCAACTCAGCGCTGCGGTTCACCAGATACTCCGCGGAGAGCGCCTGGTTGGCGAAGGACATGTCCATGACGCAGGCGGGATGCCCTTCGGCCGCCGAGAGATTGACCAGCCGGCCGTCGGCCAAGAGGTTGATCCTCCTCCCCTTGGGCAGGGTGTACTCGGTCACGAACTCCCTGATCTGCCTCTTCTTTCGAGCCATCTTCTCCAGACCGGCAATGTCGATCTCCACGTTGAAATGCCCGGAGTTGCAGACCACCGCGTTGTCCTTCATGACCCGGAAATGCTCCGGCCGGATCACGTTGATATCCCCGGTCACCGTGCAGAAGAGGTCTCCCTCCCTGGCGGCTACTTCCATGGGCATCACCCGGAAGCCGTCCATGGCCGCCTCGATGGCCTTGAGCGGATCCACCTCGGTGACTATCACGTCCGCCCCCATCCCCTTGGCCCGGGTGGCCAATCCCCGACCACACCAGCCGTAGCCCGCCACCACCATCCTGGATCCGGCCAGCAGGGTGTTGGTGGCCCGAAGGATTCCGTCTATGGTGGACTGGCCGGTGCCGTAACGGTTATCGAAGAAGTGTTTGGTCTTGGAGTCGTTAACCGCGATCATCGGGTACCTCAACACCCCGTGCTTCTCCATGCTTCTAAGACGAATCACCCCGGTGGTGGTCTCCTCGGTTCCGCCGATAACGTTGGCAAGCAGCCGCTTCTTCTTGGAGAGCATGGTCGAGACCAAGTCCGCGCCGTCGTCCATGGTAATGTGCGGCTCGAAGTCCAGAGCACTCATGATGTGCTGGTAGTAGACCCGGTTGCTCTCCCCCTTGATGCAGAAGGTCGGCACGCCCAGGTCTTTAACCAGGCAGGCGGCCACGTCGTCCTGGGTGGATAGGGGATTGGAGGCACATACGGCCACCTTGGCGCCTCCCGCTATCAACGTATCCACCAGATTGGCGGTCTCGGTGGTCACGTGGAGGCAAGCGGAGATTCTCACCCCCCTGAGCGGCTTGTTCTTTCTGAAGCGGTCCCGGATCAATCTGAGGACCGGCATGTTTCTCTCCGCCCACTCGATTCTGAGCTTGCCCTGCTTGGCCAGCTTAGTGTCTTTGATATCATATCTCATCTTCACCTCTCCTGATTGTTGGCTGCAAGCAGCCGATCATTACGCATCCTTTTTCAGATCCTCCGCCCTGTCGGTTTTCTCCCAGGTGAAGTTGGGCTCGCTTCTTCCGAAGTGGCCGTAGGCGGCGGTTTCCCTGAAGATCGGTCGTCTGAGGTTCAGCATTTCCATGATGCCGCCGGGAGTCAACTGGAAGTGTTTCCTTATCAGATCCTGGATCCTGGAGTGCGGTATCTTCAGGGTTCCGAAGCTGTTTATCATGATGGAGACCGGCTCGGGCACTCCGATGACATAGGAGAGCTGAATCATAAGCTTATCCGCCAGTCCTGCCGCCACCACGTTCTTTGCCACGTAACGGGCGGCATAGGTGGCGGATCGATCCACCTTGGTGGGATCCTTTCCGGAAAAGGCTCCTCCCCCGTGCGGCACGGTTCCGCCGTACGTATCCACGATTATCTTTCTTCCGGTCATCCCGGTATCCGACTGCGGCCCGCCGATTACGAACTTTCCGGTGGCGTTGACGAAATACTTGACGCCCTCATCCAGAAGCTCCCCCCCCAGGGCCGGCTTGACCACCTTATCGATTATCTGTTCCCTGGCCTCCCGGCTCATCATCTTGCCGGATGAGTCGAGCACCTCCTCGGTGTGCTGGCAGGCTATGATAACCGTATCTACCCGTTTGGGCACTCCCTCCTCGTACTCCATAGTCACCTGAGATTTCCCGTCCGGTCCCAGGTAGGGCAGTATCTTCTTCTTCCTCACCTCGGCCAGCCTCCGGCAGAGCTTGTGCGCCATCATAATGGGTGCGGGCATAAGCTCCGGAGTTTCCCGGCAGGCGTACCCGATCATCAAACCCTGGTCTCCGGCCCCGCCGGTATCCACCCCCTGGGCGATGTCGGGAGACTGTCTGCCTATGGCGTTGAGCACGCCGCAGCCTTCGGCACTGAATCCCAGGTTGGCGTCGGTGTAGCCGATATCCTCCACCAGATCCCGCACCAGCACGGGGAGATCCACGTAACCCTCGGTGGTTATCTCTCCACCCACTATCACCAGGCCCACGGTGACGAAGGCCTCGCATGCCACCCTGGCCAGCGGATCCTGTCTCATCAGCTCGTCCAAGACCGCATCGGATATCTGATCGCACATCTTGTCCGGATGCCCCTCGGTTACCGACTCAGACGTGAAAAAGTAGTTTCTGGCAGGCATATGCAGCTCCTTTTCGTCAGGCTGGGCAAAGCATCATTTGTTTGAAATCCTCTCTGCAAAAAAAGCGACTATGACAAATCGATCTCGGATGAATCCCCCACATTGACCGAGCCGCAGGCCCCTTTGATTCCGGCGCCGTTTCCCACCAGGGAGGAAGTCAAAGTCGACTCTTCCACCAGGGCTTGCCGGCCGATGATGGAATTCCGTATGCTGGAGTTTTTCAGACGGGCCTTCTCTCCCACGGAGACGTCGGGACCGAGCACACAGTTTTCAATTCGCGCTGATTTGGCAACCAAGACCGGAGGGATGATCCTGGATCCCTTGAGTCGTCGTACTTGTTTTGCTTTTCTGAGAAGCCGCCGGTTGGTGTCCAGCAATGCCTCGGGTTTTCCGCAGTCATACCATCCCTTAACGTTAAAGGTCCTGAAATTCACCCCGCCATCGATCATCAATTGCAGGGCGTCGGTCAGCTGGTATTCGCCTTTGGTCATTATCCTCTTTCTGATCACCTGATCCAAGCTTGCCTTAAGCACGCCGCTGCTTCTGATGTAGTAGATCCCCACCACGGCCAGGTTGCTGGTGGGCCTTTTCGGTTTCTCTATCAGCCTGGTGACAAAAGCTCCCCTCTTCTCCGCCACTCCGAAACGGCGCGGGTCGGCCACTCTCTTCACTCCCAGGGAATCATGTCTTCCCTTGATCACCGGCACAAGATCGGCGTCGAAGATGGTATCTCCCAGGATTATCAGTACCGGTTGGCCCTCCTCCAGCTCCGGCGCAGCCATGTTTATGGCGTATCCCAAGCCCTTCAGATCCTTTTGTTCGATGAAACTGCATTTGAATCTGTAGTTTTTCGAAACGTATTGTACGATCTGATCACCCAGAAAGCCTACGATGAATATGACCTTTTCGGGCCTCAGGCGCCGCACGCTGTCTAAGATGTGCGCCAGCATGGGCTTTCCGGCCACCTGGAGCAGCACCTTGGGAACGCTGTAAGTATGCGGCCTGAGCCTGGTCCCGATACCGGCTGCCGGGATTATCACCTTCATGCTGACCTTCCCCTCTTCTCCAAAAGGTCGATTCGATCAAGGACGTCAATTTAAAGCTTTTGTCCGGCTTGTCAACTTTTATTTTTAGCCGGCCCGGGCCAGGACCGCCATCACAGGTTTCCCGGGCCGGTGGGTTTTTCTCCTGTCAGCTCAACCGGAGCGAAATTCCTTGCCTTTTTGCCTGGGTGTCTTATATTCTTTCCGAATCGCTCGGCAAAGTTCGAAAACTTGAAAGCACCAGGGATTCGTTTTCGGGCTCATTGCCTGTCGTTCTCTTGACCTTCGGAAACTTATGAGCGATCTGATCCGTACGAAATGTAGGTGCTGGCTTCAAATCGGAGGATCCATGCCCGGCCCGGTCAAGCTGAAAACCCTCACCTTGCTCCTCGCCGCCGTCGCGGTGTTTTTCCTGTTCAACTTCTCCTTCGGTACTGAATTCAAAAGTGCGGACACCTTCTTCTTCCCCGACACCGCTGTTATCCACGACGATCTGGTGATCGCCGGAGGTAATGTCAAGCTGGACGGAATAATCGAAGGGGACTTGTTCTCGGTTTCCCGCTCCCTGGTTCAAAACGGGCTGATCCTGGGAAGCCTGAATGCGGCTGCGCAGGACGTGGACGTTCTGGGAGAGATCAAGGGCAGCGTAAGGACATTTGCCCAGAATGTCAACGTTAACGGAAAGTTGGATCGAAACCTGATCGCCTTCGGCTATTCAGTAGACGTAAAACCGGGCGCAGAAATTCGCAAGGATGTCACCGCCTTTTGCGGAAAAATGACCTTGGATGGTAAGCTGGCGGGAAGCCTGAAAGGATCCACGGGCGAGTTGGTCATTTCCGGGGTGGTGAACCAGGACGTCTCGGTTGAGACAGACAAGATCACCCTCATGCCCACCGCCCGAATTTCGGGAAACCTGAAATACAGATGCGGAAAGGAAGCCCAGATCGAGCCGGGAGCCTTAGTCTCCGGAGAGATCGTCTGGACGAAGCCGGAGGCCTGCAAGGAGGAAGGGCCCGAAAGCATATTCACGGGCAAGCCTATCCTTCCCGAGATACTCTTCCTCTTGGCCCTGATGGTCACCGGGGTGGTCCTGACGCTGATCTGCCGGAAGGACGCCTACCAGGCCAAACAGGCGCTGGCGGATTCCTTTTTGAGGACGCTGGCGGTCGGTTTCGTGGTCTTCGTTTGCGTCCCAATCGCGGTGGTAATCCTTTTGATAAGCGTTATCGGAATACCCATCGCGGTGATAGCTCTATTCGCTTACGCCGTCCTGATCTACATCGCCAAGATACCGGTTGCCACCTTTCTGGGAGAGCGGATAATGAAGGCCTTGGGAAAGGAGGGACAACCTTCCCTGATCTGGTCGATGCTGCTGGGGCTGGTGGTCCTCACCCTGATTCTGAACATTCCTTATCTGGAGTGGCCGGTTTACTTGGTGATCCTTTTCGCCGGCTTGGGTGCAATAGTCAGCGCGAAGCGACGCCCGGCCGCTTAGTGAAAAAACCTGCCGGGGGAAAACCCCATTTCATTTGTGCGCAGATCTGACTCCGCGACCTGAAGATCATGGCAATGTTTTTTGGCCCTGTTGCCGCGAGCTTTGGCTGATTGTCTGAATTCGCAAGACCATCTTCGGGCTTTGACCTGCCAACCTGTTGGGCTAAAGCCCGATTGGATTTGGGCACTGTAGCTCCACGACCTAAAGGTCGTGGCAATTTCTTATACTTTGTCGCCTCGAGTTTTGAGACGTGGGTTGAAATCCCAAGGCAGTCAATCTACTGGGGCCAAGCTCGGCCGGCATTGAACGCGCACATCTGGCCTCACGACCTAAAGGTCGTGCCAATATCTTATCCGTTGTTGCCGCGAACCTCGGGTTGTGCTGATGATGGAGAGACGGTCTTGCGGTTTTAGTCGCCCAACCGCCGGGCTGAAGCCCCATCGGGTGAAGGCCTCGTTCTGGCTTAACGACCTGGAGGTCGTGGCAATGCCTTCAAGCCCCCAATCTCCACGCCTGCCGGTAACGTTCATCGTCAGACGAATGCGGCGGCCCCGGCCCATCTGATGGAGCTCTCCCCAAACCTGTCCCTGATTCGATCCATCACCGGATAGAGCTCCCTTTTCCTGTTCCGATATTCGTCCAGGGGAAGGCCGGGTTGAAGGGAATACGGGTCTTCGGTAAGATGGGAGACTCTCACCTCCAGGAGCCTGATCTTCCTGGCCGGTGTTCCCAGGCCCGGCACAAGCCTGTGGGCCGTTTTCAGGATGACGTGCTCGGAGTCGGTCGGCGAACCGATGGTCTCCGATCGGGTGAGAGTCATGAAATCTGAGTATCGCACCCTCAAGGTAATTGTTCGCCCGGCCAGGCCCCTCGACCTGAGCCTCCTGGCCACCATGCTGGACAGGCTCAGAAGCACGGAGAGCATCTGTTCCGGTTTCCGTATGTCCTGCGGCAGCGTGCGCCCGTGCCCTATCGACTTCTCCGCCGTTGTCCAATGGCGGACTGGGGAGTGATCGATCCCCCTGGCAACAAGATGAAGCCATTCTCCGCTCTTCCCGAACTTCCCCTTCAGAACCTCTGCCGGGTAGGATGCCAGGTCCCCCAGGGTATGAATTCCCAGGCCACAGAGAGCCTTGGCCGCCTTATCCCCTATCCCGCAGATCCTGCTGACCTTCAGGGGCTTCAGAATCTCTTCCACGCGGTCCCGGGGAATGATGGTCAAGCCATCCGGCTTGTTCAGGGAGGAGGCCAATTTGGCCAAGAGCTTATTGGGAGCGATGCCCACCGAGCAGGTGAGCCCCAGCTCTGTTTTAATCTTATCCTTCAGTTTTCTCGCCAGTTGATCGGCCGGTCCAAACAACCTTTCGGAGCCGGTTACGTCGAGAAAGGCTTCATCTATGGAATGGGGTTCCACCCGGGGGGTGAATTGACGGAATATCCGCATGCAGATCGACGAGACATGCTCGTACTTCCCTCCGTAGTCTCCGACAAGGAATATGGCATGCGGGCAAAGTCGCCTGGCAGTCAGGATTGGCATTCCAGCCCTCACGCCGTATTCTCTTGCGGCATAAGAGGCGGCGGTGACTACACCCCTCCTCTTCTCCGGATCGCCTCCCACCACCAGAGGCTCTCCGTCCAGCCAGGGACGCTCCTTCTGTTCCACCGAGGCGTAGAAAGCATCCATGTCCACATGGAGAATGGTTCGCTCCTTTGCTCTCATCTCGAGTCGACCCTTACCCATCCCCAGGCCGGGCCGGTCGCTGTCATTCCGGTCCGACATCTGTGTTTTCAATCCGGGAAAGGTCATCCTGTTTTCACTCCATCCAGATCTTGTCCAAGAACCACTCGCCGGTTCTCTCCCGGTAGGAGAGCTGGCAGAACTGCGAATCCTTATCCAGCACTGCAAAATGCCTTATCTGGGATTTCCCCTCTCTGGCCTTCCACCTGCCGGTCACCCGGGCTATCTTTATCACCCTTCCGTTCCATCTGAAACGCACGGGGACCATTCGTCCCTTCTGGAATACCACGATCACGTCGATCGGCTGATCAATCTCCTGGTCCATGATTTCTCACTCCCACAGATGGTGATCACGAAAAAAATAGCCCCGTCCAGGAATTCTCCCCTAATCCGCCTGTCCTCGGAACGGAGAGGGTAAGCAGGGAGTGAGGTTATAACATCGCAGGTTTGATCCGAGACGGGGAAAGGAACTCGCCAAGCTGCCCGGTGGGTCCCGAATCTATCTTTTACATCTTTCTCAACAGCCCGATCACCTTTCCCGCGATGCGAAACTCCTCGCTCCTGCGATCTACCACGATCGGCCGGTAGGATGGATTGGCCGGTTCCAGCTTCACCTTGGTCTTCTGCGGAACATACTTTTTGACCGTGGCCTCCTCACCGATGACCGCCACCACGATGTCTCCGCTCTCGGCGGTGGATTGCATCCGGGCCAGCACGTAGTCTCCGTCGAAGATGCCCGAATCCCTCATGCTCTCCCCCTCCACCCTCAGGGAGAAGACGTCTCCGCCGGGAAGGAAAGACCTGTCCACGGCGATGGAGCCCTCGATGTTCTCCACCGCCAGGGTGGGCAGCCCGGCGGCTATCCTGCCGACCAGCGGAACCGCCCTGTAAGCCCTGGGCTGGGCGAAGTCGAAGAGGATTCTGGCCTTCCTGGCCAACTCGATTCCGCGGGACACCAAGGGCTTTCGCCTGATGTAACCCTTTCTGCTCAGGGCGGACAGGATGGCCCGCACTCCGTTGGTGGAAGTGATATTGAACTTCTCGCCGATCTCCCGGATGGTGGGAGGAAATCCCTTCTTTTCAATGGCCTCCCGGATGAAATCCAGAATCTCCCTCTGCCTTGCGGTCAACTCCTTTCCCATGGAACCTCCTTTTGCCTGCACTCCATGACGATCCCCGGATACCCTCTTCGCCCCGTCCCATTCTCTCATACGCAACATACTGCTCATTTGTGCAGCTGTCAAGAGAAAAATCTGTCCGATCAGCACTTTTTGCCGGGACACCGGCTCAACCGTTTCTGGACCTCTTCTGAACGATGTACCATAACATGAAACCCGGATACCCGGTATGCCGTAGTCAGAAGCGATCAAGAGGAATGACTGATATAGCCAACAGTAGATGAACGGAGGTCCTACCATATGAGAAAAACCGTCTTTGCATTCTTAGCTGCTTCAATTCTGATAGCTTCGACCGACTCGGCCGAAGCCAGCAAGATCAGCAAGTACTTCCATGAGAGTTTTGATGTTGAGAAGGGTTCCATACTCCACCTCCGGCACGGCGACGGAGACGTTACTATAACGCCCTGGGACAAGGAGGTTCTGGACGTGGAGGTGCGCTACCGGGCAGACGTCAAAACGATTGGCGTGGGCGGAAAACACAAGTTTGACGTCGAGTTCAAGGAGACCGGCAGCGTGATTCATGTGATCGGCAGAGAGAAGAGCTCCTCCAGTATCGGTTTTCATCACTTCAAGCTGCATGAATATACCTATACCATCCGCGCACCCGAGTATCTTGAACTGAACCTTGACGGCGACGGCGGGGACGTGGAGATAGAGGATTGGGAGGGCAATATCGAGTGCACCCTGGAGGACGGGGACGTCGAGTTGCGCAACATCGGCTCCTCCGAGGCCAGCATAGACTTGGAGGATGGCGATCTGCGCATAGATGGCCTGAGGGGTGATCTGCTGGTTGATGGTGAGGATGGAGACGTTTTGATGAGGGACGTTCAAGCCCGGCAGTGTCGGATCCGCCTGGAGGACGGCGACCTGACCATAAGGAGATCCGAGGGCGACTTTGAGATCGACTTAAGCGACGGAGAGATCGACCTGGATCGGGTTCGGGCGGAGATGCTCGAGCTGTCGGTCGAGGACGGCGATGTGGAGCTTGACCTGCTCGAGGTCGACCGGATCGATCTGGATATAAGGGCTTACGATGGGGACGTCACGGTCAACCTCGAACCTGGAATGTCGGCTGCCTTCTCCATCGACACCCGTGACGGACGGATAAGAACCGATCTTCCGGGCGCGCGGGACCTGGACAGAGAGCGGAATCAGGTGTCCGGCGAAATCGGAACCGGCGAAGGTCGAATCCACATTAGGACCGTGGACGGAGACGTCACCCTGAGGGAATCCAGATAAGAATCCTCCGGAGCGAATCTCACGATGCGCTACAAGCCTTGCGGGCGAAACTCAGGTTCCGTTCCGCTCTTATTCCCCCGCAATTGACTGTGCGAATTCCCTCAGCCGAATACCGGCCAAGGACTCCCCCTGGTGTAAAGAAACGCCCTGCAGTTCCGGAAACCCCCGACTCCCCTGAGCCCCTGTTTCAGCCCGAGCCTACTGGTCTTCTCCGGGAGAGTCCATCTCCTCGGTCATCTTGATGATCTTCTCATACGGAAGGGCCAGCCAGCTCTCCACCTGGGCGGCATAGGGCCGGGTCAGAAGCGACACCCTGGCAGCCGACTCCTCATCCGGGGCCTCGTAGATGTGCATGGAATCCCAATAACCCATCAGGGCATAGTGGGCCTTGAACTTTACCTCCGGGCATTTCTCTTTGACCTCGTTCAGCCAGGCGCGCCCGGTTCTGGATCGATCGGATAGCTTGGCCCCGATCTCAGTAATCGGCGCGTCATGCGACGCAAGCTTGGTCACCAGCACGAACGTCTTCATACAACACCTCCCTGCCTGCCTTAGATCAGAAAGTGCGCGCTGAGCATACGCTACAAAAGAATATTGTCTAAACTATTGACGCCGGAAATCGCCAATGCGATGGCTGGCGCTCATAAATAATATATGCGATCTTGGGGAAATCAAGCAAAAAAGTATCTGAAAGAGAGCTAAAACGTTTGGCAGGTCAGGACCGAAGGTGGGATTCCACCTGGTTAAGGAAGGTCTTAATTTACAGCATCTTAGCCGGACATTCGTTCCGGGAACGGCTATTGGCCGATCTTCTCACTTCCGCTCCAGACTCTTGTCATGGTCTTGGTGTTGATCATCTCCTGCTCAACCTGGTAGTAAGGCGGGCTGCCGGCTGCGGTCTTGTCGTTCATCTGTCGAACTGCCCCGACCAGAACGAAGTTTGCCCCGGTTTCGGACTTGATCCGCTTGATGGTCTCGAGCGAAACCAACTCTTGCTTATCCGCGCCCTCTTCACCGGGCTCTTGCGACCCGCGCTGGCAGGCCACAAAGCTTACCTGTGCGGACTTCGACAACTCCTGCTCGCAGCTCTTGAGGATTGGCTCGGTGTCAATCCTCTGGCCGGTCAAGTCGTGAATGGGACCTACCGCGACCAGGGGTTTGTCGCCTGTTACGCCCAGGTAGGCCGGGATCCAGGCGCCGGAGAGGCAATCGGCCATCATCTCCCTGGCCACACGTCGGGCATCCGCTGAGGTCCATCCTGCGCTCTGCCCGGCAGCGGTCTCAGACCGGCTGGCAGCTTCCCGGGCGGCGGTCGCATCGGGCTCGACGCGCTGGGCTTTTTTGAACGGCCCGCAGCCGATCACCAGACAACAGACTGCGGCAATAAGGCAGGCATTCTTCATTTCTTCCGTTCCTTTGGGGATTCGGCGTGCAGACGGATTAATCCGTCTTTGCCTCCCCTACTCATAGATGATCGGAACAAAGAGCTAACAGTTGAACGATTTCACTATGGCGACTTCTCTGGATTAATACCGAAACGAGTGCACAGCGGCGACCTTGCGTTCGCCCGGATATGGGACGACGGTAAACTCTGCCCCTGCGCGGTTGTTCCAATCACCCTCTCCCCCACCGCCGCCCCTACTCCCCTTGCGGCGGCGTGAAGGTGAACCCGAGCTGGAGCAGCAAAGAGGCCTGGTTATAGAAATCCCCCATCTCGGCCACTTTCCCATCAACCATCCGGCCGATGGATATTCCCGAAAGCCGAACCTCTCTGCCCGTGGCGGGGGCTTCGCCCATCGGACCGGTGTTGGTGCCGGTTAGGGTCCAGTGCCAGACAATCTTATCGCCTTCCATTATGGTTTCCTGAATTATCATGTCTATGTCAGGGAAGGCGGAGCGATAGAACTGGAAATGGTTCTTCAGAGCGTCAAGGCCGCGAATGGGATGAGGCCATCCGGCGTCGTAGCGCACGACCTGAGCCGCATAAACCTGGTCGACTAAATCCAGGTTGCCCTGATTCCATATCTGCAGGATACGTTCATTCAGCGCGTTCAACTCCCCGTGCGTGATCGCGTCCCTGCCCTGCTGCTGACACCCAAAACTCAAGCAGAGGGTAAGTAGAATCACAATTGCTGCAAGTTTGTTGAGCCAATCAAGCGAGTTTCCCATTCGGTCCTCCTCGTCGGTTGCATGTTGCGCGGTCAAATCCTGAGTTCGCCCGAATGCAGGCGAAGTCAATGCTCCGCACCTAGGCCGGTTTGGTGCCCTTGATTACGTAAACGTGCCCCGATCCGCAGACAGAGTACTTGCCGTCGTCGATTTGCTGCCGAAACGCCCGCATGTTTCTTTCGTGTATCTTCAGATACCGGTCGTACTCGGCCGAATCGCCGCCTCCGGCCAGAAAATGCTTTCGTTCCCGGCTCATCCAGGCCTTCCGCCTGTCTTCGTCCAGCCACTGCTTCTTCACGTTCTCCAGCAGGTCCTTCTGCCTGGAACCCTCGTAAGGGGGCTCGATATAACAGACCGCATCATTCTGCCTGATACCTATGTCGACAAGACCCAGCTTGCTCATCATAAAGGGGACCTTGTTGCCTATGCTGCTGTCGCCAGCGCCCAGCTTGATGCCACCCTGGTTGCTGATCAGCGCCACCTTCTTGAACAGCAGTTGCTCGTCGATGCTCAGGTCGGGCAGAGACCAGTGCCATTTCTCCAGAAGCACCGACAGGTTATCCGGCTCGGTGCACATCACCAGCCCGCCCGGTTTGGCCACCCGGATCATCTCCGCAAGAGCCATCTTTGGATTATCCAACTGCATCAATAGGGCCTGGCACATGACCAGATCGGCGAAGTCATCCTCGAAAGGAAGCTTATATGCATCGCCGGTCTTGAAGCAGGCTTCCCCTCCCTCGGCCCACTCTCCGGCCGCCTTCTCCGCGTCTCTTACCAAGTCGGGTGATTCGTCCACCCCGAAATAGCGCCCACCCTTGCCGAAATATGGCCAACAGGCGTATCCCAGATAACCCAAACCACATCCTACGTCAACCACAGTCATGCCGGGGTTCAAACCCAGCCAGGTGGTCAGCATGTCAAGCGTATCTTCAAGCCACATGGATTTGCGTTGGTAGGCCAGCATCTCCTTCCAGGTCCTGTCTGACCAGTCGATTCTTTCCCTATCCTGATTCATGATACCCTCCCTGTCTGAACCAAACGATTGACCTTCCAATGATTGTTGAATAGTGGGGACAAGGTCTTCTGCGACCGCCCCCCGGTTTAACTTTACCTTTCACTGCGGCTTCTTTCCTTTGGTAATATAGATGTCGCCGGAGCCGCATTGGAAAAACTCGCCCTTCTCAACTTGCCGCCCAATGGCGGACATGATTCTCCGGTCCAATTCTCGGTAACGGTCAAAATCTCCCGGATCGCCGCCTGCTGCCAGGAATCCTTCTTTTAACCGACCCATCCATGTTGCGCGCCGCTTCTCGTCCAACCACTGTTTCTTTACATGTTCCAGGTGATACTGCTGAAGCAGGCCTTCATACGGCGGCTCGATGTAATAGGCACGGTCATTTATGCGCACGCCGATGTCGGTTAACCTCAACTCTTTCATCATCCGGGGAACCTTCCGACCGATGCTCCAGTCGCCCAACCCCAGCTTGATTCGGCCCTTGTTATAGGTCAAAGCAATCTTTGCGATTAACAGCAGTTCATCGATTTCCAACTCCGGCAGGGAGGGATACCGTATGGTCAGCACGGTGGAGACGTTGTCCGGTTCGTGACATGCAATCACCCCGCCCGGCTTGGCCACCCGGATCATCTCCGCCAGGGCATCTTGGGGTCTTCCCAGGTGCATCAACACGATCTGACACATGACCAAATCGGCGAAATCGTTCGGAAGAGGAAGCTTGTATGCGTCACCCACCTTGAAAGAGGCGTTTCCCTCTTTGGCCCATTCTTCCGAGGCTTTCCCGGCGTCTCTCACCAGCTCGGGCGATATGTCCACCCCCATGTATTGTCCGCCCTTGCCGAAATAGGGCCAATAGGTGTAACCCAGATAACCCAATCCGCAGCCCACGTCGACGGCGGTCATTCCGGGTTTTAGCCCCAGCCAGGCGGCCAGCTTGTCGACCGTATCCTCAAGCCACATGCACTTGCGCTGGTAGACCAGCATCTCCTTCCAGCACTGATCCGACCAGTCGATCTTTTCCTTGTGATGAGTCATTGTATCCTTAATTGACTCAATTTAAGTGTTTTTCGATGCATCCGCAACAGCAAATGTCGAACAGCTTACACTATACACCCAAGCAGCCTTGTTGAAGACGGGCAAGCTTAGGCCGATGGAGGACTGGTTCGACAGTTCGACTTCGCTCACTGCAGGCAGGCTCACCACAAGTGGGAGGAAATAAAAGGGAAGGGGACATGCAAGATCAAAATTCAACACGAAAAGTTAAAAGTTGCAGTTTAAAATGCAAAATGTTCTTTATGCTTTCCGGCAATAGCCAATTTTGAATCTTGAACTGTAATCTTGCACTTCGTCCTGAGGCTCAGTGTCGAAGGACATTTTGCCTTTTGGATTTTGAATTAGCCGGTCAGCCTCTCCCATAAGAGGGAGAGGAGATTCCGCTTTTCCCTCCCTTGACGGGAGGGAATAAAAGGGAGGGTGAGACTTGGGTATTTGTCTGCTTTCTTTCACCCTCTCCTTAATCCTCTCCCACGGACGTGCCCGTCTGGGCATCAAGGGAGAGGAGATTCCGCTTTTCCCTCCCTTGACGGGAGGGAATAAAAGGGAGGGTGAAACTAACAGTTATTCCGAATCACTCTTAAAACACCTGCGATATTCTTCATCACGTCATTATTCCAGAACCGCAGAACCTTGAATCCCCGTTCCTCCAGCCATTTGGTTCTGTGGTCGTCTTTGGCCTTGCGTACCACGTGCTGACTACCGTCGACTTCAACAATCACCTGTTTGTCGAAAGAGACAAAGTCAGCGATATAATCGCCTATGGGCTGCTGTCTTCTGAACTTCAGTCCTTCTAATTGTTTTGCTCGAAGATGTCTCCATAAGAGCCTTTCCGCATCGGTGGACTTTTTTCTTAGCTCCCGGGCTTTCTCTGTTGAACTCTTTTGCCTCATGATCATGTCACCCTCTCCTTAGTCCTCTCCCGTCAAGGGAGAGGAGAACCTCCCGCCCCTCCCCCTGTGGCCCGCCTGCGGCGGAATGGGAGGGAACAAAAGGGAGGGCAAAGCATTTTGTGCGCAGGGGCAAACCTCGCGTTCGCCCGGATGTGGGCGGAGGTGAACTCCGCCCCAACGAGGCCTGGCCTGCTCGTAGGAACGAGCCTTGTGGTTGTCCGCACCAGTCTATTCTCTTCCGCCGGTGACCTGAGCGATGTACGAGCTGAGAACGCCTTGTTCTAATGGATCAAACCGAGGTTCTTTGCTCTTGTCCTTGTGCCACTTGACTAATCTGATTTCGTCATCCGCTATTTCCATTGTCGTGATTCCATTAGTGTAAAGCGCGCATCCAGTATTGAAGTAACACGGCAGAGGATCACGGTCTGGTTCAGCTACGTCAATATCTCTGTTTTTAAGTCTCTCGTCTTGCTGCTTTATAATCAGTCGATACAGTTCGTCGAATTTCTTATTCTTTTTTGCTTTATTGGTGCGTTTATCAAGGATCTCCAACTGTAGAGTTGCTATATCTTTTTCCAGCCTATGTACCCTTGATCTGGAAGCAAATATTGCACGGTGAGAATGCCCGCAGATGAGAATTACTTTCGATTTCTTAGCCCAAGAATACAATATCTGTTCATATTCTTTTGTTATTTGAGATTTTGTTGCCGAAGTATGAGGGTCAAACTTAAACAGTGGTTCAAGCTTACCATATTCTCGCACAACAATACGACTCCAATAGCTGTTCTTATCCGACTCTGTGCTTCCCTGATGACCGTGTACGAGTAAGAGGCAAGTTTTACCCTGGGAATCCTTCATTTTCAGTGCTTCGACGGCACAAGCAGGTCTCTCAGAGTGTGTCTTTGCCGGATCAGCATGGCTCTGCCAATCAGAATCGTGGTTCCCGAAAACTCTATAAATCCGACTATCCCCAAATGCTCTTATCTTCTGATACACTGTTTTGTTGTATTGCTTTCTTATAGTTTCCAAGTCAAACTGCCAGAATTCTTCAATGTCTCCAAGAAGTATCAGTTGGTAGCCTTGTTCTTTGTAATGCTCGAGGGCAGTCGTTAGGGTTTCCTCGTTCTGGCGTAGGTCATCTGCGCCCCTACCATCTCCCAAATGCACATCACTGATGATGGCGTACTTGTTTCCTTCGATATCAAGCTCTTTGACGTCGGGACTTTTGAATAATGCGGACAGCTTTTTGTTGGTTAACGCTTTGTCTTGTGACATGCGAAAGCCCTCCCTAATTATCAACTTCTGTTCTTCAGGTACGGGTGCCTCGAAATGATATTGCTCGAAGCTTCGGAAATTCCTATTGCCGAAGCGCCGGAAATGCTCTCCACAGGCCACTCGTGCCGCTGACATGCGCATAGGACTGAATCAGCCTATGTTGCTAAGAACTGCGCTATCTCCAGAAGGCGCGAGACAAAGTTTTCATACCTTGTCTGAGCTGGCGAGATCCGAAAGAGCCCCCGAAGAAAACCAGCCGGTGATTTCTCGATTGGCGGAATGGGGGCGCCAGCAATAACTTGTTGGTCGAACTTCTTGAAACTATGACGGCTCTTATGTGCAATCACGTTTCTCACGGTGACGCACTTAGTTAAGTGTTCCTTTTGGGTGTTACTGAGATTTGTGAACGGTCTCCCGCCTCTCAAGAATCTTTGTGCGAGAGCCAGCGTGTATTTGTAGGGAAGCCAATCAATGTACTTGCGATCTGGTACGTGGAGTACTTCTCTGGCGACCCTGTGCGATCTCACCGCGATTCGAGGTACCACATCTCTGCGGCTTGAGGCAAGTCCGTCACTCGATAGCAAAAGACCGGTGAACAGTTCCTCCAAGAAACCCTCGAACGCTGTGTATGCGCTGAGGAATAGCCCCTCATACATCTGCTCAGCCGCTCGCCGGGTAAGCATGTTGCCAGCGACCAAGGCCTCGACCCGTTGTCTCGTGGCGTCGAGTGCTAGAAATCGCCTTGCCAGACGCTGGGCTAACGAGAAACTCTGCCTAGACACTTCTGTATCCTCTCTTCAAGAACTTAAGTCTGGTTCGTCGAGCGTCCACATTTCCGGTCGCGCCTCTTAATGCCTTGGCTAAGCCCTCATCCAGGTCACCGTCCGATATCGTGTTGGATGCCCGTTGCATCGCAAGGGCAACGTTACCCTTCAGCGGTCTAGGTTTCATCTTCTGCAGTCCGCTGCCCAAGCCAAAAATCTCATCGTAGTAGAAAGTGAACAGTGTATTGAAAAGGACTCTCCCCGAAAAAACGGTGTCTTTGACAATGGCCCCCAGGGTGTCTTCAATCTTGTCCATCACTATCCGGAAGCGCCTTGCGACCTCTGTTCCCTCAGGAAACCGATCTTCATTCTCCCTGTACGTGCGGGCGATGGTGGGCTGACTCTTGCCGTGTAGACCCTTCAGCATGAGAATGGCCAGGTCACTGGTTTCTTCCACTTCGGTCATTCTGGCTATATCCATCTCGGAAAAAACGGTCCAACTCCTCCACCTATTGAGCTGCTCATAAGCAAGCTCGTACATGAGTTTCTTGAACACACCGTAGTATTCAGCATTTCGGAGTTCCTGCGCATTCAATTTGTATCCAGTTGAGTTCATTCGCGCGAATATTTGGAGCACCTCTCGGTCCTCTGTATCCGAGGGCAGAACATGCACACTGAAATCGTAATTCAGGATTCGCTTGCGTGTGTTTTCTGTGAGCTCACCGAATGCTTTGTTTGCGACATCCGGGTTGTGTATTCTCTTGACTACGAAGCCATCCCTCTTCGCGTCGAAACCTCGCAGCGTATTGGGTGCTAGGTACGCGATAACAGTCCGCAGCCGCTGTTGGCCATCCACCACCTCTCTCACTGGCTCCAGCGTCTCAAGGTTTGTTCGCTCTCTCAGGAATATTATGGGTATCGGCAACCCTCTCACGATCGTGTCCATGAGATACGATTTTGCCGCGTGGGGCCACACCGACCGGCGCTGAAAGTTGGGGCTCAACTCCAGCGATCCGCTGCGTTGCCACGAGATGAAATCACTAACCTTGTAGACGGTTTTAAGTATACTCCTGTAGCCCATCTCTCCTCCTTTCCCATATACCGTTTTGCCTGAATATAGTCAAGTGCTACGTAGCGAGTCAAGTCATTATTGCCCGTTCTGGCCGCGGTGTCATCCAGGCGGGCAGTAGCAAGGATGTGCTCTGCTAGCGGAGACGGTCACGCCCTCTCCGCCTGTCTCTCGTGCGGCGGAAAAGGAGGTAGCCCAAGAGGGCGAAGATTGCCAGCGAGAGAATGTCGCCGAGGGTTCCCGGCAGGAGTTCGCCCACGCCTTTTGGTTTTCCTAAGAAGAATGCATACAATGCTATGCCCACGCCCAGCAGGCCTTCGCCAGCTATGAGGCCGGAGCCGAAGAGGATGCCTCTTTCTCTTCTCTGGTTCAGCTCGGCCTCGTTGTGCTGGTGCCTTTTCTCAATGAAGCGCCTTATGCATCCTCCCACAAAGATGGGGGTCATGGTGGAGACCGGCAGGTAAAGCCCCACTGCAAAAGGAAGGCTGGGCAAGCGGAGAAGCTCCACAACCGCGCCCAAGCCTGCGCCGGCTATTACAAAGCTCCAGGGAATTTGGGCCTGCAAAACCCCCTCGATCACGGTCTTCATCAGGGTTGCCTGGGGCGCGGGCAAATCGGTGGAGCCGAATTCGTAAGCGCTGTTTAAAATCACCACTGCGCCGCAGACGGCAAAGGCGGAGGTCACCGCGCCGATAAGCTCGCCTATCTGCTGCTTATTGGGCGTGGCGCCGACCAGGAAGCCGGTCTTCAAATCCTGGGAGGTATCGCCGGCTATGGATGCGCCCACGCAAACCACGGTGCCCACGGTCAGAGCCGTCACCATGCCCACCTCGTCGGTCCAGCCCAACAGCACGAAGATCAAGCTGGTGCCTAAAAGAGTCATGATGGTCATGCCCGAGGTGGGATTGGAGGAGACGCCCACCAGGCCGACGATGCGTGAGGAGACGGTGACGAAGAAAAAGGCAAAGATGGCAATGCAGGGAGCGGCCACCAACCGGACGGTCATGGACTCCCCGGTGCCGAGTATGTGCGGCACCAAGGCGATTATCAAAACTATTATGCCGACTCCTGCGGCAACGTAGGTTAGAGGTAGATCGGCCTGGGTTCTGTCTATCTTGGGCGGTCCGGCATAAGTGTGCGGCGTGACCTTCCCCATTCTGGCCCTCACCTCTCCCACGCTCAGCTTGAAGGATTTGATCATGACCGGAATCGACCTGATGATGGTGATTATGCCCCCGAAGGCCACCGCTCCCGCGCCCACGTATCTGATGTACCTGTTCCAGATCTCCGAGGGGGTCATATCGACGATCAGCTTGGTGGTCTCAGGGAAGAGCGGGGTGGTCATGCCCTGGCAGAGATAGTTGATCAGGGGGATCAATATCATCCACGAGATCATCCCCCCTGCGACCATGATTAAGGATATGCGAAATCCGAGGATATACCCCACACCCAGAAGAGCAGGCGTGGTCTCGATCCCCAACTGAGCCTTGGGCAGTCCGGGGATAAGGGAGGTTACTTTATCTTTCCATAAGTGCAGGAAGCCGATGAAGAATTTGTAGAGAGCTCCGATTCCCAGGCCTAAGAAGACGTTGCCCGCCCTGGCCCCGCCGGTCTCGCTGGCGATAAGAACCTGGGCACACGCGGTCCCTTCCGGATAGGGCAGCTTGCCGTGCTCCTGGACGATTAGGAATCTTCGAAGGGGAATCATAAAGAGAATGCCCAAAAGGCCGCCCAGCATGGCCAGGCTGGCCATCTGAACGAGTGAGGGACTTAGACCCCACAAAAAGAGCGCGGGAATGGTGAAGATCACTCCCGAAGCCAAAGAGGAACTGGCAGAGCCGATGGTCTGCGACATGTTGTTTTCCAGGATGGTGGTGCCCTTGCCGAATAAGGCCTTGGAGAAGCGGAAGAAGGCCACGGTCATCACCGCCACCGGAATGGAGGTGGAGACGGTCAGGCCGGCTTTCAGCCCCAGGTAAGCGTTAGCCGCACCGAACAATATCCCGAAAATGGCCCCGGAGATCAATACCTTGACCGTGAACTCCGGAATGATCTTACTTGAAGGGATGTAGGGCTGGAATCCTTCTTGAAGATTGCCTTGTGAATTGTCTTTTTTGTTATGCATTCGATTATTCTATCGCGTTGCCTGATACCACCGAAAACGAAACGGACCTGAGGACACCTTTTGCTTAGACACGCAGGTCTCTGCGGCTGTCGTTTTTCCCTCACAGCTGATTATCAGGATTAAGCAGATTCAAGTATCTCTCTAGAGATCTTGTGGGCAGACAATCTGCTGGAAAAATCCGTTTAATCAGCTTCATCTGCTGTGAATAAAACCTCGCACAGGAACCCTCAATAGAGCTGCTTAGGGGCGAATCTTTAAATTCGCCCAAAGGCGGGCGGAGCTGAAGCTCCGCCCCTACGTTCTTCACTCTCTATTCTATTTGAACAGCTCCGACGCCTTCACAATTTCGAAGTCGTCCTCTGTCAGTTTCAGATCGAAGGCTTTGATCTGGTCGTCCTCCTCCCTCAACATGGTTGGGTCCGCCTGGGAGGGATATTCCAGGGTGGTCTGATCGGATAGAATCTCCTTTATGAATTCCTCCCCGTCGGATACCAAGGCCACGATGGCCACGTTGTCCGGCGAAAGATACATGTGGGCCGCCCTGTCGACCTTCTCCTTGGTCACTCTCTCCACGTCGCTTTCAAAATGATCCACAAAGCCATAAGTGCCGTAGTACTGCTCGGCCATCATGTGGGCCAGTTGTCTCTGGGGGGTCTCGATCTGGAAGGGGAACTGGTTTTTCTCGAAGCTCTTCATGAACTTTAGCTTGTCCTCGGGGATGCCATTGGTGGCCAGATCGGTCATCTCCTTTAAGCAGAGCTTCATGGCGAACTTGGCGTTTACGCTCTTGGGATAGGTCCACATGCTGAAGTACTGCGCCTTTCGGGGACAGTTGGGGCTGGCCAGCTTGCCCCAACCGAACTGCTCGAAATGCTCGATGTAGCTGTAGGCGCCATAGCAGAGACCCCGGTCCATCCTGACCGTCTTGTACAGCCTTCCTATCGACTCGCGGTGTTTTCCCAGATGAGCATTCGCCACCAGCATGGGGATGTAGTCGGGGGAATGCCTGGTCAGATCGAAGGGATGACCAATTCTGAACTGGGTTTGGGCTCTCCGCTCTTTTTCGATTAGGAGCACTTTTCTTCCCGCGATCGGCTGAATTTCTCCCTCGATTTCCGGCACCTGCCCGACGTTCAAGGCAGACACGTCCTCTCTTAGCCGCTGCACCAACTGATCGTCGAAATCTCCGGCCAGACCGAGAAGGATGTTGTTTTGCAGGAAGTGCTTATGGTAAAACTCCAGCGCATCTTGCCGCGTCAGCGAGTTGACCGACGATTCGTTTCCGCAGACCAAATGTCCGTAGGGATGTCCGCGATGGATTAAGTTGTCGAAGCCCTCCCTTACCAGACTGCGATCGCTCTCGCGAACGCCCTCGATCGCGTCCAGTTGGTCCAACCTGCTCTTTCCAATCTGACCCTCAGGAAAGGTGGGTTTGAGGATGATCTCGGAAAAGACCTCATAGAATTTGTCCAGATTCTCTTTCAGGGTGGTGCCGGAGATAACGATGACTTCTTTGTTGACCTCGATATCCAGCCGGGCGCTGATGAAATCCAGAAGCTCGTCGATCTCATCGCGGGAGAAGGACTCCGTACCGCGTTCCAGCAGTTGGGCTGTGAAATAGGCCAGCCCCTCCTTGCCTGGGGGATCGTAGGCTGAACCGGCCTTGATCATCACCTGAAAGTAGACCACCGGTATTCCGGACTTATGAACCTGGACCACCTCCAATTCCCCCGCCCTGCCGCAGAAGAGGCTAAGGCTTACCAAACAGATTAGGCATGCCGGAAGCAGCATCTTTAGCCAATTCGATCGCATTAGATCCTCCTTCTTCAATTCCGAATGAACTTCTCAAAACCAGGGATGAGCGACGACTCTATCCTTTGGGCACCAGGCTGACCACGGTGCGGTTGGTCGGTTTGAATGTCTTTTCCGCCGCCTGCTGAATGATCTCGGGGGTGATGGAATCATACCTGTCCTCGATCTGAAAGAGTAAATTGTGGTCTCCGCCGAGCACGTGATAGCTGCCAATCAGGGACGCCACCGAGAATGGACGATTCAGGCGGTAGAACATCGAGGCCTTGACCGAGTTCCTGGCCTTGGTCAACTCCTCCTCGCTCACCTTCTCCTTGGTCAACCGGTCGAACTCCCCGAAGATTATATCTTTGACCTCCTGAACGGACTCACCCTTCTTCAGGTTCGTGGAGACGGTAAACATGCCAGGATCCTTGTTGCTCTGCATCCGTCCGTAGATATAGTCAACCATCTGCAGGTCGGTATCCAGCTTTTTGGTCAGCCGTCCGCTTTTGAGGAACAGAATCCGGCCGATCAAGTTCAACGCGCAGAAATCGTCCGACATGATATCGAACTTTGGCCCGTGATAGCCGATGATCAGCTTGGGGTTGATCAGGTTGTCTTTCCAGACATACTCCTTCAATCTCTCTTCGGTCTGCGGCGGCTCTAAGGGAATGGGGATGTCTTGCGGGGGCTGCTTTTCCCAATCACCGTAGTATTTCTTGATCCAGTCTATGACCTGGGGTGTGTCGAAGTTGCCGACCACCACGATGGTAGCATATCCCGGAGAGTAGAAGGTCCGCTTGAACTCCAGACCATCCTCCACCTGGATGTTCTTCTCCAGGTCCTCCTCGAAGCCGATGACCGGGTGATGATAGGTATGTTTCAGGTAGGCGATCTGAGTGAACTCGCACCACAGGAAACCATCCGGGTCCTCAACGTCCCCCATGCGTCTCTCCTCCTTGACCGGACCCAACTCGGTTCTGAAGGTCTGTTCGTTGAAGATCAGGTTTCTCACCCGGTCGGCCTCCACCTCTATCACCTTTTCCAGATACTCACCTTTCACATTGACGAAGTAGACCGTGGCATCCGTTCCGGTGTAGGCGTTGGTCTCGGGTCCCAAGTGGCCCAATGCCTCGTCGAAATCCGGGTACTTCTCCGTGCCTCGAAACATCATGTGCTCGAATATGTGCGCCAGTCCGGTTTTGCCCGGGTTGACCTCGTCGCGGGAACCCACATTCATAAAGGTCTGGTAGCTCACCGTGCGAACCGAGTGATCCTCGCAGGTGAGTATGGTCAGCCCGTTGTCTAAGACGGTCTTCTGGATCTCAAGGTCGATCGATGCGGCATGGACCGGGAACGCTGCGAGCAACAGTAGACAAAGAGTAAGAACCAAAACTTGTCGGGATTTCATTTCCTCCTCCAGATACAAGTTGAAGGCACAAAACCTTCTGGAAATATAACATCCTGACGGCTTTTGTCAAGTCAGCCTGGAAGGTGGTTGATATTGAGGAAAGAAGAACCATAAATAAGAAAAGGGCTGGGTTACCGCAGCGCGAAATCCACCCTTATTCTTCATTCCCGTGTTTTCCCGGCTGCGGGGCGCGGTTGGCTAAATCCCCGAATCACCACAAACACGGCTGTCACCAGGAGAAAGGGGGAGCTCCAGAACCCGGGCATCAATCTACCGACGTAGACCGATCCGAGCATGTGCCCGAGGGCGTTCAGTATCATTAGAATGCCCAGCACGGTAGTCAGAATCCGGATGAGCCTGCCACCGCGGCTGACCAGGGGAGTGAGGGCGAAGCCGATTATGATGGCGGCTATCAAGCCGACGAGCCAGGTTTCGAAGGAAAACGTGGGGGGAAAAGACAACCCCAAACTGGCCCTCACACTTTGAGCTAGGTTGTTGTAAAGGGGCAGGAAGCCGGTGCTGGCTTCGTCGATAACGTGCGCGGCAACGGCCGAGATCATCAAGACCCAGGTGGTAGCATTCTTGTTCTTAAGTAGATTGCGGATTGTCTTGGCCAAGACTTGTTTGGTGACGATAAGCTCCACAAAAGTGTTTTAGGTTTCTTGAAGGAATAAGAATGAAACTTCACGACCACTATAGGCCTTCGACAAGCTCCCTTCGACTTTGCTCAGGGAGGGTGAGCGAAGGCGAACCCTCAGGGCCATTGCCTAAAGGCAATGGCGGAGAGGCCGGGATTCGAACCCGGGGTGCCTTACGGCACAACGGTTTTCGAGACCGCCCCGTTAAACCACTCCGGCACCTCTCCGGGAAAAGCAGTCAATAGTCAACAGTCATCAGTCAATAGTTGAAACCCAAAACCATTCAGAACCTTTCATGCACTCATAAAGACAATGGTTTTTCCGCCGGAGGCGGACCCGTCCGGGCGAAACCGCCCCGTTAAACCACTCCGGCACCTCTCCGGGAAAAGCAGTCAATAGTCAACAGTCATCAGTCAATAGTTGAAACCCAACTGCTTTCAACACCTTTCACATATTCAGCAGACAAGAATCTTCAAACTTGGTTTCGATTCGCTTCTGTGTCGGTCTGCCTTTTCACAAGAGAACTGATCTCCTCCTGTTTTGGCTTGAATACCATAAAGCAAAAGAGCGTAAAGGCGGCGAAAAGAACGAATCTCTCCAAGCTTCCGCCCAACAGATAATATACTAACCCATAAATGGTCGGGGCAAGGGAAAGAGCGAAGATTATCATGCCCATCTGGAATACTGTCTGCCGGTCTGCCGGACGCTCACCACTCTTCTGAGAAGACCTGCCGCGTGACAGAAGAGTTCTCTTCACGATGTAGATGGCCGGGATCTCCGATACCGCCACCGCGATTAACACCCAGAAGAAGACTCCCAGGTCCCTGACATCACCGGCTTCGATTCCCCGGTTCCTGACGAACACTCCCACAAAGATCAGCACCACCGGCGTGAATACGTTCATCAGCAGGCCCAGGTTCAAAAGCCTGGAGTGCGTCCTTTCTATGTCCACCGGGCTGGTCGGTCTATCCACTCTTGCTCTCCTTCTTGCCTTCTCGGCTTCTCTGACGCAGTTTCTCAAAAAACGCTCGCAGCATCTGGCTGCATTCCTTCTCCAAGATATACGGAACGATCTCAAGCTGATGATTCAGCCGTATATCCTGAACAATGTTATATAACGAGCCGCAGGCGCCGGCTTTTGGGTCTTTCGAGCCGAAAACCAGACGATCCATTCTGCTCAACACCAGTGCTCCGGCACACATGGCACACGGTTCGATGGTCACGTACAGGGAGGCCCCGGAGAGCCTCCAAGACTTGAGATAGGTGGCGGCAGCGCCGATGGCAATGATCTCGGCGTGAGCGGTGGGGTCGTTTAGGCCTTCGGTCTGATTGTGTCCCCGCCCGATGATCTTGTTCTCATATACCACCACCGCCCCAACCGGCACCTCCCCCTTCTTCAGGGCTGATCCGGCCTCAACCAGGGCGTGCCGCATCCATCTTTCGTCTTCGCTCTCAGGCATAGGTCGAGAGATCTTCTATCTCGCTGGGTTCAATACCCTGCTCAATCAACCCACGGAATATAACAGAGGAACCCGGATTTCAAAAGGGTTTGTGGAGAATCTCCGGCCGAATCTGACGGGCGGTCGAAAAAAAGATCGAAAAAACCCTTGACGCAGGAGAATGATAGCTTATATTAGATCAACATTCTCCGAGCCACCCCGCCTGCGGAGCGATCTATGGCGGCTGGCCGATAGGGTTCAGGCGGAAACGCCTTTGCCTCCCGTGCTTGGAAAGGGGATGATAGTCGCAAGTAAACCAGGCTCAAGGAGGCCTGGTATTTTTTTTCTGCGAAAGGAAGGTGATCACCGGGGAGAGAAATATGCTCATGTCAGAAGAGCCCACCTTCAGGCCCAATCCGCGCTGCTTGTTACGGCTCAGCCTCGCGGCTCGCGGCCGAAGGTCAAGGGCTCGGCAAAGAGACCATTTGACATTTAACAATCAACATCCATCAACCATGAACAAGATGAGAGAAAAAATGAGAGAGAAAACCTCGCGACTCACCGGGCGACAAGCGGTGACGGCAGCACTCTTGATCTTCCTCCTTCTGTCAGTCATCGGTGGATGCTCCCGCTCGGTGAAGCCCAAATCCGACTCTGTGCCGGTCGAGTTGGGCGATCGCATCTTCACCAGATACCTCGACCTGCTGGAGACCCGGAGCTACGATGGAGAGGTGGTGGTGGTGCTGGCGGATTTCATCGACTCCGCCATCACCACGTATCCGACGGCCTATGCCTACCGCATCTTTGGCTCGGATGGTTACTATCCGGCTATGAAGGGCATTCCGGATAACATCTGGGTCGAACTGCAGAAGGGCTACCTGAAACTGGGTGACCGGGGGGTCGTCTTCGACTCCAGCCTTAATCTTCCCAGGAAGTACAACGTCAGCGATTTGGCATCATTGGAGCTGCTCAGAAAAGTCGACACGATAATAAAGGGAGAGTCGGACCCCGGCTTCTGCCTGGTCGGTGGAATGAACCTGGCTACCTACGTGGATCCGGCTGACAACTTCTACGACGGCTGGAGCGCAGTCAAGTTGACCGACTTCGTGGAGACGGTTACGTCGACCCCGGAGGACTTCACCTACAGACTGATCTCTGCGAATGGTGCCGAGAAGAATTTCTCCTGGTCGCAGGTCCAGACCGGCTGGTGGCTGGTGGATCTGGATGTGACCAAGTTCTATCCCGATCTCGGGCCGGATTCGCGCATGCCGTACTTGCAGACCATCGAGCTAACCCCTAACTCCAAATAAGCCATGAGAAAACTGTTTCTTCTATCGACATTGACCTGTTGCTGTTTCTTGATATTGGGAACGCACGTTGCCGCAAATAACACAGACACAACCAAAAGCGATCTCCCGGTTCACTATCTCGGAGAGGTGGTGGTAACCGGGGAGAAGGCGGCTAAACCGCCGACTGCCATTACCGAGGTAACGGCCAGTGCCATCGAGTACCGGGGGGCCACCACCGCGGGCGAGGCCATCTCCTTCGTTCCGGGAGTATGGGTTTCCACCGGCTATAAAAACTCCACAGAGGTCCGGCTGAGGGGATTCGACTCCAAACAGGTGCTGATTCTGGTGGACGGCCGGCCGGTGAATCTGCCCTACTACGGGAATCTTGATCTATCGTCCCTGCCGGTGGGTAATATCTCCAAAATCAAGGTGATAAAAGGGCCCGCCGCTTCGCTCTATGGGGCCAACACCATGGGGGGTGTGGTCAACATAGTGACCAAAAGATCCGCCCAAAGCAGAACCGGAGATCTGGTCCTCTCCTTCGGAGAAGCCGATACCTGGAATTCCATACTCAATTATGGGGCCGCAATCGGTGATCTCGACTTCTGGGTTTCAGCCGGGAAGAGCAGATCGGACGGGTTCAATCTTCCGGAGGATTTCGAGCCGGCCAGATGGGAAGACGGTGAATTGAGGGAGAACAGCGACTATGACAGACTTAACCTGGACGGTAAGCTGAACTACCGGTTGTCTTCGACCACCGATCTCTCCCTGTCCCTGGGTTACTTCGACGGTGAGAAGGGGCTGCCCGGCGGGGTGGATGAAGATCTGCCCAGAGACTGGAGGTTCGTCGAATGGAAGAGGCGTTACGTCGACTTAGCCGGGGAAAGCTACCTGGGAGATCGCTGGTATGTGAAGGCCAAGCTCTATTACGACGGCTGCAAGAATAAACTCGTGGACTACGATTCCACCTTCGGCTTCGACAGCGTTCACGACAGTTGGGATTTCGGAGGAAGCCTGCTGGGCAGGCTGGCCTGGAGGGGCGATAATGAGAGTACCTGGGGCTTGAACGTCAGACAGGACGGGATCGACAAGAGAATGGATGTCGACGAGGAGTGGGAGACGCACAAGACATTGACTACCTCTCTGTTTACCCAGAGCAAGATCCAGGCTTCCAGGCGGATCTCGCTGGATTTGGGTATTGCCTGGAATATCTTGACATCGGAGGGACTGAACGGAGAAAAGGGTTCTCTTGATCCCACCGTGGGCGCATGGTTTTCGGTGCTGGAGCGGCTGCGTCTGCGCGTATCCGCATCGCGCGCCACCCGATTTCCCACCCTCAGACATCTGTATGGTTTCGACTCCGGCAATCCCGATTTAGAGCCCGAGCAGGCGATCAAGCTGGAGGGAGGAGCGGAGTTCGAGGTCTTCACGGGTCTGCAAACCACGCTCGATTTCTTCCGAGCCAACGTCAAAGACTTGATCGACAGGAAAGGGCGAGGTTACCAATACATCAATCTGGACAAGGTGATCCTTCAGGGAATCGAAGCGGGCGTAAACGGAAAGCTGAAGCAGAGACTCAGCTTCAACTTGGATTACACTTATCTGGATGCCTACGAGGATGAAACCGAATACTGGCTGCCTTACCGGCCGTCACATAAGATCGATTATAATCTCTCCTACATCTCGAGGATAGGGCTGACAGTATATACCAGCGGACAGTACGTGAGCAAGCGGGTGACTCCACATCCGGAAAGCGAGACCTTGCCCTCTTTCTTTGTGGCCAACCTCAAGGTTTCTCAGAAGGTACTCGATCACTTTCATCCGTTCTTTGAGGTGAAGAACGTTCTTGACGAGAACTACGAGGAGGAGAAGGGCTTTCCCATGCCGGGCAGGACCTTTCTGGGGGGTCTGAAGATAGCCCTCTAGCGAGGAACAGCGTCGCCCCCGGAGATGCGGCGCTGTACCTCTTCTTGAGATGCGCCGGGGCGGACATTTGGACCGCTCCGGCGTTTTTTTCCTTTGAGCTTTTTGAGGCCGCCGGGATTGTATCCCGGTGTGTTCGGGATGCAATCCCGAGCGCCTCGTTTTAGTCACGCCACCTTGGAGAAGATGCCGTGTGCTATCAATCCGGCGATGGGGGGGAAGAAGAAGGTGCAGGCCAGCCTGATAAAGGCGAACTTGGGACTGATCAGGCTCACCTCCAGGGGGAATCGTACCACCGATATCAGTGACCAGGCGGTTACGTAAGCTACCACTGTTCCGATGCCCGCGCCGGACTTGTATATCGAGGCCACTATCGGGAAATTGACCACCGGCCCTCCCGGCGTCAACCCGCCGGCCAGCGAACCCAACAGAATCCCTTTCAACCCCGACTCCGGCCCCAGCCACTTGGCTATCAGTTCCTTTGGAACAAGAACCTGCACCATCCCAGCAATCACGAAGGCTGCGATCAGCAGGGGAAGGACCTGAACGAGCATGTTCCCGCCCTTCCTCAAACCCTGGACGTGAAGATTATCACCCTGCAAATAAGCCACTGTCAACAGAATCAAAGCGATAGCAATCATCACAACTGTCGCAGCATTCATCCCATACCTCCGGAGTCTTTGGTTCGCGTTCCATAAATAGTCTAAATAAAATCAGGAAACGAGTCAATCGAAAAGGCTGATCTTCTTGATGTGCGGCCGTAGGTCGGAAATAGCGAAGCCTTTCGGAAAAGGACGACCCCAGGTCATTGCGATCAAAGCCCTGCGCCCAGACGGGCGGGCGTCCGTCCGGACGGGAGCCCGACCTACAAAGCCTCCCCCTTCTCCTCTCGGCCTCCCGCAAGAGCTGAGGGGCTTTTTTGCTTTGACTTCTATGCTTCCTGACGTAGTATAATCAGTGATAACGATACTCAAAACCGGCCGCGGACGGCGGACTTTGAGAACATGGCGGAATTTCAGTTAGTCTCCAACTACGAACCCAAGGGCGATCAGCCCAAGGCCATAGCAGAACTCACCGAGGGATTAAAGCGGAGTGAGAAGTACCAGACCCTGCTGGGGGTGACAGGCTCGGGCAAGACCTTCACCATTGCCAACGTGATCGCCAATGTGGGCAAGCCGACTATCGTCATCTCCCACAACAAGACGCTGGCGGCCCAGCTGTATGGCGAGTTGAAGGGATTCTTCCCCAACGATGCGGTGGAATTCTTCATCAGCTACTACGACTACTACCAGCCGGAAGCGTACGTTCCGGCCAGCGATACTTACATAGAAAAGGATACCTCGGTCAACGACGACATCGACAGGTTGCGTCTGAGGGCCACCAGTTCCCTTCTGGAGAGAGACGATGTGGTCATCGTGGCCAGCGTCTCATGCATCTATGGCATCGGCTCTCCCAAGGACTGGAAGGAGCTGTTGCTGTTTTTAGAGGTTGGACAGGAAAAGGAACGGGACCAGATTTTGAAAGACCTGATCGATATTCACTATTCTCGCAACGACATAGAATTCGCCAGGGGGACCTTCAGGGTCAGGGGAGACACCATAGAGATTCATCCGGCCTACGAGGAGACTGCGATTCGATTGGAGCTTTTCGGCGATACGGTGGAGAAGATCTCGGTGGTCGATACGCTTAAAGGCGAAATCTTGGAGGAAAAGAAGAGGGTGGCCATCTACCCGGCCAAGCACTTCGTCACCACCTACCCTCAGTTGGAAAAAGCCATAAAGGAGATACAGCATGAGTTGGAGGAGCGATTAACCTGGTTCAGATCCCAGGGCAAGCTCTTGGAGGCGCAGAGATTGGAATCGCGCACCCGCTTTGACATCGAGATGATGCGGGAGATCGGATACTGCACCGGAATCGAGAACTACTCCCGCCATCTCTCCGGGAGGAAACCGGGTGAACGGCCGTACGTTCTATTGGACTTTTTCCCCAAGGACTTTCTGATGATAATCGATGAGTCGCACCAGACCATTCCCCAGGTGAGAGGCATGTTTGCCGGGGATCGCTCCAGAAAAGAGGTGCTGGTGGAATATGGCTTCCGGCTTCCCTCCGCGCTGGATAACCGGCCTCTGTTTTTCGAGGAGTTCGAATCCATGATCGATCAGGTTATCTTCGTCTCGGCCACACCGGCTGACTTCGAGCTGGAAAGGTGCAAGGGGGTGGTGGTGGAGCAGGTTATCCGGCCCACCGGCTTGATCGATCCGAAGATAACGGTCAAGCCCTCCTCCAACCAGGTGGATGATCTGCTGGAGGAGATCAGGGCAAGATCCGAGAGAAAGGAAAGAGTTCTGGTCACCACCCTGACCAAGCGGATGGCGGAGGATCTGGCGGATTACTTGGCCCAGATGGAGGTGAAGGTGCGCTATCTCCATTCGGAGATCGACGCCATCGACCGGGTGGACATCTTAAGGGATTTGAGACTCGCGGAGTTCGACGTTCTGGTTGGAATCAATCTCCTGCGGGAAGGACTTGACCTGCCGGAGGTGTCGCTGGTGGCGATCCTGGATGCAGACAAGGAGGGCTTCTTAAGGTCGGGGACCTCTCTAATCCAGACGGCGGGCAGGGCCGCGCGAAACCGGGCCGGAGAGGTGATAATGTATGCCGACGAGGTTACCGACTCCATGCGAAGGGCCATCGATGAGACCGACAGAAGGAGGAGAAAACAGGAGGAGTACAACAAGAAGCATGGCATCACACCGGAGAGCATCTACAAGTCGCGGGAGGAGATTCTGAAGACCACCGCGTTTGCCGATTCGAGGACCCCCACACCGGAGAAGGAGGAGAAGCTCGATTTCCTGGAGAAGCTTTCCTTGGAGGACAAAATTAAGGAACTACAGAGGGGGATGAAAAAGGCGGCGTCCAACCTGGAGTTCGAGAAAGCAGCCTTCTTCAGGGATGAGCTCTCCAAGATGCTGAAGAAGAGCGGGAAGAGACCCCGCGCCACCAACATCCTTCGGGGGAAAAAGAGATGAGACGAGCCCTGCTAACTGCATTCTCATGCCTGCTCATTCTCTGCCTGTTTCAGGCGGGCTGCGAAGAGCGGTCCACCGGACCGGTGATTACAGACTGGGATGGGGTCAAGCAAATAATAGCTCAGTATCCCAGCATATTCAATATGGGGCTATTCGATGTGGAGCCGGATACGGAGTCCTTCTATCGGGAGATAACCTCCAGCTGCGCAGATATTCGACAGGGAGAGTTCCATGATGCCGATCCCGATTACATCACCCTGACCTGGAGTGACAGCCTGACCGGCCAGCTCCACTTCGATTCAAGTGGACAAGCGCACGAGAAGCCGATTGTTTTCAAAACAGAGACCAAAGCCTATTTCGAGAGGTGGGGGAACATCAACGATCCTAATCTGGGTTGGCTGCTGCGAAGAGTCAGCGGAACCATAATGAGTTCGATGGACGGTTCAAGAGAGATCGACGAGCTGCACATTGTCTCCGAAGGAATAGACACCTTCATCTACGAGCCGGGCATGACCCTTCTTGTGAACAAAGATAGTACCATTGAGTTCGGCAAAGGCAAACAGGTGACCTTTATCGTTGAGCCGGGCGATACCACCGACTCCCTCTTCCTCCACGTGATGGAAACAGGAGAGTACCAGAAGATTCCGTTTGTAAGAGAAGAAGGAGAGACCTTCAGTGCGAGTTGGACCACCATTGACGACCCGGGGCCGGGAAGACACTACTATCATGCCATCGTAGACGTGGTCAGTCAGGAGTCGCTGGCGGCTGACAGTACGGACTACGATGCCACAGCCTGGGGAATCGTTTACCGGGTGGAATGAGAGACGGAGCCGCGAAAGACGCGGGAGAGGGAGAAAAATCACCAGTCGATTTGCTCAGAATTTCCGTATAAACGCATTTAAAGAAGGGCAAAAAGCAGGGAGGGAACGGTGTTGTCGGATAGCGACAGTCCATATGACCTGATGGACGGAGCTTCGGGTCAGGCAGTAGAGATCTCGGAGGAGATCGAACAGCAGCGCAGGATCGCAGTCGACAGGGAATTTCCCCTGGAGAAAAGGCTGGAAGCCTACGAGGATATCATCGATTCGGAGGTGGGAGATACGTCTCTCTGGCGGGCGCGCAACATCGAGCGCGAGGTAGGACTGCGACAGATCTACCTCAAATTCGAGGGCGCCAATCCCACCGGAACCCAGAAGGACCGGATCGCCTTTGCCCAGGCCATGGATGCCATGAGAAGAGGATTCGATGCCATTACAGTCGCAACCTGCGGAAACTACGGTGTAGCCATGGCGCTGGCCGCTTCACTCGCCGGGCTGCGGTGCCTGATTCACCTCCCCCAGGAGTATCAGACCAAACGAATCAAGGAGATCACCGACCTGGGGGCGGAGATCGTGCGAGTGCCCGGCGACTACGAAAGGGCAGTGGAGGCCTCCAAGGAGGACGCCGAGAGACACGAGTTCTATGATGCCAATCCGGGCGGAGAGAACACCTCCTTGCAGCTGCGGGCCTATGGAGAAATCGCTTATGAGATCTATGACGAACTCCGCGATGCGCCTTTCATGGTGGGCGTCCCGGTATCCAACGGTACTACTCTGGCCGGAATCTTCAAGGGGTTCCTGAGCCTCCATCGGCGTGGCAAGACCTCCCGGGTCCCTCGCATGGTCGCCGGCTCCTCATTCAGAAAGAATCCCATCGTGCAGGCTTTTCTTGACAATAGGCCGGCATGCGTGGACCTGCAGCCGGAACGCATCCATGAAACCAGGGTAAACGAGCCGCTGATAAACTGGCATTCTATCGACGGCGACGTGGCATTGGGAGCTATTCGACAGTCGAAAGGTTTGGCGGCTCACATCTCGGACAAGAACATGCTGGCCTTCTCTAAGTTGCTTCGCGAGAAGGAGGGGATGCACGTACTGCCGGCTTCCACCGCCGGTTTGATCGCCTTAGTCGAGCACCATCGCAAGGAAACCTTGCCGAATGATCGTTACGTCGTCGTCCTGACCGGAAAGAGATCATGAATTCGCTGCCCGAAGGGAATGCCATTGTCTATTGCCAGGGCGCCTTCAACACCCCCAACGGCAAAACCGCCCATGGCCTGGTTCGCTTCACCAGGCGCTACCGGGTGCTTTCGGTAGTCGACTCTCACTATCAGGGCCAGGACGCCGGAGCCGTGCTGGACGGAAAACCCAAGGGGATTCCGATCTTCGCCGACATTGACCAAGCATTTCAAGCCAGCCAAGCTTTGCAGAATCGAGCGACTCATCTGGTGATCGGATTGGCGCCGGACGGAGGCCGGCTGAGCCAGCCGGCGCGTAAGGACGTCAAGAAGGCTGTCAAACTTGGACTGAATGTGGACTCGGGCCTGCATGACTTCCTCTCCGAGGATCAGGAGATTGCGGATTTGGCCCAAAGAAACGGCACTGAGATCCGTGACGTTCGCAAGCCGCCGCCGCGGGATCAACTGCATTTCTTCAGCGGGAAGATAGAGGAAGTCACCTCTCTTAAGGTGGCGTTGTTGGGAACCGATTCGGCGGTGGGCAAGCGCACCACCGCCTGGATGCTGGTTCAGGCGCTGCGAGATGCCGGACTCCGGGCGGAAATGGTTGGAACCGGCCAGACCTCATGGATGCAGGGTGCCAGGTACTGCCTCATCCTGGACTCTCTGATAAACGACTTCGTCTCCGGCGAGATAGAGCACGCCGTCTGGAGGGCGTGGAAGGAAACTCAGGCCGACGCTATCGTGATCGAAGGTCAGGGAAGTCTTATGAACCCCGCCTATCCGGGCGGGTTCGAGATTTTGGCTGCCGGCCGCCCGGATGTCATCGTGCTGCAGCACGCGCCGGCTCGAAAGGATTACGATGGTTTTCCCGGCTACCCGATTCATCCGCTGGCCAAGCAGATTCAGGCCATCCAGCTTCTCTCGGGCAAGCCGGTGGTGGCCATCACCATAAATCACGAAGGGATTCCAAGCGAAGACATACCTGCGGTCTCAGCCGCGATCGAAAAAGAAACCGGCCTTCCCACTGTGGACGTGCTGGTCTCCGGCGCGGGGAGGCTGGCAGAAACACTGCTGCCACTGATCAGGGGTTAGCGGACGGCCTCGAAAACGGAATCGTCGAGGGGTCAGGCACCTGACAGATTAGGCGGCAGATTCAGAACTCTGATCACCAAGGCTGCGAGGGGGCGCGCAAGACAAACCGAGGGTCATTGCCAATGGATACTCCGAAGGAATCTAAAATGAAGGGCGATCCTCTCTCTGTTCTGGAGGTCTTTGACCGATTGGAGATAGGACCTGTGCAGCTCGAGCGGCGACGGCTAATCGCGCCATATCGCATCCTGCAGGCGGACAAGGAGGAGCGCCTCGATCTGATTTACAGCTACGAGGAGGACGTATTCGATCCTTCCGACGATGCGTCTCAGAATTTGGCGGCAATGATCGCCGCCCAGGCCGCCATCAATTACGGGCTGTTCTGCCAAAAGATGGTCTTTTACGGCTCGTTCGACCAGAAGGATCGCCGGTTCATCCAAGACATGGCGGAGAATACCGCTCGGGAGATCTACGTCAAGAAGTTTCTGGAACCCAATCCCTTCCTGACTGGCGATGCCGCCCATCTTCCGGTCGAGAAGAAGAAGCGCTATCTGCGTGCCGAATTGGAGTTCCCCGATTCCGGGTCGTCGGTCACCAGCTGGCGACTCTGGCCAACCGATAAGACAAAGCATTGCATCCTCTCCAGCGGCGGCAAGGACAGCCTATTAAGCTTCGGTCTGTTGAATGAGATGCGACTGGAGACTCACCCCATTTTCGTTAACGAGTCCGGGCGCCACTGGTTTACCGCTCTAAACGCCTTCCGTTTTTTCAAGCAGAATATACCCAACACGGCCCGAGTGTGGGTGAACTCCGACCGGCTGTTCGCCTGGATGCTCCGTCACATGCCCTTCATCCGCCCGGATTTCGGCGACGTGCGCTCGGATGAGTATCCCATCCGGCTATGGACCGTGGCGGTTTTCCTGTTTGGGGCCTTGCCTCTTTTAAGAACGCGGGGCATCGGCAGGCTGGTTATAGGAGACGAGCACGATACCACTCACCGGACTTCCCTGCACGGGATCACCCATTACGACGGACTCTATGATCAAAGCCGCTACTTCGACGAAGCGCTTTCCAGGTATTACATGCAGAAGGGCTGGGCCATAAGCCAGTTCTCGGTCTTGCGCCAGGTTTCCGAGATGCTGATCCAAAAGACGCTGGTGGAACGCTACCCTCATCTGCAGGAGCACCAGCTCTCATGCCATGCCACTCACAGAGAAGGCCAGAGAATGCGCCCCTGCGGCAAGTGCGAGAAATGTCGGCGAATTGTGGGGATGCTCATGGCAATTGGGGCTGATCCCGGACGCTGCGGCTACTCTGATGAGCAGATCAAAAGCTGCTTGAAGGATGTGGCGGCCAGAGGAGTGCATCAGGAGGTCTCCGGTTCCGAGCACCTCAGTTTCCTTCTATCTCAGAAAGGCCTGATTGAACTGCCGGAGGAGCGGAAGAAATCGGCCAGAGAGCACCCTGTTATTCTGAAGCTGAGGTTTCATCAGGAGAGATCTCCGGTCGACGGGATTCCGCCGGACCTCCGAAAGCCGCTCTATGGCATGCTCCTCCAGCACTGCGACGGTGCGGTGCGGCGAGTCGAACGAAGGTGGGCGGAATTCGACCCGATTAACGATCCGGACATGAGCCGACCTTACGCTTTTGAGCTGGGTCCGGGCTCATTACATAAAACCTCCCCCAGAGCTTCCCGGGCTGGTGGAGACATTTATCTTTGGGCTGAGCTCACCTGGCCTGAAGCGGAGAAAAAACTCAGAGAGGTGGATATCGCGCTTCTTCCTGTAGGCTCCACCGAGCAGCACGGACCTCACCTTCCCGTGGGCACCGATGCACTCGACGCCGAGTACCTGGCCCGACGGGTGGCTGAAGCCTGCAGCAGGCCCAAGCCGTTGGTGCTGCCGTTGGTTCCCTACGGGGTCTCATATCACCACGGAGACTTCAAGGGGACTCTCAGCATCAGCAATGCCACGCTGTCCGGTCTGGTGTACGAGATAGGCATGAACTCAGCCCAGAACGGCATCAGGAAGCTGGTGATAATAAACGCTCACGGCGGTAACAGCCCGGCGCTGGATTATGCAGCTCAGATGATAAACCGGGACGCGCACATCTTCGCCTGCGTTGATACGGGAGAAACCAGCGACACCGACATCAACAAAATCGTGAGCACGCCCAACGACGTCCATGCCGGCGAGATCGAGACCAGCACCAGCCTGGCGGTTCGGCCTCATTTAGTCAGGTTGGACAAGGCCACCAAACTGGTTCCCAAGTTCTCCAGCCGATACCTGAACTTCAGCTCAAAACGCGCTGTGTTGTGGTATGCCCGCACCAAGAAGATCTCGCCCACCGGCGTGATGGGTGATCCGAGCAAAGCCACGGCGGAGAAGGGCAAGAAGATCTGGGAGATCATGATCGCCCACCTGGTGGCATTCGTGGAGGATCTTAAGGGCATGACCCTTGAGGAGATCTATCGAAAATAACCCTGGAGTCGGAAAACTGTGAGAATCTCTCATCTGCAGGCATGGCAGGTCAGAATGCGGCTGGCCGAGCCTTACATCATCGCCTACGAGACCATCGAGTCGGCCACCAACATCTTCCTGGCCGTTCAGACCACCAGTGGAGTTACGGGCTACGGCTGCGCCGCTCCCGATCTTGAAGTCACGGGCGAGACTCCCGAAAGCGTGCTGGAGGTCTTCAAGGAAACAATCCAACCCTCTCTTCAAGGCAGCGATCCTCTGCGGCCGGCCCTCCTTCTTGAAAGGTTGAAGCCAAGCTTGCAGGCACACTCCTCCGCCCTGGCTATGGCCGATATGGCTCTTCACGACATACTTGGCAAGGTGGCCGGTCTGCCGATTCACAAATTGTTTGGAGGTTTTAGGGATCGCATCAAGACCAGCGTCACCATCGGCATCCTTCCTTTGGGTCAAACCGTGGCCAAGGCCAAGGATCTGGTGGCAAAGGGCTTCAAGGTGCTGAAGATCAAGGGCGGAAGGAACGTGGAGCAGGATATCGACAAGGTGATGAAAGTGCGTGAGGCGGTAGGCAAATCCATCGCCCTGCGTTTCGACGCCAATCAGGGCTACTCCGTGGAGGAATCCCTACGCTTCGTTGAGGCGACCCGCCCCGCCAAAATCGAGCTTCTGGAGCAGCCCACTCCTAAGGGTCAGCCTGACTTGCTGGGGCGGGTGGCCAGCGGAGTTCACATTCCGGTGATGGCCGACGAGAGCCTGATGAACCTGCGGGACGCGTTCAGGCTGGCAAAACGCGATCTGGCGGACATGGTCAACGTGAAGCTCATGAAGGTAGGGGGCATTTCCGAGGCCCTGCAGATCAACGCGGTGGCCAGATCCGCCAATCTCGAGGTGATGGTAGGATGCATGGACGAGGCGGCCCTGGGAATCGCCGCAGGGCTCCATTTCGCTCTGGCACGGCCCAACGTGGTCTATGCTGATCTGGACGGACACCTCGATTTGATCGACGATCCTTCGGCCGGAGCGGTCATCCTGAGGGACGGGGTCCTGTTTCCAACCAATAATCCGGGCTTGGGCTTCGACCTTCCAGATTGAACGATCGCAAGCGGATTTACGGACGTTCGTTCGATTCCCCCATTAATCCGCACTTTCTCGATCCGACAAGAATTCCTGGATAACTCCCCAGAGAAGTTACGGTTAGGCGTGACACGGCGCCAAAAATCCAATCTTTGGGCTTCGAACTCGGTCAGGCGGGAATTCTGGGATGGGCTGGTTATCCCCCTTTGTGGCTCGGCTGCGGTGATGCGGCGAAATTCGACCCACCGCAGGCGCTGCGGTACCCGGGTTCTCGGTCGTGTCAGTTCTTGCTCCTGAATTGCAGTCAGCGTGACTAAACCGCTCTTTGGATAGCCAGGAGGTAAGTTCTCCTGCAGCTCCTGGGAAGGAGATCGTGCAAGCCTCGCGTCCCACGTTCGCTGCGGAAGCATGGTTAGTCTCTCGCCCCAGTTTTTCGCCCAATTAAGATAAAAACTGTCCGTATTAGATTATACTACAATTTAACCCCAAAGGAGGTGGTTTATGAGGAAGCTTGGTTTGGCAGGAGGAATCGCTCTTCTCTTGGTGCTTTTGGCCTTCACCTGGACCTTCGCCCAGATGGAAAAGGAACACGAGGTCGTTGTCAAGATGGTGGGCGATGAGATGATGAAGGGCGGATGCGGCAAGCACTCGGGAGGAATGGAGCGTCAGATGGGCGGCTGCGGAAAGGGTGGCGGAATGATGCACCAGATGGGGTGCTGCCAGATGGGTCACGGGATGCAGGGATGCGGCAAGATGTGCTCGGGGATGGGAATGGGCTGCGGGATGATGGGCGGAGATCACGGCATGGGCTGCTGCAAGAAGGAATTCTTCCTCTGCTGCAAGAAGGAGCTGGAGCTTACCGACAAGCAGGTAGCTGAACTGGAGTCCATCAAGATGGATTTCCAGAAGGGCCAGATCAGAAAGGAAGCCGACTTGAAGATTGCCCAACTGGAACTGAAAAGATTGATGCACGATGACGACGCCCCCATCAAGGATATCGAGGCCAAGATGAAAGCGGCGGCGAGTCTGAAGACGGAGATGAAGCTCTCGCACATCAAGGCTTACCGAAAGGCCAAAGCGCTTCTGACTCCGGAGCAGATTGAGAAGATGAAGAAGGGCATGGGCAAGTAGGAGAATGTTGCTTGTTCAACTTAATTCGGGTTTGACATAGTATTGGAGATAGACGGCCGGGTTTTCCCCGGCCGTTTTTCTTGGGCAACGCTGGGAGGCGGTGGGGGTAGCCGCAGTCTTTAGACTGCGAGGGGGTCACAGATCAGACTCTTCAAATTCCTGATTTCAGATGCACCACGAGCGGGCTTTCGGAGAACTCAGGAACTCGGCAACTCAATCGGTCAGCTTTGCGTAAGTACTTACATGAAATACAAATTGACAGCTCCGAGCTGAAGCTGTCTTAACCTTACCCTACCAAGGAGGAGCCACTCAAATGCGGCATGTCTCGATGATCCTGGCCCTTGTGCTCGTCTGCGCTCTTGTCGTTCCCGCCGTCGCTCAGCAGTCGGCACCGGAGATACCGAACACCCAAGCGGGCAAGCTCTTCAGTCGCCTGCTGGACGCGTTCAATTCCGGGGATGAAGACCGGTGGAAGAGTTTCATCAGGGATGATTGGAAGGAGAGAGAGGAGAGCACGTTCGAGCGTCGTCTTGAGTTTTTCACCATGGTGTATGCCGACGTAGGCGGCCTGATCCTTTACCGGATTGAGGAATCTGATGACTATTTCGTCTCTGCCCTTCTGAAGGCCAAAAAGTCCACCGGGCCGGCTGAGTGGGTAACTATGTCTCTCCAGGCCGACACCCTGCCCCCTCACAAACTCGACAGGCTCTCTGTTCGGCCGGGAGAGGAACCCGGATTTGAAGCGCCTGAAGGCGATTTGACACAGGAGCAAATGCTCGATTTCCTCGACCGTTATCTGGACAACTTGGTCTCCAAAGATCAGTTTTCCGGCACGGTGTTGATCGCAAAGGAGGGCAAACCTTTCTACACCAGGGTTGAGGGGCTGGCCAGCAAGCGATTCAACGTCCCGAACAAGCTCGACACCAAGTTCAACTTGGGATCGATGAACAAGATGTTTACCGGCGTGGCCATCATGCAGCTGGTGGAGGAGGGAAAGGTATCGCTGCACGATCCGGTGGGCAAGTATCTGCCTGATCTGCCCCATGCGGAGATCGCCGACAAAGTGACCATTCACCACCTGCTGACCCACACCTCCGGAATGCAGGACTACTGGGACGAAGTGTTTGACGTTCACTGGTGGGAGATCAAGACGGTAAGCCAACTGGCCGAGCTGATTTTCGACGATTCGCTTCTTTTCGAGCCGGGAACAGATTTTCACTACAGCAATTCCGGCCCTATCGTCCTGGGAATGATAATCGAGAAGGTCACCGGACAGGATTACTACGATTACATCAGGGAGAGGATCTATCAGCCCGCCGGGATGATCGGCACCGACTGCTACGAGATGGATACGCCGGTACCCAATCTGGCCATCGGCTACACCAGGATGACGGGTGACGGCACGCCCACCCCGGACGGCTCCTGGCGTAACAATCTCTTCATGCACGTGGTCAAGGGTGGTCCGGCCGGAGGTGGATTCTCTACGGTTGAGGATCTTTTGAGCTTCGACGTTGCCCTGCGCACAAATAAGCTGATCAGCAAGGAATCTTTTGACACCCTCACCACCGGCAAAGTGGAGAGGGGCCGTGGAACCTGGTATGCATATCTCTTCCAGGACAAGACCGTAAACGGCCACCGAATTGTGGGGCACGGCGGCGGCGCGCCGGGCATCAACGCCAACCTTGATATGTACTTAGACAGCGGCTATACCGTGGCGGTGATGGCCAACTATGACGGCGCCGCAAGCAAGGTGGCGGGGAAAATCGAGGAACTGCTGGCTCGCTAAGAAACCGACGGAGGTCTTTACCAGCGACCGCGCACAGCGCGGCAATGTCCGACCAGGCGCGGGCTTGTCTTACAGAGGGATCGCCACATCCCCCATCCGGGCTCCTCGCGATGACTGTCATGCGTTGGGTGGGTAACCAGAAAGGAAGGCGAGATGAATTCTCGCCTCTATGAGAAGAATTGGCTTGGCGCTGTGACAAGCACGGCGTGCCGCATGCAGTAATCGTCAATCGAGACAACGGGGCCGGATACGCGATATCATCTCCAAACAAAAGCAGCGATGATCGCTGCGGTTATCAGGGTGGAGAATACCACAACCAGGGTCGTGTTTCTCCGCCTCAAATACCTTTCCTGGGCTTGCAGATCCACATAGTACCTGTCACCCGATATCTTCTTGATGACCCCCTTCGAAACCAGGTTATTGAAAATCCACCTGGAACGAATACGAAGTTCAGCCTTGGTCTTCGCCCTGTCAGGACTCAGCGTACTTTTATTCTTGAAGGCATTCAGGATGTTTTTCGTTATCACCATTATTGCTGCTAGTGCTCCGCCTCCGTTCATCTTTAGCTCCTTCCACTCTCCAATACACTCAATCCGGCGAGAAACTCAAGAAGACCATGATTGGGTGCCTGCTCAGTTCGGGCGACTTCCTCAAAGTAGCTCAGAGGACGCCCACGGCGTCACACGAACTCCACTTCCTCCTTTCTGAGAAAGATTATACCGAGAATGACGCAGGATACCGGAAGCAGAAGTAGTGCCAGCGGCGCCAGCACCACCGACACCTCCGCCAGCCCCGAGACCAGGGTGATATAGGTGAAGGCTCTGATCATCTCATTCAGCTTCTGCCTGATCTGAAGAAGCTTAACCGCGATCAGAATATCTATGACACCTGCTGTGATCATGGTCGTCGCGAAAAAGACCAGGTAGATGATTGAAAGAGCCGTACTAGACACGGGCCACATGAACACAAGCCAGGCCCGAAGGGCAAGTTGACTTATCTGGTAGACTATGCCCCAGCAGATGGCCAGCAGGATCAAAAGGTCGACATCGTGATAGTTGTAGCGCTCGTTGAGCAGCTTGCGAAACATGGTGAGCGTATAAACCGAGATCCCGGTGAATATGATAAACAGCAGGTCACTGGGGCCGAACATCGGCCCCCGGTAGCCGAAGACGGATACTCCAATCAACCCCTGGGCAATGCTTATGACAAACGCCAGCGGGAATATGACCGCCTGGGTGATGGCCAGCCATCCGGCTAATGAATATCTGTTCTCGTCCATCTTTCGTCTCTCCTCACTTTTCTGGATTTTTCTGTTTCACTCAGTTCTGTATTATCGCACACGGTCCGGGACATATTCCAGGATATCTCCGGGCTGACAATCCAGTTCCTTGCAGATAGCCTCAAGGGTACTGAACCTCATCCCTTTCACCTTCCCGGTTTTCAGAAGGGAAAGGTTGGTCATGGAAATGCCGATCCTCCCGGAAAGCTCGGTCAACGACATCTTCCGCTTGGCCATCATCATGTCGATGTTAATTCGAATAGTCACGTCATACAGATACGATCAGGTTTCGAATATGTTGCCAAGAATTTTATGTCTTACATAAAATTATTTAAATCTGCCATAAAACTGTCTGACGCGCATGTTTACGTGTCAGACCGCTCTGTAATTGTTATGCCGGTCTCCTCCGGGACTTGCGAGCGATGACGATTTCCCTCACCGTCAGGCTCTTGATCATCCCATCGGAGGGCCAACCGACCGGCTCTTCCTGGTGGCAGTGACACACCCGCAGGCAGCGAGAAATCCCTGAGTCATTTGGCTCAGTCGAGATCCGGCTGCTCAAAAACTGAAATATAACTTGACATATGAAAATAAAAGGTTATATCAAAACATGTAGAGATTCTGGTTCAACTACTAAAACTCTAAGAAAGGAGTCTTCAGGGCGAAGGTTTTTCGGGGGAGGTGAGAGAGCGAGGCATTTTCGTAAGGCAGTGCATTTTCTTTTAAAGGAGAACAGGAGCATGGCTAAAGGAACAGTGAAGCGAATTATCAGGGAAAGAGGGTTTGGATTCATCGCGGCTGAGGATGGAAGGGAGGTATTTTTCCATCGCTCAGAACTACAGGACGTCGACTTTGATGCAATAGGAGAAGGAGATCCACTCGAATTCACGATCGTTAAGGGGAAAAAGGGTCCTCAGGCTGTCGGCGTGAAAAAGCCCTCAGATCAGGAATCCTCAGATCAAGAGCCCTTAGATCAGGAATCCTCAGATCAAGAGCCTTCAGATCAGGTGGACTGATCTCCCTTGCATATGCTAAAATAAGAACGCCCCGGGGGGAGCAAAAGGCAAACGTCCTTTCTGCCGGTTGCGGATCAGTAAAATCAACGGCTGGCGAGGACCACGAAAAATGCGCTCGCTACACAGCGGGCGCATTTTCTTACGGGCAGACTCTTTTGCCTTTCGACCACGGACTTTGAACCATCAACCATCCACTGGTTTTAGAATCCCCTTACATCTACAGAACCGGTAACAACGTTCAGTACGATCGTCCCCTCTCCGCCGCCCAATGTCCCGGTCAGGGAAACGGGCGTGCTTACCGGGTTCTGAAGAACAAGATCGGACATGCTGATAGTTCCGGTGACCACCGAGGCCGAGAACTCGGCCGAGGTGTTTTGAGGAATGTCAAGCCCGATACTTCCGGTCACCAGATTGAAATTGACCGTTCCATCCTGCGGCAGAGTCACCTCGGCTTCAATCCCGCCGGTGACCAGACTAACGACTGCGCTGCCGTAGATCTCATCCAAGAGAACCTGGCCGGTCACGTGGTTGACGGAAACGCTGTTTTTGACAGACTCTATGCTCACCAGTCCGGTGACGTGATTTACCGACACCATGAAACCTTCCGGGATTGTGATCGTGTAGTCGACCACATAGCTCCGCCCGTGCGTCTGCTCGGGCTGGGTGGTTTTCACGTATACTTCGTTTCCTATCTCCTGCACGGTCACCTGAAGGAGTGGCAGATGTGCTTCGGCATCCTGAGCGCTCTCCGATCCAACCCGTCTTTCGCCGGTGATCATTACCGAGTCCGATTCCGATTCTCCGGTGATGGTAACGGTCCCGCTCACCCCGTCCAGCCGCAGCCGGGAGTGGGTCGTCACGTCCACGCGGAAGGAAAAGGATTCCTTGGCAACGAAATCCGTGCTATTTACGTTGCCCTCCGAATCCACGGTCTTGTCGCTGGAGCAGCCAATCCAGAAAAGGCTGGCGACCAATAAAATCGGGAAGACCAACTTGGTGATCTTGTGTTTCATTCCCGTTCTCCTTTGAAAAAGGGTGGACGGCGTGACTGATGAGGCCAAATCAACGGGCTGCATCTCGACGTGTCAAGCACTTTCTGCAAACCCGTTCCGGGCCAGACGAACCCGCGCCTTGGGGTAAATACCGTCTACTGAACGCGCTTTCACGCAAATCAAACAATACCTTCGCTCGGCTTGCCGAAGGGATGTCTAAAGTAGAACGGAAAGGCGCCGAAAACCAAGTGTGAGGGGCTTAATATCGGTATCATGCCTTATACCCATAACAGGTGAAGCCTATAGACAACTATGAACTCTCGTAGCGAACCAGTTGCTGAGGCTAATGAGGCTCCTGCCAAGGGAGAGGCTGATGGTCAGCTTCGCTTGACTCAGGAATCTCCTATCTCCGTCATCACTGTAGGTGAAGACCCCAAGAGTGGTTTGAGCATCGGAAGCGTTTTCGCGCGAAGGTACCAGATCCTTGAGAAAGTGGGAAAGGGGGGCATGGCCAGGGTCTATAGGGCGCTAGATACGGAGATCAATGAAACCGTGGCGCTTAAGATCGTAAATCCCGAGATAGCGAGTGATAATGAGACCCTTGAGCGCTTCAGAAACGAACTTAAATTCGCCCGCAGGATATCCCATCGGAACGTCTGCCGGATGTACGACTTCAATAAGGAAAAGGAAACCCCATACATAACCATGGAGTACGTGCGTGGTGAGGACTTGAAGAGCCTTGTCGGAAGGATGGGGCCGGTGAGCCCGGGCAAAACGGTCTGTGTCGCCAAGCAGGTTTGCGAAGGGCTGGCAGAAGCTCATCGGCTGGGGGTTGTGCACCGCGATTTGAAACCGCAGAATATCATGATAGATCGAGAAGGGGATGCCCACATCATGGACTTCGGGATATCGCGCTCGGTCAGGACAAAGGGCATAACCGAGACCGGAGTACTGATCGGAACGCCCGAATACATGTCGGTCGAGCAAGTGGAAGGCAAAGAGGTGGATCACCGTTCGGATATCTACTCGCTGGGTATAAGCCTTTATGAAATGGTCACCGGCCAGGTGCCCTTCGATGGAGATACGCCGATAAGCGTGGCCGTGAAGCACACGACCGAAGTCCCCTTGGACCCAAGGGAGGTGAATGCCCAGATTCCTGCTAGTCTTAGCCGGGTGATTCTCAAATGCATCGAGAAGAACAAGGAAGACAGGTACCAGTCGGCCGGACAACTTCTGGCTGAACTGGGGAGTATCGAGAGAGACATTCCCACGACGCAAAAGATGAAGTCCGGAAGGGAACCGATCACAACCAGAGAAATAACCCTGTCATTCAGCTTGAAAAGACTCGTTCTCCCAATTCTGGCGCTGGTGATGGCGGCAACGATCGGGACGGCTCTGTGGTATTTCCTCTCCCGGCGGGAGGCTGGACCGGTAACTGGCTACAGACATTCGCTTGTCATTCTGCCTTTCGAAAACAACTCGGGGGAGCAGAGCCTGGACGTCTGGAGAGTCGGCCTGGCTCAATTGCTCATCACTGACCTGAGCCAATCGAAGCTGCTGCGCCTGCACAGTGGTGAGAGGACCCTTGGCATTCTAAGAGAGCTGGATCTTCATTCAGCGTCCGGGTATTCTCCGGCTGATTTGCAGAGAGTGTCAACCCGCGGGGGAGCCAATTACGTTCTTAGCGGGAGTTTCTTCACGACCGACGCAGAACTGATCATTGTCGCTTCGCTTCAGAATCCCCACACCGGCCTGGTGATCAGCTCCAGAAAGGTTAAGTGCTGGGAAGAAGGTGAGATTCCTATTGGGATTGATAAGCTCGCAGAGCTGGTCAAGAGAGATCTGAACCTGCCGGAAAAACAGAGGTCACACGACGAGAATAGGGCGCTGGGTCAGATCACCACCGCCTCTGCTGAGGCTTATCGGTATTACATTGAAGGATGGAGAAATCACCTGCAAGGTGGCACACCCTCCAGGACCATCCAACTAATGGAGGACGCCACAGGGCTCGATCCGGAATTTGCACTGGCGTACAGGACTATGGCTGCTGCATATGGAGAGCTTGGGTCCGTCTCCGAGATGTGGAACTCGTTACGACGATCTCTGGAGTTGAAGGATCGGCTGTCAACCCGAGACTTCTACTCTGTCCAGGGAGAGCTCTACAGCATGTCGGAGGAGACATATGACCGGGCAGTCGAGGCATACGAGGACCTGCTGGCTATGTATCCGGAAGATTGGGAGGGAAATCTCAGACTTGGCTGCCTGCTCATGTACGACCTGGAGAGATATGATGAGGCTGCAGAGCGATTTGAAGTACTGGTCCAGAATACCGCCTTTTCGAGCGAGCCTTACGTGAATCAGGCAGAGGCCTATATGGCCGGGGGCGCGTATGACCAAGCCGCCGGGGTCCTAAGGAGCTGTGCAGAGCGTTTTCCGGATGATGTCTGGATTCATGAGGAGATCGCCAAGGTCTACCTGTGTAAAGGAAAGTTGCATCTTGCCTTAAGCGAAACCGAAGGAGCTGTCTCCGTCGATCCATCTCTTCTGGGTGATATCTACCATTGCAGCGGCGATTTGGCTGCCGCAGAGCAGGAATACCTCAAGATTCTCGATTCTTCAGATCCGGTCAGCCGTTCCTACGGATGGTGTCGTCTGGCCGCCCTGTACCGCACACAGGCCCGATTCAGTGAGGCAAAGGAACAGGCCAGACAGGTGAATGCCTGGGCTCACGGGGAGGGGGATGCTGGGTGGAAGATGTGGTCGCACTCCTACCTGGCGCAGTTGGAGCTGGCATCCGGAAATCCTCAGGCCGCCCTGGCCGAATGGCAAAATGCCTGGGGCGGGGCTTCTGAAGAGAACCTGTACTGGCCCTCCGATTTGCATCTCAAGGGACTCATTTGCCTTGAGACGAAGTCAATTGAGGAGGCTGAAAGGGTGGCCGATGAGCTCAAGAAACTGGTTAATGCAAGGATGAACCAGAACCTTGCCAGATATCACCATCATCTTATTGGCATGATAGAGCTCGAAAGAGAAAACCTCTCCGAAGCTGTAAAACACTTCAGACGGGCCCTCTCCCTGCTGCCTTCTCAGCACTCGGAATTCGATGACCATGCGCTCTTCACCTATCCGTTGGCTTTAGCCTTTTACAGATTGGGAGACCTGCAGAACGCCCAAGAACAATTCAGAAAGCTGACCTCCCTTACCACCGGCAGGCTCTTTTTCGGCGATACATATGCCAAGAGCTTCTACATGCTTGGGAGGATATTCGAGGAGAAGGGTCGTCACCGCAAGGCGCGAGAGTATTATGCCCGGTTTCTTGACATCTGGAAGAATGCTGACCAGGGGCAACCGGAAGTGAGGGACGCAAAAGAGAGGCTGGAGAGGTTGAACGCCCCAAGTTGACTCTACATCGCAGAGGCCGTATCAGATCTTGGGCATGGTTTCACACAGATGTGAACTGCTGCTTCATTCTCGGTCTGTCGCGTCACTCCCATCAGCGGAAGCTCTTTGTGGGCCCGGAGGCACCGCCTATGCACTGTTGGAGCCCACAGGCGTGTCGCTTGATCCAGAAAAGGCCGGCGGGCAATAAAGTCAAGAACACCAACCTGGTGATCTCGAATCTCATTTCCACTCTCTTCCGCATAAGGGCGGACGGCGTGACTAGTGAGGCGAAATCAACGGGCCGGATGTGACCGCGTCAGGCACTTTCCGCAGATTCAGACGTTCGGATTCCCGGTTATCCAGCATCGTCCCCCAACACGTATTGGTAATTGAGGACAAAAGTCAAGCCACGAGCGGGAGGTTGTCGGCATGTCGCATGCACCTCGACTGATGCAGCTATGCTGCCCTATCTGTAACCAGACGCACTGGATCAGATTCTGTGACTGAGCGGGCATTAACCTGTCCGGTCGGCGCAGGTCTACCCAATCTGAAACCAGGTATGTCTGTCCAAATTGCGATTTCGAGGATGCGGGTTTCAGCATCATGCAGAAATCGCCGAGGAGGTTTATCTCGTTGATGCCGGGCCCGTGTCACATGGGTCGAGAGGTGTTCGATTACTGGGTCGATATTCTGAAGGAGCACTTCCCGGACCTCTACAAGTCTATGACCAGCGATTCCCCCAGCTGGAGGAGAGAGCATTTCCCCGATCGCTTCGAGCAAGCGCGTAGAAAGCTGCTGAAGTGGAAACCTGTGGAGCCTTCGGTGCGAGAGCTTCTCGAAGCCTCGCTGCCGGTTCTGTCGTTCCTGCAGAAGATGCAGCGCAAGAGGAGGGTGATATTCGGTGACGAGGTCAGGAGGATGGACTGGCCATGCCTCTGTCTGGTCTTCGAGCATCATCTGCGCCGAGAGCTTTCGCTGCCGTCGGAGGAAAGCGAACACCGGATCTCCCTGTACTACGGATTCCGCGAGTCGAGAATACTTCGTGAGGACGGCCTGAAGAGAATAATCACCAGCTTCTGGGGATATGTTCTGGAGTTCATAGAGGGCCTGGACGTGCAGCATGTGTACCACGGACTGAGCGGGCTGTTTGGCTACGACAGATGCGCCGCTGCCGCAGTAGAACTCTTCACGCATACATATCTGCCGGGCAAGAGGCGCCCCGTGCCACGCCCCGACCGATGGAAGTACATCTCAACTGACCTGATCCCCCAGAACCGCAAGTATCGAGGTAACCCCCCGTTGGAAGAGGTGGTGTAGTCATTCAGTCCTCTGGCTCGCAGGGCGGGCAGACCCGCTGGCCCTATTACCGCGTTGCATACAGCCGAGCTACTCGGCTTTTTCCTTGACAGTCACGGCACCAATTGCTTTACTTTTTGTTTGAGCAAATTAACTAAGGAGGTGGGAAGTACAACACTATTTCTGAGTGGAACCTTGCATGTTGCAGGTTAACAGCAACAACAGCTTACGGTGGGTGAGCTGAAGTCTTTAGTAACCAAAAAGTGTTTGCCGAAGGTCTAGGCATATCCAGTACGAGGCAGGCAGCCAAGGTTGCGTCGATGATTAATTCTCATGCATTGCGACGGGCTCTCAGTCTGGTGACTCTGTGCCTTGTGGCTCTATCAGCAGAAACGTGTGCTGTTGCTATCACCGAAGACGAATGCACGCATCTGCTAGGTATGCTGGGCGGTCGTGATCGTATGGTGGCACAGCAGGCCTCAGATTCTCTCATGACTATTGGCCCAGCAGTGGTACATTGCTTAGTTAGAAAGTTGGAGGAAGCGGAAACTAACAACAAGACTCGAGCGCGTATTCTTCTGGTGATCGAGGGTATCGGACCAGATGCCAAAGCTGCGATTCCAACTATCTTGTGGATTCTGAGAGAAACCCACGAAGAACGAGACTATAATGTAAGGACAAGTGCGGTCCGCGCACTCATCGCGTTTGGAGCAGAATCAGCAACTGCAGTGCCGCTGCTTGACAGTCTTTTGATCAATGGGAAAGGTAGCTATCTCCGCGCCCTCAGCGCGAGAGCGCTAGGATCTGTAGGAGAAGACGCGCGCGAAGCAGTTCCCTCTCTCTTCAGTGTTATGATGCTCGATACGGATCAGGATGTAGGCGTTCAAGCGGAGTACGCGCTGAGTGATGTCGGGATCGGGGCGCTCCCGTTTATCATTTCTGTCTTACAGGATTCGTCAGAAAATACGCATGTCTTGTACGAAATCAGCTATATCCTTCTCAGAATGGGTAGGGATGCCCAAGGAGCTTCACAAGCAGCAGCCAAGATAGCTGCAAATAGAGCCCTGCCCGGGTGGCTACGAGCTAACTATATTCACATGTTGGGCAATTTGGGTGAAAAGGCACAATTCACAATTTCTCAACTCATAGAGGGAATGCGCGAGCAAGATCGCGAAGTGATGTGGGCTTCGAGAGACGCGTTGGCCAAAGTAGGCTCGTCCGCCGTTGATGAACTCATTCCAGTCCTTCAGGACACCACTGAAGCCCTTGAGGTGCGTAAAGGCTCTGCTTACGCTTTGGGCGAGATGAAGGGGGAAGCGACCGCAGCTGTTCCCTCTTTGGTCTCCGAGCTAAAAGAGTTCTTGGCGTGTCAGGAGTATACACATATCGGAGGCGACTCACTTTGGATTTATCTCGAGAACTGGGAGGTTATCCAAGAGATTGTCGTCGCCCTCGGGAAGATTGGGGCCCCAGCCAAGGAGGCTATTCCTGTGATATGGGAAGCCAGGAATTCAGCTTGCACCAACGTAAGAGATTCTTCCATCAAAGCACTAGTGAGATTGGCTGAGTCGCTCCAAGAAGCTCGGGACACGGAGTACCTCGATACTCTAAGCAGCATTCTGGTCGCCTTGGTCCATGATTTTCCTTCAAGTCCTATCCTGCCCAGTTATCACTCAACATGGATCAACGAGGAGATCGGGCGTCTTAGAAGGGCTGTTGTGGCACTTCAGGTAATGCGCGAACACGAGAAACCAGACTGGTTGACGACGTTACTTAATTCCGAATATGGCGACTACATCCGCATCGGCTTCATAATCATAATTGTCTACTTAGTCTTCCTGGTGGTCTGCGGATTTCTGCTCTTGTTTCGCCCGCTCGCTCTCCTGGGCTTATTCAATGGATTGAGAAAAGTCACGGATCTTCCTGTAAGTAAGTGGTTAATCCCTTTTATTCTGCTGCAAAGGGTGTTCCAGTATCACAGTAGAGTTCTCCAAGCTTGGGTAGAGGCGCATATCGACACGGCAAGAAAGCAGTTCGAGTCGAAGCAGATCGTTTCGGAGCGTAGAGTTTATGTACCTCTCCCGGTTAGTCTCAACGGCAGTCCTCTTATTTCGTTAGGCTCGCGGGAACTGGGAAGGGTTTTTGCGCAAAAGCCAACTCGGCTCGTAATATGGGGGGAAGGTGGCGCTGGGAAAACCAGTTTAGCCTTGCAGATAGCTAAGGCTGGCATGTCACAGGATGCGTCTCAACGCGCAATTGATGAACATTTGACGATTCCCATTCTGCTCGACGACGACCCGAATCTAGAACAGGGTGCGCCAAACACAGCATTCCTGCAAGCGGTGCGCGGTGAGCTCAAGAGCATGGTGTGCTCAAAAAACCCAATTGACCTAAACCTCACGGTAGAACTCATGAGGAAGTCCTTCCTCCTAGTCCTGGTGGATCACTTCTCTGAACTCAGCAATAGGAGCCGCCAAGCGCTGAATGTGAAGAATCCTGATTTTCCCGCCAACGCCCTGATCATTACCTCCCGGATGCACGAATCGCTCAGCGGTGTTCAAAAGTTCAGCTTGGTGCCTCAACGCGTACACGGAAAACACCTGACGGACTTCGTGGATTCCTATTTGCGAGCGCTACAACAACGACAGTCGTTCAGCGATGACGAGTATCTGGACCATTGCCTCCGTCTCACTAAGATGGTGGGGGAAAGGAGCATTACGCCGCTCCTAGCTAAACTGTATGTAGATCAGATGGTTGCTCGCAAAGCCGGGAAGCGCGATGAAGACCTCCCCCAAGACATTCCCGAACTCATGCTGCGTTATGTTTCCTTGATCAACACTACCACGAACACCGGTCAGATAGACGATAGGAAACTGCTCGCCGTCCTGAAAGTAGCTGCGTGGCACTGTGTGAAGGATAGCCTTCAACTCGGAAATGGTAAGTTCGAAGCTATTGTCAAGGAACTCTCGAATGTCAATGACGGAGAGACAATCCTAAAGAGTTCAGCGGAGCAGCTGAAACTCATCCGTTTGTTTGGAGTTAGAAAGAACTTTGTCCGATTCGAACTAGATCCTCTTGCGGAGTACCTTGCTGCTTGGTACGTTGTTGAACATTACTCAAACAACGAGCCGTCGTGGACGAGCTTCCTAAGTCAGGCCGACGCCTTGAATCTCGGCAATCTACACGCCGGTGAGTTCCTCGCCGCCGTCTGGGATTGTTGCACTACTCATGGCCCTGAATTCAATGTGCCTGAGTCTGTAACTGCCGAACTTAAACGTCGGCTATCTCCTCCCGCCACTTCATCCCCCGACTCCTGATTGATAGGTTCCGTTACGCAGTCCCCCAGAACAGACGAGCTGATCTTTGCGAGGGCTAACCAAGGTCACGGCAAAAAGGCGCCCGTGAATCAACGAGCGCCTTTCTGCTGTCAGCTGCTAGCTGTGAGCTGTCCGCTGACTTCACGGTTCCATCATAAAGGGATACTTGAAATCCTTCGGGGGCAGGAGATTCTCCTTGATGGACCTTGGCGACGTCCAACGGATCATGTTCTGCAGACCGCCGGCTTTGTCGTTAGTGCCGGATGCCCTTGCCCCTCCGAAGGGCTGCTGGCCCACCACTGCTCCGGTCGGCTTGTCGTTGATATAGAAGTTGCCCGCAGCCTGACGGAGCATGGTCTCGGCCAACTCAACCGCCTTCCTGTCGGTGGCGAAGATGGCACCAGTCAAAGCATAGGGTGAGGTCTCATCGCAGAGATGCAGGGTCTTCTCATAATCGGCGTCGTCGTAGACGTGGATGGTGATCACCGGCCCGAAGATCTCCTCCACCATTGTCTTGAACTTGGGATTCTCGGTCACGATCACCGTCGCATCGATGAAGTATCCTTTCGAATCGTCGCAGTTGCCGCCGACCAATATCTGGCAATCGGACGAGCTCTTGGCGTAGTCCACATACTCCTTGATGCTGCCGTATGCGCTCTTGTCGATGATGGCGTTCATGAAAATGCTGAAGTCACACGGGTCGCCCATCTTGATTTGACCAACCTGCTCGAGCAGAATCTTCTTGATCTCCGGCCACATTGACTTCGGCACGTAGGCCCTGGATGCCGCAGAGCATTTCTGGCCCTGGTATTCGTAAGCGCCCCGCGTGATCGCCGTAGCAACCTCCGAGGCAACTGCCGAGTTGTGGACAAAGATGAAATCTTTGCCGCCGGTCTCGCCCACTATGCGGGGATAGGTCTTGTACTTGGCGATATTCTGCCCGACTGTTTTCCACATGTCCTGGAACACGGCTGTCGATCCGGTGAAATGGATTCCTGCCAGGTTCGGGTCATTAAGTACGACTTCGCTGATCTCCGAAGAATTGCCTGTAATGAAGTTGATGGCTCCGGGGGGCAGACCCGCTTCCATCAGTATCTTCATGATAATGTGCGACGTGTAGGGCACGGAGCGGGCCGGCTTCCAGACCGAAACGTTCCCCCACATGGCCGGCGCGGTAGGCAGGTTGCCGTTGATCGACACGAAATTGAAGGGCGTGACCGCGAAGATGAATCCTTCCAGGGCTCGGTAGTCCAGACGATTCCAGACCAGCGGATCGGGATTGATCGGCTGGAAGTCGGAGATCATCTGCATGTAGTAGGCGTTGAAACGGAAGAAATCGACCAGCTCGCAGACGGCGTCTATCTCCGCCTGAAACGCGGTCTTGGAGTGCGCCAGCATGGTGGCGGCGTTCATGATGTAACGATAGGGCCCGGCCAACAGGTCGGCCGCCTTGAGGAAGATGGCGGCCCGCTGCTGGCCCGGCATGGCTGTCCAGGCCTTCTGGGCCTTCATCGCCGCATCGATGGCGTCCTGTGTCTCCTTCTTGCCGCCGCGGTGAGAATATGCCAGGACCAGATTGTGATCGTGCGGCGCGGTGATTTTGACCTTGTTGCCGGTGGCGATCTCCTTTCCGTCGATTACCAGAGGGATCTCGATCTGTTTCGATTTCACCTCATCCAAGGCAGCCTTCAGCTTGGCCCGCTCCGGCGTGCCGGGAGCATAGCTGTAGACCGGCTCGTTTGCGGGAGTGGGTATACGATACTCATCCATGTTGACCTCCAGATTAATATATGGTTAAATGACTCGATTTTTCGAAACCGCAGCCGTGCGACGAAAATCCGACAAAGGCGGGATCGATCGCAATGATGTGAACCTTTCTCGCGGTTCCTCCTGGCTCGTCGACGCCGAAGCATCCCCCATGTCGAGTAATTATATGGAATGACCGGCGCTGTGTCAAGGGGAATGATACTGACGAGCGGACCCGGTCGACAGCACCAATGAATCAAGGGTCTTCGGCTGCAGACCCGGCGCCCATGTGGTCTTTCAGGCTGGTCTTGGGCATTATCTGGTATGAGATTGTTTCAGGGATTGCGCGCCTGGTCATCATGCCCAGCACGAAAGAGTTTTTGTAGTCTTCGGCACATCTCGCGGTATCCCATTGATACACCCCTTGCCAGTAACCGTTTTCCTCGTTCACCATCCAGACCTTGTCACGGAAGCCCGGGAACCCGGCAATAAAAGGGATTGGGATGCAAGATAGAATTCGGTTTGTCCTGTAAGAGAATTTCGCAAACTTGAAACGAACAGCGAAAACGGCCGGTGAGTCATCAGAGCTTACATTCTCTTTTCGGAGATTCATATGTCTGAAGACAGTAAATCGCTGTCCGTCACCCGTCACGATTGTCTTACCCAGGTATTTCGTCGAGAAATGCAGCCTTCCTCTTAGCCACCGGCAGACAGCAACGATAAGACAGATCGGTGGAGATCGGCGGATTCTTCCCGTCATATCATGTCTCCAACCCGCAGCCAAATGTCGGATAGTCCCCCGTACGCGGAATTCATCAGACCCACAGCTATTCAATCACCTGCGCCGCTATCGGCCGTCACTGCTAAATCGTAGTATCGAATCTCGCCGCCCAAGCCGTCCCCGGGCCGTGCATCCATCTCATCGCCAAGCACGGTCCGGCTCAGAATTCGTCCGTCGCGACCTGTGACAAGGAATTCCACGGGGTGGACGAAGACTATAGGCACATGACCCTCGGAGGAGCGTTGGCTGACGATTGCGTCGCTTGCATCACCGTAACCGCCACCGGCAAGACAGAATACCAGATCCGCTCCGTTCGCGGCAAGCTTGGCGACAGCCTCGGGTTGTCGGCGCTCAGAGCAGATCATCATCCCGATTCGTCCGAACTCGGTAGCGAAGGCAGGGAAACCTTCCCCGGCTGTGTACCGATCAGTCTCGGTGTACCAGAGGAAGTTCTTGCGGTGTACGCCCACTAACGCCCCATCCGGCCCGATCAGTGCAGCCGAATTGTATACCGTATCCCCGGCCCCTTCGGTCAGTCCAACGATGAGGTAAACATCACACTCATCGCTCACTTGCTGAAGCCGGGAGAAATAACGACCCCCCGGGACTTCCTCGGCCAATGCCCGGAACTCATCGCGAGACAGAGCGCCATCCCTGACACTGTAACCATCAAGGAAACTCTCGGGTGTGCAGATGATCGTCGCGCCTTTGTCAGCGGCCCGGCGAATCAGTTTCTCGGCTCGACTCATGTTGGCTTCCCGGTCGCCGGGAATCCATCGGAGTATGATGCCGGCCACCCGCACATGTCCGGCGGGGACAACTTCCTTCTGCCCGTCCGAATTCTTACCGCACGCACATAGGGTGAGAGCGGAAGCCAGAGCAATAATCGCCCAGACCACAAAGGACTTGAGTGTCTCGGAGTTCAACATAAGGAGTGGACTGCTGATCTAGTTGACCAATCGACAGAGGACGAATTCCTTGCGTCGAGCAAGTATACGAAAACGAGCGGCTCTGTGTCAAGGGGAATGATGGCGAGAGGATGTGGACCTACATGCGGATGGCCCGGCCTGACAAGCAGACCGGGCCACCCAGCCGAATGAGTTGGTCATTCGCCCGAAGACGAAGCTATTCCTCTCGAAGCTCGATCGTACCCAGATCAGTGGTCTGACCTGCAATCACCTCCACGTCGGAGATGGTTGTATCGGCATAGGCGACGCTATCCGGGACGATCAGAACCGAGTAGCTCCCCTCGGCCAGACCGATTAGCTTGAAATAGCCGCTGGTATCCGAATGGACGAAAGCGGCCGTGTCCGGGTTGGTAAGGGCGAAGGCTTCCACATCCTTGGGACTCGTGGTTCCGGAGATGCTTCCCGAGGTGGCCAGAGCGATGGCCCGGATGACCGGCTTCATCTGATATTGGCCGTTGCCTTTTTGGATTATCGATTTCTCCGCGTTGAAATCAAGCAACAGCTCATAGGTTATGTCTTCTTCAATCCAAAACTGATGATTGATCTTCACCCCGCTCTGATATCCGCTCGGGATTTCCAGATCGTGCCTCTCGCCGTCCACAACCACGTTGCACCCGTCGGTTATCTTCAGTCTTATCTGGGTGTAATGACCCGCATCCAGCTGATGATCGGCAAAAAGCTCCATTGCGCCATTACGGAGCTGCAGGAGGTCGAACCGCTGGATGGTATCACAGATTATCATCCACCCGGAACCGGTATCCTGGTCCGCCATGTGAACCGACACTTCAGATACCACCAGATTGACCGAGTCATAGGCTGCAGGAGCGTCTGCAAGATAGACCTTAATAGCTCCTCCGGAGGTGGTCTTCGTGCTCTTGGAGCAACTGGTGAAGGCCACAACTGCACAAACCATCACCGCCGCCAAACAACACCATCGATTCATCTCTCGTCCCTCCCCGGATCGGTTAGAGGTTATCGCCTCCCTATCTCTGATTATCGACATCCTATGGGGCAAAATTCAAGTAAACGCCGCGGCGCACTTAGTTGTCCAGCCACAGCAAAAAAATCACTCCGGATTTTGTACTTTCCTGGGCGTTCTCCTTAAGCGAGGAGAATGATTTAGTCATACACCCCTTGCTCCTTTGCGCCAGCCCTTTCTTCTATAAGCATCCTGGGATAATCGAGCGAAGAGGGCCGCTCCATTTCCTCAGCCTTCTGAGACATGAGGCCGAGCAGGTAGCCCTTGGAGTCGATTACCGGAGAGCCGCTCAGTCCGGGCGTGGTATTGTCGGTCAGCTCCTTGGTGGTTATGAGAAAGGACCCCTGCTCCGATCGGACGAAATTGCCCTCGTAGACCACCTGCGGGCAATCTCTATCCGTATACCGCCAGCCAATGATATAGACCTTCTCTCCCTCCCGCACGGGTTCGGATCTGAATTTCAGCGGCTGGATGTTTTCGGACCTCTCCTTGATGGTAAAGAGCAGCCAGTCTCTTTCCGAAGGTATGTTCTCCAAAGGCTCGCCCGGGTTCTCATTGATAAGCTCATCCAAAACGACCACATCGTCAGGATTGTTCTTAGGAAACATTCTCCACTGCTTCAGTGTTCCGCCGAAGGAAACCGACTTCATGCTTTCCGATTTGAAATAGACCAGGACGTGTTTGGCCGTGGCGGCCAGAATCTCGTCGCCGGTATCCAGCAGGAAACCGCACCCTGCTATGGGGTGATTCTTGTCCGTGTATTCGATCTGGTTGATCATGGTGATCTGCGGCCATTCACTCTGAGGTCTTTGCATCCATGCTCCGTAATCGGTTGATCCCTTTTCATTGCATTGCCACACCAAAGCGGAAAAACAGAGCAGCCAAGCTGCCAGACCCGTCTTAGCAAGACTCTTTCTCGATGCGCCTACCTCTTTGTTCATCCCGTAATCCTTCCCGTTAACGTTGGCCGATATGTCCGCCGGTCCGGATCCATCCCGAGATTAGACCAGATGGCGCACTATGGTCAGAATGGTTGCCAGGATTATTGCCACGCTCCAATAGAGCGGTTTGGTGGTTCCCGATTCCCTTTTCTGACCCCTGGCGACCAGGTAGATGATGACCAAGTAGACCGGCACGTTCGACACCAATAGGTCCGGTTCTGCGTGGAGCACCTTCTTCAGCATGATAGCCTGAAAGACAATACATGCGCCGGCCACCAAAGCCACCTTTACTTCGTCTGCCTTGAACAGATTCTTGAGCATACCTGACTCCTTGTTCTTCGGTATCGATCTCGGCAACCAACCGCACCGGGGTGACCAAAGATAGGACGCAGACAAGTGATTGTCAAGTGCCGTAGCGATGAGTTTGAGGTTTCCCGTCGTTGCTCGCCCGAGCACAGCGGAAATGGAAAAGAACAGAGGTGGGGATGAAGATGAGCTATCAGCTGTGAGATTGGATGAGACGAACATTCTGATCAATCTCAGCTACGTTCCGCATCCCAATGCAGAGGCTATGGACATAGGTAAGCTTGGTGACGAAGGAAATGGCCGCTTCGGGGTCGTGGGCGAGAGTGCCGCATCCCATTACTTTCATAGCTACGATTCCCTTGCCCAGCTCAAATGCCTTCTCGGCTGCTGCCATCATCTGTTCGACTCCGCCCTCAATGCTCAAATCGGGCAGGCAATAGCCAGTGGAGTTGACTGGCAGCATGAGCACTTCTACCTCAGGCCAATCGCTGACAAGATCGGCTACTCTGGCGCTGTGAGTGGAGAGGCCCAATGCGCGCACTCTGCCTGAAGCCTTATGCTGCTGCCAAGATCTAAGGATCTCTCTGGCTTCGCTCACCTCGCTTGAGTCGAAACCGTGAAGGAGCAGGATATCGAGATAATCTGTTTCCAGCTCTTCCAAGATGCTCTCGATAGGTTTGTCCGGGGTCTCGGTCTTGCTGCAGATTACCACCTGCTCTCTGGGGACTTGCCGCAAGGCGTGCGCCACGTGCGCGTGCGTGCCGTAATCGTCGGAGGTATCCCAGAAGAAGACGCCTTGCTCAAACGCATGAGCAAGAAGAGCCGCCCCTTCCTCAGGCAACATCTCGTCGCTCTGTGGCCCCATGAATACGGTGCCAAAGGAGAGACGAGAAACCCGGAGTCCTGTGCTGACTAACGGCGTGCCGTTCTTTGCATGCATCCGCTTGCTTACCACCTAAGCGTGCACCACGAATCTCGGTGAGGGTCTCGCGTCTGTGTCAGGTCACACTCATGGGACGCCATGAGCAAGACCTGACACAACTGAAACCTAAGCAAGAGATGTCGGATAGTCCCCCGTACCGGGGGACATATCCGACCTACGATTTAGGAATAGGTGCCCTCTTCCGTGGCCTTTGCCCTATCCTCGTTAGACATATTCGCCAGGCGTTTGACCTCGTTCACGTCCAGGTCAATGCCTTCGGCTACGCGGGTGCCGTACTCCTTGTCTGCCTTGTAGAATATTGCGGCCTGGCGCATCTGGATGCGTTTCTGGGCATTGGCCAGATGAGACACGATGTTGCCGACCAGATTCTCTCGATCCTGGTCCGTCATCACCTTGCGATACAAGGTACCGGCCTGCACAAAGTCGTCATTGGGATGCTTGAAGGGAAAGCGACCGGCATCTCCCGACAGCTCAAAGGGCGGCTCGGCTGCCTTCGGGTCCGGCTCCGGTCCGCCGACGCTGTTGGGCCAGTAGTTGGGTCCGCCGCCCCCGCCGTTATCCACCCGCATGGACCCGTCGCGCTGGTAATTCTCCTCAGGGGCGTTCTTGGGCGCATTCACCGGAATCAGCTGATAGTTCGGGCCCAGCCTGTGAATATGCGTGTCGTGATAAGAAAAGACCCTTGCCTGCAGCATCTTGTCCGGCGAGATGGCTATGCCGGGAACCACATTCCCGGGACAGAATGCCGCCTGCTCCACTTCCGCGAAATAATTGACCGGGTTGCGGTTCAAAACCAGCTTTCCGATCTTGACCGGCGGTACCTCTGCGTGCGGCCAGACCTTGGTGATGTCGAAGATATCCCAGGGGAAGTTCTTGGCCTTGTCCGCTGGCAGAATCTGCATTTCAAGAGTCCAGGATGGAAAATCGCCCCGCTCGATGGCCTCATACAGGTCCCGGGTAGCATGGTTGGGGTCTTCGCCGCAGAGAGTGGTCGCTTCCTCTCGGGTGAGGTTTTTGATCCCTTGATCGGTCTTGAAATGATACTGTACCCAGAAGTAGTCTCCCTTATCGTTGTACCATTTGAAGGTGTGGCTGCTGTAGCCGTTCATGTTCCGATAGGTGGCCGGTGTGCCCCTGTCGGAGAAGAGGACCGTAACCTGATGAACCGACTCGGGCGTGAGGGACAGAAAATCCCAGAACATGTCGGGATCGGGCAGATTGGTGGCGGGGTGACGTTTCTGGGTATGGATGAAGTCGGAAAACTTGAGCGGATCGCGGATGAAAAACACCGGGGTGTTATTGCCCGCCAGGTCATAATTCCCCTCTTCGGTGTAGAACTTGATGGCAAAGCCGCGCGGATCGCGAGCCGCGTCGGCCGATCCCCTCTCGCCCCCGACCGTCGAAAAGCGCAGGAAAACGTCGGTACGCTTGCCGACCTCGGAGAGAAACTTGGCTTTGGTATACTTGGTGACGTCCGCGGTGACCTTAAAATAACCATAGGCGCCCGCTCCTTTTGCATGCACCACCCGCTCGGGAATGCGCTCCCGGTCGAAGTGAGCCAGCTTCTCCAGCAGATGCGCATCCTGCATCAACACCGGACCCCGTTCACCCGCCGTCATGCTGTTCTGGTCGTCAGGCACGGGGATTCCAAAAGCGGTGGTAAGCTTTTTGCGGTTCTTCTTCATCGCCGACCTCCCTTCTGACTTTTGTTATGAATCAACGGCAATACAGTTATTGTTTATGCTGGCCGGTGTCCGGGATTCGATCCCGGTGGCCTCGGTAATCCCAACGATCCCAATCATTTCTTCAGCCTGGCCAGATACTTCTCCCGCAGTTTGGCCAGCTTGGGCGCGATCACCCCCTGGCAATAGGGCTGTGCCCGGTTCCGGCGGTAGTAGCCCTGGTGATGCTCCTCCGCCGGATAGAACGTCTTGTACTTCTGAACTTCCGTCACCATCGGAATCCCGAACAGGCCGGAGGTTTCCAGCTCATCGATCACCTTTTTGGCGACCGCCTCCTGCTCGGCCGTGTGATAGAAGATCACCGAGCGGTACTGCGTCCCGACGTCTGCTCCCTGCCGGTTGAGTGTGGTCGGATCGTGGATGACGAAGAATATCTCCAGCAGCTCGCGGTATGTTATCTTCTGGGGATCAAAGGTGATCTGAATCACCTCCGCATGCCCGGTGGATCCGGTACAGACACGTTCGTAGGATGGATCAGCGACCGTGCCGCCGGCGTAGCCGGAGATCACCGATTTCACCCCCTCCAGTTGCTCGAATACGGCTTCCAGACACCAGAAGCATCCGCCGCCGAGCGTGGCAACCTCCGGATCAGCCTTTTCAGCCATCCACATTCCCCTTCAGATTAGAGCTGCAAGAGATTCGCTGTTGCAGTACCACGAAGGAATATAAGCGGGAAAGTTGCCTTTGCCAAGTTGTTTTTCGGAGAATCTGGTGGGGCCTGCTCCCCCTTGCGAGATCATCACGGGCAGGCTGAACTCCGCTTTCGGTCCACGGTCCACGGTCCACCGTCGACGGCTAATGCTTTCTTCCGTTGACCGACTGTGGTTCCGTCCCCCGTAACAGGGGTTTTCGGTCTATTCGTGTCTCAAGGAATCCACCGGATTGGCCAAGGCGACCCTTGCCGACTGATAACCGACCGTGGCCAAAGCGATAAACAATACTATGATTCCGGAGAGGAAAAACAAGCTCATGGTTATCTGGGTACGATAAGCAAATGTCTCTAACCAACGGTTTATGACCAGATAAGCAACAGGCCAAGCCACGGCATTGGCAAAAGCTACCAAAATCAAGATCTCCTTGCACAACAGACGAAGTATGCCGGCGACGGATGCACCCAGCGTCTTTCTGATGCCTATCTCCTTGGTTCGCCGCTCGGCGTTGAAGGCTGCCGTACCAAACAAGCCCAGGCAGGCTAAGAATACGGTAAGAAGGGAGAAGGTGCTGAAGAGCGTTCCCAGTTTCTTATCGTCATGGTAGTTTTTGCTGACCACATCCTCCAAAAAGGAATACTCGAACGAAACGCCGGGAACGATGCGATTCCAGATCTTCTCCACTTGGGTTATGGTCTGCGAAGTGGAGTGAGGCGGCAGCTTGACTGCAAGCAGGCGTCTGTCATCGGTGGCAGCGAAAAGGGCCATGGGCAGAATCTGCATGTGAAACGTGTGAGAGTGAAAATTCTTAACCACTCCCACTACCTGATAAGCCTTGTCCCGAAAATACAACTTTGATCCGATCGGCTCTTTCATTTCGAGTCGCTCCACAGCCGCCTGGTTGATTAGTATGCTGTTTCTGACATCGGTGGCAAATTCCCCGGAAAAACCTCTTCCATTCACCAACTCCATGCCAAAGGTCGAAAGGTAGTCCGGATCAACCCGCATACCATGAAAGAAAACCGGTTCTTGGTCCAGCTTGTTCTCCGGTCGAACACTGTAATGCTGGACCCTGGATTCTCCGGGAGCACAATCGGTGACGGTGACCGAAGAGGCCAGTCCGCTTCCCAAAATCTCATTTTTAATTAAATCTTGCTTCTCCGAAGAGACTCCCTCTTCTGCATCTATCAACAGGACATTCTTATAATCAAATCCCAGATCGGTGGTCACCGCATAGTCGATCTGTTTATAGACGGAGAAAGTCAGGCACAAAAACGCAATGGCGATGATGAATTGAAACACAACCAGGATTCTCCTCAAGAGGGATTTGGCTCTGGTGCTGAAGATCTCCCCCCTCAGAATGAAGGAAGGCTGAAATCTGGCTAAAACAAAAGCCGGATAGCTTCCGGAGAGCACTCCCACGATAACGATCATGCCAAACATGGCCAGCAGTAGCGCCGGATCGCCCAGCAGGTCGATCTCCAACTCTCTTTCTATGAAAGCCTCCAACAGGGGTTTGGTCATCTCAAACAGGGCGATGCCAAAGACCATGGCTACTAAGGTTAAAAGTATCGATTCGCTCAGAAACTGCTTGATCAACTGAGGACGAAATGCTCCCAAAACCTTCCTTATTCCAACCTCCCTCACTCGGCGGGACACCTGAGCGGTGGAGAGGTTGATGAAGTTGATGCTTGCAACCAAGAGGATCAAAAGGGCAACCAAGCTGAATATGTATATATAGGTTGGCCCCCGACCCAAATCGGAATGCAGGTATATCTGCCCCAGGGGTTTAAGCTGTAACACAAAGTTCTTGGCCTTGTCCTCACCCAGATGTCGCTGCAGAAGCGACGGTATCTTACCTTCGGTCTTCTTCGGATCGGCGCCTGCCTGGAGGAGAACGTAGGTGTGATCCTGAAAAAACCCGGTCCACGAGCGGGTGTCCATTCCGATTCTGTCCAGAGTCGAGTAGGAGACGACCAAATCCGTCCTCAACTGGGTGTTCGCGGGAATTCTCTTGAACACGCCCGTGATCTGCAGATCGAACTCATCCCTGGCTCGGATCGTCCTCCCCAAAGCACTCTGATCGCCAAAATGACGTTTGGCCAACTCTTCCGATATAACTGCAGAGAAAGGCGCCTCCAGAGCGGTCTGGGGATTACCCTCCTTCAAGGGCAAGGTGAATATGTTAAAAAGATCCGGCTCGGCTGCCAGCCACTCTCTCTCCTCGGAGATACCGTTATCCATCCATTCTATGGGTACCGTCCATAATTGCCTGATCCGTACCACACGCTCGATCTCCGGAAAAGCCTCCCCTATTGCCGGACCGACGGCCGGCATTAGGCTGGTCGTTAGAACTTGGGAATTCCCTACACCATACCTGCATTCGATTCGGTAGATCCGATCTGAGTTCTGGTGACAATTCTCGAAGCTCAACTCATTGTTCACATAGCCGATGATGAGCAGACAGCCGGCCAGCCCGATGGCCAAGCCCAGAACGTTTACGGCCGTATATAGTTTCTGCCTGGTCAAGCTTCGTATCGCGGATTTAAGATAGTTCTTCAACATCGGTATTTACCTCTGTTTACTCATATCTTAAGGTCTCGACGGGGTCGGTTAAGGCCGCCTTGACAGCCTGCGTGCTCACCGTTATCAAAGTAACGAGCAATGTCAATGCCGCTGCCAGAAGAAACGTCTCCAGACCGATGCCTATCCGATAAGCGAACTCCTCCAGCCAACGGCTCATGGCATAGTAGGCCACCGGCCAGGCAATCAGATTCGCCACAGTCACCAGGATCATAAATTCCTTGGACAGAAGCTGAACGATGCTGCCCACCGAAGCACCCAGCACCTTGCGTATTCCGATCTCCTTGGTACGCCTCTCGGCCGCGTAGGAAGCCAGTGCCAGAAGTCCCAGACAGGCGATGAAAAGACCCAAGAAGGTGAAGACGGCGAAGATCTTGCCCACCCTCTCCTCGGCCCGGTACTGACGGTCGAAGGACGCATCCAGGAAGTAGTAGTCGAAAGGATACTCCGGAAAGAGCTCCTGCCATTTCTCCTTTACGAAACCGACAGTTTGCCCAACGTCTTCGGTTCTGACGGTAAGCGTCAGGTTTCGGAACATGCCTGGTCGATAGAGCATCACCAGAGGCTCGACCACCGATTGCAGTCCGCGGTAGTGGAAATCTGCCACCACTCCCATGATTTCCATCTCCTTCTCGTCGTAACAGCCCACCATCCGCTTGCCGACCGCCTCCTGGGGTGAGGAGAAGCCGAATTGCTCCGCAGCGGTCCGGTTTATGATATAGCCTCCCTGAAGCTCGTCATCGTTCTGCTCCCCGAAGGCGCTGCCGGCCAGAACTTGGATTCCGTATTGGGGAATGAAATCATGATCCACGTACATGTAGTTCATGGCCCGCAGTTTCTCGTCGCTCTCCGTGGCCAGCTTGGTGGTCCAACAGGAGAGATGTTGCCCCGGCAGCTGAGCAGAGGCGGTAACCCCGACTATTCCCGTGTGCCTGTAGGCCTCCGTCTTGATCGACTCATAACTGTCTATGGCTCTGGCCGCGCGGCCCAGCGGGATGACCAGCTTCTGCTCTTTGTCGAAGCCCAGATCCTTGTTCTTCATGAAGTGGATCTGTTGATATGCCAACAGGGTCCCGATCACCAGGATGATGGAGACGGAAAACTGCCCCACCACCAGCACCTTTCTCAGGTTGGTACCCCGACGGCCCAAGCCGGATGTCCCTCGCAGGATGTCGGCAGGACGAAAGGCCGACAGGAAGAAGGCGGGGTAGCTCCCGGAGGCTATGCCGACGACGATTGCCAGGCCAACCAGGGACAGCAGCCATCCGGGTCTGATCAGACTGCCCACATGAAACCCGATGCCTGTCAGTTGCCTGAACAAAGGAGAGGCAAGTTCCACCAGCACCAGGGCGGCGAGCAGGGCCAGTACCGAGAGAAGCACCGACTCACATAGAAACTGGGCAGCCAAACGGAAACGCCCTGCACCAACCGCCTTCCTCAGGCCGACCTCCCTGGCCCTTCCGGCAAACCGCGCAGTGGTCAGGTTGGTGAAATTGATGCAGGCTAAGAGCAGAATGAAAAAACCCACGGTACTGAAGATGTACAGATAAAGGGGGCTGCCCGGTGGTTCGGTCTCACCGATCAGGTGCGAGTGCATGTGTATGCTGCGGACCGGCTGGAGGAACAGAATCAAGGTCTCGCCTGTCGCCTTCAGTTCTTCGCCCACGTGTCTCTCCGGGAAGAGCTTCAACTGCTCGGAGAGGGCGGTCAGATCGGTGTTGGGGGCAAGCTTGACATAGGTGTAGAAATTGGAAAGGAACCAATTGGTCAGCAAACCAGGACCTGTTGCCTCAAGTGTGCTGAAGGATAGAAGCAGGTCGTACTTGAAATGAGTATTCTGGGGGCAGTCGGCCGTCACCCCGGTTACTTCACAGTCGAATCCTTGGACATCGAGGATTCGGCCCATGGGGGATTCGTCTCCGAAGTACTTCCGGGCAAGGCGCTGGGATATCACCACGGTCATGGGCCGCTCCAACGCAGTCCGGGAATCGCCCTCCAGGAAAGGAATTCTCAGAATCCGGGGGAGATCGGTCTCCGCAAACCAGCTGCGTCTTTCGTAAAAGACTTTCTCCTCCCGCTTGACCAGCAGGTTTCCCACCCGCATCATCCGGGCCGCATATTCGATCTGAGGGTAATCCTCCTTCAACGCCGGGGCCACGGGCGCGGAGGTTACCGCTCCGATCCTTCTCTCCTGCTGGGATTGGCCGTCCTGTGCCACCCGGAATATGCGGTCACCGTCGGGGTGGTAGTCGTCATAGCTCAACTCATAGGCTACATATTGAGCTATCAGGATGCAGCAGGCCATGCCGATAGCCAGACCCACTATGTTGATCAAAGAGTGGGCCTTGTTCCTCGCCGCGTGTCTGAGGGCCGTTTTCAGATAGTTGCGTAACATAACGGATCTCCTTACAGCTTGTCCAAGATCCACCCGTCTTTCAGGTAGATGATGCGGTTACCGTAGGATGCGTTTCTCTCCGAATGGGTCACCTGGACAATGGTTGTACCTTCCTTGTTCAACTTGGAGAGTAACTGCATGATCTCTTCGCCCTGGCTGGAATGCAGATTCCCGGTCGGCTCGTCCGCCAAAAGCAGCCTGGGGGTGGCTATCACGGCCCTGGCCACACCCACCAGCTGCTGCTGGCCGCCGGAGAGCTGGCTGGGGAAAAGATTCTTTTTTCCCACCATCTGGAACCTGTCCAGGGTGTCGCAGACCATGCTCTTCCGCTCTGTGCCTTTGACCTTCTTATAGAGCAGCGGCGTCTCAAGATTCTCGTATACCGTCAGGTCGTCGATCAGATGGTAGCTCTGGAAGATGAAGCCGATATGTTGCTTATAAAGCTCGGCCCGTTTCCTTTCGTTCAGACTGTGGACATCCTGGTCCAGGAAACGGTACTCCCCCTCGGACGCCTCGTCCAGCATTCCAACGATGTTGAGAAGAGTGGTCTTACCTGCACCCGAGGGCCCCATGATGGTGATGAATTCCCCCTCGTTCACCTCCAGATCGATATTGCGCAGCACGAAAACCTTTCCGGAACCGGAGGGGTACCACTTGGTGATGTCTTTCGTTTTTATCATGGGAGCGACTCCGTTTTCGGTCTGCCGCTCGCGAGAGCCTTGTTCCTTCAGATTCTGTTCACTCATATCTCAATGTCTCCACTGGATTGGTTAGGGCGGCTTTTACCGCCTGGAAACTTACGGTTATCAGCGTAATGAAAAGCGCCAGGAGCCCCCCCACTGCAAAGACCCACCACCCCAAGCTTGTCCGGTAGGCGAAATGTTCGAGCCACCTGATCATAACGTAATATGCGATGGGAGATGCGATCAAGATCGATAGCAGAACCAGGATGACAAACTCCTTACACATAATTCGAACTATGCCGGTCATCGAGGCGCCCAGCACTTTTCGAACTCCAATCTCCTTTGTACGCCGTTCTGCCATGAAGGAGGCCAGACCGAATAGTCCCAGACATGCGATGAAGATGGCCAGGCCCGTGGCGTACTGAGAAAGAGCGGCCAGTCGCAGCTCAGATCGGTATAATCTCTTATATCGATCTTCCAGAAAACGGTACTGAAACGTCCCGCCCGGTTCCAGTCGCTTGTACATCTTCTCGACGTGGCTTACGACCTGCGAGGGATCGCCAGGCGCAATCCGAATGTAGACGAGGTTGATGAAATCCTGATAGATCAAGACCATCGGCTTCAAGGTCTCATACAGCGGCTCTAAATGAAAATCCTTCACCACTCCGATGATTCTCTTGTCATTGCCCCAATAGCTGAATCTCTTGCCGATGGGATCCTTCATTCCCATCAGCTCGACCGCCCTTTCGTTCAGCACGATCCCGTCGGCCAAGTCGGAGGGGAACTCCTCCGAGTAGAACCGACCTTTCGCCATCCTCAGACTGAACGTCTCGGCATAGTCCAGCGAGACCCAGTCGAAATGTATCTCCAGCCTCTGATTGGGATCCCTTCCGTCAAACCCCCAGTTGTTGCCCAGCGAGCTGTTGATGTGGGTTATCCCTTGAGCAGAGGCGGTCACGCTGACTACACCTGCGTTTTTCTCCAATTCTTCTTTGAAGGTAAGGTAGTGTTCCTTGATTCCTTGAGAGGCGAACAGGCAGAGGACGTTTTCTTTATTCAAGCCCAAATCTTTATTGCTGATGTACTCAATCTGGCTGGAGATGACGATGGTTGCGATGATCAACACCAGGGAGAGCACAAATTGGAACACGACCAGGATGCGGCGCAGTCGAAGAGCACCTCTGCCCGATCTCAGATGACCCTTCAACACCTTCACCGGCTGGAAGGCCGACAGGTATATGGCGGGAAACATTCCGGAGAGAACGCCTGTCAGTATGACTATCGCCGGCAGACCGAGGAGCAGTGCAGGATTCGAGTAGACCAGGGACAGCTCCTTGCCCGCCAGGTAATTGAAGACCGGCAGCAAGAACTCGGCAAAGGCAACCGCGACCGCGGCTGCAACTAGAGATAACAGGATCGATTCTCCAAGAAACTGTCTGCCAAGCTGTGCCCGACTGGCTCCAACCACCTTTCGCAGGCAAATCTCCTTGGCCCGGTTCACCGATCTTGCTGTGGAGATGTTGACGAAGTTCATGCACGCGATGATCAAGATCATGGCTGCGGCGAACCCAAAGATGTAAACGTAGTCAATCCTGCCACCGGCCCAGCCCAAAGGATGGAGGTGGGCCTTGGTGAGCGGATGGAGGAACATGCTGTACGGGCACTCCGAAAATCCCTTTTCTTGTTTGTAGAGATCTCTGCAGAAGGCGTTTATCTTCTCTCCCACTTCCTGGCTGGAAGGACGCTCCTGGAGAAGCACAAAGGTGAGATAGTCGTTGCCCAGCCATTGGTCGATTTCATAGCCCAACTCCTGAAGAAGTTGGAAAGGTGCCAGGCACTCGAATCGGATGGTGGAGTTGTGAGGAACATCCCGAACAATCCCGGTTACCGTTAGGTCGAGCTGATCCTTTAACCTCACCACCTTGCCAACCGGCTCATTCTCAGCGAAGTACTTCTCTGCCATGGTTTCGGTGAGCAGAATGGAGTGGGGGTCATCCAGGGCGGTGGCGGGATCGCCTTTAATCAAAGGAAAGCTGAACATGGTGAGAAACGACGGATCAGCAAAGTATATCTCCTCCTGGAATGTCATCTCATTGTATGTCAAGGTATAGAAGTATTCCCGAAACCTGGCATACTCGACGATCTCCGGGATGTTCCCCTTCAAAAGCGGCCCCAGGGGTGCTTGTTGTGTCGGTATGGTCTGCTGACCGGTTTCCATCCTCTGGGTCAGGGCGACCAGATGAAGCCGGTCGGCGTTTTCGTGGAACCTGTCGTAGCTCAACTCATCCTGAATCCACAGAAGTATGAGAAGGGCGCAAGCCATCCCTATGGCCAGTCCGGCGACGTTGATGACCGAATACGCCTTGTGCCTGACTATGTTCCTCAGAGCGACTTTCAAGTAATTTCTAAACATGACTCACCGCCTCAAGCGACTGCTTGTTACGTGCTATTCATATCTCAACGTATCCACCGGATTGGCTCGAGCTGCCCTCATCACGTGATAAACGGATGTGCCTAATGCCAACAACATCGTAAGCAGCCCGCCAGTAGCATAAGTTCCAACGCCAAAACCGGCCCGGAAAGGATATTCCTCTAACGACCAGCTGATCATCAAGTGAGCCAATGGACAGGCAATGACGTTTGCCAATGCGATGATGATCACCAACTCTTTAGTGAGGATCCACTGGATGGCTGTTACAGAGGCACCTAAGACCTTGCGAATTGCCACATCCTTTGTCTTTCGCTCCACCGTGTATGATACCAGTCCGAACACACCCAGACATGCGATGATGATGGAGATAAGCGAGAGAGCCCAGAAGAATCCGGCGATGGAATCAAGCTCCGAGTAATGCGCGCGGATATCATCGTCAAGGAAGGAATAGCTGAACTCGCGGTCGCCGAAAATCCGCTCCCAGGTAGTTCCAATGTCGGCGACCGATCCGCTTATGTCGTCAGGTCTCAGTTTCACACACAGTACCCGGCAGGTATCCGGATTGAGAGTTATAACGGACGTCGATCGGTAGCTCCAATCGAGGGCTGTGCCCTGGAAGTCCTTGACCACGCCTATTATCTTCCAGGCTGCCGAATCGGTGTATAGCATATGACCGACCGGATCGCCCAACTCCAGTTCCTTCATCATGGACTCATTGATGAGCATGGAATGGCCAACGTCTTCGGGCCTGTCATGAGAAAAGCCCCGCCCCTTAACTACATCGATTTCATACATTGAGAGAAAATCGTAATCGACTGTATACTTCTTGGCGGCTTTATAATCCGCCTCATCGTGATCCAGACTGGTATAATATCGCTCCGACCAGAACCTGCCGCCCAAAACCCCATCGCTGCGGGCCGCACCGAGCACGTCATTTCGAGCCAGTATCTCGTTCTTGGCCAGGGCACAATCCTCGGCGCTGGCATCATCGCCGTAAAACCGCAGAACCATCATATTCTCGCGTTGGAAACCCAGATCGTAATGGGTAAGGAAATTCAGTTGGTTATGATATCCCAAAGTTACGCTGATGAAGAAAAGGGCCAGTATGAATTGGAACGCCACCAGAGATTTTCTGACAAAAGATCGAGAAGTGCCGATTGTCGTCCCGTCCCTTATCACTGATATTGGCTTAAACCGCGAGAGATATGCTGCGGGATACAGCCCTGCTAAGATTCCTACAAGAATGGCCAACAGTACTATAAACAGAAAAGTGCCGGGCTGGCCGTACAGATTTAACAACTCATATTTGTCAGGCGTGAGTGTTGTGTAACCCTTTCTGAAGACATCGTAAAAAAACAGGCCAAAAAACGTGGCCGCAAAGCTGAAAGTCACAGATTCACCCAAAAACTGCAGCGCCAGCCGGGATCGTGCGGCTCCAAACGTCTTGCGAACTCCCACTTCCTTCATTCGATCAGCCGCCCTTGCAGTTGAAAGAGTGATGAAATTGACCATTGCCTGCAGCAGAATGAATAAGCCGATACAAACAACCATGATCATGACGTCATATTCGCCCCCAGGCCAAATCTCGCCCCTGTTGCCCGAATAGTAGGTGCTGAGATAGATCTCTTTTAGCGGCTTCAGAGAAAACGCGTATCGCGGTGACATGTCCTCTCTCACATGTCTGGAAAAGATATCTGCAATTCGAGCCTCCACCAGTTCGGGGGCGGCGGCGTCATCCAATAACAGATAAGTTAAATCTGCACCGCCATCCGTCCATGAGTCCAGATCCACCCCGGCGGCTCTCAAAGTCGCGTAGGACGCGACGAAATCGCAGTGTAATTGCGTCAGGGCGGGTAAATCCTCGAGAATTCCAGTGATCGTATACTCGGTCTGATCGATCAAGCCGATCGTTCTTCCAACCGGGTTCTGATGAGGGAAGTACGCCCTGGCAATCGAGTCTGTGACAAGGACCGATTTCGGATCCCTGAGACAGGTTGCCGGATTACCCGTCTTGAGAGGAAACGTAAACACCTCAAAGAACTCGGGTCCGGCGAAAATCAGGTTGCCGGCCTGATAGTTTTTCTGATTCACCTGCAGGGAGACATTCCTCTCGTGACGGAACACGGCCACGCGTTCGACCCCGGGTACCTCTTCTGCAATGGCCTCCCCCAGAGGAGCCATAACCCGAGCACTGGACCAAGCTGTGTCGGCGTGCTGATAGCTCATCTCCACCCGGAAAGTGCGATCCCGCTTTTGGTGACAATCTTCCCAACTCAGTTCTCGAACCACGTAGGAGAGAGAGACCATGGCCATTCCCAGACCGATTGCCAGCCCCACAACATTGATAAATGAGTAGCTTTTGTGTTTTATCAGATTTCGAATGGCGATCTTCAGGTGATGTCTCAGCACGACTTCTCTCCCTTCACTCGTACCTCAATGTCTCCACCGGATCGGCCAGTGCGGCCTTGATGGCCTGATAGCCGACGGTGAGGAGGGCTACGATTAACGCCACAAGTCCTGCCAAGATAAACAGGGTCAGAGTCATGTCTGTTCTGTAAGCGAAGCTCTCCAGCCAGCGGCTCATCACCAGGTAGGCGATGGGACTGGCTATCAAAGCGGAGATCAACACCAAGAATGAGAACTCTTTGAGAAAAAGGGTCACAATGTTCGAAACCGTGGCACCCACCACCTTTCTGATCCCGATCTCCTTCCGGCGCCTGGCCACCGCCAGTGAGGCCACGCCGAACAAACCCAGACACGCAACTGCCAGTGAAAATCCCGCCGCGTAACGGACGATACGCTCCCATCGTCGTTCCGCGGCATACTGTTCGGCCACCTCATCATCCAGAAAGGCGTATGAGAACGGCAGACCATCGGCGGTCTGCTTCCAGGTCTCTTGCAGCAGTGACATTGTACCCTGGATATCCTCGGAGTTGACTCGGACCGCTATCTCTCCGATGCTGCTCAGCCAGCCGGTCCCGGGAAGACTGAGGATGAGCGGCTCGATCTTTCGGTGAACAGGATAGAAATGGAAGTCGTCCATCAAGCCGATCACCGTCATATCGTCAAATCCAAAAGGCAGCTGTTGACCCACCGCATGCTCCCAACCGAACGCTTTCATGGCAGCCTGGTTGATCAGGACCGAACCTGCGGCGTCGGACGGGAACTCCCGGGAGAAGTTGCGGCCCTCAACTATCTTGACCCCCAGGGTGGGCAGATAATCGTAGTCCACGAAGTTGGTGTAGAAAAAGGACCGTTCCTCAGGGGTGCCGCTCTCGCCCGCCGATTTGGTTATATCCTCGCCGAAGCTGATGCACATGCCGGGGCCCTCCTTGGGATACACCCGCAGCCAGTAGCTCCCCAGAGGATAGGAGTAACCGGTGACGTGCAGGATCCCTGGTTGTCCGGAGAGCTCGTTGCGAAACCTATCCATTATGTTTGCCGACCTCTCTCCGGTCGCCTCCACCGGAATGGTCACCACCCATTGTCTGTCATATCCCAGATCTCGACCTGCAATGTAGCTCATCTGCCTGGACATGGTCAGTGTAGCGATGATCAGAAAGACGGAGACGGTGAATTGTACCGCCACCAATATCCGCACCAGGCGGTTCTTGCTGCTTACCTTGGCCGAGCCTTTGAGAGATACAACGGTCGATAAGTTGGATTGATAAAGGGCTGGATATGCTCCGGCAGTGATGGCGGTGAGCAGAGCCAGCCCCAGAAGTGTGGGCAAAAGGAGAGGGTTTGACCACAGCCCCAATGTCAGCTCTTTATGGGCCAAGTTGTTGAAGAACGGCAGCATCAGCTCTGCCAACACCACCCCTATCAACACCGCTCCCAGACTTAGAAGCAAAGCTTCCATTAGGAACTGCCTTATCAACTGACCGCGATCCGCCCCCACCGCCTTTCTGACGCCGACCTCTTTTGCTCTGCCGCTGGCCCGTCCCACAGCCAGAGTGGTGAAGTTTATGCAGGCCAAAAGCAGGATGGCCAGCGCAATTCCTGAGAGAAGATAAGAATAGATGGGATCGCTGCTCGGCCCGGTGACCGCCTCATAGGCCGGGTTCAGGTGAAGATCGGTAAAGGGCTGGAGCCGATGGGACAATCTGTCGTCGCCGCTGAAGTGGACGCCCGCGGTCAGTCGGGCGATGTGCCGGGCCAGCTTGGCGTGAAATGCCTCAACGTCGGTTCCCGGCTCAAACTGGATGAAGGTCTGAGGACTGCCGCTGTCCCAGTCGGTGAGGACCCCTTCCGGGTAGATATGTTTGGTCTGCTCAAAGGAAAGAAGAAAATCATAGTCAATGCTCGAGTTTGCCGGGGGAGGCTGGGTTAAGCCGGCAACGGTGAATTCCCCCTCAGTCTCATCCAGCTGGATGGTCATACGTTGGCCTATCGGATCGGCGTCCCCGAAGTATTTCCGGGCGACCTCGGTGGTGATGACCACGGAGGAGGGATCGAAGAGAGCCTTCTGGCTACCTCCACCAAGCACGGGGAAGCTGAACATCTCCAAGAAACCCGGATCCACGAAATACAAAACCTCACAGAAGGATTTGTCCCCCACCCGCACTATCTGTTCTGATCCGACGATTCTGGCAGATTTGACCACCTCCGGGAAATCGCTCTTCAGAAGCGGGGCCAGAAGCCCGCTGGTGCTTGGCTGTGCGCTCGCCGTGCCGTCCGGAGAGGTGCGTACCCTGATCACCCGGTAGATCTCCTGAGCGTTGGCGTGAAACCTGTCGTAGGACAGTTCATCCTGCACATAAAGGAAGATCAAGATGCAGCAGGCGATACCTGCCGCCAGGCCCGCCACGCTGATCACCGTATAGAGCTTGGAGCGAATCAGACTGCGATAGGCGACTCTAAGATAGTTACCCAACATGGTCAACTCCCATCTTTGCTATTCGTATCTCAGCGACTCCACCGGGTTGGCCAGGGCGGCTTTTATGGATTGGTAGCCGACCGTCATGATGGCCACGATCATAGCTGATGCTCCGGCGGCGAGGAAGATCCAGATGTCCAAGCTGATCCGGTAGGCATAGACTTCAAGTACTCTGTTCATCATGAAATAGGCCAGAGGCCAGGCGATAAGGTTGGCCAGCAACACCCATTTGCCAAATTCCCTGATCAGCGAGAAGGTAATTCCCGGGATGGTGGCGCCCAGCACCTTGCGAATCCCGATCTCTTTGGTTCGCTGTTCGGCGGTAAAGGATGCCATGCCGAAAAGCCCCAGGCAGGCTATAAACAGGGCCAGAATGGTGAACGAGTCTACCATCCTCCCCATACGCTGATCGGTTCTGTACATCCTGTCTATGTTCTCATCCAAGAATTGATATTCGAAAGGTGTTCCGGGGACGAGCCTGCCCCACGCAGCTGACAGCGAACCGATGAAACGGGAGACATCGCCCGGTCTCATCTTCACCAGAAGGAACCTGAACAGGTCGGACCGGTGCTGAATGGCCAGCGGTTTGATTTCGGAATGCAGCGAGTTGAAGTGAAAGTCCTTCACCACTCCCACGATGGCGGAACCTAAGACCTCCTTCCCCAGGGGTGATTCCAGGCCCATGGCCCGCACAGCAGCCTGGTTGACCACCACGCTGGCGGACGTATCCGAGGCCAATCGCTCCGAGAGAAACCGGCCTTCGGCCATCTCAACCCCCAGGGTCGCAGCAAGATCCCAGTCGGCAAAGAGACGATGTATCAAAAGGTCTCCTCGGGTCTCTCCATCCCCCCATTCATGAATCAGTGTGGACATATCTAATCCGGCGGGGGGATCGGACGCTGCCGAAATGCCTGCCACCCCTTCGCTCTTGGATAGCTCATCTTTCAGGAGCTGGTATTTTTGTGAGCTTTCCCCCTTCAGGCTGATACACAGCACCTGTTCCTTGTCGAACCCCAATTTCCGATTTTGGATGAAGTGAAGCTGTCGGCCGATCACCACCGTTCCGATTATCAGAGCTATACTCAGCACAAACTGCAGAGATACCAGAAGTCTTCGCAGAACCATCCCCCGCGGACCCGATCGCCAGGACCCCTTCAGCACGCTGGCCGGTGCCAGGGAGGAAAGAAAAAGGGCCGGATAGCTGCCGGATATGGTGCCGGTGGCGATGGCCGTGCTCAGAAGAATAAGAATCACCGAGCCGTTCTTCATCAAGCCGAAGGAGAGCTGCTTGGCCGAGAGATCGTTGAACAGAGGAAGAAATATCTCCACCAGAAGCAGAGAAAGGCAGAGGGCAACCAGCGAAACCAGAATCGACTCCCCGAAGAACTGGAGCACGATCTCCTTGCGGCCAGCTCCCACCACCTTTCTCAAGCCCACCTCCTTAGCGCGTTTCCCTGCCCGGGCGGTGGCTAAGTTCATATAGTTTATGCAGGCGGTCAGGAGAATGAAAGCGGCTATCAAAGAGAATATGTAGATGCTGGATTTGGCGCGGGAGAGATGAATGTCGGTCACCGGCTGAAGGGAAAGCTCCACTATGGCCTCTTCATCGTGATGCTGCCTGACCGCGCCGGCGATCTTTTCAGAGAGCTGGCCAAAGTCGGCATTGTCGGCAATCATCACGTAGATTTTGTAGGCATATGTGTTCCACCCCTCAGTGGGCAGGCCGAACTTTTCCGCGGCGGAAAACGGAACCAGAAAATCAAACTCCAGATGTGAGTTGGTCGGAACGTTCTGGAGAATTCCTGTGACAGTAAAATCCGACCTTCCGTCAACCTCCAGAGTCTTTCCCATCGGATCCGCATCGCCGAAGTACTTGCCGGCCATGTTCCGGGTGATGACAATGGAATTGGGTGAGGCCAGCGCTTGAGAAGGTTCTCCCTTGATGAACTCGAAGCTGAACAGGTTGAGAAAGGAAGGATCTGCCACTGCCAAACGGTTTTCGCTGAAAAACCTGTCCTCCTGACGGATAACCCGTCCGGGAATGTTCTTATATCGGGCGGCCTCAACCATTTCGGGATACTCTCTGATAAGAGTGGGCGCCAGCTCCGGGGGATTCACCGAGAACTCCAATTCGCCGCCATCGCTGTATTTCTCATAATCGGTGACCAGGTACAGTCGGTCGGCATTCAGGTGAAACTTGTCATAGCTCAGTTCGTGTCTGACCCACAACACGATCAGTATGAAGCAGGCCATGCCCACCGCCAGACCGACGATGTTGATGAGCGAGTAGCCCTTCTGTCGGACAATGTTTCTAAGTGCAACCTTCAGATAACTCCCAAACATGATCACTGCTCCCTATTCCTATTCGTATCTCAGCGACTCCACCGGGTTGGCCAAGGCGGCCCTTATGGATTGATAGCTCACCGTGGCCAGGGCGATGATCAACACCACCAGGCCCGAGAACAGAAATATGGTCGGGGTGATGTCCGTTCGATAGGCGAAGGTCTCCAGCCACCTGTTTATGGTCAGGTAAGCTACGGGAAAGGCGACACCAGCGGCGATCAAAACCAATATCGCGATCTCTCTGGACAGGAGACGAACTATGCTGGCCACCGATGCTCCCAGTGTTTTTCTTATCCCTATCTCCTTGGTTCGCCGTTCGGCACTGAAGGCTGCCAGACCGAACAGGCCCAGACAGGCCACGAAGGCGGTCAGAAGGGAGAAGGTGGAAAACAGCATGCCCAGCCTTCTATCGTTGTCGTAATTCTCGCTCATCAAATCCTCCAGGAAGGAGTACTCGAATGGGACCTCAGGAACGATGCGGTTCCAGATCTCCTCGGTCTGGGCCATGGTTTCGGAGGTGAAGCCGGTCCTCAGTTTTGCCGCAATCAGGCGCCTATCTTGGGTCGCTGCGAACAGTGCCATGGGCATGATTTGCTCGTTGAACGGCAGTGCGTGGAAATCCTTCACCACGCCCACCACCTCATATGCTTTGTCACCAGAATAAAACTTGAACCCTATAGGCTGCTCCATTCCAAACTCCTCCACCGCCCTCTGGTTGACCAGAATCGACCTGCCGGCATCGGCCGAAGACTCCCCGGAGAAGTTCCTGCCCTGCAACAGCTCGATCCCAAAGGTCGACAGGTAATCCGGATCGACCCGCATGCCGAGCAGGAAGGTCGCATCCTCATCCAGCTTGTCTTCTGGTCGGAGACCGTACAGGTTGTGTCTGGGCTCGCCCGGGGCGCAGTCGGTGACGGTGGCCGATGAGGCCAGGCCAGCTCTTAAGATTTCATCCTTTATCAGGTCCTGCTTCTCCGCACTAACTCCTTCCTGTGCATCTATCAACAGAATGTTCCGGTTGTCAAACCCCAGATCGGATGTCAGCGCAAAGTTGATCTGCTTATAGACGGCAAAGGTTATGCATAAGAGCGCGATGGCGATCACGAATTGAAAGGCCACCAGGATTCTTCTCAAAAAGGATCTGGACCGGCCGCCCAAGAGCGCTCCCCTCAGAATGAAGGAGGGCTGAAATCTGGCCAGGACGAACGCCGGGTAGCTTCCGGAGAGCACCCCCACGATAACGACCATGCCCAGCATGGACAGCATGAGGACCGGATCACCCAGGATGTTGATCTCCAGCTGATGCCTTATGAATGCTTCCAGTTGCGGCTTGGCCATCTCAAGAAGGGCTACGCCGAACAGCATGGCCACCAGGGTCAGCAGGATGGATTCGCTCAGGAATTGATTGACCAGCTGGGATCTTAGGGCCCCCATAACCTTTCTCACCCCCACCTCCGTAAGGCGGTGAGAGACGCGAGCGGTGGAGAGGTTTACGAAGTTGACACAGGCGATCAGCAGAATCAAGAATGCCACACAGCCGAAAACGTAGAGGTATACAGGATCTCCGGTGGGGGCCAGCTCATAACTTAGGTTGGAGTGCAGGTAGATTCGCTTCAGAGGTTGAAGCCGCAATATGTAGTTTTTGGCTTTATCCTCGTCGAGGTTTTGTTTGAGGAGCCCCGGAATCCTCTGCTCGACTGCTGCCGGATCGGCTCCTTCCCCCAGAAGCACGTAGGTGTAGTCCTGAAAAAGCTCGGTCCAGGACTGGGTGTCCATGCCCATCTTCTCCAGAGTCGAATAGGAGACGACAAAGTCGGTCCTTAACTGGGTGTTGGCCGGAATTCTTTCGAACACGCCCGTGACCTGTAAATCGAACTCATCCCTGGCCCGGATGGTCCTGCCCAAGGCGCTCTGTTCGCCGAAGTGCAGCTCTGCCAGCTCCTCCGATATGACCACCGAAAAGGGCGCCTCCAGAGCCGTCCGGGGATTCCCCTCCTTTAGGGGCAGGGTGAATATGTTCAAAAGATCCGGCTCGGCTGCCAGCCCTTCCCTTTCCTCGGTGGTGCCGTCATCGGTGAACTCTACGGGCACGGTCCATAACCGCCTGATCCGAGCCACGCGCTCAATCTCCGGAAGGGCATCCTTTACCGCCGGTCCCACCGCCGGCATTATGCTGGCCATTGAGACCTGAGCATCTCCCAAACTATACATGCCGTCGATTCTGTATATGCGTTCCCTGTTTTGGTGGCAGTTTTCGAAACTCAATTCGTTGTTCACATAACCGACTATAAGCAGGCAGGCGGCCAGGCCAATGGCCAGTCCCAAGACGTTTATGGCCGTGTAGAGTCTCTGCCTGGTCAGATTCCGTATGGCCGATTTGATATAGTTGCCAAACACGTTTCACCTCCTGCTCAGCGGCACCTTAGACCCTCCGCCATCGTGGCGAGAGCACTTCCAGGGGGAAACTCCCTGGAAGCGGCGCCTTTATACATGGAACTTCTCTCTGATGTTCTCGGTCACGATGTGCCCGTCAAAGAGGTTGATGCTTCTCTGGCCGTACTCGGCGTAAGCCGGCGAGTGAGTCACCATGACGATGGTGGTTCCCGCTTCGTTCAGCGAGCTTAAGAGCTGCATGACCTCATCACCGTGCTTGGAATCTAAGTTCCCGGTCGGCTCGTCCGCCAGGATCAGCTTGGGGTTGGACACCACCGCGCGCGCCACCGCCACCCTCTGCTGCTGCCCTCCGGAGAGCTGCTGGGGAAAGTGATTTCGGCGGGCCATGATCTGCGTCTGCTCCAGGACTTCCTCCACCCGCTTCTTCCTCTGCGAAGTTGACACGCCCAGATAAAGCAGGGGCAACTCCACGTTCTCGAAGACGGTCAGCTCGTCGATCAGGTTGAAGCTCTGAAAGACAAAGCCGATGCTTCCCTTTCGCAAATTGGCCCTCTTTCTCTCGGAATAGCGGGACACCTCCGTGCCCAGAAGATAGTACTCCCCCCTGGTGGGGTTGTCCAGAAGCCCCAGCAGATTCAGAAGAGTGGATTTGCCGCATCCGGACGGACCCATGATGGCGACGAACTCCCCCTCCTTTATCTCGAGGTTGATGTTCTCCAGGGCGGTGGTCTCGACCTCCTCGGTGGTGTAGATCTTGTTCAGATCGACTACTCGAATCATGGAACGCTCCTTTATCTGTCTTTAAATGTAAGCCTGTCGAAATCTCCGAAAGTGTCATAAGATGAGGTGATGACCTTCTCTCCCGGTTCCAGGCCCTCCAGCACCTCATACACCCGAGTGTTGTATCGCCCCAGCCGGATTTTTCGCTTGGCAGCGAACTTGCCCGAACTGTCCAGCACGTACGCCCAGTTGCCGCCCGTATCGTTGTAGAACCCCCCCCGGGCCAGCATCACTGCCTGGGATAGTTCGCCCAGGGCCAGCCTTATCTGAACGCTCTGTCCTCTTCTGATCCCCTCAGGTTCCGCATCAACAAACTCCATGTCCACCTGGAATCTTCCGTCTCTCACCTCCGGATAGACCTTCGAGCTTTTCACCCGATAAGTCTTTCCGGCAATCTTCACCTCCCCCTCCTGCCCCGTGCTGATCCTGGAGATGTAGTATTCATCCACGTTGGCGCTGATCTTGAATCCTTCCAGAACGTCGATCTGGCCCAGCCGCTCGCCGGGAGCCTTCAGTTGGCCCACCTCTGCGTTCAGGGAGGTGAGGTGTCCGGCAATGGGAGCCTTGATCACCAGATTCTCCATCTTCTGCTTGATGATCTCCATGTTGGCCTGCATCCTGGCCACCGAAGCCTCCAGCTGGCCTATCTGTATTGCCCGAAGCGTGGAATCCTGTCTTTGGGTCTCCAGCGTCAGCTCCCTCTTCTTCCTCCAGTATTCGTGCTCATCACTCGCCTGCTCGAACTCATGCTCCGATATCAGCCTCTTCTCCTTTAGTCTTACGCACTGGTCGTACCTGCGTTTCGAATCACCGATCTGACGATCGATCTCCAGCAGGTCGGCCCGGAGCATGAGAGTGTTCTGCTCCATGAGAAGCCGGGTGTTACGCAGGTTGTTCATCTGTTCGAAGAGTTGAGCTTCCCGGTACATCACGTCAAGATGAAGATCGGTGTTGTCCAGCCGGAGAATCCTCTCCCCCACCTCCAGATAGCTTCCCTCCTCCAGAAACACCTCCATCACCGTTCCCCCCTGGGTGGCGTCAAGATAGAAGGTCTTTATGGGGACTATGGTCCCGGTGACCGCGATGAATTCCTGGAAATCGCCGAACTCCACCTGCGAGATGGTCAGCTTGCTGGCCTCGATCCTGAGATTGGAGCTACCACCTATCGTCAGAAGCCCATAGGCCAAGAGAAAGACGAAGATCGTCGTGCCGGATACCCAGGCGATCCTTTTGGGCGTCCACTTCTTCTTTTGTATGATGCGATCCATCCTTCACCCTCACTTCAATGAACGAGCCTTCGAAAAGGTCTATTTCCATCGAGATGGTCACCCGGCTGCAGTCCACCCAGAAGGTCCAACCGGCGCAGACAAGCACCAGGGCATACAACAAGATACAGAAACAAACAGTCGCGCAGCAAATCCGGACCAACCATGTGGGGATTATCTGTCTGTTTTCTCGAGTCTGTTCCATCTGCAGCTCCAAACATGTGTCATCAGAGAGCGTGACCTCTCAATCTCAGTTTGACATCCATTTGTGGATTTGAGCAAATAGGATGCCGAAGCAGCTAAATCGTTGATACATCAATAGATGAGAAAAAAGCAACTCTCTCAAACCATCCGATTTTGAAACATCAGATGTTCGATTCCGTACACTATAATGAGAACGGGAGAATCTCGTTTCTTGAAATGCGACCACGAATCCGAATTCGAGGTCCACACTATCGCACGGCCTTCAGGCCGTGACGCCGGAGGAGAAAAGGCCATGAGTGACATCGCCTCGGGCAAGATTCTAATAGTTGATGACGATGAGGATGTGCTGAGGGCGGCCAAGCTCCTCTTGAAGCAGCATGTGTCGTTGGTTGATACCGAAAAGGAACCCAGGAGGATCCCCTCGCTGTTGGAGAACGAGGATTACGACGCAATACTCCTGGACATGAATTTCGCCCGCGACGTCTCAAGCGGCCAGGAGGGGTTTCAGTGGTTGGACAGAATCTTAGAGATCGATCCCATGGCCGTCGTCATCCTGGTGACCGCGTACGGGGACATCGAGATGGCGGTGCAAGCCATAAAGGCCGGAGCGTTCGATTTCGTGCAGAAACCCTGGCAGAACGAGAAACTCCTGGCCACCGTCTCCGCGGGGATGAAACTCCGATGGTCTCAGGCCAAGGTGGAGAGTCTCAGGTCCAGAGAGAGACAGCTCTATGCAGACCTCGATCAGAGGTTCCATGACTTCATCGGAGAATCAGCGGCAATCAAGCAGATATTCACCTCTATACGCAAGGTTGCCGGAACCGACGCCAATGTGTTGATCCTGGGAGAGAACGGGACCGGAAAGGAGCTTGTAGCCAGGGAGATCCACCGACAATCCGCCAGGTCTGGTGAGGCCTTCATTCCCGTGGACATGGGGGCCATACCGGAGACTCTTTTCGAGAGCGAGCTGTTCGGCCACCTGAAAGGGGCATTCACGGATGCCAAGGAGAACCGAACTGGAAGGTTCGAGATGGCATCGGGCGGCACCCTGTTTTTGGACGAGATAGGGAATCTTCATCTCTCCCTTCAGGCAAAGCTTCTGGCCGCCTTGCAGAATCGCACCATAACCCGGGTGGGTTCCGCCACGCCCATTCCTATAGATATCAGGCTGATCTGCGCGACCAACATGCCGATCCATGGGATGGTAGAGGAAAACCGCTTTCGCCAGGATCTGCTTTATCGAATCAACACCGTGGAAATAGAGCTTCCGCCTCTCAGAGAACGCGGCGAGGACATTCCCCTTCTGGTCGCTCACTTTCTGGAGATATATTGCAGGAAATATAAGAAGGCAACCAAGAGGATTCAGGCAGCGACGCTAAGAAGACTTGAGAAGTACAACTGGCCGGGAAACGTTCGGGAGCTGCGGCACGCGGTGGAGAGAGCGGTGATCATGAGCGATTCGGATACGCTGGCGCCGGAGGACTTTTTCCTCCCCGTCTCGAAGGCCGCACGGGATGGCGTGACGCTCGACACCTGCAATCTGGGGGAGGTTGAGGAACGGGTAATCCGTGCGGTTCTGATCAAGCACCGGGGCAATGTATCCCATGCGGCAGAGGAACTCGGCCTGACCAGAACCTCACTCTATCGAAGAATGCAGAAATATGGGCTTTAAATCTTTTCGCTTAGTCTGCGTGGTGAGGATCCTGTTCCTTGCCGCCACGATTCTCCTGCTGGTCTATCTGGTCAGCCAGACCTCGCTTTTAGCCACCAGTCTTATCGTCGGCGCCGCGATCGCAGCCCAGGTGGTCTCATTGGTTCACTACGTGGAGAAGACCAACCGGGATCTGACCAGATTCTTAGCTTCCATAAAGTACTCCGACTTCTCCCAGGCCTTTTCCAGCAGCCAAAGAGGCTCCTCCTTTGAGGATCTCAACGCGGCCTTCGCCGGCGTGATCTCCGAGTTTCAGAAGGCTCGATCGGAGAAGGAAACCCAGTACCGCTATCTTCAAACTCTGGTGCAGCATATCGGCCTGGGGATTCTCTCTTTCGATCAGACCGGCAAGGTCGACCTGATCAACAACGCCGCCAAGAGGCTGCTGCGGATAACCCACCTGCGTAACATCAAGTCGCTGGAATCGGTCTCCCCGCGTCTGGTGGAGACGCTGGCAGGTTCCAAGCCGGGAGAGAAGGCACTGGTGAAGATCGACCGGGGAGATTTAAGTCTTACCCTGGCCGTATACCCGACGCAGTTCAGAATTCCCGATCGCACCATTACCCTTGTCTCCATGCAGGACATCGAGAACGAACTGGCCGAGCAGGAGATGGCGGCCTGGCAGAAACTGATCCGGGTTCTGACCCACGAGATCATGAACTCGGTCACGCCCATCGCCTCCCTTGCCTCGACCGTCGGTGACCTGGTGAAGCAGTTAGAGCAATCTGAAGTCGGCGATTCGGATCATAGAGGCGCGGAAGCCAAGTCGGACATCCGTGAAGCTGCGGCGACCATCAAGAAAAGGAGCAAAGGGCTCCTGCACTTCATCGATGCATACCGGGACCTGACCAAGATTCCAAAACCCAATTTCGAGATATTCCGGGCCTCGGAACTGCTGCAGCGAGCAGCAGGGCTCTTCAAAAATCAGTTGGACGAGAGCGGGATAGATTTAGGCATCAAGGTTGAACCGACGAGTCTTGAGTTGACGGCTGATCCTCAGCTGATAGAGCAGGTTCTGATAAATCTGATACTAAACGCGGTCGAGGCGCTGGAGGAAAGATCGGATGGACAGATTAAGGTCGGCTCGCGTCTGGATAAGCAGGGTAGGGTTTTGATCTCCGTGACGGACAACGGCTCGGGCATCCAGGATGAGGTCAAAGAGAAGATCTTCACTCCCTTCTTCACCACTAAGAGAGGCGGCTCAGGCATAGGTTTGAGTCTGTCCAGGCAGATCATGCGGCTTCACAAAGGAAGCATTGCATTCCGATCGACCCCGGGTGAGGCCACAACGTTCACCCTGCGTTTCTGACGGCTTCACTATTACGCCCGCTTCATCCCTGACAGGAAACCGGCGAGGCTTCGGCTCTGGAGCCAAGTCGGTCCATACCAGACAAGGACAGTCGTTGAGAGACGGATGGGAATGACAGGATCATTAGATATGGCAGGAGTCAGGTCATATCTAATCCCCAGTTCGCTTCAATTCGATCATGCGACCATCACCAAAGAGGATTATGAGCTCACTTGCTCTCACATAGCCCTTGTCAAAGACAAACTTCAAGCGATTTTCGGGGTGTTCCTTGGCGGTGAAGCAATGCGTGGAAAAAGGCACAAGGTGAACGCGCGGCAAATCATCTTCTTCCGCATACAAATCACCGGACTCAGCCATAATCGATATATGTTCATACTTGCCCATGTATGCCCGCAGCTCTTCTGCGGTTAGATCAATGGGATTGACTTCTGCCAGCAGTCCCTCTGCCAACCACAAAAGCTTGCGCTCTTTACGCTCATCGGTACTCCGATCCGCAGCAGCTCTTAGGGCCTCGGCATGAGCTACCAGCAGTGCATGTTCAGCAGATGCCGGAATGTCAGGCTGAATCCCTGACCCCTGAAACCCCTGGTCGTCTGCAGGAGCCCCGGTAGGGAGCTTCAGCCGGATATCTATCGATGGGAAATCCACGAATCTGGCCATATGGCCGGCGCCGCCGGTCTTCTCGCCGACGACCTTCGCTCTTCTGAGTTTCATCAACGCCCGCGCAAAACCTTCACCGGCGGATACGGTCCGTGGCCCGACTATAATCACAATCGGCAGATCATAGAGCGGTGTCCCAGCTATAGCTGGTAGAGACCAGGTTTCAGCATGCGCGTCGTCATATCTGTCGTATGATCTCCCCAGAAGAGTCGGCTCGGAGAAGAAATAGCTCGCCAGCAACTGAACCATCTCCGGTCGGCCCCCGCGGCAGCGTCGCAGGTCAATTATAAGGGCGTCGCTGTTTGCCAGAAAGCCGCTCACGGCAACCAGAGTCTTGCTGGCATATGTGGTGTCACGAAACTCACGAAGATCGAGATAGCCGATATTTCCATCCAGAATCTCGATGCGCCTGAAACCGAAGTTCTCCGCTTTCCACTTGGCCAAATCTGAATCAGTCACACCGTTATCGTCCTGATTCAGATCCTCGTCGGGGCCCAACCAGCTTACCTTAAGGTGCGCGTCTTTACTGATATTCTGGAGGATGCGATTCACGGTAAGGAGAAGAGTATCTCCATCTCTTATACTGTCGAACTCGCCACGATGGAACCAACCACGGAGAGTATCGGCCATCATGGTCCCAACTTCCGGTATCACGTAAAATCTCTCGATTGCCGAAGCAAGGCTGTCAATCATATCTGATTTTGTCCAGGACGTGCGTACAACTCGTCTTTCCTGATCCAATTCCGAACGAGAGCATGATATGCAAATCGTGAGTAGAGCCAATATACATGCAGCCAGTCCGATGAGTCCCTTTACCAGACAGTGCCGGCTGTGCGTGCTCAGAAGTATTTTCATTTTGCCGTGAGATCTCTTAGTCAATATCAACAACCACACCGTTCTTGCACCATAGCTTACGACATCAAGTTGATGAAGTTTCAATCCCCCCACGAAATCTATAGACTGGGAACCGAGAACACTCCCACACAGGGGAGGCTTGCCGGAAGTCGCCGGACTGCGTAAGGAGCGGTAGACGCACCTGGAGGGCAATCAAGGAAGAATCGTCTATCCATACCGGCTTCCTGGAGGCGAGACTTAGCGGGGCAAAAAAAGACGAAACCTATTACGAAGGGCTTCGTACTTACCAGTAGAAAGTTTCAAGCCATTTGGAGAGTTGTCATGAAGCAAAAGCCGAACCCGACAGACGCCGAGCTCGATCTGTTGAAAGTACTGTGGGAGCACGGCCCGTGTACGGTCGGCCAGGTACATGCCCTTCTCAAGGACGACCCGCCGCGGGGATATACCACCATCCTCAAGCTGCTGCAGATCATGGTCGAGAAAGGGCTTGTCAAGCGGGATGAAGAACACAGAGCCCACGTTTACCGGGCAGCCGCGACCAGCGTACAGATCCATCGACAATACCTGAGGGACATACTTGACAGGGTATTTGACAATTCTACCGGCAAACTTGTCGCCCAGGCCCTGGCCACGCGTCCGGTCTCGCCTGAGGAACTTGCCGAAATCAGACTCATGCTCGATGAAATGGAGGCAAAAGCAAAATGATCCAGAGTCAACTAGTTTATCTGGAGCCATACATCCGCACTGCTACGACTATTCTGATCCATTCACTCTGGCAGGGGATTCTCATCGGGCTTCTCGCCGCCATCGCGCTGTCTCTCTTAAGAGGCAGCAGTTCCAAGATTCGTTACGCCCTTTCCTGCGGCGCTATGGCAGCCGTGATCGTGGCTGCAGCCGTGACGGCCCTATCCGTTTGGCCGGACGGGTATGCCCCGGCAAGACACGTTTCCGGAGTGACAGGTGATTTGATAAGCGTGAGAGGCAGTTCGGAGGTCGGCGCGACAATTGGCATCCCCGTGCCCCCCAAAGATGTTCCTTCATCAAACCGGTGGTGGCAGCATCCTTCGATCAGTCGGCGGATCTTTATGATCTGGCTCGCGGGAGTGATGTTGTTTTCTGTCTACCATCTTCTTGGCTGGCGTCGCGCCCGCGGATTCGTCAAGCGGGGCACTTCCCCGGTGCCGTCCGGCTGGCAGGCGCGGTTCGAGAAGTTATGCCACGAGTTCAGGGTCAGACGACTTGTATCGTTGCTGAGCAGTTCTCTGGTCAAGGTGCCGTGTGTGGTAGGCTGGATGAAACCGGTAATACTGGTTCCTGTGAGCATGTTCACTTCGCTCGATCCTTCCGAGATCGAGATGATCCTTGTCCACGAACTCGCTCACGTTCGACGTTACGACATCCTCGTCAATATACTGCAGACAGCTATGGAAACGCTGTTCTTCTTCAATCCGGCCATCTGGTGGCTTTCCCGCCAGATCAGGATCGAGCGGGAGAATTGTTGCGATGACACAGCCATTCTCAGAGCGGGCAGCCGACTCAGGTATGCCCGCGCATTGACTAATTTGGAGGAGGTAAGAATGTTCCAGACAAGTTTTAATTCCGCCCTTACCGGCTCGCCGCTCAGGCGTCGCATTCAGCGAATAGTCGGGGCGACGAGACCACGCTTCTATTCATCGGTGCTGAGCATTTCCGGTATGCTCTTGATCGCTTCTTTAATCGTCGTCGTACTCGGATCGTTCGGCGGCTTGAACGATTCGGCGTTGCAGGCCAGCCAGAAGATCGATGCAACACAAACATTCGATCCAGGACCCGGCGATCTGCGTGGCGAATGGGAGATCGAATCGAGCCGCGATGAATTGAAGATACTAGTGTATGGCAGGCAAAGTTCGGGGATGAACTTTGCCCTCGATCGAGACGAGGTGGCACACCTCATCGGTCAGGGGAAAAAGTCATTTCGGATCGTCCGCGACGCCGGAACGACGTTTTTGGAAGGGACGCTGAAAGAGCGGGGCCGAAGGCTGGAGGGTAGCGGTGAATGGTATTTTCGGCCCGACTCAGCGTACGTGCGCTTCATGGGCCGGCACGGACTTCGCGAGGACGACCGACAGAAAACGTTCTCTCTGGCCATATTCGATGTTTCCCGAAAGTACTTAGCCGGGATGGAAAACTGCGGGCTGGGTGATCTGACTGTCGATCAACTGATCTCCGCACGGATTTTCGGCATATCGCCTGAAATGGTGGAAGAGTTCCGCGAGGCCGGGTACTCCAGTCTTTCTTACCAGGAGTTGCTGTCGATGGGGGTCCAGGGAGTCAGCCCGGAAGATGCACGGGAGTTCGGCAAGCTGGGATTTCAACATGTCACGGCTAGCCAGCTAATCTCGGCAAGAACAAACGGTTTAACCCCCGAATTCGTGGAAGAATTCCGCGATGCCGGCTTCCGCGATCTGTCATTCAACAGCTTTGTCACCTTGCGCGCATTCAATATAGATGCCGGCGATTTCGAGGATTGTTACCAGCATCGCTTTATGGATCTGTCAGAAGATAATATGGTGTGGGTATGTGGTTTCGGCATCACACTGAAAGATATACAGGAAATGAGAGAACTCGGATATACGGACATTGACAGCATAATTAAGCTGATCTGCCGCGAAAAAGGCCGATAACGACATTTGCGCACACCGTCTGCCCTCGCGGTCGGCAAGATCAATATCTATGGCGGGACGACCTCTGGCTTCATTCAAAACCGCCTTCAGTCCACAGTCCACGGCTCACTGGAAATGTGTATCTTGGAGACCAGTAACCGCGACCAGAGAAAGACCCACTGTCTTGAAAACGAGGAACGATTCCTTCCCCGTCAGTAGCGGTAGAGCCTACTCCAGAAGACGAAACCCGCCCTGCGACCCGAATGCAGCCGCCAGGACGGGTTAATCTTCTCTGGCTGCGAACTATGAACCGTGAACGGACCTAACAATGCGGGGCCGATCCCGCCCTTGGCGGGACGACCCCTGGCTTTGGTCAAAATCGCTTTCAGTCGACTGCCCACAGTCCACAGCTCATCCGGGGTAGCCGTGTGGGGGCTGTGAACTATGAACCGTGAACTGCGAACCGCCTTAAAAATGCGGGGGCTACGAGACGAGTTTAGAACCTTTTTCCTTTTCGAAAGCCCGTCCTCGGTCGAGTTTGAAGATCTCCAACAGCTTGTTGCCCAGATCCAGACATAACAACCGTCCGAGGCTCGTTTCCTTCGCCTATCTGCCTTTGCGATCGAGATCAGGGGGACCCTCGCTTCGCCCGTTTATGCCCGATGAACGAGTGTTTGTCAGGACAGGTAACGGGTGCTTTCGTAAGTCATTCTCGAAGTCCTATCCAACGCCAGCAAAGCGGCCCGCGCGGGTCAGCGGACGACGTTCTGAACGAGGCGACTTCCATGCAAGTCGGTCGCCTGTCAGCCGCCGGCTCCGGATCCTTTCTTCCCCCTGAGTTGGACCAGCCAATCACTGAATGCTCTCAAGAATTCCTTCCTGCAGTTCTGTATTTCCGAAGGCATTTCGGCCAGCTTTGTCACCTTGAATCCGACGGGGTCTTTTACTTCCCAGGCCATAATCGGTTTGACGCTAAGTTTGGTGTCGCTTCTTCCGTCCCACTCATTCACCACAAAATGGTCGTTCAAGTCTTCCTCGAAGGTGGCGTCGAGTGTGACCCACGTTCCCTTCAGAGATAGCTTGATGAAATTGTGGTAGTCTGGTATTCCGTCCCCTCTTTGCAGCAGAAGCCGGAGGTGGTCGGGATACTCCATCTCACGAGGAAGGTCCTGATACTTATGGAAGACGACCATGTCTTGGACGAGCAGCCCCATGGAGCGGTATAAACCTGCCAGCAGCAAGTGCTTGCCGCTGCAAGTTCCCTTGTTTGCAGCCAGAACCTTCAGAGGATCCCTTGAGTCTATAACTCCGTAAGGTATGTCTCTCACCTTCCGGAACACGGCGGCGACAGCTTGGTCTCTGTTCAGACCCTCGGTCCACTCCCTTGCGATTCTGCGGAATTCTTCTGTCATGCTCCAAAGGCTTGGATTCGGTGGTTGGATGCAAGCCCATCGTGTCACGTCGTTCAGCTAAAACTTCATCGTGATGGTTACGATCTCAAAGGGCTTCACCCTCAGTCTGATCTTTCTGTCCTTTAGGGTGATAGACTTGTCGAATTCCTTATCCTTCTCCTCCATCAAGTTCACTATCTTGGCGCCCTTGGGTTTCCTGAACATGGTTAGCGTCGCAGAGGTGGCCTTTCCCGAGGCTTCGTACAATCGGACTATGATGTCCTTGCCGTTGTGTGATCTCTTGACGGCACTAACCACGATATTGTCTGGCTCGGCCCTCAGGAATGAACCCTGACTTCTATACCTGCCGCTGGGTGGGAGTTGGAACGGAATCAGATCGTTGTTGAATTCCTGCCCCTGTCTGTAAGATTTCGCCTTTCTCCAATCTCCCTGGTGCGGGTAGATGGAGTACCGGAAGGTGTATTCTCTGAATTCCCTGGCGTCCGGAACGGGAATGGCGGGGCCGGCCATTCCGTCGGTGGAAAGCATGCTCACCGCCCTGAGAAGGGTGAGATAGATGCTGCCATCCCTCACCTCGTTTTCCGGGTTTCCTCGGTTGATCAAAGTAAGGCCTTTCTTCCCGTCGCTGTAGTCCACCCAGTTGAGAGATGGAAAGACCCCGGAAGGCTGCTCTACCCATCCCTCCGGCTTGAAGTAGTATAGGTCGGTCTTTCGATCAATTGCCCCGAACTGTGTTTCGCACGTGTACTCCTCACTGCGAATCTCAGTGTCGAACTTGACCCGTAACCTGTCGCGTGGATGCTGGTCGTCAACCCAGGTGACGAAATCGATTCGGGGGAGGTCTCGGTAAACCACCATCTGTTTTCTGCACCTCACGTACCTGTGTCTCCAGATCAAAGGCTTCAGCTTCTCGGTCAACCTGTACGGCCAGCGCAGGGAATAATAGTCGGTTTCTACGTTTATGACTGTCCTTAAGGGGGACTGGTCCACCTGGAAGTTCTCCACTCGAAAGGAACCATATTTGACCCCCTTTCCGCTCTCCGACCTGATAGGTGTTCCCAGGGTCTCCCTGTGATAGTAAAGGTCACCCACCTCCTCTTCAACCGTGAGGTCGTTTCCTCCGCATATCTTCTGTCCATTCTTGAAAACCTCCAGCAGACCGGTCTCCAGGTCAAAGCAGAGTTTGAAGAACCGGTTTTCGATGGCATTCCCTCTCAATTTCAGACTGGAGGTTTTCTTCGCTCCCGATTTCCTCTGAGCGACCTGGTAAACCCTGTAACCCATCGCAGGCACGTTTGCCACAAAACCCAGAGACGCACTGCTGAACGAGCCATCCGCGTATTTGGAGAATCTGAGCAGGGTAATGTCTGTTTCCCGATCGCCGTTTCTGAGGCAGTCGATGTGAAAGACCTTGCCTCTGTCGAAGGATAGATCAACCTCCACCCAGTTGGAGACCTCCCATGACAGCGGATTGAACACGGCAACATCACCATGCGTTCTTCTATTGACATCGTTTTCCAGTATCGAATTAAGCACCCTGGGGGTGAGACTGCTCAGCTGGGTCTCAAGGAATTCAATGGCGTCTTTGGCCTCTTCGTACCCCGAGTCCATGCCGGTGCCGGGGGCCACGTCGTGAAAGCCCAAGAAGAGCACCTTCTTCCAGCAGTCCCTCAGTTGCTCTGGGTACAGCCCACCCAACAGAGAGTTGAAGGTGGCGAATTTCTCAAAACCCAGGAGCTTGTTTTCATACTCCCTCAGATTCTGCTTCAGCCAAATGCGGCTTGAGGCCACGTCGGGGAAGACCTCAGAGTGCTCTCCGGAGTACATCTCTCCCCGTCTCACCGGAAGCTTTTTCGAATGCTTCTTGAGCTTCTGGAAGAACTCGGAAGGGGTGGAGATTTTCATTTTCACCTTATGCGTCTTGTTCCACCCTTTGATTGCGCTTACCGTCTCCTTTTGCGGTAGGGTTACGCCGCTGCCGGAAGGCATAAGAATATCAGGTACGTCCGAAACGTATCTGAGGCTCTTGTAGCTCTGATCCAACCGCTCCAAGTCCATTCCGGCCCTGTATCCTAAGGGCATGAAGTGAGAGATGATCCTTGTGCCGTCCAAACCCTCCCACATGAAGTTGGAGGGCTTCTTCTCCGGGCAGCCGCGTCTGAATGCCAGATACTTGTAGTCGCTCTTCCTGTATATCTGGGGAAGCTGGCCGTTAAGGCCGAAACTGTCCGCTTGCCACATCACCGGCACGTCCATCCCGAATTTCTCCTTCACATACTGCTTGCCATAGAGTATCTCCCTGACCAACGTCTCGCCATGAGGTAGCATGGTGTCGGCCATCAAATACTCACCATCCGCGATCTCGATCCTCCCACTTTTGATGTATCTGGAGAGCTTGCGGAACAGTCTGGGATACCTGTTCTCGACCTCCTCTAACAGATAAGTCTGTTCGATCATAAACCGGTAGTCTTTGTTCTTCTCCAGAAGGTCAATTACTTGTCTGAGTATCAGGTCTATATTTATGTAGAAGTAATCCTCCTTGGTGAAGACCCATATGGCATCATAGTGGGTATGGGGCACGAAGTAGATCATTCCGTGTTTCTTCGACTTTTTACCTCTGCTCATTAGCTCCTCCCAGTACCAATTCCCTTAGAGATTCATTCCAACCTTTCGGGCCTATCCCTTCGGCTCTGCGAAGTCCGGGGATAGCAAGGTCGACCCAACGGCCATCGGGATTCTTCACTACCACCGGAATATCTACTTGTCTAAGCATGGGCTCATCGTTGTAAGAATTCCCCACGCCTATGCTTACGACCGCTCCGCCCTCTTTGTACATGTCGGTCAGGAGCCTGACCGCTTTACCCTTGTCCGCCCCCTTGCCCGCAGCCTCGATAGCTCTTCCTCCAAATGTAAGGTTGAACTTCTGGCTCAAGACGTCCAGGGCCTCCTGGTCGGCTTCGATTATCGTCTCCGTGAATTGCCTGTTCATGGCAAGCTTGGCGCTCTCCCGGTCCAAGTTCATCTGTCTGGCCACCTCTTCTTCCGTCATGGTGCAATAACTTTTGATGCCAAACCTCTCTATGAGCAACCGAATCTCCCTTCTTATTTGCTCAGACGGGATGCCCAAAACAAGGACCTCATAATCTCCCGTAGGTCGACCCCTGGCCTCACCGAAATATCAGGCGGGAATATATATGGCCGATCCGTTCTCCACAATGAAGGGATGCGCAAGATCCATTCTCTTCCTGTAGACCTGTTGCTCACCATAGGTTTTTGCCGAGCAGAAGATCACCGGCGTGTTATTTTCTTTGAGTGCGCGCAAGACCGGCAGGGCATCCTGGTATTCATAGTTCTCGTCAAGAAGAGTGTCGTCCATGTCGGTGAAGACCACAAAACGTCTCTTTTCCCGTTTTTCGGAGCTCGTGGATCGCATGATGTTAGTCTCCTTTCAATGCAGGTTGGCCCAAGGAGCAATCCCTTGATCTGCAGACGCCGGGCCGCTGCGCTCCATCAGTAGCGGAACACGGCGGCCTGAACCACACCATCCGGCACCTCCTCCGGCTTAACAGCATAGACGGTTCCTGAGTGCAGAAGTGTGTGAATGGTTGCCAAGTCCAACAGGTCTTGGTCCTCGGGCTCTGGATTCGGGTGTGAATGGACCACGTTGGCATCTGGATCATACCTGCCCCACCGCTGAATACCGACAGGGACAAACAGTGATTCCACCCGCCCATGATAAGCGGCCCGTACAATCGATTCAAGGTCACTTGACGCCAAACCGGTGCCCGCAAGTTGCTTGTATCTTGCGACTGCTTGGTCCCGCGCTTTGAGAAAGAGAGGCTCTACAACAGACCAAGCCCGACCATGCAATTCTTTGGCGCTGAGTTCATCAGGGTTCCCTGTAATTCCCTCATCCACCAGATAGGGATATCTGTTCGCTTGTCTATAAATCGGGAAAAGATATTCAACTCCCGCCAAAACTAAAGGTATTTGCTCGTCTTTGAGCAGATCGTGCAATCCCTTGTCAATCTGTCGAAAGTATCGGAGGATATTCTGCTTGGCATCATCCGTGCCCACCCCGTGGCCATGAAACATAGCTGCCCGTTCTCCTCTTCCCCCTGGCGTGCCGGTGTGGAACTGGAGTTGTTTCTCTGGATCGTCATACTTTAGGGCCTGGTCAATGCTTTTCGGTACTGCCTCCAACTCCACCTCACTCGCACTGTAACGAGTGCCCTGAAGCAGCCTGACCTTGTTCTGGCTGAATGCCAACAGATAGAAACGACCGGCCCCGGTGAAAAGCGGAAGGAGCGGCTTGACGTGAAACCGATCAGTGACCACCACCAATTCATCAAAACTGAACGGAAGACGGTGATAGCGGAACGTCCGCGAGGAGAGAAAGACGGAGAGTCCATCGCTCTGATGCTGCCAGAAGGAGCGATTGTTCAGGAGCCCCTGAGATGGTTTCAGCAACTTCTCAGCCTCGATCCTGCGAAGGCCCGAGGCGAGCAATTGCCGCTCGGCCTCCCCCAGGAGGTTTTTGAATCTGATGGGATTTTGTTGATTTTCCGGCGCAGCTCGTCTGCTTGGCATGAAGATGGAGATACACCGACCTTTTTGCTTTTCGATCAAAGTTCTTAAATCATCCTTCGTCAATAAGTCCATATTCATCACCTCCTAACCAGATGAACTCAGGCGACGAGTGCGTGCCCGAAACGAAACGCAGCAGCAAGGTTCTCCTCTCCTCAGGGTTGGCAGGAGGCCCGACGTTGGTTGGTGCCTGCGTTTCCCGACCCACATGCTCGTCCTCACTCGGGCGGAACTCCTATGGTCAGCACAGGGCAGGGGGCCAGGCGTAGGACAGCTTCTGCCACGGAGCCGAGCATGGGAGATTCCCAGCCTGCCTCCCCATGTGCTGCAATAACGATAAGGTCAACCCTTTCGTATTCGGCAACCCGGGTGATTCCATTTGCAGCATTTCCATCCTCGACAACAAAACGCACTTTCAATTCCTGTGGCACCTTTTTACCGGCCACCTCCTTGAGCTTCTTCTCGGCTGCTGCTTCCAGCTTTTGGTGATATGAAGCCAGAGTGAACCCTCCCGTAGCTCCGGGACTGTCAGGAAATGCCGAAGCCAAGGCCATGGGGAGTTTGCTGATGACGTGAACCAGACATAGTTCGCCGGAGAAGTGTAATGCCAGCTCATTGGCCGCCCTCAGAGCTCCATAGGACGGTTCACTGAAATCGGTCGGACACAAAATCTTCTTGAACGGCAGCATAAATATCCACCTCCTTGGCAAATGTCGTCAAATCAGTTCTCCCGGGAAGCTTTTCAAAACTGGTCCTCCCTTCAGAAACCTACCCCCCCTTTCATTCTAAAGAAGAGAAGGTGACATGTCAAGACCGAAGGATCGCTTTTGCCTGCTCTCAATCTGCAGAACACCGATGGAATCATCTCAGCCTTTCACGGCCCCTGCGGTCAGCCCCTGCACGAAATAGCGCTGAAACATTAAGAAAAGCGTTATCACTGGCAGTGATCCCAAGACGGATGCGGCAAACAATGCTCCGTAATTGGTGCCGGATAAAGGATCTCCCACCACCTGGTATAAGGCAACCGTAAAGGGCATTTTCGAAGGTTCAAACAACAAAGTCAAAGGAACAAGGAATTCAATCCATGACATCATAAAAACAAATAGACCTGCGGCGATTATGCCGGGCCAGGCCAGTGGCAAGATGATCCGATAGATTATCTGGACACTCCTCAGCCCATCTACCTGGGCCGACTCTATTATGTCTTGGGGAATCTTCTCGAAGAACCCCTTCAAGATCCAGATGGTCAGGGGAGTGGTTCGGGCAGCCAGAATCAGGGAAACCCCCATTCTGGTGTCGATAAGGCCGAGATACCTGGCTATCTCAAACAAAGGGACTAATGCAGCCATTCCAGGAATCATCTGGGTCGCCAGTATGCCCAGCATGATAGCACCGGTATAGCGGAGTCTGATTTTTCCCAGCACATATGCGGCAGGTATTGCCACGAAGAAATTCACCCCCAGCGTGGCTGCTGCAATTATCAAGCTGTTGCCGATGGATTTCAGAATATTCAGATCTTTGATGGCCAAAACGTAGTGTTCCGCCGTGGGTTTAACCCATAAGGGAGGCGGAAACTTGTACAGCCACTCCACCGGACGGAGCGAAACTAGGAACAACCAGATTATGGGTGAGAGTGCAAGAACGGTGAAAGCAATCAGCGCTGCGAAATGCTTGGGTTCCAGCTTTCGTTCCACTTTAGTAGCGCTCCTCCACTAACACGCCGCGACCGAAGAGCTTCAGATAGCTCACCGCGAGGACTATGTTAATGGCAAAAAGAACAACTGATATGGTTGACCCATACCCCATGCTGTAATCCCGGAACGCCTGTTTCCACATAAACAGGCCCAGAACTTCGGTCTGATGTGACGGGCCGCCGAAGGTAAGCACGAACAGGATGCCAAACGTATTAATGGTAAACAGAGTGATGTAAACCAGGTCCAAAAACGTCACATACTTCAGGGAGGGCAGCGTAATGTGCCTAAACAGATACCATCTACCCCCTCCATCCACCCTCCCGGATTCATACCACTCCTCAGGGATGCTCTTTAAGGCAGCTTCAAACAGGAGCAGGCTGAACGTGGTGCCCCACCATACATTCACCAGAATGGCCGCTGGCATGGCCCAGTCATATAGCCAGGCTTGAGCAGAACCACCGAAAAGCTGAATCATCGCGTTGGCTATTCCGAATTCCGAATCGAGTATGCGAAGCCACAGTATGCCCACAACCAGCTCGGAAAACGCAAAGGGCAATATGATTGCAGCCCGAAAGTACTTCACCGACTTGATTCTCAAGTTATGTAGAATCAGAGCTCCTGCCATTCCCATCAGATACTGCAGCAGTACGCTCCCCCCCACGAACCACAGTGTGGCTTTCAAGGAGGTGTAGAATCTGGGGTCGTTGAAAAGCCTTTTGAAATTCTCAATTCCCACCCAGTTGAACTCTTCCCGCAAGAGCTCCATGTCGGTGAAGCTCATCCACAGCGCCTGAAAAACAGGATAAACGGCGAATGTTCCCAGCAAGAGAACTGCGGGAAGCAGATACAGATATTTCCGAGAAATGAGTTTGGACAAGTGGTTTGCCACGCTATTCACTTTGATCCATCAAGCTGAGAATCTCCTCAGATGCCAGTCTCACTGCCGAGGCCGGTTCAATCTCCCCCGTGATCACATTCTCGATCATCTCTTGGATCAGATCGGACAAATCGGAATACTCAGGAGAACTGGGGCGTGTTCGGGCTTTGTGGAGGTATTTGGTGGTTTGAGCCAGGAACGGATACTTCTGCTCATCCAGAGTCTCGGCGATGGACTTTCGGGGTGGATGTTGGTATGTCTCCAGAAGAAATTCTTTCATATTCTCCGGGGATACGGCAAGCTTCAGTATTTCGAACGCCAATTCCTTATGAGGTGATCCTTCATACACAACGTAGCACATTCCACCGGCGGTTGTGGATGGCTGACCGTCAGGTCCTGCCGGGATAAGGGCGTAGCCCACGCGCTCCGAAAACTCGCTGTCGTTCCAACCGGACACCTCCTGTATCATCCTCTTTTCATAGCTTCCGCCAAAAGCCATTGCCGCCTTGCCGGTAGCGAACAGTTGCAGCGCCCTGTTCCACTCGAAGGATATGGCCTCCGGTGAAACGATCTTGTGGTCGTTTACCAGGCCGCTCAGGAATTTCAGAGTTTCGACATTCTGCTGGGAGTCCAAGATCAATTCGCCGTTTCTGAAAATTCCGCCATTATTCGACCAGAAAAGTGGCAGCAGTTGATATACCAATGTCTCACGGGCTTTCGTGCCGAGCGGCATTGCCAATGGAAATTGACTATTGCCGAATTGTTCCCTGACTTGGGCTTTTTGAAAATGCTTGCCTATTCTCACCAGATCTTGCCAGGTTTCCGGCGGACTGATATTCTCTTGAGATAACCAGTCCTTGCGATACCACAGCAATGCCATATCAGTCTGAGTCCTCACTCCCCACAGATGACCATCCAAGACTTCTCCCTGTTGAAATACCGGAAAGAAGTCTTTCTTATAATCGTTGATGAACCATTCTCTGTCAATCTCGTCAAGTGGTGCAAGATGTCCTGCTTGGGCGAAGGCCGCCAACCAGACATAGTCGATTAAGGACAAATCCGGCGGCTGGCCGGCACCCGCCGCGGTCATAAGCTTGTTCTTCAACTGAGGATAACCTATCACCAGTTGGTCCAGCTTCACCCTGCGTTCCGGATTGCTGGCGTTCCACTGGTCCACCGCTTTTTCGATGTTGCTGGCCCAACGTGACTGATTAATCACCTTTATGGTTGTTGTCTTTTCCCCATCCGCCCCACACTCAAAAAACAGAAGACACGTCCCAGCAAGGATCAGCCAACTGACTATCATCCCGGTATTCGTGAATTTCTTCATGACACGGTCCTCCTATTCTGATTGCTGGAATCTCCTGCCCTTACCCCAGATACATCGCCCTTCTGGCAAAAATAAATAAACATCATCGACGTTTATCCCCGCGTAGAGTCGTTTCGCCTCGCTGAACCCCTGCCAGTTATTCACTCTTGCAACCAGCTTTGATCCGAACAAATCAAAATAAATGAAGCCTTCATGCCCTATCGGCTCAACCCTTATGACTTCAACCTCCAAGGGAAAATCCGGAGATGAGCTAATATTAACAGCTTCGGGACGAATTCCCAGGATTATTCCGGTATCGTTTTCAATCTCGGGACCCTCAGGGGCTTCTCCTTCGAATTCTATGGAATGCTCGTTAACCAGTATCTCCGCTTTACCCGTTTTCTCCTGGTGTGAGAACCTCCCGCCGATGAAGTTCATTGGGGGAGAACCTATGAACTCGGCAACGAACCTGTTCAACGGAAAATCATATAGATGCTCAGGAGTGGCAATCTGTTCGATTCTCCCTTCATTGAGCACGGCTATGCGATCCCCCAGAGTCATTGCTTCTACCTGGTCGTGGGTAACATAAACGAAGGTCGTTCCCACCTGCCTATGGATTTTCGCCAATTCGTTTCGCATCTCGATACGCAATTTCGCATCGAGGTTGGATAAGGGCTCATCCAGTAGGTATACCTCAGGGTCTCGGACCATGGCTCTGCCTATGGCAACTCTTTGGCGCTCTCCGCCGGAAAGCTCTTTGGGCCACCTGTTCAGCAGCCTTTGTATGCCCAGCATGGTGGCTGCTCTTTCTACACGCTTATCAATCTCGTCTTTGGGGGTTTTCCTGGCGCGAAGACCAAAAGCGACGTTCTCGCAAACGTTCTTGTGCGGATAGAGGGCGTAACTCTGGAAGACCATGGCCACGTTGCGATCACGGGCTTCCAGGCGGTTGACTATCCGATCGTCGAATTTTATGTTACCAGAGGTGGGTGTTACTAAACCGGCAATTAACCTGAGGAGGGTCGATTTTCCACAACCTGAGGGACCGACGAAAACGAAGAATTCCCCATCCTTTATATCAAGACTGACGTTGTCAACGGCCCTCTCAGAATCGAAATATTTGGTCAGTTTGTCAATTGTTATGCCAGCCATAACGTCTTGTCAAAGATCACCCTCTTTAATCAGCCGAGCACACGGCGCCTGTTTGATGTCCTTTAAGAAAGATTTGAGATCGATAGAGGAGAGAGCAGGCAGAATGCTAGGTTGAGGCGGAAACCTCCCCTTCTCGACAGCCTTCCTTCTGATCATCTCGTTAAGAATCTCCTTCTTGAGTTTGTCCTTGCATAGCGGCGAATGGTACATGGTCTGCATGGCCAAAAAGCTCATTTCTTCCACATGCTCAACGTCCCCTGCCTCATGAAGGTGGGGATTGCGTGATTCAACCTGGAAAACCTCGACGCCGCTCTTCATCACCTCTGGAAACGGGCTCTGGGTTATTCCCCCGAACTTCTCCATCATGTTAATTATGTGGTATGGCTCAATGGAATAACCAGTGGAATAGTCCAAGATCATGGCCAATTCGGATGTCATGGCATGCTCGCCCGCATTCCCAGTCTTGATAATCTCCGTTTCGTATCCGGTGAACTGGGTTATCAGTTTGTTCAGAAGTCTATTTGTGTTCTGGGAGGTGCGACCCCATTTTCGGAAGAAAAGCTTGGACTCAGTGATCTTGGGCTTGCTGTGCCAGGCTATCCTGACCATGGAGTACTTGGATCTGCTCAGGGCGAACCCGGCCGCATACTCGTGAATGTACTCGGATACCGCGCCGGGAAAGTAGTTGTCGGAATCGACGAATCCTATGTATTTCTTTCCGGCGAGCAGGGCCAGGATCTTGCCGATTATCATACCCTCGGCTTTGCCGTCCCTGATTTCTCCTTTCTTGTTCAGTATGGCTTTATAGCCGGCCTTCTTGAAGGCTTTGGCCAGCAGGGGATCCTTCTGGTGAACGATCAGTGCATCCTTGTTGACGAAGGTGCAGAAATCCCTGAGTGCCTCCTTCTCCATGGCGTAACGGTCGACGGGCCGGGTGGGGCTGTTGGAGACGATTATTATCAGACAGGCATGAGGGATACCACAAAGAACTCCCTCCACCAACTTCAGGCGTTCCTTGTACACCGGAACCACTATCGCCATCTCCTGTTCAATGTCGTAAAGCTCCTGGTAGGGGATTTGAACGATGGTGGAACCCTTCTTCGGAGCCCGTTCCCTCATCAATCCGGAGTCCAGCTCGAACACTTTTTGCAGGCCACCGAATCTGACGGCTCCGAATCTCTCCACCTCTCTGGGTCTCTCTATTCGCATCTGGCCTCCCTCCTCTAAGAAACGCCCGCAGTTTGCAGCTTATGGGTGACCTCTTCCCAATGTTGCCTCGGTTTGGGTGGAAGTAGATTGAGTTTGGCCGCTTGGGTATCAAGATAATACTGCACGCTCAACAACGGTTTCCACAAATCATGGTCACCGTAGCGAAATCCATATCGGGAGGAGCTACCCAGTTTTTCCACAACACTCTTGTTGAGGTCATAGCCCGCTCGTTGCAGCGCGCTGTCGCTGATCCCAGCTTTGTCGGCCAATTCCTCAAAAACGTTGTGGACGTTGGCTCCATGTTGGGCGGCTTCCTTTTTACGAAGCGCCGTCTCCTCAGGTATCCCGATTGAAAGGCTATATTCACGGTGAATCCATTTCAGCAATCGATCGTCGTCGCCTCTTATCTTCAAACGAGGAGAGATCATAAATGCCAACTTGATGACTTCGGGGTCCAAGTAAGGGACTCTTAGCTCCAGACTGTGAGCCATCGCGATTTTGTCCTCACGCTCGAGGCATTCCTTGTATAGAAGAAAAGTATCCTCCCAGGAGCGCTCCTCGAAGCTGTCATAACCCTCCTGGTCCACGATTCTTGAGTACCATGGGTATCCGCCAAACAGTTCGTCAGCTCCTTGACCGGTCAGAATGACCCGTTCACCAGCTTCCTGAGCCATTCGGATGGAGGCATACATGGGGATTGAGACTTCCACTTGATTCAAGCTATGGTCTTCGATGCTGTCAATCACCTCGGGAATCAGCTCTTCGATCTGCTTCACAGAAAGCCTCTTGATCTCAAGCGGAAAGCCAAAACGAGAAGCTACATTCTGTGCCCATTCGATGTCCACCGCCCCTTCTCTCCCTGCAGTGTAACAGGTGAAGGGAACCCCCTGTTTGCGCACCAGATAGCTTATCAAGACGCTGTCCACACCGCCAGAGAAGATAATGCCGACCCTTTTTCTGCCCGCCACTCTCTTGGCAACAGAATCCACGATGGCATCATGGTAGGCCTTTAGAGCTTCCTCCTGGTCTGTAATCTGAACAGACGGTTTTATCGACTCGGGGCTCCAGAAAGTGAAGTCACGAACACCTTCCTTGTTCATCACGGCCAAATGTCCTGGCAGTAGGCGTCTTATATTGTCGTAGGGTATAGAGATTGCAAGAAGCGATTTCTTCTCCGAGGCAAAAGCAAGACAATCGCTGCCTTGTGCTAAGTAGAGCTGCTTTACGCCAATTCTGTCGCGGGCAATGATGGCTTGATCATTGTCGGTTATCGCCAGAGCATAGACACCGTCCAGTTTGGGTAGAATCAATTTCACAGCCTGCAAGAGATCACCCTGGTAACTCTTTTCTACAAGTTTCAGAATGACCTCACTGTCTGTCTGAGTCTCCAAGCTTTCCCGGTCGCCAAGTTCGCTCCGCAGCTCTCGGTAGTTATAGATCTCACCGTTGTGCAGTAGGCTGAGCCTACCATCCTCAGATTGGAATGGCTGGAGCCCCTCGGTTCCTCCGGTTATGGCCAATCTCACATGCCCCATGCCCACTTTGCCCCTTTTTCCATCAAAGCCCAGATGCTCGAAGTCGAACTTGCGCTCTGCTTTTCCGCCAATGACAAAGCCGGCGCCATCCGGCCCTCGGTGAAGCATGGCCTTGAGCATCTTCTTCAGTCGTTGGCCTGTTTCATCTGACTCATCGCTGCTGACTAATCCTGCGATTCCGCACATTTCTACCACCTTCCCTTCGCTAAGTCTTTACTGTTGTTTTTTATTATAAGCAATTATGACTCTTAATGCAAGCCCTTTACGAACAAACTACGTATTTCGTTACCTGACAGTCGGTTACGTGACAAAGCAGTCCGATGTGGAGAACCCAGGCAATCAGAGGGCCCTTATCTGGGCGCCTGCACAGTCGACACGAACCTGGCTGAACCATAATACATTGATAGTGAAACACTTAGGAGAGCCCACATCGACGCTGGCAGGAATACTGCGATACCATTGAGGCCGTTCTTGCGCAGCCCAAGCTGGCGGCCAGCTGAAGAACATGTGGCGCAAGATGTTAACTTGTGGTATCGAGTTTCTAATTGGGAGTAGAGATAGCTTCGTTAACGCTGACATACAAAGGGGTGAAAATGGCAAAAGCTAACATCAAAAATGAGAGGGTGAAGCGAAGGTTTTTCACCTGGCTCAAGGAAGCGGAGGGACTTTGTGATTCTACCATCGACGGGATTGAAAAATCCATCCTGCTCTGGGAGGATTTCACGAAGCAGGCCGATTTCACCAGCTTCAAGCCAGACAAGGCGATAGCATTCAAGAAATGGCTGGGAAAAAGGAAGTTCAAAGGAAAGCAGATCTCCGTCACCACCCTGCACTCGTATCTGCGATATCTGAGGAGGTTCTTCTCCTGGCTCTCCTGCCAACCGGGCTACAAGAGCAGAATTACGCCCGATGTTGTGAGCTATCTGAGGATATCGGAGAAAGACGAACGGATCGCCACGCAATACACCCCAAGGCAGTATCCGCCTCTGGAGTACGTTGTCAAGCTGGCTAACTCAATTAAGATCAACTCCGAAATCGACCTCAGGGATAGAGGGCTGATATCCTTCAGCCTGTTGAGTGGTATGAGGGACAAAGCGATAGTCACGCTTCCGCTGGGATGTCTTGACGAGGAGAACCTCACCATCAGTCAGGACCCGAGGCAGGGAGTCCAGACCAAATTCTCCAAGTACATACCTTCCACACTCTTCAGATTCGATGAAAAGCTGGTCGAGTATGTAAAGGAATGGGTGAAGCATCTCAAGGGCAAAGGCTATGGCTCGAGGGATCCCCTTTTCCCTCGGTCGAGAATCGGCCACGGAGATGACAATCTCAGTTTTGAGCCAGCTACCGAAGTGGAACTGGCATTCTGGAAGGGAACGGGCGGAATCAGAGAAGTGTTCAAAAAGCGTTCTCAGGAGGCTGGGCTGCCGTACTACCCACCTCATACGCTACGGCACCTGGCCGTGCGCCTGGCACTGAGAAGCTGCAAGACCGGAGAACAGATTAAGGCCATTAGCTAGAATCTTGGGCACGAGCATATTGCCACTACGCTGTCTTCTTACGCCAACTGCGATCCCCAGACGCTCGGCGACATACTCGGCAACCTGGACTTCTCTGGGAAACCCGCGGAGAGCTTCGAAGACAAGGTTATTAGACTGCTGGAGAGATTTGAGAGCCATCCCTGAAGATTTCTCTTGACAAGGTCTTGGGCAGCGTGTATAATGTTGTACAGGTGACATGAGAAACCTGAAAAGCTATATGACAATAGGCGAGGCAGCCCGGTTCTTGGGAGTGACGGAGATGACTCTCCGGAGGTGGGACAAGGCCGGGAAACTTCAACCTCGCCGTAATCCACTTAACAATTACCGGCTGTACAGGCGTTCGGAGTTGGAGGCTCTTTTAAGAAGAATCTCACGAGGAGGTTCTTGACGATGCTACAGGCAGTCTCATACGCCCGCGTTTCGAGCAAGGAGCGAGAGCGGGAGGGTTATTCCATCCCGGCTCAGCGGCGACTTCTCAGAGACTACGCCCACAAGAACGGTCTCAGGATCGTTGAGGAATTCACCGACGTTGAGACGGCAAAGCAGGCTGGGAGAGCGAGGCTCGGGAGATGTGAAGCGACAATAAAAAGGGTTACCGATGGCATTTAATCCGAAATTTATCATTACTCCGAAGATCAATAAGACTCTCGTGGAAATCGAGCGAGTGAGGGGTTTTCTTGATGCGGTAAAGCTTAAGGATGACTGGTTTGCTGATATGCAGAAGAAAGCGCTCATCCTCGAGTCGCACCATTCCACCCATATTGAAGGCACGGCTCTGAGCCTTGAGCAGGCCCAAAGCATCTTGGAAGGCAAAAAGGTCAAAGACGTCAATCGTGATGACCAACGAGAGCTTTTGAATTATAAGAAGGCGATGGATTTCCTGTCGAAGTATCTCGGCAAAGATGATCCTGTTTCGGAAGGGGTCGTCCGAGAGCTTCACAGAATCCTCGTCAAAGGTGTCCGTGGTGAAAACGCAGACCCGGGCAATTACCGCAGGATACAAAACTATGTCGTTAATTCCCGAACAGGTGAAGTTGTCTATACTCCGCCGGCTCCGCTTGACGTTCCTCATCTCATGCGGGAGTTTACGGAATGGATAAACAAGGCCAAGGATATTTCTCCCATTCTTGTTGCTGGTATCGCTCAATTTCAGTTCGTGCACATTCATCCATTCATCGATGGCAACGGCAGGACAGCCCGGCTTTTGTCAACGCTCATTCTTTACAAGACCGGCTATGATTTCAAAAGGCTGTTTACGATCTCTGAGTATTATGACAAAAATCGTCCAGCTTATTATCGAGCAATCCAGTCGGTCAGAAAGAACCGCATGGACATGACGGCTTGGCTTGGGTACTTTGTCGACGGTCTCCGGTCACAAATGGAGGAGATCCAGCAAAAAGGCAAGCAGTTGATAAAGCAAGACGTGGTGTTGCAGAAGATCAGAAAAACCGGGTTGAATGGGCGTCAGGAAAAAGCTGTTAGGCACCTCATTATCAAAGGCACGATCACCGTCAATGAATATCAGGCCATTGCCTCTTGTGTTCGGCGGACGGCCCAAAGGGATTTGGAGGACTTGGTCAAAAAGAATGTCATCAGAGTCGTGGCAAAGAGCCCAACAGATCCCACGAGACACTATATTCTACTGTGACATGTTACTGTGACATGCTGTGACATATCACTGTGACAGGCGTTTAGGAGGATTGAAAACAGAATGGATCTCGCACTTCTGTATGCCCGGGTTTCAAGCAAGGAACAAGAGAAGGAAGGTTACTCAATCCCGGCTCAGCTAAGACTCCTCAAGGAGTACGCCCACAAGAATGCTCTGAGGATAGTGAGGGAGTTTGTCGACGTTGAGACGGCCAAGCAGGCCGGGAGGGCCAACTTCGGTGAGATGATACGATTCTTGCAGAGAAACGCCGCGGTCAAGATCATCTTGGTAGAGAAGACAGATAGGCTCTACAGGAATTTCAAAGACTACGTCACTATCGATGATCTCGATTTGGAGATACATCTTGTCAGAGAAGGGGAGGTTCTGAGCAAGGATTCCAAGTCGCACCAGAAGTTTATTCATGGGATCAAGGTCCTGCTTGCCAAGAACTACATTGACAATCTGTCTGAAGAGGTTAAGAAGGGACAGGTAGAAAAGGCCAAACAGGGAGAATGGCCTTCGATCGCACCTGTCGGTTACATGAACAACAAGGAGACTCATCGAATCGAAGTCGACCCAGAAAAGGCTCCTTTCATTCGCCAGCTCTTTGAATGGTACGCGAGTGGAGACTGCTCTCTGGAGATGTTGAGCAAGAAGGCAAAGGAATCCGGGCTTTTCTCAAGAAATTCCGTGTCGATCAACAAGGCCGGAATCCACAGGATTCTGAACAACCCGATATACTATGGTGAGTTCACCTGGAAAGGACAGACCTATCAAGGAGTCCACGAGCCGATCATATCCAGTCACCTGTTCCAGCAGGTCCAGAAGGTCTTTGAGCAGGCGAATCATCCAAAGGAAACCAAGAGAAATCTCCCATTTGCAGGATTCCTCAAGTGTGGCAACTGTGGATGTTCTATGACCCCCGAGTTTCATAAGGGCAAATACGTTTACTACAGATGCACTAAGTATAAGGGAGAATGTGATAACGTTTACGTGAGAGAGGAGAAGCTTGCGGAGCTTTTGGGCGAGGCCGTCCTCAGGGTCAGAATAGACGAAGATACCGTTGAGTGGATCAGGCAAGCACTTGAGGAGAGTCACACAGACAAAGTTGCTTTCCACTGGCAAGCGATAGACTCACTTCAGACGCGCCACAATAAGCTACAAGGTATGATTGACAGGGCGTACGAAGACAAGCTCGCAGGAGAAATATCCGCTGAGTTCTGGGAAAGGAAATCCGCAAAATGGAATGACGAGATGTCCAGAATTCAGGCCGAGATCGAGAGACATCAGAAAGCGAGTATGGACTATGTCCAGACCGGCGTCCAGATTTTGGAACTCGCTAACAAGGCCTATGACTTATACTTAGCACAAAACAACCACGAGAGGAGAAAGCTCCTCAATGTTCTGCTTTTGAACTGCGCTTTCTACCGCGGAACTCTATATCCCACATACAGAAAGCCCTTTGACATTCTTGCCAAAGGGCCTCGGAAACGATCAATGCGGGGCCGACGAGACTTGAACTCGCGACCTCCGGCTTGACAGGCCGGCGTTCTAACCAACTGAACTACGACCCCGACAAATTCAGTCATCAGTCATTAGTCAATAGTCATAAGCTCACAGCAAACTCAATCCTGCTTTGATGAAGCTCCAACTTTCTTGTGCAAAGACAACAGCATCTTCGTTATCTCGGTATTCAAGCTCTGCAACCCGGGAATCCGGTTTCGCGCTTCTCCACGACCATCCGACATAGCCTCTCGCAACAACCTAAGCCAATTATCCGTCTCATACGACGATTTCAGGGCAATCTTCAAGTATCTACGAAACTCCTTTTTCGAGAAGCTCCCATAACCTTCTGCGATGTTCGCGCTGATGGAAGTGCTTGCCCTCAGCAATTGCTCCAGGATAATCCTTGCGGGCAACCCCTTCGGGAGTTCCTTCGAAAGTCGAATGACTCGCACGGCCAGCTCGAAAGCTTTCTTCCATACCTCCAGGTCCTTAAACGTTCTGATCTTTGTCACTTCTCTAATGACTGGTGACTTATGACTATTGACTGCCTTAACATGGGCGGTACTGGGTTCGAACCAGTGACCTTCTGCGTGTAAGGCAGACACTCTAAACCAGCTGAGCTAACCGCCCGAAAAAAAACAGCCGAAAGTCCTTAGTAAGACGCCAGACTCCCAAACTGTATTTGAGTCAACTTTCCAAAAAGATCACGCCCCTCTGCGAGCCTCGGAAGTCTTCTCCTTCCCTCCGTTGATCATTATGGCGACAGGGATGATCACGCAGTATCCCAGCACCAATAGTATGGGCGCCAAGGTGATGGAACCGTATCCTAAGGCTATGTAACCGATCACGATGACCAGCAGACCTATGGCGAACAGAAGGTAGTTCTTACTGGTGAAGGGCAGAACTGACTTCTCTTTGGCCCTGGGCGCCTTGGTCGTCGGTTTGACCTGCGGTTTTGCCTTGCGTTTGCCTCTTTCAGCCATTTTATCCTCTCTTCGACGAAAGTAAATCTAATCGATGATTTCAATAAGTCAAGCGAAAACGCCGGTTAAAAATGCGCTTGTTCCTGGCCCTCCTGATGTACAGGATCATCCAAGAATCTGCTCAGTAAGCATTCCTGGGTGAGAACCAGTCTTTAATAGTCAAGAACAGTATCTTGATGTCAAAGGCCAACGACCAGTTTTCCACGTAGAACAGATCGTACTTGGTCCTCTCCTCGATGGAGGTGTTACCCCTCAGCCCGTTCACCTGCGCCCACCCGGTAATCCCGGATTTGACCTTGTGGCGCAGGAAGTACCGGGGTATTCCCTCCTTAAACTTATCGACAAAAAACTCCCTTTCTGGACGAGGTCCCACCAGGCTCATCTCTCCTTTCAGGACGTTGAAGAGCTGGGGAAGCTCATCCAAGTTGCTCTTCCGCAGGAATGCCCCCACTTTTGTTCTGCGAGGGTCGTCCTCCTTGGCAAAGACCGGCCCGGTCTGCCTCTCCGCGTCCTGGATCATGGATCTGAATTTGTACTGAGAGAATCTCCTCCCGTCTCTTCCCAACCTCTCCTGTTTGAAGAAGACCGGCCCTTCCGAGTCGAGCTTTATCACCAGTCCCAGCAGGGCGAAAGCCGGCGAAAGCAGGACCAGCCCGGCGGAGGAGAGAGTCAAATCCAGAGACCTCTTCAACACCCTGTTCCACCCCTCCAGAGGCGTGCGGCCCAGGCTGATCAATGGAATTCCATCGAAGGAAACCACCTTGGCTCGTGAGGCCATGATCTCGACCATGTCCGGCACTATCTGAAACTCGACCTTCAGGTCCTCGCACCCCAGGATGATCTCCATGATCTGGCCATGAGAAGATAGAGGCAAGGCCAGGATCACCAGCTCCACATTCCGTTCGCCGATTGTCCGAAAGAGATCGTCCACGGTTCCCAGAACAGGTGTTTCGGGAGGATGTCCGGGATCTGTACCGGCATCATCTTCCCTCGCTTCGACCAGCCCGATAAGCTGATAACCCGGTTGTGGATTCTCCTTCCACCTTTGATAAAGCGAAAGCCCCATCTCTCCGGTTCCGACAATGACGGCGTTCTTCACTCCATAACCGCGCTTCATGAAACCCCGTTCCAGTCTGGCCATTATGCGCCTCTCGGCGTAAAGCAGAGCTATGCCCAGAATCCAGGATGCAATCAGGGTGGCCCGAGAGTACGAGGTGCCCCTGTAGAAGAAGGTGAATGCCAACACTACCAGAAATCCCAGGGTAGCGCTCTTGGCCAGGAGATAGAACTCGTCGAAGGCTCCTCTGGGCCGGGTGCTCTTGTAGAGGCCGTAGGCGTTGAAGGCCACCACCCACACCAGCGCCACGAAGATCGATCCGTAGAAGTAGAACGAAAGCGGGGGAATTCCCTTGGTGACCGGAAGGATTTCCGTAAAAGGTGAATAGAACCTCACCCAGTAGGCCAGGAAGAACGAGCAGAAGATCACCACAACGTCTGCCAGAAAAAGGAGAACTGGGAATATGTGCCTGAAAGCTTCTTTTCTCATCTTACGCTCTCTTGATGCTCGGCCACCTTCGTTTCGATGAACTCTCGCAATCTCTCCCTGAACACCTCTTTGTCGAACCGGAGAGCATGTTCTCTGATCCGTTCGGGATCGAACCGGGCCGATTCAAAACGGCCTACCGCCTGGATCAACGCCCTTGCAGTCTGGGGACGGAAGAATGCCCCGGTGTGCGAGGAGGTGATATCCTGATCGGGAAAAGCTCCTTTCACCGATTCTGTCGCTCCCCCTTTTCCGAAAGCTATCACCGGCCTGCCGCAGGCCTGGGCCTCCACCGGTACGATGCCGAAGTCCTCCTCCCCCGGAAAGATCAAGGCGCGGCATCGCTGGTAGTATCCGATCAACTCCGGGCCGCTTTGCCAGTCTATGAATTTGATGTTGGCCTTGGCCATCTTCATCAGCTTCTTCCTCTCCGCTCCCTCGCCCACGATGATTAGCGGCAGACCCAGTTGATTGAAAGCCATAACAGCCAGGTCGATCCTCTTGTAGGGCACAAGTGCGGAGACGACCAGGAAATAATCTCCTTGATCCCGGCCAAGCCCGAAATACCCGGTATCCGCCGGGGGATAGATGACCTCCGCGTCCCGGCGATAGTGCTTCCGGATTCTTCTTCTCACATTTTGCGAATTGGCCACGAAGTGATCCACACGATCGGAGGATTTCTCATCCCAGGTTCTCAGATAGTTCATGAAGAAGGGAACGCTCCAGCGGACCAGCGGGTTGAGGCTGTTCTTGGAGAAATAGGTGTAATACATCTCCCAGGCGTATCTCATGGGCGTATGGCAATAGCAGATGTGGCATGTCTCCGGGGAGGTGATCACGCCCTTGGCAACGCAGTGGCTGGAGGAGATTACCAGGTCGTAACCGGTCAGATCAAACTGCTCGATGGCGGTAGGAAAGAGCGGAAGGTATTTCCGATAGTGACCAGCTACAAACGGGAGATTCTGAACGAACGACGTTTCAATCTTCATCCGGGAGATGGTATCCGACACCGATCCCTGTTTGTGCAGAAGAGTGTGCAGTGTGGCATCCGGAAAAAGCTCACACAGAATTTCCAGACACTTCTCCCCCCCTCTCATCCCGGTCAGCCAATCGTGGACTAAAGCGACCTTCATCTTTCCCAAACGCCTTTCCAATACGAATCATGGTCCGAATTGAAGTTCTTTGATTTTGGGTTTTCCCTATCCAGCTCCCATCGCAACGGGTTGTTCTGGATATACTCCCTTATCCGCTTCAGTTCCTCCTCACTGCGGATCACGTGTTCATAGTAGTTCCGTTGCCAGAAGGCTTTGCCCGAGAGATTGAACATCTGGTTGATCTTCTTTGCGGTGTTCATCTTAAAATACCCGATCAGCTTCGGCAGCAGCATCTTCTGTCTGGATCGTAGGGGCAACTCATGAGTTGCCCCTACATTGCTGACTCGGGACACGCGGAAACCACCCTTTGTCGACGATTCCTCAGTTGCTCTTACGAATATTATTCCATGAATGTGGTTTGGCATAATCACGAATTCGTCTAGCTCTATCTGCGGGAATCTTGTTTTCAAGCTGACCCATTGGCTCTGCACGACATCTTGAAGTTCTGGGAATTCCTCAAAGTAGAAACGTCTGCCTTTTGTGCATATGGTTGCGAAATACGCTCCACTCCGTGAATAGTCGTAATGCCTTAATCGAAGGGATTTCCGAGAGGTGTGATCATGTTTCATTTGGCTTACCCTGCCAGTGCAGATTCCGATATCATTTTTCCAGCTCACACAGAATCTCCAGACACTTCTCCCCTCCTCTCATTCCAGTCAGCCAATCGTGGACCAGAGCGACTTTCATCTTTCCAGATCCTTGGGCGACTCTATCCATTGGTCTTGACCCTTCGGCACGAACCAGCAATCCGGCTTCGCCATCGATGTTCCGATTACTCCTGCCAACGTGCCATTTTCACGTTTGGCCTTATGTTATCCTCTTTCCTTCCCGAAATCAAGCTCTTTTTTGTGTCCTTCTGCGACCCTGATTTCTGGGAGAAACGGGAAGACAGGCTGTGTCCGGTTGCCCGATTTGTAGGGATTGTTATCTGCTTGACAGATCAAGTAATGAGCCAGGCAAAAGACAACCCCCGGCCTTTCATGGAACCGGGGGTCGCTGAACAAAAGACAATCTTCAGATTTCAAACTTAGCAAGGCGGCGGGTCTCCGCCTCTGTACAGGTAGTTCACCAGGTAGACCACGTCTCCAACGTCTACCAGACCGTCGCAGTTGGCATCGCCGGCCTCCCAGGGATAGGGCGGATCGCCACCTTGGTAGAGGAAGTTCACCAGATAAACGATATCTCCAACGTCAATCACCTTGTCTCCGTTGGCATCGCCGTGGGCGAACTCGGGGGCTTCTCTGCCTATTCCGAACCAGTTCATGATCCGCCTCATCAGGGTGTAGCGGTTGTTGGGATAGGTTCCGGTGCCCGGAACGCCCTCGATGGCGAAGGCGAAGAAGGCCACCTTGTATACCGACGGTCCGGACGCGGGATAACGGAGCGCACAGTGGTTGACCGGGGCTGAGGCTTCCCCGTCGTACTGGTCTATCTGCACCCCGGGCCTGGGCAGGACCGATCCCTTACCGGTCTCATGGAATATTCCTGCAGCTTCCGCTGCCGGGAACACGTGATCCGAGAAGTTGTAGAAGGGATAGTTCAGGCCGAACGCCATGCCGTAGGAGACGGTGTCGTCGGTCACCCCGGAGACTGAATTGACGCCCTCGTCATCGTTGTGCCCCGCCACGTGCAGATAGTCGGTGATGAAGACATCGGGATTGTGGTCGAGGAGCAGGTCCTGGCTGGAGAGCAACAGACTTCCTCCGTTGTCCAAGTAAGTCATCAGCCGGGCTTCGTCCGTGGCATCCAGGGTCGCCGGGTCGGACAGGCTTCCATAGTCGGGGCCGGTGCTCCACACCACCGACTGGTACTGCTCGAAGACGGTATCCGGCGGGCAGCCGTCGGATTCGTGGGTCCACACGTCGTATAGCACTCCCAGCGAATCCAGGGCGGCGGTTATATAGCCCTCATAGAAATTGCCCCCGTCGTCATCCACGAACAGAATCGGCCTCTGGCCGATCCGGACCTCGAATATCTCCTCGGTGTAGTATCCGCCGAAGCCGCTGATCTGTAAGGTCATGTCGACCTTGTAGCCTTCAGGGCACTCCTCGTCGGCGGTGAACCTGTAGGCCGACAGGGAGGTTCCGGTCCCGCCCGACGATATATCCGGATAGGATGCGCTGCCCACGTCGACTGTCACATACGGATCAACGCATACCAAGTCGGCCGAAACCTGGGTCACCCCGGCGCTGCCGTCGTTCTGCATGATGATGGTCATATCCGTGGTCTCGCCCGGATCGGGCTTGCCGTTGTCGTTCCCTCCCAGGTCTTCCGTTATCCTGCTGTCGTAGACCAGTATAGGTGAATGGGCCACCACCATGATATCATCGTACGACCAGTCCCCGTTGGTGGCCTGGATGTCGAGCTGGAAGGTGATCATCTCCATATCCGGCACGTTGGGGTCAACGCTGAAGACGAAACCATTCACGCACGTTGCCATCCCTCCGGGGGGAACCTCGCCCCAGAAGGCGGAATCGTTCACCACGGTGATGTAAGGGCTGGTGGTGGAGATAATGCCATAGGTGTTGTGAGCGGCGGAGTCGCCGAAGTTCTTGAGCTCGACGAAGAACTCCACCGTCTCGGCAAAGTCGACCTCGCCGTCGTTGTCTCCCAGGCTCTCACCTGAGCTGTCGTCGTCCACAGTCTGGCTCTCGAAGACCAGATAGGCATCCCCGGCCGGGATGACGTCTATGTAACTCTCGAAGGGAAGCTGGTTGTGGGCGGTTACGGTCAACTCCATGTTGCCCAAAGAGGCGGGCGAAACATAGAGGGTTAGGTTTCCGCTGCCGTCGGTATATCCGGTCTCGAAAACCTCCGCTCCCTTCCTGAGGCAGACAAGAGCGCCGGAGAGCGGACCCTTGTCCTGGGTTGCCACGCTAATCTCCACAGCGTGGGAGGGCAGCATGGGAATCGTCGGCGGGAAGGTGACAATCATGTCCTCGGCGATGTAGGTCCAGATGTCCACCGACGGATCACCGTTCACGTTGTACATGTCATAGTAGTACTTCACGTCCGGGTCGTTCGCGCCGTAGTGCTGGGCCAGATGCCACAGCGCCTTATCGGTCATGGCCGCCACCGTATAGCAGGTTTCGGCGAAAGCGGCGTCCCACATTCTTCTCTCCAGGATGTCATCCTCGTTCCAGTAGGAGGAATTGGAAGCGCCCCAGAAAGCTATGCCGCCCTTGTTAGGCTCCTTCACCCAGGTCTCGCCGAAGCACTCGGTCAGGTCGAAGGGGTTGGTCGAGCAGGCGTGGGAGAGAACCAGGGGATATTCATCTGCGTTGTTCAGATTGCGGACGTCGGTTTGGTCGTATGAGCCGGTCTGCCAGCCGGACGACGCCCCGTGCCCGGAATAGCAGACTATGGCCTTCCCGGCATTTATACTGTTGGTGACCGCAGTTGAGGTCACACCACCCAACCTCTCCCACAGGCTGTCCACGAAAATCCCCATGGGAATAAGATAGTTCACGATGGCCCAGCCGTGGGTGGCCTCGACTAAAGAGGCATGATCGGACGAGGCGATAAACAATTCATGTCTCATCCACTCCAAGTCGGGCGAGGTGGGATTCTCGTAGTAGAGAAGCTTGGTCACCATGTTCATCGCTTCGGTGGTGTTGCGCACCGGGAATCTGGCACGAAGGATGTCCGGATACAGCGTCTCCGGAGCCACATCGCCGTCAACCTGCACGTAGTAGAGATCGGTGGCGGTGTAACTGTACGAACCGGTGTAGGTGGGAATCCAGCCCACGTCGCCGAAGAAGAGGACGTAGGTGGGGGGAATCGGCCAGTTGTCGTAAGCATCCTGAATATAGTTCTTTATGGTGGTGGTGGAGGTACCGTCACCTATCACGTTCACCGTGACATGGAACCCCTTCTTCCTCTTCCATTCAGCCAGAGGGGCCGCCTGAGACTGGAAATCCTCGTGCACGATGATCAGGTACCCGATGGGCAGGGTGGGCAGGCCCCTGATCAGGCCCTGAAAGGATGAGTAGTTGACGAACATCTCGTTACAGATTTCCTCGAAGGGCGGGGAGGCATACCTGTCCAGCATGGCCTGGGTCTTGGCCATATCCGATCCGGTCAGGTTCACCCGAACTCTTACCTGCGAGAAAAGTCTTAAGTCGCCCGAGACCGGATTGTAGCTGACCGGCGAGATCTCCACCATGGCGAACCTGTGACCTCGTACGATACCGATATCCTCAATCCGGGCCAGCTCCTGCTGGTAGAAACCGTCGGTCTGGTAGACCTCCTCATGGATCACGAACTCGGCCGCCTCGGCTGCGCCCTCAATCTTGGGAATTGGAGGTTGAACCGGAATGATCCGGTTGGCTATGCCCAGCTCCTGCAGGGACTTTTTCACGTACTTGGACCAAATCACCTCCACACTGACCTCAGCTCCATATGGTATCTGAACCATCTCTCGGATCACCGGGAGATTCGGCTGGCCAACCACGTTGGTCACGCCGTACTCGGGGATGCTGAGCCGGTTGAAAACCCCTCCCTTGGTGCTGACTTCTTCCGACCAAATGCCCGGAATCTCAATCTCCAGCACCACCTGCTGAAAATCTGACTGTGGGACGCTGACTCGCGCGGTCTTGTCCGTCCCGGGTGTAAGCTCTATCCATTCCTGGCTGGAGACGGCCTGCAAAGGTGTGGCCCCGAAGCAGAGCCAGCCCAGAAGCAGTAGCACAAACCCCATGAGCTTGAGCTGACTCAAAGCTTTAGGGTGCAGCATGCTAACCTCCTTTAAGATTAGGAGTTGAAATGATTATTGTCACAGCGAAGTGAATTCTCAAGTCGCGGACAGGCGAACAAGGCTTTCTTTCCTTCCTTCACTTAATACTCTCGTCCAAGATGCAAGATAATATATAATCTTTCCTTGTCAATTCTTTTCTCTGCCGTGCGGGGGACTTTCTGCCACTTGCTAACTCGTTGCCCGACTTGGCCCCCTCGGACCAAAACCCATATCTTATACGCGCCGGACAATCAAAAATTAATCATTGACACCACTGCATTTTTCATATATCATGAATTCGAATCTATAAATTAAGAAAGAAGATGGCCGGACATGCGAAAAGCTCAGTATTTGTTGATTCCGATAATCCTTCTTCTTTTCACCCCCTTCTCCTGCAAGGACTCCGAAAATGAGGACGCTCAGATGACTCTTCAAGAATCTCCAGAGGACGTTTTCGCCGAGGCCAGAAAAGCGATGGTGAAGACACAGATTGAGCCGAGAGGAGTCAAGGATAAGAAGGTTCTAAAGGCCATGCGAGCGGTTCCCCGCCATCGTTTCGTTCCGGCGGGCCTGGTCCAGCGGGCCTACAGCGACGGCCCCCTGCCCATTGGCGAGGGCCAGACCATCTCGCAGCCATACATCGTGGCCCTGATGACCGAGCTTCTGGGTCTGAAGGGGGGAGAGAAGATCTTGGAGATCGGCACCGGTTCCGGCTATCAAGCTGCTGTTCTTGCGGAGATCGTCGAACACGTCTACACCATCGAGATCATCTGCTCCCTGGCGGAGACGGCAGATAAAAGACTGAAGGAGATGGAATACGACAACATCACCGTCAGGTGCGGGGACGGCTATCAGGGTTGGGAGGAGCACGCGCCATTCGACGGCGTCATCGTGACCGCGGCGCCGGATCATATACCCCAGCCTTTGGTGGATCAACTCAAGGTGGGGGCAAAATTGGTCATTCCGGTGGGGGACGTGTTCCAGGAATTGATGGTGATAACCAAGACCGAGACCGGAATCCAGAAGATGAACGCCATCCCGGTGCGCTTCGTCCCCATGACCGGCGAGGCGGAACGACAGTAGGAGATTGCCGGGCAGACCCTATGTTCGGGATATGATCCCGAACACCTCTTAGAAACGGGCCTTTTTTGTCCCCCTGACAAGGGGGAGAGAGGGGGTTCGATGTTCCTGCAATAAAACCCTCCCTGGCCCTCCCTTGTCAGGGAGGGAACCGGCGGCACACGGGCGTGGATTCGCTGTTCCGTCAGGTCTGTGGTAAGGTCACGTGGGCAAGTCTGCTGCGGTGAACTCAGAAGTCCTCGAACGACTAACTGGCAGCACTACCAAGTGGCTGCTAATAGCAGAGTGGGTGGCTTCAAGCTGAGTAACGCAAAAAACACTTGACATGATACATAGCAGACCTGACACAACCAAGCAAAACGAAAAGATGTAGGAGCAATGGCACATGAAAAGCTCTCGTTGGCAGATCATTCTTGGTTCGGTCCTGGTCGCGCTTGCGGCCATCGTCTACGTGATACACTATCTTATCTTCAGAGACGTGCACCATATCTTCATCTATCTGGTAGGCGACATAGCCTTCGTCTTCTTCGAGGTGCTTCTGGTTACGCTCATAATCCACCGCTTGCTCACCGAGAGGGAAAAGAGAAGTCGATTGGAGAAGCTGAATATGGTCATCGGAACCTTCTTCAGCGAAGTCGGAACGGAACTGTTGGACTTCTTTTCCAACTCTGACCCCGATCTTGAAGATATCAGAGGGGAGCTTGTGATCGAAAAGGACTGGTCTGAAGAAGATTTCGAGAAGGTGAACAAGAGGCTGAGACACTACACGTACGGAGTGGAGATAAGCCGACTGAGCCTTGCTGAGCTGGGACAGTTCCTGGGGCTTAAGCGGAATTTCCTTCTGCGTCTGTTGGAGAACCCCAATCTGTTGGAACATGAATCCTTCACCGAACTCCTTCGCGCGGTGTTTCACCTAACCGAAGAGCTGGCCAACCGAGAGGACCTGAAAGGTCTGCCGGAGAGCGACTATCAGCATCTGGCAGGTGACGTGAAACGGGCTTACTCGCGGCTGGTCGACCAATGGTTGGATTACATGAAGTATCTGAAGAACAACTACCCCTATCTGTTCTCCCTGGCCATGAGAACCAATCCCTTCGACCGGGAGGCGTCGCCCATAGTCAAGTGAGTTGGATTATCTGCTTCTGCGCAATCTGAAGATCACGGTAATTTGGGAGCGTCACGGCCAACGGTGGCGAGGCTGGTATCGTCTGACGAGGTTCGGATACCGAAGCCGGATGGGTCAGTGTTGGAACCCCCTAAATCCCCCTTATCAGGGGGACTTGAAGGCTCTTGCTTACGGTGATAGACGCTGCCTTACCTCCGGTCATCTTTTGCCGCGCCACCAAAGGTCGACACGGCCCAGATGACCAAAGTCCAGGTTTGTCTCCCCAGAGGAACCCGCTTGGAAAAGGAATAACCTATCTCCCGGATCATGGTGCGGGTGGGCCTGCTTTCCGGTTCGAGGAGCCTCTTGAGAAACAACAAGCCGAAGAGCCGGCCTGCCCCGGAGAGGGCAAAAAGTACGTGAAAATTCACGAAGTGCTGGCCTTTGAATACCAAGCTCAGCCCGCTAAGATTGTGGGCAATGACGCCTCCCAGAGCAGAGGCCGCAGAAAGGGTCAATCCATTGACGGCCGCCATTGCGGCCAGATAATAGGCCCTTCCCTTCTGTGGAGACAGGGCCAGAACCACGTTGAAGGCTGCCAAGTTGAACCCCGACCAGAAAATTCCTCCCATAGCCGCATCGATCCACAAGGGGAAGATGTTCTGGGGGGTAACGTAAAGCCAGATGAAGGGTATGAGAAAGATGAAGGAGACGTTGAAGATCAGCACCGGCTTGTTTCCGTACCTGTCGATGGCTCTCCCCCAGAAGGGCTGCGCAAAGAGACTTATCACCCCGGCGCCGATGGAGAAAAGCGAGATTAAGCGGAAATCCAAGTGCAGATTCTTGATCATATGCGGCACCCAGAAAGGCGTGGATATTCCGGTCACGAAGGACCAGTAGATGAAAAAATAAATCAGCATTCGGAAATTCTTGTCCGAGAAGGGAACTCTGAGGGTGGAAGCCAAGCTGACCTGCGCATCGGAAACCATCTTCGGCTCGGGCTGCCGGGTCAGAAGCGATGCTGCGATTAGGGCCGACGAAACTGCCAGCAGGAATACCAGCGAGAACCCAAAGCCGACCGGGTTTTGCTCGAGCAGCCCGGAGATGAAACCCGGGAGATGAGCACCTATCCCTGTCCCTCCGGCCCTGAAATAGTCAATCAGGTTCGCCCCCCCGAAATTGGCTCCCATGGTAATCAGGCCCAGGATTGTATTTCTCAGCCCGAAATATGTTCCTCTCTTCCGCGCAGGGACCAAATCGGACATCCAGGAGAGCCATGCCACCCCCACCAAGTTGGCGATTGCGGCGGATAAACAGAGGAGCAGAAGAAAAACCCCGATCTTCACCCGCTGGTCTTCGGGGAAGAAAGGAAGGAAGACAAAAATCAGAAAAAGCGAGCGAGAGAAAAGCGAGCCGAGCAGCGTGATCTTCTTCCTCTGTTTGAATCTTTCGACTGCGAGGGCCCCGAGGATCTGAAAGGCTTGCGCCAGGAAAGGGAGGGCCGCCACCAGCCCCAGTTGAAAGTCGTTTGCCCCCAATAGAAGAGCATAGCCTGCCAGAAAGGGACCGGTGGTCAAAGCCAGATGAATGGCTGCAAAGGACCCTTCCAAGATCGAAATCCTGAGTCCCTTTCGAATTTCCTTCTTATCTAATCCCTGGTGCCCGCTCACTTGTCTCTTCCTCTGTGTGCTGTGATTCTATACGACGTTCGAGCATAGAGATATCATCCGGAATAGGTTAAATCAAGCGGATTTTTCTTGTTCCGGCAAGTCTTATCGCTTGGGCGGGTTTGACCTGAGAGCTTAGAATTTGTCGTGTTATGAGCGGAGGGCAAAAGCTGAGGGAATCCTTACAGTCACAGCACTTCTCGCAACCCACTAATCTCGGATTACCCAAATTCGGACTCTGACCCAGTCAACAGAAACGTCACTGCTTGCACGGGTCACTTTGACTTTGGAATTGTCCAATTCATGCCAGTACGCTCCGCCATAAGTGCCGTCATCTCTCCATCCCCCGTAACCAACCTGATGAGGTCCCGTAATACCCCCACTGTTGTCATACAACATGAGGTCGACCACGTAGTCGTTATAACTACCGCCGAGGCCATGGGTGAATGTGAGGGTTTGTCCCGCGCTGATGACCTGCCAGCCACTGCTGTAGTCTGGCCTGGGGAAGCCATAATAGCGCCTGACTTCATGATTGTATACATCGATATCGCCGTCGTTATCTATGACCGCCGCATACTCTTCGTCGTCATAATTGTAAATTGCTAAGCCATAGTTATTTACGCCAATCTGATAATCATCACTTGCGAAATGGCCGCTGAACTTTACATAAGGATATGAACTGTGGATCTCTAACTCCTCTCCAGGACTTGTCGTCCCGATGCCCACCTTGTCCGTGCTGTCCTGAAGCCTGACAACTGCTCCATCGTCCACCCAACCGCCACCAGAGGCTGCCACCACAGCACTATCTGCCACCATAGCTCGGTAAGCGTAACCTACGCTGACAAATCTCAACCTTTCGGACATCTGCTCGCCTTCAATCCAGATTTCCAGCCAGTACTCCTCTGAGAAGTCCAAGTTTATTCCCCCTATGGTTGCACCTCCCAAGATGACATTAAACAGTCCATCGGTGACGGCAACGTCGGTCTGGGTCTCCTCCCACCTCTTGTCACCTCCTGAAGATGCATTATAGATCTTGAAGTTGATGTCGTAGGTTCCGTCGGCAAGGGAGTAGAGCCATCCGACTCGGTCAACATCCCCTGGTAGTTGATCAGCTTGGGGATCTCGGCCAGACTCACACCAGCCAGTGAAACCAAAACGGTAAAGCACACTACAATAGTGAAGCGGCACATAGAAGCCTCCTTAGGTTGGCGGTTGAAGGGCGGAGGTAATGAAAGCAGATTTCTGTCGAAGCGCAAGAAAAAACTCTCCAGTTGTGCCGTGTTCCGACTGACCCGGCGAGTGTTACCTGGAGGTCTCGATGTGTCGGGCTACACTGACGACGGTCCGTCGTCCAAACTTCATGCAGAGAGGCCGAACCTCGAAGGAGATTCGGCCGAAATTTACTCCCGAGTATTCTGTGGTCCCTCGCGGGCAAGTTCACGTTCGTGCTTCATACACGTGTTTCACTTGATGACCCATATGCGAATTCGGATTTTGTCCGCATAGTAATCATCCTCCCAGCGCTTGATATCGATAGTACTGTCCGTTAGAGAATGCCAATGAGCTCCGTAGGACCGAAGATCACCTGAAACGTACGCAAGATAGCTTCCCATGCCATGATTGTGCATCCCTAAGACAGCATCCCACAGCTGCATCTGCACTACGTAGTCGTCAACATCGCCCCCTACGCGGTGGACTAACGTTCGACCCTGACCCTGGCTCATACTCCACCAATCGCTCTCATAAGCCGGGCGCGGAAAAGGAGCTCCATCACTGCCCGAATATGAGCTGATCTCGCCCTTGTAAGCGCCGGTAACCTCCAGATCTCCGTTGACGTCCAATTCCGCCGAAGGTTCGGTCGTGCGGATACCCACGTGACCGTCGTCGGTCCAGGTCATCACCTCGATCCCGGAATTCTGGCTTCTTAATGCCAACGAGCCCGTGTCTGGAAGGTTGTTATTTGAATCATCATCCATTCTCAGATGCCACATGTTGTCTGGCGTCTCGATACGCATTCCTACTTCTCCCCAGTCCGTGGTATGCGATGTTTCCAGCTTCATGAACGCCCTGCCTCCACCGGCAGGGTTTTCGACATGCAGCATTTCGGTGGGTTCGGTAGTCCCAATGCCAACTTCCATAGCTCCCGGATCAATGCGTACGAAATTGGAACTTGCACCGTCATACCGGATATAGATGTCGTCATCCGGATGCAGGTAAATGTCGTTGTCGGCAGTAAGATACAAGTTATCTGATGATTCGTGAATCCTGGTGTTATCATCAGCAAATGCGATGTCTCCTCCGGCGCTTATCCTAATGTCCCCGACCACGTGGAGCTTCTCTGCGGGGTCGCCGGTGCCGATCCCTACGGAATCGGTGCCCCAATCCAATCTGATCACGTTCCCCTCATCTTTCCAGCCGCCCCCGGTCGGGGCCGATACTGCCACGGTTGCACTGTCTGCTATCTTTGCTCGATAGGCATACCCCACGCTGGTGATCCTCACTCGAGGCATGGTTTCGGCCCCCACCTTCACCGCCAGCCAGTATGATTCGTCAAACGCTTCGTTCAGCACTGTTTGTTTTCCCAAGACAACATTGAACAGCCCATCCTGAACTTGCACCCCGCTTTGAGTTTCACTCCATTCAAGATCTCCTCCCGTGGTATCATCGTAAATGTAGAAGGTTAGGTTATAGTACCCGGTCATGGGATTGCCCGAGTCATCCGTCAGCATACCCTGGTAGTTGATCAGCTTGGGGATTTCGGCCAAACCCGCACTGACCAGAAAAACCAGGACAACCAGGCATACCACGATGGCAAGGTGACGCATGGAAGCCTCCTTTGATTAGTATTTGGTTCCCACCAGTAAGAAAAGCCGATCGGGGGCAAAAGGCAAGAAGAATCGGCATCCTGCTGGCAGGAACTCCGCGGTCCTTCAGATCAAGAATCCCTTTTGATCCTCTGTCAGGTTTTGCCCTCCTTGGCGGGTGTGATCTGGTGCTGCATAAGGCAAACTCTAAAGGTTTTGGTTGACCAGCGGCTTTTTGTGGCTTATTCTATTGAGTGAGAGAATGCAGTAACGGGAACCAGGAATGTGATCTGGGCTTATAAACAGGGAACCATATCTAACCAACCTTCTTTGGGTCGGAGGGGCTTACCCTGGTTGAGATCACGAAAGGAGAGGAGAATCATGCGCTTCGCGGAGAGTGTCGTTTTGAAATCATTTTGCGGCGTGGCATGCACCTTCTTAACCGTCAGTTTGGTTGGCACTGGAGGGGCCTTTGCCAATGACATCAACTATGTCTCCAGCATCCTCTGGAGCAACGTGAAGGACGTTCAGGTGGTGGATGATACGGCCTACTGCTCCTTTGCCAACGGTCTGGTGATACTTGATATGTCGCCAGTCGGTGTGTCGGGTGACCCATCCTTTGTGAGCAGCTTTTACCTTCCGGGAGGGGGAGAGGGAATATTCGTCAAGGACGATCATGTCTATTTGGCTGACGGGGATGGAGGCCTAATTATATTCGACGTGACCGACCCTACGAATCCGGACTCAGTTGGCCATTACGCAACTCCAGGGAGGGCCTATGATGTCTGTGTGGTGGACACCCTGGCTCATCTGGTCGATGGCAATATGGGCTTGCAGATACTGAGCGTGAACGATCCGGCCAATCCCTATCTGGTGGGCAGCTATGATACCAAAGGCAGTCCCCGCGGCGTCTTCCTTCAAGACAGTCTGGCATTTGTGGCCGACTATACCGAGGGGTTGAAGATCATTGACGTTACTGAGCCGGCCAGCCCGGACTCTATCGGCAGCTGCGACACGCCGGGTTATGCTTATGCGGTTTTCGTTGAAGACAGTCTGGCCTGTGTTGCTGATGCTCACAAGGGTGTGATGATAATCAATGTCAAGGACCCGGCCAATCCGGACTCAATCGGCAGCTTGGATACCCCGGGTCAGGCCTTCGGTGTATACCTCCGGGACAGCCTGACTTACGTGGCGGACTACGTCTCAGGTTTAAATGTAGTAAATGTCGCTGACCCGGCCAATCCGTACTCGATGGACGACTACAACACCTCCGGTTACTCTTATGGCCTTCATGTCCAAGACAACCTGGCATACGTAGCCGACGGCCATGGTGGTTTGTACATAATCGATGTGGGCGAACCCTCTGATCTGGGTTTGGTCGGCAACTACGACACGCCCCAGACCAACAACAACGTTTTTGTCTTGGATAGTCTGGCTTACGTGGCCAATGTGTGGGACGGCCTGAGGATAGTCAACATCAAAGATCCGGCCAACCCGGACACAATTGGCCGGGTTGATACCCCAGGCAGGGCTAATGATGTCGTTGTGCGCGACAGCCTGGCTTATGTGGCTGATTGCAGCGGCGGCTTGCAGATAATCAGCGTGAAGGACCCGGCCAATCCCTATTCGGTAGGCGAATACGATACCGAGAAGTGGGCTCGGGGCATTTTTGTTCAGGGGGGCTTAGCCTATCTGGCTGCCAGTGACATTGACTTGCTGATCTTTGACGTCAGTGACCCGGCCAATCCGGACTCGATCGGCATTTACGACAATGCTGGTTACGCCATCGACGTTTTTGTGGAGGACACTCTGGCCTACGTTGCTGATTGGACCAGCGGCCTGCTTATACTAAACGTAAAGGATCCAATCAATCCCGACTCGATCGGCAGTTACGATACTCCCGGGAATGTGTACGACGTCTTTGTTCTGGACAGCTTAGCCTACGTGGCTGACTATGCTTGGGGACTGCACGTAATCAACGTGAAAGATCCGACCAACCCAAGCCTAATGGGCAGTTACGATACTCCTGGTTATACCAGGGAAGTCTATGTGGTGGACAGTCTGGCTTATCTGGCTGATGACGTGGGGGGGATGCGAATCGTAAACGTAAGCGATCCGGCAAACCCGGTCCCGATCGGCAGCTATAACACCCCCAGCATGGCCAATGGTCTCTTTGTGAAGAATGAATACGTGTATGTGGCAGATTATCATTCTCTTATCATCCTGGAAAACCCTTATTTCTCGGAAGTAAGAGAGATTTATGAGGGGGAGACACGCCCCTCGGATTTCGTGCTGTTTCAGAACTATCCCAATCCTTTTAACCCTGCCACCAATATAGAATTCGTGCTCTCCAAGTCGGGACCGGTTAAGATTGGGATCTTCAATGTCCGCGGTCAAAAGGTCAGAACCCTGGTGGATGAATACTTGAGGCCCGGCCACAAACTGGTGGACTGGGACGGAAAGAATGACTCCGGAGAAGAGGTTTCCAGCGGGATCTACTTCTACATGCTTCAGACGGATGATTTCACCGACGCGAAGAAGATGCTGCTGTTGAAGTAGCAGACGCGTGTCGAATTAGAACAAAAAGAATAGCCCCAAGCCCAGAAGGTTTGGGGCTATTTGCACATATCAGGTCAGACTGAGCGCGGGACGTCAGCAAGACGCGTCATAACACAGAAGTTCGTCCCGACGCGCTGGGAACCTATCTTCTCTTATTCTTACGGTACCGGCTTGTATTGCCTGTTTCCCGCCTGGCTCTGATAGCAGGCTTTGAAGGAGACCCATCCGGCGGTGACGTTCAGGTCGATGACCTGAATCTTGCCATAGTGGTTGTCCCCGGTCTTGACCGCGTATACGTGCCCGGGGATGGCGGTGAGCGAATAGCCGGTGCTGGCATACCCTGAACTGGGGGCCATGTCCGCATCGTCCCAGTCCTGCATGTATCCTAAATCCATCGCCCCCCCGCTGTTGGTTCCGGCCAGCCAAAGACGATATTCCACTCCTCCCTGGAAATTGATCTTCTCACAGATGAAATCCCCCAGTCCGTCATCTGTATAGTAGCCCGGAGTGTGAATGTCGTTCATGTCGGTGACGCTGAAATCGGAGAGATCGTATCCGGATTTGCTCTTCTGAACCGACGAGGCCCACACGGTATCACGGGAACCGGCTGAGGTCTCTTTGCGGGGCGTGTCGTTGATGATATTCGAAGGTTGGCTGATCTCAGACCAGTCGTCCTTGGCAGCCACCACCAGGAACGAGTAGGTGGTGCCGTTCTCAAGACCCGTTACAGTCCGGGACTGGATGGTGTTGGAAGGACTGCTCTTGGAGAGAGAGTCGACCTTGGTGAACCCGGATGGGATCTGCTGCGGAGCGGAGGAACTTGAATAGGCCCCATCGTACTTGTAGATATGGTAGCCGCTCAGATCGTCCTCGTAGTTGCTGGTGTACCAGAGCAAGGTGATCTCCTCGTGCCCGGTTATGCTTTTCAAACCCAGCGGCGGGGATAGGCTCTCCGCCGGCACCGACTTGGTCACAGTCTCATCACATCCCTGGACAGCGACAATCAATAGGAGCGCCGTGACCAACAATAGAGCTTGTTTCATGAGCACCTCCTGATGCAACTGTTGAGTTGTCCGCTTCTGCCCTCAGAGTATGCTTTATCACTCTTTCAAAGTCAAGGGTTTTGTGGTGGGACGGTCTGGAGACCAGGAGCGGGTCATGGACTGTCTGATGTATTAGATCACTCTGTCTTCTGGATGAAACGGAACTGGCAGTCCGTAGTCTTCATGCCTCGGCCCCTTGTATAAAAAACATACCTTCAAGCAGGTAGACTAAATTGCGGCATTGTGATGGTCGATCACATAAAGGTGGATTGATGCCGAAAGGTCCCTGAGAAATAATACACCCCAGAGATGAGTGGCGCGACGGAACACGGTGTTTTTGATCGTGCCGAGTTAAACAGTTGCGTGAGAACCCGGCGCAAAGGAGGTGAGAAACGACCACCGGGTAAGCGCGATAAGAATCTGTGTTTCTTAGGAATCAGCAAAGCAGGACGAGGCAATGGGGACGAAAGGAGGAAGTGAAGATGACAAGCCCCCGCATTTCGTTCTTTGCAGGGATGGTTTTGGTTGGTATGCTCACACTGGTCGCATGTAATTTGGAGTCTCCTATTTCGCCGAACGTGGCGAATCTTCCCGACCACCCCGTTTTTTCCACGGGAAATGGAGCTCCCAACGGTGCCCACTATAACCTGAACATTATCGGAGTTCCAAAAGATAAGACCGCAGATATGGACGGCAATAACGGCCATCGCATATTCGTTAAACTATGGGGGAAATCGAAGATATTATTGAGTGAAGCGCCGGAAGGTGAGAGCTTTCAGGTGTTGGATGCCAATGGAACAGACGGCAACGGGGCGAAATTCCAGTTGCCCGACCCCTTCCCGGAAGATGACTTGGTCACCACCTATGTAGTGTATGCCCGTGCCCTGGGACAGCCCGGGGGATGGAGTCATACAATGAGCTGCTACGTGGACGAGGAGGGTGATACCGTCTGTACAGCGGACACGCTGAAACTCAAGCGCGGACATGGGCAGCAGAAGTTCGAGAACGTCAGCAAGCAGCTCTTGACCCTTTTCGTTGACACCGATGACGACGGCATTCCGGATACACGGGTGGGTCTTTTCGACGAGGAGGCCTACCAATATTTCTGGGATTATGACAACCATGGGCCTAAGCTGGCCCAACTGCGCTTTTATCCTATAAGCGAGGATCTCGGCGACTAGCGCATTCTGCTGTTTGTTACACGAAAGCGACCTGCTTTGCTCGGGCGGGCTTTACCAAAGCCCGCCTGTTTTATTGCCTGAATTTCAACGAGAAGCCGAACCTCGAAGGAGATTCGACCGGAATTCCAGGAAGTCTTAGCTATGCATAGCCCGGTGGGTCCCCGCCCCGGTAGAAATAGGTGACCAGGTAGACCACGTCGCCCACGTTGGTCACGCCATCGCAATTGCAGTCTCCCACCCACAGAGGTTCCGGGGCCGGGCCGCCCCGGTAGAGATAGGTGACCAGATAGACCACGTCACCAACGTCGAGCGAACCGTCACCGTTGGCGTCGCCGCAGATAGGTTCGGAACCCAGGATCGCCCGGTCGTAAACGGATATCTCCGAGGAATCCTTCGTGCAGGCGAATCCGCCCGAATCGGCCAAGAAAGCGGCCCACCTCGGCAATATGTTGCCGTAGGTGCCTCCCGGCAGGTCCGGGTCGGTCTGGTTGGGATAGCGAGCAATGGGCGTCAGGATGAACTTTGCCGTATACCACGAGGCTGCCACAGGATCGGTTGAAGCAGCCAGCATGTCTGTCCGTTCCACCCAGGTTAGGTTATTTGGCCCGTAAGTCGTGGTCCATGCCGCATCCACGATGGTCAGGCGGGGGAAGGTGACAGCCATCACCCGAGCGACCAAAGCGTAGGTCCCGAAGAAGTAGGTGGTATGCATGGGAGTGCTGCCCCCGTAGCGGGCGTCCGCATGCGCGGTGGTAAGCGTCCCTATCCAGTTCTTGACGGCGATGGTCGCACCGGCCCAGCTGTGTGCCTTCAGCACGGGGAAGTCGATTATGCAGAGACGGGCTGCATCGTAGGCGGCCGACAGGGAGTCCCAGACGCCGTGGCTCAGCGAAACGTAATAGCCGCCCGAGGGTGTGCGAAACTTGGGGTAGGTGATCTTCGTGGAGCTCTCGTAGACATATCCGTCGTCGTAGTCCCCCTCCGAATACTCCGATGCCACCACGTCCCAGACGAAGTTCCAATCCATGTATCCGACCGGATATCCCTTTGCGGAGAAAGTGTTGACCACGTCGGGGATGGACTGCAGCGGGTCCTCGGAATTGTTGTCGTTATCGTTGATCCCGGTGCCGATCTGCTGGGTGTTGTCGCACACCATGATCTCGCCGGAGAACCCGTCCGGGTGATTTAGTATACGCCATATCAGTCCCTTCACCCGGTCGGTGCTGGTGGTGTTTCTGCTGTTCCACTGGAAATTCCCCTTGATGATCACAACGTTGTCGGACCCCACCAGGCCTGCGGGATGCTCGGCGGTCTGATGCAGGAAGACGTCTTTGGTCTCCATCATCAACAGCATGGTATCGATGGCAGGATCGGGCAGGTACTCGTCCGGGACGGAGGCGTCACCGGCAGCCAGCGACCCGGGCGTCGGCGGAAGGGAATCCATCACGAAGACGGTAGATACTGGGTCGTCAACTTCCCAGGTCGGCAACGATCCGACCGGTTTCGGCTGAGACCTCGTCAATCCGGAAAGCGTCACGGCAAACCAGATAATTCCCACTGTCACGATTAATGCGCCGCAGAATCTGGCATACTTTCGCAGGAGAATGCTTCCGGCGAAGAATGCCGCTATCGCCAGAACCCAATTGGCGGCTATGGGCAGGGCCGCCCTCTGGCAGGGGTATGTCAGCCGCTTTGGGTTGACACCGCTTCTGAGGATAACCCAGACAAACGCCAGGAAGCCGACCATCCAGTGCCACAGGTGCCTGATCCTGAGAATCCCTCTGCCTGAATTCATGCCTCACCTCTCGAGCCTACAGGCTATACGTCAGCCGACTGATAGCGTTAGGGGCACTCGGGCGGCGGGCCTCCCTTGTAAAGGTAGTTCACCAGGTGAACCACGTCTCCGATGTCGATAACACCGTTACCGGTCACGTCCCCGCAGGCGGTCAGGGGCAGGCATAGCGGTTCCGGGCCGCTCTTGTATAGATAGTTGAGCAGATAGACAACGTCTCCCAGGTCGACCGTTTCGTCGTCGTTCACGTCACCGCAAACCGCCTCTGGCGCCACCTGGCTGATGATCACCCTGGCGTAGTCGTGGAAGGTTGGATTGGAGGTCACATAATAGCCGTCAGGACCGCGCTCGGAATAGACCAGCAGCGTCATCTGACCGCTCGGATTGACATACCTATCGAAGTCGGACCGGATGTGTCTCTCCAGGTAGCCGTCCCGATTCCCGGCCCAGTTGTCCGAAAAGCGGTTCTGGCCGAAAAGCCCTTCGCCGTCGCCCCACTGTCCCTCCACGTAATCCCAGACGTACATCTCCATCTGGGCGCAGTCATCGGAGTAGCCCTCCCACAGAATCGCGATGTCATCGATCTCCGCGGGTTCCTCGTCAATGGTGAACTCAAGGGTATGGGTCGATTCATAGTAATCCGACGGGTTAGGTGAGATGTAGCGATTGGGATCATAGTCGCCGCCCGTCGCATCGGAATATGCCATCCTGGCATATTCACTCGGATCGATCTCGCCCGTAACCGGTGTCCGGTCACCGTCGATAGAAGACCAATTGTATGTGTGGTAACCGAAACAGTACTTGTCCGCACCGGCTCCGCTGCTGTAGTCGTACGCGGTCTGTTGGCAGGGGACCATCTGAAACACCGAAGCGCTGACTGCCTCGCCCTGGTCCAAGTCCGCTGACGTGGCCACAACTTTGATCCGGGCCTGCTCCGTTCGGACTTCGGGAACGGTCCATTCGTATGAGCCGTCGTCGTCGGTTGAGTCGATATACTCCCAATAGCCGCCATCGTCGACCGAATAGTAAAGATCGATCCGGGGTATGGAGTCATTGTCAGTATCCGTAGCCACCCAGGTGATGGTGTGTGTGATCCCGCCCGCAAGAAGCTCGCCGCCGGTGGGTGATGTAACGCAGACGGACGGGGCCGATTCGTTATAGCGCGGAACCTGCATCACGATGCAGTGAATGGCACCCATGGCCCATATGATGGGGAAACAATCGATCTGAACGATCTCCACCTCCGGCCCGGCCGCGGCCTGGAAGGCGGTTAGAGCCTCGGCATCCTCGTCGGCATAGCTTGGATAGTTTTCCCCGTACGTGGGAATGAAGATGCGGTCGTTGACCCGGAAGGAGTTGGTGTAGGTCCAGTGTGTGGACCAGCCCTGGTCCGGGTGGGTGGCGACCCAGGCCGGGGTGCGATATACCTCGAAACCCAAACCCTCCATGTAGGTAACCGCATCGTCGGTGATCTGGATGGCGGTGGGGTTGGAACCCTCCTTGAACTTGGAGATGATCACCGAGTTGGAGTCGACGATGTACATCCACATATCGATATGACCGGTGCCGTCCACGCTGGTGGGCAACTGCGGCATCACGTGCAGGGTATCTATTCCCTGGTAGGTTTGGTAAAGCTCGGCTATGAAATCCGCATCGAATCCCTCGGAAGCAGGGTTATCCAAGTTGATGATCGAGGTCACGAACGCGCTGCGGTTGGGACCCGGCTGGAAGTTGCCGCCGGAGTAGAACAGGCCCATGTCGTAGGTGGGCATGATGAAGTGATCGTCCCCCAGAAGCGTGGGAATGAAGTTGTCTGATGAGCGGGTGGGGTAATAGTGACTATCCACGATCATAAGGCAGCCATCCTGCCAGGCGAAGTGCGGGCCGTAGTCGCGAAGCCAGACAGAATTGCCCGGCTCGGTGAAGAACCGCACCTTGCTCATGTCCGCCCCCGCAGAAGTAAAGTCCGTCGTCGCAATTACCTGTTGTGAGGTGCTGGTGACCACCACGTAGGCGATCTCGTCATGGCTTGGATCAGAAGTCAGAGCTACGACCAGATCGGTAACCACCTCTGTCCAGTGCCCCGAGTGGTACCAGAAGAGCACCCCCCGGGCCGGATCATATTCAGGAGGCGATGCAATGAAACCGGCTGGCATGTCTTTCAGTCTGGGGAAGCTGATGGCGTAGGGATACAGCGACTGCTGGGGATCGTACGGGGTGCCGCCTTCCCGTGCGCGGGTGAGTGGCGGTAATAGGACCTCATCTGCATCGTCGACAAAGCTTGTCCCTTCTTCACTCCAACCCTGGGGCGGGATGAAAGCTGTCACTGCAAATAGACCAAGTAAGACCAAGATCATTGACGTGTTTTTCATATCGTTAGACTCGTCCCTTTCTGCTCGCTGTAATCAGAGAGCTTCTTTGACCGGTTCCAAACCTATTGCGTCATCTCTCGATTTACAAGGTAATCCTCTCAGCCCCGAGAGGCCTTGATGAAAGACATACCTTCTAAGATCAATATAGTCGTTTTTGCCCTGGTAGCAAGAGGATTCCGTGGTTTCCCTGGGTTGATTCGGCATGAGCAAGCCGCCCTCTGAGTGGACCCAAACGCAGTTCTTCCTGACCGGACTCACACCCGGCCCGGGTGGTGCGAAATACTCACCTACCTCCTTCAAGCATTCACAGCTGATGAAACAGACTTGTAGTGAGCGAAGCGAATCTATTAAGCAGATTTTCCCAGCACATTCTCTGACGAGAAGTTCTTATCAGCTTAATCACGGTAATCAGCTGTGAGGGAAACCGGACGCATCCGATTATGGGGGAACGGATGAAGAATCTGTTGAAACGTGAGTCGGTCGATCTAAAGGGCGAGAGAAAAGCCGAGCCTCGAAGGAGGCTCGGCTGGGTGAGTAACAACGGAATGTTGCCCTGCCACTAACAGCAGACCGGCGGTGGTCCAGCTTTGTACAGATAACTTATCAGGTAAACCACATCACCAAGGTTGACGATTCCGTCACAATTGACATCGCCGACTCCGATGGGGTCAGGAGCGGGACCGCCTCTGTACAGATAGGCTATCAGGTAGACTACGTCGCCCACGTCAACCACTCCATCCTCGTTGCAGTCTCCGGTGGGAAGGCAGTTGAAAAGGACTGAGACATTGTCGTCAAGCCTGTTTGCGACGGCCAGATCCAGGTCGCCGTCGCCATCAAGATCGGCAAAGAAGACACACTCAGGCCCGTGACCTACCGGATAGGCGGAGGCGGAGTCAAAGGTAGCATCCCCCTTGTTTAGAAGAATCGAGACATTGGCGGAACTCTTGTTTGCTACCGACAAGTCTTGGTCACCGTCGCCGTCAACGTCGCCACAGAACACTGAGTAAGGCACGGAGCCCACCGCGTACTGAGAGTCGATAGAGAAAACACCGGTGCTGTCGTTCAGCAGAATGGAGACACTGTCTCGACTGTAATTCGGGACCGCCAAATCAAGGTCCCCGTCATCATCAAAATCGGCAGAGAACAGCCTGAAGGGTGCGGCACCCGCCGGATAGGTGGAATGGGGAGCGAAGGTGCCATCTCCGTTGTTCAGCAGAACCGAGACATCGTAGCTGCCGCTGGCGTAATTCACAGTCGCCAGGTCCAGGTCACCATCGTTATCAAGATCACCAGCGGAGATGTACGAAGGGAGCTGACCCACTGGATAGGCAGAGTCGTAGGTAAAAGTAGCGTCCCCGTTGTTCAGCAGAATCCAGACATCGGGCCCATGCACATTCGCTACGGCAAGATCCAGGTCGCCATCGCCATCAAGATCGGTGGAGAAAAGAGACTCGGGCTGGTGGCCGACCGGATAGGTGTAGGTTGAGTCAAAAACGGCACCTCCGTTGTTCAACAGAACCGTGACGCTGTCTGCATCGCGGTCAGCAGTCACCAAATCCATGTCGCCATCGCCGTCAAGATCGGCAGAGAAGATTGAGACAGGAGCGGTACCTACCGGATAGACCGAATCCGGGCCAAAAGTTCCATCCCCGCTGTTCAGAAGGACGGAGACGTTGGTGGAAGTGTCATTTGCTGTCGCCAGGTCTAAGTGACCGTCGCCATCAAAATCGGCACAGAAGAGGGAACGAGGGTCCCTACCGACGGAATAGACCGAGTCATGGAAAAAGTAGCCCGGGCCGTCAGACACCGTTACGGTGAAAGACCACACGTGGGCACTGTCCAGAGGAGTACCTTGGAACGATTCTACGCCCCTGGTGAGGGTTACCGTGACCAGCTCCCCATCATCGAAATCGTCAAAGGGGTCGAAAGTGGCAGTCCTACTCGGTCCGTCATAGCTTACGGTTCCCAGATGCAGCCCGGTGGACCTGGCATTCACCACAAACGTCGAGTCGTTGATTGTGGTCTGGTCCATGTCGACATCGAACGTCACGGATATGTTGGTCGAGACCGCAACGTTCAATTCATTCTGCGTCGGGTAGGTGGACACAATGTGGGGCGTCTGCGCCTCTGCGGACACAGCCCAAAATGCCAACAGCAGAAACGCTAAGCAAGTCCTGTGCACAAAGCACCTCCGGCTAGTAGGTTGGGGATAACACTTATGATCGGTCACAGTAACGCTTTGGTGTCTTCTAGTCTGCTTGGTATGCATCAAGGCAAGCAGTCTTGGACAAAGCACATACAGAACTACGGAAAGTGTCTGCCTCTCATGTAATATAACGGTTGCTACTGCTGTGTCAACAGGAATCTTCCATTTAGTGGAAGGCAATGGGAGACAGGACAACTGCTGGGGACTGACGAGGGGAGTTGGATAGGATTGACGCTACCCGTCGGGACTCAGCTCCGGCCCAAGATAGAGGGCCGAACCTTGAAGAAGATTCGGCTGCGCCTTGCTTGGTCGCGTACCTGCTGGGGCAGGGGTTAAACCCCTGCCCCAACAAGCGTCCCTGCCTCGTAACTCCGCTGTGAGATAGGCTCCTCCCGCAACCAAGCCCCCTGGCCCTTCATCCACTCTTCCCCAGAAGAGCAGATATCCTACAACTTCTGTGGTGAAGAAGATGATCCGAGTGTATATGGAGCGCATGTCTTATTCTGCGCTCCCCTTCAGGTGGCTTGGCGGGCAGTGCAGACAATCGAGCGCTCTCCTGAGCATGCCGAAGAGGAAGTTGGATATGAGCCATCCAATTGATACTGAAGTTCACTCGTTGGTTCGGGGTGCCCCCACCCCGAACCGGTTATGTCCTATATTTCCTGTAAAAGTTGGTAGCGCGAGGCCGTGGTTGAGTTAGATTCAACCGAGAGATTGAGAACTTAAGAGAAGGAGACCTCGCGCATGAAGAAGGTAACACCGAG
>Ga0180436_10000038_pt1 | contig 133831 bp, 100 predicted proteins | sample SS_ome_2_FD_132434 | JGI IMG/M metagenome (GOLD analysis project Ga0180436, IMG submission 132434) | Hypersaline lake sediment archaeal communities from the Salton Sea, California, USA - SS_3_S_2 metaG | ecosystem: Environmental > Aquatic > Non-marine Saline and Alkaline > Hypersaline >...
CTACCCGACGTACGACACCGCGGAGCCCGGCTACCCGGGTGACTCCGACGACGGGACTGAGCTCTTCGCGGGTGATGCGACGGGTACTACACATTCGGTCGCAACGCGCGACATCTACTACTATCGCGCCTTCGTCTACGATGAGGCCCTCAATTACAGCACGCCCGAGGCTGGTACGGCGCGCCGCGCCACCAGCTACTGGCTGGGTGATGTTGCTGAACCGACGAACACATGGGCTCCCGACGGGCTCGTGACCGTGGCAGACATCACGAAGCTGAGCGGGATGTATGGCTCGGCGCCCTCTGGCGACTACCTCACATGTGACGTCGGTCCATCGGAGTCCGGAAGCACGACCGGGGTGCCGCTGCCGGACGACTTCCTCGGGTTCGAGGACCTGATGCTGTTCTCACTCAACTACGGTGTCGTCGGCCCTGCTCGCGCTGTGCCGCTTCTTGGCGGGACCACCGGCGGCGTGCTGGCGCTGTCGCTCGAAGAGATCAGCAGGTCCGGGAGCTTCGTCGACTACGCGCTCGTGCTCTCCGGAAACGTGGGGGAGGTGAAGGGCGTGAGCGTAACACTCGCGCTCGATGGCCTCGAGCTCGCGTCTGCGCGTCTCTCTGACGCCATGTCAACGCCTTCGGCGGAGACCTTCTTCTGGAGCGGGGGGACGCCGAACACCGCGATGTTCGATCTCGCCATCCTCGGCAGGGGAGTGACGATCGGCGGTTCAGGTGAACTGGCGCGACTCACGCTTAATGCAACAGAGGCCGAACGCTCTATCGGATTTGACAACGTGCTGCTCCGGGGTGTGGAGAACCATGACCTCCCCGCGGAGCTTGAGTCCATAGAGGGCGGCGCGCCGCCCGTGTTCAAACTCGTTCAGAACGTCCCGAATCCCTTCAACCCCGCGACCACCATCAGCTACCACATCCCGCACGAGTCGAGCGTGAGGATTCGCATCATCGACATCGCAGGACGTGCGGTGCGCACTCTGAGGGATGGAACATCACCCGCCGGCCGCCACGAGGCGGTCTGGGACGGACGGAACGAGCAGGGAGAGGCGTGCGGCAGCGGCGTGTACTTCTGCGTGATGGAGACGCCGGAGTTTCGCTCAAGCCGGAAGATGGTGCTCATGAAGTAGGTGCTGGGTCGGCGCCGGACTCGATGTTGCGGCGCTCGCTCTTCGAAAGGAGTTGTGGGATGAATCGTGCGTTCTTTCTTCTCTCCATAGTGCTCATGCTGGCTCTCGTCGCGCCTGCGATCGCTGCTCAGCCCATCGACGGGAGCACGTCTGCCTCAACTCAGCCCATCGACGGGAGCACGTTTGCCTCAACCCAGCCCATTGCGCGAGGGGGGACTGTTCTCTTCTCTGATGATGTGGAGTCAGGGACGAACGGCTGGTCAGTGATCGACTTGACCGCCAATGCCACACCACAGTTCCACACTGACAGCTACATGGCCTACGGAGACAGCGGTAGCTCCTGGTGGTGTGGCAGCTTCGACTACGACGCCGATGGCGGCTACGGGAACGACTGGATGGAGTGGCTCGCACTGCCGCCGGTCGACGCAACGGGAATCGTGGATCCCTACTTGAGGTTCGCACACCGACGCGACTGCGAGAGCGGCTACGACTGGGCGTTCGTCGAGGTGAAGCAGGGCGGGTTGTTCGTTCAAGTCTCGCCTGACTATACCGGTACGGACGACTGGCGGATTACCGAGTTGAGCCTCAGTAGCTGCGACAACCCGCTTGAAGTGAGGTTTCGGTTCCGCTCGGACTACTCCTACTCGGATGAGGACGGGTACTACCAGTCAGTCGGCGGTGGATACATGCTCGACGACATCGAGATTTACGATGGCTCTGACAATACGATTCACTTCTCGGACGACGCAGAGTCCGGAGGCGTCTGCACTGCAGGTTCCGGCACGGGGGAGCTCTGGCACATCATTGACCGCGCCTGTTGGTCGCACAGTCCGGCGCACAGCTGGTGGTGTGGAGATGACAGTGACACAGCGTTCATCCCGGGAGACGTCGACAACATGCTCGTGTCGCCATCCATACCCACCGACGCTCTTGCGCCCGGGACCCCATGCACCCTGTTGCTCTACACGAGTTCCCAGGTTCCGTACGCCGGTGAGAACCCGTGGGACTACTGGGCGTACTACGTGTCCTTGGACAACGGTTCCACATGGTCGAACGCGACCGGCTACGCATATGTCAACGATGCGCCTTCGCCGCTCTCAGTGCGCAACAAGGTGGACATCAGTGCATTCCTGCCTGCGTCTGCGCTTAAGGTGGGGATTCGGTTCTTCACGACGGAAGATGGGTGTGGACCCGGGTCCGCTGGGGGGGCAGGTGTCACAGTGGATGACGTGTCGGTCGTTGCGTGGCCGTCCGCGACTGGACCGGTTGTGCACCATGTGCCCGACGACTTCTCTACGATCCAGGCTGCTATCGATGCATCCGCTCCCGGCGACACGGTTGAGGTAGGCGATGGCGTCTACGCAGAGGCCATTGTCATCGACAAGCACTATCTGACGCTTCGGGCAGGCAGTACACCGATCATCGACCTGGGCAAGACGAGTACGACCGATCCATCCGTCGGCGCCTGCGTGAGAGTGGAGGATTCGGCGATCGGAGCGACTGTCAGCGGCTTCACGCTCCGGCACGGTGACATGGGAGTCGATGTCTACGCCGACAACGTGACCATCGAAGACTGCCTCATCTACGAGAACTACGGGAGCGGTTCGTCATACGGCCTTGGCCTGGGTATCCTGGCTCAGGGCGCCTATGACCTGACGATCGATGGCAACGAGATCTACGGGAACAGCGAGCCCGGAATCGGTCTCTACTACGGTGACGACGCCATTGTCCGCGACAACATCGTGTACGACAACGGTCTGCTCGCCGGACAGTCGCTCCGCTCGGTCGGGATCTACACTGACATGACCGAGAGATGCGAGTACATCGGCAACACGATCAGCGGGCACGTGGAGTCAGGCATTGAACAGGCAGGCATGGCCGGTGAGACGGACAGATCCATCTACGAGAACAACGTTGTTCGCGACAACGCTGCGAGCATCCGGTTCACGGGCTGCCCGCCAAGTACAGCCATCGTTCAGTGGAACTTCTTCTCAGGCAACACGCTCGGCATGCTGAACGAGACTTCCACACAGGCTCTTGTCGACGCCGTTCAGAACTGGTGGGGTGATGCGAGCGGACCCGATGTTGCCAAGCGGGGAAGCGGCGATCCGGCAGTTGGCAACATCAGCGTCGACCCGTGGATCGGCAAGGCCGGCGGCGAGAACGTCACCTGCTCGCCGACACCCCTGACGCTGTCCGGCGGCACGCCGACCGGTACTGTCTCGGTCGACTACGCCGGCGGCGCGAGCGCTCCGATCAAGGGCTACTCGATCAAGTTCTCGTGGGACGGGGCGGTTGCCACGACAGCTCCCACCAGTGTCACGGAGGGCGACTTCTCAACGGGCGTCCTGAGCTTCTTCAACGCCCGGCTGAGCGACACAGATGAGATCACCGTCGACTGCGCGATACTCGACGGGGTCGGGCTGAGCGCAGGTGGCACGCTCTTCGAGGTCGAGTTCAGCGGACAGAGCGTCGACTACAGCACGTGTGACCTGACGCTGTTCGATCTCGACTTCCGCGACGTGCACAACGATCCGGTGGCCGGCATCTACGATGCTGACGGCGAGATCATCGTCGACCTGGTCGGGCCAAGTATCTCGGGTGTGACGATCACGAACCCGACGCTTCCGCACACCGATGACTTCATCAAGAACACCGACACAGCGGTCGTAACGGCGATCGTCACCGACACCCACCCGCTGTTCAGCAGCCTCGACATCGAAGCGGATCTGTCGGGCTTCGGCGGCGGAACGATCAACCCCACGACATACGACGGCACGACAGCGAGCTGGACGGTCGCCGGAGTGACGTGCAGTCCGACGGACGCTGCCATCACGGTGACAGTGTCAAGCACCGACCCGTACGGCAACGCCGGGACGCCAGGCTCCGACAACATCATGGCCGACAACACGCACCCTGACGCGATCACCGGTCTGGACGCGTCACCGGCGCATGAGGAAGTCGTGCTCGTCTGGGACGATCCGACGGGTCTCGACACGAACCTCCGCGGCGTGATGGTTCGCTACGACGCATGGGGTGACTACCCGTTCTACGCGACGGCGGATCCGGGCTACCCGGCGACTGAGACGGGCGGAGACGGAACCGCGTATAACGCGCTCGGCGTGTCGTCAGGTGCGACACACGCCATCGTCCCGCGTGACATCCACAACTACACGGCGTTCGTCTACGATCAGGTACTGCTCTACGGCCCGGCCGTCGCGACGGCCCAGGACCGCGCGACCAACTACTGGCTCGGCGACGTGGCGAACGTGGCGAGCAACTGGATCCCTGACGGTCTGGTGACGGTGGCGGACATCGACAAGCTCGGCGGCACGTATGCAGTGTCGAGTCCGAGCCTTCCGGACGCGCAGTGCAACGTCGGTCCGACCGACGACTTCAGCCGTGTCGGCATCCCGCTTCCCAATGCCGGCACCGGTCCCGTGGTCAACTTCGAGGATCTGATGATCTTCTCGATGAACTACGGCGTGGTCGCACCGCGTGTCGTTCCGCTCCTCAGCGGCCCGGCCGAGGGCGAGCTGGCACTGAGGCTCGAGGAGGTCGGCCGCAACGAAGAGGGTATTGAGCTGGCGCTGGTGCTCTCCGGCAACGGTGGCGAGGTCAAGGGGACGAGCGCGACGCTCGAGTTCGATGGTGCCGAGTTCGTGTCGGCGCGTCTCTCCGAGGAGATGAGTTCGCCCGCCGCGGAGACGTTCTTCTGGAGCGGCGAGATGGGCGGTCACGTGCTGGTCGATCTGGCCATCCTGGGGACCGATGTGACCATCGGTGGTTCGGGTGAGCTGGCGAGGATCATAGTTCAGCCCTCCGCCGACGAGTACGGCGTGACGTTCGCGGATGCGACGCTCCGTGACGCGGAGAACACTGACCTGACGGCGGACCTCGAGGGGATCGAGATCATCGATGAGATCCCGACGGTGTTCCGCCTCGTGCAGAACGCGCCGAATCCCTTCAATCCCATGACCACGATCGCCTACCACGTCCCGCACGAGTCGGACGTGACGATCCGTGTGTACGACGTGACTGGTCGGGTGGTCCGGACGCTGGTTGACGGCATGACCGAACCGGGTCGCCACGCGGCGGTCTGGGATGGCCGGAGCGAGCAGGGAGAGGCGTGCGGCAGCGGCGTGTACTTCTGCGTGATGGAAACGCCGGAGTACCGCGGAAGCCGGAAGATGATGCTTCTGAAGTAAGCGACGTCCGGTCCCGGGAACCCCGGGAACCGGTTCATCCATCCGGGGTTCGGGCCTCGATGCCCGGACCCCGGGGAGAGCGGGGAGGACAAGGTGAAGCGAGCCCGGAAACGAACACGATGGTCGTGGACAGCGGTGGCGCTGCTCGCGTTCATCGCAGCTGCCCTCACGGGCGCGGTGACCGGCACGGCGGTTGCCGACACGTGCGTCCACTTCGATCCCGGCGCGACGGTCGTCGATATCGGGGATACGTTCGAGATGAGCTTCCGGGTCGCGGCGAGCCCGGACTCGATCGCCAGTTACCAGCTCTACCTCTCGTTCGACCCGGACATCGTCGAGCTGACCAACGCGTACGAAGGGTCGCTGTACGTCAACAGCGGCACGATGACGTGGCCGATCGTCGAGGAGGAGTATCCGGGCTTCTGGCACTTCTTCAACACGGTCTTCGGAGCCGGCACGTACATTCTCCCGCCGGGTGAGCTTCTCCGCCTGGAGTTCAAGGCGCTCGCTCCCGGCCAGACACCGGCTCGCATCGACACGGTTCGCATGACCGACATCCGTCGCGACGCGCTGCCGGTCGTCGGCGCGCAGGATGGGTGGATCTTCGTAGGGGCCGTGAACGTCCCGGACGAGGCTATTGTCGCACCTTCCCTCGACGCCGTGTCGCCGAACCCGTTCACCGCAACAGCGGCGATCGAGTTCAGCGTGCCGCCAGGCAGCGACGACTGGCGCATCGAAGTCTTCGACGTGGCCGGACGCAGGGTCCGGATGCTGGATGCCGGAGCCCACATCGGGGCCGCCGGCGGGTCGGGGAGCGTGACGTGGGACGGCAGGACCGACAGCGGGAGCGAACTCCCCTCATCCGTTTACTTCCTGAGGCTGACCGACGGACGACGGGAGACGCGCTCGCGCCTGCTGAAACTGAAGTGAGACGAAACGGGAGCCCGGACGCACCGGGCGGAATCAGGGCCGGAGCTGGCATCATGAGAACTGCAATCAAAGTCCTCGCTGTCCTCGCGCTCCTGCTGATACTGGCGTCATCGGCATCGGCGGAGCGAGGGCATGCGCAGCTGAAGACCGTTCCGACGGTCCTGCGGGTGGCAGGGGGGCTCCAGGGGACCTTCATCGTCCAGTACGATGGTTCGGATGTGACGGAGGGGCTGCGCGGGTACCACATCGAGATCACATGGGATGAGGCGATTGCGTTCGTCGGGGATGTTGAGGTGGACGTGGTCGAGGGCGACTTCCTTTCCGGCGTCGGAGCCACCGCCTTCTTCGCGGTCGATACCCAGCCCGGAAGCATCGTCGTCGATGGTGCCGTTCTTGGCGGCACGGTCGGCGCCTACGGCGTTGGCGAGCTCTTCCGGATCACGTTCACGGGGCAGGACGTCGGCGACGGCGTGACGCTGGTGCAGTTCAGCGACACGGTGCTCCGCGACCAGGACAACATGCCCATCCTCACGACCGGCGTTCCGGGCATCATCGAGCTCGACAACACGCCGCCGGATGTTCCAGTCATCGATCCGGAGCCGGAGTTCACCCAGGGGACGTCGAACTTCATCACGTGGTCCGACGAGAGTCCCTCGGGCGCGGTCGGCTACTGCGTCGAGGCCTCGGAGACACCCGACTTCGCCATCATCGTGAGCACGAGCGGGTGCACGCCGTTCACGTGGCACACGTTCACGGGACTCACGGACGGTCAGATCTACTACTACCGGGTGAAGTGCCGCGACGACCTGTGGAACACATCCGACTGGTCGGCGACCGAGCACTCGACGCAGGACGATTCGCCGCCCGAGACCGCGGCCGGTCCGCTCGACTCGTACATCAACACGGTGACCTTCGATGTTCCCTTCTCCGAGTACGACGCCACCAGCGGGACCGCCTTCGTGCGGCTCTACTACCGGCTCAACGGGGGACCGTTCACGCAGTTCGGCGGGGTGTACACGAGCAGCCCCATCAGCTTCACCGGAACGGGCGAGGGCGTGTACGACTTCTACACGATCGGGGTCGACAACGTGACGAACGTCGAGACTGCCCCGCTGTTCCCGGATGCGACGATCGAGGTCGATCTGCAGCCGCCGGGCGCGGTTACCGACCTCGTGGCGCTTCCCGGACACAACAGGATCCATCTCTCGTGGAACGCGCCCGTGCTTCGGGATGCCCCCATCGAGGGAACCCTCCTCGTTCGGAAGCCGTGGGCCCCCGGCGCGTATCCCGAGTATGACGACGACGTTCCGATGAGTGCCTATCCGTCGCACCCGGCCGATGGAGATGTGGTGGCCTTCATTCCCGGAACGGGACCACAGACATACGACGACGAGTCCTTCAGCGATGCCACGCGCAATATCTATCTGTACACGGCCTTCGCGCGCGACGAGGCGGGCAACTACTCTGCAGCCGTCTCGAGCGCGCAGGACCGGGCGACCTCGTACTGGCTGGGCGATGTCGACGAGAGCAGCGGAACCGCGGGTGTCTACGATGGGTACGTGGACTACTACGACTGGGTGGTTCTCAGCTACTCGTACGACACGGTTGACGGGGATGCGCACTACATCGCGGGAATGGACATCGGACCGACCGACGACTGGTCTCGGTTCGGGATCCCGCTTACCGACGACGCCATCGACTTCGAGGACCTCATGGTCGTGGCGATGAATTACGGCCGCGTGGACGCTGCCGGCAAGGCGGTAGCCAACGTGCCTGTGGACGGGGATGCGCACGGTTCGCTGTGTCTGCTGCTCGATGTGCAGGATCGGGATGGCGAGGGCGAGGGTGCCGTCGATGTGAGACTCCTGCTCGGTGGAGGGCAGCCCGTCCGTGGCGTCTCGGCGCTGGTCACCTACGATCCGATGCGCGTGATCCTCCACGACGTCGAGCCCGGCACACCCGCCGCTTCGGCGGACGGGTTCTTCTACTGGACCCAGCGTGATGTCGGTCTGATCCAGATCGACATCGCGGCGCTCGGCCAGACGGCCTCGCTGCCCGTTGACGAGCCGCTGGCCGTGTTCTCCTTCACTGTCATCGACGACGGTGACGCGCGCGTCTCCGTCGAGGCCGACCGGCTTCGCGGCATGGAGAACGAGCAGCTCGTCTGCTCCGGGGATCAGGTGGATCTGGCGTTCCCCGAGACACCGATCCTGCGCGCCGCGCTCCACCAGAATGTCCCGAACCCGTTCAACCCGAGAACCACGATCGCCTTCGAACTCGCAGCCGCCGGCCACGTCAGGCTCACCGTGTATGACGCGACCGGTCGTCGCGTCGCCGGGCTTGTCGACAGCGCCCTCGCGGCCGGTCGTCGCGAGGTCCTCTGGAACGGAACCGACGACGGCGGACGGTCTGTCGGGAGCGGCGTCTACTTCTACGTGCTCGAGACCGGAAGCGAGCGGCTCGAGCGGAAGATGGTACTGATGCGTTGATGATGCGGTCGCCGACGGCGCGCGTGCTGCGCCGCAGCCGGCGGCCGTGGAAGAAGGAGGAGCAGGGGCGAGGCGTACGCCTCGGGAAGCAGTTCCTGACCGCTCTCGGGGACAGCTTCAGGGAAGGCTCGGGCGGCAACCTCCGTTCTGGGCTCGCGGTTCCGCTCGGGCCGACCCTCCCTGTTCGTTGAGTCAGGAGGACATCATGAGCGAGAGATACGACACCAGCGCGCATGCGCCGCTGTCGGCCGCTCTCGCCACAGCCGAGACAACGGGTCTGACAGTTCTGGTGCTGCTGATCGTGGCACTGCTCCTGCCCGTCGCGGCGTCCGCCTCGCCGACCGTCTTCGTGCATCCCTCGGAGCTGATGGTTCAGCCGGGCGAGACGTTCTCGATGAGCATTCGAGTGGACGCAGGGGTCGATACGGTCACCTGCTTCCTGACGGAGTTTGCGTTCGATGCGGACGTCATCAATCTCGTAGAAGCGTCCGAGGGGAGTCTGTTCAGCATGTGCGGATACGGAACGATGTATCACTGGGATGTGGTCGACTCGGGAATCCACTCGTGCAACGACGTGACGCTCGGATACGAGGCGCACACGCTTCCGCCGGGTGAGCTCGTCGATCTCGAACTGACGGCTGGCGACGAAGGGGGAATGACCTGGATCGAGATCACCACGGTCGATCTTCGGGACATGCAGCGGAACCCGATCCTCCCGGTCAACACGCAGCGTGCCGCCGTGTTCGTCGTCGACGCTACCGATGTGGGTGAGACGCATGAGCCGCACGACGGAGCGCAGCTCAGGGTCCATCCGAACCCCTGCCGTGGGGTCGCGTCGCTCAGCTGGGCGCTTCCGACTGGAGCAGGTGGAGCGACGCTGCTGATCTACGATGTCAGGGGCCGTCTGGTGTGGCACGAGCTTCTCAATGGAGAGTCGGGAACGGCGCAGTGGGACGGCCGTGGACGGGACAGTGCGTGCGCCAGAGCCGGCGTGTACTTCGTCGAGCTGCGCTCCGAGGTGGAGACCGCTCGCGAGAAACTGATCATCCTGAGGTGAGCGTCGCGCGTGACCCGGTCGAGCGCCGCCTCGCGGGCAGTGCTGGACCGCCGGCGTCGAGCGCTCATGGCGACTGGTCTGAAGGGAGAGGACCATGAGGAGAACTGCAAAGTTCGTTTCCGCCGCAACCGTCATCCTCCTGATGACGGGCTCGGCGATCGCAGCACCGCTCGTGTCGATCGATCCTGGGTCGATCGATATCTGCGAGGGCGAGTTCACCGTGGATGTCATCATCAACGATGAGGTCCTCGGGCTCACGGGGTTCGACCTGCTCATCGACTTCGACGAGGCCGTCCTCGGCTACGTGCTCGCGGTCGAGGGACAGCTCGTGTTGGATTACCCTGGGACACACTTCTTCTATGAGACCGTCGAAGGGACAACGTCGAACGCGCTTCTGATCAACTGCGCCGTCCTCGGCGGATCGATCGACGGACCGGGTGTGCTCTGCTCCGTAACGTTCGAGTGCCTGTCTGACGGCCTGTCCGATCTCGAGTTCGCCTCTGTCGACTTCCGCGACATCGACAACCTCCCGATCGCCGTGACGCACGAGGACGCGGAGGTCTATGTGTCGGATGATGTGGTCGTCTTCATCGATCCCGCGTCAGACGTCGAACCCATCGACATACCGTTCGATCTCAAGGTCGTGATCGGTGGCGGCATCACATACATCGACCAGCTCGACCTGACGGTCAGTTTCGATCATGCGGTACTCGAGTACCAGAGTGCCGTGATCGGCGACAACGTTCCGTCGGGGTCGACCTTCACGGCCACACCGGGGACGGGCGCGGTCGACATCGAGCTCGATGTCAACGGCAGCATGTCGGGTGTCGAGCCGGTGGCCGTGTTGACCTTCAAGGGCGTCAGCGAGGCGACCAACTCGCCGGTCACGCTCAGCGGTGTCGTGCTCGGGACTGAGACGGGCACGGTCATCGATCCGTGCATCGAGGGCAGCCTGGTCACGATCACCGGCGGTTCGCCGGTCGAACAGGTCCGCTGGGGGTTGCTCAAGAGCCTCTACCGGTAGTCGAATCAGATCGTCGCGGCGAGGCTGCTCCGCTCCGACGATACCTCGGCATCCGAGTGTGCCGGAAGCAGCGGCTCCAGCTCACGGACGCGGCGCAGCGTCCGGCGCAAGAAGACAGGGCGTTCGGGACGATTCTCCCTGCGCACCGCTCTCCGGCGGCACGCTCCCGGCGCCCTGTCGGTCCCTTCCGCTTGTGCCCCTCCGACCCATCCTCTAGAATGACCCCATGGATTCACGAGGAGAACTCGTACGCGTGCGCGCCGAGGACGGGCTTGAGCTCGTCGGCTTCTACGCCGCCCCCGAAGGCGGCGCGCGCCGCGCCGTGCTCCATACCCACGGGTTCGCGGGGAACTTCTACGAGAACCGCTTCATCGATTGGGTCTGCGACGCCGTTGTGTCGCGGGGACTGGCGTTTCTGACGTACAACAGCCGCGGGCACGACTACGTCTCGGACAACCTTCATGGCGCCGGCGTCGAGACGACCTACGAGCCCGGCGGCATTCCGTGGGACATGTTCGAGCAGAGCATCCGCGACATCGGTGGCGCCGCGGAGTACCTGGAGTCGCGAGGTCATCGTGAGATCTACTTCGAGGGGCACAGCCTCGGAACGTGCAAGACGGTCCACTATCTGAACGAGAGGAACGACCCGCGCGCGACGGGGGCCGTTCTCATCTCGCCGCCGGACATGTTCGGGCTCGCCTCGGAGCGGGCCGGCCGACCGCTCGAGGAGATCCTCGAGGAGGCAAGAGCGGCGGTCGCGGAGGGTGATCCGGGTCGCAGGATCGACGCCGGCAGGACCGTGCCCGTTGCGGCCCGGTCCATCCTGAGCAGCTACGCGGATCCTGCCGTCACCGACATCTTCCCGTTCCGACTTGGCGCCGACGGTGACTACTCCCGGTACGCGTCGCTCACGGTTCCCGTTCTCGCGACGTTCGGGACCGTCGAGGAGGCCGTGACCGTGCCGGTCGAGGACGCGGCGGAGCTGGCGCGGACGATGGCGATCGGTTCACCTCGCGTCGAGGTGGCGACCATCGAGGGTGCGAACCACTGCTACTGGGGGCAGGAAGAGAAGCTCGCGACGCTGATCGGCGCGTTCGTCGAGCCGTAGGGGGAGAGGTGGCCATTCTCATCAAGGGCGGGAAGCTCGTCACCGGCGTGGACTCGTACCACGCCGATGTGCTTGTGGATGGCGACCGGATCGCGGAGGTGGGTCGCGATCTGACGGCGCCGGACGGCGCGGAGGTCGTGGACGCCGCCGGGCTGCTCGTTCTTCCCGGCGTCATCGATCCGCACGTCCACGTCGACCTCGAACTCAGGGGACACCGTTCCTCCGACTTCACGGCGACCTCCCGTTCGGCCGCGCTCGGCGGCGTGACCACGTTCATCACCTACATCACTCCCGCCCCGGGACAGACGCTCCCGGAGGCTGCTGATGCCCGGAAGGCGCATGGTGTCGGTCGCTCGCACGTCGACTTCGGCCTCCACGCGTCGCTCGTGCGCTGGGATGACCGCGAGGACGACGAGATCCCGCAGATGATCGAAGCGGGGATTCCCTCATTCAAGATGTACACGACCTACGCAGACGCGGGGCTGATGAGCACCGACGAGCAGCTCTATCACGCGCTGCTCACCGTGTCACAGCACGGCGGTCTGGTGGAGGTGCACTGCGAGAACGACTGGATGATCGAGAGCAAGGTTCGGAAGCTCGTCGAGCAGGGACACACAAGCCCCGCCGACCATGGTGGGAGCCGTCCCGGGTATGCGGAAGGGGAGGCGGTCGCCGCGGTCGTGCGCGCGGCGTACGACGCCGGGGCGGCGGTCTACATCGTCCACACGTCATCGGGGGAAGCGGTCCAGACGCTTGCGGAGGCGGAGGACGTCGGGCTCGAGGTCTACGCTGAGGTCTGTCCGCACCATCTGCTTCTCGACGAGGAGCTGCTCGCCGGTCAGGACGGTCAGCGCTACGCGACCTGTCCCCCCATACGGAGCGAGGCGCACCGTGAGGCGCTCTGGGAGGCGCTCGAGGAGGGGCTCATCCACACGGTCGCCACCGACCACGCTGAGTTCGCCGCCGAGGCGAAGGATGAGGGAGCCAAGGACTTCCGTCAGCTCCCGATGGGTGTGCCCGGCGTCGGGACGTTGCTTCCACTGATGTGGGAGTACGGCGTGCGGCAGGGGAGGATCAGCGAGAACGAGCTCGTCGACCGCATGTGCACGCAACCCGCCGAGATCTTCGGTCTCTGTCCGGCGAAGGGGACACTCGACGCCGGCACCGATGCCGACATCGTGCTCTTCGACCCGGACCTTCCGGTGACCATCGCCCCCGAGACGACGCAGGGCATCGCCGGGTACTCACCGTACGACGGTTGGAGGGTCTCCGGGTGGCCGGTCTCCACGATGCTCCGCGGCCGGTGGGTCGTCAATGACCGCGAGCTCGTGGGATCCCACGAGCTCGGGTCGTTCGTGCATCGGAAGAACGTCTGTCAGCGGCCCGGCCACCGCGCGTCGGACGAGTAGCCTGTCCGCGCTCCAGTGCGCACACCCTGAGCCATCTCGCCCCGCGGCTCCCGTCGAGAAACGCTCACGCTACGGAACGATCCGCGCGATGTGGTAGCCGATGCCGGTCCTGTGCACCCACAGCATCCCTTCGTCGTCGACCGTCACTCCCCACTTCAGGTACTCCACATGGATCGCCCAGCGGACCGCCCCGTCCGTGGGGTCCAGCGCGTACAGCGAGTCGGCGTTGGCGTCGGCGCACCAGAGGTTCTCGCCGTCGAACGCCAGCCCGAAGGGTTCGGCAGTTCCTCGGGGAGCCGGGAGCTCCTCCACGAACGTCCCGTCCGGCAGATACTTGTTGATACTCCCCGGCCAGCCGGCTCCGGGCTGTCTGCCCTGGTACAGGTAGGTCCCGTCCCACGCGACCCCGCCGGCGAAGTTGCTTCCGCCCGCCGGGAACGAGAACAGCGTGTCTCCTGTCGCCGGGTCGACCTGGTACATCCGCATCCCGCTGGTGAAGTCGGTGGTCCAGAGGCTCGTCCCGTCCCACTCGATGCCGTTCGGCCACTGACTCACGGCGGCGAGCGTCTCCGCAACCGTGCCGGTGAACGGGTCGGTTCGATAGAACTCGTCGGCCGACCAGTCGGTTCTCCAGATGTGACTGCCGTCCCATGCGAGGCACTGCGGTCCGTTCCCGCCGACGAGCGTCGCGCTCACCTCGTGCCCGTGTCGGTTATCGACCACGAACTGCGCCTCGGCCTCGTCGGTCTGCTGTCCGTCCCGGACCTTGACGATCACGGTGAACGTGTCGGCGCCGGAGAATCGGTGCTCGATCGTCGCCTCGGATTCCCAGTCCGTATCCCACGTTCCGTCACCGTCGAAGTCCCATCGGTACTCGAGGGCACGTGACCGCGAGGCGCTGCCGCTCGCGTCGCAGAGCACGTCGCGGATGACGGTGCCCGTGGGGGGCGAGAGGACAAGGTCGGCCTCGAGCGTCTCGTCGGGGCCGGATGATGACGAACTGCATCCGCCAATGAAGCACGCTGTTGCGATGACGGCTGCGAAGAGAGCGAGTGTGGCGAACGCTGTTCGGTTCATGGTTCCTCCAGTTCCGATGTGACTCTGAGAGCAGCTGATGTGACGTCTAACTCGATCATCGATGATCAGGGCACGATCTGCTTGAGCCGGTAGCCCGTGCCGTAGGTGTGGACCCGGAGCATTCCCTCGTCGTCCACCGCGACGCCCCACTTGAGGTCCGGGACGTGAAGAGCGATGACCACGCTTCCGTCCGCCGGGTTGACCGCGTAGAGCGTGTCGACGTCGGCGACCGCCACCCACAGGAAGAGCCCGTCATGATCGAGTCCCTGGACTCGGTGAATGCCGCGAGGCGGGTCGAGCGTCTCGATGAACACACCGTCGGTCGTGTACTTCTTGATGTCCCCCGGCGTGCCCTGGTTCTCGGGACACACGCCCTCGTACACGTACTCGCCGTCCCGCGCGACTCCCCCCGGCGAGTGGCTGTAGAGGATCGGGAACGACTTGATCGTGTCGCCGGTGACCGGGTCGAGTTCGAACATCCTCATGACGTCAAGGTAGTCACTGACCCACACGCTGGTGCCGTCCCAGGCGACCCCGCTTGGCCAGGTACTTGGACTGGCGAGGCTGTCGACGATCGTCCCCGTCGTTGGGTCGGTCTTGTACAGCCAGGATGGAGGTCCCCACTGGGGACGCCACACGTATCCATCCACCCAGCCCAGGGTCCGTGAGTCGCTCCCCTCGACCTGCACGTCCGAGACGACATGACCGTGCCGCTTGTCGAGTACGAACTGCGCCTCGGCCTCATCCGTCTCCTCGCCATCGCGCACTTCCACAACGACCGTGATCGTGTCGCCATCGGAGAAACGGGCTTCGAGCGACATCTCGGAGCTCCATGACGTGTCCCACGTTCCGTCACCGTCGAAGTCCCAGCGACACTCGAGCGCACGCGAGCGGCTTGTGCTCCCGCTGGCGTCGAAGAGCACGTCGGTGATGATGGTACCGGCTGACGGCGTCAGGACGAGGTCTGCCTCGACGATCGAGTCCGTACCTGAGGGGGAAGACGAACTGCAGCCGATGAAGGTGGAAGCGCTCGCAGCGGCGAGCGCGCAGAACACGAGAGCAACCAGCACAGGACGCTTCATGCTTCCTCCTCGTTCCGCTGTCGTACTGCGCTCCAGATCGCGCCTGGATCATCCTTTGCGTGCAGACGGCGCGGATGCCGCGTGGACACCCGCGCCGCGCACAGTCTTCCAGAACATCGCTACTTGAGCAAGACCGCTTTCGCGCTCTCCTCGCCGAGCTCCGTCGAGAGCCTGACGAAGTAGACGCCCGTCGCCACGGCGTGGCCGGCATCGTCGCGTCCGAACCAGACGACCTCGTGGTCGCCGGCGTCGCGCGGTCCGGCGTCCAGCACGGCGATGCGACGGCCGCTGACATCGTAGACCGCGAGACGCACGTCCGAGGCCGCGGAGAGATGATACGAGAGCACGGTCTTCGGGTTGAACGGGTTCGGGAAGCATGCGAGGTCGAGTCCCGTGAGGTGCCCGTCGACCACGCCGGTCCCGCTCGACGTCATCTGCGGCTGAACCGCGATGACATTCGCATTCGTTCCGCCGACGAGCGTGAACGAGTCCTTGAGCGTGTTGTCCGATAGCTGGATGACATAGACCTTGGTCACCGAGGACAGCAGCACGCCGCCCGTGACGAAGGCGTACCCGTCCGCGTCGAGAATGTCGACGTCGCGGGGGTCGGCGTTGGAGTCGAGGGGGATCGCAGTCGTCGACCAGTCGCTTGTGTCGATGACGTAGACGTTCGAGTCGTCCTCGCACGCGACGACGAGCGTCGAGCCGTCCTCGGTCACATCGATGCCCCACGGGTCGTCACCGACGGTGACGGACGTGTGGACGGTAAGCGTGGCCTGGTTCACGACGTGGACGAGGTTGGTCCCGCGGTCGGTCACATAGATGTACTGCCCGTCCGGATCGACGACGAGTTGCCACAGATTGTCACCGATGTCGACCGAGTTCTTGATCGACTGGCCGTCGGACGCCAGTTCCCAGAGCGTGTCGCCGTACCAGTCGGCCGCGTAGATGTACTTGCTGACCGGGTCGAGCGCTAGCTGGCCGGGGCTGTTGTAGGTGCTCCCGGAGCCCGCCGCGACCAGCAGGCTGTCGACGACCGCGTACGTCCCGGTGTCGATGATGGCCACGTAGTCCTCGTCGCGGCTGCTGACAAGCGCGTGGAGGCCGTCGTCGGTGAAGACGACGGAGTTCGGGTACTCCCATACGTCGATCCGGTGCGTGATGACCTGGGTATCGACGTCGATCACGACGACGCCGTCACCGCTGGCGCCGCAGATCCAGACCTCGGACCCGTCGGGTCGCATCGTGCAGTCATAGGGGTAGTCGCCCTCGGGCGTGACGTCGAGGGCGGGGCCGAGCATGGCGTAGGTGGCCAGGTCGAACGGGACGGCGCTGTCGGACGTCGAGCATCCGACGAAGCCGGCGTCGGCGAGAGAAGCGGCCGGCAGTGTGAGGACGAGCATGGCGGTGCAGACGAGTGTCGGGACTCTCATGGCTGCTCCTCCGGCTGTGGTGGGTCCGCAGGTCCGGATACCCCTTCGGTGGGAGCGGCGGGGGCGCCCGGAGACCGCAGGCGTGATGCGATGGCACGTTCATTATAGCAGGGGAGAGCCGCTCGAGTCACGGGGCGACTGACGGCCGGTCAGACGTCGCTGGTCCTCCGTCCAGCGCTCCGAACGCTCCGCTCATGCCCGAATCCCGTTGACACACACAAGGTCCCGGCGTAGCATAGAAAGCTCCGGAAGTTCCCAGAATATGGGCATTTTCCGGTGTTCTAGACAACGTGTCGGGTCGCGGCGCCGGGGGTGCCGCGCGGTCGGTTCGGTGTGTCCGGGGGGCGCATGTCGTCTGCTTCGAGGTTGCTTCTGCGTGGTGGAACCGTCTTCACCGGTGGCGCGGACGGTCGTGTGATCGCCGATGGCGGGGTCCTCCTCGAGGACAACCGCATCACGGCGGTGGGGGCGTGCCGCGACGTCGAGCAGATCGCGGCCGATGCGACCGATGTCGAGCGCATCGACGCTCACGGAAATCTCATCATGCCCGGCCTCGTCAACGGCCACACCCATCTCTACAGCGCGCTCGCGCGCGGTCTCACGACGCAGCTCAAGCCTTCTGCCAACTTCGTGGAGATTCTGGAGAACCTCTGGTGGCGGCTCGACCGGGCGCTCACGAATGAGCACAATTGGTACTCGGCCGCGGCCGGCGCGCTCGACCTCATCGCCGCCGGAACGACGACCATCATCGATCACCACGCGAGCCAGGTCCACGTGACGGGGAGCCTCGACAACGTCGCTGAGGCGCTCTCGGACGTTGGTATCCGCGCGAACCTCTGCTTTGAGGTGACCGATCGCGACGGTCCACAGAAGCGCGACGAGGGTCTGGCCGAGAACGAGGCGTTCGGTCGACGCGTCGCCGCCGAACACGCGGCGGCGGAGGGGGAGCGGCTGCTGACCGCCAGCGTCGGGCTCCATGCGAGCTTCACGCTGGACGACGCGACGCTCGACCGGGCCGCGATGCTGGCCCGGGAGCTCGGTGTCGGGTGTCACATCCACGCCGCCGAGGATCGCGCCGACGTCGACGACAGTCTGGAACGCTGCGGGAAGCGCGTGATCGAGCGGCTGGCGGACCACGGAGTCCTGGGCGACCGGAGCATCGCGGTCCACGGCATCCACCTGAGCGACGCCGAGTTCGGGCTGCTCAGGGAGACCGACACCATCGTCGTGCACAACCCGCAGTCGAACATGAACAACGCGGTCGGGCGCTCGAACGTCCTGCGGATGCTCAATGAGGGCATCCTCGTCGGCCTCGGCACCGACGGCTTCACCGGGAGCATGTTCGACGAGATGAAGGTCGCCAACCTCATCCATCGGCACGACGCCGGCGACCCGCGGGTCGGGCACGATGTGGCGATGCGGCTCTGCATCGGGAACAACCCGAGCATCGCGACACGCCTCATCGGGGACCGCGTCGGTGTGCTCGAGCAGGGTGCGTTGGCCGATATCATCATAGTGGACTACGACCCGCCGACACCGCTTCTCGACAGCAACTTCGGCGGGCACCTGATCTTCGGTCTGACCGGCGGGATGGTCACGACCACCATCATCAACGGAGAGGTCGTCTATCGGGACCGCGAGTTCGTCACGGTGGACGCCCGCGCGACGCGCGCTCGGGCGCGCGAGCTCGCGCGTGATCTGTGGGAGAAGATGTAGTGATGCGCGGAGCGACGGTCATCGGACTCCGGTGCGCGAAGTGCGAGACCGAGCACGGTCCGGGAGACGCGCGCTTCACGTGCCCGGACTGCGGCTCCGACGGCATCCTCGACGTGCTGTACGACTACGACGAGATCGCGACTCACATCAGCAGGGAGTCACTGGCCGAGTGTCGCGAGGACTCGCACTGGCGCTACCTGCCGCTTCTGCCGGTCGCGTCGATCGAGTCGGCTCCGCGCCCCCGGACCGGATGGACGCCGCTCTACCACCTGCCCGGTCACCTGGGGCTCTCGGGGCTCCACGTGAAGGACGACAGCGGGAACCCGACGGCGTCACTCAAGGACCGCGCGACGTCGGTCGCGCTGGCCCGCGCTCGCGACGAGGGTGTGGGCGCTGTGGCCGCGGCCTCGACCGGGAACGCAGGGTGTTCGCTCGCGGGGTTCGCGGCGGCCGAGGGTCTGCCATGCTACATCTTCGTTCCGAAGACGGCGCCGCGTCCAAAGGTCGCGCAGCTGCTCGTCTACGGAGCGACGGTCTTCGCGGTCGACGGGAGCTACGACGACGCGTTCGATCTGGCGATGCAGGCCATCGACACCTTCGGCTGGTACAACCGGTGCTGCGCCGTGAACCCGTATCTCGTCGAGGGCAAGAAGACGGTCGCCCTCGAGATCTGCGAGCAGCTTGGGTTCCACGCTCCGGACCGCGTGTTCGTTCCGGTCGGCGACGGGTGCATCATGAGCGGCACCTACAAGGGATTTGCCGAGTTCAAACGGCTTGGTCTCATTGACCGGGTTCCGGAGCTCATCGGCGTCCAGGCCGAGGGCGCAAGTCCCGTCAAGGACGCGTTCGACGGGTGCTGTGAGGTGATTCCGTGCGAGGCCTGCACGATCGCCGACAGCATCGCCGTAGGTCACCCACGCAACTGGCGCAAGGCCGTCCGGGGCGTCGGCGAGAGCGGCGGCCGGATGATGACGGTCAACGACGACGAGATCACCAGGGCCATCGCCTCGCTTGCCGCGAGTACCGGCATCTTCGGCGAGCCCGCCGGCGTGACCGCCTATGCCGGTCTTGTGAAAGCCGTGGCCGAGGGCTGGGTCGGCGCAGACGAGACGACCGTGGTTCTGATGACGGGGAGCGGCCTCAAGGACACCGAAAGCGCGATGCGGTCGGTCGGCGAGCCCGTTCCGGTCGGGTGCTCGCTCACCGAGGTGGAACGGGTGCTCGCGAACCGCTGACGACGCGTCGGCTGGACTCGCCGGGCGAGGCCGCTGGAGGCGGAGGCCGCGGGAGTCGGAGGAAGAGGGCAGAGCGAGTGCGCGTGACGCTGACCGTCAACGGGAGCATCAGGAGCGCCGACGTCCATCCGGCGGCGTCGCTCCTGGAGCTTATCCGCACCGGTCTGGGGTTGACCGGGACGAAGCAGGGGTGCGGCAACGGTGAGTGCGGGGCCTGCACGGTGCTGCTCGACAGCGAACCGGTCAACTCGTGCCTCGTGTTCGCAGCGCAGTGCGAGGGCCGGAGCGTGCTGACGATCGAGGGGCTCTCGGAGTCCGGGGAGCTCGATACGATCCAGGCGGCGTTCGCGGATGCTGGCGCCGTTCAGTGCGGATTCTGCACGCCGGGCATGATTATGTCGGGAAAGGCACTTCTCATGAAGAACCCGCACCCGACGCGCGAGGAGATCGCCGAGGCGATCTCGGGCAATCTCTGCCGCTGCACCGGCTACGTCAAGATCATCGACGCGATCGAGCTTGCCTCGGGCCGTGCGACGGATGAGTGATGGACCTTTCGGGGCGCGGTCGCTCGACCGGGCCCGAGCGGCCTCTGATGGCTCGATAACGACAGACGGATGACCCGATGACGACAGGAGGATGACAGACCGATGGAGTACGCGCAGAAGGACAATCTGATCTTCATCAGGCTGCATCAGGGTGAGGACCTCTTCGAGCAGCTCACGGCGATCTGTACGGCGTGCAACGTGAAGACGGGGGTGGTCATCTCGGGGATCGGCATGCTCAAGCAGTCCGAGCTCAAGTTCTACAAGAAGTACGGGGAGTACTCCGAGGTGCTCTTCCCGGAGCCGCTCGAGCTCGTCTCGCTGACGGGCAACATCATCTTCCAGGAAGGCGAGCACCAGTTCCATCTCCACGCCGTCCTCGCGAAACCCGACAAGTCGTCGGTCGCCGGCCACCTGGGAAAGGGCAAGGTCAACGTCACCAACGAGATCGTCATCATGACGACCGATCTAGCGGCGCGCCGCGAACTCGATCCGGCAACGGGCCTGATGGCTCTGACGTTCAAGTAGGGGGAGCCATGAGCCCGACACCGGTTGAACTTAGAGAGGTGGCGACCGTCCTTCGGCGGGACGTCTTGACCATGCTGCTCGAGGCCGGCTCAGGCCACCCGGGCGGGTCGCTCTCGTGCGTTGACATCCTCGCGGTTCTCTACTGGCAGGCGATGAAGGTGAACCCGGAGCGTCCGACCTGGGAGGACCGGGACCGACTCGTCCTGTCGAAAGCGCACGCCGCTCCGGCGCTCTACGCCGCGCTCGCGCGTCGTGGGTACTTCGACGTCCGCGAACTGCTCACGTTCCGGAAGCTCAAGTCCAAGCTCCAGGGGTTTCCGGACATGCAGGTGACGCCCGGCATCGACGCGTCCGTCGGTTCGCCGGGACAGGGACTGTCCATAGCCAATGGACTCGCGCTGGCGGCGCGTCGGGACCGCAAGAGCTTCCGCATCTACTGCCTGATGGGCGACGGCGAGGCCCAGGAGGGACAGACGTGGGAGGCGGCGATGACGGCCGCGCATCACGGAATCGACAACGTCTGCGCCGTCATCGATCGGAACCACATGATGGGCGACGGGAACACGGAGGACATCGCGGCGCTCGCTCCCTTGGGCGACAAGTGGAAGACCTTCAACTGGCATGTCATCGAGACCGACGGCCACAACGTTGAGACTCTGACGGCAGCGTTCCATGAGGCCTCCTCCACGAAGGGCAAGCCGACGGTCATCGTCGCCAGGACCGTCAAGGGCAAGGGCGTTCCGTTCATGGAGAACCGTCCCGAGTGGCACGACAGGAAGCTCACCGAAGACCTCTACGAAGAGGCTATGCGGGCGCTCTCGTAACCGCCAGGGGATACGACATGGCAGAAATGGGATTGGTGGATGTACATCACAGCGCCGTGAAGCTCGAGGCGACGAACCGTGGGTACGAACGGGGGTTGATCGAGCTGGCCGAGCGGGGGACGGACATCATCGTGATGGACGCCGACCTCGCCGGGTCGAGCGGCACGAGCGAGTTCCGGAAACGCTTCCCGGACCGCTTCATGGACATCGGGCTTTGCGAACAGGACATGCTTGGAACGGCGGCGGGTCTCGCGCTCGCCGGGAAATGTGTCTACGTCACGACACACGGGATGCTGGCGGCGGGGAAGGCGTGGGATATCATCCGTTCGACCATCTGCTACGGCGCCCTGAACGTCAACATCTGTGGCGCCGACGCGGGGCTCTCTGCCGGCGGGGCCGGCGGGTCGCGGCAGTCGCTTGAGGACGTCGCCGTGATGCGAACGCTTCCCGGGATGACGGTCGTCGTTCCCGCGGATTCGATGGAAGCCAAGAAGGCCACGATCGCGGCTTCGCGCATTCCGGGCCCGGTGTACCTCCGCTTCGCGGCGGCGCGTGTCCCGATCATCACCACCGACATGACGCCGTTCGCCGTCGGGAAGGCAGAGGTCTATCGGCAGGGTGACGACGTCTCGATCCTCGCGTGCGGTGTGGTCGTGTACGAAGCCTTGAAGGCCGCGCGGATGCTCGAGGACAACGGCATCGGCGCGCGGGTGATCAACTGCCATACGATCAAGCCGCTCGATCGCGCCATCATCAGCAGGGCGTCGGTGGAGACCGGTGCGCTCGTCACGGTGGAGGAGGGCGCGTCGATCGGAGGCCTCGGCGGTGCGTGCGCCGAGGCGCTGGCGCAGACGGGGCGGGCGACGCCGTTGAGGATCGTCGCCATCGACGACCGCTTCGGTGAGTCGGGCGAGCACGAGGAGCTTCTGAACACGTTCGGTCTCACGGCGCGAGGCATCGCGGCGGCCGTGAGGGAAGTCATAGCGCGCAAGCAGGGCACGCAGTCACAGTCGTAGCTCCGGGCGATTCCCGGGCAGAGGAAGGAGACAGCAGATGTTCAAGTTCGCAGAGCGGATGAACCGACTCGGCACCGAGACGGCGTTCGAGGTTCTCGCGAAGGCGCGGGCACTCGAGGCGCAGGGCAAGACCATCGTTCACCTCGAGATCGGCCAGCCCGATTTCGACACGCCCGACAACATCCGGAAGGCCGCGTGCGACTCGATCTGGGCGGGCGAGACCGGCTACGGTCCATCGGCAGGCATGATGAAGACGCGCGAGGCCGTGTGCCGTTACCTTGAGAAGGACCGCGGACTCTCGTACGCGCCGGACCAGATCGTCATCGCCCCGGGTGGCAAGCCGATCATCTTCTACCCGATCATGGCGCTCGTCGATCACGGCGACGAGGTCATCTATCCGAACCCGGGCTACCCGATCTACGAGTCGGCCATCAACTTCGCCGGCGGCAAGGCCGTCCCGCTCAAGTACTCCGAGGAGCGCGACTTCCGGTTCGACATCGCGGAGCTCGAGTCGAAGATCAACAAGAACACGAAGATGCTCATCGTCAACTCGCCGCAGAACCCGACCGGCGGCGTGCTCGAGGACAGCGATCTCAAGCGGATCGCCGAACTCGCTGTCGAGAACGACGTGGTCGTGCTGTCGGACGAGGTCTACAGCAAGATCGTCTACGAGGGCGAGCACCGCACGATCGCGAGCTACCCGGGCATGCAGGAGCGCACGATCCTCATGGACGCGCACTCCAAGACCTACTCCATGACGGGATGGCGGCTTGGGTACGCGGCCATGCCGAAGGAGATCGCCGAGAAGTTCACGAAGCTCAACACGAACACGTACTCGCACGCGACGACCTTCGTGCAGACCGCGGGCATCGAGGCGCTCGAGGGTCCGCAGGACGAGGTCGCGAAGATGGTCGAGATCTTCAAGGAGCGTCGGGACGCCATCGTCGACGGCATGAACTCGATCAAGGGGTTCAGCTGCCTCAAGCCGAAGGGCGCGTTCTACGTGTTCCCGAACATCACCGCGACGGGAATGGCTTCGCAGGAACTCGCCGACAAGGTCCTCAACGAGGCCAACGTGGCGTGTCTCTCGGGAACGTGCTTCGGCGCGATGGGCGAGGGCTACCTCAGGTTCAGCTACGCCAACTCACTCGAAAACATCGAGAAGGGTGTCGAGAACATCCGGAAGATGATGGGCTAGAACGCAACACGTGAAGCGCGCCCGCTCGGGAGCGGGACCGGACGGGCGCGCGTTCCGACCGCGGATGGAAGGGGATCTATGGTTTCCGCAGTGGTACTGGCGGCAGGGCAGTCTCGACGGATGGGCAGGAAGAAGGAGCTCCTGACCGTCGAAGGCACGCCCATGATCCGAACAGTTGTCGAGAAGCTCCTCGGGTCGAGCCGGGTCGACGAGGTCATCGTGGTCCTGGGCGAGGACGCCGACGGCGTGGGCGCGGCGCTCTCGGGCATCATCGACGAGCGGATCGAACTCGTCGGGAACCGACGCTTCGCCGAGGGGATGGGCACGTCGCTCGCCCAGGGCGTGAGCGCCTGCTCGTGGGGAACCGATGCCATCATCGTCGCGCACGGCGACTCGCCGTTCTTCCGCACCGAGGACGTCGACCGCATCATCGACGCTCACGTGCGCGGTGCCGCGATCGCGGTCCCCGTCAGCGGAGGTCGTCGCGGTCATCCGGTCCTTATCGATGGGTCGTTCCACGACGAACTCGAGGACCTGGACGGAGATGCGGGGGCGCGCGACATCCTCGAGCGTGAGCGCGCGCGTGTCGTCGAAGTCGAGCTCGACGATGAGGGTTTCCTCGTCGACATCGACACGCCCGAGGACTACGAGGCAGTGAAGGACGGGATCGCAGGCACGTAGGTGCAGGCGTCCCAGTGAGGTGCTACCCCGCGCGGGCTGCGACCGGTGGTCAGGCGCGCGCGGGGGTTTGTCACTTGGACCGACGGAGCGGGTGGACCGACGGAGTGGGCCCGTGGCTCTCAAACTGGCCGACATCTACCAGGAGATCGCGCGAATGCACCGGGACGGCGTCCCGGGTGTCGTTGCGACGGTGGTACGGGCCGAGGGCTCGACGCCACGCGGCGCCGGAGCGCGGATGATCGTCTATGGCGACGGCAGGATCCTCGGCTCGGTCGGCGGCGGGGCGATCGAGGGGACCGTGATCGATGAGGCGAAGGCGATGATCGCCTCCTCGGACATCGGGACGCCCGATCTGCACGCGGCTGACGGCGCGGTGCGCCAGGATGTCGCGGCGGCTCCGACAGTCTGCCGGCTCGTGTCCTACGACCTCGATGACGACGCGGGGATGACGTGCGGCGGGCGGATCGAGGTGTTCCTCGAGCCGATCGCCGGAGCGCCGACGGTGACGGTCATCGGCGGCGGCCACGTCGGGTTCGCCGTCGCGAAGATCGCGAGGCAGTCCGGCTTCCTCGTGACCGTTGTCGACGATCGCGCGGACATGGTCAGCGCGGAGCGCTTCCCGTTCGCGGACCAACTGCTCGCCGGAGGCACGGAGTTGCTCGACGGGGAACTCAGGATCGGCCAGGACTCGATGGTCGTCATCGTGACGCGCGGCCATCGGTACGACAAGGATTGGGTCAAGGCCCTCATCGCACGGCGTCCGCAGTACATGGGCATGATCGGCAGCGAGGAGAAGGTCCACACGGCGTTCGCGGATCTCGAGGCCGACGGCGTGTCGCGCGAGGAACTCGCGCGCATCCACGCTCCGATCGGGCTCGACATCGGCGCCGAGACGCCGGACGAGATCGCCGTGAGCGTCGTGGCGGAGATCATCGCGGTCCGTCACGGCATCAATGACACGGCGAAGCTCAGGGACAAGATCGGCTTCAAGAACAGGAACCGACCGGAGACGCCGTGAGGGGTCGGCGCACAACAGTCGTGATCCGCGGCGGCGGAGATCTCGGAAGCGGCGTTGCCGCGAGGCTCGCGAGATCGGGCTACGGAGTTGTTGTCCTCGAAACAGCGGCGCCCGCGGTCGTCCGGAGGACGGTCGCGTTCGCGGAGGCGGTCTTCGCGGGGAAGGCGAGCGTCGAGGACCTGGTCGGGGAGCTGATGGCCGCGGGGTCGGTCGAAGACCGGTTCGAGACGTCAGAGCCCGGGAGGATTGCCGGCGCGACAGGCGGGCAGATCGCGGCCGAGAGGACGGTGGTTCCGGTCGTGGTCGACCCGGACGGCGGACTGCTTCGCTCGCTCCGCCCGGCTGCCGTCGTCGACGCGAGGATGGCCAAGCGGAACCTCGGAACGACACGTGACGACGCGCCGATGGTGGTGGCGCTCGGGCCGGGGTTCGAGGCGGGCGTCGACTGCGACGCCGTCGTCGAGACCAATCGCGGACATTCGCTCGGACGCGTGCTGTGGAGCGGGCACGCCGAGTCAGACACGGGGATACCCGCTCCGGTTCTCGGCGTCGCGGAGGAACGCCTTGTCCGTTCGCCGGCGACAGGGACGTTCAGGGGTTGCGCGGCGATCGGAGATCTGGTGGCCACCGGCGATGTCGTCGGGACGGTCGTGTCAGGGGCGAGAGACCCCGGATGCGCCAGGGACGATGTCGCTCGTGTTGAGGCGCGGGTTCGGACCTCCGGCATGCTGCGCGGACTGATCGCGGACGGTGTGGTCGTCCGGGAGGGACAGAAGATCGGCGACGTCGACCCGCGGGGGTCGGCCGTGGATCCGGCAGCCATCTCCGACAAGGCGCTCGCCGTCGGGGGTGGGGTGCTGGAGGCGCTCCTGGCGATGGGCGTCGAGCCGACGCAACCCGACTGAGCACGGGGGCGCGAATCGCGGAGGTGTCGTGTACGAGCCGAGGTGGATCCACCCGAAGACGACGGCGGACGCTGCCGCCGCGCTGGCCGAGGAGCCGGGGCGGGCGCGTCCGGTCGCCGGGGCGACCGACCTTGCCGTCCACATTCGTGCCTCGCACGATGGCCCGGAGACGCTCGTCGACCTGACCTGCGTGGATGAACTCGCGGCCGTCCGCGTCGATGGCGGACGACTGAGCATCGGAGCCGCAGCGACCCACGCGTTGGTCGCGGAGCACCCGGTCGTGGGCGAGCGCGCCGCCGTTCTCGCGCAGGCCTGCGGGACGGTCGGCGCCCCGCAGATCCGCGCGCGCGGCACCATCGGCGGCAACATCGCGAATGCGTCGCCGGCGGCCGACGCCACGGTCGCGCTTGTCGCGCTCGACGCGGTCGCGACCCTCGTTTCAGCACGAGGCGAACGTGACATCCCGGTCGCTGAGCTGTTCACTGGGCCTGGGAGCACGGTGCTCGAGCCGGACGAGCTGCTGACCCGTGTCGGGTTCGACCTCCCGGGGGACGAGGCTACGAGCGTCTACCGGAAGGTCGGGCAGCGGAAGGCGCTCGCCATCGCCATCGCGTCGGTGGCGGCGACGTACGACCCGGCGACAGGAGCGGTCCGCATCGCGCTCGGGTCGGTGGCGCCGACCATCATTCGCGCGACCGGCGCGGAGGCGGTGTTCGCTGCCGGCGGTGATGTAATGGAGCTCATCGGGGCAGCGGCGGCCGAGGCCGCCCGCGCTTCCAGTCCTATAGACGACGTGAGGGCGTCCGCCGAGTATCGGGCGATCCTCGTTGAGGAACTGACGCGCACGGCGCTCGAGGAACTCGTCCTCGCCGGACCCCGCGTGTCAGGATAGACAGACCGGCCCGAGGCCGGGGCCCCCGACGCGCGGTGCGCGGGAGGCGCAACGAACGGAGGAGCACGTGTTCAGCAACAAGGACTTCAGGGGCAGGGACTTCATCTCCATCCTCGACTACACGCGCGAGGAGGTCGAGTTCATCCTCGACTTCGCCGACGAGCTCAAGGCGAAGTTCAAGTCGGGTCGTCCGCACAAGTATCTCGAGGACAAGACCCTCTTCATGATCTTCTACAACCAGTCACTGAGGACCAGGAACAGCTTCGAGGCCGGGATGACGCAGATGGGCGGCCACGCGCACTTCCTGGACCCGAACAAGATCTACACGCCAGCGCTCGAGGGTGAGGAGGTCGCGTACTCGACCGAGCGGATCTCGGACGTCGCGCGGGTTCTCGACCGGATGGGCCACGGCATCTCCATCCGCATGTACGGCGACCCGGTCGGCTGGATCAACGGCAAGGCCAACCGGATCGTGCGCGAGTTCTCGAAGCACTGCGAGCGCGTGCCCGTCATCAACATGGAGTGCGACATCTACCATCCGTGCCAGGGCATGGCCGACATCATGACCGTCCGCGAGCAGTGCGGCGGGTTCAGGGGCAAGAAGTTCGTGATGAGCTGGGCGTACAGCCCGTCCGTCCACAAGCCGCTCTCGGTCCCGCACAGCGCCGTCATCGCGGCCGCGACGGTCGGCTGTGACGTCGTGCTCGCGCACCCCGAGGGGCTCGAGCTCGACGACGACGTGCTCGCCGCGACGCGCAAGCGCGCCGAGGAGTCGGGCGGCAGCTTCGAGATCACCAACAGCATGGAAGACGCGTTCAAGGACGCCGACGTCGTCTACCCGAAGGCGTGGACGTCGAAGCACTTCATCCCGCCGATCGCGGACAAGCCGATGCTCGAGAAGAGCCAGGAGGTCTTCGACGCGAACAAGCACTGGATCTGCGACGAGGCGAAGATGAAGCTCGCGAAGCCGGACGTGAAGTACATGCACTGTCTGCCGTGCGACCGCGGGTTCGAGGTCACCAACGAGGTCATCGACGGTCCGAACTCGGTCGTGTTCGACGAGGCGGAGAACAGGCTCCACGTGCAGAAGGCCATCATGGCCCTGACGATGGACGTGTAGGGGAGGCGTATGATGGCTGTCAATCTCAAGGGACGCGATCTCATTTGCACGCAGGACTGGAGCATCGAGGAGCTCGAAGCGACGCTCGACCTCGCCGTTCAGATGAAGGCGAACCGCTACAGCGACGAGCACGCGCAGATCCTCAAGCACCAGACGTTCATGATGATGTTCTACAACTCGTCGCTCCGCACGCGACAGTCGTTCGAGGCCGCCGCGACCGAGCTCGGTGGTCACGCGCAATTCCTCGAGACCAAGACGCTCCGCCTCAAGTCGAAGACGCAGCGGGGCGAGATCCTCAGGGACACCGCGAACGTGATGAGCCGGTACGCTGAGGGCATCGGCATCCGGATCCTCGAGGACTCGGTCGAAGGCTACGGCGACGGTGACACGTTCCTCCGTGAGTTCGCCGACATCGCGAGCGTGCCGATCATCAGCATGGCGCACGACAAGTTCCACCCGTGCCAGGGGCTCGCCGACGTGATGGGCATGCGCGAGAACCTCGGCGACACGAAGGGCAAGACGCTGCTTCAGGTCTGGGGCTACTCGCCCATGGTGCGATCGTGGAGCTCGGTCCAGGAGAGCATCTTGATCAACTCGAGGCTCGGGATGAACGTCCGCATGGCGTACCCCGAGGGTTTCGACCTCGACCCCGAGGTCATCGAGACCACGAAGGCCAACTGCGGGGCGGCCGGCACGACCTTCGAGATCACGCACGACCAGGAGGCCGCGTACGAGGGTGTCGACGTCGTCTACTCGCGGCACTGGATGCACCCGAAGCGCTACGAGCTCGGGCGCGAGGAGGATCAGCGGCTCTCCGCGGAGCATCAGGACTGGCGGGCGACGATGGAGCGCATGGCACGCACCAACGACGCCGCGTACATCCACCCGATGCCGATCGACCGTGAGAACGAGGCCGACGATGCGGTCTGCGACATGGAGCGCTCGATCATCTACGACGTTGCAGAGAACAGACTCCATGCGCAGAAGGCCATCATGGCCCTGACGATGGGGTAGGAGGCACACATGGGCAAGCTGGCCGTTGTCGCCATCGGCGGCAACTCCATCACGAAGGCGGGACAGCGCGGCACCATTGCTGAGCAGTTCGCGAACGCGCGCGAGACCGCCAGTCACATCGCGGGGATGATCGAGAAGGGGTGGGACGTCGTCATCACGCACGGCAACGGACCGCAGGTCGGCAACATCCTGCTCCGCGCCGAGATGGCGTCGACCGTCCTCCCGAACCTGCCGCTCGACACGTGCGGCGCGGACTCGCAGGGTGGCATGGGGTACATGATCCAGCAGGTGCTGGGAAGCGAGCTCGCGAAGAAGGGCATCACGCGCGACGTCGTGACGGTCGTCACGCAGGTTGTCGTCGACGCGAACGACCCCGCGTTCCAGAACCCGGCCAAGCCGATCGGTCCGTTCTACACGCGCGAAGAGGCCGAACGCCGGCGCGACGAGGATGGCTGGGACATCGTCAAGGACGCCAACCGTGGGTACCGCCGCGTCGTGGCGTCACCGATCCCGGTGCGCGTCGTCGAGGCGAACTCGATCAAGGCGCTGCTCGAGGCCGGCAGTCTGGTCATCGGCGTAGGCGGCGGCGGCATCCCTGTCATCGAGGAGCCCGGCGGTCTCAAGGGAGTCGAAGCCGTCATCGACAAGGACCACGCGTCACGGCTGCTGGCCAACGACATCGGGGCGAGCATGCTCGTCATCTCGACCGATGTTGAACAGGTCGCGCTCAACTTCGGCAAGGAGAACGAGACGCGTCTCGGCAGGATGACGGTCGCGGAGGCGAAGCAGTACTTCGAAGAGGGGCACTTCGCGCCGGGCAGCATGGGGCCGAAGGTGCTCGCCGGCATCGCGTTCATCGAGGCTGGCGGCGACGAGGTCCTCATCACCAACCCCGAGTCGATCGGGCGCGCGCTCGACGGCGAGACGGGAACGCGGATCGTCAGGTAGGAACGGGTCGGAGCGCGACCGCGCACGGAACCCATCACGGAGCGGGGACGAGCAACGGAGGGCGTATGAAGGATCTTGCGAGGATGATCAGGGTCGCGCGCGGCGGCATGCCCGCCGACCTCGTGCTCAGGAACGCCCGAATCGTCAACGTGTTCTCGGCCGAGGTCTACAAGGGCGACATCGCGATCTGGAACGATCGCATCGTCGGCATCGGCGATTACGAGGGCAAGCGGGAGATCGATCTCAAGAACGCTCACGTGCTCCCCGGCCTCATCGACGGGCACATGCATATCGAGAGCACGATGGTGACCGTCCAGGAGTTCGCGCGGTCCGTCGTTCCGCGCGGCACGACGTCTGTCGTCGCCGACCCGCACGAGATCGCGAACGTCCACGGTCTCGAGGGCATCCACTACATGCTCAACTCGAGCAAGTACAGCCCGGTCAACATCTACATGATGCTCCCGTCGTGCGTTCCGGCCACCGACTTCGAGACGAGCGGCGCCGTCCTCCGCGGGTTCGATCTCTACCCGCTGCTTCGCGAGAAGTGGGTACTTGGTCTGGGCGAGGTCATGAACTTCCCCGGCGTCCTCATGGAGGACGAGGGGCTCCTCGACAAGATCACGATGACACAGGACCGCAAGCGGATCGACGGTCACGCTCCTGAGCTCACGGGCAAGGACCTCAACGCGTACGTGGCGACCGGTGTGACCTCGGACCACGAGAGCACGACCGTCGACGAGCTCGTGGAGAAGCTTCGCCTCGGGATGTACGCGATGATCAGGGAGGGCTCGGTCACGAAGAACCTCAAGGACCTGCTCCCCGCGGTCACGTGCGAGAACAGCTACCGCTGCATGTTCGTCACGGATGACCGGCACCCGAAGGACCTGATGGAGCTGGGTCACATCGACCACATGGTCAAGACCGCCATCAGGGAGGGCATCGCGCCCGTCACCGCCATCCGGATGGCGACCATCAACACCGCGCAGTACTTCGGCATCCGCGACCTCGGCGCTATCGCGCCCGGGTACCGCGCCGATCTCGTGGTGGTCGACAGCCTCAAGCGCTTCAACATCCGGAAGGTCTTCAAGAACGGGAAGCTCGTCGCCGAGGACGGGAAGATGGTCATCCCGAAGCCGCGGACGACCGAACCACAGCTTCGAAGCTCGATCAACATCAAGTGGCTCGGTCCGGACGAGTTCGTCATCCCCGCGAAGGGGAAGAAGGTGCGAGTCATCAACCTGGTGCCGGGCCAGATCGTCACGAAGGCGACGGTCGAGAAGGCGAAGATCGAGGACGGCAAGCTGGTCGCCGATCTCGAGAACGACCTCCTCAAGATCGCGGTCGTCGAGCGACACCACGCGAACGACGCGATCGGCCTCGGCGTCGTCAAGGGGTTCGGGCTCAAGAAGGGCGCCATCGCAAGCTCGGTCGCGCACGACTCACACAACATCGTGGTCGTCGGGACGAACGACGACGACATGAAGGCGGCCGTCGTCGAGATCTCGAAAATGCAGGGCGGTCTCGCGGTCGTCGCCAACGGCGACGTCAAGGCCGGGCTACCGCTTCCGGTCGCCGGCCTGATGTCGGACGGAACGCTCGATGAGGTCGTCGCCGGTCTGCGGAAGGTCATCCGCGCGGCCCGACGGCTTGGCTCGCCGCTCGAGGACCCGTTCATGGCGATGTCGTTCCTGGCGCTTCCTGTCATCCCGGAGCTCAAGGTGACCGATCTCGGGCTCTTCGATGTCGACACGTTCGAGTTCACCGAGCTCTTCGTCTAGCGACACGCCGTCGATGCGGAAGCCGTGCTGCCGCAGCCGGCGCCGCGGCCGCGGGTGGCTGCACCCCGACCGCCCGACGGCTGTGGAGGGACATGCATAGACGCGTCTACATAGCGCTCTTCACGGCCGTCTTCGCGGCCACCATGGGCGTCGGGTTCATCGGCCCGCTGCTGCCGCTCTACGCGCGGGACCTCGGCGCGGCGGGGCTCACGCTCGGGCTGATCTTCTCGGGCTTCTCGGTGGCCCGCTTCATCTTCATGCCGGTCATCGGCCGGCTCTCCGACCGCTTCGGACGCAAACCGTTCATCGTCGTCGGCCTTGCGCTTTTCGCGGGGTTCTCGCTGGCATACCTCCGCGTCGACTCGGCCTGGAGTCTCATCGCGGTCCGCACGCTCCACGGCGCGGCCAGCGGAATGGTCGTGCCGGTCGCGCAGGCGTACATCGGTGACATCGCGCCGAAGGGACGCGAGGGCTCATCGATGGGCACCTTCATGGTGTCGCTCTTCACGGCGTTCGGCATCGGCCCGCTGCTCGGCGGACCGCTCGCCGACCGGTTCGGGATGGGCGCGCCGTTCTACGCGATGGGAACACTGACGGGGGTGGCCCTGATCCTCGCGCTGCTGTTCCTTCCGGAGCTGGGACTGCACCGCGAGCGGTGGCACAAGCGCGCGCACGTCAAGGACGTCCTTCGGGATCCCCTTGTGCTGGCGACCACGCTGTTCCGGACGACCGTTTCGTTCGGCCGCGGGCTCGTCATCCCGTTCCTTCCGTTCGTCGCGGAGGAGCGCGGCGCGTCGCTCTCGGTCATCGGCGTGCTGCTGGCCACGAACATCCTGCTCGCCGGGTTCATGCAGATCCCGTTCGGCCGCCTCGCCGACCGCGTGTCGAAGCCCCTGCTCATGGGGCTCGGCATCCTGGCCAGCGCCGCCGTGATCTTCGCGATCCCCTACTGCACGACCGTGAAGTCGCTCTTCGCGCTTCAGACCGCGACTGGCATCTCGCTGGCGCTCGGGCTCCCGGCCGCGCTCGCGGCGGCGGCCCGGTGCGGAGACCGCTTCAACGGGATGGGGACGGTCATGTCGGTCTTCAACTCCGGGATGAGCATCGGTCTGATCGTCGCCCCGCTCGTCGGCGGATACGTCGCCGCGCGTCTGGGGCTCGATACCGTGTTCAAGGGCGGCGCGATGGTTGTCCTCGCGGGACTGGGGCTTTTCGTGATACTCATTGCCAGAGCCAGGGCGAGCGGTGCGCTCTCCTGTCTGGCCGAAGCAACCGATAGCGAGACGTCATAGCGAGAGGAGCGACTCATGCGACGATTCCTGACGGCGACGGCGGTCCTTCTGCTGGTCGCGGTGTTCGCGCTCCCGGGATGCGGCGGCGGAGCGCCGAGTGAGAGCACGGGCGCGCTCAAGGTCGGCATGGTGTTCGACGTGGGGGGGAAGGGCGACAAGTCGTTCAACGACTCGGCCTACCGGGGGCTGCTCCGTGCGGCCGACGACTTCAGTGTCGAGCACACCGAGTTCGAGCCGGGACAGGACGCCGACCGTGAGACCGGTCTGAGGAAGCTCGCGCAGGCCGGTTACGACGTCATCATCGGCGTCGGGTTCCTCTTCAGCGAGTCGATCCGTACGGTCGCCGTGGACTACCCGGACGTCCAGTTCGCGTGCGTCGACTTCGACGCGCGACCCGGCGAGACGCTCCCGCCCAACCTCGCGGGTCTCAGGTTCCGCGAAGAGGAGGGCTCGTTCCTGGTCGGTGCGATCGCCGCGATGACCAGCGAGACAGGCCGCATCGGGTTCGTCGGCGGGATGGACGTTCCGCTCATCCACCGGTTCGAGGCGGGGTACATCGCCGGCGCGAAGCACGTCGATCCGTCAATCTCGATCACGGTCGCCTACGCCGGGTCGTCACCACAGGCGTTCGCCGATCCGGCCCGTGGTAAGGAGCTGGCGCTGCTGCAGTACGGTCGTGGCGTGGACGTCATCTACCACGCGGCCGGAAGCACCGGTCTGGGCGTCATCGAGGCGGCGCGCGAGGCGGGCCGCTACGCCATCGGGGTCGACTCCAACCAGAACTACGTGGCGCCCGGGACCGTGCTCACGAGCATGGTCAAGCGCGTCGACAACGCGGTCTACGCGGCGATCCTTGAAGCCTACAATGATGAGTTCCGGGGCGGCGTCCACGAGTTCGGCCTGGCGGAGGACGGTGTGGCGTACGCGGTCGACGACTACAACAGCGAGCTCATCACCGACGAGATGGTCGAGCGCGTGGAGGAAGCGAAGGCCGGCATCATCGCCGGCGAGATCAGCGTTCCCAGGGAGTAGGGAGAGCGACCGATGCCCGAACCGCGCGCCGTCGAGCTCCGTGGTGTCACCAAGCGGTATCCACGCGTCACGGCCTGTGACGACGTGAGCCTCTCGGTGCGTGAGGGCGAGATCCACGCGATCGTCGGCGAGAACGGCGCCGGCAAGTCCACCCTCATGAAGCTCCTCTACGGTCTCGTTCGGCCGGACGAGGGGGAGATCAGACTGCGCGGTCAGACGCTCCGCGCCCACCGGCCGTGCGACTCCATCCGCCTTGGTCTCGGGATGGTCCATCAGCATTTCATGCTCATCGATCCGCTGACGGTCGCCGAGAACGTCGTGCTCGGGTCGGAACCCGTGCGGGCCGGGTGTCTCGTCGACTCGAAGGCGGCCGGCGAGATGGTGCGCGAACTCTCCGACCGGTACGGGCTCGAACTCGACCCCGACGCGCGCATCGAGGACCTCTCCGTCGGCCTCGAGCAGCGCGTGGAGATCGTCAAGGTGCTCTTCCGCGGCGCCGACGTGCTCATCCTCGATGAGCCGACCGGAGTGCTCACGCCGCACGAGGTCGCCGAGCTGTTCGTCACGCTTCGCCTCCTGAAGAAGAGCGGGCACACCATCATCTTCATCACGCACAAGCTCGACGAGGTCCTCGAGCTCGCCGACCGCGTCACGGTCATGCGCGCCGGGCGCGTCACCGGCGAGGTGATGGCGTCGGTTACCACGAAGGAGGAGCTCGCGCGAATGATGGTCGGTCGCGACGTGCTGCTCGAGGTGGACCGCGGCGAGTCAACCCCGGCGGAGCCGGTGCTCGAGGTCAGCGATCTCTCGGCCCTGCGACGCAAGGGAGTCGCCGCGCTGGACTCGGTGGACCTCACTGTGCGCGCCGGTGAGGTGCTTGGGATCGCGGGCGTTCAGGGGAACGGCCAGACCGAGCTCGTCGAGGTGCTCGCCGGGCTGCGACGGCCGGGCAGTGGCTCGGTCCGCCTGTGCGGCGAGGAGATCGCCGGCAGGACGCCGCGGGCCGTCCGCGACCTCGGTGTCGCCCACGTTCCGGAGGATCGGCAGGAGCGCGGGCTCGTGCTCGAGTTCTCGCTCGCCGAGAACCTCGTGCTCGGACGACACCACAGGCGCCCGTTCTCGTCGGTCGGGCTGGTCTCGACGAAGGCGGTTGCGGCGCACGCGGACACGCTCATCGCGGCACACGACATTCGGCCGGCGGACGCGTCCGTGGCCGCATCGAACCTCTCGGGAGGCAACCAGCAGAAGGTGATCGTCGCGCGTGAGTTCGACGGCTCGCCCAAGCTCCTCATCGCTTCGCAGCCGACCCGAGGCGTCGACATCGGCGCTATAGAGTTCGTCCACAAGAGCCTCATCGACATGCGGGACGCGGGGGCTGCCGTTCTGCTGGTCTCCGCGGAGCTTTCGGAGATCATGTCGCTCTCCGACCGCATCGCCGTGATGTACCGAGGCAGGATCGTCGCCGAGTTCGACGCGGGGACGGTGTCCGAGGAGGAACTCGGGCTGCACATGACGGGGGCAGCCTCGTGAAGCGCTGGACGGCCATAGCGAACGTCGTCGCGCCGCTGCTCGCGGTGGTCGTCTCGTTCCTCGTCGGCGGGCTGGTCGTTGCCGCCATCGGCGAGAGCCCGCTGCGCGTGTACTCGATCCTCTTCCGCGGCGCCTTTGGGAGCGTCGATGCGGTCGGGTATGTGCTGTTCAACGCGGTACCGATGGTCTTCGCGGGACTCGCCGTCGCGTTCGCGTTCCGCGGCGGGCTCTTCAATATCGGAGGAGAGGGTCAGCTCTACATCGGCTCGTTCGTCTGCGCCTGGATCGCGCTGTCGCTCCACGGGCTCCCCGCTCCGCTGCTGATCCCGCTGCTTGTACTCGTCTCGGCCGCCGGCGGTGCGCTCTGGGCGGCGCTGCCGGGATACCTCAAGGCGCGGTTCGGGGCTCACGAGGTGATCAACACGATCATGATGAACTTCATCGCGATCGGGTTGACAGGCTATCTGGTCGTCGAGGTCTTCAAAGAGGCGGGGCAGATGACGCCGCAGACCGCTGAGATCCCCGTGGCGGCGCAGCTGCCGCGGCTCGCGGGGGCGCTCCAGTCGATCGGCATCCCCCTCCCGAACGCCAACCCGCTCAACGCGTCCATCCTTGTCGCGTTCGCCGCGATCTGGCTGGCGTGGTTCATCCTGTACCGGACGACGCTGGGCTATGAGATCCGCGCGGTGGGTTTGAACCCCAAGGCGGCCGAGTACGCGGGGATCAACATCCGTCGGACCACTGTCATGACCATGGTGCTCTCGGGTGCGTTCGCCGGGCTCGTCGCTGTGAACGAGGTGATGGGGTTCCGGCACCGGTTCCTCGACAACTTCTCGAGCGGGATCGGGTTCATGGGCATCGCCGTGGCGCTTCTCGGGCGCAACTCGCCGCTCGGGGTGCTCTTCGCGGCGCTGCTCTTCGGAATGCTCAACACCGGGGCGCTCGAGATCGACGTGTTCACCGACGTCCCTCGGGAGCTGATCCTCGTGGTCCAGGCCGTGACGATCATCCTGGTCGTCGTCGGAAACGAGCTGCTCCAGCGAAGGCTGGGGACAAGGAGGACGGCGTGAGCGACGAACGCAAGGGCTCGCGCGTGGCCGACCCGAGCGTCGGCGTTGTCATCTCGACGGTGTGGGTCGTCGGACTGTCGGTCGTTGCCAAGGTTCTCGGTCTTGGAAAGGACATCGTCGTCGCGGCCCGCTTCGGCACGAGCTTCGAGATGGACGCGTACCTCGTGGCGTTTACGATCCCGGCGCTCGTCATCGCCTGGCTCCGCTCGCCGATCCGCTCCGGATTCATCCCACACTTCAGCGAGAGTATTGAGAAGGAGGGAGAGTCCGCGGCCTGGTCCGGCACGGGCGTCCTCGTGACCGACCTCTTCGTCATCGTTGCCACGCTCGTCGGCGTCGCCTTCGCGGCGGCTTCCGCGATCGTGTCGGCCGTCGCCCCGGGCTTCGAGACCGCCCAGCACGCGCTGGCGACCCAGCTCACGCGGATCATGCTCGTCGCGGTGCTCTTCTCGGTCGGGTCCAACCTCTGCGCGAGCATCCTCCACTGCTATCGCAACTTCGCGCTCCCCGGACTGGCGCGGCCGATCAACAACCTCATGCTCATCGGCGCGGCGATCTTCCTCACGACACGCTTCGGGATCCACGGACTCGCGTACGGCGTGGTCCTCGGAAGCGTCTCGATGCTGCTTGTCCAGCTCCCCGCCGTCGTCCGCCGAGCGAAGGGCTTCACGGTCCGGGTCGACTTCCGCCACCCGATGTTCGTCGGCGTCGTGCGGCTCGCGCTCCCTCTGCTCATCGGCATGGCCGGCGCGAAGCTCGATGATGTCATCGACCGCATCTTCGCGTCGACGCTCTCGGAGGGTAGCATCTCTGGTCTGTCGTACGCGCTCAGGTTGATCGACCTCCCGCGCGAGGTCCTCATCGTCGGGTTCTCCACCGTGCTCTTCCCGTTCTTCGCGACGATGGCCGCGCGTGGCGAGATCGACGAACTCGGAGCGAGGCTGATGCGTTCCATCCGGATCGCGTTCTTCGTGCTGCTGCCCGTCTCGGTCGGCATGGCGCTCCTGGGTGAACCATTCGTGCGTCTCATCTTCCAGCGCGGCGCATTCGACGAGCGCTCGGTGGCGTACACGACCTCGGCGCTTCTGCTCTACACGCCGACCCTCTGGGCGCTCGGTATCTCGAGTGTCATGACCGTGGCCTTCGTGTCGCTCAAGGACACGCGGAAGCCCGTCATCGCCGGGTTCGCACGGCTGGCGGTCAAGATCGGTCTGGCGTTCGCGCTCATTCGCGTGTTCGAGCACGCCGGCGTCGCGCTCGCGACGTCGGTCTCGCACATCTTCAAGCTCGTGCTGTTCTTCATCCTGCTGCCACGGGAGCTGCGGGGCGGCCGCTACGGCCGGCTCTTCCGGTCGTTCGGTGGAACCGCGCTTGCGACCGCCGTCATGGGAGCGGCGCTCTTCTTCGCGACGCGCGGCGGGCTCTGGGTCGACCAGTCAGACCCGTTCGCGATGCGGCTGCTGGCGCTCGCAGTCGCGGGGGCGGGAGCCGTGGTCGTCTACTGGCTGGCGTCGCTCGTGTTCGCCCGGTCGCAGATGCGTGCGACGCTGACGGCCGTGCGAAGCGGAGGCCGTGACATCATGTCGCGGCTGCGTGTGAAGAGGAACGGAGGCTAGTCGTGTTCGATGTCGCCGTGTTCGACGCGGCCCTGAGAATGGCGACGCCGCTCATCCTGGCGGCGCTCGGCGGGATGTTCTCGGAGCGGTCGGGGGTGGTCAACATCGCGCTTGAAGGCATCCTGCTCACGGGGGCCTTCGCGAGCATCGTCGCGACCTGGTACACGGGTGACCCGTGGGCCGGCGCGTTCGGGGGCGTGCTCGCGGGGATGCTCGTCGCGCTCCTCCATGCAGTGGTGACCGTGACGTTCAGGGCCGACCAGATCGTCAGCGGCGTGGCCATCAACCTGCTCGCGGCCGGAGCAACGCAGTTCCTGACCTGGATCATCTGGGGAAGCTCCTCGAACTCGCCGTCGGTCACGGGAATGGCGCACTGGACGCTGCCGGAGTCGTGGGGCGGGTTCGCCAGGGTGTTCAACACCGTCTTCGGGCACTATCCGCCCCTGGTGTACGTGACGCTCGTCATCGTTGTGCTCTCGCACGTCGTCCTCTGGCGGACCCGCTTCGGGCTGAGACTCCGCGCAACGGGCGAGCACCCCGAAGCCGTCGACACGCTCGGTGTCCACGTCCGCCGGATGCGGTACTCGGGTGTCATCCTCAGCGGCGCGCTCGCTGGTCTGGGCGGGGCGTTCCTCGCGCTCAACACGCACCAGTTCGTGAAGAACATGTCTGCCGGACGCGGCTACATCGCGCTCGCCGCGATGATCTTCGGACGCTGGAACCCGGTGGGCGCCGCCGCTGCGTGCCTGCTCTTCGGGTACGCCGAGGCGGTGCAGATGGGACTCCAGGGGCAGCACGTCCCCAGTCAGTTCGTCCAGATGATCCCGTACGTGCTCACCATGGTCGCGCTCGTCGGCGTCATGGGGCGGGCCCGCGGGCCGGCGGCCGTCGGCAAGCCCTACTGAGGATCTCCGTGATGACCGCGCGAACCTCCGCCAACGGGACCACGTCTCCGCCTTGTGGACCGCGCCTTGTTGGGCATATCGGTGCCGTGACCGACCTACCGCACGACACGCACTCAAGTTAGCGAACGCCCCCGAACGAGCTCCCGCTCTGCGCGCGTAAGAGGCCATCTCTTATTGACTTCCACGCATCCAGCCACTAGAATCCCTGTGCCGAACACGTCATCCCAATGAGTCGATGATTCGACGAATCGCATCTCGTGCGCAACCAGGAGGGAGCCACGATGAGACGCATCACTATCTGCCTGCTCGGCGGTCTGCTGCTCGTCGCGCTGACGCTCATCAGCTGCAGCCAGAGCGAGGTCAACCCGTACGACGCGCTTCAGGACCAGGAGACGCCGGTCGTCACATCCTTCGTTTACTCAGGCGGCGAGGCCAGCTGGTCGACGAACGAAGAGGCCCTCTGCGTGCTGGAGTACGGTGAGGTCGGGGAGGACTTCGAGCACTACGTCTACGAGGCGACCAAGTATCACTCGACGCACCACGCGGTGACGCTGCTCGGGATGGAGGACGGGGTGGAGTACGCCTTCCGTATCCGAAGCATGGACCGCGCCGGGAACGAGGGCTACGAGGTGAGCGCGACGCTGCCGGCCACGATCACCGGCCGCGCGTCCCGCGACGAGACCATGTCGCTGGCCATGATCGACGTCGGGTGGGGACTCGCGCAGCTCCTCACGACGCCCTCGGGCGAGCACGTCATGATCGACGCCGGGTACTGGGAGAAGGTCGACGGGGTCCTCGACTACCTCAGCGACGAGGGCGTCACCACGCTGCGCGCGGCCGTCATGACGCACAGCCACGCCGACCACTACGGCGGTTTCACCGAGGACGGCGGTGTGCTCCAGAGTCACTGGGCGCACACGGTGGTCCTTCCGGACACGGCCACGCTCTACAACTCGATTCCGCCACTGATGCTGTCGATCCCGGAGCAGAACGGCTCCGACATCATCTACGTCAAGCAGGGCGACACCTCGGACAACACCGAGGGGCTCGACTGGGACGACACGCCGGGGTTCCGGGTCGAGGTGCTCTCGGCCGGCGTCGGCGGGACGATCGACGAGGACGACGACTCGGGCACCGAGGGGATGAACACGAACAACGACAGCGTCGTGCTGCGCGTCACGTGGGACGGCGTGTCGTTCATTACGACCGGTGACGCCGAGCACTTCACCGAGTACGGCGTCATCGACGCGTTCGGCCGCGAGGGGTGCAAGGCCGACCTGCTCCAGATCGCGCACCACGGGAGCGACGATTCGAGCTCCGAGATGTGGCTCGAGAACGTCTCGCCGCGAGTGGCCTTTATCTCGTGCGCGATGATCGAGGCGGCGCTCGAGAAGGAGGAGGTCCTCCAGGGCATCCGTGCCGTCGACGCCGACTACTTCGTCACCGACCGCGTGTTCCCGAACACGCCGCGCGACGCCGACCCGGACTACGGGAACGTCATCGCGACGACCGACGGCTCGACGATCGAGATCGAGATCCAGCAGCACAGCTGGTAGCGACCAAGCGGCAGACTCACTGGACCGACCGCCCCGCCCTCGCCGGCGGAGCGGCCGTCAGACAGGGAACCGCTTCATGAACTGGCTGGACCGTCTCAAGCGCAAGAAGATCATGGACCCGGTCACCGCGGCGCTCTACATCGTGCCCGCCGGGATCATCGTGCTCGTGTTCCGCATGATCCCGATCGCGTCCGCGTTCATCCTCTCGTTCTTCGACGTGAAGATGGGGCGCGTCAGGGGGTTCATCGGTCTGGCGCACTACGCGCGTCTCTTCCAGGACCCGACGTTCTTCAGTTCGCTCGGCACGACCGCGTACTACGTCATCGGCGTCGTCCCGGCGAGCCTCTTCCTCTCGCTCTTCCTCGCCGTGCTGCTCAACCAGAAGATCAAGGGGCTCGGCTTCTACCGCACGATCTACTTCCTGCCGGTCGTGACGTCGCTCGTCGCCGTTTCGATGGTCTGGAAGTGGATCTTCCACCCGCGTCTCGGTCTCCTGAACTTCGTCTTCGAGAAGATCGGCGGAAACTCGCTGCTCTGGCTCGAGGAACCACGTGGCATCTTCGAGATGGCTGCGGGCGGTCTCGGGTGGGAGTGGTGGCCCGAGGCGCTCTCCGGTCCGAGCCTTGCGCTCGTGGCGGTCGTCATCGTCGCCATCTGGCGAGGCATCGGCTACAACATCGTCATCTTCCTGGCGGGGCTTCAGAACATCCCCGACCAGTACTACGAGGCGGCCCGCATCGACGGCGCCAACACCCGCGGCATCTTCTGGCGCGTGACGTGGCCGCTGCTCTCGCCGACGACGTTCTACGTCATGCTCTCGACGACCATCGTCTCGTTCCAGGTCTTCACGCAGATCTACCTCATGACCGGTCCGCCGGTCGGCGGCCCGATGGGCACGACGAAGGTCATCGTCTACTACCTGTTCGAGAAGGGGTTCGACGCCGGCGGCAACATGGGGTACGCGAGCGCCGTGGCGCTCATCCTCTTCGCCATCATCCTGACGCTGACGCTTGTCCAGCGCCGGGTCGTGGAGAGCCGCGTCTACTACTAGCGGCCGCGACAGCAGCACGGGGGAACGGAACACGTGAACCAGACAGCGACAATCCATGATCGAGAGATGAACGCCGCCTACCGCGTTCGCCGCGGGTTCGGGCGAGCCGGGATCTACGCCGGGCTCATCGTCGGCGTGATCCTGATGATCGTCCCGTTCTGGTGGATGATCGCGACGTCGCTCAAGTCGCCCATCGAGATCCTCGAGTTCCCACCGACCTGGATCCCGACCGGGCACTTCGTCCAGTCGGCCGCGGGGGAGTGGGACGAGGTCTATGTCGTGACGCGCGACGACGCCGCGGGGACGGTGACCGTCCGTCCGATCGACGGCGGGAGCCAGCAGACGCTCGCTTCGGAGGACGTCGTGAGCCGCGCCCGGCTTCGCTTCCAGAACTATGTGGAGGCGTGGAACCAGGCACCGTTCGCGCGGTACTACTTCAACACGATCTTCGTGACGATCTTCGTCGTCATCGGCGTGCTTATCACCTCGTCGCTCGCGGCGTACGCGTTCGCGCGCATGCGGTTCTGGGGTCGCGACAACATCTTCCTCGTGTTCCTCTCGATGATGATGGTGCCGCAGCCCGTCTACATCGTCCCGTCGTACATCGTGCTCGTGAAGCTGGGATGGATCGACACGTACCAAGCGCTCATCATCCCGTGGCTCGCGCACATCTTCAGCATCTTCCTCCTGCGCCAGCACTTCCGGACGATCCCGAACGACCTCTACGACGCGGCCATCATCGACGGGTGCAGCCGGTTCGCGTTCCTCTGGCGGATCATCCTCCCGCTTTCGAAGGCGATGCTGGTCGCGGTCGTGATTTTCACGGTCGTCGGAACGTGGAACTCGTTCCTCTGGCCGTTGGTGATGACGAACACGCCCGAGGTCCGGCCGCTCCAGGTCGGTCTCGCGCGGTTCTCGCAGGAGCAGGGAACGAGTCACGAGCTCATGATGGCGGCAGCCGCGTTCTCGGTGGCGCCGCTGATCGTGGCGTACTTCTTCGCGCAGAAGCAGATCATCCAGAGTCTCGCGACGTCCGGGATGAAGAGCTGACGACCGCTGTGTGGCGGGCCAGGGTGGGCGCGAAGCATCCTGAGCATCGTCGCCGCCGGTTCGACATCGGATACCCAACAGGCACTCAGACGAGAGGTGCTGACATGAGAAGAGCCATACTCCCCGTGCTGCTCGCACTCGCGATCGCGGCAGTGGCGCTCCACGGATGCGGCGGAGGCGACGAGACGACCGACGGCGTCGTGGAGCTTCAGTTCTGGCACGCGATGGGCGGACCGCTCGGCGACGCGCTCGACGCGCTCGTGGTGGAGTTCAACGAGACGCATCCGGACATCGAGATCGAGTCGATCAGCATGGGCCGGTACCAGGCGCTCTCGCAGAAGATCATGGCCGCCGTGGCGGCCGGCCAGCCGCCGGATCTGGCGCAGGCCTACGAGGCGTGGACCGAGAACCTCATCGAGAACGGGAGCGCCGAGCCGCTCTCCGGCTACATCAACGGTCCCGACGGGCTCTCGGCCGAGGAACTCGCCGACTTCGTGCCCGGGATGATCGAGAACAATACGTGGGACGGCGAGGTCTACTCGTTCCCGTTCAACAAGAGCGTTCGCGCGCTCTACTGGAACAAGGACCTGTTCGCGGAGGAGGGGCTCGACGCTGCTCCTGTGAACTGGGACGAATACCGGGAGTTTTCGCGCCGCCTGACGAAGGACCGTGACGGCGACGGCGAGATCGACCAGTGGGGGACCGCCGGTCAGATCAGCGCCTGGATGTTCGAGAACCTCCTCATCCAGAACGGCGGCCAGATCCTCTCCGACGACGGGACCGAGGCGGCGTTCGACAGCCCGGAGGGGCTCGAGGCGCTCGAGTTCATGGTCGAGCTCATGACCGAGTACGGGAAGGTCACGTCCGGCTACGAGTACCAGAACGACTTCCAGGCCGGCAAGGTCGGCATGATCGAGGGCTCGACCGTGTCGCTCTCGTTCATGGAGGGCAAGTACACGTTCGACATGGCTGTCGCGCCGCTTCCCGAGCAGAAGCAGAAGGCGTGTCTCGTCGCGGGTACGAACATCGTCGTCTTCGCCGACTCGCCCGACGCGAAGAAGGCCGCGGCGTGGACATTCATCAAGTGGTTCACCAGCCCGGAGATCACGGCCCGTTGGGCCGCGGAGACCGGATACGCGCCGGTGCGCCGGAGCGCGTGGGACGACCCGGCGATGGTCCGGCGCATCGAGGAGATCGAAGGACTCGGCGACGTGATCGCGCAGCTGGACTTCGCGACGTACGAGCCGCGATCGGCCGCGTGGTACGCGGGTCGGAAACACCTCGAGGAGATCGGCGTCGAGAGCGCGCTCAGACAGCAGCGCCGTCCGGACGAGGCGATCGCCTCGGCCGCCGCGGCGGTCAACGCCGAGCTCGCGCAGTAGCGAATCCTCTGCCGGCATCCGTCACCGACGGACCGGCGGTATCCCGAAGGGGGAAGCGATGATGCAAAGGAGACGGATCGGAGCGGCGATCGCTCTGATGCTCGCGGTCTGGCTTCCGGCGTCGATGGCTACGGCTTTCGAGTCGACGATCTGCGAGGTGCAGGAGTACGACAGCAACGGCATCTCGCCGCTGGACGGCGAGACGGTGACGGTCGGGGGGATCGTGACGCTTCCGCCGGGGTACATCGTGCCGGGCGATCCGCCTGGGCACACCTCGATGTATGTTCAGAGCGGCGGATGCGGTATCAATGTGTTCTGCTATGACGAGCCGGCGCTGGTACCGGCCGAGCTCGGCGACAGCGTGCGCGTGACGGGGACGGTCGAGGAGTACATCAGCACTTCGTCCGGAGCGGGAGCCATCACCGAGATCTCCTGCAACTCGTCGGCTGACATCGAGATCATCACGACCGGCAACCCGCCGCCCGCGCCGCTCGAGCTGGCGCTCGAGGCGAACATGGTCACCGAGGACATCGAGGGCGCGCTGGTTCGCACGGTCGGGATTATCACGGTCCATCAGGGGTTCCGGATAGAGCTCGACCAGCTCGATGATCCGATCATCTACCAGGGATACAACGACAGCGTGAACTTCGACGTCTACTCGGTCGATGACACGCTCGACGTGACCGGGTTCGTGCTGCAATACGATACGTCGGCGCCGTACCTCACCGGCTACGAGATCGTGCCGCGCTTCCAGTCTGACATGAAGCACTTCAAGCCGGTACCGCCGCCGTTCATCGGGTTCTCCTCGGACGTTCAGCTCTCGTTCATGGAGATCGTCGACGTCGACACGACCGACGTCGTGGCGCGACCGGTCCTCGGCGACACCAAAGCGCCGGTCTTCTACCCGGACGTCGGTGAGGTCCTCCCGATCTACTACAAGGCGCCGCGCGAGAGCAGGGCGGTGCTCACCGTGTACGATTTGCAGGGCAGGGTTGTGAGGACCCTCATGGCGGACGAATACGACGGATACTCCGACATACCCATCCACTACGACCGGCTGTTTCCGTTCCGGGTCGGCGTGCGCGGGTGGGACGGTCGGGATGATCTTCTGAGAATGGTTCCCGCAGGAACGTACATCTGCAGGCTCGAGGCGACGGACGACGACGAGGCGCTGGTAGCGACCGCGCCGATGGTCGTCGGCGCCAGGCTCAAGTAGGCGCACGGCAGCCGAGCGGAAGGAAACGCGAATGAACGTGAAACAGGCAATACTGCTGGGGGCCCTGGGACTGCTCGTCGCGACGACGGCGTGGGCGGAGGTCATCCCGATCTCCGACGTCAACGCAGACGATGAGAACGGCAACCCGGTGCTCGACGGCGAGATCGTGACGGTCGAGGGTGTGGTGACCGTGGGGACGGGTTCCCTTGCCGCCACGAACGACATCTACGTGCAGGACGAGACCGGCGGCGTGTTCGTCAAGCAGACGAACGTGGCGGACCCGGTCGTCGCGCCCGGCGACAGCATCCGTGTCGTCGGCAAGGTCGGGGTCACCTACAAGCAGCGGACGCTGCTCCGTGTCGGCCCGACCGCACCCGGTTCGGAGATCACGCTTCTCAGCTCCGGCAACCCGGTGCCCGAGCCGATGGAGGTGACGGCGCGCGACATCGCTCTGGCCGGGGAGGACTACGAAGGCAGCTACGTCGTGATACGCGATGCCTACCTTCGCTTCCCGTTCCAGTGGCCGGACACCGAGTGCACTGACTACAAGGAGATCGAGCTGGCGGATGATGACACGCTCACGCTCCTGATGGTTCATCCGTACACGGATGTCTGCGGCTCGCCGCAGCCGCTGGACCGTTTCGACGTCTACGGCGTGGTCATCCCGGAGGCGCTTCAGAAGCGGGACACCAGCTACGGCATCATGCCCCCGTCGCGCGGCGACGTGCGCTCTCTCGGTTCCGGGGCGGGCATCGCGACGCCCGATGTGGACTGGTTCTACGCCGGGGATGAAGTCGACTTCGAGATCGGCCTCGTGGGAGAGGCGGATCCGTTGACACGCATCGCTGTGACCATTCCGTCGGGGTGGACGTTCTCCGGCGACTCGTCGGACGTTGATCTCGACGGCGCCGCGTTCGCCATGGCCTCGGTGGTCGAGGACAGCACGAACGCGAACCTGGTGACCATCTCAGGTGCGAACCTCGTGAGCGGCTCGCCCGGCAGCATCACGCTGGAAGGACTCGCGGTGTCGATGACGGCCGGCGACTACGAATTCGGCGTTGCCACGGCGATCGCGGGCGAGGAGCCTGTTGCTATCGACGTCGGGGCGGAGGTGCACGTCGCGACCACGGGAGAGCCGGGGTCCGTCGTCATCAATGAGCTGCACGCGAACACGAGCGTCGGCGGACAGGATGTCGGCGAGTTCATCGAGCTGAAGAACACGCTCGCCACGCCGGTCGACATCTCCGGGTGGGTTCTCACCGACATCGACGACTCCGGTGTCTGCGGCGGCGTCAATCTCTGGGAGTTTCCGATCGGTTCCGAGATCGGAGCGGGAGAGGCCATCACCGTGGCCCGCCACGCCGCCGGTTTCATCTTCGTCCACGGGCAGGACCCCGACTACGAGCTCTACGATGAGGACTTCGACGGCGAGTTCGATCCCGTGGGGGGCGTGCCGAGCCTCGTGCTCGTGACTCCCGAGGACGGCAACGGCAGCACGAGTCAGGAGATCATCCTTGTCGGCGGGTCCGGAGAGAGCGGCTACCTCATCGGCGCCGAGCGCGTCTACGAGGCCGTCTACCTCTACACGGACCGCATCAAGTCCGAACTCATCGATGCGGTTGAATACCGCGACATCGCGTATCTGAGCAGCGACATCTGCACGGGCGAGGGTCTCGGCGGTCCGGCAGACGCCTGGACGCCGGGGTTCATTCCGCTCGACTACTCGCTCGGGCGCGACGCCATGTCGTCCGACACCGACGATTGCTCCGTCGACCTGCTGCTCTCGTCGCACCCGACCCCGGGTGAGACGAACAACGTGGCGGATGACGACGCGCCGACCGTGCTCTCCGCTGTGGCCGCCGGCGACCGCTTCGCGAAGGTCACGTTCTCGGAGCCACTCGATCAGGACAGCGCCGAGAACGCGCTCAACTATGCGCTCAACGGCGACACTGATGTCCTCGACGCATGGCTCTCGAACGACCTGAGGAACGTGCTCCTCCACACGGCGGTGCAGGACACGGACTTCGCCTACACCGTCACGGTCACGGGCGTCGAGGATCTCGCCAGCAATCCGGTCACCGGGGGAACGGCGAGTTTCACCGGCCACTACCAGGGGTCGACGCCGATCGCCGACATCCAGGCGTACGACGAGGAAGGCATCTCACCACTGGTGGGAGAACGCCACACGATTCTCGGCTTCATCACGGTTCCGCCCGGCGTCTTCCAGCCGGACCGGACGAACATCTTCGTGCAGGATCTCAGCGGCGGCGGCATCAACGTGTATGACGGCGATCCGCTGGCGAGTCCTCCCGGCATGGGCGATCTGGTCGAGATCACGGCCGAGGTGGTCGAGTACATCTCGGGCGACGGCAACGGCGCCACGACCGAGCTGACGGCAGGATCCGGCACATTCACGCTGACGACGCACGCCCGTGGGTTCGACGTCATCGAGCCGACGGTCATGCGCACCGGCGACATGAGCGAGGAGGCACTCGAGGGCACGTTCCTGAGAACGTCAGGCGTCATCATCAGCCTCGAGGGCTTCGCCATCTACATCGACGACGGCTCGGGTTCGATCCAGGTGTATCAGAACTTCACCGACCTGGACTTCTCGGGCTTCGCACTCGGCGACAGCATCCAGGTGACAGGCGTTCTGCTCCAGTACGACTACTCGTCGCCGTACTTCGGCGGCTACGAACTGGCGCCCCGCTATCCGAGCGACCTCGTGACTCTGGACGCGAACTTCGTGGAGAAGGCGAAGGTCGAGGTCGAGGCGAAGGTGCTCGACGTCGACGAAGACGACACGATCGACATCATGTACAACGGCGCGAAGGCGAGCCATATCGCGGTGGTCATCTACGACCTGCAGGGTCGGTCGGTGGCGACCGTGTACGACGGCTGGTGTCTCGGTCCGCAGCGCGCGACCTGGGATGGCAGGGACGACGAGGGGAAGAAGGTTCCGCCCGGCGTCTACGTCTGCCACGTGGAGTCGCGTCCCCGCGCGGGCGGCGAGCTCACACGAGCCGGTGCTCCGGTCGTCGTCGGAGTGAAACTCGATTAGAGAGAGAACGGCACATCTTCCAAGGTCGCACGCGACCCAAAGGAGGAAAGGGTGAAAGGGACAAGGCTTCTCATCGCCGCGGTCGTACTGGCCAGCCTGCTTCTGCCGGGCGTGGCCGGGGCCGCCGGCGTCTTCGACAATCTCGTGCTGTCTCCGAGAGCCCGGGCTATGGGTGGGGCGTTCGTGGCGCTCTCGGACGACGAGACGGCGGTCTTCACCAACCCCGCCGCGCTCTCGATGCAGGATGAGATCGGTTTCTACTCGTCCTACGTCGATCTGTACGGATACGACTTCCTGACGCTCGGCTCGGGCGCTGTGAGCGTGCCGACCGACTACGGAACGTTCGGTGTCGGCGTGAGGTACCTCGCTACCGAATACGGCGGCGCCGAGCTCGAGAAGGAGTACACCGTCACCGTCGGCCACGGTGTGGTGCTGATGGAGGACGTCCACTCGTCGCTGGCCGTGGGGTATGGCCTCAACCTCTTCGGGTTGTCGTTCCCGACCGAGACGGTCGGCGGCACGGATCTCGGCTCGGCCAACACCTTCGGTCTCGACATCGGCGTTCTTGGGACGCTGCGCGGCCGCACGCGCTTCGGCTTCTTCGTGAAGAACATCAACAACCCGAAGCTCGGCGATCCCGACGCGAAGGACCTGCCGCAGTGGTTCACCGCGGGTGTCAGCTACAGCCCGTACGGCGGCGTCCACACGTCGCTCGAAGTCCAGAAGCAGACGCACGAGGACATCCGCGCGTGCTTCGGTCTCGAGATGGAGGTCAACGAGTACCTGACGCTCCGCGGCGGCATCCAGAACCAGCCGAACCGGATCTCCTTCGGGTTCGGGACCGGATGGAAGATGGTGCGGCTCGACTACAGCTTCACGACGCATGAGACCCTGCCGGGCAGCCACGTGTACGGCCTCGGCATCACATTCTAGGCGGCGGATCGAGAGGGGACCGGCGTGTCCCCCACAGGAGGTACGATGAAACGGTTGAGAGCCATGGGGTACATCGCGGCGCTCGTCGGCCTCGTGCTGGCCGTCGCTGCCCCATGCGTTCATGCCGATGAGCTGCTCGATCTGAACCGAGCGACGTTCGAACAGATCCTGGGGCTTCCGATCTCGGAGGAGATGGCGACGACCATCTACGAGTACCGGGAGTACCGGGACTTCTACGACAGTGTCTACGATCTGCTCGAGCTACCCGGCATGACGATGGACGACTTCCTCCGCATCAAGCCGATCGTCAGGATCGAGCTGGTGACGGAGGACGATGAGGAACTCCAGCGTATCAACGATATCTACTACCGCTTCAGGCAGTGGGAGTCGGAGGAGGGTGGTGGCGAAGCGCTGGTGGATTACTGGATCGACCTGGCGAAGGACCCGTTCAACGTCAACACGGCGTCGTACGAACAGGTCGCCAATCTCCAGAGTGTCTCCCCGCCGGATGCGGTCGCCATTTACAGCTACACGCAGCGCAACCGCATCGACAGGCGCACGGCGCTCCGGAATGTCCCGGGGCTGACCTACTGGGGCTACTACAACACGCGCAACTTCGTCCGCTACGACGAGCCGTCCGACGCCACGAAGTTCCGCGGGAGCTATCAGTTCCGCGCGTACGACTCGGCGGCGATCTTCGACACCGAGGATCTGCTCAAGGAGGACCGCAACTTCGCGGACGGCGGGCAGGACTCCTGGTGGGACCGGCTCGAGCTGGACAACGCAGGTCCCATCTATCAGCACAAGGTGCGCGCCCGCTGGGGGCAGGACATCCGCGCCGGCGCGCTGGCCTATCAGGGTTTCGGCGACGAGGAGCTGACGTCGTTCAAGTTCCACACGACGATCCGCGACAAGTCCCTGGGCCCTGTGAAGTTCGACAACATCATCCTCGGCAACTACGCGCTGGCGTTCGGCCAGGGCCTGGTGATGCAGAACACCGACTACTTCAAGCCGAGGAACTCAGGCTACAACTGGGACAAGCGGTACATGGGCATCCTGGGTGACGTTTCGCCGAGCCAGCAGTACCAGCTGACCGGCGTCGCGACCGAGATGACCGTCGGTGACTTCAAGACCGTCCTGTTCTACTCGGACGACTGGAAGGATGCGGTCCTCAACCCGGACGGCACCGTTTGCCAGTACATCATCCTGGCGCCGCGCATCGACAACGATGATCTCGCGGCGGCCGGTATGCGGGACATGAAGGACGTCGTTCACGAGCAGACGTACGGCACGAACATCAAGTACGGGTTCGCGCCGGGGTCCTGGATCGGCGTCTCGGCGTACGAGAGTCGGTACAACAAGTACTGGAAGCCGGCGTACGATCCGAACGGGACGCTCGACATCTCGTGGATGATCCCCGAGGAGAACGAGGACAAGATCGTCGCGGCCGACAGCGAGCTCTTCTCAACGTACTCGAGCCCGGGCAAGTTCCGCCGGGTGTACGGCGCGGAGTTCCAGTGGGTCGTTGACAACGTCGCATTCGCCGGCGAGTACGCCGGCCTCGACAGCGACGGCGAGATGCTCGAGTTCGCGGACGACCCGACGGCGCTGACGGTCAGCGCGTTCGCGTCCTACAGCAACCTGAGCTTCCTCGCGCTCTACCGCGACTACGACGTCGACTTCGACAACCCCTACAACCGCGGTTTCGCGGAGTACAAGCGCTACAAGGGCGCGATACTCGAGGACGAGTACTACCTCGCGGACCCGCTCTACGGACTGCTCTACGACAACTCGGTCACGCCGCAGGCGGAGCGCGGGCTCTATGTGAACATGCGCTATCGCTACTCGCACCGGATGACCCCGGCCATCGAGTACGACGTCTGGGAGCGGAAGACCGACGGAGCCGACTACTCGCGCCTCGTTCTCAAGCTCAGGTTCCAGCCGATCTACAACATCGTGATGAACCTCCGCCAGAAGTGGCAGGGGAGGCTCGGTGACAACTGGCTGACGCCGCAGAGCTACGAGCAGGTGGAGACGAGATTCCGCGTGGAGTACCGCCTCTCGAAGTACGACGAGGTCGAGTTCCTCGCGTCGCGATCCTGGATCGAGTGGCCGCCGCGACCGCGTCTCTCCGGCAACGTCGAGCCGGACGGCAACTACCCGGACGTCGGGTCGGCAGCCGTTCCCTCGTACGCGATCGGCGCCGCCGTGACGCACAACGTGACGGATTGGCTCAAGGTGACCGGTTCGGTGATGTACTACGACGGCTTCCTCTGGATGTTCGAGGACGGCACGTTCACGGTCATGGACGATCACGCGGTCCGCTACTGGATCTCGATCTCCGACCGCATCTCCGACCACCTCTCGCTGAGGCTTCGCTGGTCGAGCAACCAGGCCTGGCCGGTGACCTACGTGGACGCTCGCGAGTACAACGAGAATCCGGGCGGCGCGCCGGAGCCGGACGCCTGGTATGTCCGCAACGATGCGAGTAACTTCCGCATCCAGCTCGACTACTCGTGGTAGGGGTGGAGACGACGATGAGACGAACGACGAAACGACACACGGATGACACCGGGAGGACAATCATGCGACGAGGAGTGACGGTGACAGCCGCTCTCCTGGCCGTGGTCGCGCTCGCGGGCGCGGCATCGGCCTTTGCGTACGCGGAAGGCGCGTACGGCTCGCTGGTCTACGCGTCGGACTCACGCGCCATGGCGATGGGCGGAGCCGGTATCGCGTCGGCCGAGGGAGTGCGCGGCATCGCGCTGAACCCTGCGCTGGTCGGCAAGGCCGAGGGCATCGACGTGATGCTCACGGTTCTCGGGATCAACGCCGAGGAGTCCCGCGAGGTCCCGCTGTACGACAGCTTCGAGGGCATCATTGCGTACAACACGTACGCCATGAACTCGAATCTCTACGACCGGTACGTCGGCGGTATCGCCTGGCGTCCCGGCGGTGACTACGAGTGGATGCCGGCGGTCGCGGTCGGGTACGGCCCGCGACTCGACATGCGGTACAACTACCACGTCCAGTACAGGGACTCGGATACGCAGGCCGAGCCGACCGACAAGATCCTCTACGACTACTGGATGGAGAACGACGGCGGGGTCAACGCGTACTCCGTGGCCGTTGCGCAGGAGGTCATGGACAAGCTGTTCCTGGGCATCGGTGTGGATTTCCTCCGCGGCGACGCGGACGCCGAGCAGCGCTGGATCTATCCGGAGGACTCGGAGAATGAGGACGCGGAGCTCTGGTCGAGCTACGACGACCTCTCCGGCACGCAGTTCACAGTGGGCCTGCTCTCCGAGCAGCTTCATCGCGTCGACATCGGAGTGGTCTACCGCTCGAGCTTCACGCTCGCCGGCGACTACAGCATGGAGGACGCTGAGGGCGAGGTGGAGGAGGGTGAGTTCGAGTCGAAGTACCCCGACGCCATCGCCGTGGGTCTTGAGTACCACCCGCGGAACGAGCTGATGACGACCGTCAGCTTCGACGTCGTCTACACGCGCTGGTCGGAGTTCGAGTCCGATCTTGATGAGGACGTCGACTTCGAGGACACGGTCGAGTACCGAGCCGGCGTTGAGCACCAGTTCTTCGACACCACACAGGCGCGATTTGGATTTGCCTATCAGCCGGCGTATTTTGATGAGCATACGACGCGGACGGTGTTCACCTTCGGTCTGGGTCTCGATGTTCTGGGCGTCCGAGTGGACGTCGGTGGACAGATGGGCGTCCGGGAGTACGGAGTCGATGAAGACGGGCGTCTTCGTGAGACGACGTCCGTCGGCACGGTGACCGTGTGGCACACGTTCTAGTCCGCCGTCCCGGAAGATGACGGCTCCGAGCCGTCAGACCACCACAGGAATGCTGCGCACGAGTGAGGAGCGACACATGAAACCAGGAGGCAGGAGCGCACGGATCGCGCTCGCGGCGATCGCCGTCGTGCTGCTGGCGGCTCTGACCGCCGGCGCCGCACCCGACGGTGTCGACGTCATGCGCCTCTCCGTGGTCTACACGAACGACATCCACGGCGGCATCGACCGCTCGGGTGCGACGTTCATGAACCGCGAGTTCCCGCCGCCGCTCGGCGGCGCCGCGTCCGCCGCGGCCTACATCGAGCAGCTGCGCGCGAAGGCGGCGAACGAGGGAAGCCACGTCCTGCTGATGGACCAGGGGGACATCTTCCAGGGGACGCCGGTCGGCAACTTCCGGAAGGGCGAGTCCGTCGTCAAGTACTTCAACATGGTCGATTTCGACCTGTGGACGGTCGGGAACCACGACTTCGACGAGGGAAGCGAGAATCTCTGGCATCTCATCGAGATGTCCGAGATGCCCGTGCTCTCAGCCAATCTCGTGTGGGAGGAGACGGGTGAGCTCGTTGAACTGGTCGAGCCGTACATCATCAAGGACTACGACGGCGTCAAGGTCGCCATCATCGGCCTGACCACGACCGACACACCGAAGATGGCCTTCCCGGAGCACGTCGCCGGCGTGAACTTCCTGCCGGCGATCGACACGGCGGAGAAGTACGTCGCCGAGGTCCGCGAGAAGGGCGCTGACATCGTGATCGTCTCGGGTCACATGGGGCTCCCGTACGACCCGAAGGAAGGCTACGAGCGCATCCTCGAGAGCGAGGAGCGCGAGGAGAGCGGCGTCCGCGAACCGCTCGAAGAGCGGAAGTGGGGCGCCAACGCGATGGAGGTCGGGCACGAGGTCCCGGGCATCGATGTGTTCGTCGGTGGCCACATCCACAAGGGCTTTGACGAGCCGTGGGAAGACCCCTCCACTCACACGCTGTTCTTCCAGACATACGGTCGCGGGTCGGGTGTCGGCCATGTCGATCTGCTGATCGATCGGAACACGAAGACGCTCATCGGGTACGAGCTTCCTTCGTACCGTGGCGACCTCATTACGCTGTTCGAAGATCAGTGGTGGCCGGATGAGGAGATGTCCGCGGTGATCGAGGAGATGGTGGCCGAGGCCGAGTCCGGCATGGACCGCGTCATCGGATACGCCAGTGTCGACCTGACCAGGGGAGGCGACGGCGAGACGCGGATGGGCAACCTCGTGTGCGACGCGATGCGCGAGGAGGTCTCCGCGGACTTCGCGTTCACGAATCTCGGCGGTATCCGCGACGAGATCCCGGCCGGCAATGTGACGCCGCGCCAGGTCTTCCGCGTGCTGCCGTTCGGGAACAGCCTGATGGTCTTCGAGGTCGATGGCCGGCTGCTCAAGGAGATCATCGAGTACCGCGTCAGCGCCGACCACCACGGCGTCTACATGTCCGGCGGGAAGATCGTCTACAACAAGACGCGTCCCGACTACGACCGTGTGACGACCTTTGAGGTCGGCGGGGAGACGTGGGATCCGGACAGAACGTATCGCATCGTGACGACCGACTTCCTGGCCGCCGGCAACGCGGGGCTCTACATGCTCCCTGGCGTCCCGGATGACAAGAAGATGCGCACGTCGACGACCTGCATGGACGCGGTCGTCCACTACATCGAGCGCCACTCGCCGATCGGCAACACGACGGACGGCCGCTGGGTGAGGGATGACACGGCCGAGGTGAGCCCCGAGCTGCTGGAGGCGATGGAGGGCATGGCGCCGCTGGCGCCCCCGACGGAGGAAGCAGAGAGCGCCTACTAGCGGGCCACCCCCGTGAGAAAGCTGTTCCGGCTGTATGAGCCATGAGACCCCGCCTGCGCGCTAACCGTAGGTGGGGTCTCAGTTAGCGGCCGCAAGTCTCGCTAACACTCCATCCCTCGCAGAGTTGCACACGCGGACCGTTCCGCTCACCGCTGGACAAGTCACGCTCCGTGTGGTATAATCTGCACGTGGAGACAACGACCTCTCGCGCGTTGCCTGGGCTGACGGCGCGCGAAGAGCACGGGATACCTCTATCCAAAGGAGGCTAGGGGGAGACGTTTCTTTGGAGTATCGGGCATCTGGCGTTCACAACGAGGACAGGGCACCCGAAGGAGGTCCTTCCATGCTGAGATACACCCTGGCGGTCGTGATGGTGCTGGTTCTGGCCATCGGGACTGCATCGGCCGACATCGTGATCAACGAGATCTACTGCGATTCGGCCGGTACGTATGACGGAGCCGAGTTCATCGAGCTCTACAACAGCGGCGCGTCGCCCGTCGACATCGGCGGCTACGTGCTCTGTGGTCCCGAGTACGAGCAGCTGTGCGGCGGCGAGGACCGCTGGCAGTTCCCGGTCGGTACCGAGATCGCCGCCGGCGACTACCTGGTCGTAGCGAAGGACGCGCACGACGGCGACGACGGCTTCTACGAGGAGTTCGGGTTCGATCCGGACTTCGAGCTCGTCGATCCTTCGTTCGCCTACGATGACGACTACCTCTTCGTCGACAACATGATCCTGCTCGACGACGACCCGGGTACCAACTTCAGTGACGAGATCCAGCTGGTCGGTGGCAGGGGCTACGGCGTCATGTGCGGCGGCACCAGCCGGGCTGATGTCGTCTACCTGTACGAGACGGCCTCGCTGACGACGCTCGTCGACCTGGTCGAGTACATGGACCCGGACTACTGCACCGGTGACCCGTGCTTCGGTGACGACGGTCTGGTCGACAACGCGTTCGAGGGCATCCCGTTCCTCGGCAACACGCTTGGTCGCGACGCGAGCAGCACGGATACGGACAACTCGAACGTCGACTGGACGCTTCAGGCGCCGACGCCGGGGGCGGTCAACGTTCTGAACACACCGCCGTGGGTCAGGGACGTGGCGTACTCGCCGATCCCGCCGACGTCGATGACGAACGTCGATATCTCCGCGACGATCACCGATGACGGCACCATCGACTCGGTGAACGTCTACTACAACATGGAGACAACGGGTGGTGGCTGGCAGATGGTGGCGGCAACGAATGTCGACTCCGTCTACACGGCGCAGCTTCCGCTCATGCCCAACGGCGAGCAGGTCGGCTACTTCGTCCGGGCGATCGACGACCTCGGTGCGAAGATGAGCTACCCGGCCGAAGCCTTCAGCGGCCCGTATCACTTCTCGGTGGGTTACACCGACATCTACGACATCCAGTACGTCGACGAGGGTCTCAACGACTCACCGAAGGTCGGTCAGGCCGTGAACATCACGGGCATCGTGACCGCGGGCATCGGTGACTTCTCGAGCGCGTTCTGCATGGTTCAGGAGGGCAACGGTCCGTTCGAGGGCGTCAAGGTGTACGGCACCTACGACGTCCCGTTCGATGTCAACGTGGGTGACGAGATCACTGCCTGCGGTACGGTCACCGAGTACTACGGCGAGACCGAGATCTACCTCCACACCGAGAACACGCTGGTCGTTCACTCGACCGGCAACGCGGTCAGCTACGCCAGCGTCACGACCGGCGACCTCTACCCTGAGCCGACCGGAACGCCCGAGTACCAGGCGGAGCCGTACGAGGGTCAGCTGGTCAGCGTGACGAACGTCACGGTGACGGCCGAGCCCGACGGCTACGGCCAGTGGTACATCGATGACGGTTCGGGTGGCGCGATGGTCGACGACTACGGCTACTACAGCTACGTGCCGACGCTCTTCGACGTGCTCGACGAGGTGCGCGGACCGCTCATGTACAGCTACGACCAGTACAAAATCGAGCCGATCACGGACGAGGACATCATCGGTCCGCCGCGCATCTCGACGGTGCGCTACACGCCGATCCCGCCGGTGGCCGGGAACGTGACGGTCACCGCCGAGATCACCGACAACCAGGGAATCTCGTCAGCGACGCTCGTCTACAAGGAGCGCAATGCAGGCACGTGGTCCCAGACTCCGATGACGCTCGACACGGGCACCACGTACACCGCGACCGTCGGCCCGTGGGTCGATGGCGACGAGATGATGTACTACGTCACCGCGTCGGACGGCGCGATGACCGCCCAGACTCCGTCGGTCGGTTCGTATAGCCTGTACATCGGCATGCTGTCCATCCAGGACATCCAGTTCGTCGCCGATCCGGAGACGAACGACGCGTCACCGTACGACACGCTCGCGGTCAATACGCAGGGCGTCGTGACGGCCGCGCCGGGCGAGTACAGCGACTACTACTTCACGATCCAGACCAGCGGTGGCGGGTGCTGGGACGGCATCCACGTCTACGACCGCACCGGCTCCGTGCAGTTCGAGCGCGGGGACGAGATCACCGTGAGCGGCGAGGTCCAGGAGAACTGGGGCGAGACCGAGGTGGCGCTGCACTTCCCGGAGGCCGCGGTTCTGGTCGCCTCGAAGGCCGTTGATCCGACACCGCTGTCGATCAACACGGTCGATCTGCAGACGAAGGCGACCGGCGAGTGCCTCGAGAGCGTGCTCGTCCACGCCGAGGACGCCACCGTTGAGGTCGCAGATCTCGGATTCGGCGAGTGGGCCATCACCAACGGCGCCGCCGGCGACACCTGTCGCGTGAACGATGACGCGTACTACACATACGATCCGGTCCAGGGCGACAACGTGTACGTGCTCGGCGTCGTTTCGTTCGACTACGGTCTCTACAAGATCGAGCCGCGCGGTGACTCCGACATCGCCGTCAACCCGGTTGGCGTCGACAACCCGGTCGCGTCGAAGCTCGGTCTGGCGCAGAACATGCCGAACCCGTTCAACCCGAAGACGACCATCGCCTTCACGCTGCCGGCTCCGCAGGACGTCGCCATCGACGTCTTCGACATCGCCGGTCGCAAGGTTGTCACGCTCATCGACGACAGCCTCGGCGCGGGTCAGCACTTCGTGGAGTGGACCGGTCGCGACGCGGACGGACAGAAGGTCGCGAGCGGCATCTACTTCTACCGGATGACCGCGGGTGAGGAGGAGTTCAGCAAGAAGATGGTGCTGCTCAAGTAGCGCCATTGGTCTCCGCTTCGGGCCCGGCGGCCTGAGCTGCCGGCGCCCGGGCGGGTGACATCGTGACATGAAGGCCGGGGTGGAACGCATTCTGCTTGAAACCGTTCCCCGCCCCGGCCTTCGTCTATCTGGTTGACGCTCCCTGTGCATCCATGCCCCCGGACACCCCGATCCCCCCGGTCCCCTTCACGCATCTTGATACGGAGGTGGAACATGCGGACTGCCAGGGTGGTGACGCTGGCGATCGTGCTCTTCGCGGCGGTGGCCGCGCCGGCGTGCGCGGACGTGGTCATCAACGAGCTGATGGCCGACCCGGCCAGCGACTGGTCGCCGTCGGACGGCGATGACGTCTACGACTCGCTCGACGACGAGTGGATCGAGCTCCTCAACGCAGGGGGAGAGGCCATCGATATGACCGGTTGGAGGCTCCGGGACGCCGTCTCGGATTCGAGCTGGAAGTTCGAGTTCTCGGGCGTCCTGGCCGGAGGCGACATGGTCGTGCTCTACGGGAACGAGGCGTACGCGTGGGAGGACGCCAACGGCTACACGCGGAACGGTCTGTCGCTCAACAACGGCGGCGACACCATCGAGCTTGTCAGGCCGGACGGGTCCGTCGCGGCGCGCGTCGAGTACACGAGCGCCGACACCCGGGACGACTGCTCGTACGGACGCCAGCCGGATGGCGGAGCGACGTGGGTGCTCTACGATGGGCTCAATCCGACGAGTCCGCCGGCGACGGGTCTCGACCCGACGCCCGGGGAGCCGAACGTCGGTTCACCTGTTGAGGAGAGGACCTGGGGGCGCATCAAGGCGCTCTACCAGGACTAGGGGCGCCGCCGACAGCGGGTGCCTCACGCGTGGTACCGGGCGCCGGGCCCCAGGGGCTCGGCGCCCTTTCAATTGACCCCCGTTGGGTAGCTCCCTATACTGCCGTGGGGGGCTGTCAGTCCCGTGGATCGGGGGGATCGTGGCGTTTCAGTTCACACTCTTCATCGTCGGCACGGCGTTCATCTTCATGAGCGGAAGCCGTCTGCCCGTGCACGGGAAGGTTCTCGCAGACCGGCTGGGCATCTCGGCGACAGCCGTCGGTCTGTTCGTCCTCGCCATCGTCACCTCGCTTCCCGAGCTGTCGGTGACGCTCTCGGCGATGCTGGCGGAGAGCGCACCCGACCTCGCGCTCGGCAACATCCTGGGAAGCAACAATTTCAACATCGCGGCCATCGCGGGGCTCGAATTCGCGCTGGTCGGTGGCGGGCTGCTCGCGCGCACCGACGGGCGGCGGTTCTCAAGGACGTGTCTGTTGATCCTGCTGGTGACGGTCGTCACGGGCGCGGGTGTGCTCGTCGGGGGGAGAGTCCGACCGACCGCTCTGACCGCCGCCCTCTTCAGCCTGCCCATCGTCGTGGTGTTCGTGCTCGATTCGGTTCTCAACCGGCGGAAGAGAGGCGGTCGGCACGCCGCCGGCGACGGGGTCTCCGGGCCGGCCGTGGGCGGAGAGACGGGCCGACCGGGGGCGGGGCAGGAACGCGTCGATGCGCCGAACGACACCGGCCGCAGCACCGCCTACTCGGCCGTCTGCTTCACGGTGCTCTCGCTCCTCGTTATCGGCGCGGGTGTCATCATCTCGCGAAGTGCGACCGCCATCGCGGCCCACCCGTTCGGCGGGCGCGTCGTCCTCGGTCAGACGTTCGTCGGGACGCTTCTCGTCGCGATCGCGACATCGCTCCCGGAGGTGACGGTGGCGACCGCTTCCATCCGGAACGCACGGTCACCCGACATGGCGATAGGGACGCTGCTCGGGAGCAACAGCATCAACATCCTCGTCTTCGCGGTCGGCGCGCCGCTGCTGCTCACATCGAGCCGCGCCACGGCGTGGTCGAGTCTTGACCTGGCGAACATGATCAATGTCGCGGCCGGGCTTGCTCTCACATTGCTCGTGCTCGCAGGACTCAGGCTGCGATGGCTTCACAGGAGCAAGGCCCGGGCGCGGCTTCTCGCCCTCGCACTCGTGCCGATCTACCTCGCGGCGCTCTGGTTGATTCGGACGGGAGGGGCGTAACGGGACGGGGTCGATCGTTCCTGCCGCCGTCGTCCCTGCGTTTCACCCCCGTCTGTGGGCGGCTCATGCGGTCGATTCGCCGACTCGCCGGCGCGTGATTCCTCGTGACGGCGTGATCCTGTAGTCTCAGGGTGAGTCGGAGCGCCGGCCGGGAGAGAGCCGCAGAAGGAGCCGCGAGCCACCCGGAGCCGCGCGGGGGGTGACCCTGGAGGGGTCGCCGGAGGCAGTCCGCCCGCCGAGGCGGGTCGCGAGAGGAGTGCGTGATGAATGCGTCGCTGTCCATAGACTACTGGGGTCTCGTCACCCGCTCGTTCCACATCCTCTGGAAGTACAAGTTCCTCTGGTTCTTCGGGTTCTTCGCGGCGGCCGGCGGCGGAAGCTCCGGGAACGGCAGCCAGTGGGCCGAACACGGCGGGCCTGAGATCCGCGAGTGGGCGGCGGCGAACGTCGAGCTCATCGCGATGGTCGTGATGGGTATGGTCATCCTGTGGTTCGTGTTCTTCGTGATGGGACTCCTCTCGAAGGGCGCCCTGATCGGCAGCATCGCGCATGCCGAGCGCGAGCATGACATCACGTTCGGCCGCGCATGGGAGATCGGCTACCGCAACTTCCTCAAGATGCTCGGGATCGCCATCGTCGGACTCCTCATCTTCCTTGTGGTCGGGTTCGTCTTCCTGGTTCCGATCATCCTGCCGTTCTTCGCGGGGGAGGCCGGCGCCGTTGTCGCTATTGCCATCATCGCGCTCCTGTTCCTCCCGTTCCTCGCGTTCGCGTTCCTGCTGACTTTCACCATCACCTACGCCGAGCGGGAGGCGGTGCTCCGCAACGAGGGGATCTTCGACAGTCTGCGCATCGGGTGGGAGCTCACGAAGAAGTACTTCTGGAACTCGATGGTCGTCTGGCTCGTGTCGCTCGTCTCGGGGCTGGTGTTCGCGATGTGCATCATCTTCACGCTGTTGCTCGTCGCGGTCCCGTTCATCCTGCTCGGTCTGCTCAACGTCTTCGCGGCGCTCGTCGTCGGCATCCCGATCGGCGTCGCGCTCATCTTCATCATCTCGGGCGCCCTTGGCACGTACGACTACTCGCTCTGGACGCTCGCGTACATTCGGATCCGCGACCACTACAACAGCCTCCAGACCCAGCCGGGGGCCATCACACAGGAGCCGTAGTGACCTGGAAGCGGCCTCAGCGGGACATGGGTGACATGGGGAAGCTGCTCACGGAGCAGCGGAACCCGCGCTCGGCCGACCTCGACAGGCTGAGTCCGCTCGAACTCATCGATCTGATCAACTCGGAAGACCAGACGGTCCCGGCGGCGGTCGCCCGCGAACGCGAGGCGATCGCCGCGGCCGTTGAGCTCGTGGCCGACCGCCTCGGGCGAGGGGGGCGGCTCATCTACGTGGGGGCCGGCACCAGCGGCCGGCTCGGCGTCCTCGACGCCGCCGAGTGTCCGCCGACCTTCGGGAGCGACCCGGAACAGGTACAGGGCATCATCGCGGGTGGGTACGATGCGCTGGTTCGCGCGCAGGAGGGGGCGGAGGACGAGGAGGAGGGCGGCGCCCGGGGTCTCGCGACGCTCGACGTGAGCGGCGCGGACGTCGTCTTCGGGATCGCCACGAGCGGTGTGACACCGTACGTCCACGGTGCGCTCGTCGCCGCCCGCGAGGCCGGCGCCGGGACCATCTTCCTCTCGTGCAGTCCCGTCGAGCCCGGCTCGGTCGATGTGGACGTGGTCATCAACCCGCTCACCGGTCCCGAGATCGTCACCGGCTCGACCCGGATGAAGGCGGGGACCGCCACGAAGCTGGTTCTCAACACCGTCACCACCTCGGCCTGGGTGCTTCTCGGGAAGACCTTCGGCAACCTCATGGTCGACCTCACCGCGACCTGCGACAAGCTCCGGGACCGCTCCTGCAGAATCCTCGTCGGGACCGCCAGCGTATCGTACAATGAGGCGGCGGAGATCATGGAGAGGGCCGGCGGCCAGGTGAAGCTCGCCATCGTGATGGCGAGGACCGGTCGGGACCGGGCGGACGCCGAGCGGTTGCTTGACGACAACGGCGGACACGTACGCGATGCGCTCGCGGCCGCGGGCGTGGATCCCGACCCGGGTGGCCGGGTCTAGCTGCTGCATCCCTCTCAATCGACATCGGCCCACCATCCACGGAGCGCGCGGCACCGTGACTTGCATCGTTGTCCACGGGGGCGCGGGGACCTATTCCCCCGGCGCCGAACACGAGAAGGCGCTCGTCGCGGCGTGTCGCGAGGCGGCGCGTGTCCTCGCGTCCGGCGCCAGCGCGTGCGACGCGGCGGTCGCGGCGACCGTGCTCATGGAGGATGCGCCCGTTCTCAACGCCGGGTACGGCTCCTCGCTCAACCTCGACGGCAACGTGGAGAACGATGCCGCGATCATGCTCGACGACATGTCGTGCGGGTCGGTCGCCGCGCTCCACGGCTTCGCCAACCCGATCCTCGCGGCGCGGCTCGTCATGGAGCGGACCGACCACGTGCTCCTCGCCGGAGAGGGCGCGGACGCGTTCGCGCGGCGCATGGGGCTGGCGGAGCGCGACCAGCGTTCGCCCGACCGCGTCGCGCGGTACCGGAAGGCCCGTGCGAAGCTCGAGCGCGGTGAGGACATCCACTTCATGCCGAGGCTCGGCGCGATCTACGACGAACTCCGCTCCGATCCGGGTTCGGCTGACCGCGACCCGGAGAGCGGAACCGTCGGTATCGTCGTCCGCGACGCGCACGGGGCGCTCGCCGCGGCCTCCTCGACCGGCGGGATGATGCTCAAGCTTCCCGGCCGCGTCGGCGACACCGGTGTCATCGGCGCGGGGACCTACTGCGACTGCCGCGGCGGTGCCTCTGCGACCGGGCACGGGGAGCCGGTGATCCGTCACGGGATGGGCCGAACGCTTGTCGAGGCGTTCGGCGAGATGGGCGCCACCGGGGCGATGGAGCGCGTCATGAGAACCGCCTGCAACGAGTCGTTCGAGTTCGGGCTCATCGGCATCGACGCAGCGGGAGAGGTGGCCATCGGCTACTCGACTCAGGCGATGAGCTGGGCGGTGCTTGAGGGTGAGACACCCCGGACCTTCCTCTCACACCCGATCCCGAGGAGCACCTAGCGCGAACGAACGGCGACGTACGCGCCGCCGGTCGGAAGCTGCTGTCCGCCCATTTGCATCACGGAGGTTCCATGGCCAAGCCCAGTTCCGCCGGTCGTCTCGTCAAGAAGCTCACCGCTCTTGCGATGCGCGACGAGCGGTTCGTCGTCGGACTCATGTCAGGCACTTCGGCCGACGGGATCGATGCGGCGCTCGTGAAGTGCCACGGGTGGGGCCACTGGCTCGAGGCAGAGCTCCTGAACTTCGTGTGTGTTCCGTACGACCCGGCGCTCGCCGAGCGGCTCGGTCACGCGGCGCACGCGAGCGTCGGAGAGCTCTCGCGCCTCAACTTCGACGTGGGAGAGGCGTTCGCGACTGCCGCCCTCACGCTTCTGCGGAAGTCCGGGATGCGGCCGACCGACGTCCACCTCATCGGCTCGCACGGGCAGACCGTCTACCACGAGCCGCCCGAGGGCAGTCGCCGTGGCGCGACACTCCAGATCGGTGAGGGCGATGTCATCGCGCGCGAGACCGGCATCGTGACCATCTCGGACTTCCGGACGGCGGACGTTGCGGCCGGCGGCTCCGGCGCTCCGCTGATCCCGCTCGTGGACTGGCTGCTCTTCCGCACGCCCGACTCCGCGCGGCTCATGCTCAACATCGGCGGGATCGCGAACGTGACCTGGGTGGTCGAGGACCTCGCCGGCGTCCGCGCGTTCGACACCGGACCCGGCAACGCGCTCACCGATGAGATCGCCCGCCGCGCCTCACGCGGACGGGCGAGGTACGACGAGAACGGCGCATCGGCGTCCCGCGGGACCGTCCACGAGGACGCGGCGAAGCAGTTCCTCGCGCGTCAGTATTTCGCCGCGCAGCCGCCGAAGTCGACGGGCAAGGAGCTCTTTGGGCGCGATGCGGCGCGCGAGCTCGCGGAGCTCGTCCACGGCGAGAACGGCCGCGAGTGGTTCACGGGCGGGGATACGCTGTCCGAGTCGGATGTCGACGACCTCCAGGCGACGGCGGCGGCCATCACCGCGAGGTCGATCCGGAACGCGGTCCGGTTCCTCCCGAGGAGCCCGGAGATCGCCGAGGTTATCGTAAGCGGCGGGGGCGTCAGAAACGAGGCGATGATGGCGATGCTCGCGGACGCCTTCGCTCCGACACCGGTTCGGGCGCTCGGCGAGATCGGTGTGGACCCGGACGCCAAGGAGGCGATGGGTTTCGCGGTGCTTGCCAACGAGACGCTCGGCGGCGGCCCGGGCAATGTTCCGGCCGCGACCGGCGCGAGGGCGGGCGCCGTGCTCGGGAAGATCAGCGTGGGGTTCTAGCACGCATGAGGGTGAGCCTCGGTCGAGGACCGGCGTGCTGCATCGGACGTATCAGGCTCGCTGACACAGGGAGACGACGGTGACGATCAGACAGAAGGCCGCGCGGCTGGTCATGACGCACATCTCGGACCGCTCGTGGGACGACTTCGGCGATGAGTGCCGTCGTCTTGAACGCGATATCGAGGAACTGGGTGTCGGCGGCTTCTGCATCTTCGGCGGCAACGTGGACCGCACCCCCGAGCTCATCACCGCGATGAGCGAGCTCGCCGGTCATCGCCTCCTCGTCGCGTCCGACCTCGAACGCGGTCTCGGGCAGCAGCTTGAGGGCGCGACCGTCTTCCCATCCCTGATGATGTGCGGCGCAACGGGAGATCCGAACCTCGCGTTCGCGCAGGGCTGTGTCACGGCCGTCGAGGCCCGGGCGGCGGGAATCAACCTGGTCTTCGCGCCGGTGGCCGACGTGCACACCGAGGATACGAACCCGATCATCGGCGTCCGCGCGTTCGGGACCGAGCCTGACGTGGTCGCGGAGTTCGTCACGGCGTTCGTCCACGGTCTCCAGCGCGGCGGCGTGGCGGCGACCGTGAAGCACTTCCCGGGGCATGGAGACACGCGCCGGGATTCGCACATCGAGCTCCCGGTCGTCGACGTCGATCGGCGGACGATCGAGACACGCGAGTTCGTCCCGTTCCGGGCAGCGTTCGAGGAGGGCGCGAAGGCCTTGATGACGGCGCACGTGGAGTATCCGGCACTTGGTGACGGCCCCGCAACGCTCTGCCGTGCCATCACGACCGACATGCTCCGACACGACCTCGGGTTCGACGGGCTGGTGGTGACCGACGCGCTGCTCATGGGCGGCATCGCCGAGCACCACGGCCCCGGCGAGGCGGCCGTTCTCGCGCTCGAAGCCGGCGTGGATGTTCTCCTGATGCCAGCCGACGCCGAGGCGGCGATCCAGGGCGTGGTCGACGCCGTCGAGGAAGGTCGCTTGTCCGAGGAGCGGCTCGACACTTCCATCGCGCGCATCGAGAGTCTCCTCGATTGGTGCGACGCCTGCCCGATGCCCGAGCCGCCGTACGACGTGCTCCCGAGGGAGCTCGCCGACACGCTCCGCTGTCACCTGACCGGAACCGAGGAGGATCTCTGGGGCGAGAGCCGCAGTCTCGTCGCCGCCGAGATCGCGAAGCGCGGCGTGACGTGGCTCAAGGGCGACGCCGTGGCCACCGCGGCGGCGCTCGGTTCCTGCGACCCCTCGACCGTTGCGCTCGTGGCCATCCGCGACCCGAAGCAGCTCGGCAACATCGTGTGGCTCAGAAGCGAGCTCGAGTCGCGGTTCCCCGACGCTTCGCTTGCGACCGTGACCGCGGGGGAGAACGAGGTTCCGGTCGATGCGGTTGCGCGGGCCACATGCTGCGTTCTCGCGCTGTTCGACGAGGTGGCAGCATGGAAGGGGCACGCCGGACCCGGCTCGGACGCGCACGACATGGCAGCCCGGCTGCTCGCGGCCGTGCCGAACGCGGTGGTCCTGCTGTTCGCCGGCCCCCACACGGCCGGGAGCCTCGAATCGGCGGCAGGAGCCGTGCTCTGCTGCTACGACGGCTCGCCGCCAGCGCAGATCGCCGGCGTCGGGGCCCTCTTCGGGGATTGAGCCGCCGGGCCTTTCCCGCTATCCTCGCACATTGGAGCCCTCCAGCGCGCCGGTGCCTCACGCGCCGGCGACAGGTCATCAGGAGCACGCGTGACGTCACATGACGACCGGAACGACCGGAGACCCGACGCCGTCGTGATCGATCACGACGGCGCGGCCCCCGAGCTCGGCGAGCTCGATCCCGACCTCACGGAGGCCGTTCTCGAGCAGGAGCCCAAGGTGGACATCACCAAGGGCAACGTGCTCAAGAACGTGCTGTACATGGGTATCCCGTCGATGATCGGGTTCGGCGCGATGACCATCTACAGCCTGACCGACATCTACTGGGTCAGCAGGCTCGGGACGGCGCCGGTGGCGGCCATTACGCTCTTCGCCGCGATCGCGTGGGTCTTCGGCTCGGCCAACCAGATCATCGGGACCGGGTCGGTAGCGCTCATCTCGCGGCGCTTCGGCGAGAAGCGCATCGAGGACACGCGAGACGTTATCCGCCAGACGCTGCTGCTCAAGTTCGGCATCGCCATGGTCATGGGCGCGCTCGGTCTCCTGATCGCGCCGCACGTCCTCAAGATCATGAGCGACGACCCCGAGGTGCACCGCCTCGCGATGTCCTACGGGAACATCCGCTTCGCGTTCCTCCCGTTCATGTTCACGTCGTACACGATCTACACGGCGTTCCGGGGCGTCGGTGATGCGCCGAAGGCGATGTACATCATGCTGATGTCGACCGCGCTGAACGTGGGGCTCGATCCGCTGTTCATCTTCGGGTTCGACATGGGCATCGCGGGGGCCGCGTGGGCGACGGCCGTGTCGGCCATGGCTGCGGTCTTTGTCGGCATCTGGCTTCTCGGCTCTGGCAAGGGCAATATCACGGTTCCGGTCTGGTCGCGGTTCCAGCCACGCATCCGGGTCATGATCGAGATTCTCAAGATCGGTATCCCCGCGGGGATCAACGGCCTCCTTCGGAGTCTGGCGCACTGGTACGTTGCGACCCTCGTCGCCACGTTCGGGACGATCGTGGTCGCGGCCTACGGAGTGAGCATGCGCATCATGGAACTCGGCATCCTCTTCGCCGTCGGTCTCGAGCTCGGGTGCGGCGCGATCGTGGGGCAGAACCTGGGCGCGAAGCAGAAGGATCGCGCGCACGACGCGGTCGTCAAGGCGACACTGCTCGTGCTCTTCCTTACCGGCGTGCTCGGTGCGATCGAGGTCGTGCTCGCGCCGCAGATCCTCGGCGTCTTCGCCGATGACCCGTCGGTGCTCGCGGCGGGCATCCCGCTCATCCGGCTGATGGCCATCGCGCAGATCATGATCGCGATGCACATCGTGCTCTCGTCGGCCTTCTACGGCTCCGGCAACACGTGGCCGCCGACCGTGATCGCGGCGATCATCGAGTGGGGCGTTCAGATTCCGCTTATCCTCGGGGCCATTCACGTGCTCCACACGTCGGAGCTCGGGGTCTGGTGGTCGATGTTCATCGCGGCGAGCGTCGAGGTGATCCTCACATACGTCTGGTTCCGACGTGGGAAGTGGAAGGACCGCAAGGTCTAGCGCGCCTGCGGGCGCAGGAGCAGCAATGACGTTCGACGTAACCATACCCGAGACTGCGCCGTTCGACGTCGTCGGCTTCGGCCTCAACGCGGTCGACCATCTCTGCATCGTTCCTCGCGAGGCGGAGCGCGGCGAGAAGCTCAAGCTCGTCGGGTTTCAGCGGGCGCCGGGCGGACAGGCGGCGAGCGCGATGGTCCAGTGCGCGCGGCTCGGGCTTCGCGCGAAGTATGTCGGGAAGGTCGGCGGCGACGCCATCGGCGAGTTCTCGCTTGAGAGCATCCGGTCCGAGGGCGTGGACGTCAGCGACGTCCCCTCGGTCCCCGAGGCGACGAACCAACTCGCGATGATCATCGTCGACGAGACCACGGGCGAGCGGACCATCTTCTGGGACCGCCCCGACGGCATCGCGACGCAGCCGGACGAGATCACGCCGGAGAAGGTGGCCGTCGGCCGCGCGCTCCTCGTGGACGGCCACGATGCGCCCGCCGCGGCGAAGGCCGCGCGGATCGCGCAGGAGCGGGGCATCCCGGTCGTCATGGACGCCGAGACCGTGAAGGAGGGGACGCACGAGACCGTCGCGCACACCGACCTCCTCGTGGCGTCCTCGCGCTTCCCGAGCCAGTACGCCGGGTGCGCAGATGACATCAAGGCGCTCACACGCATCCTCGAGCAGGGGCCGTCGCTCGCGGTGATGACGCGGGGCGAACGCGGCGCGGTGGCCATCGCGAAGGACGGGACGATGGTCGAGTCGCCGGGGTTCACGGTGGACGTCGTCGATACGACCGGCGCCGGTGACATCTTCCACGGCGCGTTCGTCTACGGGCTCCTGGCCGGATGGGCGGTGGAGCGGACGCTCGACTTCAGCAACGCCGCGGCGGCGCTCAACTGCACCGCCGTCGGCGCCAGAGGCGGCGCGGCCGGGCTCGAGACGATCGAAGCGCTCATGCGAGAGCAGGGACGGGGCTGACCGAGGCCCGTCTTCACGCGACACCAGGACAACCAGACATCGGAGACACCAGTGACGAAGAACACCCGGGCGCTTGACCTCGTCATCCTCGATCTCGACGGGACCATCTACTCATCGACGGCTACGACCGTCGGCGCGGTCGAGATGGCCGTTCGCGACATCAACGAGCGACACGGACTCGACATCCCGCGGCCGACCGAGGCCGAGATCATGGGCGGCGTCGGGAACACGCGCGAGGACTATGTCACCACCGTCGTCCCGACCCTCCCGATCGAGCATGTCGAGGAGATGAGCGATCGCATCTGGCACTGGGAGCACGAGCTCATCGCCGGAGGAAAGGGCTCGCTCTTCCCGGGCGTGCTCGAGGGACTCGACCGGCTCCGGGATGCCGGCTACATCCTGGCCATCGCGACGAACGCGGGGACCGGCTACATGCACTTCGTGCTGGACACCTTCGACCTGAGGTCGTACTTCTCAGAGACGTGGTGCGCCGGCGAACGCGGCACGCTCAACAAGGCAGACCTCATCCTCGGCATCCTCACGACCCTCGACGTCTGGCCGACGCGCGCGGTGATGGTGGGTGACAGGAGCTCCGATATTGCCGCCGCGAAGAGCGCCGGCACCTGGTCCGTCGGCTGTGACTGGGGGTTCGCCTCGGGCAACGAGTTTGACGGCGCCGACCATGTCATCCGCTCATTCGCGGAACTGGCGCCGATCGTGGAGGGGTGGACAGAGGACTAGGCGGCCCCGCGTGATCCGGTGACGGGACACGGGTCCGGAAAGAGGGACATGATGCGCTGGCTCCACGACATCTCGCCCGTGCTCCCGGTCAACGGGGAGCATGAGACGCGCGATCCGGCCGGGATCGACACCGTGGTGCTCCACTGCACCGCGATGCCGGGGTGGAACGTCTGGGAGACCGCCCGCTACCACACGGGGCCGAACCACATCTGCGACACCGGCTGTCCGACCATCGCCTACGCCTACTTCGTCGAGCCGGACGGTCTTGCGTACCGCTGTCTCCCGCCGGACGTCCGCTCGTGGCACGTTGGGCCATGGAACGACCGCTCGATCGGCGTCTGCATGGCCTACGAGGCGTGTGACGAGCCACCGCCGCGCGAGCAGTTGCGGGCGGCGGCCGAGCTCTGCGCGCATCTGGTCCGGGAGCTGGGGCTCACACCCGACCGCGTGCTCGGTCACCGCGAGCTCGAGGGGACCGGGTTCGTCGTCGAGGACGGCGAACGGGTCCAGCGCAAGGAGTGCCCCGGGCTCGCCGTCGATATGGACGGCTTCCGCGAGGCGGTGACGGCCGTTCTGGAGCGCGATGGGGGGCCGGACGTCCGCGAGGCCTGACTCCGAGCTGGATGCCCGCGAGTGCTGATCCGGCGCCGCCCATGCGCCGCCGACCGCGCCAATGCACGAGACATGCGAGGGACGACGATGAGACGAGACACCACCGGGAGACTCCGACGGCACCTCCACGCAGCGGTCCTGCTGGCGTTCATCGTTCTGCTCTCCGCACCCACGCTCGCGGCGGACGCCGAGACCGTTGAAGACCCTCTCGAGAGCCTCGACTGGGTCCTCGAGTCACTGCTCGCGAAGCCCGATGTGCGCGGCACCGACGTCTCGATCCATGTGGAGTCGCTCGCCTCAGGCGAGGTGCTCTACGAGCACAACTCCGATGCGCGCATGATCCCCGCCTCGAACATGAAGGTCATCACAGCGGCAGCTGCCCTCGCGGCGCTTGGGGCGGACTATGAGTACGAAACGGTGTTCTCGACCAACGCGACGAGCGTCGCACCGGTGCTTCGGGGTGACGTCTTCGTCCGCGGGAGCGGCGACCCGTCGATCGTATCCGAGCAGCTCTGGCAGATCGCCGAGCGGTTTCGAACGCTCGGCATCGAACGCATCGAGGGCGACCTGGTCTTCGATACCTCGTTCCTCGACCGCGAGTACACCACGTCGACCGACGTCGCCGACGGCGACCGCGCCTACCACGCGCGGACGGGCGCGCTCTCGGCCAACTTCAACACGGTGCGCGTCCATGTGCTGCCGGGCGCCGAGAGGGGCGACGACCCGACCGTGGTCATCTCGCCCGACGTCGAGTTCGTGCGCGTCGACAATAAGGCTTCGACCTGTGCGACGAACCGCCGCGAGACGCTCGAGATCCGGCGTGTGTCATCGCCCGTCGGCTCGCCGGCGCGAGAGGGCGAGTGGCCGTCTGCCGAGAACATCATCGCGGTGAGCGGTCGGATCCGCGAGGGCAGCAGCGGCAAGGTCGCATACCGGAGCGTCGACGACCCGCTCTGGAACTTCGTCGCCTCGCTCGAGTCGTTCCTGGCCGGGGCGGGTGTGGAGTTCACCGGCGGTCTCCGCCCCGGTACTGCCCCCGAGGACGCCCGGGAGCTCTTCGTCCACCGGTCGAAGCCGCTGTCGCTCATCGTTCGCGACATGGGCAAGTACAGCAACAACTTCGTCGCGGAGCAGCTTGTGAAGACACTGGGCGCGGTGACGGCCGGTGTGCCCGGAACGACGGACTCGGGGTGCGCGGCGCTCCTCGAGCACGTGGCGTCGACGGGCGCCGACACGACCGGACTTCGCATCGTCGATGGCTCCGGGTTCTCGCGCGAGAACCGCCTCACAACGCGCGCCATCGCGGCCGTTATCCGCGCGGCGGCGACCGAGTTCGCAACCTTCCCTGAGTTTCTCGGGTCCCTCAGTGTGAGCGGGATCGACGGGACGCTCTCGGATCGGATGGGGTACGGTGGTCTTGACGGCGTCGTTCGCGCGAAGACCGGGCTGCTTGACGGCGTGACCGCGATCTCCGGCGTCATGGAGGCGTCGTCGGGCGAACGAGCCATCTTCTCGATCATCACGAACGGGTCGTCGTGCGAGGCGTGGAAGGTTCACGATGTGGAGCACGCGATCCTGATGCATCTGTACCAGAACCTGTAGCATCCAGGGCTTGCGAGCTGAGAGCGCAAGGTCCTATCCGCGCGAGGACAGGCGGAAGAGCGGGAGACACGATGCGCCGAAGAGCAGCCGACATTCAACCCGGACGGATCACCGTCATCGGGCTCATCCGCTGGGCGCTGGCGTTCACGGTGACCGGGGCGCTTGTGGGGCTGGCGATCGGGTACTTCTCCGGGACGCTCACGGCCATCCCGAACTCCGTGCGGCTGAGCATCCTGTTCGCCAACGCCGTGGGCTTCGCCACCGTCCTCTCGGCGCGGTTCGTGTTGCCGCGATACGCGGCGTTCCCGACGTTCGTCAACATCCCGCTCGCCGTGCTCACCCTGCTCGCCGGCGGCGCGTTCGGGTCGGCGCTCGTGATCTTCATCGACCCCGTGTTCATTCTCTACCAAGGGAGGATGGCGGCGATCGTCGTCATCGTCGACAGCTTCCTCGCCGTGGCGCTCGGACTCATCGTCTACAACTACGAGCGGATGCGCGACGAGATCGAGAAGACGTACCGCGAACTCGCTGCGAACCGCGTCCGCGAAGAGCGGCTTCGCGAGCTGGCCGCTCGCTCCGAGCTCAAGGCCCTCAAGGCGCAGATCAACCCGCACTTCCTCTTCAACGCCCTCAACTCCATCTCTGCGCTGACGACCATCGACCCCGAGGCCGCGCAGAGCACGCTGGAGCGGCTCGCGAGCATCTTCCGCAGAACCCTGCTGGCATCCGAGAAAGGGAGCGTCCCGCTGTCGAGCGAGCTCGAGCTCGTCGACGCATACCTCGACGTCGAGCGCGCCCGGTTCGGCGATCGGCTCCGGGTGGAGCAGGAGGTCGGTCCGGGGGCGTCGGAGGTGGCGGTCCCACCGCTCATCCTCCAGCCGCTCGTGGAGAACGCGGTGAGGCACGGCATCTCGCCGAAGGTCGAGGGTGGGGTGGTACGCATCGAGGCGAATCTCGTAGATGGCGACCTGGCCGTGCGGATCACCGACGACGGGGTCGGGACGGAGGGGATCAGCCTGGACAACCTCGATACCGAGGGATACGGCCTCCGGAACATCCGCGATCGGCTCCGAACGCGCTTCGGTGCAGGGGAGTGGCTGGCGATCGAGAGCCGAGAGGGCGAGGGCACGATCGTCCGGATGACGATCCCACGGAGGACACCAGAACGGAGTGAGCCGTGAGCGAGGAAAGGATACGCGTCGTCGTGGTCGACGATGAGGAACTTGCGCGCGCGCGCGTGAAGGACCTCCTCTCCGACCACGAGGAGTTCGAGTGCGTCGGCGAGGCCGGCAACGGCATCGCGGCCGTCGAGACCATCAAGCAGCTCAGGCCGGACCTCGTGCTGCTCGACATCCAGATGCCCGGGATGACCGGGTTCGAGGTCATCGAGGCGCTCGACGAGGTCCCGCTCGTGATCTTCGCGACCGCGTACGACGAGTATGCCATCAAGGCGTTCGAGGTCAACTCGATCGACTATCTGCTCAAGCCGGTCTCGAAAGAGCGGTTCGCGGAAGCGCTCGGTCGCGCCGCCGATCTGCTTCACGAAGAGGACGGGCTCGAGCAGACCATCGGACGGATCGCCGAACTCGTTCAGCCTCATGGACTCGCGCGACTCCCGGTCACGAAGGGGAAGCGGATCGTACTGCTCGACTCCTCCGACGTCGTCTGGATCGAGGCGTCCGACGAGCTCGTCTTCGTCCATACGAAGAGCGACCGCTACCTGATCAACATGACCATGGCCGAACTCGAGCAGCGGCTCGACGCCAAGACGTTCTTCCGCACGCACCGCTCGAGCATCGTCAACCTGGACCACGTCGTTGAGATCGTTCCGTGGTTCGGCGGCAAGTACCAGGTCATCGTCGCCGACGACGAGAAGACCGAGGTCGTGCTCTCACGGGCCCGCGCCCGGAAACTCCGAGACATCCTGCCCTGGTAGGGCTTTTCGGGCCCTGCAGTTCACCGCCGGTTCAGGACATCTCGCCCGCGGCAGTCGCCGCTTGGCGGGAGTCACCTTCGAACCGGACCGGTTTATCCATATCATTGGCACTGTGAGATAGAACAGGAGTCCCGCCGGCCACGGCGGTCGAAGCGGGACCCGGCAGCACCACAGCGCGGCCCCGGAAGGGGCCGACATCAGGGGGAAGCACATGAAGGCGGACCGGAACATCGCGGCGCTCATGGCGATCATCGCACTCGCCATGCTCGTGGGGCTCACCGCCCCGGCCGCGGCCGACGGCGTCGCTCTCGGTGATGGCGAGATGAACGACATCGACGAGACCAACACCCCGACCGGCGGCACCACAGTCACCATCGCTCACAGCATGCGCATCGCGCAGACCCAGCACTTCGATGTGCCGGAGGACGAGACGTATCCGTACGACCTCTACCTCTGGACGCAGAGCATGGATGTGCGCGGGACGCTCGACGGCGACGTGTTCGTGGGATGCCAGTCGATCAACATCAGCGGCACCGTCACCGAGGACGTGCACTTCCTCGGAAACTCGGTGACTGTGACCGGACGCATCGGTGACGACTTCCGCGGCGCCGGCGAGACCCTTCGCATCACGGGGACCATTGACGGCGACGTCCTCTGGGCCGGCGCGAATCTGATCATCGAGGAGGGCGCCGTGATCAACGGCAGCGTGCTCTCCGGCACCGGCACCGTCACCCACCGCGGCGAGATCAAGGGAAGCGCTCGTCTCGGAGCCGGTACGATCTACATGACCGGCACCATCGACGGCAACGCTGAGCTCTACACCGACGGCGGCCTCACGATCAGCGACGGTGGCAGCATCGGCGGCGACCTCATCTACTCCGGTCCCGCACAGATGGACTTCGAGGACGGAGTCGTCGGTGGCACCGTCAGCTTCAGAGAGGTGAAGAAGACGGACGACATCGACTTCGACTTCAGTCCGGCCTTCGGGATCTTCGCGCACATCTTCGAGTTCTTCGCGGCCATCATCGCGGGCGTCATCATCATCGCGCTCACGAAGGACCACGCGCGCCAGACCGCGAACAAGATCCGCACGCGTCCCATGAAGAGCCTCGGTATCGGGTTCGTAGCCTACATCTGCATCCCGATCGTCATCCTGATCACGCTGGTCCTGATCATCACGATCCCGTTCAGCTTCGTCCTCGCGCTGTCGTATCTGATCGCCGTCTACATCGCGAAGTTCTACTTCGCCATCTGGCTCGGCAGCACCATCCTGCGTCGTGGCGACCGGATCATGACCACCTCGCCGATCCCGCCGATGCTTCTGGGTCTCGTGCTCGTGTATCTCGCGACTGCGATCCCGGTGCTCGGAACACTCATCGGCATCGTGATCATCTTCTTCGGGCTCGGCGCGCTGCTCCAGCGGAAGGAGACCAGGCTCGACGTTGCCTTCGAGCCGGCGGAGCCGACCGACGAGAACGCACTCCCCAGCGTCTTCCCTGGCACGACGGAAGGATAGGACGATGAACGAAGGTACGCGCGGAACCTCGTTCCTGGGAACCTCGAGACGACTGAGTCTCAGGGGGGTCGTGATCTGGGCGCTTGCGGCGAGCGCCGCGGGGCTCGGGATCGGTCTGGCGATCAGGCTGTTCTCGGGCGCCGAGGGCGGCGCCGCGCGCTCGCTGGTCCTGATGAGTGTGGTCTTCGCCAACGTGGCTGTGTTCACCGCCGTGCTGACCGTGAAGTACGTGCTCCCGTTGATGCACCGCCTTCCGGGGTACGTTCGCATCCCGCTTGCGATCGTGGTGCTGATCGCAGGAGGCGTGATCGGCAGCGGCATCGCGATCCTGGTCAACCCGCTCATCGTGCTCTACCAGATGGACAACGCCGTCATGGTGACGACGATCAACGGCGTCGTCGCCCTCGCGGTGGGACTGATGGTCTACATGTACGAGCAGATGCGGACGCAGGTGGAGAACGCCGTCGCGGAGCGCTCGCGGCTCGAGCATGAGATGAGCATCGCGCGACGCATCCAGACGGAGCTCCTGCCGACGCAGTTCCCGGACCCTCCGGGGTGGGACATCTTCGGGTTCAGCGTCCCGGCTCGCCACGTCGGAGGCGACTGCTACGACGTCATCGAGATGGGGGAGGGCCGGCTGGCCATCACCATCGGCGACGTCTCGGGGAAAGGCGCCCCGGCGGCCATCCTCATGGCGAACGTCCAGGCGGCCGTGCGGGCGCTCGCGGAGAGCGACGTCCCGGCCGACCAGCTCGTCGGACGCGTCAACACGCTTGTGCACAGCTACACCGAGGACAGTGTCTTCGTGACGTTCTTCTACGGAGTGCTCGACACGCGAACGCAGCAGCTGACCTACGTCAACGCCGGACACAACCCCCCGTGTGTCCTCCGTGCGGGCGGTCAGCGCGAGTATCTCGACAAGGGCGGACTGGTCGTCGGGATCATGCCGGGCATCGAGTACGAGCAGGCGACCGTCACGCTCGGAATGGGCGACGACGTCGTGCTCTACACCGACGGCATCACCGAGGCGATGAACAGCGACGAGGAGATGTTCGGTGAGGAGCGACTCGAAGAGCTTCTGGTCGCTCATCGTCACAAGAGCGCGCGCGACATCGAAGAACACGTGTACACGGAGATCCGCGATTTCGCGGCCGGCGCCGCGCAGGCCGACGACCTGACGATGGTCATCGTCAAGCGCTTCGACGGCAGCGGCTCCGCCGACCGCGAGGAAAGCGAAGAAGTAGCAACAAGCTCGGACTCCCCCCGAGAGGCCATGGGCGGGTCCTCTGCCGCGCAAGGCGCATCCGACTCGGATCGCCTCGGAGGGCCCGCCACGGCTGCCACGGAGGGGTTGGCCATAGAAGGAGCGGCATGAAGAAGCGTTTCGCACTCTGCCTGATGACGCTCGTCGTCGCCGTCTCGCTCGGTGTCGGCTGGGACCTCTCCAGCGGGAGCCCCGGCCTGGACTTCGCCGAGTGGGTCGCGGCGCACGGCGCGCCTCTGACGACCGTCGACCCGGTCGCGTCGACCGATGATCTGGCGCCGCTCGGTCGGATCGTCGACCACGCGCGCGTCGTCTGTCTGGGCGAGAGCAGGCACGATGCGAGCGAGCAGTTCCGACTCAAGCACCGCATGATCCGCTATCTCGTCGAGGAGATGGGGTTCTCGATCGTCGTCTTCGAGGAGGGCATGGCCCACGCGAAGGCGGTCGACGACTACATCCTCGGCGGCGACGGCGACCCCGCCGCCATCCTGGGCGGGCTCTCGGGCTGGTTCGCGTGGGACACGCGCGAGGTGCTCGACCTCGTCGAGTGGATGCGCGAGTACAACGACGACCCTACCCACACGACGAAGATCCGCTTCTTCGGTGTCGACTGCACGGCGCCGCGGCCCGGGCTGACGGACGCGCTCGAGTACGTCGGCGGGCTCGACCCGACGTTCGTCGACCGGTTCGACACCGGCTCGCTTGGTCTGTCGCTCCACGCCGACGGCGACTGGTGGGCGACGTTCGAGCGCTACGCCGCGCTCACCGACGAGCGTCGCGAGTCCATCGGGCAGGCCTACGACGATCTCGCCGCGTACATGGAGTCGCGGCGGAGCGATCTCGTACGGCACTCGTCGGTAGGTGAGTTCGAGTGGGCGATCCGGCAGGTTCATGTCGGGCAGGCCGCGCACGACCTCTACTGCTCCACCAGCAGGGAGGAGGGTGGCATCATACGCGACCTGGCAATGGCCGACAACCTGACGTGGATCCTCGACGAGCAGCTCCCCGGCCGGAAGGCGGTCGTGTGGGCGCACAACGCACACGTGTCGCGGGCGCCGTTCACGATGCCCGATGCGTTCGGCGGGACGCTCGTCGACATGATCTACCATCTGAGCGACCGGCTCGGGGACGACCTCGTGTCGATCGCCGCGACATGCTACGAGGGCGCCTACGGCGAGCACGACGGCGTCGACCCGCGATCGGTCGCCCCGACGGACACGACCTACCTCGGCGGAGCGATCGCGCAGGCGGGGGAGGAGCTGATGCTCCTCGATCTGCGCGACGCCCCGCAGGGCAGCCCCGCGTCGCGCTGGCTCGGTCGTGAAAGGCGCATGCGAGGTCAGGGCGTGGACATGGTCTGCGTCCCCGGCGACGCGTACGACGCGGTCTACTTCACCCGCACGATCACACGAACCGAACCCGGACCGCGAGCGGCGGCCAGATTCCGGTTCCGACAGGCGGGTTCGCACGAGGAGACCCAATGAGAAGGCACTGCCACCGAGTTCATGCGGACGACGGCTCCCGCGGTCGGGTGACCCCCGTGGGACCAGTCGCCGCTGAGGCCGCATCGGTACGTCACCACGCGCTGTGGCTCTCGCTCCTGGTCGGGCTGACAGCGATCCTGCTTCTCGCTGCGTTCGTACTCACGGCGAGGGCGGAGAACGTTGACCCGTACGAGATCCTCCAGCGATACGTGGAGTCGATCGGCGGTCTCGAGCGCGCGAGCGCTCATGCATGGATGCGGACCCGCGGGACGCTTGAGATCGCGAACCTGTCCGGGACCGTCGAGACGTGGCAGGGTCCGGGACGTCTGCAGCGCCAGGAGGTCGACCTGGGCGTGTTCGTGCAGACCTCGGGCGATGACGGAACGACGGTGTGGGAGATGGACTCCAACGGCAAGGTGCAGCTCGTCGAGGACGCGAACGCGCTGGCGCGCCGCGAGGTCGAGGCCCGCGTCGTCGCGTACGAGGCGTTCGACCGCGACTCCGACGTCTTCGTGGCCACCTACATCGGTTCGGGTGACGTCGACGGCGTGCCCTGCGACATCGTTCGCATCACGAACTCGATCAGTGACGACATCATCGAGATGAGCATCGACAAGGCGTCGCACCTGGCGCTTGGTCGCCGCGACATCACCCCCGACATGGTCTCGACCACACGTCTGAGCGACTATCGCGAGGTCGACGGCATCCTCTATCCCTTCGAGGTCGCCGTTCTCGTCGAGCCCCCGGGTCAGGAGCAGCTGTTTCACCTCACCGAGGTCGAGGTGGGGGTCGAGTTCGACGCGGCGCTGTTCGCGCCACCGTCCGAGGACGTGCGCGACTTCACGTTCGCCTCGGGTGGACCGTTCGAGGTCGTCCCCATGCGGTTTCACGAGAACCACATCTTCGTCCTCGTCGAGATGGCGGGTCACCAGGGTCTCTGGGTCCTCGACTCGGGAGCGAGCACGACGTGCATCGACGAGGGGTTTGCCCACGACCTCGGGCTCGAGATGGTCGGGGAACTCATGGGGAGCGGCGCCGGGAGCCCCGTGACCGTTTCCTTCGTCGAGCTTCCGGCGTACCGGGTCGGCGGGATATCCTTCGCGCCGCAGAAGTGCGTGAGTCTTGACATCGCTCCTCTGTTCGAGAAGACGAGCGATCTCGAGATCGCCGGGATCCTCGGCTACGACTTCCTCTCACGGTTCGTCACGCGCGTCGACTACGCGCGTGAGGAGCTGACGCTCTACGACCCAGAGCACTTCGTGTACGCCGGCGACGGTGTCGCGCTCGACGCGGCGCTCGTCGGGAACATCTTCACGGTCCCGGTCAGCGTCGACGGTGAGCCGGCAGGGCGCTGGGCCGTCGACCTCGGTGCGAGCGGGGAGTCGTTCCACTACCCGTTCGCGGAGGAGCACGGGCTCCTGGAGCGCGAGGGCTACGACCGCGTCGCGTTCGGGGCCGGAGGGCGAATGGCGAAGAAGGCGGTTCTCTTCGAGATGATAGAACTGGCGGGGTTCGCGATCGAGCGTCCTGTCATCGGGGTGCCGCAGCAGGAACTCGCGGGCGCGTTCGGGTCGGCGGAGGTCTCGGGCAATCTGGGCAACGCGCTCTTTCGCCGATTCGTGCTCTACCTGGACTACGCGCGCCAGGAGGTCATCTTCGAGCGCGGTGAGGACTTCGACACGTTCGTGCCGTTCGACCGTTCCGGGCTCCAGATCTGGTGGGGCGAGCCCGGCGTCGTGGAGGTGCTTCACGCCGCGGCGGGCGGACCGGCTGCGGACGCGGGGCTTGCGGACGGTGACGTGATCACGTCGATCAACGGCATCCCGGCGGAGTACTTCGCGGGCCTCTCCGCCATCCGCGAGCTCCTGCGGGCCGAGCCGGGTACGCAGTACGATATCGAGGTACATCGTGATGGGCATGAACAGCACTTCACGATCGAGCTGGCCGGACTTCTGGAGTGACTCCCCCCGGGCCTCTTGGTCCACTCACTCATCATCGGCTCCCACGCGGTCCGCGCACCGCACGGGGGCCTGCGCAGAGCGGCTGGCGACGGACCGGGGTCCCCAAAGGGCCCCGGTCTCTGTTTCAGGCCATATTGAGTGAAACCTCAGCGAGCGAGTCGATGTCAAACATGATGTGAGCATCGGGCATGCCGGGCTTGATGCGACCCACCACAGGTTCTACACTGAGAACTGGCACGAGCTTCGTGCCGGGGGATGCCATACATGATACGGGAGCGGATGCTCGTATGCACTCTGCTCGCTGTGGCGGCCGCGCTGGTGGTGGCGCCGCCCGGTGCGTGTGCCGAAGTGCCCGGTCCGGACGCATCCCGTTGCCTCGCCCAGCTCCACTCCTCGCTCGATCTCGACCGACTCAGCAACGATCTCTGGCCCGGGTGGATCATCTCGGGGACACCGCTCGTCCTGGTGGACGATGCCGACTGCTGGTTGCTCGGCGAGTCCGGGTCCTTCGACGACTACAATCGCGTGCGACACGACGCCGAGTACACGGTGCGCTCAGCATCGGTCGAGAGCGACGGGATCTCGCAGCGGGCCGCCACGGTTGGGGGCGAGCCCGCGGCGTTCATCACGAGCGACCAGCTGACATCATGCGTCGTGCCTGCCGCCTTCGAGGCTGCGTTCAAGGCACACCTCCAATCCCAGTGCACCGACCTCGGCGCGCCCGACGATCCGCTTGTGGTCGCACCGTCGCAGCCGCGCCACGTGGCGCTCGCGGACATCGAGCGGGAGATCGCGCTTGCCGCGCTCTCCGCTCCAGCCGACTCGGTCGAGTCGCTCGTCCGGGATTTCGTCAGCGTGCGGAGCTACCGCCGTTCCGGGATGGCCAGCGGGTTCGTCCGACGCGAGCGCGCGCGCGAGTACCGCGACGGGATGGCCGCCTACGTGCGGTTCCGCGCGCGCGAGCTCGCCTCGGGATACATCGACCCCGCCGACGAGTCACTGCTGACGCCCTCGGTCAAGGATACATTCTGTCTCAAGAGCTGGCTCTGCAAGCCGACCGGGCTGGACTGGTATCGAAACGAGCGGTTCGCCTGCATGGGGGCGGCCGTCTGCTATCTCCTCGACCGCGCTGGCGTGGACTGGCGTTCGCAGGTCGTCGAGCGGTGCATCGACCCGTACGCGCTCCTCTGGACGGAGTACATGGGAGGAACCCCGGATGTGCGCCCGATCCTGGAGCGACACGGCTTCGCCGAACGGGAAACCGAGGCGCAGACCTTCATCGACGCCACGAAGTCGGGACCCGAGAAGCTGTTCGATGAGATCACGCAGAGCGACTCACCGCTCTTCCTGATCAACACCGAGCAGCTGGCGAGCACGACCGTCAGCTATGACCGCGCGAGTATCGCTGGTGTCGACGACCACCGAGCCGTCCACAAGCGCATCCTCAAGATCGAGTTCTCCGGCGGGACGCACGTCTACGTCATCGGACGACAGACGGCGGCCGTTATCGGCGACGACGAGTTCGACTTCCACCAGCTCATGCTGGAGGCGCCCGAGGACTACGATATCAAGGTCGGTGGGATTCCCTTCACGCCGGCGCCCGGCATCAACCACCTGACCGGACCGCTCTCGGTCACGGCGATGGGGCTTGAGATCGAGGCGCAGGACGCGATCATCGTGTCGGCGGAGGGTCGGCTGTCGTTCGTGCTGCATCGGTAGTGCGAACCCGTGACACCGAGGCTCACGGCGTTGCTCCGGCACCAACACCACGACAGCCATCAACACACGAGAACGCAAAGAGAGGCAGGTCGAACGCGACCTGCCTCTCTTCCTTCAGACCGACCAGTCTTGGGGGATTGGCCCGGGCTCCCGCCGTTGCGCCACGGCGTCGCCCGATTCGGTCTTATCGATACATCGCCTTGATCGTGCCCCACGAGCGGTGCTCGACCGGGCTCGGACCCTGGCACTGGAGCGTCGTGTACATGCTCAGGTTCCCTGGGAACCCGTAGTCGCAAAGATCGTTCGGACCGCTGCCCCAGTCGTTCCAGCTGATGCACGGGTCGCACGGCCCCTCGTCCGTGACGAGCGACGGCAGCGCCGTGCAGTCATCCCCGAACGTGATCGAGGCGAAGAACGGCTCATCCATGACGGGACATTCGATCGGGATCGGGACCGTCACGGCCCAGAGCCCCGCGCCCAGCGGACCGACGACGAGCGGGTCCGACGTAGCGATGACACTGCCCGGCATCGGGCACTCGGGGATCGTGAGGTCGATCGTCATGATGTCCGCCGAGAGCGTCAGCTGACAGTCGTTCTCCTCAGCCCAGTGGAGATAGATCGTCACGCTGATCGGCTTCCATCCGGCCTCGCAGCACGGGCAGTTCGACGGGTCGCAGTAGCTCATGTACGACTCGTTCCCGGTCATCCACCCGTCCACGGTCCAGTGATAGCTGTTGTTGCACGCCTCACAGAGGTCGCCCGGAGCGCGCTCGACCAGCGGGAAGAACCGCACCACGGTCTCGTCGATGAACGCCACGTCCGCGACGTGCTCCCGGGCCGCAAGTGGCGAACCGAGGGCGACAACGATCATGAGGGCAATCAGCACTGTCTTCTGCATAGCTGTACTCCTTTGGCAGGAAATCCGTATTGCGAGCCGCCCGTCGGTCACGCCCGACCCGCCCGCAAAGCCCCGTATCCCGGCGCCTCTCCCGCGGTTCCCGGTTGCTTTCGCCACCGTCGGGTGGTATCTCTCACTAGCGTCCGAGTACTTGCATATCGCGTACCGTAAGCCCCCGCCGGAGCGGTATTTCGGGGCATCGCGGACGGTCGTCACGGAGGGAACCCATGGCAGAGCCCGGAATCACTGTCCATCTGAAGCGCGGAGGGGAGAAGCGAATTCGCTCCGGACACCTGTGGGTGTTCAGCAATGAGATCGCCTCGGTGGACGGGAGCGTCACCGCCGGTGACAGTGTCATCGTGGTCGACGCGGCGGGCCGGGTCCTCGGGACGGGGTACATGAACCCGAACTCGCTCATCTCCGTGCGGCTGCTCGCCAGGCGGCGGCTCGAACTCTCGAAGAGCTTCCTCGGCCGGCGGATCCGCCGCGCGCTCGAGTATCGCGAGAGGCTGTGGCCGGGGGAGAAGGTCGGCCGCCTCGTCTACGGCGAGTCGGACCTGCTCCCGGGTCTCATCGTCGACCGCTACGGCGACACGCTCGCCGTGCAGTCGCTGACGGCGGGGATCGAGAAGCGGCTCGAAGGTATCATCGAGCTTCTGACCGAGTTGCTCGAACCGAAGACCATCGTGCTCAGGAACGACTCGAGGATGCGGTCGTTCGAGGGTCTCCCAGTGGAGAAGCAGGTCGCGCTCGGCAACGCTGACGACCCGGTCGAGATCGAGCAGGACGGGCTGACCTTCCTCGTCGACGTCCTTGACGGGCAGAAGACCGGGTTCTTTCTCGACCAGCGTGAGAACCGACTCCGCACACGCGTGCTCGCAAAGGGCCGCGACGTCCTCGACTGCTGCTGCTACACGGGCGCCTGGTCGGTGACCGCCGCGAAGGCCGGAGCGAATTCGGTCTCGGCGATCGATTCGTCCAAGCCCGCGCTCGCCCTTGCCGAGCGGAACGCCGCCCTCAACGGTGTGAAGGATGCGATGCGGTGGGTGCACGGCGACATGTTCCAGAAGCTCTCGGCCATCGGGCGTGGCTCGACGAAGTTCGGGCTCGTCATCCTCGACCCGCCGGCGCTCGCGAAGAGCCGGAAGCGCATCCGCGAAGCACTGAAGGGCTACCGGGCGCTCAACCGGATGGCGATGAGCCTCACCGAGCCGGGTGGCCACATCGTGACCTGTACCTGCTCACACCTCGTCGAGCAGGAGGCGTTCATGAACGCGCTCGTCGGTGCGGCACGCGAGGCCGACCGTCACGCGCGGATCATCGAGGTCCGCGGTCAGAGTCGCGACCACCCGGTCGTGCTCGGGCACCCCGAGACGCGGTATCTCACCTGCGTCGTGCTGGAACTACTCTAGCCCTTGATGGAGCATCTCCAGGTTCCGATGGAACCCACACCACGATACGTCGAGCTCGCCCGGTCGGGTGAGCTCAAGCGGCGCGCCGACCAAGCGTCGGAGCGGCTGTGCGCCTGTACGCTCTGTCCCCGCGCGTGCGGCGTCGACCGCGAGGCCGGGGAGCACGGATACTGCCGCACCGGGGCAGCTCCTACGGTCTACAGCCACATGGCGCATCCGGGTGAGGAGCCCCCGATCTCGGGGGCGCGCGGCTCGGGTACCATCTTCCTGAGCGGGTGTACGCTCTCCTGTGTCTACTGCCAGAACGCCCGGTTCAGCCAGGGCGGCGAGGGGGCGGAGCGGACCGTCGAGGACCTCGCCGGGATGATGCTCGACCTCGAGGCCATCGGGTGTCACAACATCAACGTCGTCACGCCGACGCACCAGACGGCGGCCATCCTCGCGGCGCTGGACGCCGCCGCCAGCGAGGGTCTGTCGGTCCCGCTCGTCTGGAACACCTCGAGCTACGAGACGCAGTCGACGCTCGAACTCCTCGATGGCGTCGTCGACGTCTACCTGGCCGACATCCGCTACGCGTCCGACGCGATGGCATCGCGCTACTCGGACGCGGCCGACTACGCGACCGTCGCCCGCGCGGCTCTCCTCGAGATGAAGCGGCAGGTCGGTGAGCTTCGTACGGATGAGCGCGGTCTCGCCACGGGCGGTCTCATCGTCCGGCACCTCGTGCTACCCGGGGGGAGCGGGGGGACGCCCGAGTGTCTCGCGTTCGTGGCGAGCGAACTCGGCGAAGCCACGTTCGTGAGCCTGATGTCGCAGTACTACCCGGCCCACCGGGCCGGCGAGCATCCCGCCATCGATGGGCGCCTCACCGCGGCCGAGTGGGAGACCGCCACGGCCGCCCACGCTGAGGCCGGTCTCACCAACGGGTGGGTCCAGGCGTTCATGGGGCAGGTGTCGGAGATCGCCGGGACCAATCTGGAGCCGGACGGCTAGCGCGCCCGCGACCCGACGACCGGTTCTCCGATGCCGCTCCGCTGCCTCCGACCCGCATACGAGAGCCGTTCCCCATCCATCGTCGTCAGTTTCCGGTTAATCGTCAGGGCGCGGTTGACATCGGCCTCCGTCGGGAACATACTACAGCGACGGGGCTGAAGACTCGGCGGTCGCGCCGGCGCGCCCCGGACGCCGAAGCACGCAGGGAGACGATGAAGAAGACCGAACTCCAGAAGCTGACCGTCGCCGAACTCAAGGCCGAGGCGAGGTCGCTCGGACTCGTGGGGTACTCCTCCATGAGGAAGGGTGAACTCGTGGACCTGCTCGTGCGCTCGACCAGGCCGAAGCGGAAGAAGCGCGTGAAGAGCAAGACGGCGACGGCTTCGAAGCCGAAGGCCGGGCCGGCCGCGAAGGCCAAGACTCCCGCGAAGCGGAAGCCCGCAGCCCCGAAGAGGGCTGCGAAGAGGCCCGCGGCATCGAAGAAGGCTGCGAAGAAGTCGGCGGCACCGAAGAAGGCCGCGAAGAAGAAGGTCTCGCTCGCGCCACGCACCATCCGTGCGTTCGCGATGAAGCAGTCCAATGGCGTCGAGCAACGGGTCAAGGCGGCGAAGTACTACCTCGGAGTCGAGAAGTCCCCGGAGATCGACGCGCACTTCACGTATCCGGATCACCACGGCGAGAGCGTTGTCGCGCTCATGGTGCGCGACCCGTACTGGCTGTACGCCTACTGGGAGCTCGCTCCCGAGGTCGGCCGCGAGCTGTCGGATGTCCTCGGCGAGCAGCAGTTCGAGACGAGCCGCTTCATCCTCCGCGTCTACGATGTGACGGGGTGCGACATCGAGAACCCGGCGGGCTATGAGGACATCGACATCGCACACGCTGCTCGCAACTGGTACTTCAACGTCAGCCGCGTCGAGCGGGAGTACGCCGTGGAGATCGGTGTGCTGGCGCCGAACGGCGCATTTCTCGTGATCGCGCGGTCGAACTGCGTTGCTCTGCCGCCCGTCGGCCCGTCGGATGTCATCGACGAGGAGTGGGTGACCGTTGACGCGCTCGGGCACGTCTACCAGCAGGCTGCGGGGAAGCTTCCCGATACCGGATCGAGCGGATGGGGGCATGGCACCGGGGGCGCGCGATGATCCCGGCCGCGGAGCATCATCCCTTCCACAGCATCAGCTGATCGTCGAGAGGAAGCCATGGAGAAGGGCTATCTCAGCCTCGTACTGCATGCGCACCTGCCGTACGTGCGTCATCCGGAGTACAAGAGCTTCCTCGAGGAGTACTGGCTCTTCGAGGCGATCACCGAGACGTACGTTCCGCTCATCCGCGCGTTCCAGCGCCTGACCGACGACGGTGTCGATTTCCGGCTCACGGTTTCGATGAGCCCGCCGCTCGTCGCGATGCTCCAGGACCCGCTCCTGCAGGAGCGCTATCTCAAGCACATCACCGGTCTCGTCGAGCTCGCGGAGAAGGAGCTCGACCGCCTCAAGAAGGACCCGGACCGGCTTCCGCTCGCGAAGATGTACCACGAGCTCTTCACCGACTGCCGGCGCATCTTCGCCGAGGAGTACGGGCTCGATATCACCCGGGCGTTCCGCGCGTTCCGCGACGCGGGCAAGATCGACATCACAACGTGCGGTGCCACGCACGGGTTCCTGCCACTGATGGACCAGTTCCCGGCCGCGGTGCGCGCGCAGATCCGCGTGGCGTGCGAGCACCATGAGCGCGCGTTCGGGCGCAGACCCGAGGGCATCTGGCTTCCGGAGTGCGGGTACTTCCCCGGCGTTGACAAGTACCTCGCCGAGGAGGACATCCGCTACACGTTCGTCGACTCGCACGGCGTACTCCACGCGACCCCGCGTCCGAAGTTCGGAACCTACGCGCCGGTCATCACGCCGGCGGGCGTCGCCGTGTTCGGCCGCGACATCGAGTCGTCGAAGCAGGTCTGGAGCGCGGACGAGGGCTACCCGGGCGACTTCAACTACCGCGACTTCTACCGCGACGCGTCCTACGACCTCGACTACGAGTACGTGCGGCCGTATCTGGGCGCGGACGGCTTCCGCAAGATGCTCGGGCTCAAGTATCACAAGATCACAGGCAAGGGCGTCGAACTCGGCGACAAGGAGCTCTACCGTCCGGACGTCGCCGCGAAGCTTGTCGACGAGCACGCGGGCAACTTCATGTTCAACCGCGAGCACCAGTTCGAGTACCTCTACGACGTGCTCGGGCAGAAGCCCGTCATCCTCGCGCCGTACGACGCCGAGCTCTTCGGGCACTGGTGGTTCGAGGGTCCGGCGTGGCTCGAGTCGCTCCTTCGCAAGATCCACGAAGCGGACGGCCCCGTGAGGACGGCGACGCCGGTCGACATTCTGCAGGCCGGGGTGCCCGTGCAGACGGCCAACCCGAACCTCTCGAGTTGGGGGCACAAGGGCTACTGCGAGGTCTGGCTCAACGAGACGAACGACTACATCTACCCGCATCTGCATCGTGCGTCGCTCCGGATGACCGAGCTGGCGAAGTCGTACCCGGACGCCGAGGGCCTCAGGCTCCGCGGCCTCAACCAGGCCGCGCGTGAGCTCCTGCTCGCGCAGGCGAGCGACTGGGCCTTCATCATGAAGACCGGGACGATGACCGAGTACGCGCACAAGCGGACGCGCGATCACATCTCGCGATTCACGCGTCTCTACGAGGATATCCGGCGAAACGTGATCGACGAGAAGTGGCTCGCCGAGATCGAGTGGCGCGACAAGATCTTCCCCGGCATCAACTACCGCGTCTACGCGGAGGACCATCCCGCGTGAAGACGTCCCGACTTCCGATAGCGATCCTGTGGCACCAGCACCAGCCGATGTACCGAGCCCGGCAGGGCGGGAATCCGCGCGGGTCGTACATGCTGCCGTGGGTCCGGCTGCACGCGGTCCGAGACTACTACGCGATGGCGGCGCTCGTGCGCGAGTACCCGAACGTGCACGTCACGATCAACCTCGTGCCGTCGCTCATCGACCAGATCGAGGACTACACCGACCGCGGCGCGACCGATGTCTGGCAGGAGCTCGCGCTCAAGCCGACGCACGAGCTTGCGGATGCGGAGCGCGACTTCATCGTCGCGCGGTTCTTCGATGCGAGCTGGGAGAACGAGATCACCATCCACCCGGCGTACTCGCGGCTCTTGAATATCCGCCGTGCGCGGGGAACGTTCACGGATGAGGACATCACCGACCTCAAGGTCTGGTTCAATCTCGCGTGGTTCCCCAATGCGGCGCATCACGGTCCCATCGAGCTCGTGACAGGCGAGACGGTCGACGTCAGCCGGCTCGTCAAGAAGGCCGTGCGGTTCTCGCAGGGCGATGTCGAGCAGGTCCTGTCCGAGCAGCACAAGCTCATGCGCGCGGTCCTTCCGCTCCATCGTCAGATGATGGAAGACGGGCAGCTCGAGATCTCCGTCACGCCGTTCTACCACCCCATCCTCCCGCTCGTTGCCGACACCGACCTGGCCACGATCGACGCCGAAGGCAGCACGCTTCCCGAGCGATTCCACCACCCCGAGGATGCCGAAGCACAGATCAGGAAGGCCGTCGCGTTCTACGAGGAGAAGTTCGGACGAGCGCCGCGGGGAATGTGGCCCTCGGAGGGATCGGTCGGACAGCACGTCGCCGTGATGTTCGCCGATGCCGGGCTCTCGTGGATCGCGACCGACCAGGGCGTGCTCGCGCGTTCGGGCAAGTGGGGCTATGAGGTCGACAAGCCGCAGGTGCTCGCGAAGCCGTACCGCGTGGGGGAGAAGGGCCGCGAGGTGGCGGCCTTCTTCAGGCACACGAAGCTCTCCGATGACATCGGCTTCACCATGCAGGGCTACGCAGACTACGACCGCGCGGCCGACGACTACCTCGAGTGGGTGAGGGGCGGCTACGCCAACGCTATCAAACGCAGGGGGGATCACATCCTCTCGATCGTCCTCGATGGCGAGAACGCGTGGGGTTCGTACCGCAACCGTGGGACGGCGTTCCTGCGAGGCATCTACGCCCGCTTGAACGACGACCCGGACCTCATATCGGTCACCTTCTCCGAGTATCTCGATGGGAACGCGAAGCGTGGCATCAGGGCGCATCCGACGGCGAAGCTCGAAGCGGCTCGTCCGCTCTACTGCGCGAGCTGGATCGACGAGATGGGATCGCACGACGGAAACGACCTGAACATCTGGGTCGGTTCGCCGCAGGAGAACCGCGCGTGGGAGCTTCTGGGTCGCGTGCGCGCGCACCTCGATGACGTGGGAGCGACCCCCGAGACACATCCCGATGCGTTCGAGGCCGTCTACCGCGCCGAGGGAAGCGACTGGTTCTGGTGGTTCGGCGACGACTTCGTCCAGCCGACCGGCGGTGAGCTCCAGTTCGACCGCATCTTCAGAGAGCATCTCAAGGACGTCTATCGCGCGCTCGGCGAGGAGTCGCCCGCGGAGCTCGACGAGCCCATCGCCGACGACATCGTCATCTGGAGCGCCGAGGACCCCGCGGCCACGGTGCGGCCCGGTCAGATACTCCGCATCATGGCCGGCGCGTCGGGAACAGTCGAGTGGACCACCGACGACTGGATGAATGTGACGCGCACACCGCTCGTTCCCGCGGGCGACGTGATGTCCAACCGCATAGGCTACGCCGCCGGGCTCACGCCGATCCCGGAAGACGCCTCCACGGTGCGCTTCCGCATCCACCTGGGCTCGGATGATATCTCGGGTGATATCGGCGAGCAGGCGGTCTCTGTGGCGTCCTGACGGCGTCCCCTCCATGTGATAGACTCACAGAAGAGACACATTCCTCCGCCGGGACAGCTTCCGGCGGCCGCCGATCGTCGGGATCCGCTTCACGGACCCGCGGCACGGCGGACACGGTCACCCGCTGCACGGAGCGTGGATGCGGACCGGTCGCAGGATCTCGCTCATTGTCGTCATCGCCGTCGTGGTGTTCGCCGTGCTTCTCGTCGCGACGCCGCTCGGCTGGCGCGGCGGTCTGCCGCTGGCGCGGCGGGCCGTGTGGCGGAGTACGGGTCTTGAACTGTCCGTCGGCTCCATGGGGGGCTCGCCGCTGTCCCACCTCACCGTTTCAGATCTCTCGCTCGACGATCCTGACGCGGGTTCCATCTTCACAGCCAAACACCTCACCATCGACTACGACCTCTCCTCGCTGCGCCGGGGGGAGCCCGTCATACACGAAGTCACCGGGGACGGGATCGAGCTGGCGTTCGAGACGGGGGGCGACGGCGCGCTCGGCGGATGGGGGCGGCTCGCCTCGGGGGACACCACCGTGATGGAGGAGGGCGAACCGGTCCGGTGGGCGCTTGGTGAGGCGCGTCTCTCGGATGTGCGGATCCGATACGTGAACGAGCGTATCGCCACGTGGGCCGATGCGGTCCTCTCGGAGCTCGAGGCCTCTGGTGATCAGGACGAACTCGCGGTGCGCCTGACAGCCGACGGACGCGCGTTCCACGGGACGCTGACCGACACGGTCTCCGTTCGGCTCGACGGGGCCGGGCGTCTGCTCCCCGATGCCGTCGAGCTCGAGCGGTTCGGCATCGACATCGCTCCGGATGCGGACACGGACGCGGCCGTCACGCTGAACGCACGAGGCGTCCTTCCGATCACGAAGCGCGCGGAGATCCGTCTGGTTGTCGATGGCCACATCAACGCCTCGCGGACGAAGCCGCTTGTCGCCGCAGCCGCCGGTGCGCCGGAGGTCTCGGGTGAGCTCGACGTCTCGGGGGCGCTCGAGGGCTGGTGGAACCGTCCCGAGTGGACGGCCGTGGTTGCGTCCTCGGCGGTCGTCGTCGACGGGATGAGCGCGAGCAACGTCTCGGTCCACGCAGACGGCGCGAAGAGCGGTGTGACGATCGACCACCTGTCGCTCGACGCGCTCGGCGGTCACGCGGAGATGCGCGGCTCGGTGGCATTCGGCGACTCGCTGCCTTTCGTCCAGACCGGGGGGCGCCTCATCGGAGTCGATGTCGGAGCGGTCCCGGGTTCCGCAGTGAGCGGCGCGGTCGACGCCGCGTTCGAGGCGGGGATGCGCATCGGGGACCTCACGACGCTCTTCGCGTTCCTCGACGCCGACGGCCGCGGGCTGCGGGTGGCAACCGGTGGTACCGGCGGGGGAGCGGATCAGCCCGGCACGGCGCGGACCATCGAGGTCGGTCGCGCGTGTCTCCATGGAAAGGCGCGCGACGGGTCGTTCCACGCCGAGGCCCATGCGCTCGGAGCGAGCGCGGTCGCCGACGGGATCCTCGCGTCTGACGGTCCGAGGGACCTGACAGCGAGCGTCACGAGCGACGACCTCGCTGCGACGCTCGCCGGGATCGTCCCGGCGGATGTTCGGGGCGCGCTCCACATCACGGCCAGTGTGGACCGGCCGATGGAATCGCTCTCGATCGTTGCGCATGCGCGCGCGGAGGGCCTGGCCGTGGGACCGGTCGGGATCGGCGCGGCCCTCGTGACCGCCGAGGGTACGCCGGACGACATCGCCGGACGCTTCTCCGCGTTCGAGGGCGCTGCCTCGGGGGCCTGGGGGCTGACCGGCGACGCCTTCGCGGTGGATGCCGACCTGGACTCGCTCGCGGTCGCCGGGGACTTCGCCGTCTCGCCGACCCGCTCGTTCGAGCTCGCCGGGAGCACGACCGGTCGGGTGGTCTTTGGAACGTCGAACCGAGGCGGGTTCGATCTCCGGGCGGAGCTCGCGGAGCTGGAGGTCGATTCGGAGGGGGAGCGCGTCCGGCTCACTGCGCCGGCGTTGATCGAAGCGTCTCCGGACTCCGTTCGCGTTCGAGGTCTCGCGCTCGCCGGGACACCGGGCGCGGCGCGCGTCGACGGGATCTTCGCGCCCGCCGGTCGGACTCATGTGAGCGCTTCGCTCGAGAGCCTGAGGCTGGACGCCGTGATGGCGCTGACCGGGGCCGGTCCGGCCGGACCAGACATCCGAGGCGTCGTGCATGGAAGCGGCGAGCTCACGACCGAGGAGGGCGTGCTCGAGCTCGACGCCGCACTCTTCGCCGACGACCTCGTCGCGAACGGGGTTCGCGTCGGTGACATCGCTGTCGATGTGGAGAGCGAAGACGCCGACCTCGTCTTCGAACTCGTCAGCACGAGCGAGGCGACCGGGCGGATCACGGCTCTCGGGAGCCTTCCGTACGCGAGCGACTCGACCAACGTCTTCACGCTCAAGACCGACCGCGAGTTCGCCGCGACCGTGCTCTGCTCGAGCTACGTGTTCGAAGCGGGACCGTCGTTCCTTCCGCAGATCCGCGGCCGGAAGCTGTTCACGCTGAGCGGGTCGGCGCTCCTCGCGGGCCGGGCTGACTCGCTGGGGTCGGTCAACGGAGCGGGTCGGTTCGAGCAGCTTGAAGCGTCATGGGGTTTCGTATCGTTCTCGCTGGCCGACGCGTTCGGCTTCTTCATCGATGGCGGGGCCGTGGAGATGGACGGGCTGAGCGTCGAGGTGAAGCGGCAGCGGGCGCTCGGTGAGGAGTTCGGCGGACGGGTGGACGTCGACGGAAGGATTGACGCCGATGGACGGCTGGCGTTGACCGCACGGACCACCGACCTCGACGTCGCGCACGTATCCCGCGCGTTCACCACGGGTGCGTCGTCGCCCGTGACCGGCATACTCACCGCCGACGCGATCGTCGGCGGGACAGTGGCCGTACCGAAGCTGACGTTCTCGTGGGAGCTTGACGAACCAGCGCTCGGGGGCGTCCGGTTCGATGGGCTCCACGGCTCAGGTGAAGCCGATCCGTACGCGCTCAGACTGACATCGGCGGAGCTCGAGCTTGACGGCAGCGTGATGACTGCGAGCGGAGTGGTTCCGCTGCAGAGCGCGCAGGGTCCCGTTTTCGACGCGGGGATGCTGGCCGGCATCAGCGAACTGGATGTCCGCGTGCGGGCGGCTCGGTTCCGGATCGACCGCCGACAGGGGCTTCCGAAGGGGGTCTCGAGACTGGCGGGACTCATCGACGCCGATGTGCGTCTCTCCGGCGCGCTGGAGGCTCCGGACATCGAGGGTGTGGTGACCGTGCGCGACGGCGTCCTCAGACTCAAGAAGCTCGAACACGCCATCCGCGACATCGAGGTGCGCGTGACCGGCTCGGAGGGCACGGCGACGCTCGAGACGGCTTCGGCGCGACTCGGCGGCGGCACGCTGTCGGCGAGCGGCACCATGGGGACGACCGCCTACCGACGCGGGTTCCAGCTGAACGCGACGGTCGGCGACGTCGATGTGGTCTTGGAGGACATGGTCGACGCACGCGTGAGCGGCACGCTGAACTGGACGGGAGCTCCCTCGGCGTCGCTGCTCAAGGGTCGGTTCACGGTCGACGAATCCACCGTGACCTACGAAGTCGGACTCGCAGACATGCTCCAGCGACGCCCCCGCGCCGTGGTCGTCCCGGTGATCTCGGGGCCGAGGGGACGCATCTCGCTCGACGTGAAGGTTGACGTCGTCGAGCCCGTCCGGGTGGAGAGCAACCTCGCGCAGATGGAACTTGCCGGCGGCGTTCGGGCCGGAGGGACGCTCGCCGAGCCGTCGCTCTCGGGCGGCGTGACGGCCGACGGCGGCAGCCTGTGGTATCTCGGGCAGGAGTTCCGGGTCGACCAGCTGTCGGTGCTCTACACCGATCCGCGCAAGCGCACACCGTTCGTCGATCTGGTAGGGACAGCCGACGTCGAGAGCTCCTCGGGCGAGGAGTATGTCGTGACCGTGCGGTACCAGGGCTTCGCGGGGGAGACCGTCCCGGAGCTCACGAGCACGCCGCCGCTCTCCGAGCCGGACATCGCGGCGCTTCTCACGTTCGGCGAGACCATGGGAGCGTTGACGACGGGCGGCGGGTCGGGCTCGGCCGGCGAAAGCTTCGGCTCGCTGGCGCGCTCGGCGTTCATCGGCGGGCTCTTCGGCGTGGCGGAGACCACGGCGAGACGATGGCTCCGGCTCGATACGGTCGATCTCAGCGGCGAGTCCACCGACGGCACGTCGCTTTCGGACGCGCAGGTCACGCTCGGGAAGCGGTTCGGTCGGAGACTCAGCGTCGACTACACGACGGACCTCGGCGGGTTCAGCGGTCAGACCGTCGGACTGTCGTGGCAGCTGACCGACACGATGTCGGTCGAGACGAAGGCGAATCAGGAAGGCAACCATGCCATCGGCCTCAAGTTCAGGTTCCGGTTTGAGTAGGCGCGGGGACTTCCGGGCGCGGCGCGGCTCTGCCGTGTGCGTGCGCGTGGTCGCGGTCCTGCTCGCCCTCGGGCTCGCGGCCCAGGCGTACGCCGTCTACGACGCTCCGGCGATGCTCTCGCTCCGGCGCGCCCTCGCCGAACGCGACGGACCGGTGCTGCGGGTCATCCACTTCGCCGGGAACGAGACGTTCGACGACGGGGAGCTCAAGCCGTACATGATGACGACCGAGGGCTCGACCTTCGGGCTCGCGAGGTTCGACGCCGAGGTCTTCGAACGGGATCTCGCGACGCTCGAGCTCTTCTACTCCACGCAGGGGTTCCTTGAGGCGGACCTCGCCGTGGAGGACGTCGCCTTCCACGCGGATTCGACGTCCGTGGAGATCCTCGTCTCGGTCTACGAGGGCGAGCGGTGGCACGTCACGGACGTGACGATCGACGGCAACATCGACTTCTCGACCGAGGAGCTTCGCGCGCTCCTGTCGGTCACCGAGGGGAAGCCCTTCCGCACGACCAGACTGGCGGCCGACCGGGCAGCCCTGTCCGGCCACTACGCGCGGAACTCCTACCTGGACGCCAACGTCAGGCAGACCATCGAGCGCGACGACATCGAGCGGACGGTCCGCGTCCGATACGACATCGTCGAACGCGAGCAGGCCACGATCTCGGAGATCCGCATCAGCGGTGACGAGAAGACCCGCGAGTTCGTCATCGCCAGGGAGCTCACCTTCGAACCGGGCGAGCTCTTCGACGTCGACCGGGTCGGGGAGAGCCAGGCGAACATCTACAGCACGGGTCTGTTCAACGCGGTCTGGATCGAGCCCGCGCGGGAGGACACCGGGAAGACCGAGCGGGCCATGAACGTTCGGGTCTCGGAGCGGCGGAGCGTGGAGCTCTCGGCGAGCATCGCCTACGAGGTTGTCGACGGTCCCGGCGCGAGCGCGGAGTTCTCGAACCGGAACGTCCAGGGGAACGCGACCTGGATGACGCTGGGCGGGGGCGTGAGCTATCGGACGCGCGAGGCCGCGTTCACCATCGGCGACAACTGGCTGATCGGACTCCCTGTGACGGGCGAGACGACGCTCGAGTACGACTACCGAGACGAGGACGCGTATGTCGCTGAGAGCGAGCGCGGGACCTTCTCCCTGAGGAAGGACCTCACGCGGGCGCTGTCGGTCGAGGGCGGCTACGAGTTCGAGCGGAACGTCGTGCTCGAGGTGCGCGACGAGACCGAGGATCTCGGAACGAACTACACGACCGAGGTTATCGCCGCGGCGACCCACGACACGCGAGACGACGTGCTCGACGCGACCAGGGGAACGCTCACGCGCGCCGAGTTCCGTCTGGCGAGCTCGCTCCTCGGCGGCACGAACGACTTCACGCGGACCGAGCTGATGTGGCGCGGGTTCAAGGAGGTCAGGAAGGGGCGCGTGCTCGCGCTGGCCGCCCGGGCCGGGTGGATCCGCCCGCAGGACGACGGGGCGGACGTTCCCGTCAACGAGCGATTCTTCGCGGGCGGCGCGGGTTCGATCCGCGGGTTTGACTGGAACTCGCTCGGACCCGTTGATGAGAACGGGGACGCGAAGGGCGGAAGAGGGCTCGTGGAGCTCCGGACGGAGCTGCGCGTCCCGGCGCCCGGAGCGTTCCGCGCCGTCGGCATCGTCGACGCCGGCCAGGTCTTCGACGACTACTCGGCCATCACCCTCTCGCAGCTCTCCGTGGGCGCCGGCCTCGGCGTCCGCTACCACGTCGGTATCTGGGTCTTCCGGCTCGACGTCGTGGCCCCGGTCACGGAGCACGGTCGCACCCGCTTCTACTTCGGTATCGGGCAGGCGTTCTAGCCTATCCGGCGAGGAGGCACCTCGGAACAGCCGGACGCTCCGCGGTGCCCACCCGCTGGGCCGATTCCCGTCCCCTTGCCGGCCTGATTGAGGTTGCCCGAGAGTCGCTGACGGACTATCATATAGGTTCGAGTCCACTCTGCAGGGCGCGCGACAGCGCCTACGCACAGGGTGTTTCATAGGGAAAGGAGTCGGAACCATGGCGAAGGATCTCCTGTACGGAGAGGACGCCCGACACGCGGTACTCAAGGGCGTCGAGCAGCTCAGCAGGGCCGTGAAGGTCACGCTCGGTCCGAAGGGCCGGAACGTCGTTCTCGACCGGAAGTGGGGCGGGCCCCGCATCACCAAGGACGGTGTCACGGTCGCGAAGGAAGTCGAGCTCGAGGATCGCTTCGAGAACATGGGTGCCCAGATGGTCCGTGAGGTCGCGTCGAAGACCAGCGACATCGCGGGCGACGGCACCACCACGGCGACCGTGCTCGCCGAGGCCATCTACCGAGAGGGTCTTAAGAGCGTGACCGCCGGCGCGAACCCGATGTACGTCAAGCGTGGCATCGAGAAGGCTACGGCCGTCGTCGTCGAGGAGCTCGACAAGCTCTCGCGCAAGGTCCGCGACCGCAACGAGATCATGAACGTGGCGCGCATCTCGGCCAACAACGACAGCACCATCGGCGACCTCATCGCGGACGCGATGGACAAGGTCGGCCGCGACGGCACCATCACCATCGAAGAGGCCAAGAGTATCGAGACCACGCTCGAGGTCGTCGAGGGCATGCAGTTCGACCGCGGCTACATCTCGCCGTACTTCGTGACTGACGCGCAGACGATGGAGGCTGTGTTCGAGAACGCCTACGTCCTCATCTTCGAGGACAAGCTCTCGAACATGAAGGACCTGGTCCCGCTGCTCGAGAAGGTCGCGCAGTCCGGCCGTCCGTTCGTCGTGATCTCCGAGAACGTCGAGGGTGAGGCGCTCGCCACGCTCGTCGTTAACAAGCTCCGCGGCGTTCTGCCGGCCGTGGCCGTCAAGGCTCCGGGCTACGGCGACCGCCGGAAGGCCATGCTGGGTGACATCGCGGTTCTCACCGGCGGCACGTTCGTCGCGAAGGACCTCGGGGTCAAGCTCGAGAACCTCCAGCTGACCGACCTCGGCACCGCGAAGCGCATCATCATCACGAAGGACGAGACGACCATCGTCGAGGGCGCGGGCAAGAAGGCCGACATCCAGGCTCGCATCGCGCAGATCAAGCGCGAGATCGAGGAGACCACGTCGGACTACGACCGAGAGAAGCTCGAGGAGCGTCTGGCCAAGCTGGCCGGCGGCGTCGCGGTCCTCCAGATCGGCGCCTCGACCGAGCTCGAGATGAAGGAGAAGAAGGCCCGCGTCGACGACGCGCTCCACGCGACCCGTGCGGCTGCCGAGGAAGGCATCGTCCCGGGCGGCGGCGTTGCGCTCATCCGGTCGCTCCCGGCGCTCGAGAAGCTCGAGGCCGAGGGCACCGACGAGCAGATGGGTATCGACATCATCAAGCGCGCCATCGAGGCCCCGCTCCGTCAGATCTCGGAGAACGCTGGGTTCGAGGGCTCGCTCATCGTCCAGCGGGTCAAGGACGCGAAGAAGAATGAGGGCTTCAACGCCGACAGCGGCGAGTACGTCGACATGATCAAGGCCGGCGTCGTCGATCCGAAGAAGGTCGTCCGCGCTGCGCTCCAGAACGCGTCAAGCATCTCCTCGCTTCTCCTGACGACCGAGTCGCTCGTCAGCGAGATGCCGGAGGAGGAGCCCCCGATGCCTCCGGGCGCCGGCGGTATGGGCGGCATGGGTGGTATGGGTGGCATGGGCGGTATGATGTAGGCTGCTGGACGGCATCCAGCAGCTAGGCAGAACCACGGCTGCGCCGTGCTTCTGCATGTGGTACAACATATGCCGAACGGGGCGTAGGCCCCGTTCGGCCGAGCTGACAGGCGAAGCCTGTCAGCCAAAGGCTGCGAAGGAGAGGAGTAGGCCGGAAGGCGCTCACGAGAGAGGGACTCCGAGGCTGGGAGAGTCCCGGGCAGCGCCGGCCGAAGGTCGCTCCGGAGCCGCCGGGTTGAACAGGATCCGACGCACGCGCAAGCAGGTCGTCGGACCGCCGTCGGAAGACGGCTCTCAGTAGATCCGGACGGGTGGGCCCGTGACAGCCCCAACCGAGCGCCGGCTCGCGCGCGGAGCAGCGGACGTATCACCAGTCCCTGACCCGCCGCGCCGCCGGAAGCAGGATGGTACCGCGGGAGGAACTCCAGACCCTCTCGTTCCTGTGTGGGAACGAGAGGGTCTTTGTATTGCGGGAGCGTGGGGCGCGACGATGATCGCGATGGTGTCCCTGCTCCGACTCGACACGAACGTATCAGAACGCACGCGGGACGATCTCGCACACGAAAGGACGACTGATGGACACGCCCCAGCGCAAACTTCCGAAGCGCTACAAGCCGCGCGAGGCCGAGCCGAAGTGGCAGCAGTACTGGGAGGAGAAGGGGATCTTCAAGTTCGACCGCTTCCCCGACCGCCCCATCTACAGCATCGACACGCCGCCGCCGACGGTGTCGGGGCGCATTCACATCGGTCACGTGTTCAGCTATGTCCAGACCGAGGTCGTCGCGCGGTTCCGGCGGATGATGGGCTACAACGTCTACTACCCGTTCGGGTACGACGACAACGGGCTGCCGAGCGAGCGCCTCGTCGAGAAGGAGCGCGGCGTCAAGGCGACCGACGTCGGCCGCGAGAAGTTCGTCGAGATGTGCCTCGAGCTCACTAGGGAGTACGAGGAGGAGTTCAGCACCTTCTGGCGGACCGTCGGTCTCTCGGTCGACTGGGGTCAGGACTATTCGACGATCGACCCGAGGTCGCAGCGCATCTCGCAGCGGTCGTTCATCGACCTCTACAGGAAGGGCCGCATCTATCGCAAGGAGGCGCCGACGCTCTGGTGCCCCGAGTGTCACACGGCGATCGCGCAGGCCGAGGTCGAGGACGCCGAGCACCCGTCGGTGTTCTACGACGTGGCGTTCAAGCACGGCGACCGCGAGATCATCATCGCGACGACCCGGCCGGAGCTCCTGCCGGCGTGCGTGGCGATGTTCGCGCACCCGGAGGACGAGCGGTACAAGGAGCTCATCGGCGAGACGGCGACCGTCCCGCTCTTCGGGCACGAGGTGCCCATCCTCGCCGATGACAAGGCGGACCCCGAGAAGGGGACCGGCCTGGTGATGTGCTGCACGTTCGGCGACACGACCGACATCGCGTGGTGGCAGGAGCACGGGCTCGACACGCGGATGGTGTTCGACGACGAGGGTCACATGAACTCGCTCGCGCCGGGCTACGAGGGGATGTACATCAAGAAGGCCCGGAAGCAGATCGTCGAGGACCTGGCGGAGGCCGGGCTCCTCAAGGGCGAGCAGCCGATCACACACGACGTCAACGTCCACGAGCGGTGCGGGACCGAGCTCGAGTTCTCGGTCGCGGCGCAGTGGTTCATCCGCGTGCTCGACATGAAGGACGAGATCATCGCCGCCGGCGCGAAGGTCGAGTGGCATCCGGACTACATGGAGGTACGGTTCCGCAACTGGGTCGAGAACCTCAAGTGGGACTGGTGCATCTCGCGTCAGCGATACTACGGCGTGCCGTTCCCGGCGTGGCTCTGCGAGACATGCGGCGAGGTCGTGCTCGCCGACGAGTCGCAGCTTCCGGTCGACCCGCTCACAGCCGATCCGCCCGTCGACGTCTGTCCCGAGTGCGGCGGCGCCCTCAGGCCTGAGGGCGACATCATGGACACCTGGATGACGTCGTCCTGCACGCCGTTCCTCAACCTCGGGTGGGGCGAGGACGACTCGCGCGTCGAGCGTTTCAAGAAGCCCGGCGATGACGGGACCGAGTTCCTGATGGACATGCGCCCGCAGGCGCACGACATCATCCGGACGTGGGCGTTCTACACGGTCGTCAAGGGTATCGTCAACGAGGGCAAGGTGCCGTGGAAGACCGCCATGATCTCGGGTCACGTCCTCCAGGCCGACCGCGCGAAGATCAGCAAGTCGAAGGGCGACGGCGGACACTCGCCCGCGGCCATCATCGAGGAGCGTTCGGCCGACGCGACGCGCTACTGGGCGTGCTCGAGTAAGCTCGGGACCGACACGGCCTTCTCGTACGATCTCTTCGACGCCGGGAAGCGACTTGTGACCAAGCTCTGGAACGCCTCCAAGTTCGCCATCATGCGGCTCGAGGACTACGACCCGGGTGCGGAGCGGGAGCTCACGATCATCGACAGGTGGCTGCTGGCACGCCTCGCGAAGGCCTCCGACCGGGCGACGAGGAGCTTCGAGAGCTGCGAGTACAACGGTGCGCTCCAGGCCGCCGAGCAGTTCTTCTGGCGCGACCTCTGCGACAACTACATCGAGATCGCGAAGAAGCGTCTCTACGATGACGAGGGCATGGGCGATGCGTCGCGCCGTGGAGCGCAGTACGCGCTCTACCAGGCGCTCCTGGCGTCGCTCAAGATGTTCGCGCCCGTCGTGCCGCACATCACCGAGGAGCTCTTCTCGCTGTACTTCGCCGAGCGCGAGGGCCTCGAGTCGATCGCGATCTCCCACTGGCCCGAGGCACCCGACGACTGGCGTGACGACGCAGCCGAGGAGGCCGGGGAGCTGGCGCTCGCGGTCATCGAGGGCATGCGGAAGCTCAAGTCTGAGAGCAAGGTCTCGGTGGCGACCCCGCTCGGGACGCTCCGCGTGGCGACGAGCCAGGCGGTCTGGGACCAGCTCGCCCCGCTTGCGGCGGAGCTTGCGAGTGTCTCGAATGCCGAGGGTGTCGAGCACGTGCTCTGGGACGGCGACGGCGACCCGGGTGACGGGTTCGTAGAGAGCGAGGACGCGGGTATCCGCGTGGCCGCTGAGATGAAGGAGAGCGAGTGACGCAGGCGTCGCGCGGTCCGCGGACCGCAGGAGCCAACGCGGGCCAGAACGCGGTCGGTCCCGGCGGCACGATCGTCGCGCCGGCGAGCGTTCTCCCGGAGTCCCCGAAGGTCCTCGTCATCGAGACGGGTCTCGTCGGCGAACTCCTCGTCGTCACACCGACGCTCCGCGCCGTGAAGCGCGCGTATCCGGGGGCGTCGATCACCGTCATGGTGAGCCCCGGGTCCGCGCCGATCCTCGTCGGAAACCCGGCGGTCAAGCGGCTGCTGCCGCTCCGCAAGGAGGAGCGGACGGGGATGGGGCTGTTCCGGGTCGCGTCCTGGGTCCGGTCCGAGCGGTTCGACGCGATCCTCGTGCTCCACACGTCGTTCAGAAGCGCGATGCTCGCGGCCCTTGGGCGCGGCCGCATCCGCGCCGGGCTCTCGTGCGAGGGGAGGGGGTGGCTTCTCAACCGTCGGACCCCGCGCGACCGGAGCGCCTACGAGGTCGACGAGCATCTGCGCGTCGCCGGGCTGCTCGGTGTAACGCCGGATGGTCGGGAGCTCGATCTGTTCCTGACCGACGAGGAGCGCGCGGAGGCTGAGCGGATTCTCGTACCCGTGACGCCGACCGGGGTACTTCCCCTGGTCGGGCTCCACCCCGGCGCGAGCCGCGAGATCCGCCGCTGGCCGGCAGAGCGTTTCGCAGAGCTGGGTCACCGCGCGAACGAGGCTGGACTGGCCCGGCCGTTCTACGTCGTCGGTCCGCGTGAACGGGACCTTGGCGCGCGGGTGCGGGCCTGGTACGAGCAGGCCGGGCACCCCGAGCCGGCCATCATCGAGCCGGCGAGCGTCCGCATGCTGGGAGCGCTTCTCGAACGCGCGGACGCGGTCGTGACGAACAACACCGGGCCGATGCACGTGGCGGCGGCCGTCGGCGTTCCGGGTGTGTTCATCCACGGACCGACCCCCGTCGACCGGTGGCACCCGCCCGCCCCGGCGAACGAGGCCGTGTTCGGCGACGTGTCGTGCCGTCCGTGTGACTCACCGAGATGCCGGATGGACGGCCTGCTCTGCATGGAGGCGCTCACCGTCGACACCGTCTACGATGCGCTGACACGCGTGGTCGAGCGGGCGATGCGAGACCGGTACAGCGAGGTCACACAGGAACCCGAAGTCCTGAAGGAGACACGCGATGCCTGACGGGACACTCTCCGTGCTCCATCTCATCGAGGCGCCGTCCTGGACGGGCGCGATGTCTCAGACGTTCGAGCTCGTGGTGGGGCTTCAGAAGCGAGGGCACACCGTCGCGCTCGCGTGCACCCCGGGGAGCATCCTCTTCGAACGGGCATGCGAGGCGGGCGTCGACGTCGTCGGGATGGAGATGCGTTCCGAACTCAACCCCGTCACGATCGCGAAGCTCTCGCACATGGTCCGGACGCGCAAGGCCCAGATCGTCCACGCGCACCGCGCGCACGCGCACTCCCTCGGGCTTCTGACCGCCGTGGCGACCGGACGGCCGTTTATCGTCTCGCGCCGCGTCTCGTTCAAGCCGAAGGACAACGCGGGGAGCCGCGTCAAGTACACCTCCAGGCGCGTGTCCCGCATCGTCGCCGTCTCCGAGGGCGTGAAGGACGTGCTCGTCGAGTACGGCGTTCCCGAGGAGCGTGTGACCGTCATCTACAGCGGGTCCGATCCGGCGCGCTACGCGGCGACCGGCGACCGGATGGAACTCCGTCGCGAGCTCGGCCTCGGCGCGGGCGTGCCGCTCGTCGGGAAGGTCGCCAACTTCTACCACGGGTGGAAGGGCCATGATGTCTTCCTCGGCGCTGCCGCCGAGATCGTCAGAACCAGACCCGAGACGCACTTCGTCCTCGCCGGCCACCGGACCGACGAGGAGAAGATGCGCGCGCTCATCGAGAGCTTCGGCCTCACCGGGCACGTGCACGCGCTCGGATACCGCACCGACGTCCCGACGATCCTCGCGGCGCTCGATGTCTCCGTGAACTCGCCTCGCGCGGGAGAGGGGCTCTCCGGTGCGGTCCGTGAGTCGCTCGCGGTCGGTCGACCGGTCGTTGCGACCGACGTCGGCGGGAACCGCGAACTCGTCCGTGACGGCGAGACAGGGCTCCTCGTTCCGCCCGAGGATGCGGCGGCTCTCGCCGCGGCCATCGACCGGCTGCTTGGCGACTCGGCCCTTGCCGGCCGCCTGGCCGACACCGGCGCGCGCTTCGTCCGTGAGAACCTGACGATCGACCGGATGGTCGACGAGCACGTGAAGCTCTACCGCGAGATCCTCGCGTCGCGCCGCTGACGCACCGTCCGCGTGCAACGCCCGCGGTCGGGCACATACCACAGGAAGCGAGGCCACCGCTGCGCGACAATCTCTTCGTGACGGGACGCCCCGGTGTCGGGAAGACGACGCTCATCCGTGCGGTCCTGACCGAGCTCGAGGCCGACGTCGGCGGGTTCACCACCGTGGAGGTCCGCGAGCGCGGACGTCGCGTCGGGTTCGACATCGTCGCCGTCGGCGGTGAGCGCGGGGTGCTCGCCCGCGAGGGGCTCTCGAGCATCTACCGCGTCGCGCGATACGGCGTCAACCGCGACGACCTCGAGCGGATCGGCATCCCGGCCATCGAACGCGCGACGGAGGAGAGCGAACTCGTCGTCATGGACGAGATCGGACGAATGGAGCTCTGCTCCGAGAAGTTCCAGCGTGCGGTCATTCGGGCGCTCGACGCGCCCGTCCCGGTGCTCGGGACCATCCAGAACCGACGCAACTCCTTCCTCGACGCCGTCCGCGAGCGCGGCGATGTCCGCGTCATCACCGTGACCGAGTTCAACCGCGACGAGCTTGTCGAGAGCATCGCCGGGAGCGTTCGCCGGATGATCGATGAGGCCGCCAGGCCGCCGGCGGTCGACGGGACACCCGCGGAACCGGATGTCACACCATGAGCGAATCTCTGACAGTCGTCGTCGGGATCACCTCGACTTCCTGGGGAGGGAACGAGAAGTGGGCCTCACGGGCGGCGTCGGGGCTGGCGCGGCGCGGGCACGACGTCAGTGTCTTCTACACGCACGAGCCGGTGCGACGGGAGCTCGAGCGGCTGGGGGTCCGGCACGATCACGTCAGACTCTGGGGCGATCTCAATCCGTTCGGGTTCGCCTCGCTCATCCGACTGCTTCGAACACGCCGGCCGGACACCCTCATCCTCACGAAGCAGCGCGAGTATTGGATGGGGGGGATCGCGGCACGGCGCGCAGGGTGTCCGCTCGTCGTTCTCAGGCTCGGCCTCAAGCGCCGGCTCCGCGACGACAACAAGCGACGGCGCGTGTTCGGTCCTCTGTCGGATATCGTCATCGTCAACTCGAGCGCGATCCGCGACGAGCTGGCGCAGACCTCGTGGCTCGACGTGTCAAAGGTCCACGTGCTCCACAACGGCGTGTCGACCGAGCCGGTCGACGCGGGCCGCGGCACTGAAGCACTCCGTGCGCTGGGGGTGCCGGACGGTGGACGCGTTATCTGCGGCGCGGGGCGGCTGACGAACCAGAAGGGCTTCGACCATCTGATCGACGCCTTCGCGCGGGTCGCGATGGACCGCAATGACACACACCTCGTCATCCTCGGTGAGGGAGGAAAGCGGGAGGAGCTCGAAGCGGGCGCCGAAGCGAGCGGCTTCGGTGAGCGCATCCATCTGGTCGGTCACCGGAGTGACGTCCGTGAGATCCTCGCGGCGGTCGACGTCTTTGCCCTCTCCTCGGTCAACGAGGGGATGGCGAACGCGTTGCTCGAGGCGATGTCGGTCGGCGCAGCGATCGTGGCGACCGACGTGTCGGGTACGGCGGAGGCCGTCCGCGACGGGGCGGAGGCGCTGGTCGTTCCTCCCGCCGACGTCCCGGCGCTCGCGGCGGCGCTGTCACATCTTCTCGATGACGAGAGCCTGGCGCGTCGGCTCGGGGACCGGGCGAAGGCACGGGTCGAGGAGGCGTTTGGCATGGACCGGATGGTGGAGGAACTCGAGACGATCCTGCTCGATGGAGTGGCGGCGAAGCGAACGGGCGGCTAGCGCTCTTCCCGGCGTCTCGTGCCGAACCGGTCGGGAGGCCACGTTCCCGCGCGGAGGCCGTCTGCGAAGATGAGCAGGACGCCGGAGACGGCGAGCGGGACGATGAGCAGCAGGATGATCCGGAGCGCGCCGTGCGGGGGGTAGACCTCGATCCGCAGCAGCACCCAGGCGAGCGCGATGAGCGTCTGGAGCGAGAGGATGACGCCGCCGACGGTCATCCAGCGTGTCCCGAGGACGCCGGCCCCGACGGCGATCATGGCGAAGATGATCTTTGCCAAGGCGAGCGCGAACGGGGTAGAGTCGGCGTCAAGAGCGAGCCCGAGCCAGAGCACCGCGAAGACGGGCGCGATGACGGCGCCGACGAGCGTCATCGTCCTCCAGCCCTTCGGCTCGTGTGATGTCGGGATGTCCATGTCCGTCCCTCCGTCAGCGGTCGCGACGGAGCCAATCTACCCGCCCACCATCGGTCGCCGCAAGTGCGTTCTGGCCACGGCGGCGGGGGAGGTGCACAAGTGGCCACCATCACGGTCGATACGAGCATCGACGAGCTCCTCGAGCTCCTGCCCGAGTCGAACGGCTATCTCATCGAGCAGGGGCTTCCGTGTCTCGTCTGCGGTGAGCCGTTCTGGGGCACCATCGGCAGCCTCGCGGAGAAGCACGGCGTCGAGGATGTCGACCGGATCATCCGCGAGCTCGCCGGGATGCTCGATGCGAAGGCGAGCAGCCAGTGAGCCGGGCCATCCTCATCACACTCGTGCTCACGGCCGCTCTGCTCGGTGCGGGGTGCGCGCGACACCTGCCGGTCTCGGACATCGGCGCCAGCGGCGGTGATGTCGGCGTCCGGGTCGTGACCATCACAGGCGAGATCGTCACCGGTCAGCTGCTGGCGCTCGATGGTGAGCAGGTCTCCGTCCGCGTCACACGACGGGAGAGCGGTGAGGTGAACGATCGGACGTTCCCGATAGAGGATGTCGCATCGGCGACCCTCCACCGGAGACGCAGCGAGACGTCGTTCGGTCCGTTCGTGAGCACCGCCGTCGGTGTGGCCGGCGGTCTGCTCCTCGCGGCCGTCCTCGGGGGGGCAGGGCTATGACCCGCGGCCGAGCCATCGCTCAGGTGCTCGTCGCGTGCGCGGTCGGTTCGCTTGGTCTCGCGGGGTGCGCCTCGCTCTCGGCGACACCGTACGTTCCCGAACCGGGCGTCTCCGCCACGATCCACACGACCGAGGGTGAGAGCTTCTCGGCGACCTTCGTCGGCGTCGAGGAGGGCCACGTTCTGTTCGACCGCTCGTACCCGAAGAGTGAGCTCCTGACGGTCGTCGAGCGTGGCGGCGAGCCGATCGTCTACGTCGGGAAGGTCCCGGCCGGGATCGCCATCGAGGTCCGGGACTTCGATATCCTCGTTCGCGAGACGCACCCGTTCTCGAGGATCGACGACATCGAGGTCGCCACGGGCGCCTACTTCGGGTGGGGCGCGCTCGCCGGCGCGCTGTTGACCTACGCATTCGTCTCGCTTGCGCTTGAGGACTGACGGACGCGATACGAGACAGAGATCACTGGGGGACCCCATGCGACGAGGGATCACGCTGTGCGCGTTGCTGATGCTGCTTCTGACGCTTGCTCTGCCGGCGGCCGACGCCGTCTCAGCCGAGAGGCCTGCCATGCTGACGTTCAGAGTGCACGTGCCCGACTACACACCGCCGGACGCGAAGCTCTACATCGCCGGCAACCTGCCGGCGCTCGGTCCCTGGGACCCGGGCAAGGTCGAGCTCGGGAGGATCGAGGACGGCGTCTATGCGATCACGCTCGTCCTCCCGGTCGACACGGAGCTCCGGTTCAAGTTCACGCGCGGAACGTGGGAGTCGGTCGAGAAGGGACCGCGCTTCGAGGAGATCAGCGACCGGACGCATGTCGTGGTCGGCGACGAGACCGTGACGGTTGAGGTCGCAAACTGGCGCGACTATGCAGCGGGGCCGGACCGGGCGACCATCACGGGCGACGTCGAGGTCATCTCGGACTTCCCGGCCACGCGGCTCGGGAACACCCGGGACATCATCGTGCTGCTTCCGCCCGGGTACCGCGAGGACGCCGAGCGACGCTATCCGGTCCTCTACATGCACGACGGTCAGAACCTGTTCGACGCCTCGACCTCGTTCATCGGCGTTGAGTGGGGCGTCGACGAGGCCGTGAACCGGCTCATCGAAGAGGACCAGGTCGAGCCGCTCATCGTCGTCGGGATCTACAACACGAGCAACCGCGCGTACGAGTACACGCCCGCGGCCGACGCCGGTCGCGGCGACGGCGGGGGCGCCGAGCTCTACGCGGACTTCATCGTCAATGATCTCAAGCCGTACATCGACGACAACTACAGAACGATGCCCGAGCGCGCCCACACCGGTGTGATGGGGTCGTCGCTCGGCGGCGTTTGCTCGCTCTACCTCGGGTGGGAGCACCGCGACGTGTTCTCGCGTATCGGCGCGATGTCCACCTCGTACCACTGGGCGAATCAGGACATCGTCCGGCGCATCAAGGCCCGCGCCCCGGCGTCCGGCACCAGGATCTGGATCGACATGGGGACCGCCGAGGACAGCCGAGACAGCAATCGCGACGGCGTGACGGACATCATCGAGCTCCACCGCGTCGTTCGCGACACACTCGTGGGACACGGGATGAAGCTCGGCAGGAACCTCAGGTACGTCGAGGACGAGGGCGCGGTCCACAACGAACACGCGTGGGCGTCGCGGTTCCCGCGCGCGCTGACGTTCCTCTTCCCGAAGCGCTAGGAGACCTCATGACCGACATCGTGCTCGTGCGACACGGGGAGACCGAGTTCAACCGCGAGGGTGTGTTTCGAGGCAGGGTCGACGTTGGGCTGAACGACGTCGGTCACGAGCAGGCGCGCGCGGCGGCGGAGGCGCTCTCGAGGGAGTCGATCACCGCCGTCTACTCAAGTCCGCTGTCGCGGGCGCTCGACACGGCGCGGCCGATCGCCGAGCGGCACGGCCTCACGCCGGTCGTCGACGAGGCGTTCCACAACATCAACCTCGGTGCGTGGCAGGGCGCGAAGAAGGAGAAGGTCCGGCTCGAGCAGCCGGACGCCTGGGCGCTCTGGACGACTGAGCCAGAACACCTCAGGATCCCCGGCGGCGAAACGCTCGCACAGATCCGTGCGCGTGCCTTCCCGCGGCTCGGTGAGCTCGCGGCGTCGCACGACAACGAGCGGATCGCCATTGTGTCGCATCGGTCGGTCATCCGCGTTCTCGCGGGGGCCGTCCTGGGCATGACCGAGGGGTACTTCTGGCGCTTCTACATGGACAACGCCGGGTACTCGCTCATCCGACAGAACGGGACCGGGTATGTCATCGTGTCCTGGAACGAGAACTGTCATCTGACCAGCAAGTTCTACGAACGGTACTAGTGTCGCGGGACCCGTCGCCCGGGAGACCCGGCACGCCAAGCGATGGAGGGAACATGCCAGCACGCAACGCCCGTGGCGCGGCCGCAGCTCTGTTCGCGGTCCTGCTCGTTCTCGCGACCTTCGCTGTCGCGGCGGCCGACGACGCACATCCGGTCATCGCCCGCGAACCGTCGCCGTCGCCGGACGGGAGCGCCATCGCCTTCAGCTACATGGGCGATATCTGGCGTGTACCGGCCGAGGGCGGTCGCGCCCTTCGGCTGACCGTTCACGAGTCGTACGACGATCTTCCGGCGTGGTCGCCCGACGGGGCGACCATCGCGTTCTCGTCCGACCGGGCCGGGAACGACGACGTGTACTTGATGGACGCATGGGGCGGACCGGCTACGCAGCTGACGTGTCACGACGCGTGGGATGCGGTCCAGTGCTGGCACCCCCACGGCGAGCGCGTGCTCTTCGTCTCGCGCCGCGACACGACAGAGAACGAGCCGTACGAGATAGAAGTCACCGGCGGGATGCCGACGCGGCTCGTGGCCGATGACGCCTACAACGTGGCGGTCACACCCGACGGCCGCTGGATCACGTTCGTCACGGGCAGCTCCTCGTGGTGGCGCAAGCACTACCGCGGAAGCGCATCGCGGAACATCTGGGTCCGCGCCTACGACGGCGGCGAGAGCTACCGGCTCATCGACTGGCCGATGGACGACGATCGCCCGATGTGGAGCGCTGATGGCGGCACGCTCTACTTCATGTCCGAGCGCGATGACGGCGTCCCGAACATCTGGATGGCCGAGGTCGAGCTTCCTGAGCCGGGCTCCGGCGAGCCCCGCGTCGTCTCGGGACCGACCCAGCTGACGTTCCACACCGAGGACGGTGTGCAGAAGGCCGAGATCTCCGCGGACGGAACGCTCATCGCGTACGAGTGGAACGGCGGTATCTGGGCCGTGGCGACCGCGGGCGGCGACCCGTACGAGGTCGTGATCGACGCGCCGAGCGACGACAAGTGGAACGTCGACCTCCGCTACACGCTCTCGAACAACGTCTCCCAGTACGCGCTCAGTCCGGACGAGGACCAGCTGGCGTACATCGCGCGCGGCGAGCTCTTCGTGTGTCCGCTCGAGGACGGCGATCCGGGCCGCTCGATGCGCGTCACGTCGACGGCGGCGCGCGAGAAGGACCCGGCGTGGCTGCCCGATGGTGAGACGCTCCTGTTCTCCTCCGACCGGAACGGCAACTACGACCTGTTCTCGGTCACCTCGGCGGAAGAGGGCGAGCCCATGCTCGCCAAGTCCCTCAAGCGCACGGTCACGCAGCTGACGGAGTCGGACGAGGACGACGACAGCCCGTACGTCTCTCCCGATGGCGAGACGGTCGCGTTCCTCCGTGGCCCCGACGTGCTCTGGCTCATGGACGCCGACGGCGGCAACCAGCGCGAGCGGCTCCCCGACGCCGACATCCTCCATCTCGATTGGTCCCCCGACAGCCGGTGGATCGCGCTCTCCCGGACGAACCTCGGTCACAAGGAGGACATCTACGTCTTCGAGGCCGAGGGCGGCGAACCGGTCAACGTCTCGCTTCATCCGAACGACGACTTCCAGCCGCAGTGGACCGAGGACGGGAAGCGACTCACCTTCGCCTCCCGCACCGATGATGGCCAGTACATGCTCAAGTACATCTGGCTGACGCGCGAGGACTACTGGATGTCTGAGGATGAGCGCGAGGAGGCTGCGGACAAGGCCGGTGGGGATGACCAGGACGGCGACGGTGACGAGGGTGACGATGACGACGGGCCGACGGTCGAGGTCGTCATCGACTTTGAGGGAATCAACGAACGCATCGAGCGCGTGATGAACGTCCGCGGCGGGTACGACTTCTACGGCCAGACGCCCGACGGTCACCACTTCGCGTTCCCGTCGGGAACGCTCGGTGGGACGGACCTGTGGCTGGTCGACTGGAAGGGGACCAGGCTCCATCAGGTGACTGAGGGTGGCTCGAGCCCGGAGGAGATCACCTGGAGCGCCGACGGAACGACGTGCTACTACCTCAGCCGCGGACGGCTCCTGAGCGTGTCGATCGACTCGGATGGCGACATCAGCGGACGCGGCAGTCTGAGCGTCTCTGCACCGATGACGGTCGACATCTCGGAGGAGCGTCGGCAGATGTTCCACGAGGCGTGGCGCATGCTGCTCAACGGGTTCTACGATGAGGGATTCCACGGCGTCGACTGGGCGGCGGTCCGTGACAAGTACGAGCCGTGGGCCCTTGCCGCATACACGGAGGAGGAGTTCCGGACGGTCGTCCGCGAGATGATCGGTGAGCTCAACGCCTCGCACCTCGGGATCTACAAGTGGGGCGGAGGCGGTGTGAACACCGGCCGCCTGGGCATCCGCCATGTCGAGGGCTACGACGGGCCGGGCGTGAAGGTCCGCTCCGTGATCCCGAACGGCCCGGCCGATCGGGCGGGGATCTCACCCGGCGAGTACATCATCTCGATCGACGGCGTGCCGGTCAGCGAGGACGACAACTACTTCTGCGAGCTGACCGACACGTCGGGTCGGAAGATCCTCATCGAGGTCGCTGAGAACGCCTCCGGCAAGAGCGCGCGCGAGATCGAGATCCGGCCCGTGGGCGGCGGCACGATCCGCAACCTCGTCTACGAGGACCGGATCCGGACGAACCGGGCGCGGGTCGACGAGCTGTCGGGCGGGCGCATCGGGTATCTCCACATCCGCGGCATGGGTGTAGGGAACCTGTTCCAGTTCGAGGAGGACCTCTTCGCGCAGGGCAGCGGGAAGGATGGTCTCATCATCGACATCCGCGGGAACGGAGGCGGGTCGGTCCACGATGAGATCCTGAAGTTCCTCGACCGCCGGGCATACGGCTACACGACAGGGCGCACGCGGCCGCCGACGAACAACCCGCTCGAGCTCTGGGACAGGCCGCTGGTACTTCTGATCGACGAGACCTGCTACAGCGACGCGGAGATCTTCCCGATGGGATGGAAGGCGCTCGGACTCGGTCCGGTCGTCGGCGTTCCGACCTACGGGGCGGTCATCGGCACGAACGATCTCCCGCTCATCGACGGGACGATGTTCCGCGTCCCGGGGTCCGGGTGGTTCGATCTGACTGACAGGAACCTCGAGAACTGGGGCATCGAGCCGGACATCTACGTCGAGTCGCCGCCCGAGGAGGCGAGTCTCGGTCGGGACGCGCAGCTCGAGACGGGCGTCGAGACCATCCTTGAGGAGATCGAGGGCGATCGGTAGGGAAGGAGCCGAGCGCCGCGGACACGGCGGTGAGCGTCCCGCCCGCGGCCACGAGGAAGCGTCTCGGCGCTCGATGTACAACGACAGCGATCCGACTGAGGGCGACGGACTACTCCGTCGCCCTCAGTTCGTCCAGCCGGTCGATGGCGCGGCGGAGGTGGGGGATGACGATCGATCCGCCGACGACCAGCGCGATGGAGAGCGACTCGACGATCTCGTCGTCGGAGGCGCCCTCCTCGACGGAGCGGATGATGTGGTAGAGGATGCAGTCGTCGCAGCGAAGCACGGCCGAGGTTGCCAGGCCGATGAGCTCCTTGGTCTTCGCGTCGAGCGCGCCGGCCGCGTACGCCTGCGTGTCGAGCGCGAAGAAGCGCTTGACGGTCAGATTCCCGGCCGCCAGCACCTTCTCGTTGAGCTGCTCCCGCTCCTCTCTGAACCGCTTCACGGCATCGCTCATGGTTCCTCCATGGTCCACCCTGATGACCCCGGGCGGCGGGCACGTGAACTCTCTCGTCACACCGGGTCAGCATACACGAGAATTCCCGCAACACGCAGTCCTGAGAGGAGTTGCGTGCACAAAGGTGTAAAGCTGGCATTACTTCATGTAATGTATCCTTGACATTCCAATGCCGTCCTGCTACCATGGGCCCCATGGGAGAACGAGTCCGAAACGAGGTGCGCAAGCAGCGGTTCCTGCACGGGGAGATGACCCAGCAGGAGCTGGCGCGGCGGGTGGGGGTCACCAGACAGACCATCATCGCCATCGAAAAGGGCAAGTACAACCCGTCGGTCGGTCTGGCGCTCCGCATCGCCGAGGTCTTCGGTATGTCGGTCGAGGCCGTCTTCATGCTCGACGAGACAGGGGAGGAGCGATCATGAAACCGCTGAGCGGGCGGACACTGCTCGTGCTCTTCGCGATCTACGCCATCGTATGCGTGCTCCTGGGGATCTTCGTTCACCCGGAGTTCTACATCGCGATCATCGCGCTGGCGTTCGCTCGCCCGATCCTCCGTGAGTTCGGTCTGGTGGCGGACCGCGACGAGTGGCAGGTGGCGGTCTCGCACCGGTCGAGTCACGTCGCGTTCCTTGTCGCCATGGGTATCGCGGCGGTGGCCTTTCTTCGCAGTTCGTTCATGGACGAGGGGGGGCCTCCGGGGATCGTCTCGCTGTTGCTGTTCATCCCGCTGCTCGTGAAGGTGGCCGCATGGCAGCTGACGGGGCGCGGGAGGCGGAGGACAGGCCTCGTCCTCGGCTTCGCCATCGGCGGCTTCTGGTTCCTCTTCTCCGCACTGAGCGGGGACTTCAATCCGCAGTTGGCTGTCGGAGGGCTGCCCCTCCTCGGCGCCTTCCTCGCGCTCCGGTGGCAGCGCCTCGGTGCGGTCATCCTACTGCTCTGTGGCGCGGTGACCGGGTACTTCTTCGTCCTCCAGGGGATGACGCCGCCGCAGGCGCAGCTGTTCGTCGGGCTCATGCTCCCGGCGCCGCTGATCCTCGCGGGTGTGCTCCTGATGATGCGGGGCGGGGACGACCGACCGGAGGTGGACGAATGAGCGCGTCGTCCGGCAGCTACAGCGTTGCGGGTCTCATCGTGCGCATCCTGGCGCGGAGTACCGCCGTGCTCTGCATTCTCGCCCTGTCTGCCTTCATGATTCCCGAGCCAGGGGATTCGTTCTTCGACGGGTGGAAGCTGGCGTCGATCGATCCCTGGATGTTCGTCTTTCCGTTCGGCTTCCTCTTCGGGCTCCTCCTCTCGCTCTGGAAGGATCTGCTCGGCGGCATCATCGTCGTCGGGACGATTGCTGCAATGTACGTTCGGTTCGCGCTGATCGGCGACTGGCTGGGTCCGGCCATGGCCTTCGGTGCGATACCTGGAGTCCTGAGTCTCATCGCGTGGAGTCTCACGCATCGACACGCGGCGCGGCTCCGGTCGTGACCGCACAGCCAGGGGGTGCAGTGTGCGTACAGCCGGAAACGTGTTCAGTATCGTCTGTCTGGCGCTCATCGTCGCAGTGGTTTCGACGTCCGGCGCGAAGGCGGACGATGTCATCAGGATCGGTACGTACGACAACCGCGGGGTTGCGATCGCGTACGCGCGTTCGCAGTACCTGCCGGTCATGGACGCCCACGCGGCGTATGACAAGGCAGAGGCTGCCGGAGACACCGCCAGGATGAACGAGATCTCCGGCGAGATGGAGGCGCTCCAGCGCCAGCTTCACCGCCAGGGCTTCGGGCGCGTGCCTGTCGACGATCTGCTCGAACCGGTCGCACACCGTCTTCCGGATCTCGCCGCGGACCTCGAACTGGACGCGATCGTCTGGATCTGTGACTTCGCGGGAGAGAACGTGGAGATCGTCGACGTGACCATGGACCTCGTGCAGCTGTACGATCCGTCGCCGGAGACACTCGAGATCTGCGGTCAGATCGGCGACCACGAACCGGTCGATCTCGACGATCTCGACCACGACCACTAGGGTCGCACGCCGGGCAAGGAGCGAACAAAGGGAGGAGTCATGGATGTCGGACGGGTCCGCACGGGGAAGCTCCTGCTTCTGGGCATTGCGGTCCTTCTCCTCCTTCCCGCCAACCCCCTGTCTGCCCAGGAGAGGTGCGATGCTGCGAGCTACGAGGCGTCCCGCCGTGCGATGAAGCGAATCGGGGAACGCGACGTTCTGCTCCCGATCACGAGCATTGAGTGGGGTGTTCCTGACCGCTGGTCCTTCACCGCGCGATACATCCACCAGATGAACGAGGACCCCGGAGCACTGGTGAAGCACGGTGTCGGCATCTCGGCGAGCCCCGGAACGGCCGGGGGACGGCTCGCGGCGGGCTCCTACGTGCTCATCGTTCCGGGGGGCAAGGAGTTCGGTTTCCTCATCGAGTGCCGTGTCGTCGTCCTGCGAACATGGGGAAGCCCGCTTGAGACGGAGGCCGATCGCACGCTCGCCGGGGTTGAGCTGCGAGGCTCCCTCATGCCCCTCTGCAACATCGGCATCGGCTGGTACACGCAGGTGTCCCCATCGGGCGGTTCGTCCGACCCGATCGTGGGAGTGCACTTCGGACTCGGTCTCTGAATACGCGACACCCATCGTGGTTCTCTACCCGAGGGTCCGCGAGTGCCACAGGGAAGGATGAAGCCATGTCACACCACACGATACGCAGAGGCCTCCTGATGACCAGCGCCGTTCTGGCGGTCGCTGTCGTCATCACGCTTCTGGTCGGTATCATCCCGCCGGTGACGGCGGAGTACCACGCGGGGGAGACGCGTCAGGCCGCGGTCATGGCCTTCTGGTTCGATGTCGCGCTCTTCCTGTTGGCAGCCGTTCTCTTCGCATGGTTCGGCGTGACGGCGGAGCGCCGGAGCGCGGGACGCCGTGTTGTCACCGGCCTCATCGGCTTCGTGGTCATCTTGGTCGGACTCTGCTTCCTGGACGCCGCGGCAGCGTACTCGGGGCACGGACCTGATATGGCAACCGCCACGACATTGCTCTTCGGTTCTGCGCCTGTTGCGGGTCTGGCCGGTGTGTTGGCCATCGTGCAGGCCTGCCGGCGTGTGCCGAGGAGAGAGGAGACCACGTGATGCAACCGGATGCTGCACGCTGGGGTTCGATCGGAGCGGCTGTCCTCCTGCTGGCCATGCTGACGTCGTGCGCCTCTGACACCGCCGCCGTCCTCGGTGAGGACGCCGGTCTCAACGGGAGCTTCGAGATCGTCGAGGACGGTCTTCCGGTCAACTGGGCCTTCTTCCCCGACCCGTCGAACACCGAGTCGTTCGACGTATCGATCGACAGCGAGCGTTCTCTCGAGGGGAGGCACTCCATCAGGATGGCTGTCGCGTCGGATGACTCGGACCGACCGCCGGGCTTTCGGTCACGTCGCGTTCCCGTCGCGAGTGGGAGGACCTACACGGTGTCGCTCTCGGCTTGGAGCGACGGCCCGGAGCTCGCGGTCAGGCGCATCGTCATGGACGCCACGAAGACGAGCAACAGGCGATCGGACCTGATCGTTGAGGCGAGGCCATCATCAGTGGACTGGGAGAGGTACAGCGAGTCGCTGACAGTTGCGGAGGGGGAGGCATACGTTGTTCTGATCGCGGTCGTCAGAGGCGAGGGGACGATCTGGATCGACGACGTGCGCGTGACGGAGACCGACCCTTCAACCGACGAGGAGGAAGCCCATGAGTGAGTCGGAGAAGGGGCTGCCGAGGGGACGGCGCGCGCTTCTGTGGACCGCGCGGATCATGGCAACTCTGATAGTCCTGTTCGTCCTGACCATGGCCGTCGGGTACGCTGTCAACCCGAACGAGCCGATGCCCGAGGACTTCGAGATCCTCCTGCTGGCGCTCTTCCCGGTTGGGATGTGTGTCGGCTACATCCTGGCGTGGTGGAAGCCGCTGGCCGGAGGCATCGTGAGCGTCGCGGCCATCGTCGTCTTCCTCGTCGCGCTCGGCGAAGCGGACATGCTGGCGATCATGTCATTCCTGGGGGTCCCCGGCGTTCTGTTCATCGTCTACGGTGTTCGGAGCAGGGATGAGGTGGTGGCGACGGGGCGGTAGCTGGAGATCGGAGCTGCGACGAAGGCATCCCGGGAGATCCGGGCTGCGACTGTCGTGGCGTTGCTCGCCCCGCAGCGGCGTTCGTGTCCCACCGCGTGGGTAGATAGAGAAAGGGGCGGGGAATCATCCCCGCCCCTTCTCCTTGCTTCATCCGGTCGTCCGGCTGGCGCCGGACACGAGATGAGGTGCTTACCTGTACAGAGCCTTGATGCTGCCCCAGGTCGACTCCTCAACCGGCGACGAGCCGCCGCCGTTGTAACCGGAGATGTTGTACTCGCCCGTGCCGGACGAGTAGGCGCTGACGATGAGGTAGTACGTGCCGGCCTCAGTCGCGTAGTACGTGAAGGTCGACAGGTCGGGGTAGGCATCGGCACCCGCCACGCAGCTGCCCATCGGATCCGCGCAGTCGGTGATCAGGAAGACCGAGTCGTCCCAGTCGCCAACGGTGTCCATGAGGACCGTGAGCTCGTCGCCGACGTCGAGGTTCGTCACGTAGACAACATCCTGACCACTGGCGCTGTAGCCCGTGCAGCTACCGGAGGTCAAGGGGTAGTCGTTGTTGAAGCCAACGTTCGTGCCGTCGACCGAGAACGTGCCGCTCGGCAGGACGAAGGCGGTCTCGCAGACGTCGCCCTCGGGCGGCGGCGGCGGAATGTACTCTTCGCCGATGCCGATGGCGTCGAAGGCACCCTGAGCACCGTCAGAGCCCTCGTACACGAAAGCGACCTCAATGATGTCGCCGGCCTCGTAGCCGAAGCCACTCAGGTCGATGTCGTACGCGACCCACTCGTAGCTGGTCGTGCTGCCGAAGTCAGTGAAGTAGTCCCAGACGACCACGCCATCGACGGTCACGTAGATGTCGTAGTTCTGGTACGGGTCGACGGCCCAGTAGTAGCTGGCCATGGCGAGGAAGCTGAGGTGCAGCTCACCCGAGACCAGCGTGTGCGTGAAGCTGAGCGTCTCAAGCTGCGGAACGAGTGCCGGATCGTACTGGCAGCTCGCGCAGTAGACACCCTCGCCGCCCGGGGTGTACTGCTCCCAGGTGAAGCTGGGGTTCGTGGACGTGAGCGTCCAGCCAGCCGGCGGGAATGCGCCCTCGAAGCCTTCCGAGTAGTCACGGAAGCTCATCGGGGCATAGGACTCGGTCGAGAACTTCGCGTCCGGCGCCATCTTGCCGGCGAACGCGACGCTCGAGACCACGAGCAGAGCGAGAACAATGATGAGCGTGCGCTTCATCGGTGTTCCACCTTTCGCTAAGGAACGCCGATCCTTACTACGATCGGCAGTGAACAAACCTCCACATAGAACAGACCAGTCGGGTTCCCTCCTTACGTCGCGGACATGCCAACGTTTCAGTTCCCCTCTAGCCTCTCTTACCACTGTACAACAATGTGCGTAGTTTGGCAAGACATTATCTGATGCTGGGTTCACCGATGTGTCGACGGTCGACGGGGCCGCTCGACCGCAAACATGAGGCGTGATTCACTCGTGGGGTGTGGTGTCTAGCCGCCGGAGAGCACCTCGACCCTCTTGCGCGCGGGGGAGAACCCGGGGTCGACCTCGAGCGCGAGCAGGTACTGCTGCAGCGCAGCCTCGTCACGTCCAAGCTTCTCGTGGGTCATGCCCGCGTTGTAGTACACATCAGCGAGCCTCGGGTCCAGCGCACGGGCTTTCTTCAGGGCGGCAAGCGCACGCTCGTACTCACCGGTCGCGCGAAGCCCCGCCCCGAGGTTGTTCCAGTAGAGAGCGTGTGTCGGGTCGAGCTCCGTCGCGCGGATGAGGTGCGCGATCGCACCCTCAGGATCACCCTCGGCGAGATGGAACCGCCCGAGGGCATCGGCGACCGCCCCCGAACCAGAGATGGTGAGGGCCGCGTACTCGAGATGAGCGCGGGCCGCAGCGACATCCCCGCGCTTCCGCAGCTGCTCGGCGAGTCGGATCCTTGTCTCTGCCTCCGGCGCACCGAGTCGGAGTGCGGCTTCGTATGCGCGGATGCTGCGGTCGAGTCTGCCGGTCGCGTCGGCGAGCGCACCCTCGTGTCCGCGGAAGAACTCCGGGCGTATTCCCTGGTCGGCGGTCTCGGTTGCCAGCAACAGCGCCCGCTCCGTGTTCCCGAGTTGCATCTCGGCGGCGACAAGATACTCCCGGACGAGTGACGACGTCGGAGCGGCCTCGCCAGCGCGTTCGAGGACAGTCGCGGCGGCCGCTGCGCGACCGGCTCGGTAGGAGGCGATGCCCGCGTGCGTCAGCGTTCGATGGGACGGGGCTGCGAGCGGAGCGACGGCGAGTGCGTAGGCATCTGAGGCCTCGGACCACAGAGCGTGCGCCTCGAGCTCCCGGGCGCGAAGGACGGCGCCTCGCGCCGTCACGCGCGGGTTACCTTCGGGCGCGACCGTCTCCGGGTTGCCGACGATGAGCAGCACCACCAGGAACGCGAAGAGGAGATACGCTGTGAGCAGGAGTCCATCCTCCCGTCGTCCCTCGGACATGAGGACAACGGCTGCGCTTGCCACGCCGAGGATCAGTGCGGGCCAGATGAGCAGCCCGTACGGAAGAAGCCACGGTGCGAGCAGGTATGCGATGAGCACGAGTGCAGCGGTGACGATGCGGCCGGCGCGTGGACCCAGCAGCACGGGGATCGTGAACGTGCCGGTCGCCCGGTCGCCCTCCACATCCTTGAGGTCCTTTGCGGTGAACGCGGCGGCGAACGCGAGAACCAGCAGCCATCCGACCGTCGGCGGGAAGAGCACGAACGCACGCTCGCCGGCGAGCGCCGAGAAGCCGGCGACCACGGCAAGATAGGAGAGTACGCCAAGCAGGAGCGTCGCCAGCAGAGGGACCCGTTTGAGCCGCACCGGCGGCGCCGAGTAGACGAACGACAGGCCCAGGCAGAGCGCGATGATCAGGAAGGTTGCGTAGCTGACGTTGATGGCGAACAGCAGCGCAAGCGTGGCGAAGACACCGGACTGGATGGCGGTCTCACGGCGAGTCGCCATGCCGAGGGCGAGCGGCCGCGGCTCGCCGGAGCGGCGATCACTCTGCTCATCGCAGAGGTCGTTGAGCGCCACCGATGCGAGGAACGCGAACAGCACCGCGAAGAGGGTCCCGAGCATGCCGAGCGTGTCGCCGCCTGAACCGAGTCGAACCCCTTCCCCCGCGAACAGCATCCACCCGAATGCCAGCCCGAACGCCGTCATCCCCAGGTAGTGCAGAGCCCGCAGCGGCCTGAAGCCGAACCGGAGTGTCTGCTCCGAACGCGGCGCCGCCCGGCCGTACACGACCCACCCGAGCGCGGTGGCGGTCGTGAGAAACAGCAGCGCCAGCTTCCGGCTCTCCTCGAGCACGATGCCGCCCGAGCGGAACGCGGCGTCGTATGCGGCCGCGGCGGCCGATCCCGCATATCCTCCCGCGGCCGTGAGCGCCACAGGGACCCCTGCTCCGGCGAGGTCATGTCGCATCCACCATGCCAGGCGAGCGAAGAGGGACGGCAGGACGCCGTGGAGTCCGATGGCCAGGTAGACCGCGACGAATGCGGGAATCGCCCGCCACCAGCGCTTCGTCTTCAGGCCGACATACGATGCAGCGAGGAGACATGCGAGGAGCACCTCGATTCGCTGCCCGGGCGAGATGCGCACGAGCGCCGTGCGCGGGTCGAAGAACTCGACGAGCACAGAGTTGAGACTGAGGATGTACGAGATGCGGTAGCCTTCGCCGAACGTGACGAGGAAGTCGACGAACGGTGGGATGAGAACGATGATCCACGCCGGGACCATTGCGCGCATCACGCGGCCGGCCCGTTCGCCCGTGAGCGCTGAAAGGATGACGGTGATCGAGAGGAAGACGCTCGCGTAGAAGAGCACGAAGTGGTCGAGGACCATGAGCGCGCTCTGCGATGCGAAGTACGTGAAGCCGATCGCGTGCGATGGTCCGAGCACTCCCTCGAGAAGGTTGCGGAGGACGATGAAGGAGAGCCAGGTCACGAGAAGCCACGACCAGTGGAGCGTCGACGTTTCGAGTCGCTCGATGGTCGCGACCGGTCTCTCTCTGAGCACGGAGCCTCCTCGGTCACGAGATGCAGCGGGCCCCCGCCGCGCGACGGGGGCCCATTATAGCAGGAACATCTTTCGTGTCTACCGAACGCCACCGCGGTCGCGCAGCAGCCGTCAGGCCGCAGCCTGCAGCGGCCAGCAACAGCGAAGCTGCTGCGGCTTGCGGCAGTAGCCGTCTACTTGAGGAGCGTCATCTTCCGCATGGCGGACTCGCCGCCGTACTCGAGCTCCATGAAGTAGACGCCGCTTGCCGCGACCGAGCCGTCCTGGCTGCGGCCGTTCCATGTGACCGAGTGCCGACCAGGGTCCTGGACACGGTCGACGAGCGTCCGCACGATGCGGCCGTCCACCGAGTAGATCGTCAGCGTCGTGTGCGCCTTGCCCGTCTCGACCGGGTTGAGCACGTAGCTGATCGTCGTCGACGGATTGAACGGGTTCGGCGCGATGCCGCTGATTGTGAACGCCTTGCCGGAGGTCGCCGGGTCGTCGCTGACGCCCGTGCCCTCGGGCCAGTTCGCGAACGAGCCGGTGACCACGAGCGCGAACGGCTGTGGACCGTGCGGGACCGAGGCGCCGCTGACCGTCACCGTGTAGTTCCCGGTCGCCGGCGTCTTGAGCAGGACGACCTCCTCGACGTTACGCGTGTCGGCCGAGCCGCCGGTGACCGACTCGCCGCCACTGAACACGTTGCCCCTGTGCGTCGAGCCCTGCGAGCAGAGGACCTCGAGATTCAGGTTGTTCTGCAGCGCGACGCTCGCGCCGGCAGTCGCCGGATAGTCCGTCCACACGAGGGTGACCTCGAGCGGCACGGTCGTCGAGTCGACCTCGAACTCGAACTGCATAGAGCCGCCGGTGCTCACACCGGTCGTCTCGTCGTAGACGATGAGTTCGCGCGCGTCGCCGTCGAAGTAGAGCGCGTCATCGAGGAGCACGCGTCCCCAGCCTTCGTTGTTGTTCGGGATGTCCTGCGCTCCGGCGTCGGTGGCGCTGTTGGTGATGACCGCCTTCACGAGCGCTCCGCTCGGATTGAATGCATCGCCCGGCTCGGCGCTGCCGCCCGGATACCATCCCTCCTCGAAGTACTGGCGCGTCAGCGCGGCGCATCCCGACACGGCGGGGGTCGCCATCGATGTGCCCTGGAACGGCGATCCCGAGATCGAGCACGTCTGCGCGGGCGGGTTGCCCGTGTCGTTGTTCGCCGAGTTCACGTAAGTGTCACTTGCCTCGCCGCCGCAGGCCGTGACCGTCGGCTTGTAGCGGTTGTCCGACGCGGGTCCGCGGCTGGAGTACCCGGCCATCGTGTTCTGGTTCGGCGGGCGACGCGTGGCGCCGACCGTAACGCAGTTCTTCGCGGTTCCCGGATAGCCGACCGTGCTCGCGCTCGGTCCGGCGTTCCCAGCGGCGAAGACCACGAGGAAGTCCTCGTTGTTCCACATGAACGAGTCGATGCAGTTGCAGTAGGTGTCGTAGCTGTTCTCGGAGCCGCCCCACGAGTTCGAGTGAACTCGAGCGCCGCCGTTGTACGCGGCCTGGTACGCCGGCGTCAGCGATGTCGGGACGCTGACAGATCCGCTCATGCACGACCACTCGTCGTCGGTGCCGATGTCCTGCATCATCAGCTGGGCTTTGTAGGCGACGCCGTTGTAATCGAGGTTGCCCGGGTTGACGTACGACTGGTCACCCGCGATGGTGCCGCAGACATGCGTTCCGTGCCCGGTGTCGCAGCCGTCGTATGCCGCGCCTCCGAAGAGCGCGTAGTCGATGACCTTGCGGTGCGACGGGCCGGGCGCGGCGCCGCCGTCACGGAACCAGCACGAGTTGTAGTCGAGACCCGAGTCCATCACGCCAACGATCTGACCCTCGCCGCGGATGCCCTTGTCCCAGACGCTCATCTGATCGGTGACGTTCGACTGCACGCACCAGACGCCCCGGTCATTCATCAGCGTGAATTCGGGACGCTCGTTGATCCACCAGACTTCGCGGAGTCGCGCGATCTCGCCGAGCAGCTTCGGCGACGCGTGGACGACGATGAGCTTCTGCATGCCGTCATCGCTGGTCTCGAGAACGCGCGCGCCGAGCGCCTCGATGGCGTCGGCGGTCGCATCGATGTTGTCGAAGACCCGGACCATGAGCGTCAGGAACGAATCGCCGGCGCGGTCGGGGTGCGCGAACTCGTGCGTTCCGATGGTGGGAGAGAGCTTGTAGGCGGCGTGGTAGAGGCCGGCCCACGTGACCTCGCCGGTGGCGAGAAGCGCGTCACGGGTCTTCGCGTCGGCGCGGACGATGTAGGCATCGTCGGGCATGTAGGCGATCAGCTCGGCGCCAGTCGCCTCCATGGCGTTCTTCCGGGCTTCGGTCGGCAGGCCGGCGAGCTGCACGAGGTAGTAGCCATGCTCGTCGGCCGTTGGCTCGGCCGCGCGCATCCACGACTCGACCTCGGGCTCACCGACGGCGGGATCGAAGGGATGGGTGATGAGGTGGATCGTCTTCGCCTGCGCAACGCCGACCGCGAGCAGCAGTGCGGTCGCGCACAGGACGGCCATCGTCAAGCGTCTCGACACGCTCGGCCTCCTCGTGTGTTGCGGGGACCCACCGTGGCGGTGGCGGCCCCGCGCCATGTGTGCATACCTCTCTTCGTCTCGTCAGGTGGGTGGTCGGACCGGCGCAGACTGTTCGGACGCGCCCGTACGACGCCTTGGGTATGGTCGCTGCCTGCCCACAAGGTCAACATACCACACCGAGTGTATTATACCAGAGGATTGGGGATGGTGTCAAGGAAGTCGCTGATCAGAACTCCAGCATGCTCGGCATGCCGCGCGTGTACGCGATGTCGATGGCGATGGCGATACCCCGGCCTTCCTCCTCAAGATCGCCGACGATCTCCTCCAGCCCCTCGACGAAGCGATCGATGGCGCCCTTGTCGATGACCATCAGGAATACGTGGCCGTACTCCTGACCTTCGGAGAAGACGCGGGAGAAGTCCTGGAAGAGAGGGACCTTCGTGAGGAAGCCCTCGACGTTGCGCGCGTCGAGCACTGTGGCGCTCGTCCCTCCGACCTCGGTGAAGTACTCGACGACCACGTCGAAGTAGTCGCCATCGATGAGCTCGAAGATCAGGAGCTGTTTCTCTCCGGTCGACTCGACCCTGGCGGCCGCGCCCTCCATCTGCTCGATGCGCGAGTAGATGTCGCTCGGAGCCGATGCCGTGACGAGCGTTTCGGTGAAGCTCGGGTCGCTGAGCAGCCGCGCGACCTTGGCGAGCGTCCGGAGGTACTCTTGCGACTGCTCGGGGGGTGCGACCATCGCAACGACGAAGCGCACCGGGAGGCCATCGACGGACCCGTATTCGATTCCGCGGCGGGTGACGCCGATGGCGCCGACGATCTGCGCGAGTCCCATGATCTTCCCGTGCGGGATGCCGACCTCCTTGCCGACGCCCGTCGTCGCTGTACGCTCGCGCTCGTTCAGCGCCTTCAGGACCGTCGCCTCGTCGACCTTCGCAAGCGCGGGGTTCTGCTTGAGGAGGCTCGCCATCTCTTCGAAGAGCTCGTCCTTGGACCTCGACTTCAGGCTCGGCTGGATGCTCTCGATCACCAGCGTGTCCAGGAGCTTCATGATGTGCCTCCGTCATTCGTCGTGTGTGAAGTCGCGTCGTCGCCACGCGCGGTCGCCGTGGCGTCGTTCGTCGTCGATTCCGCCGATCCGGATGAGTCGCCGCGCGAAGGAGCCTCGTCGAGACGCGTCGGTGTGACGTCGGTCTGCGGACTGCTCCCGCCCGGCCGCTTCCGCCTCGCGGAGCCCGATGCCTCGAGGGCGTACTTGGTCAGCGGGGGGCCGAGAACCTCGTTGACGAGGATCGAGGCGAGCACGATGTTGACCATCTGCCCCATGTAGGGGAGATGTGTGAACTGAGTGGTGTCCTGGAGCACAAGGATGAGTCCGATCGCGACGCCCGCCTGCGGCAGAAGAGCGAGGCCGAGATAGCGACGCGTCGAGTGCGACTCGTGCGCCGCGGCTGCTCCGGCATACGCTCCGAAGTACTTCCCGACGGCACGCGCGACGAGATAGACGACGCCGAGCACGCCGGTCGCCGCCAGCGTGCGGATGTCGAGCTCTGTCCCCGCGAGCGCGAAGAACGCCGCGTAGATCGGCGGTGAGAGTGGTTCGAGTATCCGCATGACGCGCGAGTTCTTCGGCGACATGTTCACGATGACGAAGCCCATCACCATGTTCGCTATCAGCGGCGAGACGCTGATCGAGATCGTGATGCCGCTCGTCAGAAGCACGAACCCGAGCACGATCACGATGACCTCGTTGCTCCGCCTCCGTTTGACCACGAGGCGGTGGACGACGTATCCGGCTGCGAGACCGATGACGATCGAGATCACGATCTCACGGAGCGGATGGAGGATCATCGTAAGCGGACCGTGCGCCTCGCCGCCTCCCACCATCGCGGCCGCGAACGCCATGACGAACCCGAACAGCGTGATCGCGAACGCGTCATCGAGGGCGACGACGCCGAAGAGCGTCGAAACGAGCGGGCCGCGCGCGCGGAGCTCGCTCGCGATAGCGACGGTCGCGGCGGGCGCGGTCGCCGAGGCGATGGCGCCCAGGAGAATGGCCATCGGCATCGGCGCGCCGAAGAGCCTCAGACCCACGGTCACGGCGACGAAGGTCGCGACGAGCTGGACCGTCGTAATGATGAGGATGTTCTTGCCGGTCTGACGGAGCTTCGCGACACGGAACTCGGAGCCGATCGTGATCGCGATCAGCCCGAGCGCGATGTGCGGGACCGGAGCGAGCGACTCCACGATGTGGTCCGGGACGACGTTGAGGACGGATGGCCCAAGGACGAGTCCGGCGACGATGTAGCCGGAGATCGTCGGCAGCCTGAGCCGCGTCGCGACCTTCCCGCCGATGAACCCGGCGAGCAGGAGCGCGCCGACCCCGAATATGAGGTTGCCGTGGACGAGGTCTCGAAAGGAGATGATCGCGTCGATGAGAGCTGTCATGGTCGGGAATTGTACCACCGGCGCGCCCTTCGTCTCCACCCCTTGTACGCCTTCCCGTCGTCTCCGCTGGATCGCCGTCGGACTCCGAAAGCCCCCAATACCCTGTTGCTTCTGACAGTCAGCCATGTATAATCGGTGTGTTTATTTGGTGCGGACCCGCTGCAGCGCGGGTCACCGAGCCCCACCTCCCCGAGACTGGAGATGCACGCATGGTGAGACGTACTCTCGCGGTCGCAGCGTTCCTCGCTCTGGCCCTCCTCTGCACCGCCGCATCGGCCGGCGTGAGCCCCACCTTCTACGGATACATCAAGCTCGACGCGTCGCTCGACTCGGCGCTGACGAACAACGGTGACTTCGCGTACATCGTCCTGCCGTACGCGGAGGGTGAGGAGCACAGCGAATTCAATATGACGGCGAACCAGACGCGGCTCGGCGTCAAGTTCCACGGACCCGACGGTGATGGAGTCGATGTTTCCGGCCGCATCGAATTCGACTTCTACGGCGGCGGAGGGGAGAACAAGGCCCATCCGATGCTCCGCCACGCGTACCTCCAGATGGCGTTCGAGGGCGTGACGATCCTCGCCGGGCAGACGTCCGACGTGATCTCGCCCATCGTTCCGACCACGCTCAACTACATCGTGCTCTGGAAGTCAGGTGACGTCGGCTACCGGCGACCGCAGATCAGAGCCACGACCGAGTTCGACGTCGCGGACAAGACGAGCATGAAGGTCCAGGCGGCTGCGACGCGGAGCATGGGGCGCGACTACGACGGAGAGGCCAGCGGCATGCCGTCGTTCCAGGGACGACTCGCACTCAGCACACAGCTGATGGGCGAGAAGCCGATGACCATCGGCGTCGGGGGTCTCTGGGGGCAGGAGGAGTCGACCTACGCCGACACGCTCCGCGACGAGACCGTCTACGAACTCGAGCAGTCCGGCATCTTCGTCGACGCGGTTGTCCCGGTCGGCGACATGCTGACGCTCAAGGGCGGCTACTTCACCGGGAAGAACCTGGCGCAGTACCTTGGTGGCATCGGGCAGGGCATCGCTGAGGTTCCGGTGGAGGAGGCGAGGAACCTCGAACCGGTCGAGATCGAGGCGAGCGGCTGGTGGGCGCAGCTCTCGGTCAAGGCGAGCGAGAACTTCACGGTTAACGTCGGCGCGGGCTCGGATGACCCGGAGATCCCTGACGGTGACACCGTCAACACGCTCGAGAAGAACACGACGTACTACGGCAATGTGATGTGGTCGGCCGCGCCGTCAACGATCGTCGGTGTCGAGTACGCCATGTTCGAGACAGAGTACGTCGGTGGGGAGTCGTACGAGAACAGCCGCATCCAGCTCTCGATGATGTACAAGTTCTAGCGGCGACGGGCCGGGTTCTCCCGACCGAAGCCGATGACGCAGAAGCACCCATGGTCGTTCACGAAGTAAGGCAACGAAGCAGTCCACCTGAAGCGCAGAGGAGAAGGACATGGCCGAAGAGAAGAAGGACATTCAGGTACTGTTGTCGGAGAAGCGCGTGTTCGAGCCGAACGCCGAACTCGCAGCCAACTCCAACGTCATGGCTTGGATGAAGAAGCACGGGCTGAACACGCTCGACGAGCTCCTGGAGAAGTCTCAGGACATCGAGTGGTTCTGGAAGGAAATGGCCGACGAGCTTCTCGAGTTCTACAAGCCCTACGACAAGGTTCTGGATTGGGACGCGCCGTGGGCCAAGTGGTTCGTCGGCGGTGAGTACAACATCGTGCACGACGCGCTCGATCGTCACATGAAGACCGACAAGAAGAACGACGTCTGCTTCGTGTTCGAGGGTGAGACCGGCGAGACGAAGGAGTGGACCTACGCTGAGATGTACAGCGAGGTCAACAGAATCGCCAACGCGCTCAAGAGCCTCGGCGTCAAGAAGGGCGACAGGGTCGGTATCTACATGCCGATGCTCGTCGAGCTGCCCATCGCCATGCTCGCCTGCGCCAAGATCGGTGCCATCCACTCGGTCGTGTTCTCGGGCTTCAGCCCGACGGCGTTCGCTGAGAGGATGAACGACTGCGAGGCCAAGGTTGCCATCACGTGCGACCACTTCTGGCGTCGCGGCAAGAAGGTCGCGCTCAAGGACCAGACCGACGAGGCCATGGAGATGGCCAAGACGGTCGAGCACGTCATCGTCTACAAGCGTGACGGCGATCCGGTGTCGTGGACCGAAGGTCGCGACCACTGGTGGCATGAGATTGCCGCCAAGCAGTCGGACGAGTGCGAGACCGAGCGCATGGACGCCAACGACCTCCTCTACATCCTCTACACGTCCGGCACGACCGGCCGCCCGAAGGGCATCCAGCACGCCCACGCCGGGTACGCGCTCGGCACGGCGACGACCCTCAAGTGGGTCTTCGACCTTCAGGAGAAGGATGTGTGGTGGTGCGCGGCCGACATCGGCTGGGTCACAGGTCACAGCTACATCGTCTACGCTCCGATGATCCTCGGCGCCAAGTCGGTCATCTACGAGGGCGCTCCGGCGTACCCCGAGGCCGACAGGTGGTGGGAGATGGTCGAGCGCCACGGCGTGACGGTCCTCTACACGTCGCCGACGGCGGTGCGCGCCCACATGCGTCTGGGCGACGAGCATCCGGAGAAGCACCCGATGAAGTCGCTGCGCATCCTGGGTTCGGTCGGCGAGCCGATCAACCCGGAGGCGTGGATGTGGTACCACCTCCATGTCGGCAAGGAGAACTGCCCGATCATGGACACGTGGTGGCAGACCGAGACCGGCCACTTCATGATCACGCCTCTGCCCATCACCCCGCTCAAGCCCGGTTCGGGCACGCGTCCGTTCCCGGGCATCTCGGCGAAGGTCTACGATGAGGAAGGCAACCCGATCACGAACGCGGGTGGCAACCTCGTCATCGAGAAGCCGTGGCCGGGCATGCTCCGCGGCCTGTACAAGGATCCGGAGCGCTACAAGAACGTCTACTGGAGCCGCTACAAGGACACGTATCTCGCCGGCGATGTCACGCGCATGGACGAGGACGGGTACTTCTGGATCCAGGGCCGCGCTGATGACGTCCTGAACGTCGCCGGTCACCGGATCGGCAACTCCGAGGTCGAGTCCGCGCTCGTCAGCCACCCGAAGGTCGCCGAGGCTGCCGTTATCGGCAAGCCGCACGAGCTCAAGGGTGAGTCGCTGGCCGCGTTCGTCGTCCTCCGCAAGGGTGTCGAGCCGACCGAGGAGCTCCGTGGCGAGCTCCGCGAGCACGTCGGCGTCGAGATCGGCAAGATCGCGCGTCCGGACGAGATCGGGTTCGTCAACGACGTCCCGAAGACGCGGTCGGGCAAGATCATGCGCCGCGTCATCCGCGCCAAGGCCATCGGCGAGGAGGTTGGTGACACCTCTACGCTGGCCAACCCCGAGGCTGTTGAGGAGATCGGGAAGGCGAAGTAGCACCGCAATCCGCGGGGGCGGCTCCACCTGGGGCCGCCCCCGTTTCAGTCAGGGAGGCGCACGGACGGCCGCGCGGGCCGGTCCCGCGGCGCCTTGACCTGGGAGGCGTCACAGCGTGCTGCGCGCCTCCCACTCCATGCAAGGAGAAGTCATGGCAGAAGGCAAGACCATGAACCGCGGACTGGTCGTGATCAGCGCGCTGGTCATCCAGCTGTGTCTGGGCGCCATCTACGCCTGGAGCGTTTTCACGCCGAAGCTCAAGGCCGCGATCGCCGACGGCGGGTTCGGCTTCACAGCGACTCAGACCCAGGTGGTCTTCTCGGTCGGTCTCGCGACATTCGCGGTGGTGATGGTCCTCGCCGGCAAGTGGCAGGCGAAGGCCGGACCGCGCATCGTCGCGCTCACCGGGGGCATCACGCTTGGTCTCGGTTACATTCTCGCGAAGTTCTTTGGCGGCTCCTTCATGGGGCAGGTCATCTGCATCGGCCTGATCGGCGGCGCGGGCATCGGTCTCGCGTACGTCTGCCCGATCGCCGTCGGCATGAAGTGGTTCCCGGACAAGAAGGGTATGATCACGGGTCTCGCGGTTGCCGGCTTCGGCTTCGGGGCTCTCATCTGGATCAAGCTCGCCGGGGCATGGGGCGGCCTGATCGAGTCGATGGGGATCCTGAACGTGTTCGGGCTCTACGGGGTGATCTTCCTCGTTGCCGTGGGGCTTGCGAGCATCTTCATGGTCAATCCGCCCAAGGGTTGGCTGCCGCCCGGCTACACGCCGCCGGCGCCCGGGGGCGACGCCAAGAAGGGCATCAGCGGCGTTGAGATGGAGTCTCATCAGATGCTCCGGACGCCGCAGTTCTACATGCTCTGGGTGATGTTCATCTTCAGCGGCATGGCGGGTCTGATGACCATCGGCATCATCAAGCTCTTCGGCATCGATGCTCTCCAGGCCAACGGCATGAGCGCGGTCGAGGCGAGCGCTGTCGCCGGAACGGCCATGGCCGTCTTCTACTCGCTCGCCAACGGCATCGGTCGCATCGTATGGGGCACGCTCTCAGACAAGCTCGGCCGCAAGATGTCGATCTTCATCATGACCCTCTCGCAAGGCATCATGATGTTGCTGTTCTACTACATGGGCGGCACGCCGGCGCTGCTCTACCTCGGCGCCGCGATCATCGGCTTCAACTTCGGTGGGAACTTCTCGCTGTTCCCGACCGCGACCGCCGATTTCTTCGGGCCGCAGCACGTCGGCCAGAACTACGGGTGGATGTTCACCGCGTACGGCGTCGGCGGCATCGTCGGTCCGATCATGGCCGGCTCCTTCCGTGACAGCGGGACGTGGCTGCCGGCCTTCATGATCAGCGGTGTGCTCTGTCTGGTTGCCGCGGTTATCGCGCTCATCTCGAAGCCGCCGAAGGCAGCGTAGGGAACGTGGCATGAGAGGCATCATCAGGAGCCGGGCGGGTGACCGCCCGGCTTCTTCGCGTATCGACGTGGGGCGACAGGGCCCAGGCAGAGCTTCTGACGACCCGCGTATCTACTAATGACAACATGCTTTGCATGTGCTATAATGGTGTATTGAGAGCACTTAGGTCACATCGTGGGCACTCTCGTCGGAGGACCCGTGGGTCCATCGGCCGATGGGTGGCTGTGTCACTCAACTGTGGAGGTGAACCGTGCGCAACGCGTTGATCGCGCTGTGTCTCGTTCTGCTGCTCCCGATGGCGTTGAGCGCTGAGACGCTCGTCGTCGGCAGCGGAACCCAGCCGGTCACGGCTCGCGTCGTCGAGTCGTCGATCGACCGGACCGTTCTGGAGTATGAGCTCTCGAGCGTCACGATGGACGCCGTCGAGATCGATGGACAGACGTACTACACCATCGAACTGGGCGAGGAGAGCAACCTGCTGGAACTCGGGCTTCCCGATCTTCCGAACGTCTGTCGAAGCATCATCATCCCCGACGACGCCGACATGTCGGTCCGCGTTCTCGCTTCCTCCTACACGGACTTCGAGAACACCCCGGTCGCTCCGTCGAAGGGTAACCTCCTGAGGACCGTCGATCCGGCCACCGTGGCCTACGAGTTCGGTGAGTTCTACGGGGCCGACGCGTGGTACCCGGCCGAGCTGGCGACTGCGCGCGCGCCGTATGTCATGCGTGACTTCCGCGGCATGGTCGTCGTCATCAACCCGGTCCAGTACAATCCGGCGTCGCAGACGCTCCGCGTCTACGACCACGTGACCGTCGAGGTCACGCGCGCGGGCGCAGCCGAGGAACCGCTCACGCAGCGTCCCGCCAAGATGAACTCGGAGTTCCGCAAGATCTACGAGCGGCACTTCCTCAACTTCGCGAACGCGCCGCAGGGGCGCTATCCGTCGGTCGACGACATGGGCAACATGCTCGTCATCTGCTACGACGACCCGACGTGGCTCGCCGCGATGCAGCCGCTCGTCGAGTGGAAGAACCAGATGGGTGTCCCGTGTGAGATGGTCACGGTGACCGACGCCGGCGGTACGGCCGCGAACATCAAGACCTACATCACCAACTACTACAACACGAACGGTCTGACGTACGTGCTGCTCGTCGGTGATGCGGCGCAGGTCCCGACCTTCACCAGCGGCGGCGGCTCGTCCGACCCGACGTACTCGCTCATCTCCGGCGACAACTACGCCGATCTCTTCGTCGGCCGGTTCTCGGCCGAGACGGTCGCGCACGTCGAGACGCAGGTTCTCCGCTCGGTCGAATACGAGAAGCGCCCGCAGGCGGGTGGTGAGTGGTACCACAAGGGCATGGGCGTTGCCTCGAACCAGGGTCCCGGCGACGACAACGAGTACGACGATGAGCACCTCGACAACATCCGCACCGACCTGCTCGGGTTCACGTACACCGAAGTCGACCAGATCTACGACCCGTCGGGCACTGCGGCGATGGTGACGGCCGCCCTCAACGAGGGTCGGAGCATCATCAACTACACCGGTCACGGCTCGACCACGAGCTGGAGCTCGACCGGCTTCTCGAACACGCACGTCAACGCGTTGACGAACGACAACATGCTCCCGCACGCGGTGAGCGTGGCGTGTGTCAACGGCCAGTTCAACGGCTACACCTGCTTCGGTGAGGCCTGGCTCCGCGCGACGAACAACAGCAACGGCGAGCCGACCGGCGCCATCGGGTTCTACGCATCGTCGATCAACCAGTCCTGGAACCCGCCGATGGACGCGCAGGACGAGGTCGTCGACCTGCTCATCGCCGGCGCCAAGCGCACGTTCGGCGGCATCACCTACAACGGCTGTGGCCATATGATCGACGAATACGGCTCGGGCGGCGACTCGATGTTCCTGACGTGGCACATCTTCGGTGACCCGTCGCTTCGCGTCCGGTCCGACACGCCGGCCCCGATCACGGTGACGCATCTGCCGGTCATCTATCCGAATATGGTCACGTGGGACGTCGCGGTCGACGCCTCCGGTACCCCGGTCGAGGATGCACTCTGCTGTCTCTACCACGACGGCACGATCTACGCCTCTGGCATGACCGACGCGACGGGCAACGTCACGATGACGGTCAACGGAATGGTCCCGGTCGGTGAGATGATGACGCTGACCGTCACGGGCTTCAACACCGAGACCTACACGTCCGACATCCAGGCCGTGGTCCCGGTGTCCTACACGATCGTCCCGCCGACGATCCCGATTGGCACGCCGACCGACGTGACCGTCACGATTCTGGACGACGAGGATCAGCCGCTTCCTGACGTCGTGCTGACCGTGACCGGCTGGAACTTCCAGACGATGGAGGACGTCACTGATATCAACGGCCAGGCAACGATGACGCTCGAGAGCGACTACGGTCAGGATCTCGTCATCGTCGGCAGCGAGATCGGTGAGACCTACAACTGCCTCGAGGATGTCATCCCGGTGACGGGCGGCGCCGACTTCGCGACGCAGGACATCGATGCCGAGGTCGCTTCGATCGGTCTCTACGGTGCGCTGGCTCCGTACATCGAGGGCGAACTGACGTTCACCAACTCCGAGATGCACTTCGACTACACCATCGATGGGTGCGGTCTTGATCTGTCCGGCAGTTCGGGCGTGAGCACCGTGCTCGACATCCCGGTCACACCCACGAGCGACGGCACGGTCGCGGCCGTCATGGGCAAGACCGGCTTCAACATCTACACGGAGGCCATCGACGTCATCACCGTCTACGGCCAGCTGGCCGGTGAGGTCTACGAAGCTCCCGAGCGTGCTCCGATCGAGGGCGCGGTCATCAAGGGCTACGCCGCCGGTAGCGATACGACGGGCGCCACCCCGGTCTTCCAGACCGTCTCGGGCGTTGGCGGCGCGTACACGATCGAG